>Ga0233444_10000009_pt1 | contig 268635 bp, 240 predicted proteins | sample SI_124_October20_6_FD_182792 | JGI IMG/M metagenome (GOLD analysis project Ga0233444, IMG submission 182792) | Seawater microbial communities from Saanich Inlet, British Columbia, Canada - SI_124_October2016_10_MG | ecosystem: Environmental > Aquatic > Marine > Inlet | place: Canada: British...
ATAGACTTGGTCCTGGAGCAGATAGTGTTGCCTTTACTTGGACCTCTGGAGCATCTAATGTCTTAGGATTAGATGCCAGATATGATAACCCAGGACAAACAGAATTTATCATTACAGGTACTCCTACTATGAATGTTACGCAAACTACCGTCTTCAATTATCGAATTGAAACGGTTGGAAGCGCTTGTGCTTCAGAAGTAATTTTATCTGGCTCTGTTACAATATCACCGCCTAGTAATCCCGGAACAATCACCGGCTCCCAGACCATAGGTTCAGGGAATGTTCCTGCTCAATTAACAGGCACCATTCCAGCTGGAGTAAGTACGCCAACCTATCAATGGCAGTCGGGTACTGATTCGGCCACCTTTAGTGATATTGCAGGCGCATCTCAACAGAATTACACGCCACCAGCTTTAACCGCTACTACCTTCTTTAGAAGAAAAGTAACCAACTCCGGAGGCTGTGAGGCATTTTCAAATGTGGTCAGAATTGAAGTAGATACGGTTCGTCCAAGTATTATTGGTGTTGAGATGACCGATAATACAACTGTTACCATACAGTTTAACGAGTCTGTTTTTGCCGATGCGAACCAATCTACTATTACAACAGCTAAGTTTAGATTTACAACACAAACAGGATCTATAACAGTAAATAGTCCAACCCCGTCAGCAATAGCGTTTGCTGTTGAAAACAAAATCAATCTTGGGGTGGATATAACAGGATCAACAAATAGTACACAGACCTTAGTGATCAATATCCTTGGCCTTTTATATGATGGTGTTGGGAATAGCCTTCCGATTACAGAGATTATCCAGACGGTTGCTTTTGAGCTTGATGATGATTTGGATGGAATTTTAAATCAATACGATCAGTGTCCAGAGACCCCCTTAGGAGAAGAAGCAGATTTAAATGGGTGTAGTTTTAGTCAAAGGGATGATGATCAAGATGGAGTAAATAATGATATTGACCAATGTCCAGATACACCAGTAAATGATACTGCTAATGAGCAAGGATGTAGCCTGTCACAAATTGATACCGATGAAGATGGAGTGCCTGATTTCCTAGATAATTGTCCTGAAAAAGCTAATCCAGAACAGACTGATGCAGATGGAGACGGAATCGGAAATGTTTGTGACCCTGATCCCGCGATAGCTGTAATTATATTTGAATTAGGTGAAGACGCAGAACCTGGAACCTATGTAGGAGAAATCAATGCAGTAGATAAAGATGGCTTCCCAGTTGAGGTTAGTATAGATTCTCCAGCAGAGCTGTTTGTACTAGAGAGCACTTCAATTATCCTAAATGGAGAACTAGATTATGAGACAGCTATAGAACATGATATTCTGGTGGTGGCGGTGAGTGAACGTGGTTCCTCCAATACATTTATTACAATTCCAGTGAGTGATGTGCCTAATACTACTTACACAGGAAACTTTACCATTACGGTGTTTGATGTACAAAATGAGCAAACAGGATCCAAAGTGGATTACACCCGTTACTTCAACGACAATGATAAAGGTGTAGGAAAGTGGAAGATCAAAAAGAAAATCACTGGAGGAAACGATGCTGGCTTATTTAGAATAAAAGAACCCTCCATTCCTGAGGGTAAAGTTGATGATGAGAATACAGGAATTCTAACATTTATCAACCCACCTGATTATGAAAACCCTTCGGACCACAATAGGGATAATATCTATGAGGTAGAGGTTACTTATACTAACACCGAAGATGGGGAGCCGGAAGTTCCAATTCCAACAACACAGTTTAATCTTTCAGTTCCTGAAAATGCAGCAGAAGCAGTTGAATTACAGTCTTATCCTGCTCTTCCAACAGATGACAATGATGGAGATGGTGTAGCAGACGTGGTAGATAACAGTCCAGTGAACTATAACCCAGATCAGACAGATACCGATGGGGATGGAGTTGGAGATGCCTCTGACGATGCTGATCATGACGGGGTTTGGGATCCCTATGATACTTGCCCAGACACTCCAATGGGAGAACGTGTAGATCTCGATGGTTGTATTCAGTTCTACTTACCGCCAACCAACTTTAGTATCTCCAAGACAGAAAAGTGTCGTGACACTAATAGTATTGGAATTACAGCAGCAGCTCAACAGTACACCTATAACGTTGCTGTAAGTGGTGCAACTACACTGAATGATTCTTTTGCAGGAACAACTAACTATAGGATAGAGAACCTCTCAGGAGGAGTCTATACCGTTTGCTTAACGGTAGAGGGTTATCCTGCAAGTGAATATCAACGTTGTTTCGATGTACTTATAGAGGAGCCACAGCCACTAAGCGTTTATGCAAGTAAAGCTGCTGATAGTAAAACGGTAAACTTTAGTCTAAAAGGGGGACAAGTATATAACATTACCCACAATGGCAAGACCGTGCAAACGGATCAAAGTAATTATTCCCTTAAACTAGATAATGGAAACAACGTGATTAATATCTCTACAGGGATAGAGTGTCAAGGCGTATATGAGCAGACCTACTTTAATTCTGCTATGATAGTACTTGCACCCAATCCAATTAAGGATATGCTTTATGTCTATGTAGGCGGAGAAGACACTGATGTAGAGATTAGCATCTATGCCAGCAATGGAGTAGTGATACATACTGCTACTTATAGTCTAGATCCGAGTAGAACAGTTCCCTTAGAAGTTGGGCAATTACAACAAGGAAGTTATGTGGTGAAAGCCCTAGGAAACACCATAAACACCTCGGAACTTTTAATTAAAGAATAAATGAAAAATATAGTATACATTTTTGTGTTTATTTTTTCACTGGTTAGTTGTGGAAAGTCAAGTGATCCAGAGGATGAACTCCCTCTTAATCCGACAACACCCACTCTAATATATCCCAGTAATAATGAACCTTGTTTAGATGCGGTGTCATTAAATGATTCACAAAGTCAAATTGCCTTTAACTGGAACCAGGGGCAAAATACAGATAACTATACACTAGTAATCACTAATTTATCGACAAATGATACTCAAGAGATTCCTGTATCTTCCCCCCCTTACACGGCTACTTTGATTAAAGCTGAACCTTTTGCATGGAAAGTTGTTGCAAATGGTGCAACAGGAACAACTCCAGCAGAAAGTGATCGATGGAAATTCTATCTCTCAGGAGACGCACAGACGAGTTATGCACCTTTTCCAGCAGAATTACTCTCCCCGCAGGCTTCTTCCACAGTATCAGCTAATAACGACGGGGAAATTACCCTTAGCTGGATAGCTACCGATGTGGATAGTGATATTGCAACCTATACCTTGTTTATGGATACCAACGATGCTTCGACAGAGATAACCCAACTTTCTTATCAAAGTGGAAACATGCAATACAACATTGAAGTAGAACCCAATCAAACCTATCGATGGAGAGTGGTTACCCTTGATCAAACCGGGAATACAAGTGACTCGGGAATCTATGGGTTTAGGGTGAATTGAATGAATATAAAAGGAGATAAAATCGCAAAAATTAAATCGAGCAAAGCAAATTCAATTATGGCGTATGAAGTCTTAAAGCTATTTTTTTTATTTTCGTACATCTCTCATGCACAGTTAAAAAAAAGTACTTTTTCGATAACTAATGGTAAGGCAAATTTAGAGTCGTATGTCTTTTACTATGCAGTGGGGCAAAGTGCAATGATAGGGCAAACCAATCAGGGGAATAAGTATTTTATCCATGGTTATCTAAATCCAATAAAAAACAATTTAAACGGTACGAAAATACCCATTCAATGGGCTGTTTATCCTAATCCATTTAAGGGACAGTTCACCATACAGTTTCCCTTCGATATTGACATGGATAAAGTTAAGCTTTATGATTTAAAAGGAATGCAGGTGTTTGGTGAAATGGTAAAAATAAGTCCATCTTCTGTTAAAATAAGTCTGCTAGGGCATTTAGCAACAGCATCTTATTTATTAGTGATAGAACACCAAGGGGTGCTTTATCAACGTCAAATTATACATGATAAATGAAAAATTATTATCTAATTCTTATGCTTGTAGTAGTAGGGAACTATTCTTTAATGGCTCAAATCCATCATTTTGAAACAGGGCAAACATTGAGTCAGTACAACTATAAAAACAGCTCAGGTGTAAAAAACAATCAGCTTACTGCAGTGAGCGGAAATAAGTTAGGACTGTTTTTTAAAACTAAAAAAGAGGACGTTGTTTTTGGCTTGTCCTATCAAGAGCAAAATGCTAGAGGAGGGAATGGAACCCAAATTTATCAGTGGGAAACACAGTATATAGGTCCTCAAATCAAACAATTATATCCTGTAAATGGAAAACTTCAATTCGCACTTTCTCTAGGCGCTATGTTTTTGTTAGACGGAAAGCAATTTATAGATGGCACTCAAATTCAATTGAAAGATAACAAAGAATTTAATGGACTTTGGTTCCATCCCGCGATCGAAGTTAATTATGCTATGGTCAAATTGGTAGGTTTAGCAATATACTTCAACTATCAACTTAATCCTTCATTTAAAATGGGTAATCAAGGAGAGGAAAAATTATCTTTCCTTAATCATCATATTGGACTTCAATTCAACCTATTGAAACAAACGAAAAAAGTAAGCTCTGATGAAGAATAGTTTAATATTCTTATTTAATATATTTTTAATAAACATAATGCATGGACAATTGCCAAGTGATTTAAATCCAGGTATAAGTTACCAAGCATTAATTCTTCAGCCTGAAGATCAAATCCCAGGCTATAATAATCAAGACGCTCCTCTTACAGACACCAATATTTGTTTACTTTTTTCAATCACCTCTTCAAACGGAAGTATTGAGTACCAAGAGCAGAAACAATTGTCTACCGATCGATTTGGGATGATCAATACTATCATTGGCCGTGGACAAGTTAGCTATGGGAGTTGGAATGAAATCAACTGGGGTAGTTCGCTAAAATTTTTAAAAGTTGAAGTGAATTTAAATGGCCAATGTACCAATTATGCTCTTTTAGCATTTGAAGAACTTACAGCAGTGCCTTATGCATTAAATGCTCAAGGGACAAATGTACCTGGACCCCAGGGAGACTCAGCCTATGAAGTATGGCTTGCCGATGGCAATCAAGGTTCTGAAGAAGAATTTTTTAATGCTCTAAAAGGGGAATCTGCCTACCAAAGTTGGATGAATCTAGGCAATGAAGGATCTGAAGAAGATTTTATCCGCAGTTTAAAAGGAACCAGTGGAGGCACCGGAACTTCTACTTTTGAAGAATGGCTGGCTTTAGGCAATGAAGGGGATACCAGCTATTTTATTGATTCGCTTCAAGGAGAAAGCGGGAATGATGGGGAGACAGGCACCTCTGCTTATGAAACTTGGATTGCTTTAGGAAATACAGGGACAGAGCAAGACTTTATGGATTCTTTAAAAGGAGAAGATGCGACTGCAGACCTCCCCGATGGAAATAATAATGGAGATGTTTTAACATGGATATGGAATGGGACAACCTGGTTAAAACAGATTATTAGCGGTAATGCAAATTCAATTGAATTGATTAGCAGTGTCAACAGTAGTAACCAGCTTGTGTGCGAACAAACAACCATAGAACAAATAAGATATGTGCTTAGTGGAACAAGCACTAATGTCACTGTCAATGGGCTGCCAGGCGGGATAAATTCTCGTGTTACAAATGATACTTTATATGTTGACGGAACTTCAACCTTAGATGTTACCCAAGCGACTAAATTTGTTTATACAGTAAGATCACTGGGAAGCGATGGTACGCAAGTAAGCGGAAGCATTACTCTAAACCCCTCTGCAACCGTAACATTAACTAGTGGTGAATTGTCTCAAAACAGCTGTTTAGGGCAAGCCATTGCCCCCGTAACTTTTACGCTTAATGGGAGTGTGCCTAACGCAAATGTTACCGGTCTACCAAGTGGAGTAGTTGCCTCTATTAGTGGAAATGCCTTAATCATTAGCGGGACCCCTAGTGTTTCAATTGCAGATGGCAGTATTTTTAATTACACCGTTCAAACTTTGGCAGAAGCCTGTGACCCATTAAGCATACAAGGAAGTTTAATTTTTAGTGATTGTTCTTCTTGCGATCCAAACGCAAATGCCGGTTCAGATGCAACGGCTTGTTTTGGCGATAGTTTTAGTCCAGCAAGTAGTGCTAGCAATTATACTTATCTACAATGGACAACATCAGGAGGGGGAAGCTTTAATAACCCTAATACACCTGCTCCTACTTATTTTCCCAATAGCGCAGATCAAACTGCTGGAAGTGTAATTTTGACCCTTAGTGTACAAAACACCAATTGTGTTACCCCACAAAATTTGACTTCTTCTATAACCCTTTCTATTGTGGATTGTAGTACAGTAAGTGCCACTCTAGTAAACGATAATATTTGTACAGTATATAATAACAGTCTTAGCTTTGGGGCAGAAATTAATACCCCTAATATAGGAGCGATTGTGGCAGGGGGTATCTGTTACAACACTACTGGATTCCCTACTGTTGCAGATAATATTTTTAGATTAAATAATACAGGCACCGGAGACTGGGCAGCTAATCCCCCTAGGGTAGAAGGAAGTTTTGTTAATTTACCATTAAATGCCTCTATCTATATTCGTGCCTTTTGTGAAACCGTCAACGGGGATATTATCTATGGAGAGCAAATTGATGTGGAATCTGATAATCCAAACCTTAATCATATTTACAACTTTACTAATACCTCTGGAAATTTTGATATTGATAGTTATCCCGTAACTGTGCTTTCTGAAATTACTTTTAAAAATATTGAAAAGATTAGAAATTTTTATTGGAGATCCTCTAACATCGTAAGTCGAAATATTAAAAAGGCAAACTTCCCAAGATTAGATACAATTACTGGATCAGTCCTCATAAATAATGACTTTTCGATCGAATCTCTTTATGCACCAGAATTAATAAAAATACAGTCTTTCTTAGACATCAATAATACTTCTTTAGAAAAGATTTTATTTCCTAAAGTCCAAGAGGTAGCAGATATCGATATAGCATATAATTCTCAACTAGACACCTTGAATTTAACCGACTTAAAAAGAACAACTTCTGGATATATCTATGACGGTTTAGAACTTGATAATAATTCAAGTTTAAAGAATATTGTCCTTCCCTCATTTTTGTCAACACAAAGACTAAAATTGTCAAATAATAATGCGGTAAATGCGATAAAGTTAGACTCTATAAATAATGTAAGTCATCAGTTTTATGCTTCTAGTAGTAATTCTTTAAAGCGAATTAAAGCCCCATTATTATTTGAGACTGGAAGCAGTGGACTTCAGACTGCTTCATTTTATATTTATAATAATGATTCTCTTACAAGAATTGAGGTAAATAGTCTTAGAAAGGTTTATGATCAAATCTATATTTTTAAAAATGCTATGTTTGATGTCAGCAATAATTTTCCCTGTGAAATGTATGTGCTAAATAATGATAGTTTTGACTGTAGTCCAGGGGGCTTAACAATTGCTAGCAATTCGATTAATACTTATTGCTTTCAAGATTTAACTCTTAGAGGTAACCCAACTTTGACTACAGATAATGTTTTGTTTAATAGCGCTATTAACCAGTACGAAACGGGTGTTAATATCGCTGGGGGTACAAACTCTTTTGTAGTTTTTGAAAAGAGAGGAGTAGTCTTTAGTACTTCACCTAGTCCTACCTTTGACGGAGATAACAGTAGTGCACCATTTTATGAAGAAAAAGGTCGAGGAATTACATCTGAAAACATCAATATTTATCAAAACATACTTCCATTAACTACTTATTATGTTCGCGCATTTGTAGAGGATTGTAATGGGGTGTATTACGGTAATGAAGTAAGCTTCACAACAAACTAAAAATTATTTTCAAGTACTGATATTTTAAAATTAGAAAAGACCTAATATTTCTTCTAGTTTCATTTGTTTTAAGTACGATAAGTGTTTTAAATTTTAAGGTTTATGGATAGGATTTTGATAAACCTGAGGTATCATCAGTAACCTTGTTGCCTGTTTGGCCCACAAGATTATAATAAATTATCAATACAAAGGAGGGCTTCAATGAAATCAAAAGCTTGAAAAGCTCGAACCAATGCAATTCTGCTCTATCGACTACTTAAGTTTCATTTTCAATCAATTTTCATATCTTAGGGATAATATAAACCATAAATCAATTAAAATGAAAAAATCTCTACTGCCTCTTCTTTTGTTACCTTTTATTCTTTGGGGTCAAAAAAATAATAATGGTAAAGTATTTGACAAACACCCCGCTATTGATATTGTAGATCAATTTACAGCAGCCTGGATAGGCGGAGACACCGAAACCCTAAAAACCCTTACCGGAGAGGGGTTTAAGATGGGAAGCTCAATGAATAATAACCCCAACTACCAGGGGGGTGATATTAATAATTTACTCGGGCAATCAACGTGGATGATTAATAATTTTGTAAATATCTCATTAAAAGATAAAGGACAAGCATACTCTGATGCAATTGAGTATAAGCGATCAGGGCTTTTTGTTCAAACCTTTCAAGAATTTATTGCATGGGATAAAAACAATGGGTTTAAAATTAGAACACCATTTAACGCAACCTTTGTTTTTGACAAAAAAGGAGAAAAAATTGTTCGCTTTTGGTGGTCAGATAATCAAGCGGCGTGGCAGAAATGGAATTTATCAAAACAAACCATTAAGAATGGAACCATTTATAAAGACCACCCATATATTGGAAAAGTACGTCAAATCTGGTACAACCTAGCACAAGGTAATCTTGATAAAGTATGGAAAGATTTCACACCAAATGCACGAATCAATGACACCAATTCAATCGACCAAAATGCAAAGAGTCTCAAGGAACATCAAGCATATGTAGGGCAAGTATTTAGCCAATTTGAGTTTGTGTCAATCGATGAAGTCGGGTATCCAGACTATATTGACTACGAAGGCAACGGAAGCGTAGTCTTGGCTTGGTATAATATGACCCTAAAAAGTAAAAAAAATAATAAGAATATTGTAATAAAATTTCATTCCCAACATGACTTTAACGAGGAAGGAATGATTGTATTAGAAACGCTGTATTACAATGACCGTTTATTAAACTAAGTTACAAACGCAACTCTCCCAAGTGGAGGGTTTTTCTTTTACACTAAAGAGGACAATCCAAATCCTAAATAAAAATTCCGTAAAGTGTTCTAAGTAAACGCTTTACGGAATATTGTTGCGGAGAAAGAGGGATTCGAACCCCCGGAGGTGTGACCCTCAACAGTTTTCAAGACTGCCGCATTCGACCACTCTGCCATTTCTCCTTGCGGTGGCAAATATACATTCCTTATTTGATATAAGAAAAGTTTTATTAAAAAACGATATACCTATTTTTACCCTTTCGTTTATTTATGGAAATCATTACACAATATGGCCTTCTTTTTCTGGTAGGAATAGCTACTGGGATTATAAATACCCTAGCTGGAGGAGGGTCATTATTGACCCTTCCTATATTAATTTTCATGGGTCTTCCTTCTCAGGTGGCGAATGGTACTAATCGTATAGCTATTGTTTTCCAGTCTTTTGTTGGAACTGCTGGGTATCGTTCAAAAGGCGTTTCTACTTTTCCCTTCAATATTTATTTGGGGATTGCTGCTTTTTTTGGTTCATTAATTGGCGCACAAATTGCGGTTGATATAGAAGGAGCTGTGTTTAACCGTATTCTTTCAATTATCATGTTAATTGTAGTAGCTATTATTGTTTTTAAACCAAAAGTTAAAGACTTAAATCTTCCAGAAAGGTTAAGCGGAAGATATCTTGTTTATGCACTAATCGGTTTTTTCTTTATTGGAATCTATGGTGGATTTATCAATGCGGGCATTGGTTTTATCATTATTCTATTTTTGAATAATGTCAACCGCCTATCTTTGATTAAGACAAACGCGACTAAAGTTGCACTGGTTTTTATTTATTCTCTTGGAGCATTAGCCTTATTTGCTTGGAATGATGCTGTAGATTGGACTTTAGGGATTGTAATAGCTTTAGGGAGCGCAATAGGAGCATGGTGGTCGAGCCGTTGGTCTGTTGATCAAGGAGAAGGTGTTATCAAAATCACCATGATTGTCATGGTAACAGCAATGTCGATAAAGTTGTGGTTCTTTTAATAGTTGACGTATTCGACAATTTCTAATCCATATCCAGTAATCCCAACACGGGGTCCTTGTGAAGAATTTGTTATTACTCGTAATTTACTAATATGCAACTCGTGTAAAATTTGAGCTCCAATACCAAAATCTTTAAGGTCCATTTTTAAGGGCGGAGCTTTTGCTATTGTATTCTTTTCTGTATCACTGTCTTTTAACTCTTTAATACGTGCTAAAAGATTTTCAGATTGTTGTTGTTGATTGATAAAGATAATGGCGCCTTTTTCTTCTGTATTGATCAATTTAAAGATTTCTTCTAGTCCCTTATCATTTGATCCTGTAAACATTCCTAATAGATCATTGCTAATTTGAGAGGAATTGATACGAGTAAGGACAGCTTCGTCTTGTTCCCAAGACCCTTTTGTCAAGGCAATATGTACTTGATTATTGGTGGTTTGTTGAAAGGCTCTTAGACGAAATTCACCAAATCTGGTCATAATTTCGGTATCCTCTCTTTTTAGGATTAAGCTGTCGTGTTGCATACGATAGGCAACTAAATCTTCAATGGAGACCAGTTTAAGATCGAACTTCTCTGCTACTTTCATCAATTGCGGAAGACGAGCCATGGTTCCATCCTCGTTCATGATTTCAACAATCACTCCAGCGGCTTGTTTCCCAGCAAGGCGGGCAAAATCAATGGCTGCCTCTGTATGTCCAGTTCTTCTTAAAACTCCTCCTTCTTTCGCGATTAGTGGGAAAATATGTCCGGGCCGAGATAAATCTTGTGGTCGAGTATCAGGATCGACTAAGGCTTGAACCGTTAAAGCACGATCACTGGCAGAAATCCCTGTAGTTACTCCTTTTCCTTTTAAATCAACCGATACGGTAAAAGCAGTTTCCATGGGATCGGTATTGTTGCTTACCATGCGTTCTAGTTCTAATTCCTTACAACGTTTTTCTGTCATGGGAGCACAAATTAATCCACGTCCTTCTTTGGCCATGAAATTGATAATTTCTGGACTAATGTTTTCTGCAGCGGTCAAGAAGTCCCCTTCGTTTTCACGGTTATCATCATCAACAACGATAATGACTTCACCGTTTTTTACAGCGGCTATTGCATCTTCAATTTTATCTAATTTCTTCTTTTCCATAGCGATTTAATCGTGGCAAAAATAGCATTCTTAATTGAGCTAAACAGATTTTCTAACCAAACAATCAAAAAATCATAATCGATCAGTCCTTTGTCTGCAGAAGCTCGACGGGTAAGGTAAAGGGCAAAAGGTGCAATCACAAAAAGTGAAAGCCAACTCCCGACAAATGGAGAAATACTACTGTCTTCTGCCGCGTTTTTTCCAAAGAGACCAATGTAGTGATAGGTAAGGAAGATTAAAACAGCTAACACCATGGGTAATCCTAAGCCTCCTTTTCTTATGATGGCGCCTAAAGAGGCTCCTACTAAAAATAAAAAGAATACACTAAAGCCCAGGGTGTATTTCTCATGTAAGCTGTTTTTATGTAGATTGATTCTTTTTTGATCGATAAAAAAATTTCTTTTTTTTGCATTTAGATTTCTTTGCAAGCTTTTAATGTTGTTTTTAGCTACTCTTACAATTTCAGCATGTTGATTGTAAATAGAGTCTCCCACAATTTTTAGTGGATTGCAGTATTGTTTAAAAACGGAGTCTGTGGTTGGTTCAATTTCTTGAGTTTCTATATAATTTATATCATTAGCAATACTTGTAGTTACAAAGTTTGAACCATAGACTTTTTGTTCTCCTTTAAACTTTGTTTCTAAAGAATCAATGCTTTGAGTTAGCTCTTTAACCTTTTGCATTCTAAATGTACTAGTGTATTTTTCTTCCCCTAAGTCAACATTATTGAACTGAGATAAATCAATATTGAGGACATATTCTTTAAAACCCACCTTAGCGTGTTGAATCCTTTTTCGTTCTTTTACTTTTGCGGTATAAACCTCTTCATAGCGATTCCCATCAAAAAGGACCAATTGTAATTCTTGATCAATACTAGCACTTTTAAGCTCTCCTCTTTTGGCTTTTATCACAATGCGATTTTTATTATCTGGTGATTTCTCATGAATGATCACATCATCCAGGAAGCGATTATCTTCGCCATACTTTCGGCTTACCTTGATGTTCATTTCCCCAATTTCGTTAAAGATCCCCTCTGTGATTGCGAGGGCGGGTTTTAACTTGGCTAAGTTTCTTCGTAGATTAAAGTATTTAAACTCTCCATAAGGGATAATATTATTGGAGAAATAGTAACTCCCTATTCCTAAAAAAAAGTGAAAAATAGTAAGCCCTAATAAAGCGCGCTGAAGAGAAATACCCGTTGACTTCATTGCAGCAAATTCATAATTTTCTGCAAAGGCACCATAAGTCATAATAGATGCTAGTAATACCGATAGGGGCATAACTAAGGGGTAGAGTTTAGGAGAATAATAGGTCAAAAATTTTAATATAATCTCTGCATCTAAGCCTTTTCCCGCAAATTCATCGATAAATAGCCAAAAGGTTTGAATGATGAAAATAAACATCAAAATAAAAAACACACTTACCAGTCGAGTGAGGTAAGTAGTTAAGATGTAGCGATCAATTATTTTCACTATTCGTTGATGTAATAATTAGGGTATTCTGCCGCGTTAAACTCAAAATAATCTTCTGGTAAGCTTATGTTGAATTCCTGACTATTAAGGGTCAAAGTCGTCAAGGTTTGATTTAATCCTACTTCAATCAGGCGATAAACCTGTATACGATCTACATCGATTCCCAGCAACAAGTATTTCACCTCTTCAGAGGTTTCTGTGGGTAATAATTTGATGAATTGGATATTTCTTCCCATCACACGTTGTTGAATGTCCCATTCATAGCCATAACCTTCTTCATAAAAGGAAAGCAATTTTGAAGGACTTATGCTTACATCTTCTTCCTCTTCTGGTAAGCTTATTGTAATTTCTTCGTTTTCTGGAACAATGGTATAGGTTTTGGTTCCATCAAATAGTTGAATCGCCTCTAGAAAAGACAATTTGTATTGATCTCCTGCAAGGGTGACGTTCCCTTCCATTTCTTGTCTTATTTGTTCTTTTTTATTCTCAAGCACATAGGTAAAATCAAAGCGAATATTCTTTTTACTTTTCATCTCTTTGGATACACGGTCTAATAAGTTTTTGGCTTGTTCATATCCCTGTGCATAGGTCAAACTAGAGCACAGTAATAAAAAGAGGAATGTTTTTTTCATAATTGATATCTTATGCTTCATTATTCAATAATTGTTCCAAAGTAGCCAAGTCTGGAATAAGCACTTGACGGGCTTTACTCCCTTCAAAAGGGCCTACAATTCCTGCGGCTTCCATCTGGTCAATAATTCTTCCCGCACGGTTATACCCCAGTTTTAACTTGCGTTGCAAAAGCGATGCAGATCCTTGCTGTGCAGTCACAATTACTTCTGCCGCTTCGCGGAAGAGGGCGTCGCGATCGCTTGCGTCTATATCTAGTGCAGTACTTTCTTCGCCAATAAACTCTGGTAACAGGTGCGCTTCTGGATAAGCTTTTTGACTTCCTATATACTCTGCGATTTTTTCCACCTCTGGCGTATCTACAAAGGCACATTGAATACGGGTCAAATCATTCCCTTGGGTGTAGAGCATATCTCCACGTCCAATCAATTGATCTGCCCCACCAGTATCTAAGATAGTACGAGAATCAATTTTAGAGGTTACCCTAAAGGCAATCCTAGCAGGGAAGTTTGCTTTTATAATACCAGTAATTACATTTACAGAAGGGCGTTGGGTGGCAATAATTAAATGTATCCCAATAGCGCGTGCTAACTGTGCGAGTCGGGCAATGGGTGTTTCTACCTCTTTCCCTGCGGTCATAATTAAATCGGCAAATTCGTCTACCACAAGAACGACATACGGCAAAAAGGCATGTCCGTCGTCTGGGTTAAGTTTTCGCGCTTTAAATTTAGCGTTGTACTCTTTAAGGTTACGACACATAGCATTTTTGAGTAACTCATAGCGGTTATCCATCTCTATACAAAGGGAATTAAGGGTATGAATTACCTTTGTATTATCTGTAATGATAGCGTCTTCTGCATCGGGGAGTTTTGCCAGGTAGTGTCGTTCAATTTTATTGTAAATATTTAGTTCAACTTTCTTTGGATCTACTAAAACGAACTTTACCTCAGCGGGGTGTTTTTTATAGAGTAGGGATGTTAACACTGCATTTAGCCCTACCGATTTCCCTTGTCCGGTAGCCCCTGCCATTAACATATGAGGCATTTTAGCTAAATCGACTACAAAGGTTTCATTGCTGATAGTTTTCCCAATAGCAATGGGGAGTTCCATTTCTGCCTTTTGAAAACGCTGTGAGGCAATCACAGAGCGCATGGATACAATACTAGGCTTTTGATTGGGAACCTCTATTCCCACAGTTCCTTTTCCAGGAATAGGGGCGATAATTCGAATGCCTAAAGCAGATAAGGATAAGGCGATATCGTCTTCTAAATTCTTGATTTTCGAAATACGCACTCCTGCAGCAGGAACAATTTCATATAGGGTCACGGTAGGTCCAATATTGGCCTTGATTTTAGCGATTTCTATTTTATAGTTCCGCAGGGTCTCAATAATTTTATTCTTATTGATTTCTAATTCATCTTCATCAATGGTGATAGAAGAACCGCCATAATCTTTTAATAGTTCTAAGGTGGGGAATTTAAATCCATTTAATTCTAAAGTAGGATCAAAGGTACCGTATTTTTCTACTAATTGTTGCGATAGTGTTTCGACGACATCTTCTTGGGCCGCTGCTTTGACTTCTATTTTAAGTCCATCTTCTTGGATGTTTTCCTCCTCCTTTTGTTTTTTTTCTGTGACAAGGTTTTCCTCTGCCGCAGGTATTACAATTTCTATTTTCTCTTTTTCTGCTTTCTCCACCTCTTCAGTATAACGTTCTTCTACTGTTTTAAATTCTTGACTTTCTTCTTCAAATGAATTGGCAGGAGTTTCAACGACCTCTTCTTTAATAAAGTAGGGTTGGAGCTTTGCAATAATTTTTTCAGGCGTAATTTTTAAATGTAAGACCATGGCCACCAATCCCATAAAGATAATTAATGCCCATAGGCCAATGTTACCAATATAATCTGTGAGTAAGACACCTAATTCATAACCCATTTTACCCCCTAAAAAAGGAAAAATTTTTTCGAATCTTGCCGTAATTAAAGCCACTAAAAGAATGTAATAAATACCCCAAGTACATCGCTTGACAATAGTTTTCTTTTGAAGGTTAAAAAAGAGGAACAATCCACTACTCAAAATGAGATAAGCAAAGATATAGGATGCAATACCTACGCCCTCATAAATAATTAAATGACTAATTTCTGCGCCAATTTTGCTTAAGAGATTACTGCTTTCAACACTACGGTTTGCTAATTGAGAGAGATTACTTTGATCTACTTTCCAGCTAAAGAAGTAAGAACTAAATGCAATAAAAAGCAGCACCCCTGTCAAAACTAAAAACCCTCCAAAGAGAATTTCTCTAGAACGCTTTTTTTGTGGGTCTTCCGTATTAAATTTCGGGACTTTTGGTGGAGTCTTCTTTTTGGCCGCCATAGATAATCGCTTCTTACAAATTTACAAATTAAGATTGATATCTGCTTTTTAAATTGAAAAAGGCAAAAGAAAAATTTGGGTAAAAAAAAACCCCTCAAGAGAGGGGAATAGGTTTATTGATCTATACTGCCTTGAACCCGTTTCATGAAATTGTTGAGGGCTTCTTTTTTAACGACCCCAATTTTCATTTCTTTATGGACTTCTATAGCGCCATAGAGATTCGAAATCATTTCACCTAGTACATCAATTTCTTCCTCTTTAATACCAGAGAAATCACACACGTATTCAAGTACTTCAAGGGTTTCTTCTAAATAGTCTTCATCATTCTCTTCGATGAATTGAACCATGTGCTTAATGAGCGATAGCTTCATCTACAAAGGATTTAAGTACGTCAATCTTATTGGTTTGTACTTGATTGAGCAATATTCCATTTTCGAAAGTAGCAAAGGTAGGCAGGTTGCTTACGTCTGCTAACTGTCTAGAATTTGGATTTTTCTCTGCATCGATCAAAACAAAGCTAATGCCTTCATTTTCTGTCGCCATTTTTTTGAATTTTGGCTTCATGATTCTGCAGTTACCGCACCATCCCGCCGAGTATTGAACAATTACTTTGGATTGATTAGCGACAAGCTCTTGTAAGCTATCATCTTTGATTTCTTGCAACATAAAAGGGTATTTAGTTGTTACTTAAGTAGCTTTGAACCCCTTTTCTGTCAGCATTCATCGCTTCTTTTCCTTCTTCCCAGTTAGCAGGACAAACTTCTCCTTTTTCTTGTACGTGGGTTAAAGCATCAATGATTCTTAGGTACTCATTTACATTTCTTCCGATAGGCATGTTGTTGATTCCTTCGTGGAAAACAACTCCATCTTCATCAATAACATAAGTCGCACGGAAAGATACATTGTCTCCATCGACTAATACCGCATCATTTACTTGATCATAACGCTCGTTATAAGTGTCTAAAATCCCTAAGGTTCTAGATAGGTTGCGGTTGCTATCTGCAAGAAGGTTATAAGTAACTCCTTCGATACCTCCTTCATCTTTTGGGGTGTTTAACCATGCAAAGTGTACTTCTGCAGTATCACAAGAAGCCCCAATGACAATAGTGTTTCTTTTTTCGAATTCTGGCAAAGCAGCTTGAAAAGCATGTAATTCTGTTGGGCATACAAAAGTGAAATCTTTTGGGTACCAAAATAACAATACTTTCTTCTTGTTATCAATGGCTTCTTTTAAAACGTTAACAGAAATAGTGTCTCCCATTTCGTTTATTCCGATTACATTTAAATCTGGGAATTTTTTTCCTACTATAGACATAACAAATTTTTTATGCCGCAAAAATAGACTTTGTGTTCTTAATAAAAGAAGAACAAAATCTCAAATAGTAATGGTGATATAAGCTATACTTATGCTTTGGCTAAAGCCTTGATTTTAATACCGAAATAAGCATAAATTAAAGTCATAATTGGACTGATCCAATTGAAAATGGCATAGGCGAAATATTCTCCCACACCTACCCCTAAAACACCAGATTGATAAGCTCCACAAGTATTCCAAGGGATGAGTACCGAGGTAACAGTCCCAGAATCTTCAAGGGTTCTACTTAAGTTTTCTGGTGCTAATCCACGGTCACGATAAGCTTGATCAAACATTTTCCCTGGGAGGACTATAGAAAGGTATTGATCAGAAGCGGTCAAATTAATGGTGATACAAGAGGCAGCAGTTCCAGCAAATAACTGGAAGGTGCTTTGCGCTTTTTCTAGTAAGGCACTACTGAGCTTTTGCAGTCCACCAATAGCGTCCATGGTACCGCCAAAAACCATGGCACAGATAATGAGCCAAATGGTTCCCAACATTCCTTGCATTCCACCAGAGGTAAAGAGATCATTGAGCAATTCGTTTGAGGTGACAATAGCATTATCGACCGTGATGGCATTCATGATACCGCGATATGCAGAAGTTAAATTAAGTTGAATAGCTCCTGCGGTTTCTAATACAAGATGCGGCTGATATATAAGGGCAAATACACCTCCTAAAAGGGTTCCAATCATTAATGCTACCAGGGGAGGGGCTTTGCGAACGATTAAGAAAATAACAAATAATGGAACAATAAAAAGACCAATGTTAATGGTGAAACGTTCATCAATGCTATTCAGTAAAAGTTGTGTATCTGCATGTCCGTTTGTTTCTTGAAAAAAGCCTAAGATTAAAAAGACTATTAAAGCAATAACGATACTAGGCAAGGTGGTATAGGTCATGTAGCGAATATGCGTAAATAAACCTGTTCCAGCCATGGCAGGTGCTAGGTTAGTGGTGTCACTTAGTGGCGATAATTTATCGCCAAAATAAGCTCCAGAGATTACCGCCCCAGCGACTATTCCCACGGGAATTTCTAGGGCTCGACCAATACCAATAAGGGCAATTCCCACTGTTGCAGAAGTGGTCCAACTGCTCCCTGTCGCTAATGAGATAATCGCACAGATGATAATACAAGCGGGTAAGAAAATACTGGGATGTAATATTTGAAGCCCGTAATAGATCATAGCAGGAATAATCCCACTCAGTAACCATGTTCCTGCAAGAGCTCCTACAAAGAGAAGAATTAGAATCGCTCCTGTAGTTGATTTTAAGTTAGCCCCAACTGCTTCAAGCATGACTTCATAGCTTACTTTATTTCGAAAACCCACTGTAGCGGCTACCCCAGCCCCAATCAATAATATAAATTGATTTGATCCCCCTAAAGCATCATCTTCAAAAACAAATACATTAAAAGCGAGTAATAGCACGAGAATAATAACGGGTAGTAGGGCTTGGCCTAAACTTATGGAGGGATTTTTTCGGGTCATATCAAATTCTTTCCCCCAATGATACGATTTTTTCTCTTATTTGGATTTTCCGCGTTGTGATTTTATAGTGATAAAAGACTTTATTAACAAAGCCTAAAATCATGCCAATTTCAACAATAATATATGCAATGGTAAATAGCTTACCTGCAGTGTGTTATGGAGAAAAATCTCAATAACCTATGATGGTTAAAGTAGTGATGGAGAAATACAAGGCATCAATCCACGACCAACATTCTATTTAATGATAGGTTATGGTCCAAATGGCGAGAATAATTGCAGTAATGTTTAATAATTGACGATATTCTTTTTCCCGTAAAAAAGAGAAAATAATGGTAAATAAATACATAATAAAACAATTTGGTGATATTGATGTAAAGTGAGTAAGATTAAAAACCAATTTTATTTCTGTGCAAATGAAACATTTGTATTTTTGTCACTCAAACTAAATACAAATGAGTCAATTTGATGTTGCCGTAATCGGATCAGGCCCTGGAGGCTATGTAGCTGCTATTCGTTGTGCCCAATTGGGATTGAATACCGCTTTAATAGAAAAATACAGTACGTTAGGAGGAACTTGCTTAAATGTAGGTTGTATTCCCTCTAAGTCTTTATTAGATTCTTCTCATCATTATGAAGATGCGATCAAACATTTCGACACCCACGGAATTGAAATCCCAGGAGAGATTAAGGTCAACTTCGAAAAAATGATTGCCCGCAAACGCGGTGTCGTCGAGCAAACCACTAAAGGGATAGACTTCCTTATGGAAAAAAACAAAATCACTATTTTTAAAGGTTTAGGGAGCTTTGTAGATGCCAACCATATCAAGATTGAAGGAGAAAGTGACAAGACCATAAAAGCCAAAAACACCATTATTGCGACTGGATCAAAGCCAGGCTCATTACCCTTTATCAACTTAGATAAAGAACGTGTAATTACTTCTACACAAGCCCTAGAATTAAAAGAAATCCCAAAACACATGATTGTTATCGGTGGGGGAGTCATTGGTCTAGAACTAGGACAAGTTTACCGGCGTTTAGGCGCAGAAGTTTCTGTGTTAGAATATGCAGATCGTATTACCCCGGTGATGGATAGTGCCGTATCACGTGAATTGACCAAAGTGTTGAAGAAGCAAGGCGTGAAGTTTTATATATCACACGGTGTAAACAAAGTAGAACGCAATGGTAATAAAGTTAGCGTTACCGCAACGAATAAAAAGGGAGAAGAAGTTTCTTTTACAGGAGATTATTGTTTGGTTTCTGTGGGACGTCGCCCTTATACCGATGGCTTAAACGCTCAAGCCGCTGGGGTGCAAATCACCGAGCGCGGGCAAATTGAAGTAAACGATCATTTACAGACTACTGCATCGAATATCTATGCCATTGGAGATGTTGTACGAGGTGCAATGCTAGCCCACAAGGCAGAAGAAGAAGGCGTTATGGTCGCTGAAATCCTGGCAGGTCAAAAACCACATATTGATTATAATCTTATTCCTAATGTAATTTATACTTGGCCAGAAGTCGCTTCTGTTGGAAAAACAGAAGAAGAATTAAAGTCGGCGGGTATCGCTTACAAAAGCGGTCAGTTCCCTATGCGCGCTTTAGGAAGAGCCAGAGCTAGTATGGATACAGATGGTTTTGTAAAAATCTTAGCAGACGCTACAACAGATGAAGTACTAGGGGTACACATGGTAGGGGCACGTGTTGCTGATTTAATTGCAGAAGCCGTAACAGCCATGGAATTCCGTGCATCAGCAGAAGATATTTCTAGAATGTCGCACTCGCATCCAACCTATGCTGAGGCGGTGAAAGAAGCGGCCCTTGCTGCGACAGACAATCGTCCTCTTCATATCTAATCAAAAGCTTCTTTAGCAATTTGGCTTAAAAAGCGATATTGATACCTTCCTACATCTTGAGGTAGGGGATTACGTTCTGTATTAATGACCTCTAGAGTATAGCGAATACCTGGGGAGTACTCAAAGCCTGCTATTTTTTCATAAAAGTAAGTCCATTCTAAACTTGAAATGGCATCTCCTTCTTTTAAGAGATAACACTCTTGCAGAATAAAGTCTTGGCATTCCACTTTATAGCTTTCGATTAAGAATCGTTTAACGTTGTGTTCCTCTCTTTCTGGAGAAGAACATGTTTGTAGGGAAATTAGCAAGAAGCGAGTGGGACAGGTACTTCATTAAGGTATTATTTTATTTTTTTTGTAGAATTCAACCATTAATTGTGCCAAAAGTTCTCCTTGATCTTCTTGTAAAAAATGTCCACCTGAGACTATTTGGTGTTTTTGATCTTTTGTTCCAGGAATTAACTTTTGAAACACTTGTTCTCCTCCTTTAGTAATTGGGTCTTGATCGCTAAAAAGGGTTAAAAAAGGTTTTTTCCATTGGCATAATATTTCCCAAGCGGCTTTGTTGTTATCACTTTCTGGATTATTCTCTGAAGTAGGAACTAACGCTGGAAAAATACGTGCTCCTGCTTTGTATTCCTCATTTGGGAAAGGGGCATTATAGGCGGATAATATTGCTGGAGAAAGTTCTGAGGTTGTTGCGCGTTGTAAAACAGTCGCCACATCAAATTTTGGGCTCTTGGTGGCAAACTTTTGCCAATCTAAAAAGGCTTGGGGTGGTGAGACTGTTCCGGTGGGAAGCATAGTGTTTCCTGCAACAATAGAGGCAAAGTTATGGGGATTTGCAGTCACTAACCGCAAGCCAATTAAACCTCCCCAATCTTGTATAAAGATATTGATGTCTTTTAATTGTAAATGATTTAGCAATGCTTGTGTCCATTGAATTTGTCTGGCATAAGTATAATCACTTTGTTCACTGGGTTTATCAGATTTGCCAAAACCGATCAAGTCAGGAACGATTACCCTTAAACGTGAGGCGACTAAACCAGGAATCATTTTACGATAGAGATACGCCCAACTGGGTTCACCGTGTAAAAGAACCACCACAGGGCCTTCTCCTTCCGCTATATAATGCATTTGTAAGCCTTCACTTACTTCACAGAACTTTGATGTGTAAGGGAAATCATTTATTTGATCAAAGGCGGTTTCAGGGGTGCGTAATATTTTCATCTTAGTTACAATTTACACTAGTGTTTCCCGCCCATTCGACAGCTTCAACGAGTAGTTGTTGATATTGTTTGTCTTGATAATAAGTCCCTTTATGTCCCATGGCGGTATAGAAGACTTTGCCATTTTTTTGGCAGTGATACCATACTACAGGATGGTCTTCCCCCATGCTCCATTGTTTGTATTCTTGTTCTCCTACCATGACCAAATTACTTTCGTCTAGATTGTAAAGCACATTGCTACCATACTGCTTTGGACTTTCATGAAAGACGTACCATTCGTCTTCCCATTGCCATTGATCGGGAAAATCTTTGGTAGCGGGGAATAAGCCATTGCCCATTTTATTTAAGTTTCCTACTTGGAATTGCGGTTTCATGGGATGATGTGAAAAGAGGGTGCGAATTACCTTTTTATCATACCAGTCCCATTGGTGAGAATCATCTCCCGCACCGTGAATCCCCACAAAGCCTCCTCCAGTTTCGATATAGTTTTTAAATGCTTTACGCTGTTTGTTATCAAGGGTTTGCCCGGTTACATTGTTCCAAATCACCACATCAAAATAAGAGAGTTGTGCTGCGTTGAACAAAGCACTATCGTCAGAAACGGTAAGCTTCCATCCTTGTTGTTGCGCTAATCGTGGAAAAATTTCTTTCACAGCAGCAATAGCATCTGTGTGGACCCAGCCATTGGCTTTTGAGTAGATGAGAACATTGTAGTCGCTTTTATCAAGTGGGAGAAGTGAGGGCAGTGAATCAAGAGGAGTAACTACATTCTTTGCTGGAACTTCTACCCAATTTTTTTGGATTCTTTTCGAGGTAAAATAGCCCAAGTAAAGGAAAATAAAAAAAATAATAGCTTTTTTCATTTGGTATCTTTGCGTCCTTATAAGTTAAACAATTTTTCCCGATATCGATCATCGAGTAAAACAATTCCCGTACACACCAGCATAAAAATTAAGGCCCCTATAATACTTTCTGGGAAGGTCCAGCTGTATTTGAAATACTTATACAGCCCAGCGCCAATGAGACTGCCATAAAAGATAAAATAGTGGACGATATAGATTTCAAGAGTTTTACTCCCTATCCTTGTCCACAAGTCTTTTTTAAGGTAATCGTTGAGTAGGATAAATATTCCAAAGAGTAAAAAGACATCCCCTAGGCGGATAAATAAAAAGTTATTGTAAGCCACTTTTCTAAATAATTCAATGCCCGTAAAAAACTCCAGGTCGATTAAAAATGCCGAAGAGCGATTGATTAGCCAATACCCTAAGGCTAAAAAACCCAAGCCCCAGGCCCATAATTGTTCTGTTTTAGGATTAAATACATAAGCGATAAAAGTCCCCATACAGACATAACCCAACCAGGGGAACAAATAGAAAACACCCTTGTTTGCTTTAGTCAAATAGGCAGCTAGGTAATTAGGCAATTCTGGAAAACTCAAGTCAACATAAAGGGGCTGCCCAATAAAAATAAGAATCCCTATACCTAAAAAAACCAGCCCAGTCCAACGCTGTAAAAAACCAAAAATTAAATAAATGAGAATGATAAAAATTAGGCTTAATCCAATGATTTGTAATACATCTGGATATAGAAAGGAGTGGTTGATTTTCTCATTGAAAAGCATGGGCAAGTTTAACCGCAACACATAGCCCCAAGCCAATAATTCTAGGGTGCGTTTTAGCCCTTTTTTGATACGTGGGTTTTTCCAGCCTTGTACCTTAGAACGCAATAATAGAGAGGTAAAAACCCAGCCTGTAATGGTAAAAAACACCGGCGCAGTAAAGCCCCTACAGTAAAGCCAAAAAGAGTAAATAGGGTTATCGGGGTCTTTAAAAACAGGATTTAATAGGCCACTGATAAAATGCCCTTGTAACATCATTAAGATCGCAAATGCCCTGAGTGCATCCAAAAAAAAGAGCCGCTGCCTATCTCCCATACCCAAAGGTACAAATCCTAAACTCAAGATATAAAATATTTTAAAACTCAGTGGATGGGCTACCATGGAGGGAGAAGAAAAAACTACAGCATTTGCTCCATTTTGGCTCTAATAAGGTCAAGGCCTAAATTCCCAATACTACCCATATGGCTGTGTTGAACGTTTCGATTAGGATTAAAATTCCCCTCTTCGATCGCTTGGCCTAGTTCTCTATAAGCATCGCGAAAGGGTTTTCCTGCCAAAACCGCTTGGTTTAAAGTATCCACACTAAAGAGATAGTCATATTTCGATTGCGCAGTAATGTCTTTGCTCACTTGAATATTGGGTAAACTAAAGAGAAGTATTTCTATACAGGCTTTAAGGTCTTGTATTGCTTCAATGATGGGACCTTTTGCTAATTGTAATTCTCTGTGGTAGCCATTAGGGAGATTTGTTGTCAATATGGCCAACTGATTGGGTAAGGCCTGTAAGCTGTTACATTTTCCACGAACCAATTCGAAAAGATCTGGATTCTTTTTATGGGGCATAATGCTTGACCCAGTGGTTAGATCGTCTGGGAAAGAGATAAAATTAAAATCTTGTCCCATGTAGAGACAAACATCCATAGAGAATTTAGCCAGTGTACTCCCAATAGAAGAGAGGGCCATGGCCGTACTCTTCTCTAATTTTCCACGGCTCATTTGTGCCGCAACAGAATTCACTTTGGGCTTTGCAAAACCTAAGGCCTCTGTGGTAAAAGCACGATCAATAGGGAAGGCGCTCCCATAGCCCGCAGCACTGCCCAGTGGATTTTGATCGGCGATTTTAAAGGCACTTTGCCAAAAGTAAAGATCGTCGATTAAACTTTCAGCATAAGCAGAAAACCACAGGCCAAAAGACGAAGGCATGGCCACTTGTAAATGGGTATAGCCAGGGAGGAGTTCCTTTTGATGCTTTTCGGCCAGGGAGAGGAGTAATTTAAAGAGTGCTACTAGCTGAGATTTGATCTCTCCTAATTCGTGTTTTAAGTAGAGGTGCATTGCAACCAAGACTTGATCGTTTCTTGACCGAGCCGTATGTATTTTTTTTCCTACATCGCCTAAACTTTCGATAAGCATATGCTCAATCTTTGAGTGCATGTCTTCAAATTCTGCTTCTATGGTGAAGTTCCCCGCTTTAGCTAGTTGTTGAATTTTGCTGAGTTCAGTAGTGAGTTTTTCAGCATCTTTTGGACTAATCAGTCCAATTTTAGCTAACATATTGGCATGAGCAATAGATGCTTGACAATCGTATTCTGCTAAAACCAAATCGTATTCGCGGTCTTTTCCCACCGTAAAATGATCGACTTTCTCGTGGGCAGCCGCCCCTTTTTGCCATAGTTTCATACTAAAGAATTTTCTTTAAAAGTTGAATATACAAATCAATCCCTTCTTCAATTTCGCTCACATAAATAAATTCATTTGCAGTATGGGAACGGGTCGAATCTCCTGGGCCAAATTTAAGCGAAGGGCAACTCAATTTTGCTTGATCAGAAAGGGTAGGGGAGCCGTAAGTGCTTCGCCCTAATTCAATTCCTGCTTGTACTAAAGGGTGTTCGGCTGGAATGGAAGAAGAGTTTAAGTTTAAGGAACGCGGGGTCATGATTAATGGGGCGTCTTTTTGCAATAATTCTGCAATTTCTGAATTGCTATAGCAGTCATTTACCCTAACATCGACGACCAAGTCTACCGCTGCAGGAACAACATTGTGCTGCTTCCCCGCATTGACTTGGGTCACGGTTAATTTAACGGGCCCTAGTACCTCAGATTCTTTTTCAAACCTAAAATTATTGAGCCATTGTAATACTTCGGGTAGTTTTAAAATGGGGTTATCTTTATTAGGATGGGCCGCATGACTGGCCGTTCCTTTTACTTTTCCGTCAAAAACCACCAAGCCTTTTTCGGCAATAGCGAGTTGCATTAAGGTAGGTTCTCCTACTATGCCCACATCAATGGGCGGAAGCGTGGGCAAAAGACTGTTGAGTCCATTAGGTCCAGAGCTTTCTTCTTCGGCGGTAGCCGCTAAAATTAAATTGTATTGTGGATTGGGGTGATCGTAATAATAGGTGAATAAGGCAATTAAAGAAACCAAAGCTCCTCCCGCATCATTACTTCCTAAACCGTATAATTTTCCGTCCTCAATATGGGGATGAAAAGGATCTTTGGTATAGGCCGAGTTAGGCTTTACCGTATCGTGGTGGGAGTTGAGGAGTAGGGTAGGCTTATTTTTATCAAAGGCCTTATTCATCGCATAGACATTGTAGCCTTGCTGTTGAAAAGGAATATTGTGTTCTTTAAACCATTGTCCAATTCTTGCTGCAGTTGGCTCTTCCTCACTTGAAAAAGATGGAATGGAAATTAAATCTTGCAATAAGGCAATCGCTTTTTCGCTTAAGGTTTTCATTAGAGGGTGATTGAGGTATAAGGAATGTTTTTGTTGATCATATTCGTTGGGCCAATGGCGACTTCATTTACACCAACACTAAGGGCGTCAAAAGCATTGTGCAACTTGGGTAGCATCCCAGCAGCAATGGTGTTGTTGAGCAGTAATTCTTGATAAGACTCTCGATTGATATTTTCAATCAATGAGTTGGGGTCATTGAGGTCTTTCATTACCCCAGAGAGTTCAAAGCAATAGCATATTTTAACTTCAAAGTCTTGAGCCAAAGCTTTTCCAATTTCTGCCGTAATGGTGTCTGCGTTTGTATTGAATAATTGCCCCTTTTTATCATGCGTTATGGCACAGCAAACCGGACTAATATTTTGATCTAATAAATACTGAAACCATGCATTATTGACTTTTTTGACATCGCCTACAAAACCATAGTCAATGGCTTTCACTGGGCGTTTAACAGCTTGTATAGCGTTAGCATCTGCCCCAGAAAACCCCAACGCATTACAGTTCATCCCCTGCAAATGGGCCACAATATTTTTATTGACTTGTCCGGCATAGAGTCCCGTGATCAATTCTAGGGTCGCAGCATCTGTAATACGCCTTCCATCTCTCATTTGAACGGGAATACCTAATTTTTCTGACCATGTGGTGGCTTTTTTTCCACCGCCGTGTACCAAGATCTTTGGTCCCTTTAGCGCGGCGAAATCCTTTAAAAAAGGTAAGAGTTTAACTTCCTCTTCAATAACAGCACCCCCTATTTTGACAATATTCAATTTAGGCATGATCGAGTAAGGTTTTTAAGACAGCTTGCGCGGCAAAGGTTCGATTGTTCGCTTGTTCAATTACTAGAGAATTTGGCGAGTCTAGCACCCCGTCTGCAACGACAATGTTTCGTCTTACGGGCAGACAGTGCATAAATTTGGCATTATTCGTTAAAGCCATTTTTTCTTCGGTGAGGGTCCATACATTGTCTGTGCGCAGGATTTGCCCGTATTGGCTGTAGGAACACCAGTTTTTGGCATAGACAAAATCGGCCCCTTTTAAAGCTTCTTCTTGATTGTGTATCACTGGAATTCCTTTGGTGATATTTTTATCCAGATCATATCCTTCGGGATTAGTAATAACATACTCTGCGTCTTGATATTCCATCATTTTAGTGAAAGAATTACCCACTGCGTGCGGAAGTACTTTGGGATGAGGTGCCCAAGTTAAAACCACTTTAGGACGGTGCAAGGTTTTGTGTTCTTCTAGAGTCAATGCATCGGCCAGCGCTTGAAGTGGGTGTCCTGTAGCACTTTCCATATTAATCACCGGAATATCGGCATATTTCGTGAAGCTATTCAAAACAATCTCTGCTTCGTCTTGTACTTTATCTGTCAAAGAAGCAAAAGCGCGAATAGCTACCATGTCACAGTACTGAGAAACCACCGCCGCAGCTTCTCTAACATGTTCAGATCTAATGCCACGCATCTGTGTTCCATCTTCAAACTCTAGGGCCCATGCTTCGTTAGTAAAGTTCATTACCATGGTAGAAAAACCTAACTGCTGTGCTGCCTTTTGTGTACTTAGACGAGTGCGTAAACTAGGGTTAAAGAATAATAAACCTAAAGTTTTGCGTTTCCCTTGAGCTTCAAATTCATAAGGATTTTCTTTGAGCGATTTCGCTAAATCCACCGCCGCTTTAAAGTTAGGTAAATCCTTTAATGTGATTAAATGTTTCATGCTTGTACCGTATTAATGGCTTCTTCTAATTTTACAAAGAAGAAGTCAATATGCTTTTTTTCCACCGTTAATGGGGGGAGGATACGCAATAGTTTTTTATTGCTACTCCCTCCAGTAAATATATGATGCTGATAAATTAATTCTTTCCGCAGTGGTCCTACTTCAAAGTCAAATTCTAACCCTAACATTAGGCCACGCCCTTTGATTTGTTTTACCACAGGAATATTCTTTGCTGATTGAACAAAGTATTCGCCTAGTTCTTTAGCGTGTTTTTGCAAGCCCCTTGCTTTTAATACCTCTAGTACTGCAAGAGATGCAGAACAAGCCAAGTGATTCCCCCCAAAGGTGGTTCCCAACATCCCATATTTTGCTTCAATATCGGGATGAACTAAGATTCCCCCTACAGGAAAACCATTCCCCATCCCTTTAGCCATAGTGATAATATGGGGTTCGATGCGGTATTGTTGATAAGCAAAAAAGGTTCCCGTACGACTAAAACCTGCTTGAACTTCATCTGCAATTAAACAGCTGTTATATGCTTTACATAAACGATCCATGGCATAGATAAATTCTTCACTGGGTTCGTCTAATCCTCCTACTCCTTGTATGGCTTCAAAAATCACGGCACAAACATCTCCTTTTTTGAGTTCTGTCTCCAGGGCTTTTTCATCATCAAAAGGCAAGAAAGTTACTTCTTGCTGTTGGTTTAGTGGGGCATTGATATTGGCATTATCTGTTGCTGCTACCGCAGCCGAAGTCCTTCCGTGAAAGGCATTGTGAAAGGCAATAATGCGTTTTTTCCCAGTGACAAAAGAGGCTAGTTTTAGGGCGTTTTCGTTCGCCTCGGCACCAGAACTGCACATAAATAATTGATAGTCGTGACAGCAGGAGTGTTCTCCAATAGCGTTCGCTAATTCCTGTTGTAGGGGGTTTTGTACCGCATTAGAGTAAAAACCAATTCGATGCATTTGCTGGCTAACGCGTTCTAGGTAACGCTCCTGTCCATGACCAATAGAAATCACTGCATGCCCGCCGTATAAATCGAGGTACTCAGTGCCTTTTTCGTCATAAACATAGACATCTTTCGCTCGAACAGGCGTAACGTCATAAAGGGGATAAACATCAAAAAGTTTCATATTACTGTTTTGAGATTTCGTTGATTTTATTGAAAGAAGCAACTAAGCCTTGAATTAAAGACGAGCTTAAACCTTGGTGTTCCATTTCATTTAATCCTGTGATGGTGCAACCTCTTGGCGTAGTTACTTTATCAATTTCTTGCTCTGGATGTGTATCTGTTTCAATCAAAAGACTTGCTGCTCCCAAGGCAGTTTGCATAGACATTTGCATGGCCTCTTCTGCATCAAAGCCCAATTGAACTCCCCCTTGGGTTGTTGCGCGAATTAAACGCATCCAAAAAGCAATCCCACTGGCGCAGATGACAGTAGCGGCTTGCATATGTTCTTCTTCAATTTTGATTGTTGTACCTACGCCATTAAAAATGGCAGAAGCGATATCAATACGTTTTTTTCCTACTTCATTACTACAGAGGCAAGTCATCGATTTTCCAACAGAGATAGCAGTATTTGGCATAGAGCGAATGATAGGAATTTCTATTCCTAGAATCGCCTCGATACGAGAAATCTTAAAGCCGGTGATGGTAGAAATAATTACGTGATTTTCGTTCAATAAATCTTTTACTTCGTTCAATATTCCTTCCATTTGACTGGGCTGTACGGCAAAGATTAAAATATCAGAATTACGCACGGCTTCTTTGTTGTCTGCAGTAACGTTAACATGTTTGGATTTATTCCAGTCTGAAAGACTATCAGGATTCCGTTTTGTCAAATAAAGCGTTGTAATGGAATTATTAACTAAAAGTCCTTTAGCAATACTTAGTCCTAAATTTCCAGTTCCAATGATGGCTATTTTCATGTTGTTTAAAATATGGTAGTTTTTAATTGAAGTCCCATGTTTTCTTCCCACCCCATCATAATGTTGAGGTTTTGAATGGCTTGTCCAGAGGCTCCTTTGATTAAATTATCAATAACAGAAGTAATCAACAACTGTCCTTTGTGTTTGTGTAAATGAAGAAAGCATTGGTTTGAATTGACGACTAACTTTAAGTGGATCTCTTTTTTAGCTACTTGGGTAAAAGGAGCGGCTTGATAAAAAGTTTCGTATAACGCATAGGCTTCTTCTATTGTCCCATCAAATGCGGTATATGCTGTGGCGAATATCCCTCTTGTAAAGCCCCCGCGTTGTGCTAAGAATAAGAGGTCAGTGTCTTCTCCTTGCGCTTGTTTTAAAGTTTCCCCAACCTCTCTTAAATGTTGGTGAGTAAAAGGCTTGTACCAAGAAATATTATTATTTCTCCAGCTAAAATGACTGGTGGCTGAAAGTCCTACACCAGCGCCCGTACTTCCCGTTGTTGCATTGATATTGACAGTTTCTTTGATTTTTTTGGCATTCGCCAAAGGGAGTAAAGCCAGCTGTATGGCCGTGGCAAAACAACCCGGATTAGCAATAGCAGTTGCTTTTTCAATCGCTGTACGATTGATTTCTGGGAGGCCATAAACAAATTCTTTTCCGCCGAAGTGAGCATCTGCTTTTAAGCGAAAGTCATTGCTTAAATCAATGATGATGGTATGACTTGAAAAAGTATGTTGTTCTAAAAAGGCAGAAGAATTTCCATGTCCTAAACACAAAAACAAAACATCTACTACTGTATTAACTTGATCGGTAAAGGCAAGGTCAAGCTGCCCTAAAAGATCTTGGTGGGTATCGATAATGGGAGTTCCTGGGCGAGTACTGCTGTACACAAAGTCAAGGGTTAAGGCTGGGTGATTAATCACAAGCCGCATTAATTCTCCGCCGGTATAACCCGATCCGCCAATAATACCTGCTGTTTTCATTGTTTTTTGTTGTTTACAGATCCGTAAATTTTATGTGCGTTTGCCGTGATTTTGATAAAACCTTTTGCGTCGTCTGCCGTCCAACCTTTGTTCATCTCACCATAGCTGCCAAAGGAGGCGTTCATCAAATCATTAGGAGAATCTACTCCTTCTAATTCAAAACGATGAGGATGTAAGGTGACAAAAACTTCTCCATTAACCGTTTTTTGGCTGTTTTCCAAAAATGCTTCAATATCTCGCATTACTGCATCGAGGTAGTTTCCTTCGTGTAATTGCATGCCATAAAAGTTTGCCATTTGTTCTTTTTGAAATTGTTGCCACTTACTTTGGGTGTGCTTTTCTAGCAAATGGTGGGCTTTGACAATGATCATGGGGGCTGCAGCCTCAAAGCCAACGCGCCCTTTAATCCCAATGATGGTATCTCCCACATGAATGTCACGACCAATGGCATATTCTTTGGCGAGTTCTTGTAGCTGTTGAATTAGGCTAACCGCGTCTCCACTTTTCTCATTGAGAGCAACCAGCTCTCCTGCTTTAAAAGTCAAGATGACTTTCTTTGGAGTATGCTCTTTTAGGGGGCTGGGATAGGCAGTATCTGGAAGGGCTTGATGAGATGTTAGGGTCTCACTTCCGCCTACACTAGTTCCCCATAAACCCTGGTTTATGGAGTATTGTGCTTTATCCCATGAAAGTTTTATGCCTTGGCTTTTGAGGTAATCTATTTCTGCCTCACGGGAAAGTTGTTGGTCACGAATGGGAGTAATGATTTCTATACTAGGTGCAAGTACTTGAAAAATTAAATCAAAGCGAACTTGGTCGTTTCCAGCACCGGTACTTCCATGAGCGATATATTGTGCATCGATGCTTTTTGTATACTCGATTATTTCGATGGCTTGCACAATGCGTTCTGCACTTACCGAGAGTGGATAGGTATTGTTCTTTAAAACATTCCCAAAAATCAAGTACTTGACAATTTTATCATAAAAAGATTGTAAAGCATCGATAGAGCGATAAGTACTAGCACCCATGGCATAGGCTTTTTCCTCTTGCGCTTTTATTTCTTTTGCAGAGAATCCACCAGTATTCACACTAACCGCATGTACTTCATAGCCTTCTTGAGAAAGGGTTTTTAAACAGTAAGAGGTGTCTAGGCCACCACTATAAGCAAGGACAAGTTTTTTCATTTTTTATTCTTTTTAAATAGACCACTCAAAAAGCTGATAGCTTTAGATTCGGTTTGTTTTTTTTCGTTTGGATCATGCAACATCCCAGTACACAAGCAAAGCTTTCGCTCGGTTCGCGTAAGGACATCAAAGTTTTTGCAGGTCTGACAGCCTTTCCAAAATTCGGGATCATCTGTCAATTCAGAGAAATGGACAGGTTTATACCCCAGTTCATAATTAATTTTCATCACAGCTTGCCCTGTTGTTATTCCAAATATTTTTGCCCCTGGAAATTTTTCAAGGGAAAGATCAAAAACATGTTTTTTAATTCTTTTAGCCAGGCCTTGACCTCGAAAAGCGGGAGCGACAATTAGACCAGAGTGGGCAACATATTTTCCATGTCCCCAAACTTCTATATAGCAAAATCCGGCAAAGGTGTTTTCTTCAAAAGCAATAACTGCGTTGCCATTTTGCATTTTTTTAATAATATATTCTGGGGTTCTTCTAGCAATACCCGTCCCACGATCTTTAGCCGATTCTTCTATCGTAAGACTGATGGTTTTTGCGAAATATATGTGTTCTGGACCCGCGATGACAATTTTCATGGGGAGAAGTTTGTGTTAAATTAAAAAATAAAAAGGTGGATTGTTTTCGGAACCGGACTCACCTAAGTTCCATCAATGTATTAGACCCCCAAGGGGCGACGAGTGCGCGGGCGGCGTGGAAAAGCGAACGAAGTCTTATCTGTTGTTTTCATAATACACTGCAAAAATGGGAGTTTTTTTTGGTTTGAACAAATCCAATGATAAAACTTCGCCTAAAATGCCTTTTTAAAACATTATCTTTGTGATGTGTTTGAAATCGTACAAAATCAATTGGATCGACAACTCAAAGGAGTTGTAAACCCCCTTCTTTTACTCGCTTGCAGTGGGGGTGTAGATAGTATGGTTTTACTCAAACTATTAGGGCAAACAAATTATTCTGTCGCTGTTGCTCATTGTAATTTTTTATTGCGTGATGAAGCCAGTGATGGCGATGCGGCCTTTGTTTCTGCCTATTGTGCTGCGCACAATTTGCCTTATTTTGAAGCCACATTCGAAACAAAGGATTACGCCAAAACAAAGGGTGTTTCAACCCAAATGGCGGCGAGAGAATTGCGCTATCAATGGTTTGATACTTTAAAAGCTGAACATGATTTCACCCATTTACTCACCGCACATCATCTAGACGATCAATTAGAGACTTTTCTCATCAATTTAGGAAGAGGAAGTGGAATAAAAGGCTTGAGCGGAATTCCTAATCATCTCATTCTACGGCCTTTATTAGCGGTTACAAAGGAGAGTATTTTGGCTTACGCCAAAGAAAATAAAATTTCTTGGCGAGAAGATGCCTCTAATACTGAAAAAGATTATTTGAGGAACCAATTACGCCATCAATTAATTCCAAAGTGGAAGGCGATACAGCCCAACCTGATTGAACAGCTTGAAAAAAGTCAGCAGCAATTGCGTTGGGCAGAGGAAGCGCTGGCCTATCACTGTGAAGTATTTAAATCGAAACACCTTATTGAAGAAGGAGATCAAGTGTCTATTTCCATTGAAGCTTTAAAAGCATTAAAGCCTTTAGAATATTACTTGCATACTTTATTTTCTCCTTACGGTTTTGCCCATTTTTCTGATCTAAATGCCCTTTTAAATGCACAAAGCGGAAAACAATTGTTTTCCGCTACCCATCGTTTGTTAAAAGACCGAATGAATCTCTTACTTACACCTGTAGAAAAAGTGGAAGGTAACGAAGTTTATCATTGGACACCCGCAGAAAATCTTAGCTTTCCGATAAGTTTAAAAATAAAAGATACTATTACAGAAAATAGGCAGGCTGCAATTTTAGCGGTTGAAGCGTTAAAATATCCTTTAATCCTTCGTAAATACCAAGAAGGAGATTATTTTTACCCTGTGGGAATGAAAGGGAAAAAAAAGCTGAGCAAGTTTTTTAAAGACAAAAAATATTCCTTGCTAGAAAAAGAACAGCAGTGGTTATTGTGTTCTGGAAGTGAAATTGTTTGGGTAGTAGGTCAACGTGTTGACGCCCGCTTTGCAGCCACTCCAAAAACGCAAAATCCACTTAGAATTATATGCGATTGAAAAAGCTCATCTTATTTTTATTGACCTGCCTGCCCATAATGGCTATGGCACAAACGGAAGAAAAACCGGTAAGATGGACCACTTCTATTGATCGAATTTCAAAAGATTTTATAGTGCTTCGATTTGACGCCACTATAGAAGAGAAATGGCATTTATATTCCCTAGAAGAGTTTGTCGATGGACCACTACCTACTGAATTTACCTTTGTCTTTGATTCATTAAAAATTCAGTTAGATGGTAAAACCACTTCAGGTACTCCCAAGACTGCTTTCGACGAGATTTTTCAAATAGATTTACCCTTTTTTGATCAAGCTGCACAATTTCGCCAGCAGTTTAAATTATTAGACGCTAATACCAAAGAAATAAGCGGAGAAATCAATTATCAAGCTTGTGATGACCGTGTCTGTATCTTTAGAACAGAGCCTTTTACCATCATGTTAGATGGAAGTGAATCTAAAACAGAAGACATTGCCTTAACAGAAGAGGACATAAAACGTTCTGAGGCCCTTACACTGAACTTAAAAAACAAAGAATATCTTACCGATGGTATTGAACAAAGCGGGGATAATTCTCCCTTTTTCAATCTATTTCTACTTGGCTTTTTAGGGGGATTGATTGCCCTCTTAACCCCTTGTGTTTTCCCCATGATTCCACTAACGGTTTCTTTTTTTTTAAAGCAAGGGAAGGGTTTACGACAGGGAATTTTTAATGCGTTATTATACGGTTTTTTTATTGTAGTAATCTATGTGATACTCAGTCTTCCATTTCACTTTTTGGATTCTTTGAATCCAGAAATTCTCAACACTATTTCGACTAATGTTCCACTTAACTTAGTTTTCTTTGGAGTATTTGTCTTTTTTGCATTCTCTTTCTTTGGGTATTACGAGCTAACACTCCCGTCTAGCTGGGGTATTGCTTCAGATGAAGGCTCAAATCGCAACGGAATGACAGGAATCTTTTTTATGGCACTTACTTTAGCCATTGTCTCCTTTTCTTGTACAGGTCCTATTTTGGGAAGCTTGCTTGCGGGGTCATTGACTACAGAAGGTGGTGCAATGCAACTCACTGCAGGGATGACCGGTTTTGGTTTTGCTTTGGCGTTGCCCTTTGCACTTTTTGCGCTTTTTCCAAATGCGTTAAATGCCTTGCCAAAATCTGGTGGCTGGATGACTACCATCAAGGTTATCCTAGGCTTTTTAGAGCTCGCTCTCGCTTTAAAATTCTTGTCAAATGCAGATCTTGTATCCCATTGGGGTTTATTAAAGCGAGAAGTGTTTATTGGGATATGGACGCTTTTGGCCTTAGGACTTACCTTATATCTTTTTGGAATTTTCCGTTTTCCACACGATGCAAAAGGAACCTTGTCAAAAAGTCGATATGCCCTTGCTGGACTTTCACTTGTTTTAACCTCCTATTTATTCTTAGGATTGGTCTCTAAAGAAAATACGTTAAAGCTTCTAAGCGGTTTCCCTCCCCCAGCTTTTTACAGTATTTATGAAAAAGAGAATGAATGCCCACTGGGGCTAGATTGCTACAAAGACTTTGAAAGAGGTCTGACGGTGGCGCACTTACAGCAAAAACCCATTTTGTTAGATTTTACAGGTTGGGCTTGTGTTAACTGTCGTAAGGTCGAAGAGAATGTTTGGTCGCAACCCATCATTTTTAAAGTATTAAATGAAGAGGTTGTACTCATTTCTCTCTATGTTGATGATCGAACAGAACTACCAACAGACCAGCAATTTAATTTTCAATATCCAGATGGACGCCTGCGCACAATCAACACCGTTGGAGAAAAGTGGGCAACTTTTCAAAGTTTGAATTTTAATACGTCGTCTCAACCTTGTTATGTACTCATGAAAGCAGACGGGACCTTATTGAATACTCCTATTCAATATACTGATGTAAAGACATATTTGAATTGGTTAACAACTGGTTTAGAAAATAATTAGTGAAGGATGCGTTTGCGTAAAGCTTTGATCAAAACTGCCATGCAAAAGTTGTGACTCTCTGATCACGCCTATGATCGTATCTAAAAGTAGCGAGAACCATAGCAGACTTGTCTACATCAGATCACATATTAACCGAACATATTGCTGAGGCCATCCAATACCGTAGTCTAGATCGAGAAGGTTGGATGAGCTAAATTGCTTATCTTCCTAAAAAAATATTCAATGAGAGTTTCCGTTGGTCCTGCTGTATTAATTACAGCGGCCTTTATTGGTCCAGGAACGATTACCCTTTGTATTCTTGCTGGGGTTACCCATGGGTTTAGTTTGCTATGGGCTATGTTATTGTCTACTCTGATCACCATTTTTATTCAGAATACCGCCGCACGAATCGCTTGGACTACCCGAAAAGGTTTAGCACAAAGTAGTTTACAACAGAGTAATCACCCCCTGCTTAAAATATTACTGGGGGCACTTTTGATTGGAGCTATATTCATTGGGAATGCAGCCTATGAAGCGGGAAATCTCACAGGTGCTTTAATTGGTCTTAAGGGAATCTTATCAATGGAAGTGCTCACCTTTGGGGGGCGCCTGGATTGGTTTCCTTTTATTTTAGGTGGCGGTGTTGGGGTATTATTGTTAGTGGGGAGTTTTCGTTTTTTAAAAAATAGTTTGGTGGCCATAGTGGTCTTAATGAGTGTTTCTTTTTTGCTCACGGCTATTATGACCAAACCTGATTTGGGATTAATCATGCAAGGGCTATTTATTCCTTCCTTTAAAACAGAAGAAGTACTAACCATCGTTGGGTTATTGGGTACCACAGTAGTGCCTTATAATCTATTTTTGCATGCAGCTTTAGTGGCGCAATCACCTAATATTCCTTTTGCATCAATTAAGAAAGACACCTTAGTAGCAGTAGGACTAGGGGGGGTGATTTCTTTATGTATTATTATTTCTGCAGCAGCTTTAGAAGGAAGTTTGGTTAATAGTGCCCTTGATTTAGGAAAAGCGTTAGAACCTTTATATGGAACTGCAGCGCCTTTATTGTTGCAATTTGGTTTTTTTGCCGCGGGCTTAACTTCGGCTTTAACCGCACCGATGGCAGCTGCTTTTGTTGTTTCAGAGTGTTTTGGCTTGCCAAAAGAGGGTTGGGGTTATCGCATTACTGCTTTTGCAGTTTTAGCGATTGGAGTATATTTTACTACAATTGGGATAATTCCAATTGAAATCATTCGCTTTGCACAAATCACTAATGGGATTTTATTGCCCATTATTGGGATGTTGCTGTTATTCATGGTGAATAATAGCCAACTCATGCGTGGTGCAGTTCCCTCAAATTTGCAGAATACTTGTTTTATTTTGATTGAACTCTTTTTTATCTTTTTAGGAACAAAAAGTTTAGGACTTATTTTTTAATGAAAAGCATCGATATCAATTGTGACATGGGTGAGGGAACAGGGAACGATACGGCTTTGATGCCCTATATTTCCTCTTGTTCCATTGCTTGCGGAGGACATTTTGGCAATGCCAAAACAATCGCAGCTAGCCTGGAAGATGCGCAAGCGGCTGGCGTACAAGTTGGGGCACACCCCTCTTACCCCGATCAGCTTAATTTTGGACGTAAGTCCTTGTCTATTTCCCTTCCTAATTTACAAGATGTACTGCGTAAACAATTGGATCTGTTTTTTAATCTTTGCTCACATCCCAATCATATCAAAACCCATGGTGCTCTGTACAATGACTTATTTCACGATTTAGAGAAAGCTATGGCTGTTTTAGCTGTTTTTAGCGAATACGCAAAAGGGATGAAGCTCTTTTGTTCTCCAGGAAGTCAACTGGCTGCAGCGGCAGCCGCAGAAGGTTTTCAAGTAATTTATGAAGGTTTTGGCGATCGTACTTATTCCCCCCTAGGCAATTTAATTGTAAGGTCTCAAGCTGGAGCTGTATTGACCCATAAAAAAGCGATTGCCCAGCAAGTTTTACAAATAGTTACAAAAAAGCAAGTTAATACAATAGATCATCAAACAATTCCCCTAGGAGTGCAAACCATTTGTTTGCATGGGGATGGAAAAAATGTTTTTGAAAATTTACAATATTTAAAGGACCAGTTAAATAATAATGGAATCAGTGTCAAAGCCATATGAGTTGATTGTTCTTCGGCCCAATGTTCATTCCCTTCACTTTGAGGAAAAGCACCCTTATGCACTGCATCAATTGGTTCAACTTTTTGAACAAAATATTCCGGAACTCATAGAAGTAACCCACACCTTTAATCGCATCAATCTCTTTAGTCCAGATAGTCTTTCTACTGCTGCCCTTTTAGAACAATTGAATGACATTGATTTTTCTTCTTGCCTAAATTTTAAATCGAGTAAAATTTGGGAACTTCCCATTTGTTTTGATGCATCATTTACAACAGACCTACACGATATCTTCGATGGAAATCAAGTCAATATAGACGCCTTTCTCAAAACCTTTTTAGTGACAACATTTACCTTAGAATTTTATGGTTTTCTCCCAGGCTTTGGTTACCTCTCTGGCCTGCCTAAAAGCTTGCATTTAGACCGAAAAAAGATCCCTGATAAGACTCTAATTCCCGGGTCAGTGGCTATAGGTGGGGAACAAGTAGGGGTATATCCACAGAAAAGCCCTGGAGGATGGCAATGCATTGGGAATAGTCCTGCACCATGGATCAATTTTGACCAGGAGCCGCCCGTTTTTATAAAGGCAGGAGATGGGGTCCGTTTTGTAGAGATTGATTTAAAACGACATAAAGAAATTGCAGTAGCGGTAGAGATGAATGTTTATCACCCCACTAGTTTGACCCTATGATAGCGTTCATTTCTTCTGGTTTTTACACTAGTATTCAAGATGTTGGCAGGCAAGGTTTTCGTCATTTAGGTGTTCCCTTGTCTGGTCCAATGGATCAAACGGCTTTTGATTTAGCGAATGATTTATTACCTCACCCAGCAGATCAATGTGTTTTTGAATGCACCATGATTGGCCCCACCCTTAAAATAACGGTAGCAATGCGTTTTGTTCTAACTGGTGCTTCTATTGAAGCTTGGCTAGATAATCGCCCCTTAGAAATGAATAAGGTTTATCAAACTACTGTTGTGAGTGAATTAAAATTGGGGAGGGTCATCCGTGGTTTACGGACTTATTTACGTTTTGAAGCAGTACTTGATTTACCCCTTTATTTTGGGAGTAAATCATTTTTCACACCCATCACTAAACAGCGAAGATTACAAAAGGGAGACAAGATAACGCTCCAAACCCGTTCGGAGACTTTGCGTCAAAACAATGTAAGCCTTAGGGTAGACAGTTCCTATTTAGTAGCAACAGAATTAGCAGTAGATTTTGGTCCCGACTGGGAAATGTTACCAGACCAGGCGCAGGCCAAATTACTTAAAGAAGCACACACTGTTGAAGTCCAAGATAGAATGGGCTACCAACTCTCTTCATCGGTGCGTTTTAATGCCCCAAAGTTGCTGAGTCAATTAGTTCTTCCTGGCATGGTACAGCTTACACCAGGGGGTAAATTACTTGTGGCTACAGCAGATTGTCAAGTTACAGGAGGTTACTTGCAAGTACTACAGTTGACACCAAAGGCACTAGATGCTTTAGTGCAAAAAGCAGAAGGGAAAAAACTTACTTTTCGAAATAAACCTGATTAAAGGGAACACGGAATTGAGGACCATAAACGCCTCCTTTTCCGCGAATGCCACAACTAATAACCATTGTAATCATCGCTGATGGGGGTAAGCCTAAAATGGCTTTCACCCTTTTTGAATCAAAACCTTCCATGGGACAGGTATCATAGTTATTCGCCGCCATGCTAATCATGAAATTTTGTGCAGCAAGAGCTGTACTTTTATGAACAATAATGTCGAGATCACTTTGTAAAACTTGGCGATACATGGGTTTTGATATACCTTGGATGGTGGCTAGTCCTCTTTTCAAAACCCCTAAAATACCTAAAAAATCAGTGTAGAGGGTAGGAATGATTTTAGTGTAATAATTTTTGGCCATTTTTTCGCGTTTTGCATTGCGAACTTCTTGTTGTTCAAAATGTTGATTTAAGAAGGTAAGGTTGGCTTTAACCCGACTTTTCCATTTGTCTTTTCTCGCTACAGTTACCACAAATTGTGTTGCTGTATGTGCTGCATTTTGATTGAGACAGGCTTTTGACAAAGCTTCTTTTGTGTCTTTTTGGGTCACGTGATAAAACTCCCATAATTGTAAATTACTGCTAGTGGGAGCGAGTGTGGCTTGTCGAATACATTCTTTAACAACTTTTGAATCAATTGATTGATTAGGATCATATACCCTTACAGATCTTCTGTAAGCGATGGCTTCTTGAACCGTTTTTTGGGTCATTTAAACAAGGTTTAATAGTTTCTTTAACCAATTAAAAGAAGTAGGGTAGGGAGCATATCGAACAAAAGGATCTGTCCAAGTTCCCCTTTTTATAAATGGTTTAAAATGCGTGAATGCATCAAAAGAATGTTGTCCGTGATAAGCACCCATTCCGCTGTGACCAACCCCTCCGAATGGGAGTCTATCGTTAGCAAATTGAATCATAGTGTCATTTGCCACGCCGCCGCCATAAGAATAATGGTGGAACATTTCTTTGATAAATTTTTTGCGCTTTGAAAAGATATAAAACCCTAGTGGACGTTCAAAAGAGTCGATAATTGGTTCTAGTTCTCTTTCATTTGAATAAGTAAGTACTGGGAGTATAGGACCAAAGATTTCTTCTGCCATAGTAGGGTGTTGGGTGTCTCTAACTTCTAAAAGAGTAGGACCCAAATAACGGCTTTTACTTTCGCTATCTCCCCCATAAACAAGCTCACTCCCTTTGATTAGATCAACTAGGCGGTCAAAGTGTTTTTGATGTGCGATACGTCCATAACTATGCGCGGTAGAGGCATCTTCTCCGTAAGCTTTTTTAATTTCTTCTACGAGTGCTTTGAGTAAGGGCGCTTTTACACTTTCATCAACTAAAATATAGTCAGGGGCAATACAAGTTTGTCCACAGTTGACATATTTTCCCCATACAATTCTTTTGGCGGACAACTGTATTGGGGCAGATGCATCGACTATACAGGGGTTTTTTCCTCCTAGCTCAAGAATAGTGGGAGTGAGGTGTTCTGCTGCAGCTTTTGCAATGATTTTTCCAATATGGGTGCTTCCCGTAAATATGATATGATCCCATCTCAAGTCTAGTAACTCTTTTGCAGCACTAGCATCACCATTCACTACAGTTACATGTTGAGGATCAAAAGCTTTAGCAATTAACTCTGCCAGTAAGTCTGCGGTTTTAGGGGCGTGTTCAGAAGGCTTTAAAATAACAGTATTTCCTGCTGCAACGGCACCAATTAATGTGGCTAAAGACAATTGAAAAGGATAATTCCAGGGACTTATCTGTAAACAAACCCCAAAGGGTTCTGGTAATAAATAATCCTTAGAAGGAAAATTTAAAATAGAGGATTTTACCCGTCTAGGTTGTGACCATTTTTCAAGGTTTTTTACCATGGCTTTTAATTCTCCCATCACGACAAAATACTCGGTCAAGTAAGCCTCAAATTCTCCTTTCCCTAAATCGTGAAAAAGGGCATCTGTAATAGATTTTTCATCTGCTTTTAAAATACTTTGAAAGCTTTTTAGACTATCTTTACGATAAGAAACATTTTTTGTTTGTTGGGTCTTAAAAAATGCTAGATGATTTTTATGGATTTCTTGAATTTTCATTTCGGCTTTTAATAATGTTTGAAAATAGCCATCTTTTTTGATAAACAAACTAGCGTTTGGGTACTAATATTTAAATTTGCACGATTAAAATGACTTAGACATCTGCATTTTATTAATATAAATAATTGATATTAAATAATTTAAATATATAGATAGACCTTTAGACATAAGGGTGAAAAATCTTTTAAAGCCAACTTCATTTTAAAGGATTTTAATTTCGTAAGACGTTATATTTCATGGAACTGAACAAATACAGTAAAGCAGTCACACAAGACCCCTCTCAGCCAGCAGCACAAGCGATGTTGTATGCCATTGGCTTAACCGATGAAGACTTTAAAAAGCCCTTTATAGGAATAGCTAGTACAGGCTATGAAGGGAACCCTTGTAATATGCACTTAAACAACCTATCGGTCGATATTAAAAAAGGGGTACAAGCTGCTGATTTAGTTGGTCTTATTTTTAATACTATTGGTGTAAGTGACGGTATTTCAATGGGAACCCGAGGAATGCGTTTTTCATTGCCCTCTCGAGATGTGATTGCAGATTCAGTTGAAACTGTTGTCCAGGCCATGTCTTATGATGGAGTTGTTACCGTAGTGGGCTGTGATAAAAATATGCCGGGGGCATTAATGGCCATGTTGCGTTTAAATCGACCTAGTATTTTAGTTTACGGGGGAACCATTGCTCCAGGATGCCACAATGATAAAAAGTTGGATGTAGTTTCAGCTTTTGAGGCATGGGGAGAAAAAGTAGCAGGTACTATTGACGAGAAAGAATATAAAGAAGTAGTGAGAAATGCCTGCCCAGGTGCAGGAGCATGTGGTGGTATGTATACCGCTAATACCATGGCTTCGGCAATTGAAGCTTTAGGAATGGCCTTGCCCTATAACTCTTCAAACCCAGCCGTTAGTCCAGATAAAAAAGCAGAATGCGAGCTAGTAGGAAGTGCTTTGCGCCATTTGGTGGAGCAAGACCTCAAGCCAAAAGATATTGTAACCAGAAAATCACTTGAAAACGCTATTCGTTTGATCGCAGTTTTAGGAGGGTCTACCAATGCCGTCTTACACTTTTTAGCCATTGCTAAAGCGGCCGAAATCGAATTTACCATAGACGATTTTCAAGCCATTATGGATAAGACTCCTTTCCTTGCAGATTTAAAGCCCAGCGGAAAACACCTGATGGAAGACCTACATAATATCGGTGGCATTCCTGCCGTTATGAAGTTTATGCTAGAAGAAGGTATGTTGTACGGGGATTGTTTAACCGTTACTGGGAAAACACTCGCAGAGAATTTAGCAGAAGTTAATTCACTAAAAGAAGGACAAGATATTATTCGTCCAATTGCGAATCCAATCAAGGAAACAGGACACATTCGAATCTTGAAAGGAAACCTAGCAGAAGGTGGGTCAGTGGCAAAAATCACGGGAAAAGAAGGACTCTTATTCAAAGGCCCAGCCCGTGTTTTCAATGGAGAATATGCCGCAAACGACGGTATAAGAAATGGACTAGTTCAAAAAGGCGATGTTGTAATAATTCGTTATGAAGGACCCAAAGGGGGACCTGGAATGCCAGAAATGTTGAAGCCTACTGCCGCTATTATGGGAGTTGGCCTAGGAAATGATGTCGCACTTATAACCGATGGTCGTTTCTCTGGTGGTACCCATGGCTTTGTTGTGGGACATATCGTGCCTGAAGCGCAATCTGGGGGAACTATTGCCTTAGTCGAAGATGGTGATATCATTGAAATAAACGCTGAAAAAAATACCCTAGAAGTACATTTAAGCGAAGCAGAATTAAGCCAGCGTAAAGCCAATTGGCAAGCCCCTGATTTAAAATTCTCAAGCGGAGTACTTTATAAATACATCAAAAATGTTTCCACTGCCTCTGAAGGTTGTGTGACAGACGAATAATACTATGGAAAAACAACCTCCCTTACATATTTCAGGGGCAGAAGCCGTTATTCGATGCTTGTTAGCCGAAGGAGCTGACTTAATCTATGGTTACCCCGGTGGAGCCATTATGCCCATCTATGATGAGTTGTATAAGTTTAGCGATCAATTACGTCATGTTTTAACCCGACATGAACAAGGAGCAACTCATGCCGCACAAGGTTTTGCTCGTACGTCTGGAAAAGTAGGGATTGCAATGGCTACCTCTGGACCTGGGGCAACAAACCTAGTTACCGGTATTGCAGATGCGCAAATCGATTCCACGCCAATGGTTTGTATCACTGGACAGGTAGCGTCTCATTTATTGGGTTCAGATGCTTTCCAAGAAACAGATATCATTGGGATTTCTACACCAGTAACAAAATGGAATTATCAAATAACAAAAGCTAGTGAGATCCCAGAGATCATGGCTAAAGCTTTTTATGTAGCAAGTTCTGGACGTCCAGGACCTGTATTAATTGATATTACCAAAGACGCACAATTTGAAATGTTTGATTTCTCTTATGAGAAATGTAAAGGGGTGCGTTCTTACCAACCCATACCGCAACTTCAATTAAATCAAGTTGAAGCGGCGGCTAAAGCCATCAATGTAGCAAAAAAACCCATGATTGTATGGGGACAAGGTGTTATTTTGGGCGAAGCCGAAGAGGAGTTTAAAAACTTTGTTGAAAGTTCAGGTATCCCCGCCGTTTGGACTATTTTGGGTCTTTCGGCATTGCCAACAAAACACCCATTAAACATGGGAATGGTAGGTATGCACGGGAATTATGGCCCAAATCTGTTGACCAATGAATGTGACGTTTTAATTGCCATTGGAATGCGTTTTGACGACCGTGTGACAGGGAATTTAGCGACTTATGCAAAACAAGCAAAAGTAGTTCACCTTGAAATCGATCCTGCTGAAATAAGTAAAAATGTACATGCGCATTATCCTGTTTTAGGAGATTGTAAAAAGAGTTTATCTGCTTTAACCCCTTTGGTGGAATACAAAGAACTAACCAACTGGAAAGCAGAATTTGCTGCCCATATGGCGACAGAGTTTGATAAAGTAATTAAAGGGGATATACAACCAACCAAAGAAGGCTTGACCATGGGGGAAGCCATTGCTTCAATAAACAAACACACTGGTGGGGATGCCGTTATTGTAACAGATGTAGGCCAACACCAAATGGTTGCTTGCCGTTATGCTGAGTTTATCCGCTCTAAGAGTAGTGTTACCTCTGGAGGTTTGGGAACAATGGGCTTTGCCTTACCTGCTGCAATCGGTGCTAAAATGGGAGCGCATGATCGCCATGTAGTCGCTGTAATCGGTGATGGGGGGTATCAAATGACCATTCAAGAGTTAGGAACCATTTTCCAAACAGGAACGGCGGTTAAAATTGTTGTTTTGAACAATGATTATTTAGGAATGGTGCGTCAATGGCAACAATTGTTTTTTGACAAGCGTTATGCATCTACAGAAATGACTAATCCAGATTTTGTAATCATTGCTAAAGGCTATAACATCGACGCAAAGCGCGTAACAAAAAGAGAGGAACTCGATCAAGCTGTAGGTGAGATGATTGCTTCAGACAAGCCTTACTTTTTAGAAGTTTGCGTTGAAAAAGAAGATAATGTATTCCCGATGATCCCCACAGGAGCATCAGTTTCAGATATAAGACTACAATAATGAGTGATATAAACCGCTATACTATATCAATTTATACAGAAAATAATGTTGGCTTGCTCAATCGTGTATCTGCCATTTTTTTAAAGCGCCATATTAATTTTCTGAGCTTTTCGACTTCTCAATCTGAGATTCCAAATGTTTTTAGATTTGTGATTGTCGTGAAAGTGACCGAAGATAAAATTATCAAACTGGTACAACAGATCGAAAAACAAATTGATGTTATTAAGGCTTTTTATCACACCGATGAAGAGACTATCTTTCAAGAGTCTGCATTGTATAAAGTAAAATCAAGTTACTTATTTGAAGAGCGTCAAATTCAAAATATCATCAAAGATAGTCATGCGAATATCGTGACTGTTTCTCCTGAGTTTTTTGTGATTGAAAAAACAGGCTTCCGTCATGAGACAGAAAAGCTGCGCGAAGATTTAGCACCCTATGGTTTACTTCAATTTGTTCGCTCAGGAAGAATATCTGTCACAAAAGCCCCTATGGGCATTTCAGAAATATTGAATAATTTTAACAACCAAAACAACGGCTAAACTAAACACAATGGCAAATTATTTTAATCAACTATCATTACGCGATCAACTAGAGCAACTAGGACAATGTCGCTTTATGGATGCTTCAGAATTCAACGATGGAATCAAAGCACTAAAAGGAAAGAAAATCGTTATTGTGGGTTGTGGAGCTCAAGGGTTAAACCAAGGTTTAAATATGCGTGATTCTGGCTTAGACATTTCATATGCTTTGCGTCAAGGTGCCATCGATCAAAAAAGAACCTCTTTTCAAAATGCTTCAGACAACAACTTTGCGGTGGGAAGTTATGAAGATATGATCCCTACTGCAGATGTCGTGATTAACTTAACACCAGATAAGAATCACACTTCTGTAGTTAATGCAGTGATGCCTTTGATGAAAAAGGGAGCGACTTTATCTTATTCTCACGGGTTTAATATCGTTGAAGAAGGATCACAAGTTCGCGAAGACTTAACGGTAATCATGGTTGCTCCTAAGTGTCCTGGATCTGAAGTACGTGAAGAATATAAAAGAGGTTTTGGGGTACCCACCTTAATTGCGGTACACCCAGAGAATGACCCTCAAGGTTACGGCTTAGATCAAGCAAAAGCTTATGCAGTGGGAACAGGAGGACACCGCGCGGGTGTTCTAGAATCTTCTTTTGTGGCAGAGGTAAAATCTGATTTAATGGGAGAACAAACCATTTTATGTGGTGTACTTCAAACAGGATCTATTTTATGTTTTGATAAAATGGTGGAAAAAGGGATTGAACCTGCTTACGCAGCCAAACTAATTCAGTATGGTTGGGAAACCATAACCGAAGCTTTAAAGCACGGTGGAATTACTAATATGATGGATCGATTGTCTAATCCTGCTAAAGTTAAAGCCTTTGAATTGTCTGAGCAGTTAAAAGAAATCATGGAACCTTTATTCCACAAGCATATGGACGATATCATGTCGGGTCATTTCTCCAAGACGATGATGGAAGACTGGTCAAACAACGATAAAAACCTTTTAGGATGGAGAGCTAAAACAGGAGAAACTGCTTTTGAAAAAACAGCATCAACAACAGCTGAGATTTCTGAGCAAGAATATTTTGATCACGGCGTACTAATGGTTGCATTTGTTCGTGCAGGAGTAGAATTAGCCTTTGACACTATGGTTGCTGCAGGTATCAAAGAAGAGTCTGCTTACTACGAATCATTACACGAAACCCCATTAATTGCCAACACTATCGCAAGGAAGAAATTATTTGAAATGAACCGTGTGATCTCTGATACAGCAGAATATGGATGTTATTTATTCGATCATGCATGTAAACCACTGTTAGTCGACTTTATGAAAGGAATTGACACAGATGTTATAGGGAAAGCTTATGCCCCAGAAGCGGGGAATGGAGTCGATAACAAACAATTGATCGACATTAACGAAGTGATTCGTTTCCACCCAATCGAAATGATTGGATATGAGTTACGAGACTCAATGACTGCGATGAAGAAAATAGTCTAAATATGGAACGGCCAAGTGTTGATGGTGCAGTAGCGGCCCAATCTCGTTTGAAAGAGGTTGTTCTAGTTACCCCCATGCAATACTTGGCACGTTTTTCTTCTCTGATAGAAGGAGAAGTTTTTGCGAAACGCGAGGACTTACAGCAGGTGCGCTCTTTTAAAATTAGAGGTGCCTTTAATAAAATAGTTACCCTTAATGAAGCAGAGCGGAAGAAAGGAATCGTCTGTGCTAGCGCTGGAAATCATGCGCAAGGCTTTGCCTTTTCATGTAATGCGTTAAAGATTAAAGGAACGGTTTTTATGCCCGTTCCCACTCCTCAACAAAAGATTGATCAAGTCCGCATGTTTGGTGGAGATCATATTGAAATTTGTTTAGCAGGGGACACCTATGACGATGCCTACAAAGCGGCCTTGCATTTTCAACAATCGTTTCAATCTGTGTTTATCCATCCTTTTGACGATAAAGAGGTGATTGAGGGACAAGCGACCATTGCTCTTGAGATTTTATCACAAATCGATAAGTCCTTAGACTACCTTTTTGTTCCTGTAGGTGGGGGCGGATTGATTTCAGGTATTTTGACGGTATTTAAAGCCAAATCTCCCCAAACAAAAATTATAGGGGTAGAACCCGCTGGTGCACCTTCTTTAGGCACTTCCTTAAAATATAAGGTTAATACTAGGCTTAAGCAGATTGATAAATTTGTCGATGGAGCTGCTGTACAAAGAGTAGGTGACCTTTGTTTTTCAATTTGTAGAGACTTAGTGGATGATTGCATCTCGGTTGCAGAAGGTCGCATTTGTCAAGAAATTCTGGATTTATACAACAAGGAAGGAATTGTGGTTGAGCCGGCTGGGGCTATTTCCTTGGCAGCCTTAGTGCAATATAAAAATCAGTTGAAAGGTAAACGTGTTGGTACCCTAATTTGCGGGGGGAATAACGATATTACCCGTACCCCAGAAATAAAAGAAAGAGCGTTGCTACACGCTAAGCTAAAACATTATTTTATTGTGCGTTTTCCACAACGTGCAGGTGCTTTAAAAGAGTTTGTCAACGAAATCCTAGGCCCTAATGATGACATTACTTTTTTCGAATATTCAAAAAAAAATAATCGGGTGAATGCCCCAGCAGTAGTGGGGATCGAAATTAAAAGTGAGGCAGATTTTAGTCCCCTTATTGAACGTATGAAAGCCAAAGGTTTCTATGGAGATTATCTCAATGAGAAACCAGATCTCTTCCAGTATTTGGTCTAATCAAAAGACCAAAGGTATCACAAAACGATACATTAAAATCAACAGTGTAACTGCAATCAGATTTATAAATATCCCTACCCGTGCCATTTGCGCCACCTTGACATAGCCACTGGCAAAAACAATCGCATTGGGAGGGGTCGCCATAGGCAACATAAAAGCACAACTACTGGCCATGGTGACTGGGATGAGTAAATATAAAAGTGGAATTTCTAGCCCGATAGCTATTCCAGCTACTACTGGAGCTAATACAGCGACAAGGGCTACATTACTCATCAATTCTGTCATAAAGAGCATTAAGAGAATCAAGAGGGAAACGGTGAGTAAGATGTTTAAATTAGCATTAGCAATTCCATCGGTAATCAAAGAAACAATTCCTGTGGTAGACATTCCTTTGGCCAAAGCTAATCCCCCTCCAAAGAGGATTAAAATCCCCCAGGCTAAGCGAGAGGTATCTTCCCATTTTAAAATAAAGATGCTTTTTTTAAATTGATATGGAATCGAAAATAGCGCTATGGCACAGCCTACACTAATCATAGTGTCAGAGAGACCTAAGCTAGGGAAGAAAGAATTGATTAAGGTTCGAAATACCCAAAGGAAAACGGTGATGGTAAAAATGCGTAAAACATGTTTTTCTCGTGGACTGGTGGGGCCTAAATCAGATAATTTTTGAGCTATAAGAGCATTTGATGAAGCAAATTCAATCCCCTTATTAGGGAACATCCAGCGAGTGAGAACAAAGTAAATAATTCCAATCATAGTAGTAGAGAAGGGTAAACCAATAATCATCCACTTTAAAAAGGAAATCTCCATATTGTATTCATTTTCTAATAGCCCGATTAAAACCGAATTTGGGGGTGTTCCTATTACTGTAGCAATTCCCCCGGCATTAGCAGAGAAGGCAATCCCTAACATGACAGAAAGCGAAAAATAACGTTCCTCTTTTGTAAATACTCCGTCACTTTGAACCAAAAGTTGTATTACAGATAGCGCAATGGGCAACATCACAACGGTACTAGCGGTATTTGAAATCCACATACTCATAAAAGCAGTGGCGATCATAAACCCTAAAATTACTCGATTCGGGGTGGTTCCTGTTTTATGGATAATGGTAAGCGCTATGCGTTTGTGTAAATTCACCTTTTCTAGGGCCAAGGCTAAAACAAATCCTCCAAAAAAGAGAAAGACAATAGAACTCCCATAATTTCCCCCCACCTCGTTCATAGTCATTATATCAAAGAGCGGAAATACAACCAGTGGGAGTAAGGCGGTTACAGATATCGATACGGCTTCTGTAATCCACCAGCAAATCATCCAGCCCGCTAGGGCGATAACAGTGATGGCTTGAGAAGAAAGTCCTTCAAGGGTTAAAAACTTAAAAAAAATAAAGAAGATAGGGCCTAGTAGAAGGCCAATTTGTTTACCCATTGTGCATATATTTTGTTAAATATAATTGATTTTATCTTTTATATTCTGTAATTCAAACTTTCAATTGTATAAAATAGACAGGGGATTCCACAGTCATTACATTTTAAATGTTTAACTTTAAAACAAAAAAAATAAACAGAGATTTATGGAAACGACGCAAAAACTTAAAATTGATGCTTCGGTTCGCTTTGAAGGACCTATCTATTGTACCCAATATTTGGTCGATGGAGAGTTGAAAAAATGGGAGGGAGGAACATCTGAAGTATACTCTAACATCTATACAGAGAACAGCAAGGATGAAGTTGGACCAACACTTTTAGGCTCTATTCCAGATATGGAAACTGATGCCGCTCTAGACGCTTTAAATTCAGCAGAAAAAGCATTCAATAGAGGTCAAGGTGCATGGCCCACTATGAAGGTAAAAGATCGATTAAAATGCTTAGAAGTTTTTGCAAAAAAAATGCAAGAACATCGCGAAGAGGTTGTTAAACTCTTAATGTGGGAAATCGCTAAAAATAAAGCCGATTCCTACAAAGAATTTGATCGTACTGTCGATTATATTTATGATACTATAGAGGCCTATAAAAAATTAGATCGCAAGAGTGCTAAGTTTGATAAGCAAGCAGGAATACACGCCCATATTCGCCGTGGACCACTAGGGGTGGTTTTGTGTTTAGGACCATATAACTATCCACTCAATGAAACATTTTGTTTGTTGATTCCCGCCATCATTATGGGGAATACCGCAATCTTTAAACCGGCGAAACACGGGGTATTACTAATCACTCCCTTATTAAAGGCGTTCCATGAGAGTTTTCCTCCTGGGGTGGTCAATATTGTTTTCGGTCGTGGGCGTAAGATCGCCTCTCCCATTATGCAAACCGGTAAAATTGACGTGTTGGCCTTGATTGGGCATTCTTCTTCTGCGGTTGCACTTCAAGATTTGCATCCTAATAAAAACAGATTGCGGTTGGTGCTTGGGCTAGAAGCAAAAAATCCTGGGATTATTTTACCCGATGCAGATTTAGACTTGACCATTAAAGAGTGTATTTCTGGTACATTATCCTATAACGGACAACGCTGTACAGCTTTAAAAATGTTGTTCGTACACGAATCTATTGTAGAAGAATTTAATGTGCGTTTTTCCAAAGCAGTCGATGCGTTAAAGTTTGGTTTACCTTGGGAAGAAGGGGCATTCTTAACTCCGCTTCCAGAACCAAGTAAGCCCGCCTATATCCAAGATTTAATTCAAGATGCTAAAGCAAAAGGGGCCAAAGTACTCAATAAAAAAGGAGGGCAATTGACCCATAATTATTCCTTTCCAGCTGTTTTATACCCGGTAAATAGTGACATGGATGTTTACCACGAAGAGCAGTTTGGACCAGTAGTCCCAGTTTTGTCTTATAGAGATATCAATGAACCTTTAGATGTAATGGCTGCCTCAGAATATGGTCAACAGGTAAGCTTATTTGGCCGTGATATTCGCAAGATTGGTCCACTAGTTGATGTCTTGGCCAATTTAGTTTGTCGTGTGAATTTAAACTCTGCATGCCAACGAGGACCAGATGTTTATCCATTTACAGGAAGAAAGAATTCTGCGGTTAGTACGCTAAGTGTTTTTGATGCCTTGCGTTCATTTTCCATTCGCACCTTTGTTGCGGCAAAAGACAATTCTTATAACAACGAAATCTTAGACGCCTTGATGGATTCTAAAGATTCAAACTTTGTCAATACAGAATACTTGCTCTAATTAAAAATAGGTCTACACCATAGACAAAGGAAACATTTTTAAACCCGTCTAAGTTGATAACATAATCAATCCTTAAGACGGATTTATAAACATATTTATGAATCAATCGTAAGCCTAAACCTCTCTTTTGAGGTGTTTTTAATACATTAAAAAGAGATTTTAGCTTAGGCTTCGGCAATGAGATTGACGAGATAATCGCCCACTTCAGAAGTTTTATAGGCTTTATCGCCATTGGCTAAATCTTCTGTAACAAAACCTTCCGCTAGGGATTGATCTACCACTTTGCGAATTAAGGCACCTTCTTCTTGCAAGTTAAAGGAAATTTCAAACAGCATTGCTGCAGATAATATCGTCGCTAAAGGATTAGCAATATCTAAACCGGTAGCTTGTGGGAAGGAGCCGTGAATGGGTTCATACAAGGCATTTTTACTTCCTATAGAAGCAGAAGGCATTAAGCCCATTGAACCAGAGATCACAGATGCTTCATCGGTTAAAATATCTCCAAATAAATTTTCGGTAATCAATACATCATAACTGTTGGGCCATTGTACTAAACGCATGGCTACGGCATCTACCAATTCATAGGAAACCTCTACTTCTGGATAATCTTTTTCCATCGCTTGTACCGTTTCTCTCCATAGTCGAGAGCTTTCTAAGACGTTAGCTTTATCGACACAGCACAATTTTTTTGTTCGGGTCATGGCTAATTCAAAGCCTTTCTTTGCTAAACGTTGAATCTCTTCACGGTGATATGTACAGGTATCAAAGGCAGTGTTTCCATCGTTTAACCTTCCCCGTTCTCCAAAGTAAATTCCCCCCGTAAGCTCACGTAAGAAAACTAAATCTGTTCCTTCAATGCGTTCTTGTTTTAGCGGAGATTTATCTAATAAAGATGGAAAAGTAAAGGTGGGGCGTACATTTGCAAATAAGCCTAATTTTTTGCGCATGCGCAATAGTCCTTGCTCTGGACGCACCTTAGCAGAAGGATCATTATCAAATCTTGGTAAACCAATGGCACCAAACAAGACTGCATCTGCTGCCTCACAAATAGCATGGGTCTCCTCTGGATAAGGATCTCCTACTGCGTCTATGGCTGCAGCACCCGTCAGGGCAGAGGTCCAGTTAATTTCATGGCCAAATTTTGTGGCTATGGCGTTACTTACTTTCACGGCTTGATCGATTACTTCTGGACCTATACCGTCTCCGGCTAAAAGGGCAATATTAATGTTCATATTTATTTTGCTATACTATTTAACATTTTTTCGGTGGCCTTTATAGCCGATACGGTTTGATCTGAATCTAAACCGCGGGTAATAAATTCTTTTCCGTCTAAAAGCCAGGTTATGCTGGTTTCACACAAAGCATCAGAATGGCTTCCAGGAGGGATATGTACTGCATAATCCACTAATTGGGGGAGTTGTCGCTTTTTCTTTTTATACATTTTGCGAATGGCATTTAAAAATGCATCGTATTGACCGTCTCCGCTTGCATTTTCTTCTAATAATTCTCCTTCGATTTCTACTGCAACTGTTGTAGAGGGTTGTAAACCTTTTGAATGGGTCAATACATAGGACTTGATGGCCACGGTCTTTGAACTGCTCTCACTATCCAATACGTCAGAAATGATATATGGTAAATCATGGGTAGTCACTTTTTGTTTTTTATCCCCTAGTTCAATGATGCGTTGGGTTACCTGTTTGAGTTCCGCATCGTTAAGGGTTAAGCCTAACTCTTGTAGATTCTTTACAATGTTTGCCTTTCCCGAGGTTTTCCCTAAAGCATAAGAGCGTTTTCGCCCAAAGCGTTCGGGTAAAAGATCGTTAAAATAGAGGTTCTTTTTAGAATCTCCGTCGGCGTGAATCCCGGCAGTTTGTGTAAAGACATTGGCCCCTACAATAGGTTTATTTACAGGAATGCGAAAGCCGGTAAAGGTCGAAACTAATTGACTTACCTTATACAAAGCTTTCTCTTTAATGTTTGTTTTGACCGAAGGAACAAAATCATTCAGTACAGCGACAACGGAGGCTAGGGGAGCGTTTCCAGCTCTTTCTCCCATACCGTTAATGGTTAAATGTAAACCTTGCACTCCAGCTTTAACCGCTTCTAGCGCATTTGCTACGCCAAGATCATAATCGTTGTGTCCATGGAAGTCAAAATGTAAACTTGGGTAACGCGCAATTATGGCCGAAAGAAATTCAGCAGTTTCTCTTGGTGTTAAAACCCCTAAAGTGTCGGGTAATAAAACCCTCGAAATATTTTGTGTAGCTATAAAGTCTAAAAAGGCATAAACATAATCTGGAGCGTTACGTATGCCGTTACTCCAGTCTTCTAGATAAATATTGGTGGTGATTCTTTTACTTTCGGCCAGCGCAATGTTTTCTTTAATGGCATCAAAGTGTTGTTCTGGTGTAAGCTTTAATTGATAGGTCAAATGGTTCATCGATCCTTTTGTCAAGAGATTTTGTACTTTCGCACCGGTTTCCTCCATCCATTGAATCGAAATCCCCTTGTCGACAAAAGTCAAGATTTCTACTTGACTTAAATAACCTTTTTCTGCCGCCCAATCTGTGATGCGTTTTACAGCGTCAAATTCTCCTTTTGACACGCGAGCTGAAGCTATTTCAATGCGGTCAACGTTGAGTTCTTCAATTAAAAGTTTAGCGAGGGTTAATTTTTCGGAAGCCGAAAAGGAAACCCCAGAGGTTTGTTCACCATCCCTTAGGGTTGTGTCCATGATCTCTATCTTGCGTGGTTTGCTTGCGCCCAAAATAAAGCCTTATAAGGGGGTGTTAGCCGCAAAATCGCGGATGTTGTCTTTGATGTTGAGTAAGTAATCAATATCGTCAAAGCCATTGGTCATATTCCCTTTTTTGTAGGAATTTATGTCAAAAGACACTGAAGCCTTAGTACTAATAATTGTAATGGTTTGTGCGGGTAAATCAATCATTAATTCAGTGCTAGCGTCTTCCTCAATGGCTGTAAAAATATCTGCCAGAAAGGCAGGTGAAACCTGAACGGGTAATACACCAATATTCAAGCAGTTGTTTTTAAAAATATCAGCAAAGAAACTCGATACCACACAACGGAAGCCATAATCATATACTGCCCATGCAGCGTGTTCTCGAGAAGATCCAGAACCAAAGTTCTTTCCGCCTACAAGAATTTTCCCGCTGTATTTAGGGTTGTTTAAGACAAAGTTCTCTTTTGGACTATCATCTTGATTATATCGCCAGTCGCGAAATAAATTATCGCCAAATCCTTTGCGCTCTGTCGCTTTTAAGAAACGAGCAGGTATAATTTGATCGGTATCAACATTTTCAATGGGTAGGGGAACGGCAGTGCTGGTAAGCACATTAAATTTATCGTAAGCCATAATTTATAGTAAGGTTCTTGGATCGGTTACTTTTCCGGTTACGGCTGCAGCAGCAGCGACGATTGGACTGGCCAATAGTGTTCTTGAACCGGGACCTTGACGGCCTTCAAAATTTCTATTAGAGGTACTAACTGCATATTTTCCTGCTGGAATTTTATCGTCATTCATCGCTAAACATGCAGAACAGCCGGGTTCTCTTAATTCAAAACCTGCACTGTGAAGTTCATCTAGTATCCCTTCTTCTTTAATCGCAGCCAATACTTTGTGTGAACCTGGAACCAACCATGCCGTCACATTGTCTGCTTTTTTGCGTCCTTTGATGATTTCTGCAAAAGCACGGAAATCTTCAATTCGTCCATTGGTACAACTGCCCAAAAAGACAAAGTCGATGGGTTTCCCAATCATGTCCTCTCCTTCGTTATAGCCCATATAGGCCAAAGATTTTTTATAGGTAGCTTCGCCGCCTTCAACAGCATCTGCGTTTGGAATTCCATTAGTGATTCCCATTCCCATACCAGGATTAGTACCATAGGTAATCATAGGTTCAATTTTACTAGCATCGAAGTGGTACTCTTTATCAAAAGAAGCACCTTCGTCGCTATGTAATGTATCCCAGTAAGCTTTTGCCTTATCCAAAGCGGGCCCTAAAGGTGTAAACTCGCGTCCTTGAATATAATCAAATGTCTTCTCGTCTGGTGAAATCATTCCACCACGTGCTCCCATTTCAATAGAAAGATTACACACTGTCATGCGACCTTCCATGGTCATGGAAGTAAAGACATTTCCGGCATATTCTATAAAATATCCTGTTGCTCCAGAGGTAGTTAATCGAGAAATTATGTAGAGGGCAACATCTTTTGGGGTTACTCCTTTTCCTAATTGTCCGTTGATATTTATGCGCATGCTCTTGGGCTTTGGCTGCATAATACACTGGGTGGATAACACCATTTCGACTTCAGAGGTTCCAATCCCAAAAGCAATCGCCCCAAAGGCACCATGGGTAGAAGTATGTGAATCTCCACATACAATAGTGGCTCCTGGTTGAGTGATACCATATTCTGGCCCCACAACGTGAACAATACCGTTTTTTTCATGCCCTAATCCCCAATAAGAGATTCCATGAGTAGCAGCATTTTCCTCTAGGGCTTTCAATTGATTTGCCGAAAGTGGATCATCCACAGGAAGGTGTTGGTTAATGGTGGGGGTATTGTGATCTGCTGTAGCAAAAGTGCGTTCAGGATACAATACAGAGATGTTTCTGTTTTTTAATCCTAAAAAAGCTACGGGACTGGTGACTTCGTGGACCATATGGCGGTCAATAAAAAGGATGTCTGGACCGCCTTCAACTTGTTGAACGACGTGAGAATCCCAAACTTTATCAAAAAGTGTTTTCTTCATTGGTGAAGGAATAGAATGGTTTATAATTGAGCTGCTTCAACGATTTTTGGAATATCGTCATCCATAATTTCTTTTTGTAAGTCAGCAAATTTCAGGAATTGCTGATAGACCTTGTCTAATTGAATTTTATCTAATTCGATACCGACGTTTTTAGCGCGGTAAGCCAGAGCAGCACGTCCAGAACGGGCGGTTAAAACAATTGCAGATTCTGTTACTCCTACATCATGTGGATCCATGATTTCATAGGTTTCTCTATTTTTGATGACCCCGTCTTGATGAATCCCAGAACTATGGGCAAAGGCATTGGCTCCTACAACAGCTTTGTTAGGCTGTACGACCATTCCCATACTATCTGAAACCAAACGGCTGGTATCGTATAATAGTTTTGCATTGATATTAGTGTCTAAGTCAAGCGTAGAGTGTTGGCGCATAATCATTACTACTTCTTCTAAAGAAGTGTTGCCTGCACGTTCTCCAATCCCGTTAATGGTACACTCAATTTGTCTTGCGCCATTAACAATCCCTGCAATAGAATTAGCCGTGGCAAGCCCTAAATCGTTGTGACAGTGACAAGACAATGTTGCCATGTGAATCCCAGTCACATTTTCTTTAAGGTATTTTATTTTCGCTCCATATTCTTCTGGTAAACAATAGCCCGTTGTATCTGGTATGTTCAATACTGTAGCTCCAACTTTTAATACAGCTTCACAAACACGAGCAAGAAACTCATTGTCTGTTCTACCAGCATCTTCAGCATAAAACTCGACATCCTCTACAAAAGTTTTTGCATAGGTTACCGCAGCAACGGCACGTTCTATGATTTCATCTCGGGTGGCATTGAATTTGTGTTTGATGTGCGAGTCAGAAGTCCCAATACCTGTATGGATGCGTGGTCTTTTGGCTAATTTTAATGCATCTGCGGCAACTTCAATGTCTTTTTTGACCGCTCGAGTTAATCCACAAACTGAAGCGTTTTTAACTAGTTTGGCAATTTCTTCCACAGAATGAAAATCTCCTGGGCTTGAAATAGGAAATCCAGCTTCAATGATGTCCACCCCAAGAAGGTCCAGATGTTCTGCGATAATTAGCTTATTTTTAGTGTCTAATTTACATCCGGGAACCTGTTCCCCGTCTCTTAGAGTAGTGTCAAATATTTGTACTTGTTCTTTTGCCATAGAAACCCATAAATTATTATAAACGAAAATAGTATTTATTGGCCAAACGACCTTATTTTCAACTTAAATTCTTTACGATTTCTAACGGTCTTAGTTAGATTGTAATTATTTTATTTTCATATATTTACATTAAAATTAGCCCTATGACTACCGATCATAAAGAAAATTTATTCATTCTTGTAAAATCGCTCTCAAAATCAGAAAAGCGACAATTTAAATTATATGCCGGTAGAGTAGAGGCGAATCAGAACGCAAAGTTCCTGCATTTATTCAATCTTTTGGACCGTGCAAAAGAATACAATGAGAAAGAAATTTTAAAGAAAAACTTCGTCACTAAGCAGCAACTTTCGAATCTTAAAGCGCATCTTTACAGGCAAATTTTAGTGAGTTTAAGGATGAATCCCTCTATTCAAAATGCCCGAATGCAAATTAGAGAGCAACTAGATTTTGCCACGGTTTTATATCAAAAAGGGCTTTATAAGCAGAGCTTAAAAATATTAGAAAAAGCCAAAAGTATTGCTTATCGCTTTGAAGAAAAATACCTCGCTTTTGAGATAGTCGAATTAGAAAAAGTTATTGAATCACAGTATATTACAAGAAGTATGAGTAATCGTACTGATCAGTTGATTCAAGATGCCACAGAACTTGCTGAACAAAATGAATTATGTAGCAAACTGTCAAATCTCTCCTTGCAATTGTATGAACGTTTGATCAAAGCAGGCTATGCAAAAAGCGATGAAGAATTTAAAGAAGTGACCAAATTCTTTTTTGAACGTCTCCCCAATGTAGAATACGAGCAAATGGGCTTTAGAGAGCGCATGTGGTTTTGTAAAGCACATGTTTGGTACAGTTTATTGACGCAAGATTTTTTGTCGAGTTTTAAATATGCAACACGATGGGTAGAATTGTTTCATCACTTCCCCCGCATGATTGAGTCTCATCCTGTATTTTATCTCAAGGCAAATAATTTCTTGTTAGAAGCAATTGTCTTGATTAAACATCCAAAGCGATTTAAAACAGTCTTGCGCGACATGCAAACTGTTTTAGCTTCTGATCAATTCCTAAAGAATGACAATTTAAAGGCTTTAAGCTTTCTTTATTCCTATAACAATCAATTGAACCTGTATTTTTTAGAGGGAGAGTTTAAAGCAGGACAATTTATTGTCCCAGAGATTCTAGCACAAATTGAGCGACTTCAAAATAAGATTGACCCCCATCACATTATGCTCTTATACTACAAATTAGGCTGTTTGTATTTTGGCGGTGATGATTATGAAAATGCCATTTTTTATTTAAATAAAATCGTGCAAAACAAAGGACTTAGAATGCGTGAAGATTTATTGTGTTTTGCTCGTGTACTTAATTTAGTGGCGCATTATGAAGCGGGCTATGACTATCATATCGACACCCATATACGCGAAACCTATAAATTCTTGCTGAAAATGGATGATTTACACGAAGTGCAAAAATCCATGATTAGTTTTATTAGAAAGTTAGGAGATATATATCCGCAGGAGTTAAAAGTGCACTTCAAGCAATTACATGCCGAGCTAAAACAATATGAAGACGATCCTTACGAAAGAAGAGCCTTCTTGTACCTAGATATTTTGTCTTGGTTAGAAAGTAAAATTGAAAATAAGCCCATTGCGCAAATTATTAAAGCGAAGGCGTTGAAGCATCAGCGGCAACACAAGCCTTCCATAGTACATCATTAGGAGGAGCTGCGATCCACTTTATAGCCTCTTTTTTAACGGGATGAATAATTTCAAGAGCACGGGCATGTAAACAAATACTCCCATCTTTATTACCTCTCGCCGCCCCGTATTTTAGGTCTCCTTTGATAACCAGCCCAGTGGCACTTAGTTGAGTTCTAATTTGATGATGCCTCCCCGTGTAGAGTTGAATGCTCAAACAACTATATCTTTCAAGGGTGTGGTGAAGATGAAAACTTAGCTTAGCAACCTTACTATTGGGCACTTCCTTTAAGTGAGCATAAGATTTGTTTTGCTTTGAATTACGCACTAACCAATTATGAAGGTGTTGCTCTTCTGGCACTTCAGTGCCTTCAACTATAGCCCAATATTCTTTTTTTACCGCTCGTGATTTAAATTGTTCGTTTAAACGACTCAATGCTTTAGAGGTACGGGCAAAGACTAAAACGCCGCTGGTAGGTCGATCTAGACGGTGCACAACCCCCAGAAATACTTCTCCTGGTTTGTTGTATTTTTCTTTCAGGTAGGCTTTCGACAAATTTACAAGCGGGATATCCCCCGTCTTATCCCCCTGAACTAATTGTCCCGGGGCTTTGTTAACTACCAATAAATGGTTGTCTTCATAAAGTATGGTAGTAGGATTTAAAGAATTAATACTGTTCTTTTTCATTAGGGAAACCCCCAGATTTAACATCTTCGGTATAGCCAGTAACTGCTTGAGTTATCTCCCCGTATAAATCAGCATAACGACGTAAAAAGCGCGGACTAAATTCTTTACTCATTCCCAGCATATCGTGTAAAACCAGTACCTGCCCGTCTACATAATTCCCAGCCCCAATTCCAATGACTGGAATACTAATAGATTCAGCAACATTTTTTGCCAAGCTAGCAGGAATTTTTTCTAACACTACCCCAAAACAGCCTAGCTCTTCTAACATTTTTGCATCTGAAAGCAATTGCTCTGCTTCGGCTTCTTCTTTTGCACGAACACTATAAGTCCCAAATTTATAAATTGATTGTGGCGTTAAGCCCAAATGCCCCATGACAGGGATACCGGCTTGAAGAATACGTTCAATAGATTGTTTTTCTTGAATTCCCCCCTCTAATTTAACCGCATGTCCTCCAGATTCTTTCATGATTTTAATGGCAGATTTTAAGGCCTCTTTAGAATCTGCTTGATAAGTCCCAAAAGGAAGGTCAACCACTACCAAAGCTCTTTTTGCTGCACGAACAACAGAGCTGGCATGATAAATCATTTGGTCTAAGGTTATGGGTAAAGTTGTCTCGTGACCCGCAATAACATTAGAGGCAGAATCCCCTACTAAGATCACATCAATCCCCGCGGAATCTACAATTCCAGCAAAGGTGTAATCATAAGAGGTAAGCATAGCAATCTTATCGCCATCTTTTTTCATTTGAATTAAAGAATTCGTCGTAATGCGTTGGTAACTTTTTTTGGCCGTTGACATGACTGCTTATTTTTGCTCAAATGTACTTCTTTTAAGATTTTAAATGAAGTTAATTATAAAAATTGGAACAAACTGTCTTGTGATGCTGACAGCCTGTCATAAAATCAATTATGGCATATTCCTTGACAAAATATAAAAAATAAAAATCATTAACATGAGTAAAATAATTGGAATCGATTTAGGTACGACCAATTCGTGTGTTTCGGTAATGGAAGGTAACGAACCTATTGTTATCCCAAATGCAGAAGGAAAGCGCACCACCCCATCGGTTATTGCCTTTGTAGATGGAGGGGAGATCAAAGTAGGAGATCCTGCTAAACGTCAAGCGGTGACAAACCCGACCAAAACTATCGCCTCAGTAAAGCGTTTTATGGGGAATAAATATTCTGAATCTTCTAAAGAAGCTTCTACTGTAGCTTATAAGGTAGTGAAAGGAGAAAATGATACTCCCAGAGTAGATATTGATGGGCGTTTGTATACCCCTCAAGAATTATCGGCCATGACACTTCAAAAAATGAAGAAGACGGCAGAAGACTACCTAGGGCAAGATGTTACAGAAGCTGTCATTACTGTCCCTGCTTATTTTAATGACGCCCAGCGTCAAGCGACCAAAGAGGCGGGAGAGATTTCAGGATTAAAAGTGCAACGTATCATTAACGAACCAACTGCGGCTGCTTTAGCCTATGGTTTAGACAAAGGCGGAGCAGATCGCAAAATCGCTGTATATGATTTAGGAGGCGGAACTTTTGATATTTCTATTCTTGAACTAGGAGATGGGGTTTTCGAGGTACTCGCCACTAATGGAGATACCCACCTGGGTGGAGACGATTTTGACCAAGTCTTAATCGATTGGCTAGCCGATCAATTTAACAAGGCAGAAGGCATGGACCTTAGAAAAGATCCTATGGCCTTACAACGTTTAAAAGAAGCCGCAGAAAAAGCAAAGATTGAATTGTCTTCTTCTACCCAGACAGAAATCAATTTACCTTATGTCACCGCTACCGCTTCAGGACCTAAACATCTTGTGACTACCTTAACCCGTTCTAAGTTTGAACAATTGTCAGACGAACTAGTACGCCGTTCCATGGCTCCTGTAAAAAAGGCTTTAGACGATGCAGGTTTATCTACTTCAGATGTAGACGAAATCATCCTAGTAGGGGGTTCAACCCGTATTCCAATCATTCAAGAAGAAGTAGAAAAATTCTTTGGTAAGAAACCATCAAAAGGAGTAAACCCAGATGAGGTGGTTGCTATAGGAGCAGCAATCCAAGGAGGAGTTTTAACAGGTGATGTTAAAGATGTCTTACTCTTAGACGTTACTCCACTTTCATTAGGAATTGAAACTATGGGAAGTGTGATGACAAAATTAATCGAGGCGAATACCACCATTCCCACTAAGAAATCACAAGTCTTTTCTACTGCAGCAGATAATCAACCTTCTGTTGAGATTCACGTTTTACAAGGAGAGCGTTCTATGGCAGCAGACAACAAGACCATTGGACGTTTCCACTTAGATGGAATTCCCCCAGCGCCCAGAGGAACACCTCAAATCGAAGTAACCTTTGATATAGATGCTAACGGAATCATCAAGGTAACTGCTGCTGATAAAGCTACTGGGAAAACTCAAGATATTCGTATCGAGGCTTCTTCTGGTTTGACCGAAGAAGAAATCGAGAAAATGAAGCAGGAAGCAGAAGCAAATGCAGAAGCAGACAAACAAGCCAAAGAGCAGGCAGACAAACTCAATGCTGCAGATCAAATGATTTTCCAAACTGAAAGTCAATTGAAAGAATTTGGTGAAAAACTTTCTGATGACAAGAAGAAGCCTATTGAAGAAGCTTTAGAAGAATTGAAGAAAGCATTTGAAACCAAAGATTTAGCTATAATTGACCCCGCACTAGAAAAGATCAATGAAGCTTGGAAAGCTGCTTCTGAAGAAATGTACAAAGCTCAAGCCGAAGGGCAAGCCCAGGGGCAACCTGGACCAGACTCAGCCGCTGATGATGCTGGAGAAGCCGCAGGCGATGATGTACAAGACGTTGACTTTGAAGAAGTCAAATAGCAATCTTATTCTTATTTCCATAAAGCAGCTCCATTTTGGAGCTGTTTTTTTTTATATTTTTTTTTACATTTGATTTTAACCAAATCATATTACATAAAACCTATTCATTCTATAGTCTTCTTGTCACCCTTAGACCCTTATCTTTTTTTGTGTTGGAATCCTGTACACCCTTATCAATTTAAAGCCATCTTGATTGTAAAACATTTACCTTATAAGCATCCCCACGCTTATTTACTTTTCGTTTTTGATTCATTGGTTTAATCCCTGTTTGTGGTTTTGAATTAGCGCCTCACCGAACAGGCTTAATTCCCAAAGCGTTAGCTGAGCTTGTCGAAGCTACCCACTTTACTTAAGCACACACCAAAATTATTCTTATTTTTAAATCCTAAATCCCTAAATTTGTGGCAAAAAAGCATGAAAAATGCCGACAAGCTGGTATTGCTCAACCAATCGACAAACAACTATTTACTAAAAACCCTTAACATTAGCTTTACCGAGCTGGGCGAGGATTACTTGGTGGCTAAAATGCCAGTGAACGAAAGCGTTTATCAACCTGATCGTGTTTTACATGGCGGAGCGACTTTTGCCCTGGCAGAATCCGTGGGAAGTGTTGCCTCTTATCTTTTTGCCAAAGGGGAAAATCAAATTGTGAGAGGGATAGAAATGTCAGGTAATCACCTGCGTTCTGTAAGCAGTGGGCATGTACATGCGCGTGCGGAAAGTATTCATAGAGGAAGAACGACCCAGATCTGGCAAATCAAAGTGACCGATGATGAAGATCAGCTCGTCTCATTGATTAAATTAACCACCATAACCCTTCCGCCAAAATAATGCAATATTTTCTAGTACACTTAATGCAACAACAGCATCCTTATGTGTTGTTTCGGTTTCCACAAGAAAAGCAGATTCACTGTTATTATCAAATCGATAATGAAATCCGTTTGACCGAAGACTTTCAAGAAGACGGCTTTGTTTTTGCTCCTTTTCTATCGCAGGAAAAAAATGTGATGATTCCTTCGACTTATCGCAAAAAATTTAGTTTGGAGGCGGTATCATCTTCTACTCAAGTTTATCCTCTCCCGAAAGAAGGGAAAGCTGACTTTACGGCAAAAGTAGCGGCTGCTGTTGAAGAAATTAATACGGCTAAAATTGAAAAAGTTGTCTTATCTCATGCTTTTGATCTACCCTATCAAGGGGATGGGATTACCCTCTTTAATCGCTTGGTCAATACCTATAACAATGCCTTTGTATATTATTGGTATCACCCCCATACAGGCCAATGGCTAGGGGCTTCGCCAGAGTGTTTAATCGCACTAAAAGAAGGGAGTTTTTCGACCGTTGCCCTGGCAGGAACTTTGCCTAGTGGTGGAAGCAAAACAGACTGGACTGAAAAGGAAAAGCACGAACAGCAAGTTGTTGTTGATGCTATCGTTGCGGGATTAAACCAAAGTGGTGCAGCACAGAATATTCACATAGGGGAACTAGAGACTATCAAGGCTGGGCAGCTCTTTCATTTACAAACTCCCATTACTGCAGAAATTAAAGCAAGAAATCTATTGTCTTTAGTTGACTATTTACATCCAACACCAGCGGTGGGAGGATTGCCAAAAGCAGCTGCAATAAACTATATTAAATCACATGAGCAATATAACAGGGAGTATTATACAGGTTTTTTAGGCCCTTTTTCTAAGGGTGATACAGCACGTTTTTTTGTTAATCTGCGTTGTGCTCAAATAACTCCTCAGCACTTAAGGATATATACTGGTGCCGGTATTACGCAAGGGAGTGACCCTGACAATGAATGGGGGGAAATTTGTCGCAAGGCAAACACTTTTTTATCGGTAGTATGATTTTTGCATTAAATTGAAGCCGAAGCAAACTCGTTTTGTATTTTTGTGGCGCTATGACGAAAATGAACGAGACCAAAGTGGAGCAATTGTACCCCTCAATTCCTTTGGCACAAACCATTATTCAATTTTGTTCGGCTAAAAACATTCAGCACATTGTCATTTCACCAGGATCTCGCAACGCCCCTTTGACAAAGGGTTTTACCTCAAATTCTTTTTTTAAAACATACAGTGTAGTTGACGAACGTGCGGCCGCGTTTTTTGCTTTGGGCATTGCCCAACAAATTCAGCATCCTGTTGCCGTTGTTTGCACTTCTGGCTCTGCCTTATTGAATTATTACCCCGCTGTGGCAGAAGCTTTTTACAGTGATATTCCCCTGGTAGTGCTTTCGGCAGATCGTATGCCCCACAGCATTGATATAGGAGACGGACAAACGATTCGACAAACCCAAGTATTTGAGCCGCACCTCGAGGCGGCAGCTTATTTGACCCCAGATGTGACTCATGCAACAGCAACTCTTTTAGCACACCCTAGTCAAAGTTTGTTATCTAAAAATGTCAATACACATCAAATTAAGGCGCGACAGATTGAAATACAGATAGACAACGAAAAGTCAATTAATCAAGTCTTAAATACCGCCCTTGAAAAATGCGGTCCTGTTCACCTCAATATTCCCTTAGAAGAACCTTTATACGGTACCACACCTAGTCAGCTAAGCTTGCAACATTGTTTTCCTTTTAGTCTTGAAGAAACCACTCTTGATCTTAGTCCCTTTTTTTATCAATGGCATAAGGAGAAGAAAAAAATGATTTTAGTAGGGGTATTAGCTCCAAATAGTTTAGAAAAAAAAATAGTAGATTTTTTAGCGGCAGATCCATCAGTAACGGTTTTGACTGAAACCACGTCTAATTTATCTAACTACACTTTTATACAATCCATCGATACTTTTATAGCCCCGCTTGAAAAATCTGGAAAAGATTTAAGTGAATACCAGCCAGAACTTTTGTTGACATTGGGTGGTATGGTGGTTTCAAAAAAGATCAAAGCATTTTTAAGAACTTATTCCCCGCAACAACACTGGCACATTAATCAAAAAAAGGCCTATGACACTTACTATTGTCTAACTCATCATCTCAAAATAGCCCCAGTAGACTTTTTTGAAGCTTTAATGGCTCAGAAAAAGGATTATGTTCAAAGCAATTACTGTGTCAATTTTTTGGCGCAATACAACAAGCAGCGATTATTAGGACTGGAGTATATTAAGCAACTGCCCTTTTCAGATTTTAAAGCGTTTTATTTGATTTTTAAGTATTTGCCAAAGGATTATCTGCTCCAGTTATCCAATAGCTCTACCATTCGATATGCCCAGCTTTTTGCATTGCCTAATTTGAGTGGTATTTATTGTAATCGAGGTACTAGTGGAATTGATGGGAGTACTGCTACCAGCATGGGCGCTGCATGGATAAGTCATTCGCCCACCTTGTTCATTACAGGAGATTTAAGTTTCTTCTATGACATTAACGGTTTGTGGCATAATTATTTAAAACCTTCTACCCGGATTATTGTAATCAATAATCAAGGGGGAGGGATTTTTAGAATTCTCCCGGGAGAGAAAGATAATCCAGCCTATGACACCTATTTTGAAACCATTCAAAACAGATCGACTAAACAGCTATGTAAAGCATTTGGATTAGGCTACTGTTCTACTGCATCAACCCTGGGGTTAAAATGGCAGTTAAAAAGCTTTTTTAGATCTTCGAATCGCCCCCAATTATTGGAAATAAAAACCCCTAGAAAATTAAATGATCAAGTCTTACTCAATTACTTTAAAGCGATGCAAGTACAATAAGGATAAATGACGTAATTTTAAAACAAAATTTCATGACAGAAATCAAATGGAGCCCTATCAAAGAGTATTCGGATATTTTATTTGAACTTCACAAAGGAGTCGCTAAAATCACGATTAACCGCCCAGAGGTTTATAATGCTTTTCGTCCAGAGACGAACAATCAAATGCTCGAAGCAATGGATATTTGTCGCGAGCGTAACGACATTGACGTAGTTGTATTTACTGGAGCCGGTGAAAAAGCTTTTTGTAGTGGGGGAGACCAAAATGTAAAAGGTGTAGGGGGCTATGTAGGAGAAGATGGTGTACCACGACTAAATGTCCTTGATTTACACAAAAAAATTAGAGAAATACCTAAGCCCGTTATCGCCATGGTCAATGGTTATGCTATAGGAGGAGGGCATGTACTTCACGTTGTATGTGATTTAACAATTGCCAGTGAGAATGCTATCTTTGGGCAAACAGGCCCAAAAGTAGGGAGCTTTGATGGGGGCTTTGGATCCTCTTATTTAGCGCGCCATGTAGGCCAAAAGAAAGCCCGAGAAATCTGGTTCTTATGTAATCAATATTCTGCACACGAAGCAGAAGAAATGGGGATGGTTAACAAAGTTGTGCCATTAGCCGATCTTGAAACTACCGTGCTAGAATGGTGTGTTATTATGCAAAAAAGGAGTCCGCTAGCGCTTAGAATGGTCAAGCGATGTTTGAATGCAGAACTCGATGGACAACACGGTTTAATGCAATTAGCTGGAGACGCTACTTTGATGTATTATTTAATGGACGAAGCACAAGAAGGAAAACTCGCCTTTTTAGACAAACGCGATCCTGACTTTAAGCAGTTTCCAAAATTCCCATAAATTGCTATTATGCCCTTTATAGACGAAGACAAATTAACGGCCCTCTACAAAGAAGTAGATCAAGAAAAGAAAGCTGCGGCTTTTTTTCAAAACCTGCATCAAGAGAACAAAGCCAAATTACTTCGTTATTCTATCTACCGCCTAGGATGCTTTATTGCTTTTGCTCTATTGATGTCAAGCGGTATTTATTTTTTTGCTTTTAGTGGAACAGAAGATGACCCTGTAATCCTAAGCCGTATTAAGCAACTAGAATTAGAAAACAAAATCTTAGGAAGCAGTACTAACCAGCTACAAGAGAGTCTCAAGACCGTCACGGTCTTCACGGTACAGTTTATGACTTCTTCGAATAGTAATATCCTTCTATTTTCTGATCATTTTGTTAATTTTAGGGCTTATCCGTTACAAGAATTCAACGCTTTTTCTTTAGGAAATTTTGCCACAGAGGCAGAAGCAGAAGCTTTTCGTCAGGAGTTACTTAAATTAGGTTTGACAGATTTATGGGTTACTTCTTATCAATCTGGAGAAAGAATTTTACTCGATAATTGATGCAAGAAATTTCTGTTTGGTTAGCTGCAGCGCGTTTGCGCACTTTACCCTTATCGGTTTCAGGTATTATAGTGGGCAATGGCATTGCCTATTTAGAAGGAAGTTTTTCTTGGGCGATATTTATTTTTGCCTTATTAACGACCATAACTTTTCAGGTTCTATCGAATTTTGCGAATGACTATGGAGATGGCGTCAAAGGAACCGACAATGAAAATCGCCTTGGCCCAAAACGAGTTTTACAGCAAGGTCTAATCACAAGAGCTGCTTTTAAGCGGGGAATCCAGCTTACTACTGTGGTTAGTATGTTATTCACATTGATATTAATCTACTTGGCTTTTGGAATTGCAGACTGGAGGAAAGCCCTTTTCTTTATCGCTTTAGGCTTGACTAGTATTATTGCAGCCATCAAATATACCGTTGGAGATACAGCCTATGGGTACTATGCCCTAGGAGATGTTTTTGTCTTTCTCTTTTTTGGGGGAGTGAGTGTTTTAGGATCCTATTATTTACAGACCCAGACATTTGATATGCTTTTAATCTTACCAGCTGCATGCATAGGAATGTTAAGTACCGCAGTATTAAATCTGAATAATTTACGCGATATGGACAACGACCAGTTGTCCAATAAGTTGACTGTGCCATTACTCTTAGGCTTTGATAAAGGAAGAATTTATCAAGTGATTCTAATTGTTAGTGCCTTTATTTTAAGCAGTATCTATGCTTTTTTAAAGGCTGAAAGTATGCTTGCCTTTCTATTTATCTTTCTTTTTTTTCCGTTGGGGAAACATTTGCTCAGAGTAGCCAACTCTAAAGGAGGAAAAAGTTTAGATCCAGAACTCAAGGTAGTGGCTTTAAGTACCTTCTTTTTTGCGCTAGTATTCCTGCTGGGTTTATATTTAGATTAGAGATGAAAGCTTATTACAAAAGATATATTCTGCAATTTAAACGTCCCAGTGCTACCTCTCGTGGGATATTAAAAGAGAAAGAAACTTGGTTCATTGTGCTTGAAAACGAAGCAAAGCAAGGCATAGGAGAATGTGGTTTACTAAGAGGCTTAAGTATAGACGATCGTCCAGATTATGAGGAAAAACTCGCATGGATTTGTGATAATATTCATTTGGGAAAGGAAATCCTCTATAATGCTTTAACAGAATTCCCTTCCATACAAATGGGTGTTGAAATGGCTTTTTTATCCTTAGCACAGCAGCATGCTTTTTCTTTATTTCCTTCCGCTTTTTCAAGGGGGGAGGATCATATTCCCATCAATGGATTGATTTGGATGGGAGATCAGCAGTTTATGTTAGATCAGGTGGAAGAAAAACTTGCCCAAGGCTTTTCTTGTATCAAAATGAAAGTAGGGGCAATTGATTTTTCCGACGAAGTCGAAATTTTAAAGGCTATTCGAAAGCGATACAGTGCAGATCAAATGGTTTTAAGGGTAGACGCCAACGGCGCCTTTGGGCAGGATGCCCTTGAAAAACTCCATGTCTTAGCCGATATAGAGCTTCACTCTATTGAACAACCTATTCCTCAAGGTAATTGGAAGCAAATGAAGGCCTTATGTCAGGCGACTCCTTTGCCCATCGCCCTAGACGAAGAATTGATAGGTGTTTTTGCTACCGAAGACAAGATCGCTTTATTAGACAGTATTCAACCTCAGTATATCATTTTAAAGCCCAATTTTGTTGGTGGATTTAGAGGGGCAGAAGAATGGACTAGCCTGGCGGAAGAAAGAGGGATAGACAGCTGGGTAACCAGTGCATTGGAAAGTAATATTGGTTTAAATGCCATTGCCCAGTGGGCCTATCAACAGGGCTATAAAGGGCATCAAGGATTGGGAACAGGAAGTTTATATACGAACAATATTGTGGCACCATTAGAAATAAAAAATGGCTATATTCACATCGACAAAACCCACCCATGGCAAGCAATAAATCAGCTTCTTTTATAACCGATTTTTCCACTGATAAACGTTCATTTGGTTTTTATCTTATTGGCTCATTGGTGATTATACTCTTTAGTTTTCTGGGTCAAACCCCCATGTTTTTATTTTTTTCAGAGGAAACACCTTCTTCAACCAATCCCTTTAGTTATTTTTTGCATTTGGACAGTAACCTCACCTTATTGTTGTTTTTGATTCCCTCTTTAATTGCATTTTTTGGGTTTTTATTTGTCATAAAATACATTCATAAGCAGAGTTTACAATCGGTTACAACGGCGCGAAAACAAATCGATGTTAAGCGCATGATTTTTGGCTTTGGTTTTTGGGGAATATTAAGTGTTTTGATTTTTGGAGCTAGTTTGATTTTTTCTCCAGAGCATTATCGATGGAATTTCGAATTACAGCCCTTTTTAACCATGCTTATTATTGCAAGTTTATTGATTCCTTTTCAATCTGCTTTAGAAGAATGGATCTTTCGCGGCTATCTTATGCAAGGTTTTGCTACCATGACGCGTAGCCGTTTATTATCGTTAATGCTCACCTCAATTATCTTTGGGAGTTTGCACATTCTCAATCCTGAGATTGATAAGCTAGGTTATGGACTCATGGCTTATTATATAGGTTCAGGTCTATTTTTTGGAATTGTAGCCCTGATGGACGAAGGCATTGAATTAGCTATAGGAATTCATGTGGCTAATAATTTAATCACGGCCATTTTAGTCACTGCAGATTGGACCGCTTTTCAGACAGCTTCTTTATACAAAGATATCTCTACGCCAAATTTAATAGTAGAATTATCGCTGTCACTTTTACTATTTTACCCCTTTTCTATCCTGATCTTAGCTCGAAAATATCACTGGAAAAATTGGAAAGAAAAATTAATAGCACCTATCGATGGGGAAAAGGCCCAATTATAAAAACGTTCACAATAGATTTTTACTGAACGGAAATCACTATCGATTTGACGATCTTTTTGAAATTGCTTATTCCTTTATCAAAGAGGGCGAAGCGCACGAAAAGACCATTGGTGATTTTTTAATGGATTGGATACGTCCAAATGATATCATTTCATTGAAGACCTCTGGTTCCACCGGAATTCCTAAATTAATTCACTATCGCAAACAAGCCATGGTCAATTCTGCTCTTGCAACAGGCGATCACTTTGGGGTAAAAATAGGAGACAAGGCCTTGAATTGTCTTAATGCCGATTTTATTGCCGGGAAAATGATGTTAGTACGCGCCATGATTCTGGGGCTTGAAATTGATCTAGTTCCTCCACAGGGGAATGTCTTAGCAACTTGCGATAAAATCTATGATTTTGCTGCCATGGTTCCCCTTCAGGTAGAGCATGCTTTTGAAGATTTAGACAAAATTAAAACTCTTTTGATAGGAGGAGCTCCCACTTCTGTTCAACTCAAAGAAAAGTTAAAACAAAAAAGTACTCAATGTTATGAAACCTATGGGATGACAGAAACAGTTACCCATATTGCCTCGCGGAAAATTAACGGAGATTCTCCACTTTTTTCTCCGCTACCAGGGGTAAAACTTTCAACAGACCTGCGTGGTTGTATGTTGATTGATGTGCCCTATCTAACAGAAGAAAAGGTTGTGACAAATGATCTAGTGGACCTAGAAAAGGACCAACAATTTTTATTGAAAGGAAGAATCGATCATGTTATCAATAGTGGTGGAATTAAAGTTATCCCCGAAGAAGTAGAAGCGAAAATGGCCCCATATATTGCTCAGCCATTTTTTATTGGTTCAATAGCCGACAAAACTTTGGGACAAAAAGTAATTCTTTTGTTAGAAGGCGAAAGGCCAGTAGAATTGCTTTCTCAGCTTTCAACGATTGAAGGCTTCTCAAAATATGAATTACCCAAAGAAATTTATTCTGTCTCCATATTCTTGCGCACTCCAAATGGAAAAGTGATGCGACAACAAACGATCTCAAGTTTAAACCTGTAGGACCCCCATATTAAAACGTTCTGTAATAGGGGTGTGGTTAGCGGCTTCTATCCCCATACTAATCCATTTTCTAGTCTCTGTAGGGTTAATAATGGCGTCGGTCCATAAACGTGCCGCGGCATATTCTGCTTTGGTTTGTTTATCATAACTGTTTTTGATTTTTTCGAAAAGGTCTTTTTGTTCTTCTTCAGAGATTTTCACTCCTTTTTTCTTTAAAGAACTCGCTTCGATTTGCATTAAAACCTTTGCCGCTTGAGCTCCACCCATTACGGCCATTTCAGCCGAAGGCCAGGCCACGATGAATCTTGGATCAAATGCTTTTCCACACATGGCATAATTTCCTGCCCCATAAGAATTCCCAATGATAACAGTGAATTTGGGAACCACAGAATTGGCCATGGCATTGACCATTTTAGCACCGTCTTTAATAATTCCGCCGTGTTCTGCTTGACTGCCCACCATAAAACCCGTAACATCTTGCAAGAAGACTAAAGGGATTTTCTTTTGGTTACAATTGGCAATAAAACGTGTGGCCTTATCTGCGGCGTCACCATAAATTACTCCGCCCAATTGCATTTCACCTTTTTTAGATTTGATCACTTTACGTTGATTTGCGACTATCCCTACGGCCCATCCATCGATACGGGCATAAACGGTTATAATGGTTTTCCCATAACCAGCTTTATATTCGTCAAATTCTCCTTGATCGATTAATTGCGCGATTAAGGGATAACTATCATAGGGGATATTTCGTTCTTTAGGCAGCAAACCAAAAAGGTGATCATTATCTTTTAAAGGCGAAATAGGTTTTACACGGTTAAAACCAGCTGTTTCTGGGGTGCCTAATTTATCTATTAGGGATCTAATTTTATCTAAGGCTGCAGCATCATTAGGGACCTTATAATCTATTACGCCACTAATTTCAGTATGAGTAGTGGCTCCACCTAGAGTTTCATTATCGATATCTTCTCCTATGGCTGCTTTAACCAAATAGCTTCCTGCTAAAAAAATGCTCCCAGTTTTATCGACGATTAATGATTCGTCTGACATAACGGGCAAATAAGCTCCACCTGCAACACAACTTCCCATTACAGCAGCAATCTGTATTATTCCTTTGCTACTCATTTTAGCGTTGTTTCTAAAAATGCGGCCAAAGTGCTCTTTGTCTGGGAAAATTTCGTCTTGCATGGGTAAAAATACTCCTGCCGAATCTACTAAGTATATGATGGGCAAATGATTTTCAAGCGCAATTTCTTGCGCTCTTAAGTTCTTTTTCCCTGCCATGGGAAACCATGCTCCTGCCTTAACAGAGGCATCATTTGCAACAATAACACAAAGCCTTTTATGAATGTACCCTAAAACAACAACTACTCCAGCAGCAGGAGCACCGGCATATTCTTCATACATCTCATAGGCTGCAAAAGCCCCAATTTCAATCATTTTTGATTTAGGGTCAACTAGATTTGCTATACGTTCTCTGGCAGTCATTTTACCCTGATCGCGAAGTTTTTGTAATTGTTTCTTCCCGCCACCCAGTTTGATTTGGGATAATTTTTTATCTACTGCTGACCAAAGTAATTTATTGTGATCTTCATTTTTATTGAAGTTCAAGTCCATACAATTCTTTTTATAAAAATAAGAAAGTTTGTTGTAGTAAGCAGGGATTTAAATGAAAAGAAAAGCTTTAAAGTATCGAATAAAATAAAAGTGCGATATTTGTCTTTGGAAGAAATCAAATTATGAGTTTAAACAAAAACAAGATATTTAGGATAGCTGCATTTATTATTTCTCTTTTTGGGACAGCCTTGATTCTTATAGGTCATTTTATGTACAGAGAATATGCTATTGGCTTCTACACTGCAGGTGCTGGATTTTATGTTGTCGCTTGGGCATTTAACGCTTTAAAAGGAAGAATATAAGTATGTCAGACGATAAAAAAGTGATTTTCTCAATGTCTGGGGTGAGTAAAACTTATCCCTCATCACAACAACCGGTTTTGAAGAATATTTATTTAAGTTTTTTTTATGGCGCAAAGATTGGAATCCTTGGGCTTAATGGTTCTGGTAAATCAACTTTATTAAAAATTATAGCAGGAATAGATAAGAGCTTTCAAGGCGATGTTGTCTTTTCGCAAGATTACAGTGTAGGCTATCTTGAACAAGAGCCTCAAATGGACGATGAGAAAACGGTCTTAGAGATTGTTAAAGAAGGGGTGGCAGAAACGGTTTCCATTCTAGACGAATACAATCAAATAAACGACCAATTTGGCTTGCCAGAGGTTTATGAAAATACAGATAAAATGCAACAACTCATGGATCGTCAAGCGCAATTGCAAGATGAAATTGACGCGGTTAATGCATGGGAACTAGACACCCGATTAGAGATTGCAATGGATGCTTTGCGGACTCCCCATAGTGATCAAAAAGTAGGTGTCCTCTCTGGTGGAGAAAGACGTCGTGTCGCCCTATGTCGTTTATTACTTCAAAAACCAGACGTATTGCTTTTAGATGAGCCCACTAACCATCTAGACGCAGAGTCAGTTCACTGGTTAGAGCATCATTTAGCACAATATAAAGGGACTGTTATTGCCGTAACTCACGACCGCTATTTCTTGGATAATGTGGCGGGATGGATTTTAGAATTAGATCGAGGGGAAGGAATTCCATGGAAAGGAAATTATTCTTCTTGGTTAGATCAAAAATCAAAACGTTTAGCGCAAGAGCAAAAGCAAGCCTCTAAACGACAAAAAACCCTAGAGCGTGAGCTGGAATGGGTTCGTATGGCACCCAAAGGAAGACAAACTAAACAAAAAGCGCGTTTGTCCAACTATGATAAATTAATGAGTCAAGACCAGTCACAGGTGCAAGAGAAATTAGAGATTTTTATCCCTAATGGGCCACGTCTTGGGACTAGTGTGATCGAAGCTAAAGGGGTGGCAAAGGCTTTTGGCGATAAATTATTATACGATGACTTAAACTTTGTTTTACCTCAAGCAGGAATAGTGGGGATTATTGGTCCTAACGGGGCAGGGAAATCGACCATTTTCAAAATGATCATGGAGCAAGATACGCCAGACGGTGGAACTTTTGCAGTAGGGGAAACAGTTAAATTAGCCTATGTCGATCAATCTCACGCTAATATCGATCCAGAAAAAAGTATTTGGCAAAACTTTTCAGACGAGCAAGAACTCATTATGCTAGGAGGAAAGCAAATCAATTCTCGTGCCTTTCTAAGTCGCTTTAATTTTTCTGGAAACGAACAAAATAAAAAGGTAAGCACCCTCTCTGGAGGTCAACGCAACCGCCTTCACCTTGCAATGACATTAAAAGAGGAGGGAAATGTATTATTGCTCGATGAGCCTACAAACGATCTTGATGTTAACACATTAAGGGCATTAGAAGAAGGTTTAGAAAATTTTGCAGGATGTGCTGTTGTGATTTCGCACGACCGTTGGTTCTTAGATAGAATTTGCACACATATCCTTGCCTTTGAAGGAGATTCACAAGTGTATTTCTTTGAAGGATCTTATTCTGATTATGAAGAAAATAAAAAGAAACGTCTAGGGGGTGATCTTATTCCTAAACGCATTCAATACAGAAAACTTACCCGTGATTAATTAATATTTTGCCCATGTCTTTTCAAGTTTTAATGGATACAGTTTACTTTGATAATAACCTACAAGCCTATGTTATATTTGGAGGGATTCTTCTTTTTGGTTTGTTATTTAAGCAATTGATGAGTCGATACCTTGGGGGAATATTATTTAGACTTTTAGGAAAAAGCGCTCACGAAGTTGGGCGTTCTGCTTTTGATGATCGACTCAAAAAGCCTTTGAATAACTTGATCCTTTTTGGGGTACTTTTTTTAGCAAGTCAGCAATTGCAATTTCCTTCTTCTTGGGGAGTTGCTCCGGCAGATGAAATTGGGACAAGGTATTTACTACAAAAAGGTTTTTCTCTGGTATATGCTTATTTTATTTTCTTGTTATTACTCCGTTTTATCGATTTTATCGGGGAAATTATGGAACGAAGAGCGGCGAAGACCTCGAATAAAATGGATGATCAAATTGTCCCTTTTGCGATAGAAATTGCCAAGGTACTCGTTATTATTTTAGGGTCACTCACCGTGATGAGCAGTATTTTTAATATTAATGTAGCTGCACTAGCAACTGGCCTTGGAATTGGGGGAATTGCCATTGCGATGGCCTCTAAAGAGAGTTTAGAAAATCTATTAGGATCTTTTACCATCTTTTTAGATAAACCTTTTACTTATGGCGATATCGTTACAGTGAATGGTTACACTGGGACTGTAGAGAAAGTAGGCTTTAGATCAACCAGAATTAGAACTTTTGATAAGAGTATCGTAACGGTTCCCAATAAAAACATGGTCAACGCAGAATTGGATAACCTAGGTCTTCGACCCATTAGAAGGGTTAAGTTCATTATTGGTCTTACCTATAGAACTCCTGTCGAAAGTATTAAAAATATAGTTACAGCAATAGAGGCAATGATTAATTCATATCCTAACACAACTGCAGACGGTGCTAGGGTTCGTTTCCAAGAGTTTGGGGCGAGTTCTTTAGATCTATTGGTTTTGTATTATGTGGATAGCCCCGATTGGGAATTATTGATTGACACACGTCAAGCGATTAACTTTAACATCATTGAGATTATTAAGCAAAATGGGAGTGACTTTGCTTTCCCAACGACTTCAGTCTTCTTAGAAAAATAAAATTGCTATCTTCCTGCTTCAACAAGATTAGGAAATGATGGAGAAGTGTGTATGTGTCATAGGAGCGGGCCCCTCTGGGATCACTGCCATTAAAAATATTCATGAAAAGGGAATAGCCGTTGTGGCTTATGATTACAATCACGATGTAGGAGGGAACTGGATTTTTTCTGAAAAAGAAAGTCATTCCAGCGTTTTTGAAACTACCCATATCATTAGCTCGAAGACCCTTTCGCAATATGAGGATTTCCCCTTCTCTGCAGAAGTCGCCGACTATCCCTCTCATAAAGAATTGCGGAATTATTTTCAGGCTTACGCCCAAAAGTTCAACCTATACTCATTAATAAGATTTAATACCCTAGTTAAATTCTGTATGCTTAATGCAGATAATATTTGGGAAGTAACAACGCTATGCGACGGGAAGGAAACAACAGACAAGTTTACAGACTTAGTGGTTTGTAATGGTCATCACTGGCAACCCAAGTATCCTAATTACCCTGGGAAATTTTCTGGAGAATTATTGCATTCCCATCAATACAAAAAAGCGGCGCCATTTAAAGATAAAAAGGTTTTAGTTATCGGAGGAGGGAATTCTGCCTGTGATGTCGCAGTAGAGACCAGTAGAATTAGTAAAAAAACAAGTATTAGTTGGCGAAGAGGCTATCGCATTTTACCCAAATTTATCATGGGAAAACCTGCCGATATTTTTGCTTCTTCTATGACGTTTTTGCCCATATGGTTAAGGAATTTTTTAGCCGGTATTATGGTGAAAATAGCCACTGGACCAAATAGCTGGTATGGTTTGCCAAAGGTGAATCACAAATTTGGAGCTACACATCCTACCGTAAATAGTGAATTACTTTACATGATTAGACATGGAAAGGTTAAACCAAAGCCTGATATTGAAAGGTTTGACAATGCAACCGTTTATTTTAAAGATGGCAGTAAAGAAGATTTCGATGCTATTATTGCTTGTACAGGCTTTGTATTAGCGCATCCTTTTTTTGACAAAAATTTCCTCAATTACAGTAACGGCCCAGTACCCTTATATTTAAAAATGTTTCATCCTAAGATGAATAATCTGTTTTTTATTGGGATGTTTCAGCCCTTAGGCTGTATTTGGCCAGGGGCCGAGCAGCAAAGTAAACTTACTGCCTGCGCCATAAGTGGCGAATGGAAGCGTCCTCAAAATATAGAGCAACTGTGTGCGCGTGAAGTAACAAATCCCCACATGAAACAGTTAGCTACATCACGTCACACGATTACAGTAGATTTCCATAAATTTTTGCGTCAAATTAAAACTGAATTGTGCAAAGCGAAACCATTTAAAAAAGTAGCTTAATGTTTAAAAATAGATATATTAAAGGGTTAATCTACCTCTTAGTTGGCGTAATACTAATTGGGAAATATATTGTATCACCAGATAAGACTTTAGAAGAATTAGCCCCTAAGTATGCTGAAGAACCCTCTCAGTTTATGGCATTAAATGGGATGAAAATACACTATCGCGATGAAGGAGATGGCCCCGTTATTGTATTGATTCATGGGACTGGCGCTTCTCTGCACACTTGGGAGGATTGGACAAAAGCGCTTGTCAAAAACTATAGGGTTATTCGATTAGATTTACCTGCCTATGGTTTGACAGGGCAAGATCCACAAAAGCGCTATAGTTCAAAAGATTATGTTGATCTATTAGATGTTTTTTTAGCTGAGTTAAAGGTGGATCAGTTTTATTTAGGGGGAAATTCTTTAGGAGGCTTAATTTCATGGTTATATGCGAGTTATCACCCAGAAAAAGTAAATAAACTTATTTTGTTAAACCCTAGTGGTTTCCCTTTTAAAAAGACCCCCATGGTGATTAAATTGGCTAAAACTCCACTATTAAATAATTTTGTTCGCCATGTAACACCACGTAGTTTTATCGAGAAAAATATTAAGGAGGTCTACTATGATCATTCTTTGATAAAAGCCTCAACCATCGATCGATATTACGATTTAACCCTATTTGAGGGGAATAGAGATGCCTTTATTGATCGTGCTTATATTGAACGAGAGGATTATAGGGATCGACTTTCTCTAATTAAAACTCCCACTCTAATTCTATGGGGGGAAAACGATGCCTGGATTCCAGTAAGTGACGCGCCTAAGTTTAAAGCAGCAATAGAGAACGCTAAAGTGGTTATTATGCCAAAAACGGGCCATGTTCCCATGGAAGAAAGACCTAAAGAGAGTTTAGCTATTGTAAGCGCTTTTTTAACTCCCTAAAGAATTATCTCCATTTTGATATTTCCCCTAGAGTAAATCACATTCTTTTCAATGGGGACTTCTTGAAAGCCGAATTTGCGATAAAGATGAATGGAGTTTTCTAAAATAGTATTAGAGTATAAAAGAATTTTATTCCAATGGTGTTGTTCAGCAAAGCGGATGGCAAATTGCATCATTTTATTCCCTATTCCTCGACCTCTTAAAGTTGAAGAAACAGCCATTTTACTAAATTCATAAATTCCCTCTTCCTTTTTGATGTAGGCGAAAGTACCTACCGTTTGTCCATCGATGCAGGCCATAAAAATAAAGCCACCCTTGTCTATGATTTCAGTTTGAGGATTACTCAGCACAAGCTCATCAATGGGCTCGACAACAAAATAAGTCTCTAGCCATTCAATATTAAGCCCTTTAAAAGCTTTTGCGTCTACAAAAGCGAATTTTCTAAAGCTAATTTCAGACATTCCCTGTCATATCTTCTGGGCGCACCCATTGATCAAATTCTTCTTCGGTTAAATAGCCTAAAGCTAAACTCGCTTCTTTCAGTGTAGTGCCTTCTTCATGTGCTTTATTGGCTATCTCTGCAGCTTTGTAATAACCAATTTTAGTGTTCAATGCAGTAACAAGCATTAAAGAATTATTGACTAATTCATCAATACGCGATTGATTTGGCTGAATTCCTACAACACAGTTTTCTGTAAAACTGACACATGCATCTCCAATCAAACGGGCAGATTGTAAAATATTCGCTGCCATCATGGGCTTGAATACATTAAGTTCATAATGACCTTGCGTGCCACCGACGCTAATGGCAACATCGTTCCCCATCACCTGCGCACAAACCATGGTCAATGCTTCACACTGTGTGGGATTTACTTTTCCTGGCATGATAGAACTACCTGGTTCATTAGCAGGAATAATGATTTCTCCAATTCCAGACCGTGGGCCAGAGGCCATTAAACGAATATCATTTCCAATTTTATTCAATGATACCGCAAGTTGTTTTAACGCCCCATGGGTTTCAACAATAGCATCGTGTGCTGCAAGGGCTTCAAATTTATTGTGTGCTGTGATAAAGGGTAAACCGGTAAACTCCGCGATATATTCTGCCACCCTTTTGGCGTAGCCTTTAGGAGTATTAATACCCGTACCTACGGCAGTTCCACCTAAGGCGACTTCTGATAAATGTTTTAGGGTGAATTCTAATGCAACAATACCGTGATCTAACTGAGAGACATAGCCAGAAAATTCTTGTCCTAAGGTGAGGGGAGTAGCATCCATGAGGTGGGTACGTCCAATTTTTACAACAGATTTAAAAGCTTCTGCTTTTTTGTCAAGGGCATCTCTTAATGTTTTGACCCCTGGTAGTGTAACTTCAACCACTTTTTTATAGGCGGCAATGTGCATCCCAGTAGGGAAGGTGTCGTTTGAAGATTGTGATTTATTGACATCGTCGTTAGTTGCAAGGGTTTTATCTCCTTCTCCTAGTGTATTTCCAGCAATGACATGAGCGCGGTTGGCAATGACTTCATTGACATTCATATTGCTTTGTGTTCCAGAACCAGTTTGCCAAATCACTAATGGGAATTGATCGTTTAGTTTTCCCGCAAGAATTTCATCACAGACTTGAGCGATAAGATCTCTTTTATTAATGTCTAGCAAACCTAATTCGTGATTGGTGTAAGCCGCAGCTTTCTTTAGATAAGCAAAACCTTCTACCACCTCCATAGGCATGGATCCCACTGGACCAATTTTGAAATTAGCTCTAGAGCGTTCTGTTTGTGCTCCCCAATAAACATCTTTAGGTACTTTTACCTTTCCTAGTGTATCCTTTTCAATACGAAATTCCATGTAAATAAATTTGTTGTAAAAATAAGCTAAAAATCAATGACGAACTAGTGTGAATAGCATTGTAAATAAAAAAAGAAATCTCATTGCCAGAACGAGAGAAATGCATTAATTTTATGACAAATTGAAGATCATGTTTGAATTTGACCAGTACCTAGGTTTTTTAACCTTTTTATCGATATTAACCATTGGCTTTTGGCTAATGATTTTCTTGTTGACCTTTGTCATACCTTATTGGTTAACAGGTTCTTTAATTGAATGGTTACAAGAAAAAAAAGATGGTCGTAAAGAAGTACCTAAAAGAAAATAATACTTTCCTTATATAATGAAAACACCGCCATTAGCGGTGTTTTTTTATGCTCATTTATATAAGAGATTTAGAGCTCAAATTCTCCTCCTTCTCCTCCATCACCATTTGGTCGCTGTGATCTCTTACGGTTATTTTTATTCTCATTAATACGATAAGTAAAGGTGAAAATATAAGTAGGTTGTCTCCACTGGAATTCGGTATAATTAGTAAAGTTTTCAGTAATGGTAGTACTTTTTCTTCGTCTAGAGTTAAAGATATCTGAGGCACGGAAAGAAAGGGTTCCTTTCTTGTTAAAAAGGTCTTTGTTGATTGCACCAGACACGGAAAGTATCCCCTGAGATTCAGTTTGTGCAGTAGCACTAGGCCCTCTGTAAAATGTTCTTAACTGAGTGGTTATTCCAAATGGAAGTGGGAAGCTCGCATTAATTCTAGCAAACCAACTTACAATTTCTGCATCTAAAACTTGATCTTCATAGGTCCCTATGGTTTCAGAATTAAAAAGATTGAAGTTACCGCTAATGCGCACTTGGCGCTTAGGAGAATAGGTCAAAGTAAATTCTGTTCCAGTGCGATTATTCTCGGCAAGATTGATGGAGGTAGAGCGCAAAGCCGGTACATCAATAACAGGATCATCACTTACTCTCACAATTGTTCCAGTTTCTTCTGTGATGCGGGTAATGACTTGTTTTGAAGTAGAATAATAGACAGAACCATTCAAGGTAAATTTATCCAATCGTTTAAGGTATCCTAGATCAAAAGAGTTGGCATAAGAGGGATCCAAGTCAGGATTCCCCTGTCTAAAGAAAGTCAAACTAGTCAAAGATTGAAAAGGATTTAATGACCAGGACCGTGGGCGACGAATCCTTCTGCTGTAACCCAGGGTGATGTTTTCTCTTTCATTAAATTCATAGGAAAGATTGAATGTCGGAAACCAATCAGTATATTTTTTTTCTTGATAAATATATGCTTTTCGTTGATCAATGATAATCTTGGTGTTTTCCATTCTTATTCCTAACAAATAAGAAAATTGATTGATCTTTTTCCCAAATTGGGTGTAGGCAGCATTAACATTTTGCGTAAAGCCCAAATAGTTTGTCAAATTAGTATTTAAAGTTCTTACTTTACCATTGATATCAAAGACTTGGTAATCGGTGTCCTGCTGACTGTAATTTCCTCTAAAACCTGCTTCAAATTGAGTGTTTTCATCAATAGGATATACATAATCTAATTGAAGTAATTGCCTTTTTTGCTTTTCTTCTGTCGAAGAAGTTTGATCGAAAACATTGGTATTATCGGCAAAATCAGATTCATCTTCACTACTTTCTTCTGACTGAAATTCTATGACGAGTTCATGCCCTTTATCACTAAATTTTTTAGTAAAGTTTGCAGTGAATTGACTAGAGTTATCTTTTTCTGTTTCATCTTGATATCGACCTAATCGATTTAAAACATTTCCATTAAGGTCTGTATCTTCAATGATGGTTGTGTTATTACTTCCGTTGTTAGAAGTTCTAGTAAATGCACTAATAGTTAATGATGTGTTGTCATCAAAGAAATACTCTGCCCCTAGATTAATAAAAAAGCGTTTTCTATTGCGGTTATAATCTCTGGATTCATTTGTAAACGTACTAGGTTGATCGCCATTAAAATATTCGCTGTTAAAAACCCCACCACCAAGAGATTTTCCATCATTATATGAAGTCGTACTAAAAATATTTAATTTTTTATTTCTCCAGTTTAAGGAAGCCGAACCGCCATAGGTCCTAGGAGTCCCTACATTTAAGATAAAAGAGCCATTAAAACCAGCGAGTTCCTCTCTTTTAAGTATTATGTTTAAAATTCCTGCAGTTCCTGCAGCCTCATATCGTGCAGAAGGGGAGGTGATCACCTCTACCCGTTCTATGGATTCTGCAGGGAGTTGTCGCAAGGCATCCGGACCTGAGAGTCCGACAAGACCTGAGGGTTTTCCATTGATTAAAATGCGTACATTGTCATTTCCCCGAAGCGAAATATTTCCTTCAACATCAACCGAAACGGAGGGAATATTATCCATTACATCTGATACAGAACCCCCGCGAACGGTAATGTCTTTTCCTACATTATAGACGCGCTTATCTAATCGAATTTCTACCTCAGTTCTTTCTGCTATCAGTTCAACTTCATTTAAACTATTGACTTCTATTCCTAGTGCAATGGTTTCTAAGTCTTTTGATTCTCTAAGAACAACACCTTCTTTGATGTCTTTTTCAAAAGAAATATATTCTGTTGTGATGGTATAACGACCTGGGAAAATTTCGAAATTAAAAATCCCTTCTTCATTGGTGATTCCCCCTTCTAGGCGATCTGGAAATCTAGCGCTTTTTAGCGTAATGGTTGCATATTCTAGGGGTTGCTGTGTTTCTTGGTCTATTACTTTTCCAGTGAGGGTTATTTTAGTCGGTTTCTGAAAGTTTTGTGGGCGTTGCGCAATGGAATATAGGCCTATCACTAAGGATAGGAAAAGTAGGATTCTCTTTTTCATTAAATATCTTTTACATCTACTTAGACGCAATTCAATCTAAAAAGTTTCAGTTAAATAAAATTATTTTAAAAAGTTGATCAATTTCTCAAGTGGGCGAGCGATTACTGCACTTTTTCCGTTAGAAATAATTGGTCGTTCGATGAGCTTTGGATTCTCACTTAGGGTAGAAACTAATTCATCAACAGACAAATCTTTTCCTTTGTATTGTTCTTTCCAAATAGCTTCGTTTTTTCTTATCAGTTCTTCTGGTTGATAGCCCAATTCTTTTAAAAGTTGCTCAATTTCTGCTTTTGACAAACGCTTGTCAATATAATTGATGATGTCAAAACTTTGCTTTGTTTCTTCTAGATGCTGCAGGGCTTCTCTAGACTTTCTACAGCGTGGATTGTGATAAATTTTCAAATTCACAAGACGTATAATTTTTTTAATTCTTTCTCAAGTTGTTTGGGAGAGCTAAAGAGGATGCATTGTATTCCTATGGCTTTTGCCGCTTCAATGTTTCGCTTATTGTCGTCTATAAATAGGGATTCTTCAGGCTTTAAATCAAATCGTTTAAGCGTGGTTTGATAAATGTCTGGAAATGGTTTTCTGGTCATTTCTTCTCCAGAAACAACAATACCTTCGAACCATTGTAAAAAGTCAAACCTTTTAAGGGCCAAAGGAAAGGTTTCTGCACTCCAATTGGTCAATGCCAACACTTTTAGTGCAGGTGAATCTATACACTGTTTTAAAAGTTTTACATTGTCTTGAATGGCGTCGCCTAGCATTTCTTCCCAGCGACCATAATACATGCGGATCGAATCTTCATATTGTGGAAAAAGTGCTATGCGTTCTTCTGTAGCTTTTGCTAAGGGATAGCCCGCGTCTTGATTTTCGTTCCAATCCATGGTGCAGATTTCACGATAAAACCAGGCAAGTTTTTCATCGTCTTTAAAGACTTCTTTAAAAACATAATCTGGATTCCAGTCGATTAAAACACCTCCTAAATCAAAGATGATATTCTTGATTACGCTCATAAACTATCGCTTTCTTTTTCTTGTCCCATAAACATTAAGTAAGCTTTGAGGAAAACATCAATGTTTCCATTGAGCACTCCATCTACATCACTAGTTTCTGTTTGGGTCCTAACATCTTTTACTAGTTTATATGGTTGCATTACATAATTGCGAATTTGCGACCCCCATTCAATTTTCTTTTTTGAAGCTTCAATCTCATCTCTTGCGGCCATTTTTTTCTGTAGCTCTATTTCATATAATTGCGATTTGAGTAGTTGCATGGCTTTGGCTTTATTTTCGAGTTGAGATCTAGTTTCAGAATTTTCAATCATAATGCCAGAAGGGCTGTGTCTCAGGCGAACAGCCGTTTCAATCTTGTTAACACTTTGCCCCCCAGCACCACTAGCTCGCATGGTTTCCCACGAAATGTCTGCAGGATTGATATTGATTTCAATACTGTCATCCACTAAAGGGTAAACATAAACCGAAACAAAAGAGGTATGACGTTTCGCATTACTATCAAATGGAGAAATACGCACCAATCGGTGAACGCCATTTTCCCCTTTTAACCAGCCAAAAGCAAAATCTCCGTCAATTTCTAGGGTAACAGTTTTAACCCCAGCGACATCCCCAGCTTGATTATTGAGCTCCTTGATTTTAAAGCCCTGTTTTTCTGCCCATATCAAATACATACGCATCAACATTTCTGCCCAGTCACAACTTTCTGTTCCTCCCGCGCCTGCTGTGATCTGTAAGACGGCACTTAGTTCGTCTCCTTCTTCAGAAAGCATGTTGCGGAACTCAATGTCTTCCAAGCATCCCAAGAGTTTATTATGGGTTGTTGTGAGCTCACTTTCTTCGGCTTCGCCTGCCTTATAAAATTCATAGAGTACCTCCAAATCTTCGCCTAATTCGACAGCTTGCTTATAATCTGACACCCATTTTTTGAGGGTTCTTAGCCCCTTCATATGCGTTTCGGCTTTTTTAGGGTCGTTCCAAAAATTGGGATCTAGGGTAACTTCTTCTTGATTGTGAATTTGGATTTCTTTGGCATCAATGTCAAAGATACCTCCTTAACGCACCAAGGCGTTCAAACAGATCTTTCAGTCGATCAGATGTAAGCATATATATTTTTTTTGTAAAAATAGAATTTAGTTCGCGATTCTTTATTTGTTTGAAATATTTTTTTAGCTTGAGGACAACAAATTATAGGTATGAAATTAAAGACAATTATAGGGCTAATCCTTAGTTTAGTTTTTTTTATGGGACAAGCCCAAAATAAAAGAAGAAGAACAAACAAGACAGCCGTTGAAACAAATGTGATAAACAAGAACTATCCTGGCTTTTTTGACTTTAGTTATGATGGAGCAGATGGCAGAATTTTACTCCAAGTTAATCGCACTAGTCAAATGGAGCAGTCGTTTTTATATATCAATGGATTGAGCGCAGGAATAGGGAGTAACGATATAGGCTTAGATAGAGGGCAATTAGGAAATGAACGGGTGGTTCACTTTACTAAAATGGGGAATAAGTTGATGCTAGTGCAACCTAATTTAAACTATCGTAGTACGTCTGAAAATACGTTAGAGCAAGCCTCAATAGCACAAGCTTTTGCTAAATCTGTTCTTTTTGGGTTTCCCATTCAAGCTACTAGTGCGACCCATTACACGATAGATTTAACCCCTTTCTTGATTCAAGATGCACATGGGGTTTCCCAGCGTTTAAAGCGTGGTAAACAAGGAAGCTACAGTGTTGATAAAAGCCGCTCGGCGGTTTATTTAGATCGAACCAAGAATTTTCCTCAAAACAGTGAGTTTGATGTGTTACTTACTTTTAAAGGAACCCCTCAAGGGGGATTGATTCGATCTGTTACCCCTTCTCCTAATAGTGTGAGTGTGCATCAGCATCACTCTTTTGTGCAATTGCCAGAAGTAGCTTTTAAACAGCGCAAGTTTGATCCTAGATCGGGGGCAATTCCTTTTAGCTATAATGATTATTCTACCCCAGTAAACGAATTGACTCGTAAAGTATTTACCCTTCGTCATCGACTAGAAAAGAAAGATCCAAATGCAGCAGTGAGCGAAGCGATCGAACCCATTGTTTATTATTTGGATAATGGTACACCAGAACCTGTTCGTTCTGCCTTATTAGAAGGAGGGAAGTGGTGGAATCAGGCATTTGAAGCTGCAGGCTATAAAGATGCTTTTCAATTAAAAATATTACCCGATGATGCCGACCCCATGGATGTACGCTATAACGTAATCCAGTGGGTGCATCGTTCTACACGTGGCTGGAGTTATGGTGCGAGTGTAATTGACCCTCGTAGTGGAGAAATTTTAAAAGGGCATGTAAGTCTGGGAAGCTTAAGAATCCGTCAAGATTTTATGATTGCACAAGCTTTGACCAATCAACCTTATGCCAATGGTGATGATCAAGATCGCCCTATGCTTGAAATGGCCTTAGCGAGAATACGCCAATTGTCTGCTCATGAAATAGGACATACCCTAGGTTTTACACATAATTTTGCAGCAAGTATAAAACATCGCGCCTCTGTTATGGATTATCCTCACCCCACCTTGGCCATTGAAGATGGCCAAATAAGCTATGAGAATGCTTATGCAGTAGGCATTGGGGACTGGGATAAGGTCACGGTAAAATATGCCTACAGTGATTTCCCAGAAGGGACAGATGAAACTGCAGCTCTCAATCAAATTTTAGAAGAGAGTTATCTAGCAGGGCATCGATTTATTGCAGACCGCGATGCACGCCCTATAGGTGGTGCCCATCCTTATGCGCACCTTTGGGATAACGGAAAGACAGCAGTAGGAGAGTTTAATCACCTTTTGGAAGTCCGTCAAATTGCAATGAATAATTTTTCAGAAGATCAATTAAAAACGGGTGAACCGCTATCTGTTTTGCGTGATCGTTTGGTTCCACTTTATTTTTTACATCGTTATCAATTAGAAGGTGTGGTTAAATTGATTGGTGGGCAAGATTATGATTATGGCGTAAAAGGTGCTTATACTTTAGGTGTTAAGGCTGTTGTCTCTAATCTTCAAAAAGAAGCCTTGAATACATTAATAAAGTCATTAGATCAAGGAACCCTTGGGATTCCTCCGCATATTAGAAAGATGATACCTCCGCATGCATTTGGTTATGGTGCGAGTCGAGAAAGTTTTGCCACTCAAACAGGATTGACCTTTGATGCTTTGGGCGCAGCCCATACTTTGAGCGATGTCGTCTTAGGAATGATATTAAACGAACAAAGAGCAGCTCGACTAGTCCAGCAAAAAGCCTTTGACGAAAAACAACTTGGCTTTAAAGCGACCTTAGAGCTTCTAATTGATGAAGTTTTTAAGCAAAAAGAATTTGATACCGAAGCCAAAGCCATTCAAAAAGTGGTACAGGGAAATCTATTGCAGCACATGATGCGATTGGGTCAAGCGACTAATGTTCCTAATGCTGTTAGGGCAGAAGTCCATGAAAGTCTATATGCTTTATCTAAGTGGTTAAAAATTCAACCTACTTATCCATATGCAAATTACTACAGCAATAGCATCGAGAATTATTTTGAGCATCCAGCAGAAATCCAGCCTTTAACTTCACCAAAAATTCCAGACGGATCGCCTATAGGAAGCGGTCTGCGTTGTCAATAGTTATGCAAGTAAATCTAATTAGTGACACTGTCACACGCCCCTCTAAATCAATGCTTGAGCAAATGATGAAGGCTCCAGTAGGGGACGATGTCTTTAAAGAAGACCCCAGTGTTAATGCACTAGAAGCAAAAGTAGCCCAGTTGTTTGGAAAAGAAGCAGCCTTGCTTTTCCCTTCTGGAACCATGGCAAATCAAACCGCCATTAAGCTGCACACTAATCCTGGTGATCAATTAATTTGTGATCATTATGCCCATGTTTATAATTATGAAGGAGGAGGAGTAAGCTTTAATAGCGGGGTTTCTTGCGCTACCATTGTAGGAGAAAGAGGCCGTATCACCGCAGAACAAATTCAAGCGCGTATTAATCCTAAAGATTTTTATCACTCCCCTAAAACTGCTTTGGTCGTATTAGAGAACACAACTAATAAAGGAGGCGGAGCCTGTTATGATCCAGAAGAAATCAAGCGAATTTCAGCCTTGTGTAAGAAAGAAAATCTTTTCTTACACTTAGACGGAGCAAGAATTTGGAATGCGATGATTGCCACTAAAACTTCTCCTGCGTTATATGGAGAACACTTCGACACCATTTCTGTGTGTTTTAGTAAAGGACTAGGCGCTCCTATTGGCTCTGCATTAATAGGCTCAAAAGAAATGATTGATCAGGCTCTACGGGTACGAAAAATTTTAGGAGGAGGAATGCGACAAGCAGGTTATTTAGCAGAGGCTGCCAGCTATGCCATTGATCATCATTGGCAAGAAACAGCACAAGACCATGTCAAGGCAAGAGAACTAGGCGTTGCTGTTATGGCCATTGAAGGAGTTCGTTATTTAGCCCCAGTCGAAACTAATATTATTGTTTTTGAGCTAGCCTCTTCTCAATTAGAAGAGGAATTTATGGCCTATATGGCACAAAGTGGAATCCAATTGATCAATATGGGTTCTGGGAAATTGCGATTTGTAACCCATAGAGATTATACCGATGAACAGCACAGCTATGTACTTTCATGTATACAGGAATTTAAATTTTCTAAATCATGATAAATTACCCTACTTTTCCACGTTTACCCTATGATAAAAGCTTAATTTCGCTTTTTTCATTATTAATTATTGCTTGTACTAATACAATACCTGAAATGAAACCAGATGCTTCGCTTAACCCACCAATAGCAGACCAAAAACCTTATCAACACAAGATTCACGACGACATAAGAATGGACCCGTATTACTGGTTAAAAGAGCGTGAAAATCCAGAGGTCATTGATTATCTAGAACGCGAAAACGATTATTACCAGAAGTCTACTAAGCATTTAATTCCGCTTCAAGATGAGCTGTTTAAAGAAATGAAGGGTCGCATTAAAGAGGAAGATAATTCTGTCCCTTATTTTTACAATGGTTATTGGTATATAACCCGCTATGAAAAAGGACAAGATTACCCTGTTTATATTAGAAAGAAAGATAGTTTAAGCGCAGCAGAAGAAATCCTTTTTGATTGTAATGAAATGGCAAAAGGGCATGAATATTTCCGCCTTGTGGGCATAAATATTAGTCCAGATAACACCAAAGCTATTTTTGGAATAGATACTGTTTCTAGGCGACAATATATTCTTAAAGTTAAAGATTTGATCACGGGGGAAATTTTAGACACTTCGATCATAAATAGTACCGGGGGAAGTGCCTGGGCAAAAGATAATGAACATTTTTTCTATACCCTTAAGAATCCAGAGACGCTTCGCTCTGAAGCGATTTATCGTCACACTTTTTCAGATTTAAATGCAGCGAGCGAATTGGTTTTTAAAGAAGAAGACGAAACATTTTCTTGCTATGTGACTACGTCAAAATCAGATGATTACATCTTTATAGGGTCTTATAGCACGCTTTCAACAGAGTTTCAATTCATTAAAGCAGATGAGCCGCTCTCTCCTTTCGCAATAGTTCAAGAAAGAAAAAAAGATCTTGAATACAGCATTTCCCATTATGGAGAGTATTTTTACATTTTTACCAATGCAGATGGTGCAAAGAATTACAAGGTGATGAAAGCAGAGGTAAATAAGGCTCAAATGGAAAATTGGGAAGAAGTATTGGCCCACAGAGAAGATGTTTTACTAGAAGATTTAGAACTTTTTAATGAGTACTGGACCATAATAGAAAGAGTTGAAGGTTTAGCTAAAATTCGCATCAAAAGATGGAATGAACAAGAAGATTATTATCTGCCATTAGAAGGGGAAACTTATACCGTTTATACTTCAACCAATATTGATTTTGCCACCACAAAATTACGTTATGTCTACAATTCAATGACGACTCCCTCTAGTGTAATCGAGTTTGATATGAAAGACAAAACCCAAACTATTCTCAAAGAACAAGAAGTATTGGGAGGGAAGTTTGATAAAAGTAATTATGTATCTAAGCGTCTTTGGGCAAAGGCAAAAGATGGCTTTAGGATTCCCATTTCACTGGTTTACAGAAAAGATACTTCCTTAAACCCAGATACACCTATTTTACAATATGCTTATGGCTCTTATGGCTCTACCATAGACCCAGGTTTTTCTAATACCCGTTTAAGTTTACTTGATCGCGGTTTCGCCTTTGCTATTGCACATGTTCGTGGGGGAGAGTATATGGGCAGAAAATGGTATGACGATGGCAAAATGCTCCATAAGAAAAACACATTTACTGATTTTATCGCCTGTTCCCAGTTTCTTATAGATGGGGGCATGACCAGCGAAAAACATTTATATGCCTATGGAGGCTCTGCCGGTGGTCTCTTGATGGGGGTGATTGTTAATGAGGCACCTCAATTGTTCAAAGGAGTAATTGCTGCGGTCCCCTTTGTTGATGTGGTCACCACCATGTTAGACGAAAGTATTCCATTAACAACTGGAGAATATGACGAATGGGGGAACCCTAATCATGAGGAATACTACCATTATATCAAATCCTATTCTCCCTATGATAATGTTAAAGAACAAGCTTATCCTAATATGCTAGTTACCTCGGGACTGCACGATTCTCAAGTACAGTACTGGGAACCTGCTAAATGGGTTGCGCTATTAAGGCAACATAAGAAAGATGATACGGTACTATTTTTAGATACAAATATGACTGCTGGACATGGGGGCGCATCTGGAAGATTTCAAGGGCTTAAGGAAACCGCGAAGAAATATGCTTTTCTTCTCACATTAGAGAATACAGTTAAATAATATTTTTTAATTAAATTTGCAGTGGTTTGTTTAAACAGAACCAAAATATGTCATCAGGAATCCAATCTGTTCCAAATTTACTCTCCCTTGTGGGGAATACTCCACTTATCGAACTCAAGAAAATAGTTGCTGGTTTTAAAGGCAATTTCTATGCTAAATGGGAAGCTTATAATCCAGGGCACTCTAACAAAGACCGCATTGCTTTGCACATAATTGAAGAAGCAGAGCGGCAGGGTTTAATTTCAGAGAATACGACCATTATCGAAACTACTTCTGGAAATACCGGTTTTAGTTTAGCTATGGTATCTATGATCAAAGGTTATGACTGTATTTTAGCGGTTAGTTCAAAATCATCTGAAGATAAAATCAATATGTTGCGCTCTATGGGAGCAAAAGTTTATGTTTGTCCAGCTAATGTTAAAGCAGATGACCCTAGATCTTATTACCAGGTTGCCAAACGTATTCATGAAGAAACCAAAGATTCGATTTATATCAATCAATACTTTAATGATTTAAATGCTCAAGCTCATTACAACACCACAGGTCCAGAAATTTGGAAACAAACCAATGGTGAAATTACTCACTTAATCGCTTGTAGTGGGACAGGGGGGACTATTTCTGGCTGTGCGAAATACTTAAAAGAGCAAAATGCTAATATTCGTATTATAGGAGTAGATGCTTATGGTTCTGTATTAAAGAAATACCATGAGACGCAAGAGTTAGATCCTAAAGAAATCTATCCATACCGCATTGAAGGTTTAGGGAAAAACTTAATTCCTACAGCGACTAATTTTGATGTTATCGATAAATTTGTGAAAGTTAGTGACGAAGAAAGTGCACATACTGCAAGAGAAACCACTAAGAAGGAAGGAATGTTTGTAGGTTATACTTGTGGGGCTGCAGTACAAGCCATTAAGCAATTAGAGGCAGAAGATGAATTCGACGAAAACAGTAATATAGTGGCCATTTTTCCAGATCACGGGTCTAGATATATGAGTAAAATATACAGTGATCAATGGATGATAAAGCAAGGTTTCTTTGATGCAGATCACACAAAGGACCCTAAGAAAGTAGAATATATACAATAGTTCGTGCATAACACCAAGAAAGAAAATGTAGATGAAAGATTTATTTGAACGTATCCTTGAAAATAAGGGTCCTTTAGGAAAATGGGCCTCGGTAGCAGAAGGTTATTTTGTATTTCCAAAACTAGAAGGTCCAATTTCAAATCGAATGAAATTTAATGGGAAAGAAGTCATCACTTGGAGTGTAAATGACTATTTGGGACTTGCTAACCAACCCGAAATTCGTGAAGTAGATGCAGCGGCAGCAGCAGAGTTTGGCTCTGCTTACCCAATGGGAGCAAGAATGATGTCTGGTCATACAGAATTGCACGAACAATTAGAGCTTGAATTAGCAGCATTTGTAGAAAAGGAAGCGGCTTATGTCCTCAACTTTGGTTATCAAGGAATACTTTCTACTATCGATACCTTGGTTTCTAAAAATGATGTTATTGTTTATGATGTAGATGCCCATGCCTGTATAATTGATGGTGTACGTCTTCACCCCGGAAAGCGTTTTACCTACAAGCACAATGATATTGAAAGCCTCGAGAAAAATCTGGAACGCGCCACAAAGGTTGCAGAACAAACTGGAGGAGGGATTTTAGTGATTTCTGAAGGAGTATTTGGAATGCGAGGAGAACAAGGACGCTTAAAAGAAATTGTTGCTTTAAAAGAGAAATTTCAATTTAGATTTTTAGTAGATGATGCCCACGGATTTGGAACCTTAGGCGAAAGAGGCGCTGGTGCTGGAGAAGAGCAAGAAGTTCAGGCAGATATAGATGTTTACTTTGCCACTTTTGCAAAATCAATGGCTTCAACAGGGGCGTTTATCGCAGCAGACAAAGAAATTATTGACTTTTTAAAATACAATATGCGTTCGCAAATGTTTGCGAAATCGCTTCAATCGGTTTTAGTAGCCGGTGCATTAAAGCGTTTAGATATGCTGCGTTCACGTCCAGAGTTTAAAGCTAAATTGTGGGAAAATGTTAATGCATTGCAAAATGGCCTTAAAGAACGCGGTTTTGATATAGGAACAACGCAAAGCTGTGTTACGCCAGTTTATCTTAAAGGGAGTATTCCAGAAGCGATGGTGTTAGTCAAAGACCTAAGAGAAAATCACGGTATCTTTTGTTCTATTGTCGTTTACCCTGTGATTCCAAAAGGGTTAATTTTATTGCGTTTGATTCCTACAGCTTCTCATAACCTTGAAGACGTTGCGATTACACTCGATGCATTTTCTGCCATTAGAGAAAAACTAGAAAAAGGTATTTATAAGCGTATGTCTGCAGCGATTACTGCTTTATAATAATGAAAAATGAATTAATGTTCAATAAAAAGGCTCGCATTGCGAGCCTTTTTTATGTCTTTTAAGAAGTAAGTTATTCATTAAGCATTACAGGCATAACGAGCATAGTAATATGTTCTCCTTCTTCTACATCGTCTAAAGGAGTAATAATCCCAGCGCGATTAGGAATCGACATAGAAAGGGAAATTTCTTCTGCCCCCAGATTATTTAACATCTCAATCAAGAAACGAGAGTTAAAGCCAATCTGCATATTATCGCCTAAATAACTACAAGTTAAACGCTCTTCTGCTTTATTGCTAAAATCATAATCTTCTGCAGAAATATTTAATTCAGCTCCGGCAATTTTTAAGCGAATTTGATGGGTGGTTTTATTAGAGAAAATACTAACTCGACGTAAAGAATTTAATAAGGTTTCTCTTTGAATAGTCATTACATTAGGATTCTCTTTAGGGATTACAGCCTCATAATTTGGATATTTTCCTTCGATTAATCTACAGCTTAAGCTGGTATTCGCAAGAGTAAATTGAGCATTGGTATCGTTATACTCAATATTGATATCTTCTTCACTTCCCTGTAAAATCCCTTTTAAGATCTGAAGTGCTTTTTTAGGCATAATAAATTCTGCTGTACCAGATGCAGTAACATCAGATCGAGTGTATTTAACTAGCTTATGAGCATCTGTTGCTACAAAGGTGAGCCCTTCTGTTGAAAACTGAAAGAACACCCCACTCATCACAGGTCTTAAATCGTCGTTTCCAGAAGCAAAAAGAGTTGCGTTGATAGCATTTGCCAGTGTATCCCCCATAATCACAGTTTTATTAGGGTCTTTAAGGTGAACTGCTTTAGGAAATTCTTCTCCAGATAAATAGGCTAGGCTGTATTTTCCATTATTGGCACTAATTTCAACAGCATTATTTTTTGCTGAAAAGGTAAGGGGCTGCTCTGGGAATGTCTTTAAAGTATCAAGCAATAGACGTGCTGGAAGAGCAATATTGCCACTTTCTGTTGACTCAACTATTAGACTAGAAGACATGCTTGTTTCTAGGTCAGAAGCCGTGATTGTTAAATGGTCTTGATTGAGTTCAAATAAAAAATTATCTAAAATGGGAAGGGTGTTCGAACTGTTGATAACACCTCCTAGAATTTGTAGTTGTTTGAGTAGTTGATTGCTTGAGACGATAAACTTCATAAGTTCAATATTTATACATTCAAATATATTTTAAAACAAAGCAAACCAAAAAGAAACTTATCAAAAGTTATTGACGATAAGCCTTGCGACGCAAGACACTGCAAAAAAGCCCAATCAAAACGAGTAAGGCGAGCGGTAGGGTAAATACCTTTACCTGAATACTCTTTTTTTCTTCCCTTACAAGTGTTTGATTTAAAAAGGCTAAACGAATTTCTTTTGACCGCAAAATTAATCGTTTATCTTCTCCCGCAAGGTAATGCACAGTATTTTGCAACAGTTGCTTATTTGCATAAAGATTATTGGTCCATTTGTCATAGCCTAATTCTAAGGGATTTCCTTTATCCAATTGATTTTCTGCCATATTTCCATCAGAGAAGATGGCTATTTTAGCGGTGCGTGCATCTGGAAATTTATCCCACTTAAAGGGGGAAATTCTATTTTGAAACAATGAAGGAAAGATCCCTTCTAATAAGATGCCAGTAATTTTACTTTCTTCGTTAAAAAGAGAGGGTTTTAAGGGTTTTGTGGCCTCTTCTAAAGCTATAAGAAAGGGCGGATTTATAAGCTTAGAGCGGTTAGAACTAGCAAGTAAAATCGTTTTATGGACTGGATTTGTTAGCGTATCGATAGAACTCGTAAATTGTTGAAGAACATTGCCCACAGCACTTCCTATGGGGTGTTCTGCCGTAGGCTTAATAAGCGGGTGATAAACCCATGGATAGGGGCGATATTCAGACGAGGCATTTTCGCCTCGCGCTAATACAATAGGGGCGCTAAACAAGTCTGTCACAATATCTCTATTTAATCTAACCCCGAATTTAAAAAAGAGCTCTGCTAAGCCAAGATCTGTCGGAAAAGCTACAGCATCTCCTTGAATATTGAAAAGGCTGTCTTGAGCAATTGTAACCGGGTCAATTAAAAAGAGACTGTTGCCTCCTTGTTGCGTGTATTGATCTAGCATGAATTTTTCTTGGGTGGTAAACTGTTCGGTAGGATTAGCTACAAATAATAGATCAAAACGATTGAGATTTTCTAAAGTTTTAGCCGGCTGAGCCGGGAATGCTTTTAAGTCAAACGAAGCCAATCTGTAATAGGGGGTAAGGCTTTGTAATAAGCTAGCGAGTTTCAAGTCAGAACTTCCCTTATGAGAACTTATTACAGCAATACTTTTCTTCTTTTCTAAAAGTAAGCGGTGCAAGCCGTCGGTTAAATTGTATTCTAGTTGTTGTATGGATTGCTCAATACGTTGTTCTGGGGTGTCTCCCAGATTTTTTTGTAAGAGTGATACACGAATGGACTTACTCTCTAGTGAAGTATTATTCTGAATATTCAAGATCATCCAAGGAACAACGATGGTTTGTTCTGTGGATTGACTTTCTTGGCCAATCTCTACTTCGGGAGCTAGCCCAAAACGATAGAGTTCTTCAATCAACCCATCTTTATTCTCTACCCCTTCAAAAGGATCTACAAAGGTGTACTGAATAAATTCATTTTGATGATTGACTTGCTTTAATAAAACGGTAAGCTCTTTCCTTAAGCGTTGATAATTTGCAGGAAGGTTACCGCCCAGCATTATATCAATTAAAATGGGTTGTTTGACGGCTTGTACAACTTCCTCTGTGTTTTCTGATAGTGTATAGCGTTGATCCAAGGTCAAATCCCATTGCAAATTGATATAGGACAATACCTGCATGCTGACAAATATAATCCCCATGGCGGCAAGCAAACGATAAATGTCTGAGCGTTGTATCATTGACATTTATTTTTAATATTGAGCATGGTCCAAAAAATGAAAAAGAGAGTTTGAAGAAGTAAATAAATAACATTAGACAAGCGAATAATCCCCTTATTTAATTCGCCATAGTGATATTGTAATCCAATACTTTTTAAAAGAGTATGTAGATCAAAGTTGGTAAATAAATCTGCGATTTGATTCCAGCCATAAAAGTGAAAAATACTAATAAATAAAGCGATTAAAAAGGCAGAAAATGCGCTTTCAACTAGGGTGGAAGCCCATATGCTAATTGACGCTATCGATGAAGCTAAAAGGAACAAACCCAAGAAAGAGCCGTAAAAAACACCCCAGTCTAGGCTATTATTTTCTAAAAGTAAATGATCTAGCTGAAGAAAGTAAAAAAACGAAACACTTAAAGCGATCAATAAGATACTCATTAACGCCAGGAATTTACCGGCAATAAGAGTAGGGATTCCAATGGGTTTCGTCAAAAGTAACTCTATGGTTCCCGCTTTAAATTCTTCTGAAAAAGTTTTCATCCCCAATGCTGGAAAAAGAAAAATAAATAACCATGGATTGAGTTCAAAAAACAAGTTAATATCCCCAAATCCAGTCTCTAATACATTCCAGCTTGACGGAAAAATCCATAATAATAAACCGTTTAACAATAAAAAGGTAGCTAGGATGACATACCCCAACGGGGAGTAAAAAAAACTTTGTAATTCACGTTGATAGATTGGCCACATATTATTCAAAGAAAATAGTTACGGGGGTTCTAAATTCTAATCCAAATAAACTACGGGCGTTACCGTCCTTAGGATTACTTTTATAAATTGCTAGTTCAAGATGTCCTGCTGCATTCCAAATGGCAATTTTTTTACCATCTTCTTCTCTTTTATCTTTTGGCATGGAAAAGTTAATGGCGGCAGCAAAAGAATCAAAGATATGATCAAAGGTTACGCTTTGTGCTAAAATTTTAAACGGCCGTGTTTTCTGTATCTCCAAAAATGATGTTTTTTTGATGTTGGTCACAACATTGCCAAAATTATCAATATAAATGACACTTCCAATTATTTGTGTCCCACTATCGTTAACAACAGGTTTTACGTCTACAATTTCTTTGAGCTTTTGCAGCGGCTTCCCAATCACATCCATAGAACCATTTCTGGATAAATGTCCCGTTACTTTAACAAAAACATCTAAAACAGGGAAGGTGGTATGAAGGGTATTGTGAATATTGATCTCAACTAATTGTTCATACTTCATTTCTTCAATGATAAGTGCAAAGACGCCATTATTAGCCCCTACAAAGTAATGTCCGTCAAAAAACATCACAATATGATTGTTCTCTGGAGATAATTCAGAGTCAACTCCCACAATATGAACGGTTCCCTTTGGGAAACTATTGTATGCATTTCTAAGAATATAAGCGGTTTCGGTGTGATTAAACGGACTTATCTCGTGAGAAATATCCACTATCTTCGCTTCTGGAGCTTCTTGAATAAGTGCTGCTTTTGTTACAGAGACGAAATAGTCTTTATGCCCAAAATCGGTCGTCAAAGTGATAATCGACATAAAGTTTTTTTATTTGTATTGGATTAAAACGAAAAACGTAAATTTGAGTACAAACTTACAAAACTGAGAGTATAATCAATAATTAAAAGGCTATTGAACGAAATTGAAATTGAATTAAGCGAAGTCAACCCGCAAGATTTTTTTGGGGAACAAAATAAAACCATAGCACACTTGCGCGCCTATTTTCCTAAGCTTAAAATTATTGCTAGAGGCAATAAAATCAAAGCGCTGGGAGAAGAAGAAATTTTAGAAGAATTTGAAAAGCGGGTAGATATGTTAGTCGCCCATTTTGGGAAGTTCAATAGTCTAGACATTACTACAATTGAATTGATTCTTTCTTCTGACGGTTCAAAAGACTATGAAGTCACCAACGAAAAAGACGCCTTTATTTTACATGGGATAGGTGGACGTATTATTAAAGCGAACACACTTAACCAACAAAAATTGGTAATGCTCAGCAAAAAAAATGATATGCTTTTTGCCATTGGCCCAGCAGGGACGGGTAAAACCTATACCAGTGTTGCTTTAGCCGTCAAGGCCTTAAAAGAAAAGCAAGTCAAGCGTATTATATTAACACGACCTGCAGTCGAGGCTGGCGAAAACCTTGGATTCCTGCCAGGGGATATGAAAGAAAAGTTAGACCCTTATATGCAACCACTCTATGATGCATTAAGGGATATGATTCCTGCAGAACGTTTAGCAGCTCACTTAGAAAAAGGGACTATTCAAATTGCGCCATTGGCCTTTATGCGTGGAAGAACCCTAGACAACGCCTTTGTTATTCTAGATGAAGCGCAAAACACAACCCATGCTCAGATGAAGATGTTTCTAACCCGTATGGGACCTAATGCAAAATTTATTATCACAGGGGATCCAGGACAAATTGACTTGCCCAGAAGAGTAATTTCTGGATTAAAAGAGGCCCTTTTAATTTTGAAAGAAACTTCAGGAATCGGTATTTTGCACCTCGATGACCGTGATGTGATTCGTCACAGACTGGTTAAGAAAGTAATCAATGCTTACAAGCATATTGAACACCAGAATTAATGAATAGCCTTTTAGCTACTAATTTTTCCCTTCCAGGGCAAATCGACAAATACACCGGGAAAGTTCGTGAGGTTATTTCTCTTGAAAATGATCTTTTAGTCATGATTGCAACAGACCGTCTCTCTGCTTTTGATGTAGTTATGCCAAAGGGAATCCCCTATAAAGGACAGATACTCAACCAAATTGCCACACAAATGCTAGAAGCGACAAAAGACATTGTTCCTAACTGGCTAGAGGCCACCCCAGATCCCTGTGTCTCTATAGGAAAACGTTGTGAGCCTTTTAAAGTTGAAATGGTAATTCGCGGTTATATGTCTGGACATGCTGCCAGAGAATACAAATTGGGAAAACGAATATTATGTGGTGTTGAAATGCCTGAAGGGATGAAAGAAAATGACGCTTTTCCTTCCCCAATAATTACCCCTGCGACTAAGGCAGAAGAGGGACATGATGAAGATATTTCTAGAGAAGAAATTATACGTCAAGGAATAGTGTCTGAAATCGACTATATACAACTTGAAAAATATACCCGTGCCTTGTTTCAAAGAGGAACAGAACTCGCTGCGCAAAAAGGCTTGATTTTAGTAGATACCAAATACGAATTTGGAAAAACTACAGATGGAACAATTGTGTTGATTGACGAAATACACACCCCAGATTCTTCTCGTTATTTTTATGCCGAAGACTATAAAGAAAGACAAGCTGCAAACGAACCTCAAAAGCAATTGTCCAAAGAATTTGTTCGCCAATGGTTAATTTCTCAAGGATTTCAAGGCCTTGAAGGACAAACAGTTCCAGAAATGTCTAATGCCTATGTTGAAGAAGTCTCTACCCGATACATTGAATTGTATGAAAACATTACTGGAAAAATATTTGACAAAGCGAATGTGGATCAGATTGAAACAAGGATAGAGCAAAATATACTGAGCTATCTTGAGCAACGCTAAAGCGGGAAAACTTTAGAACCAACTGTTTAATAGTTTTCAACGACCAAATGTTAATTTTTTTAGTGCTATTGATATAGCGCAAACTCTTTGAACCTTTTATATTAGCAGAACTACACTATGTCTAATAAAGCACAATACACCGAAGATAATATTCGCTCCCTCGATTGGAAAGAGCACATCCGTATGCGTCCAGGAATGTATATTGGAAAGCTGGGAGATGGTTCTTCTCCAGACGACGGGATCTATATCTTGATCAAGGAAGTCCTAGACAACTGTATTGACGAGTTTGTTATGGGGGCAGGGAAAACCATTGAAATTAAAATTACTGAAAATCAAGTTTCGGTTCGTGATTACGGTCGTGGGATTCCTTTAGGGAAAGTGGTCGATGTCGTTTCTAAAATGAATACTGGCGGAAAATATGATTCCCGCGCATTTAAAAAATCTGTTGGACTTAACGGAGTAGGAACAAAGGCAGTCAACGCACTCTCATCTTCTTTTATTGTAGAATCAATTCGAGATGAACAGTCTAAAAGTGCTTCTTTTGAATATGGTACTCTTATAAAAGAAAGTGATTTAGCGCCCTCTAAATCCAGAAGAGGAACTAAGGTGAGTTTTGTTCCAGATGGGGCTATTTTTAAGCATTATAAATTTAGAGCAGAATACATCGTCAAGATGATCAAAAACTATGTCTATCTCAACCCGGGATTGACCATAGATTTTAATGGAGAAAAGTATTTTTCAGAAAATGGATTAAAGGATCTTTTAGAAGATCAAATCAACGAAAGCGATTTACTTTATCCTATTATTCATTTAAAAGGCGAAGACATTGAAGTGGCCATGACCCACAGTAAGTCCCAATACAGCGAAGAATATCATTCTTTTGTGAACGGACAAAATACTACCCAAGGAGGAACGCATCAAGCGGCTTTTCGCGAGGCCTATGTCAAGACCATCAGAGAATTTTTTGGTAAAAGTTATGACGCGGCAGATATTAGAAAATCTATTATAGCGGCCATAAGCATTAAAGTGATGGAACCCGTTTTTGAATCGCAAACAAAAACAAAATTAGGTTCTACAGATATGGGGGGGGGTATGCCCACCGTTCGTTCCTATATCAATGAATTTATGGGGACACAGTTGGACAATTTCTTGCATAAAAACCAAGAAGTCGCTTCAAGCATACAACGAAAAATATTGCAGGCAGAAAAAGAGCGTAAAGAGCTTTCAGGAATAAGAAAACTTGCGAGAGAACGCGCTAAAAAAGCCAGTTTACACAATAAAAAACTTCGGGATTGCAGGGTCCACCTAGGGGATCTCAAAAAAGATAGACGTCTTGAATCTACCTTATTTATTACAGAGGGAGATTCTGCAAGTGGATCGATTACTAAATCCCGTGATGTGAATACGCAAGCCGTTTTTAGTCTTAGAGGAAAGCCCCTGAATACTTATGGGATGACTAAAAAAATCGTTTATGAAAACGAAGAGTTCAACCTTTTGCAAGCAGCCCTAAACATTGAAGATGGTCTTGAAGATTTGCGCTATAACAATATTGTTATTGCAACAGATGCAGATGTTGACGGGATGCACATTCGTTTATTACTCATTACCTTTTTCCTGCAATTTTTCCCAGAATTGATCAAAGAGGGGCACTTATATATTTTACAAACGCCTTTATTTAGGGTAAGGGACAAGAAGGAAACCTATTATTGCTATTCAGAAGAAGAACGGGTAAATGCCATTAATAAGTTACGCGGAAAATCAGAAATTACTCGATTTAAAGGACTGGGAGAAATCTCACCAGACGAGTTCAAGCATTTTATAGGGGAAGATATACGATTAGACCCCGTCATGTTAGATAAAGCCACAACCATAGAGCAACTATTAGAATTTTATATGGGGAAAAACACCCCAAACAGGCAGGAGTTTATCATCAATAACCTCAAAGTTGAACTAGATTTAGCAGAATTGGACGCATAGTATGGAAGAAAAGGAATTCTATGAAGCTATGCCCAATAACCCAGACAATGAATCTCTAGTCAGGGTAACAGGCATGTATAAAGACTGGTTCTTGGATTATGCCTCTTATGTGATCCTTGAACGTGCTGTACCTGCCATATCAGATGGGTTTAAACCCGTGCAAAGAAGGATTCTTCATTCGATGAAAGATCTTGACGATGGGAGATACAACAAAGTTGCGAATATCGTGGGACACACCATGCAATACCACCCACACGGTGATGCTAGTATTGCAGACGCTATGGTGCAGATTGGTCAGAAAGACCTTTTAATCGACATGCAAGGAAACTGGGGAAATATTCTCACTGGTGATCGAGCTGCCGCATCTCGATACATTGAAGCGCGCTTATCAAAATTCGCCTTAGAAGTTGTCTTCAGTCCTAAAGTGACCGAATGGCAACTTTCTTATGACGGAAGAAAGAACGAACCAGTTCATCTGCCCGTCAAATTCCCATTGTTATTAGCCCAAGGGGCAGAAGGGATTGCGGTAGGGCTTTCTACAAAAATTCTTCCCCATAACTTTAATGAGCTCTTGCAGGCAAGCATTGCTTATTTAAAGGGTAAGAAATTTACTCTTTACCCAGATTTTCAGACGGGCGGTGTCATTGATGTTCAAAACTACAACGATGGTTTGCGCGGTGGTAAGGTACGTGTACGCGCAAAAATTAGTGTGAAGGATAAAAACACCTTGGTCATTCATGAAATTCCTTTTAGTACAACAACCTCTTCGTTAATTGATTCGATTTTAAAAGCTAATGATAAAGGCAAAATCAAGATTAAAAAAATTGAAGATAATACTGCTGCAGAGGTAGAGATTTTAGTTCATTTACCCAATGGAATTTCGCCGGATAAAACAATTGACGCCCTTTATGCTTTTACTGCTTGCGAATCGTCTATTTCGCCTTTAGGTTGTATCATTATTAATCACAAGCCTCAATTTATCGGGGTGTCAGAGATGCTAAAAATATCGACAGATACAACGGTAAGTACGCTTAAAAAAGAGCTTGAATACAAGCTTCAGGAACTTGAAAATCAATGGCATTATGCTTCTTTAGAGCGTATATTTATTGAAAATAAGATTTATCGTTTAATCGAAGAAGAAGAAACCTGGGAAGGCGTGCTAAAAGCAATAGATGAGGGAATTAAGCCTTATATTACTCATTTAAAGCGTCCTGTAATTGAAGAAGATCTTGTTCGTTTAACAGAGATAAAAATCAAGCGTATCTCTAAATTTGATATCGATAAAGCACAACAACGAATTGAAGCATTAGAAGCAGATATTGCTGCCGTTAAAAATAATCTCGATCATCTTATCGATTTCGCAATCGACTATTTTACTCAGCTCAAGAAAGATTATGGAAAAGGAAAAGAACGCAAGTCAGAAATCCGCACCTTTGACGATGTAGATGCTAAAAAGGTTGTTGTTAGAAACACTAAACTCTATGTCAATAGAGAAGAAGGTTTTGTGGGAACATCTTTAAAAAAGGATGAATATGTCTGCGATTGCGCCGATATTGACGATTTGATCGTATTTACACGCTCTGGTAAAATGCAGGTTGTCAAAGTAGACAGTAAAGTCTTTGTTGAAAAAGATATTATTCACGTTGCTGTATTCAAAAAGAAAGATAATCGCACCATTTACAATGCAATTTATAAAGATGGAAAACTAGGCACCTCTTATATTAAACGCTTTGCCGTTACTGGGGTTACCCGGGATAAAATGTATGATATTACCCAGGGGAAAGCGGGATCTCATCTCTTGTATTTTAGTGCCAATCCAAATGGGGAAGCAGAAACTGTTTCTGTAATATTGCGGAATACTGGACAAGCCAAAAAGCTAAAATGGGAACTGGATTTTGCAGATTTGCAAATCAAAGGACGTGGAGTAAAAGGTAATATTGTTACAAAGTACAATGTTCTAAAAATTGAACTTAAAGAGAAAGGAGTTTCTACCCTTAAGCCCAGAAAAATATGGTTTGACAGCACTGTACTAAAACTCAACTTGGACGAAAGAGGGGAGTTGCTAGGCGCCTTTAGAGGAGAAGACAGGTTGTTGATTATTAATGATAAAGCTGAATCTAAAACCGTTACACCACAAATGGAACTCCATTTTAGTCAAGTTCCTTTAGTCTTAGAACGCTGGGTAAAAACAAAGCCTATCACGGCGGTTTACTTTGATCAAGAAAAAGAGCGCTACTTTATCAAACGTTTTTTGATTGAAAATGAAAACAAAGAAGATGTTTTTATCAAAGAAGACGCCACGTTAATCTTTATCAGTACAGAATGGCGCCCAGTAATAGAAATTGAATTTGTAAAACCTAGGGGCGCAGAACCATTCCCCAATAAAGTGATCAATGTTGGAGACTTTATAGGAGTAAAAGGGTATAAAGCAATGGGGAATCAATTGATCGACAAAAAGATTAAAAACATTGCTTTAAAAGAGAGCCTACCTTATGATGCTCCAGAACAGCCAAAGCTGGATGATGTAGAAGTGAACGATCCAGAAGAAATAAACGAGGGCGACGCCCCGCAAACTAAGTTAGACTTTTAAGGATACAATAGATCATCACTGATTTTTTGAATTGTTCCTCTTTGTTTATTCTTTTGATCACCTACAAGGGAATACTCAAAAACATATTCCCTTTGTGAGGTAGAAATGATTTTTATAGCAATAGGGCGTTTGTCTTGATTAGATGTAGGGTTGAGTTTTGTCAAAACACATTCACAAGAGTTAATCCATCGAATACTCGCAGAGTCAACTTGGGTATTAAAATACTCCACTTCTAAAGAATCGGTTCTCAAGAACCTAGAAGTTTGTAGTTGATCTCCAATAATTTGTTGAAACTGAAATGTTCCCGTGTGAAAATCTTGGCAATTTCTTTCCACATTGTAACAACTCATCAGAAATGATGAAAGAAGTAAGAGTAATATCTTTTTCATAGGTTGTAAAAATACTACCTTTTAAAAAAGCTATCAAAACTCCCATCGGCATAATAATGAACAATTTTAACAATATCATCTTTTGTGTGAGGTGCGAGCTGTTCATTTGTGTGCTTTTGAGGAATTTTTACCGATTCATTTCCTGGCGATATTTCAGAACGGGTAGGGGATGGGGTTGAAATACGTGCTTTATTTTCTTCTCCCTTTAAAAGCCATTCAAAACTTACTTCATCAAAAGCAGCTTCAATTTTTGTCAGAAACTCTAAACTAGGCTTATTTCTACCAGACAAGATGTGTGAAATACTTGAACGTTGCACCCCTATCATTTCTGCAAAAGAAGAAGCATTTAGCTCATATTGCTCCATAAGTTTTTTGATCCGCGTGATAAGGTTTTCAGTGTTTAACATTTGTAAACAAGTTAATCATAAAACAAATATAGTGATAATATCTAAATCATATAAGCTGAAAAAAATCATATTTTAATTAAAGTAAATTCTGTAAAATTAAACTTTAATTATTCATTTTAAGTGTTTTAACAATAAAAAGAAAGATCACAAACACGAATAGTTAACAATGTAAACTAGTGAAGTGGAATTATGTAGACAAATGAAAACATTGCTTGTTTACAAATGAATACAATCAATAGTATACTTTTGTAAATAAAAAAAGACATGTCATCACGCTATTTCCCTCCCTCCAGTTTAATGGAGCAGTTGAAAAAGATGAAGCTAGAGAATTCTATTGAGATACTAGGATATTCTGTAGAACAAAGACCTATCTATGGTTTAAAACTTGGGGAGGGCAACTATAAGGTGCTTGCATGGTCGCAAATGCACGGCAATGAAACCACCACGACTAAAGCATGTTTAGACCTTGTTGACTATCTCCAAGAAACCGATCAAGGAAAAGCGATGTTAAAGCAGTTACAACTTCAATTAATTTTTCAACTTAATACTGATGGTGCAGAGCGATACACTCGTTTAAATGCCAATAAAATTGACTTAAATAGGGATGCCGTGCAGGAGACACAGCCCGAAATGACAACACTAAAAACAGTTTATAGAGCCTTTAAGCCAGATTTATGCTTAAATCTTCACGGTCAGCGTAGCATATTCTCTTCAGGAAACTCAAACAAGCCCGCTACTCTTTCCTTTTTAGCTCCAGCAGCAAACGAAGCGAGAGAGGTGACTCCTGCTCGTCTAATCGCAATGCAGCTAATAGCACATATGGTTAAAGAGCAAGCTGTAAGTAATCAATGGGGAATAGGACGATATGACGATACATTTAACATCAATTGTACTGGAGACTATTTTACTGCACAAGGCACACCTACTATACTTTTTGAGGCGGGACATTTCCCAAATGATTATATGCGTTTAAAGGCGAGGGAGTTTGTTTTTAACGCCTTGTTAAGTTGTCTAAATTCTGTCTTAAGTAATCAATATCAATACTTTACAGCTGAAGACTACCTCGCTATCCCCGCAAATGGCAATCATCTAAGAGATGTTGAAATACAAAATGTTACAATTGTAAACAAAGGTGAAATAACAATTTCCACCATTTTTGTACAATTTAAAGAAGTTTTACAGCAAGGTGATATTCATTTTATTCCAGAGTACGCAGGCAATGATCCTCAACTTAAAGGATTGAAAGTAATTCGTGTGTTGAGTAAAAATCAAACAAAACCCATAGACGTTGTTGAATCCTCAACAAAAATCATAAAACACCTACAATCTTTCATTGATTTTTGATATATATAGTATATTTTTGTAATGTATTTATATTTAAAAAGTAGCGCTTATGACAAAGATTAAATTAGATGACATAGATCATCAAATCCTAGACATTCTTATTGATAATACGCGTGTTCCATTTACCGATATTTCAAAACGTTTGTTGATATCTGCAGGAACGGTTCATGTCCGAGTTAAGAAGATGGAGGATGCTGGAATTATTAAAGGATCTTCTTTAAATTTAGATTACGAAAAGCTGGGTTATTCATTTATTGCCTACATCGGGATTTATTTGGAAAAGAATAGCATGACCTTGAAAGTATTAGAATCACTTGAATCTATCCCTTATGTTACTGTTGCCCATATTACTACCGGTAAATTCAACATATATTGTAAGCTGAGGGCCAGAGATACCAAACATGCTAAAGATCTTATTTTTATGATTGATGATATCGAGGGTATTTCACGCACCGAAACTATGATTTCATTAGAAGAAAGTATTAATGACAAGAAAAGATTAATGCACAGTATTTTTAACGATTTATAAAATAAACCTGAACCCCAATATGGCTCGCAAGACCAAAATAGAACGTTTTAACGACAATGTTCTTTCTAAATTTGAAATTTATAACAGTCTCTTTTTAACTCTACCTTTTGACTCGTTAAAGAAGTCTTCACTTTATTTACCTCTATTTTACCAGCATTGTAAAAAGGGATTTGAAGCTAAAAAATCTCCTCTTCAAATCATACAAGAATTTTTTGAAAGCTATGGACCTGAGATGAGCGAAAAAGAAAAGCATAATTTGCTTTTTGGATTTATTCAGTACATAGAGCGTCAGGTGGTATTATTTGATGCCATTGAAGACGCCTCTTTTGCTGAAGTGAACAATATGCATGGACGCGGTACCCTGAGGTATATTAAAGAAGAGACCTTTCAAAGAGGGAAGCAAGAAGAGTTGAAGGCTTATTTAGAGCGTTTTAATGTTCGCCTTGTTTTAACAGCTCATCCAACACAGTTTTATCCTGACGCTGTTTTAGGAATCATTAATGATTTATCTAAGGCCATCAAAATAGATGATCTAGCACAAATTAAACAATTGCTTACCCAATTAGGTAAAACACGTTTTTTTCAAAAAGAGAAACCTTCTCCTTTTGACGAAGCCGTAAGTTTAATGTGGTTTTTAGAAAATGTATTCTATCATTCTGCCAGTCATATTTATGGTTACATACAGCAAAATATTTTGGGAGACGATACAGTAGATAACACTTTATTCAATTTTGGTTTCTGGCCTGGTGGTGATCGCGACGGAAATCCTTTTGTAACTCCTGAGACTTCTCTTAAAACCGCAGAGCGACTAAAGTATACCATACAGCGAAACTATTACAGAGACTTACGTCGTTTAAAGCGTAAGATTACTTTTGATAAGGTCGATAAAAAAATTGCTGCCCTTGAAAATGGAATGTATACCACTTTACTTTATCCAGAACAAGGAGAACTTATTAGTCTTGAGAAACTTAGCAATGAATTAGCGGCTATTGAGCATATCTTAAGAGAAGAGCATCAAGGCATCTATATTGACGAGATTAGAGATCTTTCTCACAAAGTAAAGCTTTTTGGTTATCATTTTGCGTCATTAGATATTCGTCAAGATTCAAGGGTACACCAGGGAGTCTTTGATACAATTATGGGACACCCAGATATACAACAGTATATCGACCATCTCCCAGAAAATTATTTATCACTATCCCTAGAAGAACGGTTAGCTATTTTGCCAAAGTTAGTAGGAAAGGTCCCTGTAGAAATATTTGATGATGAAATGACCCGTTATACACTGGGGTCTATTTATGCTATGCAATCGATTCAAAAGACGAATGGTGAACGTGCTTGTCACCGTTATATTATTTCTAATTGTGGCAGCCTAGAAAGTATTTTACAACTCTTTGCTTTACATCGCATTTGTGGTTGGGCAACTCCTACTGTAGATATGATACCGTTATTTGAGACCGTAGATGATCTACAGGCCTCAGAAGAGATTATGCGTAGGCTTTATCAAAATGAAACCTATAAAGCTCATTTGGCCAAACGAAATAATAAACAAACCATTATGTTAGGATTCTCTGATGGAACCAAAGATGGTGGTTATATTATGGCCAACTGGGGAATTTATCAAGCGAAAGAAATGCTTTCTGATGTTTCAAAAGAATTTGATATAGATGTTGCTTTCTTTGACGGTAGAGGAGGACCACCCGCAAGAGGTGGGGGGAATACCCATGAATTTTATGCCTCTCTTGGAGATAGAATTAATGCCAATGATATCCAAATTACCATACAGGGACAAACGATTAGTTCTAATTTTGGCACCCTTGATTCTTCTCAATTTAACTTAGAACAATTATTGAGTTCTGGGATTCAAAACCAAGTACTAGACGGGCATAGAATTATTTTAGCAGACGAAGATCGTACTACACTTGAATCTCTTGCAGATATTAGTTATAAAGCTTATCAAGACTTTAAGGACCATCCTCAATTTGTACCTTATTTAGAGCATATGAGTACATTAAAGTTTTATGCTAAAACAAATATAGGAAGCCGCCCTTCAAAGAGAGGAAACGCTAAAGGCTTAAACTTTTCAGATTTACGTGCTATCCCCTTTGTTGGTTCATGGAGTCAGTCTAAGCAAAACGTTCCTGGTTTCTTTGGTGTAGGAACAGCTTTAAAAGTGTATGAAGACAGTGGTGAATTTGATAGAGTAATTGCTTTATATAAAAACTCTCCTTTCTTTAAAACACTGGTAGCGAATAGTATGATGAGTCTTTCTAAATCTTTCTTAGAGTTGACCGCCTATATGGAAAAAGATCCTGTATATGGCGAATTTTGGTCCATTATTTATAATGAGTACTTGCTTAGTAAGCGATTATTGTTAAAGCTAACTGGTTTCGAAACTTTAATGGAGGATCAAAAAGCAGGTAAAAAATCCATTGATATTCGAGAAGAAATAGTTCTTCCATTATTGACCATACAACAATATGGATTGATTAAAATTCAAGAAATGGGTAAAGGCGATGTTGTCGGCAGTGAATTGCAAAAAGTTTATGAAAAGCTCGTTACTCGCTCTCTTTTTGGAAATATAAATGCAAGTAGAAATTCGGCTTAATCCTTCTGGTAATAGCTAAAAGCATCCTTGATTAGGGCATTTGGAACTTCAATATCCCATTTTGGATTTCCTATAGCCTCCAGTAAGGAAAATTTCACTTTTCCGTGACTGTTCTTTTTGTCATAAATAAGCATTTTGATAATCGCTTCAAAATCCTCTTCGTCAAAGATTATTTTTGGATAAATCTCATCAAAAACCGCTTTAATCTCGTCACATTCTTCTTGAGTCATAGAGAGTAATTGAGTCGAGATATAGGCTTCCATAACCATCCCAATCGCAATGGCTTCACCGTGTAATAAGGTGGTTTTGTCTTCATGAATTAAAAAGTAAGACTCTATCGCATGTCCCAGGGTATGTCCATAGTTGAGTATTTTGCGTAAGGAATCTTCCCGGGGGTCTTGATGCACCACCTGATACTTAATATTAACCGAATGATGAATAAAGGTTGCTATTTGATCTGTGCTTATATTTTTAAAATCAGCTAATTTCTTCCAATAAGCGGAATCCTGAATCAAACCGTGTTTTAGCATTTCTGCATACCCGCTGCGGTATTCATTAGCTGGAAGCGTATTTAAAAACACAGGGTTAATGATAACCGCTTGTGGGTTGATAATTACCCCAACTTGATTTTTTAATGGTCCTAAATCAACACCTGTTTTTCCGCCTACAGATGCATCTACCATTGAAAGTAGAGAAGTGGGGATATTGATAAAGTCAATTCCTCGTTTAAAGGTCGAGGCGACAAAACCGCCTAAGTCTGTCACAACTCCGCCCCCTAAATTAATGAGCAAACTTTTTCGATCTGCTCCTAAAGAGGATAAAGCTTCCCAAACACTCGTACAAGTTTTTATATGCTTGTGTTCTTCCCCAGCTTCAATTGAAATTACTTCGCAATTTTCAGGGCATGGGTAAGCCACTAAAAACATGGGAAGACAATGTGCTTCAGTATTAGAATCAACAAGGATAAAAACAGATGAATAGTCTTTCTGATCCAATAGATCTGTAAAGAAATCTTTTTCTTCAGAACTAAAAAATATGGTGTGTTGGTGTGCTTGAATATTTTCCATAAAATTTTAACAAAAGTACATTTTTTAAGCTAAAAAATTCTTTTTATGCTTGTATTGCCTCGAATAATAAATCACACTATATTTATTAATTAAGAGGCAGTTCTATTTTTTGAAGGGTTGCTTTTTTTTTAGGCCAAATTTTAAGACTTTTACTTAAAGTGGGTGCATGAAATTATTTGACAATACTGAAATAGCTTTTGCCGCTAAATCTGACGCAGAATTAGAGCGAGCATATTTTCTCTTTCGGCTTATCTCCAACCAGCCTCTAGTTAAGATAGGAACTCATATTGCACAATTTGTCCTTAAGTCTCATCTCCCTGTGGAGGGACTTATTAGAGCTTCTGTTTTTAATCATTTTTGTAGTGGCACTACGGCTGAAGAATCAGTCAAAGTTGTCGATGTATTAGCTGGTCAAAGGGTTTATGCTGTTTTAGATTATTCTGTTGAAGGGGCTAAAGAAGAAATAAGCTTAGATGATTGTTTGACCAATATTTTAAAGACGATTGAATTATCGGCAAAATCAGAAAATATTCCTTTTACGGTTTTTAAACCTTCTGGTTTTGGGGCATTTGAATTATATGAAAAGGTAAGTCTAAATAAAGCACTAACCAAGGAAGAAACCGCAGCCTGGGATAGAGTTCGCCAGCGTTTCATCGCATGTTGTGACTTAGCGCAAAAGAAAGGCATGAAGTTATTGATTGATGCCGAAGAAAGCTGGATACAACCGGCGATTAATCTTATTGTCGAAGAAATGATGGGATTGTATAATCGTAAAACCGCTATTGTCCATACCACGGTACAAATGTATTTAAAGGAGAAGCTTTCTTATCTCAAAGCTTTAAAAGATAAAGCAGAAGCAGAAGGTTTTATCGCCGGTGTCAAACTTGTTAGGGGGGCATATATGGAAAAGGAACGTGAGGTCGCCGAAGCGAGAGGGTGGAGTAACCCTATTTGTTCATCAAAAGAAGTTACTGACAATAATTTTGATCAAGCATGGAAATTTATACTTGAATATCTGACTCATTTCTCCCTCTATTTTGGAAGTCATAATGAAAAAAGCACCTATGCCATTATAGCAGCCATGGCAGAAAATCAAATCCCAAAAGACCATCCACAGCTATGGTTTGGCCAGCTTTACGGGATGAGTGATCACATTAGTTTTAATCTTGCTCATCATGGGTATAAGGCCTCAAAGTATTTGCCTTTTGGTCCTGTTAAAGATGTTTTGCCTTATTTAATTAGACGGGCAGAAGAGAACACTTCTGTGGCAGGTCAAACAGTACGAGAGTTAGAATTACTTCAAAAAGAGCGAAAGCGAAGAAAAATAAGTTAGGGCATCAATGTAATATCAATGATATAAACTGTTTTTTCACAGTTTTCTACTTCCCAGCTAATCTCTTTTGCTTTGTAATAGCCTGCTAAGAAATATCGCTTGCAGCTATCTCTTTTAGTGTCACTTTCACCAAAATTAACAGAGGCATGTTTTAATAATAATTGAACTGACGTACTATCTAAGCTCATTCCGGGTAAGAGTGCTGTTTTAGTTTCCCAGTTTTTTTCTGACAAGTTGTTAATTACTCTCGCTTGTGGTCCATAATTACACTGGGTACGTTTTCCGTTAAATAAAAAGAATAAAATGACTAAACCAGCAGAAAAGCCGCCTAAAAAGTAGCCTAAACGATATAAAAATGACATAATCTAAAGTAGTATTATTTTTCTAGTTGTTGCATCAATCTTCTCAATCATCAATGCGTTAGACTCTTCTGGTAAAAGCGACGTTATGTTTTCTGACCATTCGACAAAACACAAATGCCCTGAATGCAGGTATTCTTCAGCTCCAAAACCATAGGCTTCTTCTTCACTTTCAATGCGATAGCAGTCGAAATGATAAAGAGGTTCATTATTAGTTGTGCGATACTCGTTAATCAAAGAGAAGGTAGGGCTAGAGACTAAATCAGGAGAATTTAGTGCTTTGCACAATGACTTAATCATAGTGGTTTTTCCAGCGCCCATTTCACCATTTACTAAGATAACTTTGCTTGTTAGGTGAGGAAGTAAATTAGTAGCGACCGTTTCAATTTCAGAAAGAGTATATATTTTTTCCAACGCCTTATTTTTTTGGAGTCAAAAATACAAAAGGAATTAACATTTCCTCCATGGATATTCCGCCATGTTGATAAGTGTTTTGAAATAAGTTAGCATAGTGATGGTAATTTTGAGGATATACAAAATAATTGGCCTCTTTGGCAAAAATAAACTTACTGTTTAAGCTTAAATTAGGAAGTTTAGCCGCTTTGGGATCATTGATCTCTAGCACCTTTTTCTTGGGATATTTTAGATTTCTCCCCGTCTTGTAACGCAGATTGACACTGGTTTCTTTATCTCCAACTATTTCTAGGGGAGAGGTGACATTAATCGTTCCGTGGTCTGTGGTCAAGACAATGTTGTAGTTTTCTTTATGGGCAGTTTGAAGGGCTTCTAATAAAGGAGAGTTTTTAAACCAGCTCTCTGTTAGAGAACGATAACCTTTATTGTCTGAGGCCAATTCTTTTATAATTTCCATTTCAGATTTAGCATGTGAAATCATATCGACAAAATTGTAAACCACTGTCAAGAGTGTTTCTTGCTTATGCTTTTGAATTATATTGTTAAGAGATTTTGCTGCTTTTAAATTTGTTATTTTAATATAATTAGCCTTATAGTCAGCGTGTAAACGTTCCAATTGAAGGGCTAATAAGTCTTCTTCGTATAAGTTTTTCCCACCTTCTTCATGGTCATCTTTCCAGTATTGAGGGTAGTGCTGTTTTATTTCGCCCGGCATTAGCCCTGCAAAAAAAGCATTGCGCGCATACTGTGTAGCGGTAGGGAGAATGCTGTAAAGAATAGTTTCTTCTTCTTTTTGAAAATATTTAGTAATCAATGGCTCGATTGTTTTCCATTGATCCCATCGCAAATTATCAATGACTAATAAAAGGGTAGGGCTGCCTTCTTTTAATCGCGTAAATACTTTTTGCTTAAAGACTTGATGTGAAAGCAAAGGGGCGCTCTCTGGTTTCTCTATCCAATCCAGGTAATTTTGATCAATAAATTTTCCAAAGAGTGTATTCGCTTCTTTTAGCTGATTTTCAAAAATCTCTAACATGCTCGAGTCCTGCAAATCTTGAAGTTCTAATTCCCAAAAAACAAGCTTTTTGTAAAAGTTCCCCCAGTCTTCAAAAGTGTTAATGTCCATTAGTTCTAAGCTAATCTTTTGAAACTCTTTTTGATAGTTAAAGGTGGTTTTCTCTGTAATTAAACTTTGATGATCTAAGGTCTTTTTTAAGGAAAGTAAGATTTGATTAGGATTGACTGGCTTGATCAAATAGTCTGAAATTTTAGAGCCAATGGCTTCTTCCATGATGTGTTCTTCTTCATTCTTAGTGACCATAATTACCGGTAGGTTGGGGTGCTCAACTTTTAGTAGGCTTAATGTTTCAAGACCGTTAAGTCCTGGCATATTTTCGTCTAATAAAACCACATCAAAATGTTGATTGTTAACTAGGGTCAACGCCTCTCGGCCATTGGTACATGGATGGGTTTCATAACCGCGAGATTGTAGGAATAAAAAATGGGGTTTGAGTAAATCTACTTCGTCGTCCACCCACAAGATTTGGATTGCTTGCATAATCGTATATTTGTAAAAACAGCTACACTTGAAAGCCAAAAAGCTTCCCGTCTTAAATGACCCAATTTACGGATTTATTGGTATCGAATCTGGAATAATTTTTGAATTATTATCGCACCCGTTTTTTCAGCGATTGCGTCGTATCTCTCAAATGGGGCTTTCTTATTTGGTTTATCCAGGGGCGAGACACAGTCGATTTGAACATGCGCTAGGGGCAATGCATCTAATGAATAAAGCAGTAATGGTCTTGCGCAAAAAGGGTGTTGATATCTCAAAAGCAGAAAAAGAAGCATTAAGTATCGCTATTCTTTTACATGATATAGGTCATGGGCCTTTTTCACATGCTTTAGAAGAATGTATTTTGATAGACACACATCACGAGGCATTATCTCTGGGATATATGGGATTTCTTAACGAGCAATTCGACGGAAAACTTTCTTTAGCCATCCAAATATTTAATGGGCAGTATCCTAGAAAATTCATGGGGCAATTAGTTGCAAGTCAATTGGATATTGATCGTTTAGATTACCTTAAACGCGATAGCTTTTATACTGGAGCGACAGAAGGCAATATAAACACCCAACGCATTATTGAAATGTTTAATGTGGTAGATGATGAGCTAGTTGTAGAAGAAAAAGGCTTGTTTTCTGTAGAGAAATTCATCATGGCAAGACGTTTAATGTATTGGCAAGTTTATCTCCATAAAACAGGTGTGGCAGCAGAACTATTACTCTCACACCTAATGCTGTATGTAAGATCGCTTGTCGCAAAAGAGCAGTTAGAGGATATAGCAGAACCATTGAAGTCATTCTTTATAGTTCATCACCCTGCTGTTATAGACAAGGAATTACTTGAGCGATTTAGTCGTTTAGATGATATTGATATTTTAGCCAGTTTAAAAGCTTGGCAGCAACATCCAAATGAGATACTTTCGGCTTATGCCAGTAGAATTTTAAATAGGCGATTGATGAAAATGAAATTTCAAGATCAACCCTTTACCGCAGAACAAATTGAAAAGCGGAAAAACAAATTGATGCTACAAGGCTATAGCAAGGCTTATGCAGATCATTTTGTGTTTTCAGGCAGCATAAGTTCAAGACCTTATTCCTTAGACAAACCCTCGATTAAAATAGTTTTAAAGTCAGGGGAAGTAAAAACTTTAGAGGCTTTTTCAAGCTTATTTAAAGGTGATGCTTTTACAACTTTGGAATCAAAAAGTTATCTATGCTATCCAAAGGCTGAATAGTCTTCTAATTTTTATATTTTTGCACTAATGAAATTTACAGCGGCACAAATCGCGACCATACTAAAAGGAACAATTGATGGAGATGCCTCTATTGAAGTCTCTCAACTTTCAAAAATTGAAGAGGGTACACTGGGTTCCCTTACTTTTTTAGCGAATCCCAAGTATACCCCTCATATCTATAAGACTAATGCATCACTAGTTATTGTAAATAATGATTTTGTTGCAGAAGAACCCATAGCGCCCACACTTATACGTGTGCCAGATGCTTATCAAGCATTTTCCACCTTGTTAGGGTTTTATGACAAGCAAAAAGCGGCACAAGTAGGGATAGAAAAAACAGCCATCATTGCAGGACAGTCTAGCATTGATGATACCGCTTATATTGGGCATTATAGCGTTATAGGTAAAAATGTCACTATTGGAAAGAATGTAACAATTCATGCACATGTTGTTATAGAAGATGATGTTGTAATTGATAATGACACCGTTATTTACCAGCATTCTACCATACACTCATCCACTTCGATTGGGAAGTTTTGTGTAGTGCATGGAGGCTGCGTCGTGGGATCAGACGGATTTGGTTTTGCCCCAAAAGACGATGGAACCTACAAAAAAATCCCTCAAACAGGGAGAGTAGTGATTGAAGATCATGTTGATATTGGAGCGAACTCTACCATCGATAGAGCTACTTTAGGGGAAACTAGAATATGTCGCGGAGTAAAGCTTGATAATCAAATACAAATCGCCCATAATGTAGAAATTGGCGCCAATACAGTTATTGCAGCTCAATCTGGTGTTGCAGGTTCCACTAAGGTTGGAAGAAATTGTATAATCGGGGGGCAAGTAGGGATTATTGGTCACTTAAAAGTAGGAGACAATGTGAAAATACAGGGGCAATCTGGAGTTACAAGTAATATTAAAAGCGATCAAGCCCTTTACGGCACACCCGCTATGAGTTATAAAGGTTACCTGAAATCATATATATTTTTTAAACGATTCCCTTCCATCGTAAAAAGATTAGAAGCCCTAGAAAAACAACCTCATGAATAGTTTTCAAACAACCATAAAAAAAGAAGTAACCCTCAATGGAGTAGGCTTGCACACTGGAAAAAACGTTACTTTAAAATTTGCCCCAGCAGTGGCAAATAGTGGATATAAATTTATTCGTTATGATCTAGAAGATGCTCCAGTGATTGAGGCAGATGTTCAATGGGTTACAGAAACTCAAAGAGGAACAAACCTTGCGAAAAATGGCGTAAAAATAAATACTTCAGAACATGTTTTATCGGCTTTAGTCGGTTTACAAATTGATAATTGTACGATTTATCTAGATGCTCCTGAGCCTCCTATTATGGATGGTTCTTCTATCCATTTTGTAAATGCTTTAAAGAAAGCTGGTATCACCACCTTAGAAGAGAAGCGTGACGAATACATTGTAAAAGAAGTCATCAATTACAAAGATGAAGCTACAGGGAGCGAGATGACTATTATACCTTCAGATACATATCAAATTACGACCATGGTGGATTTTGGCACGAAAGTTTTAGGTACTCAAAATGCGAATTTAGACCATCTTGAAGATTACGAAGAAGAAATCGCGTCTTCTAGAACTTTTAGCTTTTTACACGAGCTAGAAATGTTGCTAGAAAATGGTTTAATCCAAGGAGGAGATCTAAATAATGCCATTGTTTATGTGGAAAAGCCCTTGTCTGAGGAGACCATGGAAAGACTCAAAAAGGCTTTTAACAAAAAAGAAATTGCTGTTCGTCCTAATGGTGTTTTAGATAACCTTTCTTTGCACCACCCTAATGAAGCGGCAAGACACAAATTACTTGATGTTATAGGGGATTTAGCTTTAATTGGGCAACGCATTCGCGGAAAAGTGATTGCACACAAGCCAGGACATCGTATCAATGCAGAATTTGCTAAAAAGTTAGCCAAAATTATTAAGCAAGAAAAGCGCTTAAATGTTCCCATAGTTGATATGACGACTCAGCCCTTGATGAACGTAACTCAAATCATGAAAATGCTCCCGCATCGTCCACCTTTTTTACTGGTGGATAAAATCCATGAACTGTCAGATTCTCATGTAATTGGATCCAAAGGAGTAACCATGAACGAACCGTTCTTTGCCGGTCATTTCCCTGGAGCTCCAGTAATGCCAGGAGTTCTTCAGGTTGAAGCCATGGCACAAGTAGGCGGTGTACTAGTTTTAAATACTGTTCCTGATCCAGAAAATTATTTGACCTTCTTTATGAAGATCGATAATGTAAAGTTTAAGCATCCTGTTCACCCAGGAGATCAATTGGTTTTTAAGTTAGAATTAATCACCCCGATTAGAAGAGGTATTTGTCATATGAAAGGATATACCTTTGCGAATGGAAAATTAGCCACAGAGGGAGAACTAATGGCACAAATAATCCGAAAAGAAAAAGTATGAATCAACCCTTAGCCTATGTGCACCCTGGTGCTAAAATTGCCAAAAATGTTGTAATTGAACCATTTACAACCATTAATAATGATGTAGTTATTGGAGAGGGGACTTGGATTGGCTCAAACGTGACCATTATGGAAGGGGCTCGTATAGGAAAAAATTGCACTATTTTTCCTGGCGCAGTTATTTCTGCCCCACCACAAGATTTAAAATACAATGGAGAGGAGACCCAAACTATTATTGGAGATAATACCACTATTAGAGAATGTGTAACGATTAACCGTGGTACAGTTGATCGTCAGAAAACAGTAGTGGGTAATAATTGTCTTATTATGGCCTATTGCCATGTTGCTCACGATTGTGTGGTAGGAGATCACTGTATCTTTTCTAACAATAGTACCCTTGCAGGGCATGTAAGTGTAGGAAATTATGTTATTCTAGCAGGAATGACAGCTATCCATCAATTTTGCACCGTTGGAGATTATGCTTTTATTACTGGGGGATCTCTGGTAAGAAAAGACGTTCCTCCTTATGTCAAAGCAGCACGAGAACCCTTGTCTTATGTTGGTGTCAATTCTGTTGGCTTAAGAAGAAGAGGTTTTAGTACAGAGAAAATTAGGGAGATTCAATCCATTTTTAGAATTCTATATCAAAAAAATTATAATAATTCACAAGCAGCAGATATTCTCGAAGCAGAAATGCAAGTGAGTCCAGAAAGAGACGAAATTCTTTATTTTATCAAGAATTCACATCGAGGAATTATGAAAGGCTACTTTAGAAAAAACTAACAACCAATTATGGCAAGTACATCAGATATTAGAAAAGGACTTTGTATCAAATACAATAATGATATCTATAAAATCATAGAATTCCTTCATGTAAAACCAGGAAAAGGACCAGCTTTTGTTCGAACAAAACTCAAAAGCGTCTCTAGCGGGAAAGTGATCGATAATACCTTTTCCGCAGGACATAAAATTGAAGATATTCGCGTTGAAACCAATAAATTTCAATTTTTGTACAACGAGGGAGATACCTATAACTTTATGAATAACGAGGACTATAATCAAATCAGCATTGAAAAAAAAATTCTTGATCGTCCAGATTTAATGAAAGAAGGAGAAGTCGTCACCATATCCATTAACACAGAAGATGGTATGCCATTATCTGTCGATATGCCTGTGAGCGTTATCCTTGAAGTAACCCATACAGAACCTGGAGTTAAAGGAAATACTGCAACAAATGCGACCAAACCCGCAACAGTTGAGACAGGAGCCCGAATTAATGTGCCACTATTTATCAATGAAGGAGATAAAATTAAAGTTGATGCAGAAAAAGGAAGCTATTTAGAGCGAATCAAATAATAAAACATACACTAATAAAAACCAATAAAGAATTGAATAATGAGCGTATTAGTTAACAAAGACTCAAATATCATCGTGCAGGGATTTACTGGAAGTGAAGGCACTTTCCACGCAACGCAAATGATAGAATATGGAACGAATGTAGTTGGTGGAGTAACGCCAGGAAAAGGAGGGCAAACCCACCTAGACAAACCTGTATTTAATACCGTTGCAGATGCAGTAGATCAAGTACAAGCAGACACCTCTATCATTTTTGTTCCTCCAGCTTTTGCGGCAGACGCCATTATGGAAGCGGCAGATGCTGGAATTAAGGTAATTATAACCATTACAGAAGGAATTCCTGTCGCCGATATGGTCAAGTCTTCGAACTACATCAAAGAAAGAGATTGTACTTTAATAGGTCCTAACTGCCCCGGAGTAATTACCCCTGGGGAGGCTAAAGTTGGAATCATGCCTGGTTTTGTTTTCAAAAAAGGAAATGTAGGAATCATTTCTAAATCAGGGACTTTAACCTATGAAGCAGCTGATCAAGTAGTGCGCGAAGGATATGGAATTACTACCGCTATTGGAATCGGTGGAGATCCAATCATAGGAACCACCACGAAAGATGCCGTTGAATTATTTATGAACGATCCAGAAACAGAATGTATCGTAATGATAGGTGAAATAGGAGGACAATTAGAAGCAGATGCTGCTAAATATATTCAAGCAAGTGGAAATAAAAAGCCTGTAGTTGGGTTTATTGCAGGTGAAACTGCACCAGCAGGACGAACAATGGGCCATGCTGGAGCTATTGTAGGAGGTTCAGACGATACTGCTCAAGCCAAAAAACGTATTATGGCAGAATGTGGAATTCACGTAGTTGATTCTCCAGCTGCTATTGGAAAAAAAGTAGCAGAAGTACTCGCTTAATTTTGTTTATATGCAATTATTACAAGGAAAAACAGCCATTATAACAGGAGCCAGTCGTGGAATTGGACGTGGAATTGCGCAAGTGTTTGCCCAGCAAGGCTGCGATGTTGCCTTTACCTATAGCAGTTCTGTAGAAGCAGCAAATACCTTAGAAGCAGAGCTTAATGCAAGCGGAATTAAAGCCAAAGGTTACCAAAGTAATGCTGCAGATTTTCAACAAGCACAAGCATTAGTGGAAGACGTTTTAAAAGACTTTGAAAGAATCGACGTCTTGATCAATAATGCCGGTATTACCAAAGATAACTTACTCATGCGAATGGGAGAGGAAGATTTTGACAAGGTAATTGAAGTCAATTTAAAATCAGTCTTTAATATGACAAAAGCAGTACAACGCACCTTTTTAAAACAGCGCAAAGGATCGCTTATTCACATAAGTTCTGTCGTTGGTGTAAAAGGAAATGCGGGTCAGGCGAATTATGCGGCTTCTAAAGCTGGTATAATTGGTTTTTCTAAATCAATTGCTTTAGAATTGGGTTCACGTAATATACGATCAAATGTTATTGCACCTGGCTTTATAGAAACAGAAATGACGGGGAGTTTACCCGAAGATGTTGTGCAAGGATGGCGCAACGGAATACCGCTTAAACGCGGAGGATCACCAGAAGATGTTGCGAATGCATGTGTCTTCTTAGGATCAGATATGTCAGACTATATTACAGGTCAAGTCCTTAATGTAGATGGCGGAATGCTAACTTAAAATAAAATTAATATGCAACGTTTACCAAAAATTGGCTTACCAGCCCTAGCCTTAGGGTTTATCTTAATTATTTTTATTTCTAAATCTTCGATCAATATTGGCTACGGGGAAGCAGGAGTATTATTTAAAACCTTTGGAGGAGGGGTTGTGACAGATGAACCGCCTTTAGGTGAGGGTTTCCATATTATTGCGCCTTGGAATAAGGTGTACATCTATAATGTTAAGCAACAAGAAGTATTTGAAAGTAAAATGCAGGTTCTTTCATCTAATGGATTAGAAATTAGCCTTGATATCTCGGTTTTGTATCAGCCTAAAATTGCCGACCTAGGAAAGCTACACAAAACCAAAGGAGAAAACTATTTAAATATCATTATTATTCCACAGATTAGAGCTGTTGCACGTTCAGTCGTAGGGCGTTATACGCCAGAACAATTATATTCTACAAAGCGTGATGCTATTCAAAATGAAATCTATGAAGAAACCAAAAAAGTGGTTGAAAATCAATTTGTTCAACTCAATGCTGTTCTGGTTAGAGATGTAACTTTACCTATCGCGATTCGTCAAGCAATTGAGCGTAAATTAAATCAAGAGCAAGAAGCTTTAGAATATGAATTCCGCATTGAGAAAGCGAAACAAGAAGCAGAACGTCAACGTATTGATGCCGAAGGGAAAGCAACCGCTAACCGCATTCTAAGTGCTTCATTGACCGATAAGATTCTTCAAGAAAAGGGAATAGAAGCCACCATTAAATTATCTGAATCTCCCAACTCAAAAGTGATTGTAATTGGCAGTGGAAAGGATGGTCTTCCCATAATCTTAGGTAATCAATAATTTTTTTTGAATTTGTAAATAAAGCGTATATTTGCAACGTTAATGAAAAAAAATCACTTACATATCCATCGCACTCAATTTCGTTCAAACGAGCGTTAATGGTTCTGTAGACCCTATAACTAACCCGTTTGATCTTCAAGCGGGTTTTTTATTTTAACCCCCTTAAGGTGGAACAAAAAAATGAAATATGATTAGAATTGCGATTCAAAAATCTGGTCGTTTAAACACAGAGTCTCTTGCCTTATTAAAGAGCTGTGGTATCGCCATTGATAATGGGAAAGACCAATTAAAGGCTTCTGCCCGAAACTTCCCTGTAGAAGTTTTCTTTTTGCGCAACGGAGATATCCCGCAATACCTTAGAGATGGAGTAGTGGACTTAGCCATTTTAGGAAGTAATACTTTAGTGGAAAAAGGAACCGATCTAGAAATAATCGAGCAGCTAGGCTTTTCAAAATGTCGTGTCTCTATCGCTTTGCCAAAAGGAATTACTTACAACGGAGTAAAAGATTTAGCTGGAAAGAAAATTGCGACTTCCTATCCCAATACAGTAAAGCAATTCTTATATGAACAGCAGATTGAGGCAGACTTGCACATTATTAGTGGTTCTGTAGAAATCGCTCCAAACATCGGTTTAGCCGACGCAATTTGTGATATTGTTTCCAGTGGAAGCACTCTGTTTAAAAACAACCTCGTCGAGGTGGTAAAAATCTTGGATTCTGAAGCAGTTTTAGTGCAAGGTGCAAGGCTTACAGAAGAACAAGAACGTCTCATAGAAACCATTCGTTTTCGTATACAGGCCGTATTACGTGCTAAGAAATCTAAGTATATCCTGCTTAATGCTCCTAGCGATCGTATTGATGAAATAGCGGGTATTCTGCCAGTCCTAAAGAGTCCCACTGTTTTACCTCTTGCGGAAGAAGGATGGAGTTCAATTCATTCTGTAGTTAATGCAGGGGATTTTTGGGAAGTAATCGAGGAGCTCAAAGCAGCAGGTGCAGAAGATATTTTAGTTTGTCCAATTGAAAAAATGGTTCGTTAATGGAAGCGTTTATCTATCCTAAGAAAGAAGAATGGAATTCTTTACTAGCCCGTCCTACCGCCTCTTATGAAGAGTTGGAATCCTTAGTATCACAAGTTTTCTTGCAGGTGCAAAAAGAAGGAGACAAGGCGGTTGCAGCCTTCACTCAGCAATTTGATGAAATCACGCTCAATTCTACAGCCGTAACCGGAAGTGAAATTACTCAGGCGATAAGTCGTGTAAGCGATGAACTAAAGAAAAGTATTAAATTAGCCAAAGCCAATATTGAAGCTTTTCATAAAGCGCAACAAACTCCTATAGTTAAAGTAGAAACACAAGCTGGGGTTGATTGTTGGCAAGAAAAAAGACCCATTAAAAAGGTGGGATTGTATATCCCTGGGGGTTCAGCTCCTTTGTTTTCAACAATCTTAATGCTGGCTATTCCAGCACAAATTGCCAGTTGCGAGCAAATCGTGCTGTGTTCCCCACCCGATAAATCAGGCAACCTCCCTGACGTAGTTTTATATACCGCACAACTTTGTGGTGTGACAAGAATCTTTAAAGTAGGAGGGATTCAAGCCATTGCTGCCATGACCTTTGGTACCGAAACTATTCCGTCTGTTTACAAGCTTTTTGGCCCTGGAAATCAATACGTCACCGTGGCCAAACAATGGGCCACACGATATAATGTGGCCATCGATATGCCAGCGGGCCCCAGTGAGTTATTGGTTGTTGCAGATTCTAGTGCATCTCCCGCTTATGTGGCAGCAGATCTACTTTCGCAAGCAGAACACGGTCCAGATAGTCAGGTGATTTTAGTCACCACTGATCAAAGCCTACTCGCAAAAGTACAAGAAGAAATCAAACAACAATTGGCGGTTTTACCCAGAAAAGAAATTGCAGAAAAAGCCATAGCTAATTCCAAAATGATCGCCTTTACGTCTGATGAGCTTGCTATAGATTTTATCAATCAATACGGACCAGAGCACTATATTATTTGCATGGAAAAAGAAGCGCTATATGTCAATGCTATTCAAAATGCTGGTTCTGTTTTTGTGGGGAATTACACCCCAGAAAGTGCAGGAGATTACGCTTCTGGAACGAATCATACTTTACCCACAAATGGATATGCTAAACAATATAGCGGAGTAAACCTAGACAGCTTTCTAAAACAAATGACTTTCCAGAAAATTTCCGCCGAAGGCATTCAAAATATTGGACCAGCTATAGAAACAATGGCCCAAGCAGAAGGTTTACAAGCCCATAAAAACGCCGTAACTTTACGCCTAAATGACCTCAAAAATGAAGCCTAAAGACCGTATACTCCAATCGGCACGACCAGAGATCGTTGCGCTAAAGCCTTATCTGTCTGCTCGAGAAGAATTTGTCAATGATGGCCGAGAAATGATTTTACTCGATGCCAATGAAAACCCCTTTAACAATGGCATGAACCGTTATCCCGATCCCATGCAAAAGAAGCTAAAGCAAAGACTAGCTGAAGCCAAAGGAGTGAACATAGAACAAGTTTATTTAGGGAACGGTAGTGACGAAGTACTCAATCAATTGATGATTTCCTTTTGTACCCCTGGAAAAGACCAAGCCATTATTTTACCGCCAACTTTTGGGATGTATCAAGTCTCTGCAGATATTAATAGTGTTAAAACCATTGCAGTTCCTTTGACAAAAGACTTTCAGTTAGATATTCCCGCCATATTAGCCGCAAAAACTAAGCGCACTAAAATTATCTTTATTCCCAACCCAAATAATCCTACAGGAAATTGTTTTGCAATAGAAGATATTCGATTGTTATTAGAACAATTCAATGGTCTAGTTGTAGTAGATGAAGCCTATGTGGAATTTGTCGAAGATCAATCCATCCTTACACAATTATCAAACTATGATAATCTTATCGTGGTGCAAACCTTTTCTAAAGCACAAGGTTTAGCTGGAGTTCGTTTAGGGATGTGTTTCGCGGATCCAGATATTATTCACTTAATGAACAAAATAAAAACACCATATAACATCAATGTATTGACTCAAGAGGTTGTGTTAAAGCGATTAGAAGAACAGGGCTTGATTCAACAACAAATACAACAAATATTAGCAGAAAAAGAGCGCATTATCAATGAAATATCAACCTTGTATTTTATTAAAAAAATCTATCCCTCTCATGCTAATTTCTTTTTAGTCAAAGTAGATAGCAGTAGTAAAAGATACAATCAATTAATTGAGAGAGGAATTGTGGTAAGAAACCCCTCCAAAAACCACAACTGTGCCAATACTTTGCGTGTTACGGTTGGTACTATAGAAGAAAATAATGCATTAATCAGTGCCTTGCGCACCATGGACAGCGAATGAAAAAAGTACTTTTTATTGATAGAGACGGTACCCTGGCCTTAGAGCCTGCCAATTATCAATTAGACACATTAGAGAAGTTAGTGTTTTATCCAGAGGTCTTTACTTACTTGGGTAAAATTGCTCGTGAAATGGACTATGAGCTGGTCATGGTGACCAATCAAGACGGCTTGGGAACAGAAAGTTTTCCAGAAGACAGCTTTTGGCCCACCCACAATTTTGTCCTAAAAAGCTTTGAAAATGAAGGAGTGACTTTTGATAATATCTTTATCGACAATAGCTTTCCCGACGATAATGCACCCACACGTAAACCGCGAACCGGGCTTTTGACCCAGTACTTGGACTGTAAAAAATACGACATGGCCAATTCCTATGTCATTGGAGATCGCTTAACCGACATGGAATTAGCCCAAAATTTAGGCGCCAAAGGCCTTTTTATCACAAATAATGAAGCCCTGGGAGCAGAAGAAGCTACCAAGAACTTAGATGCGGCTATCGCGCTTAAAACAACGCATTGGAAAGACATTTATTTCTTTTTAAAACTCAACCAGCGTATTGTGGTACAAAAACGCACTACGTATGAAACCGATATCACGCTTACACTCAACCTCGATGGGAGCGGAAAGAGCAATATCGATACTGGTATTGGTTTCTTTGATCATATGTTAGACCAAATTGCACGCCATGGGAACATGGACCTAGATATTAAAGTCAAAGGAGACTTAGCGGTAGATGAACATCACACCATTGAAGACACGGCCATTGTTTTAGGGGAAGCATTTGCTGCGGCCTTAGGAAATAAATTAGGTATAGAACGCTATGGATTTTGTTTGCCAATGGATGATTGCTTAGCGCAAGTAGCCATTGATTTTGGTGGAAGAAATTGGCTGGTTTGGGAAACAGAATTCAAGCGAGAGATGATTGGTCAAATGCCCACAGAAATGTTTATGCACTTCTTTAAATCCTTTACCGATGGGGCCAAGACTAATCTCAATATCAAAGCAGAAGGAACCAACGAACACCACAAGATCGAAGCCATTTTTAAGGCTTTTGCCAAAGCGATTAAGGTCGCTGTGAAACGCGATCCAGAGAAAATGATTCTTCCCTCAACTAAAGGTAGTTTATAGATGATCGCAATAATAGATTACGATGCTGGGAACGTCCGCTCCTTACAATTTGCCTTAGAACGCTTAGGGGTAGCCAGTATGCTTACAGCAGATTCTGAAGTGATTAAAACAGCCGAGAAAGTGATTTTCCCTGGTCAAGGAGCCGCTGTTAGCGCCATGAAAAAGCTAAAACAAACAGGATTAGATCTATTAGTCCCTCATTTAAAGCAGCCTGTTTTAGGGATCTGCTTGGGCATGCAATTACTCTGTGATGCCACCGAAGAAGGGGAGGTAAATGGCTTGGGGATTATTCCCGGAAAGGTGGTTCGTTTCTCTGATAAAGTAAAAGTCCCACAAATGGGATGGAATACTATTTCAAATTTGCAAAGTCCTATTTTTAAAGGGATTAATGAAGATGACTTCATGTATTTAGTGCACTCTTTTTATGTGCCATTATGCGATGCAACTATAGCCCAAAGTGACTATGACGGGGCCTATAGTGTTGCCCTGAAAAAAGACAATTTCTATGGAGTACAGTTTCACCCAGAAAAAAGCAGTAAAGCTGGGAGTCAACTCTTGCAAAACTTTTTAGCCCTATGAAAATTATCCCTGCCATAGACATTATTGATGGGAAATGCGTGCGTTTGTCTAAAGGAGACTACAACACTCAAAAAACTTATAATGAAAATCCTTTAGAAATAGCAAAAGCCTATGAAGACCATGGAATTGAACATCTTCACCTGGTTGACCTTGACGGCGCTAAATCTAAACATATTGTTAACCATAAGGTACTTGAAACCCTCGCGACCAAATCAAATCTAAAGATTGACTTTGGGGGAGGTTTAAAAACAGACAAAGACATTCAGATTGCATTTGATTGTGGGGCAGAACAAATCACGGGAGGAAGTATTGCCGTCAAGCAACCTGAAGTTTTTAGACAATGGATAAGCACTTATGGTGCAGAAAAAATTATTTTAGGGGCAGACGTAAAAGGCGAATACATTGCGACAGACGGTTGGTTAGAAATCTCAGACCAATCCCTTTTTGACTTTCTTGCCCATTATCAAACCAAAGGAATTCAATATTGCATCTGTACAGATATAAGTAAAGACGGCATGTTACAAGGTCCCTCTTTTGATTTGTACAAAAAGATTTTAGAAGAAACCCCCATAAAATTAATTGCCTCTGGAGGAATCTCTCAGTTTGATGAGCTCCCACGTTTGGCAGAAATGGGCTGTGAAGGGACCATCATTGGGAAAGCCATTTATGAAAACCGCATTTCGTTGAAGCAATTAGAACAATTTATTCTCTCAAACCATTAGTATGTTAACCAAACGCATTATACCTTGTTTAGACATTAAGGATGGTCGCACGGTCAAAGGAGTAAACTTTGTCAACTTACGTGACGCGGGAGATCCGGTAGAACTAGCCGCACAATACGCACGTGAAAATGCCGATGAGTTGGTCTTTCTCGATATTTCGGCCACAGAACAGCAACGCAAAACCTTGGCAGAACTCGTTTTAAAAGTGGCGGCAGCTATAGACATTCCCTTTACAGTAGGTGGGGGAATACTTGCAGTAAAAGATGTTTCCATGCTTTTAAAAAATGGGGCAGATAAGGTTTCTATTAATTCTGCAGCAGTCAAACGTCCTGCATTGATCAACGAAGTTGCCAATCATTTTGGGAGTCAATGCCTGGTGGTTGCCATTGATGCCAAGCAGATTGATGGCCAATGGAAAGTACATTTAGTAGGGGGGAAGGTCTCTACCGAAATCGATCTCTTTGACTGGGCCAAAGAGGTAGAAGATCGCGGAGCAGGAGAAATTCTTTTTACCTCCATGGACCACGATGGAACAAAGAATGGCTTCGCCAACGAAGCCCTCGCAAGACTCTCTACAAGAGTAAATATTCCTATCATAGCTTCTGGTGGTGCCGGCAATACACAACATTTTATAGATACCTTTACCCTTGGAAAAGCAGATGCCGCTTTAGCGGCCAGTGTCTTTCACTTTGGGGAAATTAGTTTACCCGACTTAAAACAACAACTCAAACAACAGCAAATCGCTGTAAGAATATAAGCCTATGGAACTCAACTTTTCTAAATCCCTTGAGGGACTTATACCTGCAATTATTCAAGATGCTACTACCAAAACCGTCTTAATGCTAGGCTATATGAATGCTGCAGCCCTCGAAAAGACCCAAACAACGGGCCAAGTGACCTTTTACAGCCGTTCTAAGCAACGTTTATGGACCAAAGGGGAAGAAAGCGGGAGCTTCCTGCAAGTCGTCGAGATCAAGGCAGATTGCGACCAAGACACCCTCTTGATTCAAGCCACCCCTAAAGGTCCTACTTGTCATAAAGGCACAGATACTTGCTGGGGAGAAGAAAACCAAGTCCAATTTGGCTTTTTCTCTGAGTTGGAAAGTACCATTGCCCAGCGCAAAGCTGAAGATGAGGACAAGAGTTATGTAGCTTCCCTCTTCCGTGAGGGCATTAATAAAATCGCCCAAAAAGTAGGCGAGGAGGCCGTAGAAACCGTTATTGAAGCTAAAGACGACAATGAGGAACTTTTTTTAAACGAAAGTGCTGACCTACTCTTTCACTACCTCATTCTTTTACAGGCTAAAGGTTACTCTCTTAAGGACATTGAAGCGACCTTGATGGCTCGTAATAAATAAGGAGATTTAAGAACTAAAATATACAGTCCTAAGTCCCATCCTTTGTGTAAATGTGCTTTTGCTGGAAATCCATTATCTTTTGTAGATTTAAACAAATTTAAAAGAGATGAAAAAAGTCTATTTATTATTGCTGGCGACACTAGTTGCATGCATCAACCCCAAAACTGCCGAAGACTTTGATGCATACCTAGAAGAAGCCTATCAAGAAAGTCTAGCTCTGTATCGTTTGCCTTCTACCTATTTAGGAGAAAGCCGCTACAACGACACCTTACCCAATTATCTTTCTAAGGCGTTTTCTGCCAAAGAAATTTCCTTGAATGAAAAATACAAAGTGGGCTTAGCTCAATTCCCTGATGAAATTTTAAGCCAAGATCAACGCTTGAGTAAACAATTGATGTTGTGGGAAATTGATATTGCTTTAGCCGATAAAAAATACCTCATGGACTTAATGCCCTTAGACCAAATGTGGTCTTTTCATTTAAGCTTTGGCCAGTTGGCCAGTGGACAAGGGGCGCAGCCTTTTGCTACACCACAAGATTACCGCAATTGGTTGGTGCGTGTTGAAGGTTATTTAGCTTGGATGCAATCGGCAGAAGACAATATGCGAGAAGGAATAGAGAAAGGATGGGTTTTACCCGCTTCATTGATCAAAAAGGTGATTCCGCAGTTGGCACAAATGGTGACTGAAACTGCAGAAGAACATCTCTTTTACACACCCATAAAAAACCTTCCAATGACTTTTGGCGAAGCCGACAAAGAAAACTTTACCACAGCCTATACTGCTTTAATTGAAGATAAAGTGATTCTAGCTTATAGCCGTTTACACGATTTTATGGCGGGTGAATATTTGGCCGCAGGCCGAAAAAGTAGCGGTTTTGATGACCTAGAGGGTGGAGCAGACTATTATCAGCACGCCATCAAGCGTTATACCACAACCAATATGACCCCAGAAGAGATTCATCAGTTGGGCTTAAGCGAAGTGGCCCGTATTCGCACCGAAATGAATGCTATAAAGGCTGACGCGGGCTTTGAAGGAGATCTTTTGGCCTTCTTTGATCATGTGCGTACCTCAGAGGCCTTGATGCCATTTGATGATCCACAACAGGTTATAGATAACTTTAATGTCATTCATCAACGGTTGATCCCTAAGGTAAACGAATTGTTTTCCTTACAGCCTAAAACCCCTTTTGAAGTAAGACAAACCGAAGCTTTTAGAGAAGCCTCTGCAAGTGCAGAGTACAATCAAGGATCATTAGACGGAACACGTCCTGGAATTTTCTATGTCCCTATTCGTAATGTAGCCACTTATAATGTGCATCAAGATGAAGATTTGTTTTTGCACGAGGCCGTTCCGGGGCACCATTTCCAGATTTCTTTACAGCAGGAGAACACGGCTTTACCTTCTTTTAGAAAAAATCTATGGTACAGCGCTTATGGGGAAGGTTGGGCTTTATATACAGAATCGCTAGGTAAGGAGCTAGGCTTGTATGAGGATCCTTATCAATACTTTGGGATGCTGGCGGCAGAAATGCATCGCGCGATCCGTTTAGTGGTCGATACTGGTTTACATGCTAAAGGTTGGACCCGCGAGCAAGCAATTCAGTATTCTCTGGAAAACGAATCGGAATCTGAAGTTAAGATTACGTCTGAAATTGAACGATATATGGCCAACCCCGGGCAAGCGCTATCCTATAAAATTGGACAATTAAAAATACGTGAATTACGCAGCAAGGCAGAAACAGTCTTAGGCGAAAAATTTGACATCAGAGAATTTCACCGAGTGGTTTTAGAGTCCGGTTGTATTCCTTTGTCCTTATTAGAAGAGAAAGTTAACCGCTGGATAAAAAGCATTATCTAATTCTTATGGCAGCGACAATTAACCCAGACGTGTTTTCTTTTTTTAAGGAACTGGAAAACAATAATAACCGAGAGTGGTTTGAACCTCAAAAGAAGCGCTTTAAGGCTTTAGAAGCAGAAGTAAAATATTTTGCAATAGACCTAACTGCGCAGATGAACGAACATGATAGCGTAGATAAATTTAAGCTATTCCGTTTCTATCGCGATGTGCGCTTTTCAAAAGATAAAACACCCTTTAAAACTCACTTTGGGATTTCTTTTCACCGAGAAAAACCGGCTTATCGCGGGGGCTATTACCTTCATATTAAGCCAGGGGATAACTTTGTCGCTACCGGCTTTTGGAATCCTTCGAAAGAAGACCTCTTTCGCATTCGCAAAGAAATGGAAATAGATGGAGAAGAATTTCGTGAGATTGTAGCACAAACGACCTTTAAAAAAGTATGGGGAGCTCTAAAGGGAGAGGAAGTTAAAACCGCTCCCAAGGGCTTTTCGAAAGAAGACCCAAATATCGACCTGATCCGTAAAAAGGCCTATTTGTTTACCAAAAAGTACTTGGATAAAGAAGTATTATCGGCCCATTTTATGGCTCAAGTTGACAGTGACTTTAAAGCAGTAAGACCCTATTTTGACTATATGAGCAGTGTCTTAACTACTGACTTAAACGGGGAATCCCTGCTGTAGTTAGCTGACTTTTGAGATTACCACAGGCGAAGCATCAAACAACTGAACCTGGTCCTTTAAACGTTCGATGACCATATTCATCATCCGTTTGTTTAAGGCCGAAGAATTACTGCTGTATTGTCGGTATTCTGCCACGGTAAAATGCCCAATGATAATTCCTTTAACTGAATTGCGAAACTTTTGATCTTTGATCAAACTACTTTCGATATAAGCCAGTTTTTTATCTAGACCTAAATCGTAAAACACTCCTTTGCGCTTTTCAATGTATTGATGGAAGACTTCAATAAACAAAGGGTTTTGCAATTTTAAAATAGGGCGGAGGGTTTCGTTTTGAAAACGTTCTTCTGCACCCATATTAGCAAACTGTTGGGTTTTCTTGATCTCTGGTCGAATGCGACGTAAATCATTAGGACGATCATTCATGCTTATTGTTTCACTTAAAGTTAAGCGCTTTTATGGCGTATTTAACTCTTACAACCTAGAGATTGTTCACAGGGTTTTTAACAAATGTTGTCATTCATGTACTTTCAGTACAAGCTTAAAATAATCATATGTGTTTAAAGGGAATTGGATTGGTTTAAGGAATTTAAAAAATACGCTTTTTTAATTTCTATTCTTAGTTAGTAATTGATTTACATAACTTCGCGCAACAAAATTTAAATCTGGCCACAGTCTAGTTCCATTTCACTTTTATATTTATAGAATCCATCCCATTGTGACTACCAATGTTTTTAACTTAAACAGGGAAGGTTGACAATGGAAGATTTTTTCCCTTATTGATACATGAACTAAGTATTTCATTTTAATTATAATTAACATTATGTAAAATAGATATATTTGAAATATCTAAGACCCCTATTCCTTATAATTTTTATATTTGAAAAAAATACCTGAACATTATGAAAAAAATATTCGCCGCCCTTGGAATTATCCTACTCATCGTAATTGGATACATGGTTTATGGAACTTTTATTAATCCTAAGAGTCCAAAAGGTGTTAGTACCTTTGAGAAAGACGATTTAAAAATCGAAGTGGTTTATCACCGCCCATATAAACGCGATCGTTTAATTTTTGGCCCTGTTGGAGATAAAGCGCTTGTTCCCTATGGAAAATATTGGCGTTTAGGCGCTAATGCTGCAACTACCTTTGAAACAAATCAAGAAATTGCTTTTGCTGGAAGAACTTTAGCTGCTGGAAAATATCGCCTCTATGCTATTCCTGAATCAGACCACTGGGTGATTGCTTTAAATGAAGAAGCCGGTGCATTTGGATATAGTGAACCAGATTATGATAAAGATATTATGCGGGTCAACACCATTGCTGCACAACTGTTAAACCCTGTTGATCCTTTTACAATTGATTTAGTAGAAGACGGAGAAAGTTTAACCTTACACATGCGTTGGGACACGACTGCTGTTGCGATTCCATTAAACTAAATGGCCTTTTTTTCTTTGAAGAATTTCTTAAAAGCCTTCCTATTCATCAGTATTTTAGGTGGCTTTTCGTATTATGTTATCGGGAAGATACAGTATCGTCAAAATATCATGAGCTTTGAAGAGTACAACCCTCCTTCTACCCTTGTAGTACCCGAGAACAAGATTACCAGGGCGAAATACCCCTTCATAGATATTCACAATCATCAATTTGATATGCCGGTAAAGGATTTGAGTAATCTTACCACAGAAATGGATAGTCTCAATATGGCCTTTATGATCAACCTAAGTGGCTTTCGTGGTCTTTATTTAGAAAAGTGCCTTAAAAATGTGAAAGAGAATGCCCCTAACCGCTTTGGACTGTTTGTCAATTTGGACTGGGAAAAAATTGACGAGGATGATTTTGCGGAAAATAATTTTGAAATTCTCCGCCAGTCAAAGCGCGATGGTGCCATGGGCTTAAAAGTTTACAAGGGATTAGGATTGACAGATGTCGATAAAAATGGCCAACGCATCGCTGTTAACGATCCCCGTTTAGATCCTATTTGGGCAGAATGTGGGCGTCTAGGCTTCCCTGTCTTGATTCATTCGGCAGAGCCTCCCTCCTTTTGGCTTCCCAAAGACAAAAACAATGAACGCTGGTTAGAACTCAAGCAAAAGCCCAATCGTTATCGCGATCCTGCTAAAGTGCCCTCCTTTGAATCCATTATAGCAGAACAACACCATATCTTCGAAAAACATCCTGCTACCACCTTTATCAATGCACATTTAGGCTGGATGGGAAATGATTTAGATCGCCTGGGAACGCATTTAGACCGTTATCCTAATGTGATGACAGAAATCGGCGCAGTTCTCGCTGAACTAGGTCGTCAACCCCGCAGAGCAAGACAATTCTTGATCGATTATCAAGATCGAATCCTCTTTGGGAAAGATGCCTATAATGTAAAAGAATACTACACCTATTTTCGCGTTTTAGAAACAGAAGATGAATATTTTGATTATTATCGGAAACGTCATGCCTACTGGAAGATGTATGGACTAGGTTTGCCAGATGATGTCCTTCAAAAATTGTATTATAAAAATGCTTTGCGTATTTTACCTTCTATTGATCAATCTTTATTTCCTTAAATTATGTTAATCGTCAACACCCCTACCATTCCTAATAAAGCCATCACAGAAATTCACGGTATTGCCCGCGGTAGCACCGTTCGCGCTCGAAATTTTGGGAGCGATATCTTTGCTGGACTAAAAAATATTGTGGGCGGAGAAATCTCTGAATACACTAAACTGCAGGCAGATTCACGCGAACAAGCCTTACAGCGCATGCAAGAAGATGCCCAACGCATGGGAGCAAATACTATTATCAATGTTCGTATTACCACCTCAATGGTGATGCAAGGTTGTTCTGAAATTCTCGCTTATGGCACCGCAGTAACGATAAAATGACAGCTGTGATTATAGGTGGTATAACCCTTATCCTTTTGATTTTTCTTATCGCTAAGCGCATTAATGATATGGAAAAGGAGAACTTTGAAAAAAGGGATAACTAGCTGCGTTCGCAGTATACTATACAATAGCGCGGCGTAAAATAGCGAAGCAAGGGACGTATTCCAATTTTTTTAAGGTCTGGAGAAGTCCACAGTTCTTTCGCTTTGATGGTCCAGCCTGCTTTTTCGAGTAGGAACTGAAATTGCTTGACCTCAAATTCGTGAAAATGCTTATCCCAGTCGTCTGCTTCGTTCCAGTAGGCCGCTGCAAACCATAACTTTAATGGGACCGATGCAATTAAACGTTGACTTTTAATGGTTTTAAGGATGTTATAAGGGGCTAGCATATGCTCAAAAACTTCAAAAGCGGTTACACAGTCCACTTCTTTTTTGGCGTAGCCCAAATAGTTATCGTCTAAATTTTCTCCCTGGGTATTTTCAACTTGATATCCCGCTGCTTTTAACTGGGGTGTAAAGGGATTTTCTATACCTAAATCGAGCAGGCTACTCCCCTGCTCTAGGTGTTGTTCCATAAATGCTAAAGTCTTGTTATAGCGCTTTTGGTGGGGGGGATTTATGCTCACTATTCTTTGGTTTTACCAACAAATGCATTTACGCCTTTTTGAATAGAATTTCCGCTTGTTCTTCTAAAACTTACCACTTGCCCAGTGTGATAAATGGCATCGGCTAAAGGGGCATTGAGTAAATTCCACACAGGATAATCATAAAGTTCGTTCCCGCGTTGAAAGATTACCTGCATCTGTTCGACTTCTTCCGCCGTTTTATTTAAAAATAATGCACTGGCTTGTTCTAAGTATTTTAGGGTTTTCTCTCGCAATACAACATAATGTGTTGGGGGGCTTTTTACCGCTCGAATGCTAGGGCTAGAAGTGGCTGTATTACGAATAATTTCTGCTAATCCATAAATATGTTCTAAGGTCTCAAAGGAGGAAGAGACTCCTTCACTATGGCGATAACTTAAATCTTCTATCCTTAATTTTTTTGTAGCCCAGTAATAGCGATAGTCTAGACCTTGTTCCATACGGGCGATAATGTTTCCAGTAGTTGCGTTTTCTGGCGCAGTAGGAATTTCGTTTAAAGGAGGATGATTTTGCCCCATAAGGTAAATGCTGAATAAGAAAAAGAAAATGAAAAGCTGACGCATGCATTTGTAATTGATGCAACTAAAATACTATTTTAGCCATTAAATCGCTACAATGTCAAAGAAATTAAGCAACCTTGAAGATTTAGCCAAAATCCAATTTGAAAATCTTGCACCAGACCCCGAGGGTTATGTGGCGCCAGAAGATCAATTTGTTCCCCAGCAGCTAGAAGCGCACTTTAGCAATAAGGGGCGTGCGGGTAAAACGGTCACCTTGATTAAAGGTTTTGAAGGCGAAACCGCAGAATTAAAAGCTCTCGCCAAAAACCTCAAAAATGCTGTGGGTGTAGGGGGGGCAATTAAAAACGGGGAAATTATTATTCAAGGAAATTATCGAAATAAATTGATGACTATCCTACAAGAGATGGGACACGAGGTAAAACGTGTGGGTGGATAAATCACTTCTCTAGCCTCCAATTAATTTCTCTTATCCCTTTCGTTTTAAGATAGGCATTACATTGACTAAAATGCTTGTTCCCAAACCAACACCCTCTATTAGCACTTAAGGGAGAAGGGTGTCCACTACTTAAAATCAAGTGCTTAGAAGTATCGATGAGTTGGGCTTTCTTTTTGGCAAATCCTCCCCATAACATAAACACCACCCCCTCTTTTTGCGTTGAAATGGTATGAATCACTTGGTCGGTAAAAGCTTCCCAACCTTGTTTTTGGTGACTCCCTGCTTGATGTGCACGAACACTCAAAGTGGCATTCAATAAAAACACTCCTTGATTTGCCCAGTGTGTAAGCTTCCCGCTTTTAGGGAGGGGAATCCCGAGATCATTTTCGATTTCTTTAAAAATATTGATTAACGAAGCAGGAAGGGGCACTCCCTCTGGGACAGAGAAACTAAGTCCATGTGCTTGACCTGGACCGTGATAAGGGTCTTGCCCTATGATCACTACCTTGAGTTGCTCTAATGGACAGGCATTAAATGCCTTAAAAGTCATCTCCCCGGGGGGGTAACATTCATTTTCTGCGTACTCTATTTTGAGAAATTGAGATAAATTCTCAAAAGAAGCTGTCTCAAATAAAGGATATAACACTTTTTCCCAACTAGGATGTATTTCAACACGCATGAATTATGTATTTTTGTTGTGCTAATGTAAGAAAAATTAACCTTGAAAATCCCTGAAAAGTCGCTCTTAGACTTAGAGTTTGATACTGTTTTATCCCAACTAGGTACCCATTGTATCACGGACCTAGGCAAAGAAGCTATCGCTGCCATTGAACCCATTGACAATGAAGAAGAAATAGTCAAAGACTTAACATTGGTGTCAGAATATGTCGCTTCTTTTGACAATGACAATCGCATTCCAAACCATGGCTTTGATGATTTAAGTGCTGAAATCAGCTTGCTGAAAATTGAGAATAGCGTCTTAGAAATTCAAGGCTTTAGGCGAATCGCTGCCGTCAACGAAACCAGCAATGCCCTCTTGAAGTTCTTTAAAAAATTCAGAGAGTACTACCCTTGTCTCAAATCCCTGGGAGAAGAAATAGAAGTGACAAAAGAACCCAAGCAAAAGATTGATACTGTCATAGATCGCTTTGGAGAAATTCGTAACAATGCTTCAGAGGAATTGAATCGTATAAGAAAGAAGATCAATTCTGTTCGAGGGAAAATTGGACAAAGCTTTCAGCGAGCATTGAGTACCTATACAAGTGCAGATTACCTAGATGATATCAGGGAGACAGTAGTAGATAATAAACGTGTTTTAGCAGTCAAAGCCATGTATAGACGCAAAGTTAAAGGCGCTATAATGGGTAGTTCAAAAACCGGCAGCATTGTCTATATTGAGCCAGAAACCACCCTGCAATATTCAAGAGAGCTTAACAACCTTACCTTTGAAGAAAGCGAAGAGATTCAAAAAATTTTAAGAGAACTTACCGCCTATATCCAGCCTTTTCGCCTTTTAATAAAACAATACCAAGACTACCTAACTAAAATCGATACAATCTATGCACGTGCCATATATGCGCAATCGATTAACGCAGTACTCCCTATTATTTCCCAAGACAGAGAGATGGAATTGATTGATGCTTACCATCCCCTGCTCTATCTTAACCATAAAGAAGCTAAAAAACCCACCTATCCTCAAGATATTTGCTTGCATACCCAACACCGTATTATCGTGATCTCAGGTCCTAATGCTGGGGGTAAGAGTATTACTTTAAAAACCGTTGGCCTACTCCAATTAATGTTGCAAAGCGGAATATTAATCCCCGTTCATGAAAAGTCACGGGTGTGTTTCTTTGGTCAAATTATCACCGATATAGGCGATAATCAATCTATTGAAAACCATTTAAGCACCTATTCTTACCGCTTGAAAAACATGAAGTTTTTTCTGCGAAAGTGTAATGCCAAAACCTTGTTCTTGATTGATGAGTTTGGTACAGGTTCTGATCCAGAATTAGGCGGAGCGCTTGCAGAAGCTTTCCTCGAAGAGTTTTACAACCGTGAAGCTTATGGAATCATAACCACCCACTACTCCAATTTAAAAGTACTCGCTAGTGAATTACCGCATATGACCAATGCCAATATGCAATTTGATAATCGAACCCTTGAACCCGTATTTAAACTAATTATGGGAGAAGCTGGTAGCTCTTTTACATTTGAGGTAGCTCAGAAAAATGGCATTCCTTACAGCTTAATCAACCGGGCAAAAAAGAAAATAGAAAGAGGGAAAGTTCGCTTTGATGCGACCATCGCGAAACTGCAAAAAGAACGCAAACAGATGATGGATACTGGCGCTTCTCTAAAAGTCAAAGAGTCAAAAGCAGAAAAAGAAGGAGAAAAATTAGAAGAACTCAATCTTAAAGTAAAAGCTAAGCTCAATAGTTATCAAGAGTTATACGACCACAATCAACGTATGATAGTGCTGGGAAATCGACTCAACGATATTGCAGATCGTTATTTTGACAATGGCAAAAAACGTCCTTTAATTGCTGATATGCTTTGCCTTGTTGAAACTGAAAACGCCAAGCGAAAAAAGAAATCAGCAGCAGAAAAGCGCAAAGAACGGGAAGCTAAAAAGAAAGCAGAAGAAGAGACCCAAAAGGCTATTATTACCATACGGAAGGAAAAAAAGAAAAAGAAAGCTGTTCCAAAGCCAGAGCCAGTTAAGCCTAAGATTGACTTTAAAGTAGGAGATCAAGTTCGCCTCTTTGATGGAAAGTCTGTAGGAACCATTGATTCTATCGAAAAACGCAAAGCAGTAGTGAATTATGGTGTATTTACTACCCAAGTCAATTTAGAAGCCTTAGATTTAGTACAAGCAGCAAAAAAGGCCAAATGAAACCTTTAATTATCTTTTATGACGAGCCATGTGTCCTTTGTAACTATTGGGTACAACGACTCTGTAGATGGGATAAGAAAGATCAACTGCGTTTTACTACCCTTGATCACCCCAGTTTTCTAACCTTTGCAAAAGGAATGGGACTCGAACTCAACACCATCGATACCTCTGTAGTATGGGATCAAGAATACAGCTATGCGCTTGAAGCAGAAGCTACTTTTATGATCTTAAATCGCCTAGGAGGTTTATGGACTATTCCTGCACTATTGCGATTTTTACCCAAAGGACTTACTAATGGGATTTATCGCATTGTCGCCCGTAACCGCTACCGTTGGTTTGGAAAATATGAGCAATGTCCACTCCCCGATCCTAAATATTTGCACAAATTTTTAGATTAATTCCTTAATTTAACTACATGAAAATAAGGCAACTAATTATCTTCCTCATGTTAAGCAACTCATTATTGGCACAAGACTGGCCACAGCTATCTTATTATCAGGAAGCCAATAAGCTGCTCAAAACATCAGAAAAACCTATCGAAGCAGTATTTTTTGGAGATAGTATTACAGAGGGTTGGCCTCAATTTAACCCCTCTTTTTTCGATTTAAATAATTTTGTGGGTCGAGGAATTGGGGGACAAACAACACCCCAACTATTGCTGCGATTCCGGCAAGATGTTTTAGGCCTTCGGCCAAAGAAAGTGATCTTCCTTGCAGGAATCAACGATATCGCAGAAAATACGGGCCCTATCTCGATAGAGGCTATTATGGGTAATATTAAAGGGATGACAGAAATGGCTAAAGCCAACGAGGTTGAAATGGTTTTATGCGCTGTTTTACCTGCAAATTCTTTTCCATGGCGCCCCAGTATTATCCCTACCCGTAAAGTGATTAAGCTCAACCAAATGATCAAGGCCTATGCCCACGAAAACAACTTGATTTATATCGATTATTACACCCACATGGTTGACGATGAACAGGGTTTAATAAGCACCCTAGGCTATGATACCGTCCACCCTAACAAAGCAGGTTATGCGTTAATGGAAAAAGTCTTATTAAAATCCCTACAAATCAATGAATAGCAAACAAACTCACTGGGAAAATATTTATACCCATAAAAACCCACAAGAAGTAAGTTGGACACAAAAAAAGCCCGCTCTAAGCCTTTCTTGGATTGAATCTTTGCATTTACCTAAAGATGCCGCTATCATTGATATAGGAGGTGGAGAAAGTCATCTCGTAGATTATTTAATCGACATGGGATACTGTGATCTCACCGTTTTAGATATTTCTCAAGCAGCATTAAACCGGTCGCAAGAACGCTTAGGATTAAAAGCGAATTCAGTACAATGGATTCAAGCAGACATTACCACTTTTCAGCCAAAAAAGAAATATGCCCTTTGGCACGACCGTGCTGTATTTCATTTCTTAACCCAAAAAGAAGACATTGAGACCTATACCAACACAGTCTCTACTGCGGTGGATCAATATCTGTTGATGAGTACTTTTTCTAAAGATGGACCCCTAAAATGTAGTGGCTTGCCCATTACACAATATGATATTGAAAGTATTTCCGCTAATTTCTCCTTTTCGTTTGAATTAATACAACAGGCCCTTGAGATACATACTACCCCCTTTGATACTACACAGGCATTTATCTACGCTTTGTTTAAAAAAACCGACACATAATATTTTTTTATACATTGAAGGGAACATTAATCTACAATTATTATGAATAAAAATATCTTATTCGTTTTGCGCCTAATTGTTGCCGTTATTCTTTTGCAAACACAGTATTATAAGTTCGGATGCCACAAGGACAGTATTTACATCTTTACCACCTTGGGGTTAGAACCCTATGGTAGAATTGGTATTGGTGTGATGGAATTGATTGCTAGTATTTTAATTTTATTAAAAAGAACAAGCTGGGCAGGGGCTTTATTAACAGTTGGCTTAATGGCGGGTGCGATCTTTTCACATTTAACTCAGCTAGGAATCGAAGTCAAAGGCGACGGTGGTCAGCTTTTTTATATGGCAGTAGGCACTTGGGTTTTATCTCTTGTTGTCTTATGGTCTGAACGCAAACAAATCCCCTTTATTAATTAATCTTATCAACTTATGTCAAAAATCACGCTCCCCAAATGGTTTAATACGGTAGTGTTTATCGCACTACTCTGGAATTTAATAGGCCTTTATTTTTTCTTTAATGACCCTTAATATGTCTCCCGAAGACTTTGCTTAAAAACCAGCGGCTGAAAAAGAATTACTCACTAATATTCCTTTATGGTCCACCCTCGCCTATGCCCTTGGGGATTTTGGAGGAACAATTGGTTGTATTGGCTTACTTAAAAAGAAAGCATGGTCCATGATGGCCTTTTTGATTTCTCTGGTTGCTGTAATTACACGAATGGGCTATTGGTTATTCTTTACCACTGCCGTGGAAGTATATGGCCCCTCTAGCTATGGTATGCCGTTAATGGTGATTATCATCGCATATTTGCTATTTCGACTTTCTAATAACGGAATTAAGAAAGGCTATTTGACCTAGTTTTTTAGCTTCCCTAAAGATTTTCCAACCAACATAGATACAGCTGCGTCTCCTGTTACATTAACAATAGTACGACACATATCGAGTGGTCTATCGATGGCAAAAATCAAGGCTAAACCAGCTTCTGGAATGCCCGCTTGTGCTAAAACGATCACCAGCATCACAATCCCTGCACTAGGAACAGCTGCTGTACCTATAGAAGCTAAAGTAGCGGTAAAGATAATTCCTAATTGTGCAGAGAGACCGAGGTCTAACCCAAAGGCTTGTGCTATAAAAACAGCAGCCACCCCTTGATAAACACTTGTCCCATCCATATTAATCGTTGCTCCAATAGGCAAAACAAAACTTGTTACTTCTTTATCTACCCCTAAGTTTTCTTCGACGCATTCCATTGTAACGGGTAAAGTAGCCGCACTTGAACTGGTTGAAAAGGCTAATAATTGAGCAGGAGCAATTCCTTTAAAGAATGAACTTGGACTTCTTCCAGTAAAGATTTTGACAATAATCGAGTAAACAACAATCATCGCAGCTAGCCCTAGTAATAAGGTAATCGCATAAAGTGCTAAGGCTTGAAATAATTCTAAACTAGGTGCTTCTACAACTAAGGCAGCTAAAAGTGCAAATACACCATAGGGAGCGGCCATCATGATCATATCGATCAATTTTAAAATAACGGCATTAAAGGAGTCAAAAAAGTCCTTAACGGGTTTTGACGTTTCTTGTGGCAATAGAATCATTCCAATCCCAAAAAATAAGGCAAAAAAGATGATTTGCAACATATTGCGATTATTTGTCGCTGCTGCAAAAATATTAGAAGGAACGATATCTACTAAAGCTTGTAAGGGACCGGCCTCTTGTTGTTTTGCGGCAGCTTCGCGTTTTTGATCAGCATCGCTTGCATAAGCTTCCACTAATTCTTGTCGGGTTTCGACAGAGATCGATTTCCCGGGTTGGATGGTATTGACTAAAATCAACCCTATGGTTACTGCAATTAGGGTAGTTGTTACATAAGTTAAAATGGTTCTACCTCCCATTTGCGATAACTTAGAAATATCTTGTAAATCAGATACTCCCTTAATCAAAGATGCGAGAATCAAAGGAATAGCAATTAGTTTGAGTAAATTGATAAAGATGGCTCCAAAGGGCTTGATGTAATCTCCCACAAAGGCTCCACCTCCCTCAACAAAAGACAAAACTAACCCAAAAACAACTCCTAGGGCCATTCCGATTAATATTTTCCAATGTAAAGCGATACTCTTCATATTATATTTTATTAGTTCTGCGAATCAATTCATAGTCAGCCAAAACTAAAGCCGCCATCGATTCAACAATGGGGACGGCACGTGGAACTACACAGGGATCATGCCTCCCTTTACCTTCCATTGTTACTTTCTCGCCTTTATTATTAATTGTTTCCTGTGCTTGCATGACGGTAGCAACTGGTTTAAAGGCTACATTAAAATAAATATCCATTCCATTAGAAATACCCCCTTGAACTCCGCCTGATCGGTTGGATTGTGTACTTCCATCGGGATTAAAAGAATCGTTGTGTTGACTTCCCTTTAATTGTGCTCCTCCAAAACCACTTCCATATTCAAAACCTTTTACCGCATTGATCGACAACATCGCTTTTCCCAATTCTGCATGTAGTTTATCAAAGGCTGGTTCTCCTAATCCTACAGGGACATTTTGAATAACACAGCTAATAATTCCGCCAACTGTGTCTCCTTTTTTGCGAATTTGACGAATATAGGCCTCCATTTCTTCTGCCTTTTTAGGATCTGGACAGCGCACAGAATTTTCTTCAATATGCTTGAAATCTAATGCTTGATAAGGGGTCTCCAACTTAATATTTCCAACGGCAGAGACAAAAGCATTAAATCGAATGTCTTTAAGAAATTGCTTTGCAATCGCACCGGCCACTACCCTGCTGGCGGTCTCGCGCGCAGAACTTCTTCCGCCCCCACGATAATCGCGAAAACCGTACTTTTGATCGTATACATAATCGGCATGAGAAGGACGATAACTGTCCTTTATATGACTGTAGTCATGTGATTTTTGATTGGTATTGTGAATCGCAAATCCAATGGGAGTTCCGGTGGTTTTTCCTTCGAAAATACCCGAGTAAAAAGCGACTTCATCTGGTTCTTTACGCTGGGTTACAATGGCAGATTGTCCAGGTTTTCTCCTATCTAAATCATGCTGTATTGCGTGTAAATCAAGTTCTATTCCAGCGGGGCAACCATCAATAACACCGCCAATTGCAGCGCCATGTGATTCTCCAAAAGTCGTTACGCTAAAAAGTTTGCCAAATTGGTTTCCTGCCATGGGTAAAGTTTAACACAAATATAAGACGAAAAAAAACCATCTACTAGTCCTTCGTTCGATTCGTCTATTTAATGCTTAATGTGTATTTTTACTCCATGAAAAAATTCTCTTTAATCTTCTTTGGACTCCTTATCCTTTTAAATGCTTGTCAGGGTGTTGAAAAAAATACCTTTAAACTAAACGGTACAACAAATCTTCCAGAGGGAAAGCAAATATTTCGCATACAAGCTAATGCGAATAATCAACCTACTACCATCGATACGGCTACCGTGGCCAATGGCCAATTTAGTTTTAAAGGCAGTGTAGAACAAATCGATGTAAATTTCCTTTTTGTTGAAGGAGAACAAGTCAATACTCCCTTTATTGTTGAAGAAGGAACCATAGAAGTTAATTTATTACAAGAGCGTTTGACAGAAATGAATTTATCGGGAACTTCTTCTAATAAGGACTTACAAACCTATCGAGAAGAAACAAAAACTTTTGCAGATAATCTCAATTCCATAGCATCTGAAATTCAATCGGCAAATTCGCTAGGGGACAATATTTTGGTCCAAGATTTACAACAACAATACACTAATTTACAAGCTGATTTATTCGATTATGAAAACAATTTCATCAAATCGAATGTTGATTCTTATATCTCTGCTCTCATCTTAGAACGATTTCTTAATCAAAAAACTTTGCCGCGAAATGAGGCAAAAGAAATTTTTAGCACTTATAGCGATCGTATTCGCAGTAGTAAATCTGGAATCAATGTTTCTAACATTGTCAACGCACCGGTTAATCCCACTGCCATTGGAGAAATTGCTCCCTTATTCGATGGTCCCTCGCCTAATGGGGATCGCATTGCGTTAGAAAATTTTAGAGGAAAAGTAGTGATTATAGATTTTTGGGCATCATGGTGCCGTCCTTGTCGCATAGAAAACCCTAATTTGGTTCGCTTGTACAAACGAATGCACGATAAAGGGCTTGAGATAGTAGGTGTTTCTCTAGATCGTAATAAAACTAGTTGGGAACGTGCTATTGCAGACGATGGTTTGTCGTGGAATCATGTCTCCAATTTAAAGTATTGGGCAGATCCAATCGCACAATTATATAGTGTTAGGGCTATCCCAGCCGCTTTTGTACTTGATGGAGAGGGTCGCATCGTAGCGAAAAATTTACGTGGAGCGCAGTTAGATGCTAAAATTAATGACTTGCTCGCTGACTAGCGATTACTCTGCTGAAAAAGAAACCAACCCGCAACTAAGGTTACCCCTATGATAAGAATAAGGGTATAAAAAGATTTTTCAAAAACAAAAGGGTCGAAAACAAGGGTGCAAATAATTCCACCAATAGCTCCCCCAAAATGTGCTGTGTGCCCAATACCGTCGTTTTGAGATTTTATTCCAAAGAGGGTATAAATCAAATATCCCACTCCAAAAATATAGGCTGGAAAAGGAATGGGAAAGAATATGATAGCAAGCTTCATTTCTGGGAACATTAGAATACTACTATAGACTATTCCCATAATGGCCCCACTGGCCCCCACTGCGGTGTAATAAGGATTTTTTTTATGGTAATGATAAGCTAAACCATTCCCCATTAATAAGCTTATCACATACAGGAGAATAAAATTTACGGTACCCAAACCATACAAAGCATTCCTGCTAAAAATAAAAAGAGTAAAGCCATTAAAAAATAAATGGTTGTAATCCACATGGATAAATCCAGCGGTAAGTAACCTGTAGTATTCTCCCAACTGCACTGCTCTAACATTAAACTTAAACCGATTGAATAATAAAGGATCTTTGAAGGCTCGATAACTAATCAATACGATAATGGCAAGGAGAATTAAAATCAAGGGGGGGGTCCCGTTCATAGCAATTTTTTTTTGTCAAATATAACTATATTTGCCTTCAAAATATTCACCATTTGAAACTGTTCACCTATTTGATTACCTATCCGCTTTTAATCGCGGTTTCTTTATTACCTTATTCGCTGCTTTATACACTTTCAGACTTTTTGTCTTTTCTTTTGTATAAGGTGTTCAAGTTCCGACTAAAGGTTGTAAGGAACAACCTAAAGCTGAGTTTTCCGCATCTTTCTGTTAATGAGCGTATAAGCATCGAAAAGAAATTTTACAAAAACCTATGTGATGTATTTATGGAGATGGTCAAAAACTTAACCATCTCTGAAAAACAAATTAAAAAGCGTTTTGTATTTGAAAATATGGAACATATCAATGCCCATGAAAAAAAAAAAGAAAGCACTATTTTACTACTAGGTCATTATTCTAACTGGGAAGGTATGTTGAGCATAGGCTATCATCTGGTAGGAAATGGTTATGGGGTATATACCCCTCTTACAAACAAGTACTTTAACCGATTAATCTCAAAATCGCGCGAAAAACACAAAGCCTATTTACTCTCTCGCTACAAAACCGTTGACTTTATTCGTTCCAATGAAAAAAGTGGTGACTATGGCTTGTATGGTTTTATCAATGATCAATCGCCCAGCCCAAAGCCAAAAAGTTATTGGCGCCCATTTATGGGAACTGTAGTTCCAGTATTTACTGGAGCAGATCGCCTGGCAAGAGAATTTAATTTTCCTGTTTATTACACAGAGATTAATAGAGTAAAAAGAGGTTATTACATGGCTAAAGTTTCCCTTCTAGCCAAAGACCCTTCTCAATGTAAGGAAAATGAAATTACCGACTTATTTACAGCTAAATTAGAGGCTCAAATCAAAAGGGATCCTAGTCAATACTTGTGGTCGCACAATCGATTTAAATACAATCATTTAGCCCCTAAAGATGCTTTGAAATAGCGAGTAACTCTGAGGAGAATCTTCGCGTAAGTTCATCTGCCTTGTCTTGGCTGTCAGCTTCTGCATATACCCTTACAATGGGTTCTGTATTAGACTTTCGCATGTGTATCCAACCTTCTTGGAAATCAATTTTGACTCCGTCTATGGTCAAAGGTTGATATTTGCGATATTCATCTTCCATTTTAAGCAATAATGCATCCACATCAAGGGATTCGTCTAGGGCAATTTTCCCCTTGCTCATATAATATTTTGGGTAAGAAGCTTTTAAAGCAGATACGCTACATTTGCGTTGGGCTAATAAAGAGAGGAATAAGACTATTCCAATTAGGGCATCTCTTCCATAATGTAAATTGGGATCAATAATTCCACCGTTTCCTTCTCCCCCTATCACTGCCTTCTTCTCTTTCATTTTAGCCACTACATTGACTTCTCCAACTGCAGATGCAAAGTATTTACCACCAGCATATTCAGTAACATCACGTAAAGCACGTGTTGAAGATAAATTAGAGACGGTATTTCCGGGTGTTTTACTCAAAACATAATCCGCACATGCGACTAGGGTATATTCTTCACCAAACATTTTTCCACTTTCATCCATAAAAGCGAGGCGATCCACATCTGGATCAACCACTATGCCTAAATTAGCTTTCTGTTGAACAACTTCTTTGGCTAAGTCACCCAAATGTTCTTTAAGTGGTTCTGGGTTGTGTGGAAAATGTCCTGTTGGCTCACAATATAGCGGGAAACAGTTTACTCCTAAAGCGTCAAGTAAGGCAGGTATAGCAATCCCACCCGTAGAATTCACTCCATCAACTACAGCAGAGAAACCGGCTGCCTTTATAGCAGGTAAATCAATAAGAGGATGGGCTATAACCGCCTGAATATGTTGGTCGATAGCTGTCTTATCCTGCTTTATCTGCCCTAAATCGTCTACTTCAGCAAAATTAAAATCCTCTTTCTCAACAAGAGAAAGAATCTTTGCCCCTGCAGCTGCGTCTAAAAACTCTCCTTGAGCATCTAATAACTTCAAGGCATTCCACTGTTTTGGGTTATGGCTAGCAGTTAAAATGATCCCTCCCTGTGCTTTCTTTTCTACTACAGCCATTTCAACTGTTGGTGTAGTCGACAAGCCTAAATCAATAATGTCTATTCCCATGCCCACTAAAGTTTGCATGACTAAACTCTGGATCATTTCTCCAGATATACGGGCATCGCGACCGATAACAATGGTCAATTGAGTGTCTTTTGATTGGGATTGCATATAACTTCCATAAGCAGCGGCAAACTTTACGGCATCTATAGGGGTTAGGTTATTCTCTGGGCTACCACCAATGGTTCCACGGATCCCTGAAATAGATTTGATTAAGGTCATGTGTTAAATTTTACCAAAGATAAAAATTGTGGAGGATTTAAAAGGGGCCTACTCTAATAAAAGAGTACTATTTTAGCCCTATGAATTTCCTTGCACATCTTTACTTGTCTGGTTCAGATAATGACCTTCGTTTTGGTAATTTTATTGCAGACGCTATTCAAGCAAATCAATACTGCCAATAACCTAAAGCTATTCAAGAGGGAATTCATCTCCACCGAAGTATTGATTCTTTTACAGACTCTCACCCCATTTTCAGACAACATTGTAAGTTGTTTTTTTCAGCGCATAGTCATTATGCCAGGGTTATTTTAGACGTTGTTTACGATCATTTTTTAGCTCAATTATGGGAAGACTACCATGGGGCAAAACTAGTGGATTATGTCGCTGAATTTTACTGTGTTACAGATAAGCAAAAAGCACTATTACCCGACAAGATGCAATGCTCATTTGAATTGATGAAAGAGCAAAATTGGCTCGTGGAATACCATTCAATAAAGGGCTTAGAACGCATTTTATTTCACATGAGCAAGCGCACCTCATTCCCCTCTAACTTTCCTGCTGCAATTGAGGTTGTAGAAGCCAACAAAGAACAAATGATGGCAGAATTTCAAGTCTTCTTTTCTGAATTAGAACAGCATTGCAAGAATCATATAGAATTGCAAGCATAGTTAGGGAACTTTCGTTAAATTTAAGGCCTTTAAATTATTCTATGAGAAATTTCTTCTACCTTTTAGTCCTAGTACTTTTTATTCAATGTAACCCATCCCCAAAAGCGTCCATTCAAGCTGCGGTTGTCTCCGCTCGTATTGAAGCCTCTGAAGCTGGAAAAACAGTAATGATGCAAGGCGGAAATGCTTATGACGCCATGGTAGCGACAAGCTTTGCACTAACAGTTGTTTATCCCGTCGCAGGAAATATTACGGGAGGTGGATTTTTTGTTTACCGCACTGCGAAAGGAGAAACCGGAACCTTAGATTATCGCGAGATGGCTCCGCTAAAAGCCACTAAAGATCTTTATCTGGATGAAGAAGGTGATGTTATCCCTAAATTAAGTACTGTAGGCGGTTTAGCCGTTGGTATTCCAGGAGCAGTTGCAGGAATTCTTGAGGTACATCGCAAGATGGGTTCTCTCCCACTAAATCAACTTTTGGCACCCGCCATCAAATTAGCCGAGGAGGGTTATATCGTTTCTGAAAAACAAGCCAAAAGCTTTAAGCTTTACAGGGATATATTTATCGAAGTCAACGGAAAAGATACATTTTTTGCCCAAGAACACAAGGCTGGGGATCGCATTATTAATCTTCCTTTAGCGAAAACCCTCAAAGTGATTGCAGCAAAAGGAGAAGCAGGTTTTTATCAGGGATGGGTTGCAGAGGCCATGGTTAACAAAATACAAGCCACTGGAGGAATTTTAAGCCTTGACGACCTTAAGGCTTATTCTCCCAAGTGGCGTGATCAAGTAAAATTTGAGTATAAAGACCTTAAGGTAATTTCTATGGCACCTCCTTCAAGTGGGGGGATTTGTTTGGGCCAAATGATGCAAATGGTTGCTCCCTATGATCTTAAAAAGATGGGTCATAACACTGCCGAAAGCATGCATTTAATGATAGAGGCAGAACGCCGTTCCTATGCAGATCGCAGTTACTTTTTAGGCGATCCAGACTTTGTATCTGTGCCTCAAGCTCATCTTATTGATAAAAGCTATAATGCGGAACGCATGATGAGTTATTCTCAAGAAAAGGCTACGCCTTCCAGCGAAGTTGCTCACGGGGATATTATCATAGTAGAAAGTGACGAAACCACCCATTTCTCAATTGTTGACAAAGATGGAAATGCGGTTTCTGTCACCACAACGCTAAACGGTGCTTATGGATCTAAGGTTTATGTAGATGAATTAGGCATATTTATGAATAATGAAATGGACGATTTTAGCAGTAAGCCTGGAGTCCCAAATATGTTTGGCCTTACAGGAACTGAAGCCAATAGTATTGCTCCTAAAAAACGCATGTTAAGCTCTATGACCCCTACTATTGTTGAAAAAGACAATCAATTGTATATGGTAGTTGGAACCCCAGGTGGGTCAACTATTATCACTTCTGTCTTTCAAACCATATTAAATGTATATGAACATGGTATGGACATGCAAGCTGCAATTGATGCCCCCCGTTTTCATCATCAATGGTTGCCTGATCTGGTTGTTTTAGAACCCAATAAATTCGATGATGTTGTCATAAATGACTTAAAATATAAAGGGCATAATGTAGAGGCAAAATACAGCCGTATCATAGGAAAAGTAGATGCCATTCTTGTTGATGAAAATGGCGTGATTAGTGTAGGTGCTGATCCAAGAGGAGATGATGCTGCAGCGACTTTCTAACCACCCCCAAAGAAAAAAAATGATAGTAAAGGAAAATTGTATTGATGTACAAGGCGCACGTGTTCACAATTTAAAAAATATAAATATTAAAATTCCACGAGACCAACTTGTGGTTATCACTGGACTATCAGGGAGTGGGAAGTCTTCCTTAGCCTTTGACACCATCTATGCAGAGGGACAGCGTCGCTATGTGGAAACTTTCTCTGCTTATGCAAGGCAGTTTCTAGGCAATCTAGAACGCCCAGAAGTGGATAAAATCGACGGACTCTCTCCGGTAATTGCCATAGAACAAAAAACGACGTCAAAAAGTCCACGCTCTACTGTGGGAACCATTACAGAACTTTATGATTTTTTACGTTTGATGTATGCAAGAATAGGAACCGCTTACAGCTATAATTCTCAAGAGAAAATGGTAAGTTATACCGATGATCAAATCATTAATTTGATTTTAAGAGATTATGATCAAAAAAAGGTAATGCTTCTAGCTCCAATCATTAAATCAAGAAAGGGGCACTATCGTGAACTATTTGAAAATCTAGCTAGACAAGGCTTTGTAAAAGTTCGTGTTGATGGGGTTGTCGTCGAACTTTCTCGTGGAATGAAAGTTGATCGCTATAAAACACACGATATCGAATTGGTCGTCGATCGAATGACCGCCGACAATAGTGAAAATAGCATCAAGCGCTTAAGAGAATCGATGATTGCAGCCATGTATCAAGGAAATGATACCCTTATGGTACTCGATACTGAAACACAAGTAGCCCGATATTTTAGCCGCAATCTAATGTGTCCAAGCTCTGGAATCTCCTACCCTAGCCCAGAGCCAAATTCATTTTCATTTAATTCCCCAAAAGGCATGTGCTCAAACTGTAAAGGTCTTGGGGTGCAACATGTGGTAAATACCAATAAAATCATCCCAGATCAATTTTTATCAATCGCTGGAGGAGGAATTAAACCACTGGGGAATAAAAAAAGTTCTTGGGGGTATAAGCAAATGGAAACAATCGCTAAACGCTATAATTTTTCCCTTACCGATCCCATTAATAAAATTCCTGCAGAAGCAGTGGAAGTCATTTTAAGGGGAGGTAATGAGTCCTTTTCTGTAGCTTCAAAAACCTTAGGGATCACGCGCAAATACAAAATTGATTATGAAGGTATTGAACACTTCATTTTTAATCAACATCAGCAAGCCGATTCTATGAATCTTAAACGGTGGGCTGCTGAATTTATGGACCAAGAAAACTGCCGTAGTTGTAAAGGGAACCGATTAAACAAGCAAGCCCTCAACTTTAAAATTGACCAAATGTCTATTGCAGATCTTGCTCAAATGGACTTGAGTGAATTGTATCAATGGACGAATGAACTCCCAAAAAAACTTTCACCAAATCAATTAAAAATCGGAGAAGAAATTATTAAAGAAATAAAATCAAGAACAGAATTCCTTCTCAATGTAGGGCTCAATTATCTGAATTTAAACCGCTCTTCAAAATCCCTTTCAGGTGGAGAAGCACAACGTATTCGTCTCGCAACACAAATTGGTTCACAATTAGTGGGGGTCCTCTATATTCTTGACGAACCCAGTATTGGATTACATCAAAGAGATAACGAACGCCTTATTGATTCTCTTACTGCTTTGCGTGATATTGGGAATTCTGTAGTTGTGGTAGAACACGATAAGGATATGATCGAGCGTGCGGACTATGTAATTGATTTAGGGCCTCACGCTGGAAAGAATGGAGGTGAAATCATTTCAAAAGGCAACCCACAAGAAATCTTAAGTGATCAATCGTTAACTGCTGACTATCTCACTGGAAAGAAAAGCATACTTATTCCTTCGGAAAGAAGAAAAAGTAACGGAAAAAAACTTCAATTAAAAGGTTGCAAAGGAAATAACCTCAAAAATATTGACCTAGAGATCCCTTTAGGCTTAATGATTGGTGTAACAGGTGTTTCTGGAAGTGGGAAATCCACTTTAATCAACGAGACCCTCTATCCTATTCTCAATGCCCATTATTACAATGGTGTCAAAAAGCCTTTAGAATATTCTTCCATTAAAGGGTTAGAAAACCTTGATAAGGTAGTCGATGTCAACCAGAGTCCCATTGGGCGAACACCTCGCTCAAACCCTGCAACCTATACCGGTGTTTTTAGCGAAATACGTTCCTTATTTACTCAAACTCCTGAAGCACAAATTAGAGGCTACAAGCCTGGCCGTTTTAGCTTTAATGTTACCGGTGGTAGATGTGAAACATGCACGGGTGGTGGACTAAAAGTCATTGAAATGAACTTTTTGCCAGATGTTTATGTAGAATGTGAGTCATGTCAAGGGAAGCGTTTTAATCGCGAAACCCTAGAGATTAGATTCAAAGGAAAATCTATTGCAGATATCTTACAAATGACCATCAATCAAGCCTGTGATTTTTTTGAGCCAATTCCAAAAATCTATCGCAAGCTTAAAACATTACAAGACGTAGGTTTAGGCTACATTGCTTTGGGCCAATCTTCTACTACTCTCTCTGGTGGTGAAGCACAACGAATAAAATTAGCTACGGAGCTCGCTAAAAGGGATACAGGAAACACCTTATACATTTTAGACGAACCTACTACTGGATTACATTTTGAAGATATTCGAGTATTACTAGAAGTGTTAAATCACCTTACCGAAAAAGGAAATACAGTACTCATCATAGAACACAACCTCGATGTAATTAAGCAGGTTGACTATATTATTGATGTAGGTCCAGAAGGGGGAAAAGGTGGTGGTAGCATTATAGCACAAGGAACACCAGAAGATATTTTGGACGTGGAAGGAAGTCACACTGCCCATTACCTTAAAAAAGAATTTAACTCTTATGAAAATATCCAACGATAAAGAAAACACCCCCAAGAAGAAAGACGCCTGGTCTGTCTTCAAGATTATGGGAGAATTGGTCAATGGCTATGAACAACTTAATGCAGTAGGCCCTTGTGTATCTATTTTTGGCTCTGCAAGAGCAAAACCTACTACCCCCTATTATCAATTGGGAATTGAGATTGCCCATGCCATCGCAGAAAAAGGTTATGGTATCATAACTGGTGGCGGCCCTGGGATAATGGAAGCAGGAAATAAAGGGGCACAAATGGGTAATGGGATTTCTATAGGATTAAACATCGACCTGCCTTTTGAACAAACTTCTAATCAATTCATAGACAAAGAGCACAACCTTAACTTTGAATACTTCTTTGTGAGAAAAGTCATGTTTGTTAAATTTTCAAAAGCTTTTGTTGTTCTCCCTGGTGGTGTAGGAACCCTAGACGAATTATTCGAGGCCGTCACATTAGTTCAGACAGGAAAAATTAAAAAAATCCCCATTATCTTAGTCAATATAAATTATTGGACTGGGCTACTTGATTGGCTTAAAAACACCCTTTTAGCGCAAGGAATGATCAACGAAGAAAATCTAAGTTTAATTCAATTGGTAGAGACCAAAGAGGAAGTGCTTGGCCTTTTGGATAAATTTTACCCAAAAGAACAATAAAAACTCACGTGCTAATGAAACGTCAAGGTCTGTTTTTATTGATTATATTTTGCTTTAGCTTAAATACATGCTGGTCGCAGCAAGTCCCTGATTATAATATTAAAGCTCACCTTGATCCTATTGAAAATGAAGTTCATGTTGTTCAAAAGATTCACTATACCCATCTAAAGGACTTTCCTACAAAAGAAATTTATCTCAACGACTGGAATCACGCCTACAGTTCTACAGAGAGCCCATTAGCCAAACGCTTAGTCGAGGAATACAACCGGAGCTTTTACCTTTCAAAAAAATCTAAAAGAGGAGCAACAGCAATCGAAAGGTTAAAGGTAAACGGAAATGCTAACAACTGGGAAAGACTCGAAAATCAGATTGATATTATCAAAGTTACCCTAGACGAAGAAATCACTAAAGGGTCAGTCGTTAAACTCGAAATAGCCTATACTCTTCAACTACCTGATGCTAAATTCACGGGCTATGGTATAACCGATCTTGAAACCTATTTTTTAGAAAACATTTTTTTAAGTATTGCTTGGCAAAATCCAAAAGAATGGGCGCCTATAAGCAATTTAGATTTAGAGGATACGCCTAACAGTAAGGGAGATTATAATATTGTCTTTTCTCTGCCCAATAAGCTTGAAATAGTATCTAATCTAACTCCTTACAAAAAAGAATTAACAAAGGACGAGCTCATTTATTCGTTTAAAAATAAAGATAAAAAACAACTATTGTTTCAAATTGGAGCACAAAATGACTACAGTGCTTTCAGTTTTGACAGAAAAGAAATCTCCTCTAACCTAAAGGCAAACGATCTAAGTGAAGCTGGAAGTAGATATAGCCTTAAGAAAATCAACACTTTCTTAAACAATATTTTAGGGGATTTTCCCCATGGTCACATCTTACTTTCCCAAGAAAAATATGAAAAGCGTCCTTTTTATGGTTTGACCTTAGTTCCAGCATTTTTAAAGCCTTTTCCCCCTCAGTTTGAATTTGAAATAAAAGCAATTAACACCTATTTATACCATTACTTAAATGAGATATTACCCTTACATCCACGGGAAGATTACTGGTTAATAGGAGGTATTCACACCTATTTAATGATGCGTTATGTGATTGAATATTATCCCAATAAAAAGCTTTTAGGCTTAGTTCTTCGTCAACCTATTGCAAAGTTTTTACTCAAAAAATACTACTTTAAAGATTTGAGTTTTGAGGATACTTTTATAGAGTATCACGGATTTGTACTAAGACGAAATTTACAGCAAGCCTTAATTACCCCAAAAGAGGAGCTAATCAAATTTAACGAACAAATTGGCTCGCCTAGTCAGATGGGCTTACTCCTCAACTATGGAATCAACTTTAGCAATAAAAACATCACTCATTTTATCTCAGAAATAAAATCAAACCAACTCAGCGGACCCGAGCTTTCCGAATTCTTTTTCAATTATTTTGACCTAAATCAAAGTATTTTTTTTAAGACTTATTCTACAGGAAGAAAACCTGTTGACTTACGCTTTACCGGTATTAAAGAAAAAGAAGGACAGATCACTTTTAGCATAGAAGAAAAAAATAATTTCAGTCCCCCATTCTCTATTGGATTAGTCAAAAACGACAGCCTTCTAAAGCAATACAAATTCACTGGAAAACAGTTAAATACACCCTTAAATATTGGGAAGGAACAGGCCGATTATGTGGTGATTAACCCTGTAACAAAATTACCTGAATTCAATCCCAGAAACAATTGGAAAAAACTGGGCGGTTTAGGCATAAAGCCGTTACGATTGACCTTTGTAAAAGACCTTGAAAACCCACAATTTAATCAAGTTTTTTACAACCCACGGATGGACTTCAATGTATATGACGGCTTGTCATTTGGTGTAAGACTTAACAATAAAACTATAAAATCAAGGCCGTTCACTTTTAATTTAGAACCTTTTTATAGTACCAAAGAAAAATCATTAGTAGGAACCTTTGTAACCTCTTATTCTCGATTGAATAGCGAAAGTGATTATTATTTAACGAAAATCAATCTTACTGGTTCGAGTTTTCATTATGATACCAACCTTAGGTATAGTAGTTTATTTACCTCTATCAATATTTTTAAAAGAAATCGCAATCTAAGAGACAATAAAAAACAACTCATTAACCTTTTTTGGCAATATGTAGATCGAGATGAAAACAAGAATGCGATCCAAAATCCTAACTATAGCATCACTGGCCTAAATTATATATTCTCAAATAAAGGAGCATTAGATTATTTTACCCTTAATGCTGGTTTTGAAGGAAGTGAGAAATTTGGAAAAATTAATTTTACAACAGAATACCGTCATCTCATGAGCAGTGGAAGGCAAATTTCTCTGCGGCTATTCGCCGGAAAGTTTTTGTGGCGCAATACCCTAAACAGCAGCTATTTTGATTTTGCATTAGACCGTCCCACAGATTATCTGTTTCAGTATAGCTATATAGGACGATCTGAGACCACTGGAATTTACAGCCAGCAGTTTATACCTGCAGAGGGTGGCTTTAAATCACAATTTGATAATCCCTATTCAGATGATTTATTAATTACCCTAAACAGTAGTATTGGCTTGTGGAAATGGATAGAAGCCTATGGTGATTTGGGGTATATTAACCAAAGAGAACAAAGTTCAAGGATTTTATTCGATACGGGTTTACGCCTAAATCTAGTTCCAGATTTCCTTGAAATTTATTTTCCATTGTACAACACAAAAGGATTGCAACTCCAAGGACCTGATTACCAGAAAAAAATAAGATATGTCATCACTTTTGACCCTAGAACTTTAACACAGTTGTTTTCACGCAAGTGGTTCTAAGGCTGTTTTGACTGTGTGGTTTTTCAAATAAATGGGTTAATTTATGTAAATTTGCACATCGCGAAAAAGAACTATGCCCAAGACAAAAGACATTGCGCTTTCTACCCTCACTTTTGATTCTTTCAAAGAGCAACTCCTCAACGACTACCGCATTATTGTTCTTAGTAGAGAATGCAGCCTCTTAGGTCGTAAAGAAGCATTAACAGGAAAAGCAAAGTTTGGTATTTTTGGAGATGGAAAAGAATTACCACAATTAGTTTTAAGTCGATTTTTCGAAAAAGGAGATTTTAGGGCGGGTTATTATAGAGATCAGACCATTTTAATGGCTCAGGGTTTATTGAGCCCACAGCAGCTGTTTTCAGCCCTTTATGCTCATCCCGATATAGAAGTAGAACGCATGTCTGGTGGAAGACAAATGGGAGCTCATTTTGTTACTCCTAGTCACGATCAAAAGGGGAATTGGCTTGATTTGACAAAACAGTACAATCACAGTTCAGATATCTCTCCTACTGCTGGTCAAATACCTCGTTCGATAGGTTTAGCACAAGCTTCTAGAGTTTATCGTGCCCTGGGAATCCAAGAAAGCAAAGGATTTTCAAATAATGGTAATGAAATCTCCTGGGGAACCATAGGAAATGCCTCCACTAGTGAAGGTGTTTTTTTAGAAGCCATGAATGCTGCTGGCGTTTTGCAAATTCCTTTAGTGATGAGTGTATGGGATGATGGCTATGGAATTTCTGTTTCCAATGAACACCAAACCACTAAAGGGAGTATTTCTCTAGCACTTGCGGGTTTACAGAGAACGAAAACCCAGAAAGGAATCGAAATCATGCATGTGAATGGCTGGGACTACCCTGCCCTAGTAAGTACCTATCAAAAAGCGGCAGACTTGGCTAGAGAAGAACATGTACCTGTATTAATCCATGTAGACGAATTAACCCAGCCATTAGGGCATTCTAGTTCTGGATCGCATCATCGCTATAAATCAAAAGAACGCCTTGAATGGGAAATTGATTTTGATTGCAATAAAAAAATGAGAGAATGGATTCTAGAAAAAAATATTGCCAATGAGGCAGAGCTTATTGGAATAGAAAAAGCCTGCAAAGCAGAAGCAAGAGAATCCAAATTTGAAGCTTGGAAATCATATCAGGAACCTATTTTAGACAGTAAAAACATTCTATTACCTCTCCTGGAGACCCTACAAAAAGAAGCTGCAAATGAACCTGGAATTCAAATCATTAGTGCCCAACTGTCACAAAAGACAGAACCCTCTTACAAAGATTTGTTGCACGCTGCACGAAAAGCTTTACGCATTGCGGCAAAATACAATAGTCCTTTAAGCAAGCAACTCAAACAATGGACCAGTGACTTGACAAATTCGTTACGCCCAAAAGTGAGTTCACATCTTTACAGCGAATCGAATTATCAATTAAAAAATATAGCTGCTGTTGCACCACGATACAAAGAGGAAAAAGATTTAGTAGATGGCCGAATTATAATTCGCGACAATTTTAAAGCCCTTTTTGAAACAAAATCAAATGTCCTTCTTTTTGGAGAAGATGTAGGGAAAATTGGCGATGTCAATCAAGGAGCAGAAGGGCTGCAAGCCCAATTTGGCGAAACAAGAGTCTTTGACACAGGGATAAGAGAAGCCACCATCATTGGACAAGGAATTGGTATGGCATTAAGAGGTTTACGCCCTATTGCGGAAATTCAATACCTAGACTATGTATTGTACTGCCTTCATACCCTTAGTGATGATCTTGCCTCCTATTTATATAGAACGGTAGGACAACAATCTGTTCCACTTATTGTGCGTACTAGAGGGCATCGACTTGAAGGTATTTGGCATAGCGGCTCTCCCATGGGTGGGCTAATTCACTTATTGAGAGGTGTTAATCTTTTGGTTCCTAGAAATATGACCCAAGCCGCTGGTTTCTATAACACCTTGCTAGAAGGAGATGAACCTGCTATAGTGGTAGAATCCCTCAATGGCTATCGCTTAAAAGAAAACTTACCCACAAATTTAGGTAGCTTCCGCATCCCAGTTGGGAAGATAGAAGTGCTTAAACAAGGAGAAGACATTACCCTTATTTCATATGGCTCCACCTTGCGCATAGTAGAAGAGGCGTCAAAAGAATTACTTCAATACGGAATAGATGCAGAGGTGATTGATATTCAATCATTACTCCCATTTGATATTGCGCATGAAATAAAAGATAGTGTGACAAAAACAAATCGTTTATTGATTATCGACGAAGATGTTCCCGGGGGTGCTACAGGCTTTATTTTACAACAGTTACTCGACGTGCAAAACATCTTCCCTTTACTAGACAGTGCACCTCAAACCTTGAGCGCACAAGCACATCGTCCAGCTTATGGAAGTGACGGAGACTATCTCTCTAAACCATCTCTGGATGATATTGTCGAAAAAGTTTATCGCACTATGCAGGAAAGTAACCCAAGTAATTTTCCCTAGACTAAACGGAAACGATTTTTAAAATCATTTCTTTCATCAATTCCTCTAATGGCATATTATGAGCACCTACTCCTTTACTCTTAAGGTCATATATTTTTAATATCGACAGTACTTTTGCTGCTTGTCGAATATTGTATTTTTTAGCTGCTACTTGATAATCTTTTAGAAAATAAGGAGATACCCCTAACACCTTAGGCGCATCAGAAGGCGATGTGAGACCGTGATACATAAAAACTTTTTGAAAGAAGTTAAATAGTACCGTAATGTTTAATACCGCGGGGAATTGAGAAGGGTTTCCAGCCATATACTTTACAATTCGATAAGACAATTCAAGATTGCGCTGCCCTAAAGCATTTTGCAATTCAAAACTATTGAAGTCTTTACTATAACCAATATGTTCTTCTATATGTGCTGGAGTAATTGTGCTACCACTGGGGATACTATGGGTCAACTTTTCTAATTCTTTGTCAACTTTTCCCAGATTACTCCCTAAAAAAGAGACTAGCATGGCTAAAGCTTGTGGATGAAACTGAAAACCGTATTCTCTCCCTTTCTTTTCGATCCATGGACCAATTTGATTGTCATACAATGGTTTTGTCTCTAATAAAATCCCATTTGCCAAGATGTTCTTAAGGATTTTTTTACGCTTGTCAACCTTCTTGTGCTTATAGCATAAAACCAAAACAGTTTGTGGTTGTGGCGCTGCACAATAGGCCGCTAATTCATCAAGGGTTCGGTCGAGGTACTGCGCTTCTTTAACTAGAATAAGTTGTTGCTTTCCCAGCATAGGATAACGCTTTGCTGCTTCAACAATATGATCTATACTGGTTTCTTTACCATACATTACAGTTAAATCAAAGTCTCTGGCACTTTCTTCTACAACTGTCTTTGTTAGGGCATCGGCAATTTCATCTATAAAATATGGCTCTGTTCCCATTAATAAATAAACAGGAGCAAAGTTTTGCTGTGCGATAGAAGAGAGTATCTGTTGCGTTTCTTTCAATGAGAAAATTTTGTCACATTTGCAGTATGGAACAACTCAATTTCAATCGTTATCCCTTTACGCTCAAAAATAGAGAAAATAAGCGATACATATTTGATGTTATTCGCAAAAAAGACATTTTACTTACGCCAGAAGAATGGGTTAGACAGCATTGCCTTCAATACCTAATTCAAGAGAAAAATTATCCACTTAGCTTAATCAATGTCGAAAAAAAATTGAAGGTATATGATCGAGATAAACGATATGACATCATTGTCTACACCCCACAGGGCAAAGTGACTTTATTAGTTGAATGCAAAGCCCCTCATGTGGCTATAGACCAAGATGTTTTTGATCAAATCGCACGTTATAATCTTAGTACAAATAGTCAATATCTTATGGTAACTAATGGATTGACCCACATTTACTGTCAAATGGATTACACAGCTGAAGCCTACCAATTTCTAAAAGACCTACCTCCTTATACCCCGACAATATGAAAATAGCCATTGTTATTTTAAATTGGAATGGGCGTTCCTTACTGGAACGATTTCTTCCAGATTTAGTCAAGCACTCTAACGATGCAGAACTGTGGGTAATTGACAATGCTTCCAAAGATGATTCATGTGTTTTTTTAAGTCAACAATACCCACAAATCAAGCAAGTCGTACTTGATCAAAATTATGGATTTGCTAAGGGGTACAACTTTGGGCTTAAATCAATAGAAGCAGATTTATATTGTCTACTTAATAACGATGTTGCGGTTAGCTACAATTGGTTATCACCCATGAAAGAGGCTTTTAAAGAGGATGAACTGGCTATAGCCCAGCCCCTACTTTTGCAATATGACCAACGCCAATTGTTTGAATATGCTGGTGCTGCAGGAGGATATATTGATCAGTATGGTTTTCCCTATTGCCGTGGGAGACTTTTTGAGCAGCTAGAAGAAAATAAAGGACAATACAAAACAAGCCTCTGCTTTTGGGCCAGCGGCGCATGCTTCTTTATTCGTCGTTCTGTTTGGGAAGAATTAAATGGCTTCGATGAAGATTTTTTTATGCATCAAGAAGAAATCGATTTGTGTTGGCGATCATTTAATCTTGGATATAAAACCAAATGCATTGCTGGTTCACAGGTATACCATCTGGGCGCAGCCTCTTTAAAACCTTCTCCCCAAAAGACCTTTTACAACCATAGAAATTCGCTGTGGATGCTCATCAAAAACATCCCAAAAAAATACCTCTTTAGGGTTGTTTTTATGCGCTTAATCTTAGATGGGTTCGCCGCAATAAGGTATTTAAGCACGGGTAATGTAACCTCTTTTTTTATGGTGATTAAAGCCCACTTTATCGTTTATGGTAGTGTAAGAAGAACCCTTTCTAAAAGAGAATTAAATCATCAAAAACAGTCTTATTATCGCCTTAAAAGCCTGCCATGGAATTATTTTGTCTTAAGAAAAAGTAAATTTTCAGATTTGTAGCGATTATCTATTGAAAAACATTTATTTTTATAGCTTAAATAATATTTGATCATGAAAAAAACAGTTTTCTTAATGACCCTATGCGTTGGTTTGCTTGCTTCTTGTGTTTCGTCTAAAAAATTTAGCGAACTCGAAGATTTACAAAAAAGTACAAACGATTTGCTTAATGCTGCGACAGTAAAACTCAATACATGCGATGAGGAAAAAGCTGCTGCTTTATCCAACGTTGCTTCTCTTGAAGAGCAAATCAATTTCTTAAAATCAAACAACCAAGATTTAATTAGCAACCTAGGTAATCTTACTACTCTTTCTCAAAAAGGAGCTGAAAATCTTGAAAAATCATTAGAAAGCTTAAAAGAAAAAGATACCAGGATTAAAAGTTTGCGTGATGCTGTAACCCGTAAGGATTCTGTTACACTTGCATTAGTTACGAGTCTTAAAGGTGTGTTAGGAAACATCGCAGATGAAGACATTGAAATCAATGTTGAAAAAGGAGTGGTTTATGTTTCTATCTCTGATAAATTATTATTTAAAAGCGGAAGCTTTTCTGTCAATAATGCAGCAAAAGAGGTGTTAGGTAAAGTTGCTAAAGTAATTAACGATAAGCCAGAATTAGAATTCATGGTAGAGGGTCACACTGACAACGTGCCAATCAAAGTAGAAGGAACGCAAGACAATTGGGACTTATCTGTTAGAAGAGCAACTGCTATTGTTCGTATTCTTGAGAAAGACTTCGGTGTAGCGCCAGAGCGCATGACTGCAGCAGGACGCGGTGAGTATATCCCTGTAGCTGACAATGACTCCTCTGCTGGAAGAGCAAAGAACAGAAGAACACGCATTGTAGTATTACCTAAATTAGATCAGTTTTATGACTTAATTAACCAAGGCATGGAACAAGCTGCTTCTAACTAATAGCGCTAAAAGTAAATAGAAACGCTTCCTGCTAGGAGGCGTTTTTTTTTGCCTTAAATAAAATCAATTTCTCCCTTTCCTTTCCGAATCACAGTAAAAGGATCTGTGGTCAAATCTATCACACTTGAAGGGACGTTACCACAAGGCCCAGCATCCACAAAGAGATCTACTTTCCCATCCCAGGCAGATAAGATTGTATCAGGATCAGAGGTGTACACCAATATTTCATCTTTGTCGTGTAAAGATGAAGTTAATAAGGGAGCATCTAGGTGGGACAATAGTGCTTTCAGGACAGGATGATCTGAAATTCTAACCCCTATGGTCTTTCTTTTTTGAAAGGGTTTGGGGAGTTTATTGACCGCCTCCATTACAAAAGCATATGGACCAGGAAGAGAACGTTTTAACAATCTATACACCTTTGCGTCAAAGGGCTTAACATAATTAGACAATTCACTAATATCTTCAAATAAAAAGCTAAGCGGAGCTTTTTCCAGTTTGATGTTTTTTAATCGAGCTAGCTTTTCAAGGGCAACGGCATTATTGCTTATACAACCCAAAGCATAGACCGTATCTGTAGGATAAATCATCACAGCTCCTTTTTTTAATGCTAAGGCAACTTGATCGAGATCTCTATCGTTTGGGGAAGAAGAAAAAAGAGTATAGACCTGTGTTTTCATAAAAGAATTTTAAGTTTTGCAAATCGTAACAAAAGCTTTTTTTTTCCTACTCCAGCAAATTTAATTGTAACTTTTTTATCGTTCCCGCTTCCTTCTACTTGAACAACTACACCTTTGCCAAAACGTTGATGTTCTACTTTAGTTCCAGAGGGTAGTTCTATCAAGGCTTCTTTTGGATTAGCATCAAGTGGGGCTTCTTGCAACATTCTCAATTTTTTTAATTGACTGGGATTAGGCGAGGTATTAGGCATACCATCCCATGATTTAGGGACTTGTGTAGCTACTTTTGTGGGTTTGTGATCGCCAAAAATTGAGGTATTAACCAGGGGTTTGTATTCATAATATGAAGTGGTGATTTGATAGTCCAAAAACTGCTCATCTATCTCTTCGATAAAACGACTAGGTTCTGCTTCATTGAGTTTTCCCCAGCGATAGCGCGACTGAGTATAAGACAAAAAGGCCCGTTTTTCTGCCCGGGTCAAGGCCACATAAAATAAACGCCGTTCCTCTTCTAAACCACTGCGTGAATCTAAGTTCATTGCAGAGGGGAAAAGATCTTCTTCCATCCCCACGATATAGACATAAGGGAACTCAAGCCCCTTCGCTAAATGAATGGTCATTAAAGAAACTCGTGGAGTATCATCATTAGCGTTTTCTTTATCAAAGTCTGTAGCAAGGGCAACGTCTTCTAGGAACTCTGAAAGAGCACCTGTTGCATCAGCGATTTCCTCTTGCCCTTCGGTAAAGTCTTTAATTCCATTTAATAATTCTTCGATATTTTCGATCTTACTGATCCCTTCTGGCGTTCCATCTTTTTTTAAATCGACTAAAATGCGTGTTCTTTTGGTAACCTCGTCAACCACTTCAAAGGCATTAGCTTTTTCATTAAACACCTGGAAGCTTTTGATTAAAGTAACAAAGTCACCTAACTTTTGAGCGGTTGCCGCATTAACGCCAATTTTTAGCTCTAAGGCGCGTTTAGCTACTTCAAAAATTGATAGGCTGTGCTGCTTCGCCCCAACCACTAATTTATCGATGGTTGTCTGCCCTATTCCTCTAGCGGGATAGTTAATGATCCGCTTTAAGCTCTCTTCATCTTTTGGGTTGACTAACACCCTTAGATAGGCCAATACATCTTTAATCTCTTTGCGTTGATAGAAAGACAAACCACCATATATACGATAGGGAATATTGCGCTTACGCAAAGCGTCTTCCATCGATCTTGATTGAGCATTGGTTCGGTATAAAATGGCAAATTCACTGTATTTTAATTGCTCTCTAAGGTTGAAATCAAAAATACTTCCAGCCACATGACGGCCTTCATCTGCATCTGTAGGACAGCGTTGTACTTTAATTTTTGCGCCAGAATCGTTTGCCGTCCAAACTTTCTTATCCAATTTTGTTTGGTTGTGATTAATGATGGAATTCGCGGCATTTACAATATTCTGCGTAGAACGATAGTTTTGCTCTAAACGATACATGGTAACATTGTCATAATCTTTCTGGAAGTTAAGAATGTTGTTAATATTGGCTCCGCGGAAGGAATAAATGCTTTGGGCATCGTCTCCAACCACGCATATATTTTGAAACTTGTCTGAAAGGGCTCGAATAATCAGATACTGTGAGTGATTTGTATCTTGGTACTCATCGACAAGGATGTAGCGAAAACGGTCTTGATATTTGGCTAAGACATCGGGAAAGCGATTTAACAATTCATTGGTTCTTAACAATAAATCGTCAAAATCCATGGCCCCAGCTTTAAAACAGCGATCCACATATTCTGCATAAATCTCAACCATTTTAGGACGTTTAGCCATTGCATCTGCTTCTTGCAAATCAGGATCGTTATAATAAGCCCTCACTGTAATCAAGCTATTCTTAAAAGAAGAAATTCTACTTCTAATTTGTTTCGTCTTATATTGGTCTTTACTCAAGCCCATCTCTTTGATAATAGAACTTAATAGGCGATCACTATCTTGGGTGTCATAAATCGTAAAGTTGGATGGATAGCCCAATTTATCTGCTTCTGAACGGAGAATACGGGCAAAAATGGAGTGAAAAGTTCCCATCCATAGGTTTTTTGCTTCACTTTCCCCCACTAATTGAGCAATCCTTCCTTTCATTTCTCTGGCCGCTTTATTTGTAAATGTTAAGGCGAGGATCGAAAAAGAATCTACCCCTTGCGACATCAAGTAAGCAATGCGGTATGTTAATACACGAGTCTTTCCAGAACCCGCACCAGCAATTACAATTAGCGGGCCATCTTTGTGAAGTGTAGGCCCTCGCTGAGCGTCATTTAAGGCGATTAAATTGGCAGTTAGTTGGTCTTTCATAAGCAAATTAAAAGTAGGGAATTAATAAATTTCCTTAACTTTTTTATAGCATAATTATAAACATTGTATCTTCACAACTTTGGAATTATAATCTTATGAAAAAGCAACTTTTTACTATCCTCTTACTCTGCAGTGGTCTTTGGTGTATTGCACAAGATGTTTCTTCAGAACTAGCACAAAAAGTCATTCAATGGCGCCATGAAATCCATCAAAACCCAGAACTTTCTAATAGAGAATTCAAAACGGCCGAAAAAGTAGCTAATCATCTATATTCTTTAGGCATAGAAATACAAACCGGGATAGCTCATACAGGTGTTGTTGGCTTACTTAAAGGGAAGCGGCCCGGAAAAGTATTAGCCTTAAGAGCTGATATGGACGGATTACCGGTTAAAGAAGACAACGACCTTCCCTATAAATCAAATGTAATTGGACAATTTGGCGGACAAGAAACTGGCGTGATGCACGCTTGTGGACACGACACTCATGTCTCTATTTTAATGGGTGCAGCAGAATATCTCGCTAAGAATAATGACTTTGCAGGGAGTGTAAAATTTATCTTTCAACCTGCAGAAGAAGGACCACCACCAGGCGAAAAGGGAGGAGCACGCTTAATGGTAGAAGAAGGTGTATTGAACAACCCAAAAGTAGATGCCATCTATGGACTTCATATCAATTCTGCTACTCCTGTGGGGGTAGTTCGATATAAATCCAAAGGCATTATGGCTGCAGCACAACGCTTTGTCATTAACATAAAAGGAAAACAAGCCCACGGCTCTGCTCCATGGATGAGTGTTGACCCTATCTTAATCAGTGCGAAGATTATTAACGGACTTCAAACGATCATTAGCCGTAATTCAGAATTGACAAAAGAAGGCGCGGTGATTTCTGTAGGATCGATTCACTCGGGTATTCGCTTTAATATTATCCCAGAAAGTGCTCAGATGATCGGAACAATTCGTACCCTAGATGAAGGTATGAAACAAACCATTATCCAACGTATGTACGAGATGGTCCCCAAAATTGCTGAAGCCTATGGCGGCTCTGCAGAAGTAAGTATTAAAGAATCTGCTGCCTTGACTTATAATGATCCAGCCTTAACCCAAATGGCAGTTCAAAGTCTTGAAAAATCTTTGGGAAAAGAGAATGTCCAATTAATGCAAGCAGTAACTGGAGCAGAAGATTTTTCTGCTTTCCAAGAAAAAGTGCCCGGCTTTTATTTCTTTTTAGGTGGACTTAAAGAGGGGAACAATCCAGAAAAAGCTCCTTCTCACCATACACCAGAATTTGTAGTAGATGATAGCGGACTAATTCACGGTGTAAAGGCCATGGTGCAATTGAGCTTAGATTATTTACAATAAACTTTGCTGGCCATGTGACCAGCCTTCTAGCCACCACTTCTCCATTTTGCCTTGATCAAAGACAAGAGAATTGGTGGTAAGTATTTTAGGGGTATAAAATATCCTCAACTCCACTCCTTTTTCTTTGGCCAATAATTGGCCTACTTTAATATTATCCTTGACTATGGTATCTCCCATAAAATCAAGGGTAGACAGCAGTAAATCAAAGGCATTTCTAGAGCGCATTCGGTTGAGTTGCTGCACTTCTGTATTGAGCATAATCGCATCAATCTCTGTCGCCCCCCGTCGGATGGCTTCTTCTATTGCAATAATACAGCCAAACCCCCCATCACCGTATTCATAGCGGTTTTTAATCACTAAACTCATAAAAGGAAGATAGTTACAAGAAATCCAAATCCAGTCTAAAAAGTCTTCATATGTACAATCAGACAAAGACTTGTATTCGATTTCGTTTAAGGTAAAGTTGGAGACACAAACCACAACTTCTTTTTGGCTGTTCTTGATCTGATTAAAAATATCAAAGGAAACATTTTTGGCCAGTAACTTTCTAAGATTCTCACTTTCTCCAAAGGTTTTTCTCCCGCGAAAAAAATTTTTGACAACATTAAAATGATTAATCTTTGTTTTAGCAATTCCCCCTGTACGCTTAACAATAAAGGGATTGTTTGAAAAAATACTTTCTTGGGTCACATGGGTAAATGCATGCTTAATGGCTGAAATTTCATTAACAGCAAGGTGGGAAACCAATAAGCTCCCTGTAGAAGACCCCATAAACAGATCATAGTTTTGTCTGGCTTCTTCTATCAAATATTGAGCTAATCCCCCGGCAAAGGAACCTTTACTTCCGCCTCCGGATATTACTAGGGCTTTTTTCATTCGTTACAACTTGGATTTCAAAGAAAGTTACTCGAATTTTATAGAAAATAAAAGCCGAATTAAGCGTAAAAGAGCAATTTTGTCCCTACTATGGATCTATTACAAACTTCAATTGAGTATTTAAAAGGCATTGGCCCTAATCGTGCTGCACTTTTAAAAGAAGAACTGGGGATTCGCACCTATCAAGATCTTTTGCACTTTTTCCCCAATCGTTACATTGATCGCTCTAGATTTTATACCATTAATCAGCTTCCCCAGAATAATGCGGAAGTTCAAATAAAAGGAGAAATTGTTCAGATTAAAACGGTCCCTCAAAAAAGAGGAAAACGCTTAGTTGCGGTTTTTTCTGATGGACGTTCACAAATTGAACTGGTTTGGTTTCGTGGGCATAAATGGATACAAGAACAGTTAAAACTTAATGCGCCTTATGTTGCCTTTGGACGACTTTCCCGGTTTGGCAGTAAGGCGAATATACCGCATCCAGAATTAACCCTACAAGTAGAATATGAAGCGAGTAACATAGGTGCCCTACACCCAGTCTATCCCTCGACAGAAAAATTGGCCAATAAAGGAATTACCCAGCGTATCATGAAACAAATGATGCTCAATCTCTTTGGCTTAGTTGGAAATCAATTCAAAGAAAACCTCCCCGATTATATGTTGGCAGAACTCCAACTTATCTCACGAAAAGATGCCATTATCAATGCCCATTTCCCCAGTAATACAGGGGAATTAACCCAAGCACAGCGAAGACTAAAGTTTGAAGAACTGTTTTATATACAACTGCAATTAATTCAAAAGAACCGCTTGCAAAAACAAAAAATTAAAGGCTATGTATTTCCTCAAGTGGGAGAAGTTTTTAACACCTATTTTAAAGAGCACCTCCCCTTCCAGTTGACAAGCGCACAACAAAGAGTGGTCAAAGAAATTCGGCAAGATATGGGCACTGGAAAACAAATGAATCGCTTATTGCAAGGCGACGTAGGTTCTGGTAAAACCATCGTAGCGCTTTTAAGTATGATGATCGCAAAAGACAATGCTTTTCAAAGTTCACTAATGGCACCTACCGAAATTCTCGCCATACAACACTACCAATCCATTCAAGAAGCAATAGGGAGTTTACCCCTAAGAGTAGCTCTACTTACAGGATCTATTAAAGGGACCGAGCGAAAAAATATTTATACCGATTTGGCCGAAGGAAAAATTGATTTTTTAATTGGTACCCACGCTTTAATTGAAGACAGAGTACAATTCAAAAATATGGGACTAGCAATTATTGACGAACAACATCGCTTTGGCGTAGCCCAAAGAGCTAAATTATGGCGCAAAAACGATTTACCTCCCCATGTGTTAGTCATGACTGCCACACCTATCCCTAGAACCCTTGCCATGAGTGTTTATGGAGATTTAGATATTTCTGTTATTGACGAACTTCCCCCTGGTAGAAAGGAGATTAAAACCGTCTTACGCTCAGATGCTAACCGCCTTAATGTCTTCAAATTTATTCGAGATGAAATCGACAAAGGCCGACAAATCTATGTGGTTTATCCTTTGATTCAAGAATCAGAAAAAATGGATTACAAGGATTTGATGGATGGCTATGAAAGTCTGGTCCGTTCTTTTCCTTTACCGCATTATCGCATTAGTATCGTTCATGGACAGATGAAGGCGGCAGATAAAGACTATGAAATGCAAAGCTTTGTCGAAGGTAAAAGCCAAATCATGGTAGCGACGACGGTTATTGAAGTTGGGGTAAACGTCCCTAATGCGTCTGTGATGATTATAGAAAGTGCCGAGCGTTTTGGTCTATCTCAATTGCACCAATTACGTGGACGTGTAGGTCGTGGTGCAGATCAAAGTTATTGCATTTTAATGTCGGGTAAAAAGCGCTCTCAAGAAGCTCAAATCCGTTTGCAAACCATGGTACAAACGAATGACGGCTTTGAAATTGCCGAAGTTGATTTACGACTTAGAGGCCCAGGTAATTTGATGGGAACCCAGCAAAGTGGTGTCTTACAGCTTAAGATAGCCGATTTACTCAAAGACCAAGAAATCTTAAAAACAGCCCGTTATTACGCTCAAAAAATTTTGGAATTGGATCCAGAACTTTCATTAGAGAAGCATCAAAGAGTACGACAAACATATGCCAAAATAAGTGCGCATAAAAACATCTGGAATTACATTAGCTAGGGCTATCATTTTGCCTTTTCGTTACTTATATTTGTAACTAAATTTTATTTATGAAAATTTCCTACAACTGGATGCAGCAATTTATCCAAGCTGAACTCCCCATAGAAGAACAACTTGATTTATTGACAGATCTTGGTCTTGAAGTAGAATGCAATAGCTCGTTTGAATCTATTCCAGGTAGTCTAAAAGGTGTTGTTGTAGGCGAAGTATTGACTTGTGAACAACATCCTAATGCAGATCGCTTAAAGGTTACCACTGTCAATATTGGACAAGAAACAGCTGTTCAAATCGTTTGTGGAGCCCCTAACGTTGCTGCCGGACAAAAAGTCCCCGTTGCCACAATAGGAACAACTCTTTATACAACTGAAGGAGAAGCGTGGACCATCAAAAAAGGAAAAATTCGCGGGGAAGCAAGTCATGGAATGATTTGTGCCGAAGATGAATTAAACCTTGGGATTGACCACGATGGTATCATGGTCTTAGACAAAAATCTTGAGCCAGGGACCCCCTGTGCCACCCTTTTCCCAATTGAACAAGACCAAACCATAGAAATTGGCCTCACCCCTAACCGCTCTGATGCAATGAGTCATATGGGTGTTGCTCGTGATTTGAAAGCGGGATGTATTCAACGAAATATTCCTTATAAATGGAATTTTCCTAACACTAATGCTTTTAAGGTAGATAACACTTCCCTTCCAATCGATGTGATTGTTGAAGAATCTAAAATGGCCCCTAGCTATAGCGGAATTACTCTTTCTGGTTTAGAAGTCAAAGATTCTCCCAGTTGGTTACAAAACCGTCTAAAAGCCATTGGCTTAATCTCCATTAACAATATCGTTGATGTGACTAATTATATCTTACACGAATTGGGACAACCCTTGCATGCTTTTGATGCAGATAAAATTAGAGGAAAAGTTTTAGTCAAGACACTAGCAAAAGACACCACCTTTATTACCCTTGACGGAGTAGAGCGCAAGTTACACCAAGAAGATCTAATGATCTGTGATGAAGATAAACCTCTGTGTATTGCTGGCGTATTTGGTGGATTAAATTCTGGGGTAAGTAAAGAGACCAAAAGAATTTTCTTAGAATGCGCTTATTTCGACGCGGTAAGCGTTCGTAAAACAGCTAAAAGACATGGCTTAAATACCGATGCTTCATTTCGTTATGAAAGGGGTATTGATCCAGAAATAGGAGAATTTGCTTTAAAGCGTGCTGCATTGTTGATTCAAGAAATTGCTGGTGGAGAAATTACCAGTGACATCATCCATGTTAAACAGCCCTTAGAAAAAAAAGTCTCTTTATTTATCCAATATAAGCGGATTACTAAAGTACTAGGGCAAGAAATCCCTAAAGATGAACTCATCAATATCTTGAACGCTCTTGAGATTGAAATTATTAATGTAACAGAAGAAGGTTTTTCTATGACTATTCCACGTTATCGGGTCGATGTTACCCGTGAAGCAGATGTGATTGAAGAAATCTTACGTATTTATGGCTATAATAATATCGATAGTCTAAACAGCATGAAAACCTTCTACCCTGAATTCAATTTAAAAACCCCTCACGTTTTAGAGCAAAACATAGCCAAAAAACTTGTGGGATTAGGCTTTCAAGAAGTTATGAATAACTCGATTACTTCTCCTAAATACGCTTCTTTTTCTAACCAATTAGACGAAATTGCCAAAGTGAACCTTTTGAATCCACTAGGACAAGAACTCTCTCAACTGCGCTCTTCTCTACTATTTTCCTCTTTAGAAGTAATTGCTTATAATCAAAATAGACAGCGAAGAGACTTAAAAATCTATGAATTTGGGAAGGTATATCGCCAGTTAGAAAAAGGGCATCAAGAAGATAAGAAAATTGCGCTTTCTCTATGTGGTAGAGTCAATAAAGAGGCGTGGAATACAGCTACAACTGCAAATGACATTTATCGCTTAAAAGGCACTGTCTATGAACTTTTAGAAAGTCTTGGCTTAGATGCACTTACAGAAGAAGCTAGCGACCGAGATATTTTCCAAGATGGGCTTTGCATCTCATCGCGAAAAAAAGTAATTGTACAGATTGGAAGTATTGCGTCGAACGTATTAGAAGAATTTTCGATTGACCAAGAAGTGGTTTATGCAGAGTTTGATTTTGACACCATATATCAATTGGCTTTTAAAAATGAATTAATTGTTACTCCTATTCCAAAGTTCCCTTCTTCTCGTAGAGACTTTGCTTTATTGGTTGATCAAGAAGTTACCTTTGATGCTTTAAAGGAAGTGGCGCAAAAAGTAGAAAGAAAAATTTTGACTCAAATTAATCTATTTGACGTTTATGAAGGGAAGAATCTTCCCGATGGGAAAAAGTCTTATGGATTGAGTTTTTTGTTTGCTGATCCACATAAAACGCTGACAGACAAAAACATTGACAAAGTTATGCAAAAGCTTAAAAACAGCTTTGAAAAAGAGTTTGGTGCCGAATTAAGATAGAATGAATGATTTTTTAATGTGCTTTAAAAGGTAGATTTAAGGATAAATTCCTTAATTTTATAATGACAACGATAATGCGAATGAATATGAAGATGAAGTTATTTCCCCCTACTAACATTGCCGAAAAGCTACAATCATTTAAATATAATGATACTGCTTTGGTAGAAGCAGTAAATACTTTTATTGGTCGTCCCAATTCTATTAATTCGTTTGATTTAGAGGCGTTTGAAACCAAAAACATCTATCATCTCGATACCATTAAATCTATCTGCATAGATTATCGTTTGCGTTTTTTAGATTTAAAGTATTTTAAAAATGATTTACCCCAGGAAGCTTTTGATAAAATTGCTGCATTGGAAGTACAGCACAACACTAAGCTTGCTGGATTTAAAATCATGGCTCCATCAAAATTGTTCCGTCTTAAAAACACTGATGATCCTTTATTGTTTGTTCCTATTGGGAACGATTACTTTTATTTGATTCATCAGTGGGGAGACGATTTGCATCCATTTCGTAAAGTACTTATGTGGCCTTTCAAAAACATTTGGAACCTCTTAGTACTTATTCTCAGTATCAGTTGGTTTACCACCGCCCTTACTCCCATGTCTATTTTTAGTAAAACGACCTCATGGTCCACTTATTGGATGGTTTATTTCTTTATGTTTAAAGCCATTGCTTCGATAGTGTTGTTTTATGGTTTTGCCTTAGGAAAAAATTTTAATCCTGCTATCTGGAACAGTAAATACAACAAATCCTAAATTATGTCTTCCCCCTCTTACCTTCACCTCTTTTCAGGCTCTTCCATTGATGTACTTGCCTTAAGTAATGCACTAACCGAAAAAAATATTATCCCTGTAGTCAAAGACGAGGCAGAATCTGCTCGTCTTGCTGGTTTTGGCCAAACTGCACCAATGATGCAACTTGTTTTTGTTCACGAGGATGAATATGTCAAAGCCAAAATCGTTTTAAAGCAACTATCTGTTTAGGTTTTTACTTATATTAATTTCCACTTCCCTTTTGGCGAAGCCCAAAAAACAGAACTTATGCACATTTTCTCTGAAGGCAGATGTTTTAATTAAGTTTTCTTAATTTTAGAGGAAACAATTATACTAAAATAAACCATGCAATTCATTATATTTATTGGCTTTACCCTTTTAGTAGGGATTGTGGCTTATCTCGCCACTAGAAAAACAAATGAAAACACAGAAGATGGATATTTTTTAGGCGGAAGAAGCCTAACAGCTCCCGTGATTGCCGCCTCTTTATTATTGACTAATCTATCCACAGAACAATTAGTAGGACTCAATGGCTCTGCCTTTAACGAGGGGATACTGGTTATGGCATGGGAAACCCTTGCCGCCATTGCCATGGTAGTCACGGCCACTATCTTATTACCCCGCTATTTAAAAGGAGGTTTAACAACTGTCCCACAATTTTTAGAACGCCGTTATGACACAGCGACAAAATCCATTACCTCTGGACTCTTCTTGAGCGGCTATGTGGTGGTTTTACTCCCTATTGTCCTTTATTCTGGGGCAGTAGCTTTGATTGGGATGTTTGATCTCACTACTGTCTTTGGAATAGATCAAAGCACTACCCTCATTATAACGGTATGGTCGATCGGCTTGATAGGTTCGATCTATGCCATTTTTGGGGGATTAAAAGCTGTAGCAGTTTCAGATACGGTAAATGCTATAGGGCTGTTGATTGGGGGCTTGATGATTCCTGTCTTTGGTTTAACCTATGTAGGTGACGGAAGTCTGTTGGCGGGGTTTGAAACCATCTATAATCACGATCCTTCTAAATTTAAAGTAATGGGAGAAAATGACTCTGCCATCCCTTTTAGCACTCTTTTTACCGGGATGATGCTGGTACAATTGTTTTATTGGGGAACTAACCAAGCCATCATTCAACGTGCCCTAGCGGCTAAAAATTTAGTCGAAGGGCAAAAAGGATTAATCCTAGCCGCCTTTGTGAAGATTCTAGGGCCACTCATCGTCGTGCTTCCTGGGATTATTGCCTTCTATATTTTTAGCGGAACGCTTGACGCAAGTCAAGCCGATCAATCTTATGGATTATTGGTCAATATAGTATTACCGCCTGTCTTGTTAGGCTTTTTTGCTGCCGTACTTTTTGGGGCAATTTTAAGCTCGTTTAACTCGGCTTTAAATAGCTCAGTCACACTTTTTGGATTAGATATCTACAAGCAATACATTAAAAAAGATGCCGACCAACGCCAAGTGGTCAAAGCCGGAAAAAACTTTGGAATTGTTTTAGCCCTTTTATCCATGTTTATCGCCCCAACTATAGCTAAAGCTCCCGAAGGGCTCTTTGGTTACCTGCAAGAAATTAACGGCTGTTATAGTATCCCTATTTTAACCATTATTTTGGTAGGTTATTTAACAAAATATGTTCCAGCTCTAGCGGCAAAGGTCGCAATGGGGTCTGGGGTCATCTTATATTCCATTAGTCAATTTTTTTTAAAAGATTATGTGATCGAAAATGGCGGAACTTACCCCCATTTCCTACACGTAATGGCGATTTTATTCCTTTTCAATGTGGGAATAATGTTGCTGATTGGAAAACTTATGCCACGTGAAGTCGCTTATGAACAAGCGTATACCGAACAAGTCGATATCACCCCGTGGAAACACGTAAAATTAATGGGGGCTATCGTAATTTTAATTGTTATAAGCACTTATTTTATCTTTACCTAAAGCAGTTTTATAACGGTAAAAGAAGGGAGTTCGCTCCCATTTTTTGTACCCTAAATGTCAAACTTCTCCTTATCTTTAAGATGCGCAAAAACGATTACGCATGAAAATCATCGATTTATCTAAGACCATAAAGCACAATCCTGAAGACCCCTTTTTTTATGAAGGTGAAGATCAAGCACAAAGCGCATCGTGCTTCTCGCTGGATCATTCGTTTATTTGGGTTGCCCTTTCGTTTGTTTCCAAAGGCCTTTATGGGGTGGGCAGACGATGAGATTCGAAAGATGGGCGTTCACTCCACCACCCACCTCGATGCACCCTGGCATTATGCGCCCACTTCTATGGGAAAACCTGCCAAAACTATTGACCAAGTCCCCCTGGAATGGTGCTATGGAGACGGAATCGTCATTGATATGAAACACAAAGCCGACTTTGATCCTATTACCATTGCTGACCTAAAAGGTTTTTTAGACCAACACCAACTGCACCTCTCACTCAATATGATTGTCTTAATTAAAACGGGTAGAGATCAATATATGGGGACAAACGACTTTTTTAAAAAGGGTACCGGCATGAGCGCTGCGGCGACGGAATGGCTGATTGATCAAGGTATTAAAATTATGGGAATTGATCAATGGGGTTGGGACCTCCCCCTGCCGTATTTGATCAAAAAAGCCAAAGAAAGTAATAATCCAGAACTTTTTTGGGAAGCCCACCTGGTAGGGGTTGATAAAGAATACTGCCATATGGAACAATTAACCAATCTCGATGCCCTGCCTTACAGCGGGTTTAAAGTGGCGGCCTTCCCCTTAAAAATAAAAGGTGCCTCAGCAGGGCCTGCACGGGTAGTCGCCCTAATAGAGGACTAAGGTGCCCAAATCTAAGATATAGCATATTAAATTTTTCATTATATTTCTTACGACAGCCCCAAAATGTCCTACTAACGATTACCTACCTACTATATTTTTAGACGATACATTTTAGGGGATTGATCAATTCGTTTCGTTATTAAGAAAAGTGATAAGCACTTGAATCAACGCGTATGCTTAGGTTTTATAACTTAAGACAGAATAGATATACAAAAGACATAAAGGTTGAATATATGCAATGCGTATATTAAAAGTTGTGAGTAATAATAGTCATTGTAGCTACAATATTGAATTACTTTGAAAAAAAAATTAAATTTAAAACTGCTCACAGCAATGACTATAACTAATTGCTAGATCTCTTCTACTTCTGAAAATCCTGTTGATTTTCACTTTGCAAACCTACCTGCCGGGAGGCAGGTTTGCAAAGTTAGTCGCTAAACCATGCAACTACTCATATTCGAGACCCTTAAATATCTTCCCCCACAAAGACCAAAAAATGTATTAAAACCTCTTGTGGAGATTCGATCAACGGGAAGTGCCCAATATCTTCCAGTGCAACCACATCTGGATTGGGAATCAATTCTTTATAGTGTTGGGCCATATGGGCGCCAGAAATGGGGTCGGCTAAACCATTGATAAAGCGTAAGGGGATTTTTGCCTCTTGTAAGGCCCCCACCCAGCGGTCTCTGAACTGCACCCTTTCTGCCATGTAGCGGATAAGTAAATGAAATACATAACGCCCACCGTTGCCTTCGATAAGGATCCAAAAATCATCTAAGTCTTTTTCTGTTGGTTGGGTATTGGGACCAAAAATGCGCTTAAAATTCTTCCCTAGTTTCCTCCGATTAAAAAGGCGAGAAACAAGCCCCCCTAGGGAGCTCATCAATACTTTTTGTACCAATAGCGGACGATGCACTTCTGGAAACAAGCCCCCATTTAAAAGACAAAGGTGGTTGATCTCAAGTCCCTTTTCCCCTTTACTTTGGCGAATATTAAAACGCGCTAGTAATTCTTGGGCAATGGTATCTCCATAATCATGGGAGATTATTTTAACTGTCACTATATTTTTTTGTTGGAGTAAAGCTTCGATCATATCTGCTTGATCCAAGATACTGTAGGGGTAATTACGGGGTTTGTCAGAAAAACCAAAACCCAGTAGATCTGGGGCAAGTACGTGATAGCGTTGAGTCAACGCTGGCCATAACTGTTGCCAGTCCCAGGAAGCGGTAGGGAAACCGTGAATTAATAAGAGTATTTCTCCTGCACCTTCTTCTCGCACAAAGATTTGATGTTGTTTATAGGGGTGATAACTTCCACCGGCCTTCCACTCCGCTAAAGTCATGTTATTTTTCTTTAAAAATAGAGTTTATTTCAATAACGCAAGTCAAGACATTCCTACCGAAAAAGGCTCTCTTATAACAAAAAGAGAATTAAGCATACATCTTTACCCGAAGTTCCTTGATCTTAGGATCGGTCATATATTCATCAAAAGTCAGGTAACGGTCAATGACCCCATTAGGGGTTAATTCTATAATTCGACTTCCCACGGTTTGCGCAAAGGCGTGATCGTGGGTGGTGAGCAGCACATTCCCTTTAAAGTTCTTTAGTGCATTATTAAAGGCGGTAATTGATTCCAGATCCAGATGGTTGGTGGGTTCGTCTAACATCAAGACGTTAGAACGACTCATCATCATTTTAGAAAGCATACAACGTACTTTTTCTCCTCCAGACAGTACCTTAGATTGCTTTAAGGCTTCTTCTCCGCTAAAGATCATTTTCCCTAAGAAACCGCGGATATAAACTTCTTCGCGCTCTTCTTCGGTTTGAGAATATTGTCTCAACCAGTCTACTAAACTCATATCATTGTTAAAGTAAGAGGCATTATCAAGGGGCAAATAAGCTTGGGTGGTAGTAACTCCCCATTGAAATGCTCCAGCAGCAGCTTGTTCTTCTCCTGCAATGATTTGATAAAAGGCGGTGACTGCACGGGAATCTCTAGAATAGATCACAACTTTATCACCTTTGGCTAAATTGATATTAACCTCTTGAAAAAGCACTTCGTTTTCTAGGCTTGCTTTAAGTCCTTCTACATTTAAGATCTGATCTCCTGCATCGCGGTCTTGCTCAAAAATAATGGCAGGATAACGGCGACTCGAGGGGCGAATTTCTTCGATATTCAACTTATCGATCATTTTTTTACGGGAAGTGGCTTGTTTTGACTTGGCCACATTTGCAGAGAAACGCGCAATAAACTCTTGTAATTCTCTCTTCTTTTCCTCTGCCTTTTTGTTTTGCTGGGCGCGTTGTCTTGCCGCAAGCTGACTCGACTCGTACCAGAAGGTATAGTTCCCAGAGAAATGACTGATTTTTCCAAAGTCAATATCCGAGATATGCGTACACACTGCATCGAGGAAGTGACGGTCGTGCGAGACCACAATCACCGTATTATCATAGATCGCTAGAAATTGCTCTAACCACAAAATGGTTTCATAATCCAGTTCATTCGTGGGCTCATCCATTATCAAAACATCTGGATTCCCAAATAATGCTTGGGCTAATAGCACCCTTACTTTTTGGACTCCGTCCAAATCTGACATGGGCATATAATGCAATTCCTCGCTAATCCCTAGGTTAGATAACATGGCTGCCGCATCACTATCTGCATTCCAGCCGTTCATTTCTTCAAAAACGATTTGTAGTTCTCCTACCCTGTCCCCATCGGTATCGCTGAAATCTTCTTTGGCATAAATAGTATCCATTTCTGTCTTGACCTCATACAAGGGCTTATTCCCCCGTAAAACGGTATCTAAAACCAGATATTCGTCAAAAGCATTGTGGTTTTGCTCCAAGACAGACATGCGTTTTCCTGGCTCTAAATGTACACTACCAGAATTAGCATCTTGTTTCCCTGCTAGAATCTTGAGGAAGGTAGATTTTCCGGCGCCATTAGCGCCAATAATCCCATAACAGTTCCCTATGGTAAAGGTCACATTGACTTCATCAAACAAAACACGTTTCCCAAATTGTACAGAAAGGTTTGAAACAGACAGCATAGCTTATTTTTTATTTCTGCAAAAGTACATAAATCAAAACCGCTTTCCACACTTTTTTTTAACTTAGCGAGTAGACCAAAGTCGCGACAATGGCAAAACGTTTTTTATTTCTTGGATTATGCCTGCTACTTGGCTGTAATACTCCGGTTGATGTGCCTACTTCGGCCTTTTTTGGAGGCCAAATTATCAACCCATCTTCTGACTATATTTCCCTCTACAAATACGATCAACGAATTGATTCTTTAAGCTTAAACGAGAAAAATAGATTTTTGCGAAAATATGATTCTCTTGATTTTGGCCTCTTTGAAATGGAACACCTCCCCGAAAACCAAATGGTTCTAATTGAAGCTGGAGACTCTATTTGGTCTTATGCGAATATGGCTGATTTTAATGCATCTCTGGTCTTTAGCGGTAGAGGTTCTGCTAAAAACAACTTCTTGATGGATGTTTATCTTGATCTCGAAGATGAAATTGGTTTTCTTTCTTCTAAATATGCTTCCGACAGTGAAATCTTTGCCGATATCATCGATTCGCTTTTACAGGAGAAAAGAGATAAATGGAATGCGTTTAAAAACCAAAATCTATTGTCTCCCCTTGCACAAAAAGTAACCCAAGCCGCCTATGTCTATCCTTACGCTAATCGTTTAGAACGCTATGCGCTAATCCGTGGAAAATCTACAGTTAAAAACGACAGCACCTATTTTGCCTTTCGACAATTCTTGGAGTATGGAGAGAAAGATCTCATTTTTTTTGAGCCATATATAACTTACTTAATGAGTTATTTAAGTCAAGAAGCACTAGAGGATGGAAAAAACTTTCTTCAAGAAAAGAGAAATTCCGCATTTAATATCAAGCGATTACATTTGATCGATCAACGCATCAATCACATCACCCTGCGCAATATTCTCGCCCGAACTGTCGCTTATGAAGAATTACTCAACTTTCGTAACCATGACTATCATGAAGGTTTTTTAAAATACTATGTGGCGTTGAATACTTCTCCCCTGTATTTGTCAGAGATTTTAGGACTTCATCAAGCCTTGATTCAAATGGAACCAGGTCGAAAACTCCCTGCCGCACAGTTGGAAAATCATAAAGGAGAAATCAGTTCAAGTGATACTTCCCTTGCCGGTCAAATCACGGTGCTCTATTTTTGGTCACAAACACAAATGAACCATTTTAAACGAACTCAAGAGCGGGTTATGCGTTATAAGAAACAATTCCCCGCTTATCGTTTTGTTGGAATTTGCATACAGCCTTACAACGATTTGGTGCGTAATTATCAAGAAATCATGCAAATTGATCCTCTAGATCAATTGGCTTTAGTCAATTTTGAGCAAGTCAGTAATGAGTGGGTCATTACTCTTTTAAACAAAGGTATCATCATAGATCAAAACGGAAATATCTTAGATGGATTTGCTAATTTTTCGGCCAGGGACTTCCCAGATTTATTAGAAAAACATCAACACTAATGGCCCAATATAACTACTATTGTGCTGCGATTGCCGCAGGGAAATTTAATGCGAAACACCAAGATTATCACGATCACTTTTACGGCTTCGTCGAAACAGAAGACAACTCCCTTTTTGGACGTCTATTAATGGAAATCAACCAAGCAGGATTGTCTTGGGATACCGTGTTGAACAAAAGTGAAAGTATTAAAACATCTTATGCTAACTTTGACATTGAACAAGTCGCTAATTTCACCCCAGCAGACATTGAAAAATTGTTGCAAAACCCTGGTGTTATTCGTATGCGAAAGAAAATCGAGGCCGCTATTTATAACGCACGGCAAATAGAATTACTACAAAGGAAATATGGCTCTTTTTATCACTGGATCGATTCTCAACACCCTCAAAAAGAAGGAGATTGGGTCAAATGCTTCAAAAAGAAATTTAAGTTTACCGGAAAAGAGATCACTAAAGAATTCTTGATGGGAATAGGCTATTTACAAGGGGCACACATTCCCGAATGCCCCATATATTATAAAGTCCTAAAATCTCAACCTAAATGGCTGGAATCTTAGTTCCCTTTTTTATAATCTTCTAAGAACTTCGCTAAACCAATATCAGTTAAAGGATGTTTTAATAAACCTTTAATTGAGCTCAATGGTCCTGTCATAACATCTGCTCCAATTTTTGCACAGTCAATTACGTGCATAGTGTGGCGTACAGAAGCTGCTAAGATTTGGGTAGAGAATTCATAGTTGTCATAAATCTCACGAATTTCTTCAATTAGGTTTAAACCATCGGTTGAAATATCGTCCAAACGGCCAATAAAGGGAGAAACATAGGTCGCTCCAGCTTTAGCGGCTAATAAAGCTTGTCCAGCTGAAAAGACTAGAGTACAATTTGTTCTAATCCCTTGATCAGAGAAATATTTTAAGGCCTTAACTCCATCTTCAATCATAGGAATTTTAACAACAATTTGAGGGTGCAAAGCTGCTAAAGCCTCCCCTTCTTTAATCATGCCTGCTAAATCTGTTGAAACAACTTCTGCAGAAACATCTCCTTCTACCACTTCGCAAATAGCCACATAGTGTTTAAGAATATTGTCTTGTCCAGTAATGCCTTCTTTGGCCATTAAAGATGGATTGGTGGTTACCCCGTCAAGTACGCCAAAGGCTTCTGCTTCTTTGATTTGATCTAGGTTAGCCGTATCGATAAAAAATTTCATGTTGGTATTTTTTTAAAATTACAAATTATAATGGTTCTTCAGTAAGCGTTCAAACACTTTTTGTGGGAGCAATCGCTTTAGGGTCAACGACAACTTTTGCATAAAAGGTCCCACGGCATAATGGGGTTGCCAATGCTTCTTTTGGATCAGTCCAGCCACAGCTAGTGCAATCTCGATGGGGTTATTTCCATCGTCTACATGTTCGTCCATGGTCGCTAGGCTTTCTTGGTAGAGCTTTTCATAGGGAGAACCTTTTTTATTAGGCTCGTAATAACGGCGAGAAGCAATATCGGTCGCATAATCCCCAGGAGCTAACGTACAAACCTCGATACCGAATTGGGCGACTTCCATGCGTAAAGCTTCAGAAATGATCTGCAAGGCGCCTTTAGAGGCAGAATAGCCCCCGCGAAATGGCAAGCCCATGGACGCTCCTATTGAGGTGATATTAATGATTTTCCCTCCTTTATTTTTCCGCATTAGCGGTAAAATTTGTTGGATGATGGCCAAAGGCCCAAAGAAATTCGTATCAAAATGCACTCTTAAGGCATCGAGCTTGACTTCTTCTACTGCGCCAGTGATGCCTACTCCGGCATTATTCACTAAAACATCTACCTGCGAAGTTTTTCTTTGCAATTCTGCAATAAACAAGTCGATACTCGCTTGAGAATTGACGTCTAAGGCCAATAAGGGAAAAGGTAAATCAGCATAGTTTTGTGGATGGCGACTAGTACCAAAAACCGTATGACCCAAGGTGTGCAATTGCGAAGCAATGGATTTCCCCAAGCCTGAAGATGCACCGGTAACCAAAACTGTTCGTAGCATAATAAAAAAAGGGTAAGCGATCTATATCACACCGCTACGACCATCTACCCTTGCTGCGTTCCCGCCCTGGGGGAGTTCAATAGGAGCTGGTTGTATAGGACTTACCCCAGCGCAAATATACAACCCCTGCTTTTCCTAGGCAATCATTTTCAATTCGATTTTTTTAACCTATTTTTAAATAAAAATTTAGCCCATGAAATGGATGTCCCTTCTTTTAAGTTTAGTCTTTCTTAAAGCTTGCAGCGGAAGCGATGCATCGCCAAAAATCATCTTAAATACTAATGCAAACACCTATGTAGCTGGAGATACTCTAAATGTTCAACTCAAACATAAAAAATCCCTTGCGCTTGCAGAAGTGCAGTATTTCTTAGATGACGCCCTCATCACCCTCCCCTATGTCTTTACAGCAGAAAAACTAGGAGATCACCAGTTAAGTGCTACTGCCTTAATAGAAGGAAGAGAAGTCAAGGCCAAAGAACGCACTGTGCGCCTGTTAAAAAACAGTCCACCAGAATTATGGACCTACACTATCGTCAATGAATATCCCCACGACCGAGAGGCTTATACCCAAGGCTTAGAGTTTGACGGAGAAGACTTATATGAAAGCACCGGACTAAAAGGAAAATCTTCCCTGCGAAAAGTGGACTATAAAAGCGGAAAGATCGCTGGAAATAAACCTTTAGACAAAAGCTATTTTGGCGAAGGCCTTACCCTTTTAAAAGATAAGATATATCAACTCACCTGGCAGGAAAACACTGCCTTTGTTTATGACAAAAAAAGCATGGAATTAGAAACTTCGTTTAGCTATGATCAAAGCAAAGAAGGCTGGGGACTCTGTAATGACGGAAAATACCTTTATAAGTCTGATGGCTCTGCTAAAATCTGGCGACTTGATCCTGCCAGTGGGAAAGAACTCGACTATATCGAAGCTACGACCCATAAAACCATCTTGACAAAAATCAACGAACTAGAATGGGTAAACGGAAAAATCTATGCCAATACCTATCAATTCCAAAAAGAGGTAGGCGTAGTAATCGACCCTAAGTCAGGAGCAATTGAACGAGTCATTGACTTTTCTGGTTTAAAAGAAAAAGTCGATCAAATTCCTAGCTTAAATGTTTTAAATGGTATTGCTTATCACCCTAAGCGAGAAACTTTTTTTGTCACCGGAAAAAACTGGAGCAAAATCTTCGAAGTTACCTTACACCCCCGCAAGAAATAATGACGTCTTTTGAACAAACCCTGACCGTCACTAGCGACCATCTAGACGAAATGCAACATGTCAATAATGTACAATACCTGCAATGGGTTCAAGATATTGCGGGTGCCCACTGGAAATATTTAATACAAAATAACCCAACAGAATTTGGCCTGTGGGTAGTACGCTCTCACCATATCGAATACAAGCTGCAAGCAAAACTGGGAGATACCCTTAGAGTCGTTACCCATGTAGTAACAGCAGAAGGCTTTCAAAGCGAACGCCGCGTGCGTTTCTTCTTAGGAGATACCAAGACCCTAGTGGCGCAATGCAGCACCCAATGGTGCTATCTTGACCCCAAAACCCATAAACTCCTGCGAATTCCCCCAGAAGTACAGGCGGTTTTTGCTTAAACGTCATTCCGTGCTAGACACGGAATCTTTCAGCGCCCAGTCGGGTCATTGAGCTTGTCGAAATGACTCCTTGCGCGTCTACCTGTCGTCAGACAGTTTTTAACGCGTGATCTTTTTTGCTGTAAAAGTTTGTTTTGCTTAGTAATTGAAAAGCGAACGTCCTTGCATCAAGGCATGAACTTCTTTCGCTACTTCAGCCAAAACGGTTTCGTCTTGATAATTGTTAATCACGCGATCGATTAAAGCAACAATTGTTTCCATTTCAGCTTCTTTTAACCCACGGGTGGTAATAGCCGCTGTCCCTACACGAATTCCTGATGTAACAAAGGGGGATTTATCGTCAAAAGGCACCATGTTTTTATTGGCAGTGATTTCAGCTTTTACTAAGGCTAATTCTGCATCTTTCCCTGTAATGTTTTTATTGCGCAGATCAATCAACATCAAGTGATTGTCTGTTCCGCCAGAGATCAAGTGATAATCACGGGCAACAAAGGCTTTGGCCATAGCCTGTGCATTCTTCTGCACTTGTTGCATATAGGTTTTATAAGAAGGCGCTAAGCATTCGCCAAAGGCGACAGCTTTGGCAGCGATAACATGCTCTAGAGGTCCTCCTTGATTTCCAGGAAATACCGCCATGTCCAATAAGTGCGACATTTTACGCACGGTACCGTTTTTTAAAGTGATCCCAAAAGGATTGTCAAAATCTTCTCCCATTAAAATGAGTCCTCCACGCGGTCCGCGTAATGTTTTATGTGTTGTAGTGGTCACTACATGACAATGCGGTATAGGATTACTCAACAAACCTGTGGCAATTAAACCAGAGGGGTGAGAAATATCGGCTAATAAAAACGCTCCTACTTCGTCTGCAATCTCACGGAATTTGGCAAAATCAATATCTCGTGAATAAGCAGAAGCCCCGGCAATGATCATCTGCGGTTGTACTTCTTTTGCAATTGCACGGATGTTGTCATAATCTAATCGACCCGTTTCTTCTTGTACCCCATAAAAATGAGCCTCGTATAAACGTCCAGAGAAGTTGACGGGTGAACCATGGGTCAAATGCCCTCCATGGGAAAGGTCAAAACCTAGGATTTTATCTCCAGGCTTAATAAAGGCGTGAAAAACGGCCGTATTGGATTGAGAACCTGAATGGGGTTGCACATTAGCATAGGCTGCACCAAATAATTCTTTGGCACGATCAATGGCTAATTGCTCTACTTTATCGACTACTTCACAGCCGCCATAATAACGCTTTCCGGGGTAACCTTCGGCGTATTTGTTTGTAAGGACAGAGCCTGTGGCTTCCATCACTGCGGGAGAGGTGAAATTTTCTGAGGCAATTAACTCAACTCCATTGAGTTGGCGGTTTTCTTCCTCTTGGATTAAATCAAAAATAGCGGTGTCTTTCTGCATGGTCATAATTTAAAGCACAAAAGTAGACAAATCCATAAGATTCACCATAGAAAAGACCCAGAAGAAATGCGATTTATTAAAAGGAAATTAACAACAGTCAGCGGCAGGATCACAACAAGAACTACTTTCACTGTTCTGGGGCTGCTTTCCAGGAATCCCACAATTGTCTTTAGCTAGACAATCGGTTTGTTGGGAAAGCAGTTGGAAGTTACTCCCGTCAAAACCTAAAGCATATTTCTCTATGGTTGTCCCCTGATATTCAACTTCAATTTCCGCATCACTCACTCCAATTTTTTGTTGCGACAAACGTATAATATCAATCACTTTTTGAGGTTTTAGTCGGTGTTGTACATCATCTGAACTCCACAACTGAAAATTCACTTTGGATTCTTTACGTTCTGTACCCCCACAATCAATAAAATGTTTATGGGACATTCCCACCTCGGTAATATGAAAATGAGGGGGAACAAATTCTCCATTTGGGGTTTGGAATCGAAAGTCCTCTACTTGATTTAAGGCCAACAAAAATTGAGATAATAACATGGGTAATAATTTTGGTTAAAGATAAGGTGCTGTGACAGCAAAAATGTCAAATTGACGTTAAATTATTGTCAATAACTGACGAAAAGACAGCTTTAATCCGCTGAAATACAATTTGTTATAAGATATTTTAAAAAAGTTCAATGGAAGAAAACCAATTAACCCAAACGAGTCAGCAAGTGCTACATGCTGCGCAACTACTAGCGCAAAAGCAACAGCATGCTGCCGTGACAGAAGAACATATTTTGGCAGGCTTGTTACAAGAAGACACCCAAGTCCTTCCCTATTTAATGCAACAAAACAACATTGTGCTCCCGACAGTAAAAGCTGCTCTTGAACAGCATTTAAAGCGACAAGCTAAAGTAGAATGTAGCATGCCACAGCTCTCTCCAGCAGCAATGCGCTGTTTACAAAATGCATTTCAATTTGCTCAAAAAAGAGGAGATGCTTATATCGCTACCCTTCATCTTCTCTACAGCCTATTACAAAGCGAAAGCACAGCGGCCCAAATACTAAAAGATACAGGAATGCAACCCAAACAACTTGAAAAAACCATTGAAGAAATGCAAAAAGGTGAAAAAATACACTCCCCCAATGCCGAACAACAATTTCAAGCACTAGAAAAATATGCCAAAAACCTCAATACCCTTGCACGAGAAAACAAATTAGATCCTGTCATAGGTCGGGATGATGAGATTCGACGTTTACTGCAAATCTTGAGTCGTCGTACTAAAAATAACCCCATTTTAGTAGGAGAACCCGGTACAGGTAAAACGGCCATAGCCGAAGGACTTGCGCATAGAATTGTAGATGGAGACATTCCAGAAAACCTAAAAAACAAACAGCTTTACGCCTTAGATATGGGTGCCTTAATAGCAGGTGCCAAGTTCAAAGGAGAATTTGAAGAACGCCTAAAAGCTGTGATCAAAGAAGTCACCCAAGCCGCTGGAGGCATCTTGCTTTTTATTGACGAAATTCACACCCTTGTAGGTGCTGGTGGCGGTCAAGGCGCCATGGATGCCGCTAATATACTGAAACCAGCTTTAGCACGGGGAGAACTCCGCGCCATTGGAGCTACCACCTTAGATGAATATCAAAAGTATTTTGAACAAGACAAGGCACTAGAACGACGTTTTCAAAAAGTTACAGTAGATGAACCCGATATGGAATGTGCCATATCCATTCTACGAGGCTTAAAAGAGCGTTATGAAAATCATCACAAAGTACAAATCCAAGACGAAGCCATCGTTGGAGCAGTTACCCTATCGAATCGCTATATCACTAATCGATTTTTACCTGATAAAGCCATTGATTTGATTGACGAAGCAGCAGCAAAACTCCGTATAGAAATCAATTCTAAACCCGAAGAATTGGATGTCTTAGAACGCAAAATCAGACAAATAGAAATCGAATTGGTGGCCTTAAAAAAAGAAAAGACCAAAGACAAAATACAGGGTCTCCAAAAAGAGCTGGCTACATATAAAGAAGAACGTGACAACCTTTACAGTCAGTGGAAACAAGAAAAAGAACAGGTAGAACAAATTCAAGAACGAAAAGAAAATCTAGAACGACTAAAGCAAGAAGCCAATCGCGCAGAACGGGAAGGTGATTTAGCCTTGGTAGCAGAAATTCGTTACGGGAAAATAGTACAAGAACAAGCCGAATTAAGTCAACTTCAACAACAGTTAGAAGAAAATAAATCAGAAGACGCCTTGATCAAAGAAGAGGTGGGCTATGAAGATATTGCAGAAGTCATTGAAAAATGGACAGGTATTCCCGCGAGTAAGTTAGTCTCCTCAGAAAGAGAAAAATTATTACAGCTTGAAGACGTCTTACATCGACGTTTAGTTGGACAAGAAAAAGCAGTAACTGCAGTTGCAGACGCTATTCGAAGAAGCAGGGCAGGTTTACAAGATCCAAACAAACCCTTAGGAACTTTTCTCTTTTTGGGTATGACGGGGGTTGGAAAAACCGAATTAGCCAAAGCCCTGGCCGCTGAACTATTTAACGACGAAAGTGCTTTAACCCGCATTGATATGAGTGAATATCAAGAAGCCCACGCCGTCTCTCGTTTAGTGGGAGCACCACCGGGCTATGTGGGCTATGATGAAGGTGGACAATTGACCGAAGCGGTTCGCAGAAAACCCTATTCTGTAATCCTGCTAGACGAAATTGAAAAAGCCCACCCCGATATCTTTAACACCCTATTACAAGTCTTGGACGAGGGCCGCTTAACCGATAACAAGGGGAGATTGGCAGATTTTAAAAACAGTGTCCTCATAATGACCAGTAATTTGGGAAGCGAAGCGATACAAGCTTCATTTGAAGAAAATGCGGCCTTTAGTATTGCAGAAGAAGTGGCTAAAGATCGAGTGATGCAGGAATTGAAAATCAGAGTACGCCCAGAATTCTTGAATCGCATTGATGATATCCTACTCTTCTCCCCCCTGACCCAAAAGGAAATTCAAAAAATTGTAGGCTTACAAATCCAGCAACTCTCTCAACGTTTTAAAGCGCAGGGGTTACATTTAGAAGCCCGTCCAGAGGCGGTAAAATTATTAGCAGAATGGAGTTTTGACCCCCTCTTTGGTGGGAGACCCGTAAAACGAACCCTGCAAGAAAAGGTATTAAATCCCTTATCTAAAGTATTGCTAAAGGAAGATAAAAACAGCACTCCTTTTATAAAGATTACAGTTGATAAACAAGACCAACTCTGTTTTGAATTTGAGAAAAGCACATGTTAACCTTGAAAAATAAAGTACCTTTGCGGCGTGCAAAAAATGATTAACATACAAAATAAACGCGCGCGCTTTGAATATGAGCTCATCGAGCAATATTCGGCAGGGCTTGTCTTAACCGGAACGGAGATCAAATCCATTCGCTTGGGGAAGGCGACTATTACCGATAGTTTCTGTGAATTTAATGAGCGTGGAGAATTGTTTGTGATCAATATGAACATACAAGAATACGCCTGGGGAACTCATTATAACCACCGCCCAAAAGCAGAACGCAAACTCTTAATGAACAAACAAGAACTGCGTAAACTTGAAAAAGAAGTTAAAAATGTGGGGCTTACCATTGTTCCATTAAGAGTGTTTATTACCGACAAAGGGTATGCCAAGTTAGTTATTGCACTGGCCAAAGGTAAAAAGTTGTACGACAAACGCGAAACGATCAAAGACCGAGAAAACAAAAGGGACCTAGATCGCGTAAAAAAGGCCTTTCGTAAATAATCAATTCTTGTCTTTTAGCATGGGGACAAAACGAAACTCACCAAAGGTTTCTTTATCAAATTTTTTTTCTTCCGTTCTTGTATAACGATACATGATTTGTGGATCTTCTCCAATAGGAATTACCAGTCTCCCCCCTGTTTTTAGTTGAGACAATAAAGCCTTGGGTAAATAAGGCGCTCCTGCCGTAACAATAATCGCATCGAATGGGCCATCTTCTGGAAGACCCAAATAACCGTCGCCTAACAAGACTTGTCTTGGGCGAAGCCCTATCTGACTAAATAAACGCTTGGTTTTTTTAAACAATTCGCGTTGACGCTCAATGGTGTAAATCTCTAATTGCATCACCTTTAAAATAGCCGTTTGATAACCCGATCCTGTCCCGATTTCAAGCACCTTGTCCCCTGCTTTTACATCAATTAATTCTGATTGAAAAGCCACCGTATAAGGATGCGAAATGGTTTGTTCTGCCGCAATGGGATAAGCCTTGTTTTTATAGGCATGTGATACAAGCCCAGGGTCCATAAACCAATGACGTGGTACCTTTTCAAGGGCGGCAATCACCTGTGGATGACAAATACCTTTCTCCTTGAGCAATGCGACAAGTTGCATGCGTTGACCTTGGTGTTTAGGAGAATCAATGGGTAATTGCATGGGATCAAAAATACACTTTAATCCATCGAGAAAAAGCATTCTTTCAAAAAATTCTGATGAAAAGTGTACCTTTAGTCCATTAAATTTACTGCATTGAAAAAGACTTTAACCATTGGCGTTTTGGGCGCTGGACATTTAGGAAAAATACATTTGCGTTTACTCCAAGAGTCTGAGCGCTATACCCTAGTCGGCTTTTATGATCCCGATGAGGAAGCGAGTAAGGCTCTCGCCAAAAGTGCTGGCTACACTTATTTTGAAAGTCAAGAAGCCTTAATCGCTGCTTGTGATGTGATCGATATTGTCACCCCTACCCTTTATCACCACTCAGTGGCCAAAGCCTGCATTGAAGCTGGAAAACATATTTTTATTGAAAAACCCATTACCCACACCATTGCTGAAGCAGAAGAACTGGTTGCGCTAGTAAAAGCCAAAGGCGTCAAAGGTCAAGTAGGCCATGTAGAGCGTTTTAATCCTGCCTTTAAAGCTGTAAAAGATAATTTGGGGTCTCCCATGTTTGTCGAATCCCATCGTTTAGCAGAGTTTAATCCTCGCGGAACAGATGTCTCGGTAGTCTTGGATTTAATGATTCACGATATAGATATTATATTAAGTGTGATCCATTCTGCTGTAAAACACATCAGCGGATCTGGTGTTGCGGTGGTGAGCGAAACCCCAGACATTGCTAACGCCCGTATTGAATTTGAAAACGGAGCGGTGGCGAATCTTACCGCTAGTCGTATTTCCTTAAAGAATATGCGCAAACTTCGCTTTTTCCAAAAAGAAGCCTACATCTCGGTTGATTTCTTTACCAAACAAGTTGAAGTCGTCAAAATGAAAGAAGCTAACGAGGATACCGATGAATTTGCCCTAGTGTTACAAAATGCTGAAGGGGTCAAAAAACAAATCTATTTTGATCCTCCAGAGATCCAACCTTCTAATGCCATCTTAGAAGAACTAGAAACCTTTGCCGATGCCATTGAAAACGATACGACCCCCATCGTCCCGCTAGCGCATGCTAAAGAAGCTTTAAGGGTCGCCTATCAAATCATTGAATGCTTTTAATGGCTTAAAAAATGGCGTATGCCCCAAATATACCCACTTACCCTCTTTTGTCCTGCCGCTAGTCAACTAGATCAATCTAAAGCAAATAGTGTTGAAGGTCCTAAAATCTTTGTAGATCTCCTTGAAAGGGCAGAAAATCATCATGAAATCCAGGCAGGTATCAAAATCTTGATCAAAAGCAAACATTATCAAAGTCTTTCTCAGGGTCATTTCTGGTACCGAATTGAAACGAAACAAGGGAGTTTTGAAGGGGTGATAACCGGAGTTTTAGCAGCGTCAAAAAACCAAAATATCACCACCCATGAAGCGATCTTAGAACAACGGGTACAAATGTTTACAGATTATTTGACTGTGGTTGGATTTCAAGCCGAACCCGTGCTTTTAATGCACGAAAACAATCTCGAAGCAACAGCACTAGGCAAACACATTAGTAGCCGAAAAGAGGATTTACTCTACCATTTAGGGTCAGAGAGACATCAATTGTGGGCCCTTAACCCTGAAGAAGTCTCGCACCTAAGCAACTTTTGCGAGCAGCAAGATCAATTTCATCTAGCGGATGGTCACCATCGATATGCCAGTACTATAAACACGGCAAAGGAAAGCCTTAACCCTCCACTGCTTTTTTCTTTTTTAGTTGCCAAAGATCAAGTGAAAAACGCAGCATATACTTGGGCCATTAAAGACATTCAGTTAGCAGAACAACTGCTAAAAAACCTTCCTCCAGAAAGTGTTTGTGATAAGGCAGTGGCAAACATTGAAATAACGACCAAAGATTTTCACATTTATTGTCAAGCCAAAAGATCCTTAACGCTAAGTTCTTATATAGTAGAAAAACTTTTGGGTATTACCGCTCAACATAAGATTGATCTAAAGTCCTTAATAGCGTATTATCCCCCGGGAGAATTAAGCCCTGAAAAGGCCAAAGCATATCCCGCTATTGTTAATTATAAGCCGCTTTCGCTGGACAAAATCATCACCTTGGCTAAAGCGCAAAAAATCCTTCCGCCGAAAAGTACCTTTATCCTGCCAAAGCTCCCCACAGGTCTATGTCTTACGCCATTGGCCAAAGGCCAAATAAAATAAAACACAACAATGGAGATTTCTTATAGTCACCTTATCTTTGCAGCATGAGCATTGCAGAAAATTTGTACCAGGTCTTATCGACTATTCCTCCCAAGGTTAGCTTAGTGGCGGTTTCTAAAACAAAACCTGAAGAAGATTTACTTGCCGCATACAATGCGGGTCAACGTATTTTTGGCGAAAATAAAATCCAAGAAATGACCCGGAAGCAGGAGTCTTTACCTAAAGACATAGAATGGCATATGATTGGTCATGTACAAAGCAATAAGGTCAAGTATATGACGCCCTATGTAAATTTGATTCACGGAGTAGATCGCGAGAAATTACTCAAAGAAATCAATAAGCAAGCAGCTAAAAATGATCGTGTGATTGATTGTTTGTTGCAAATGCATATCGCACAAGAAGAAACAAAATTTGGCTTAGACGCCAGTGAACTTGAGCAAATTATTAAAAACGCACAGGCAGGTGCTTACCCTAATGTTCGACTGGTGGGGTTAATGGGGATGGCGACTTTTACTCCAGACCAAAGTCAAATTCGCGCAGAATTTGCTCAGCTAAAACAATATTTTGATAAAGCAGCAAACCAACTAAAACACTGTAGTGTCCTTTCTATGGGGATGAGTGGAGATTATCTTATCGCTATTGAAGAAGGGAGTACGATGATTCGTGTGGGCAGTAAAATCTTTGGGGAACGAAACTACTAGCATGTACGCAATTGTTGATGTAGAAACCACCGGAGGAAAGTTCAATGAAGAAGGTATTACAGAAATTGCCATTTACCGTTTTGACGGAAATACTATTGTCGATCAATTTTCAAGTTTGATTAATCCCCTTAGGGAAATACAGCCTTTTGTTCAACGCCTTACTGGAATCAATAGCAAAATGCTGGTCAATGCCCCTAAGTTTTATGAGGTCGCAAAACGCATCGTTGAAATTACAGAGGACGCTGTGCTGGTGGCCCATAATGCAGAGTTTGACTACCGTATTATTCGAACAGAATTTAAACGCTTAGGCTTTGATTTTGAACGTCAATCCCTATGTTCAGTAGATTTAGCCCAAAAGCTTATCCCAGATGTTCCCTCTTATAAACTGGGGAAACTAGTTCGCTCGTTGGGGATTCCAATCTCTGACGTACACCGCGCACATGGAGATGCCATGGCCACTGTAGAACTCTTTAAGGTCTTACTTGAAAAAGACAGTGAAAAAGAGATTATTTCGGCCCATGTCAAAACCCTCAATAAAAAGCAGGTTCCCAATAAGTACCTCAATATTATCGAAGATTTACCCACAGAAACTGGGGTATATTATATTCATAACAAAGAGGGGAAAATTATCTATATAGGGAAGAGTAAAAACATTAAGAAACGTGTTCTAACGCACCTAACCGGGAAGGCCCGTAAGGCAGAGAAGATTCAAAAAGCTTTGCACTCTGTTACTTATGAATTGTGTGGCAACGAATGTTTGGCCTTGTTAAAAGAACAGCATGAGATCAAGAAGAACCAGCCCCGTTTAAATCACGCCCTCAAGTTTCGTCATTTTGCTATGGGGATACGTTTAGATCGTTCTACCCCCTACCATCAATTAATCATTGAGCAAGTGCGGCAAGACGAAGACTATTTAAATGTCTTCAAAAATAAAAAAGAAGCCGAAGGACGTTTGCGTTTTTGGATCGAAGAATATGAACTTTGTACCCAGCAAAGCTCTTTTGCTCGCCAACAAACCGCTTGTTTCCGCCATGGAATAGGTATTTGCAAAGGCGCTTGTTTAGCCGAAGAAAAGTGCGAAGCTTATAACGAACGGGTGCAAGCGGTAGCAGACAGCCTGCTGTATCCCCACGAAAATATGTTGATTATCGACAAGGGGAAGAAAGTGAGTGAAAAAAGTTTTATCTACATCAAAGAGGGGATTTTCCAAGGCTATGGTTACTTTCAGCTTAATCACCAAATCAAAACCATTGATAAAATTGAAGCCCGTTTGCTGCCCATAGAAAACAATCGTGATACCCAAGCCGTCATTAGAAGCTTTCTGCGTAAAGAACGTTACCAAAAACTGATTAACTTAGCAGAAGTAATTCCAGCATGAAGAACAACTCACCTTCGCTAAAACATCGTTTACACGAGATCATTTATGAGGCCGATACCTCTGCAGGAAAGCTGTTTGATATTGTCTTGTTGTTTTTGATTCTCTTTAGTTTAGTCTTAGTAATGCTAGAAAGTGTTTCTTGGATTGGAGAAGACTATGCCGAATTACTCTATCAACTAGAATGGGGAATCACTGTCCTTTTTAGTTTAGAATATCTCACACGCTTGTTGGTGGTAAAAAAACCTTGGAGCTATGTCACCAGCTTTTTTGGGATCATAGATCTTTTATCATTGTTACCCATGTATATCTCTTTCTTTTTTATGGGAACGAGCTCATTAGTTGCCTTAAGAGCCTTGCGATTACTGAGGGTCTTTAGGATTTTAAAACTCTCCCGCTACATAGGAGAATCCAACTTTTTAATGGCAGCACTTTGGGCAAGTCGAGCGAAGATTGGGGTTTTTCTCTTTGCGGTAATCATCTTGTGTGTCATTTTTGGTGCCATTATGTATTTAGTCGAAGGCGAAGCCAACGGTTTTACCTCTATCCCGCGTGGGATTTACTGGTGCATTGTCACCCTAACGACTGTGGGCTATGGAGACATTGCCCCCATGACCCCTCTAGGTCGATTTATCGCTTCTATCATTATGATTATGGGATATGGCATTATTGCTGTTCCCACAGGAATTGTCACCTCGGAAATGACACAACAACACCAAAACCCAGATACTAACACACAGGCTTGCCCCAATTGTATGACCGAAACCCATTTGGACGATGCCGTTTACTGCCACCACTGTGGACAAAAGCTCAATGAAGACTTCTAAACTACTTTATATCGCTGGTCCTACTGCCAGTGGTAAAACCGACCTTGCCATCGCCTTGGCCCAACATTTTAAAACGGAAATTATTTCTTGCGATTCTCGTCAATTCTTTCAAGAGATGCGCATTGGTACAGCCGTGCCTAGCGAAGCTGAGCTCGCAGAAGTGCCACATCACTTTATACAACACCGTTCAATCACTGAAAACTATTCTGTGGGAGACTTCCGCCGGGATGCGCTTGAAAAACTGAAAGAACTGTTTCAAGAAAACGAAACTATAATCATGGTTGGAGGCTCTGGTTTGTATGCCGATGCGGTAATGCAAGGCTTGGATGAATTCCCTGAAACCGATCCAGCCATTCGACCAAAACTCACTGCAATCTATCAACAAGAAGGCATCGAAATTTTACAGGATCTACTGCGGGAACATGATTTAAACCATTATCATGTGGTGGATAAAAACAACCCCCACCGACTCATTCGCGCCCTAGAAATCTCTTTGAGTAGTGGGAAACCCTATTCCTCTTTTTTAGGGAAGAAAAAGTCGCCAGATTTTTTCACTTCCCAAACCATTGTAATCGATTGGGAACGTGAAGCCCTCTATGATCGCATCAATCAACGGGTTGATCTTATGGTAGAACAAGGGTTAAAGACAGAAGCCAAAGGGCTCTATGCCCAAAAGACCTTAAACGCCGTACAAACTGTGGGCTACCGGGAATGGTTTGCGCACTTTGATGGGAAATGGGACGAATCAACTGCCATTGAAGAAATTAAAAAGAATAGTCGTCGTTATGCCAAACGCCAAAGCACCTGGTTTAAACGCTATCCTGAAGCCATAAGGGTAGAGGGCGGAAAAGCGCCTTGTGAAATTATTCGTACCTTATTTTAATGAATATCGATCTCTATATTATGGCCGCAATCTATGGTTTTGCTGGGATCACCCATTTTACCCATACCCGCTTTTTTGAATTAGCCGTTCCCAAGGTGTTGGTCTATCGTCGCTTTATTGCTCTTTTTTCTGGTGTATTGGAAATCCTGATTGCCATGGGATTGTTGTATGCCCCTACCCGATCGATAACCGCTATCTTTTTAATGGTCTTTTTAGTAGCCATCTTTCCTGCAAACATTGTACAGATCAATTATTATAGTAAAAAATACCAACAACCCGCCTTGTTGTTTTGGGCGATACGTCTCCCCATGCAAATTGCATTGATTTATTGGGCATCTCTATATGTCTAAGTTTTCTATATTGCAGCTATAATCAAAGCGTAGAAAATATGGCTGTAAAAAATCCTCCTGGAATTGAGAAAATGGTGAATTACCCACAATTCACTAATGTAGAAGAAGAACGCTATTACCGTAAAAAAATGCTAGCAGCCGCCTACCGTATTTTTGGGAAACTAGGTTTTTCTGAAGGCGTTGCTGGACACATCACCTGTCGCGATCCAGAACATCCCGACTGTTTTTGGGTAAATCCCTTTGGCTTGTCCTTTAAACGCTTAAAAATGTCCGACTTGGTCTTGGTCAACGAAGCAGGAGAAATTGTTGCAGGCAAGCCGGCAGCATTAAATAAAGCGGCTTTTGCTATACATTCTGCCATTCACAAAGCGAGACCAGATGTAGTGGCTGCAGCACACTCCCACACTATTTATGGGAAAACTTGGTCAGCCATGGGGCGTCACCTTGATCCATTGACACAAGACGCCTGTATCTTTTATAAAGATCATGGTTTATTTAACGATTATACTGGGGTTGTAGGAGAAACAAGCGAGGGTGACCGCATTGCATTGGCCTTAGAAGATAAAAAAGCCGTCATTTTGCAGAATCACGGTTTATTGACAGCGGGGTATAGTATAGAAGAATGTGTTTTTTGGTTCACTACCATGGAACGCAGCTGTCAATCCCAATTGTTAGCAGAAGCTACCGGAAAACAACTGGTACATATTGACCCTAAGGTAGCAGCCGTGACAAGGGATTATGAAGTTGGTTTTCCATTAGCGGGTTATTTTAGTGCACAACCGCTATTTCAAGATATTTTTGCCGAACAAGCTGATCTCGTCGATATTCCTTCCCCAGAAGGAAAACTCATTTTATAGTTGGTCCAACAAGTTTTCCTTCACATAGCGAATAGACGTCTTTGCACTCTCCATGGAATTGACCGCAAAGTTACCGCCTTGCTCGATGTAATAATATTGTAAGCCAGAAGTTTTGAGATCCGGGAGCATGCTTTTATAATCGATGGACCCCTGCCCCATTTCTGTATAATCCCGACTTTCTTTATGCATATCTTTGATATGCCACATCACATAGCGACCAGGTTGTGCTGCGACTAATTCTTTAGGGGTTTTCCCAGAATGTACCGCCCAGAACATGTCTAATTGCAGTTTCACCCAATCAGGATTAGTGTTTTCAAGAATAATATTATAACCCGTTGTTCCGCCCCAGTCTTCAAACTCATAACCATGATTGTGGTACGCAAAGCCTAGACCAGCTTCTGTGACTTGTTGCCCAATTTGATTTAATAATTTTGCCAAACGCACAAAACCGGCTGGATTGCGGTAACCTTCTAAGACAAAAGGCCAAGTCAAATAGGGGGATTCTAAGGTTTTTGCCGCTGCGATACACTTTGCAACATAAGCCGAAACTTCTTCTGGAGAAGCTTCCATCAACCCAGCAAAGCCGTAATGCCCGCTAGTTGTCGTTAAACCTAACTCGTCTAAGATTGATTTAAATGCTGCTACAGGATAGCCATAAATGGTTGCTGTCTCAGGATCAAAACCATAGATTTCAAAATCCTCATAACCCATTTCTTTTAAGGCGATAAGCGTCCCCTTAGGGTCTTTTGCCATGGCATCGCGTACACTAAACAGTTGTAAGCCTATTTTGTGCTTTGGGAGTGGATAAGATTTTTTTTGAGGTCCAGTTGTACAAGAGGACAGAAGTCCAAAGAATAACGCTAAAAGACTAAAGGTGGTAAAGTTAAATTTCATCTTTGCAAGCTAGTTTTTTTCTTAAAAAAAGCCAATCGTTTTGTTAGGGGATACATAGAACAAACTAATCAAGGTGACATAGAAAAGAATTAATTCTACAAAATAAGTCAAGCCATGTAAACGGTTACGGGAAAAAAAGGCGACTAAAATCATTCCAGCCCCCGCACAGGCAAGGTAAATTCCTCCCAACGCAAACCACGCTAAAAAAGCTGTGATAAAGGTAAGACCAAAGTGAAAGTATTTTGAAAGGGAGTCTGTATCGCGATAATCTGGCGCCGCAGTGCCTAAAATAAGACTGATCCCCGCGTAATGCAGAATAGATTCTGGGGCGACAAGTGTCATTAATGCCCCAACACCAGAAATGACCATGGTATAGGTCCACTGCGATTTAGGACGGTGAAATAAGCTAGAAATCGATTCGGGAATACCCCCGTGTTAATAGGCCCATTCTAAGAACCATGTTAGGGCGACTAAAGCAATAACAGTGTAGATCATTTTTATAAGATTTGGTCTTATGAAAATACAAAAAAATAGTTGACCAACTAGTGGTGTGGAAGCTTAAGTGGATTATACATTAAAACGGAAATGCATCACATCACCGTCTTGAACAATGTATTCTTTCCCTTCTACACGCATTTTCCCCGCTTCTTTGACTTTAGCTTCGGTCTTAAAATTTTCATAGTCATTATAAGAGATGACTTCTGCACGAATAAATCCTTTTTCAAAATCGGTATGAATCACTCCTGCAGCTTGGGGCGCGGTTGCTCCCACGGGAAAAGTCCATGCGCGCACTTCTTTCTCCCCAGCGGTAAAGTAAGTTTGTTGCTTGAGTAAGGCATAAGCTTTACGGATCAACTTTGCAGCACCAGGTTCTGTTAAACCAAGGTCTTCTAAAAAGACTTGACGCTCTTCAAAGGTATCTAATTCGTTGATATCTGCTTCGATGGAAACCGCTAAGGTGAGAACTTCGGCATTTTCAGCCGTCGCAATTTCCTGCACTTTTTCTACCAATGGATTTCCGCCAGCAGCATCGCTTTCAGATACATTACAGACATAAAGAACAGGCTTATCGGTCAAAAGTTGTAAACCGTGCACGACTCCTGTTCTATCTTTTTCAGAAAAGTCGAGTTGGCGTACATTCTGCGCTTGCTCTAGACCTTCTTTAATGCTATTTAAAATAGCTTGTAGCTTTTGGGCGTCTTTATCTCCAGTACGGGCAGCACGATTAACTTTTTCTAAACGTTTATCTACCGTTTCTAAGTCTTTTAATTGCAGCTCAATATCGATGATTTCTTTATCACGAATTGGATCGACAGACCCTTCGACATGCACTATATTGTCGTTTTCAAAACAACGTAAAACGTGGATGATGGCATCGGTCTCCCGGATATTGGCCAAGAATTGATTCCCTAGTCCTTCTCCTTTACTAGCCCCTTTGACCAAACCTGCGATATCAACGATTTCTACTGTAGCGGGAATGGTTTTTTCTGGCTTGACCAGCTCGGCAAGTATAGTAAGGCGTTCATCGGGTACGTTGACCACTCCTACATTAGGTTCGATGGTACAAAAAGGAAAGTTTGCACTTTGCGCTTTGGCGTTAGACAAACAATTAAATAGGGTGGATTTACCTACATTAGGTAATCCTACAATTCCTGCTTTCATATAGTATTATTCTTCTGGATGCATAAAACGTTGTTTCCCTAACAAGACCTCTTCGGTTTCGATATGATCTTCGTCTGGAACACAACAGTCCACAGGACAAACGGCTGCGCATTGAGGCTCTTCGTGGAAGCCCTTACACTCGGTACATTTGTCTGGAACGATGTAGTAGTATTCGTCAGAAATTGGTTCTTGGGTCTCGTCTGCGGCGACTGCTTTTCCACTGGGTAAAACAAGGTCTCCTTTTAGAGAAGTTCCATCACTGTAGCGCCAATCGTCTGCGCCTTCATAGATTGCCGTGTTAGGGCATTCTGGTTCACATGCTCCGCAATTGATACATTCGTCTGTAATGATGATGGCCATAGCAATTTCTTTAATTACATTTGCGCAAAAATACTGCATAAATAATGCCTAAGCAAATAAATGACGCCCGTAGAACAACATATTGAAGGATTTAAAAAACTAGGCCAATATTTAAGGGAAATTGAAGCACAAACTAGCGAGTATGCTCCCCTATTTGAGTGCATTCAAAAAGCCCAACACCATAATGGCTGGTTTACCCAAGAGAATTGTTTAAAAGCGCTGCGATCCTGGGGCGAAGTCCTTCAAGCTGGGGCGTTACAAGAATGGACAAGTCAATACAACTTCGGCGCGACTGCACCAAAAAACATAGGGCTCATTTTAGCAGGGAACATTCCCCTTGTAGGTTTTCACGATGTATTGTGTGTGTTACTATGCGGGCAAAATGCCACCATAAAGCTCTCTACAACAGATCCTCTTTTAATCCCCTTTCTTTATCAAAAGCTAAAAGAATTTTCCCCTCTTTTTGAAAACCGGCTTTATTTTACCCAAGAACGCATAGAAAATTTTGATGCGGTCATCGCTACAGGAAGCAATAATGCGGCGCGCTATTTTGAATACTATTTTGCTAAGGTGCCTCATATTATTCGTAAAAATCGCAATGGGATTGCGGTATTAAGTGGAGAAGAAACTAAAGAAGATCTGGTCGGATTAGCGCAAGATATCGTTCAGTACTTCGGTTTAGGTTGTAGAAGTATATCAAAGGTCTACCTTCCTGAGGGTTATGATCTCAATAATATCTTTGGCGCCCTATACCCCCATGCCAATCTGATGGATTCGGCGAAATACGCCAACAACTATGATTATAACAAGGCGGTTTATTTGATGAGTGAGTTTGATTTGCTCGACAATGGTTTTATATTACTTCGCGAGCATGAATCTTTTGGCTCCCCAGTGGCATGTTTACATTACAAATATTATAAAGATCTCCCTAGTCTCGAAAAAGAATTGCTGGAAAAGGCAGAAGAGATACAATGTGTCAGCACTCATTTAGCACTCCCGCAGGCTGTTCCACTAGGGAAAGCGCAGCAACCTGCGCTATGGGAATATGCCGATGGAGTGGATCCTATCACGTTTTTGTTAGAATTATAAGTAAATTGTTAAAAAAAACAGCGGTAAAAAAACCTTTTTCGTTTATGATGTTTCTAGGGATATGATGATATTTGCACCTTAAAATAAGCCATGAAAAAACACAATTTTAGCGCAGGACCCTCTATCCTCCCCGCTCCAGTAATGGAAAAAGCTGCCGCAGCAGTACAAGAGCTAAACGGAATAGGATTATCGTTAATCGAAATTTCTCACAGAAGCAAAGAATTTGAGGCGATTATGGACAAGGCGCAGAGTTTAGCACTTGAACTAACTGGCTTAAAAGACAAGGGGTATCAAGCCTTATTTCTACAAGGAGGTGCCAGTATGCAATTCTTAATGGCTGCAGCGAACTTAATGCAAACAAAAGCAGGTTACATCAACACTGGTGCCTGGTCTGATAAAGCTATCAAAGAAGCAAAACGCTATGGAGAAGTCATAGAAATCGCTTCTTCTAAAGTGGCTAACTTTAATTACATCCCAAAATGTCAAGACATTCCAGCAGATTTAGATTATTTTCATATCACCACAAATAATACGATTTTTGGGACTCAGTTTCACGACCTTCCCAAAACAAATGTATCATTGATCGCAGATATGAGTTCTGATATTTTCTCGCGTGAATTTGATTATTCAGCCTTTGATTTATTTTATGCTGGTGCGCAAAAAAACATGGGTCCTGCAGGGACAACCTTAATAATTGTAAAAGACAGCCTTTTAGAAAAAATGAACAAAGATGTTCCTTCTATGTTGTCATATGCAACTCATGCAGATAAAGGAAGTATGTTTAATACCCCCCCAGTATTTTCGGTTTACACTTCTATGTTAACCCTTGAGTGGTTAAAAGAAAAAGGAGGCTTAAGTGCCATTCAAAGACACAACGAAACTAAGGCAAAATTGATTTATGATGAAATCGATCGCAACAGTGCCTTTGAAGGTTTTGCAGCAAAAGAAGACCGCAGTTATATGAATGCGACCTTTAACTTGGCAGAAGGGGTTGACGGTACTGCATTTGACAAAATATGGAATGCCTCCAACATTAGCGGACTAAAAGGTCACCGCTCTGTAGGTGGTTACCGCGCCTCAATCTATAATGCCCTACCCCTAGAAAGCGCACAGCTATTGGTTGACGTAATGCAACAATTTGAAAAAACACTATAATGAATATACTCGCTAACGACGGCATCTCTCAAAGTGGAGTTGACGCTTTAACTGCTAACGGATTTAATGTAATTAACAGTAATGTTGCCCAAGAGCAATTGGTGTCCTACATCAACGAAAATGACATTGTAGCCTTATTGGTGCGCAGTGCAACTACCGCGCGTAAAGATTTGATCGACGCTTGTCCAAACTTAAAAATCATCGGTCGTGGTGGTGTTGGAATGGATAATATCGATGTGGATTATGCCCGCGAGAAAGGCTTACACGTGATCAACACTCCTGCCGCCTCTTCGGCTTCTGTAGCAGAATTAGTTTTTGCTCATTTATATGGGGGAGTTCGTTTCTTGCACGACAGTAACCGCAATATGCCCCTAGAAGGCGAAAGCAACTTTAAAGGCTTAAAGAAGGCTTATGCCAAAGGTGTTGAATTACGCGGAAAAACATTAGGTGTAATTGGTTTTGGTCGCATTGGACAAGAAGCAGCTAAAATCGGTTTAGGAATAGGAATGAATGTTATTGCTGCTGATAAATTTATGGAAAGTGCCACAGTAAAGGTTGCATTATTCAATGGCCAAAGCATTGATGTGGAAATCGAAACACAATCGATGGAAAGTGTTTTAGCAGAAGCAGATTTTGTCACCCTTCACGTTCCTGCGCAAAAGGAATATATAATTGGTGAAGAACAATTTAATCAAATGAAGGACGGATCTGTAATCGTAAATGCTGCACGTGGTGGCGTGATTGACGAAGTAGCGCTTTTAAAAGCTTTAGACAGTGGGAAATTAGCTTTCGCTGGACTTGATACATTTGAAGAGGAGCCTAAACCAGCTATCCAAGTTCTTATGCACCCAAAAGTTTCTTTGACACCACATATTGGCGCAGCTACAGGAGAGGCACAAGACCGTATAGGAGTTGAATTAGCGGAGCAAATTAGCGTTATACTCGCTTAATGGCATACTTAAATCGCTTAAAAAAGAAGTGGAAGATCCAGTCTAATAAACAGTTGTGGATTGTCTTTATAGTTTTTGGGATCACTGGATCTAGTTCTGTAAAAGTAGGGAGGCCCTTCCTTGAATTGATTGGCTTGCAGCCAGAGGCATTTACAGTTATTCCTTTGGGAATGGTCTTTTATTGGACACTAAGGATATTGGTGATTTTCCCTATATACCAAATACTATTAGTCCTCTTCGGAGCACTATTTTTTCAGTTTTCCTTTTTTTGGGAATTTGAAAAGAAAATTTTGCGCCGAATGGGATTAAAAAGGTTCTTTCCAAAACTCTAAGATAATTTAGAGGTAATCAATTTTAAGAACTCGTTGCGGGTATCAGTTTCTTTAAAACTTCCACGGAAACCTGAAGTTGTAGTAGTAGAATTTTGTTTCTGTACCCCTCGCATCATCATACACATGTGAGATGCTTCAATCACAACAGCTACTCCTTCTGGTTGTAAAGTATCGTTAATGCAATCTAGAATTTGCTCTGTCAATCTTTCTTGTACTTGTAAACGTCTAGAAAATACGTCAACAACCCTAGGGATTTTACTAAGGCCAACAATATGTCCATTTGGGATATAAGCAATATGTGCTTTACCAAAAAAAGGTAACATGTGGTGCTCGCATAAAGAATACAATTCGATGTCTTTTACGATCACCATTTCGTTGTAATCTTCTGTAAACATAGCGCTTTGTAAAATTTGCTTTGGATCCATTTCATAGCCTTCGGTTAAAAACTTCATAGCCTTGGAAGCGCGCTCTGGTGTTTTTAACAGTCCCTCCCGAGTGATGTCTTCCCCTAAGAGGTTAATCACTTCAGAAAAGTGACCTTTTATTTCTTCAGTAATGGGTAGAGTGTCGATATTAAAATTGTCATTCATCATAATTTAGTGGAGTAAATGGTTAAATTTTTCTTTGAGTTTAGCTACTTTAGGGCTAATTACATAGCTGCAATACATTTGTACAGTATGCTTGTTATAATAGTTTTGATGCTCTTCTTCGGCGGTATAAAAAGGATGTTCGGGCAATAAATCTGTCACAATAGGTGCTTCAAATGTACTGGCTTGTAGTGCTTCGATAACACTTTCTGCTGTATTCTTCTGAGTTTCGTCTACATAAAAAATAGCGGAACGGTATTGGGTTCCCACATCGTTTCCTTGACGATTTAACGAAGTAGGATCATGGGTAGCAAAAAAGACATGCAATAAGTCTTTATAGCTTACAATGGATTCATCATAAACAAGGCGAATTCCCTCGGCATGACCAGTGCGTCCAGTACAGATTTCACGATAAGCTGGGTTTTTGATTGTCCCACCCATATACCCGGTTAGGATTTGATCCACGCCTTGAACTCTTTGGAAAACGGCTTCAGTACACCAAAAGCAACCCCCAGCAAAATAGGCTAGTTTTTCTTTTCTCATTTTGTCTAACTAATATACATAATTGTATTAAACAAAAATATGTGATGTTAAATAAATACTTCAAAAAGGGGGGGGGAAAGCTTATAAAAAGATAAACAGAAAAAGGTTGAAACAAAAAACACATTCCTCAAAAAACTGTAATTTGCAGTCCTATGAAAGACATTATATCGGCCAAACATTTAGGGAAGACCTATGGCGACTTAACCGTATTAAAGGGAATAGATTTATTCATTAAAAAGGGTGAAATCGTTGCAATTACTGGTCCCTCTGGAGCAGGAAAAACAACTCTACTTCAAATTTTAGGAACACTTACAAGTCCTGATTCAACCGCAGCTACATCTTTAATCATTGAAAAAACCAAAGTACTTGACTTAGACAATAAGGCGTTAGCGCATTTCCGCAACGAATCTCTAGGCTTTGTTTTTCAATTTCACGAATTACTCGATGAATTTACAGCCCTAGAAAATGTAATGATGCCCGCCTTAATTAGGGGCACGAGCAAAACCACTATCAAAACTAAAGCTATGGGTTTGTTAGAACGTCTAGGATTAGATCATCGCATAAATCACAAACCCAATAGTCTCTCTGGAGGAGAACAACAACGCATTGCTGTGGCCAGAGCCTTAATGAATGATCCCGCGATTATTTTTGCAGATGAACCCAGTGGAAATCTTGATTCTAAAAATGCTGCCTCCCTTCACCAATTATTCTTTGATTTGCGCGATGAACTTGAACAAACCTTTGTGATTGTTACACATAATAAAACATTAGCAAGTATGGCAGATCGTACCATAAATTTAGTCGATGGAGGAATCGTGGAATGAAAAAAAAAGAGATAAAGGCCTTTTTGGAAGAAAAAGTCCAACAATATGAATCTTTTGATTTTATTGAAGTAGACCCCATTTTGATTCCGCATCAATTTTCTCAAAAAGAAGATATTGAAATCAGTGGGTTTTTAGCTGCAACCATTGCCTGGGGTAATCGGAAAAGTATTATTAATAATGCTCAAAAAATGATGGACTTGATGGATTCTGCTCCTTATGACTTTATCATCAACCATAAAGAAAACGACTTAGAGCGATTTAAAGGTTTTGTTCACCGCACCTTTAATGCAGATGATCTGCGCTATTTTATCAAAGCATTGCGCTGTATTTATCAAGAACATCAGGGCTTAGAACAACTCTTTAGCCGTTATGCTAAACCACAAAGCTTACAAGGAGCGATTCATCATCTCAAGCAAGTGTTTTTCTCTCTACCCCATAAACATCGTACGCAAAAACACATGTCAGATCCTTTAAAAGGTTCTGCTGCAAAGCGGCTCAATATGTATTTGCGCTGGATGGTTCGTTCAAATAAAAATGGTGTCGATTTTGGGTTATGGAAAACCCTACATCCGCGTCAATTATCTTGTCCCTTAGATTTACATTCAGGGAATGTGGCTAGAAAATTGAAATTATTAAGACGCAAACAAAACGACGGAAAAGCCTTAGCAGAGCTAGATAAAGTCCTACGTAAAATGGATCCCGAAGATCCTGTTAAATTCGATTATGCACTTTTTGGTTTAGGTGTTTTTGAAAAATTTTAAGGCATTCAAAAATTTCCACTCAAGAAAGGAGAAGTTTTTGTATTTTTATGCCAATAGTAAAGCGATAGCGTTACATGAAAATCCTTCTCAAAAATGCCACCATCATAGATCCAAAAGGTGCTTTCCATTTACAAGAAGTCGACGTTTATATTCAAGATGGTAAGATTGACTCCATAGGAAAGAATCTTACTCATCAAGCAGATATTACGGTCAAAAAGGACAGCCTTCACCTTTCAATGGGGTGGTTTGATTCTAGTGTCTGTTTTGGTGAACCAGGCTATGAAGAACGGGAAACTTTAGCTAATGGACTTCGCACAGCAGCTCTAAGTGGATTTACAGCTATCGCCTTAGAACCAGAGACTCTACCTACCATCGATAGTCAATCGGCGGTAGTACAACTTAAAAACTATCATTCTCAACACCCCACAATCATCTATCCTGTAGCGGCATTTACAAAAGAGCAGGCGGGGAGTTTAATGACAGAACTTTACGATTTACAAAATAACGGAGCGATTGCATTTGGGGACTTTTTAAGACCTGTTGAAAATCCAGAATTACTTAAAACTGCTCTGCTTTACGCTCAGCGATTTAATGCCATAATTCTTTCTTGCCCCATGGAGAATCACATTGGTGGAAATGGAGTTGCACACGAAGGAAATAGCAGTACCCAATTGGGCTTATCTGGTATTCCTAGCCTAAACGAAACCCTGCAAATCACTAGAGACTTACATATACTAGCCTACACTGGCGGGAGGTTACACATTCCTTTTGTATCTACTAAAGAAGGGGTTGACTTAATCAGAAAAGCTAAAAGTGAGGGTCTAAAAGTAAGTTGCAGTGTTGCCCTAGCAAATTTATGCTACACAGAAGAAGCCCTTTTTGGTTTTGATACCCGCTTTAAAGTTATTCCCCCCTTAAGAACAGAAACAGACCGAGCTGCCCTTAAAGAAGGGCTATTAGATGGTACCATAGATATGGTAAGCAGCCATCATCAACCATTGAACAAAGAATTAAAACAAGTTGAATTTGAAAACGCGACTCCAGGCACCATTGGTCTAGAAGCCACTTTTAGCTTGTTAAACACCCTCTTTCCTACCCAAAAAGTAATTCAATTCTTGACAAAAGGAAGAACAACTTTTGGTCTTAAGAATACTAAAATTGAAGAAGGGCAAACCGCCAATTTAAGCTTATTCACACCAACTGGTGCGGGGAAATTCTCTGCAGAAGAGTTATCCTCTACTTCCCAAAACTGCGCCTTTATAGGACACAATACTCAGGGGAAAGTTTATGGAAGTATTAACGGGGGCAAAATTGCATTAAAATAAGCATGGAAACAGAACAGGTATTAGATTATCGCGTTAGGCGACCTTTAAAAGAAAGCGATACAAGCCCAGTGCTTTTTCTTTTGCATGGTTATGGAAGTCATGAAGAAGATCTTTTCGCTTTTGTCAATTACCTGCCTGAAGAATACATAATCATTTCACTACGTGCCCCCCTAGGCTTAGGTTTTGGAGGTTATGCCTGGTATTCGATTCACTTTAACGAGCAACAAGACAAATGGAGCGATGATGCCGAAGCTAAAAAGGCACAAGACATCATCCTCTACAATATCGATTATCATCTCGAGCTATTTAAATTAGAGGGACAAAAAGTGTCCCTCTTAGGCTTTAGTCAAGGGGCCATACTAAGTTGGGCCTTGGGTTTATCACGTCCAGAACGAATTGATAAAATTATTGCTTTAAGTGGGTATGTAAACGAGAATATTTTTGTCTACGCCAAAGAGGGATTAGATCAATTGCGCATCTTTAGCAGTCACGGAACTCAAGACCCAACTTTATCCATAGAATGGGCCAGAAAAGGCATTGCCTCAGTTGAGAAAAAAGAAATTAATGTAGCCTATAAAGAATACCCCCAAGGGCATGGTATAAGTCAAGATAATTTTAATGATTTATTATCATGGTTAAAAGTAAATGCTTAATCAGTGTAGTATAAAAGCTGATCTAATACATTTAGTTTGACCTCTTGCCCACTTAAACTGTATTCGATTAAAATCTCTCCCCAGTCTGTCCCATCAGAAAAATCTGCTATCGCCCATTTGTGATTCAAAACCTTGATTTTATTGATTAAAAACTTTCTACCATCACCACTGTAAAGCACTAAAGGATTATCCCCTTTAGCAGTATTGCTTTCATAAATTTTATCTTTTACCCACTGGATAATTTCGGTTGGATCGTTGTCGGGGTAAAAGGCTTTTGCTTCATCATTTTGATCAAGAGAAAAATAAACATCGTCATCATATTTTGATACTATGTTTTCTAGCAAAACTTTTAGGGTATCAATACGAGCGACTTTTTCTGCGATAATTTCATCTTGGTATTTTACAACTTTTAAACTATTAACCATCTGAAAAACAAGGATTAATGCAGTAAATGCAAATAGATAAATAAAGATTTTAGTTTTCATTATTTTGTAGTGATTTCTAGGTTATCATAGGCAAGAAAAACATTTTGAGGAAGACTTCTTTCAACTTCAGCATGAAAACCTAATAGGTGACTAATATGGGTTAAATAAGCGCGGTTAGGTTTTAATTCTTGAATTAAAGCTAAGGCCTCTTCTAAATTTAAATGAGACGGATGTGGCTCAATACGCAATGCATTGACTACTAAAACGTCAAGATTCTTCAATTTTTCTTTTTCTTCTGGGGTGATGGTTTTAACATCGGTCAAATAAGCAAAGTTATCGATGCGATACCCCAGTACTGGCGTTTTATAATGCATTACTTCTATAGGCACCATTTGCTTATTCCCTAAGATAAAAGGAAAAGCTTTATCAATCGCATGAACATTGACTGAAGGTGCCCCTGGGTATTTGTTCTCATCGTTAAAGATATAATCAAAACGGCGTTTTAAAGAAGCTTGCACTCGCACAGACATATTCATATTAATATTCCCCTGACGGAAGAAAAAAGGACGAATATCATCTAAACCAGCAGTGTGGTCTGCATGCTCATGGGTAAAAACGATCCCATCTAAATGGCGTGCATTATGCGTTAGCATCTGTTGCCTAAAGTCTGGTCCGCAGTCAATAACAAAGAAATAATTTTCCCAAGCAAGCGAAATTGAAACACGCAACCGCTTGTCTTTTGGATCATTACTCAAGCAAACCGGGTGCTTACTACCAATAATGGGAATTCCCTGTGAAGTTCCAGTGCCTAAAAAAGTGATTTTTATCATCTTTTTCAAAGGTAAACCTTGTCATTTAATTCTACAATCTTTGTAGATTTGAAAAACAAACTATTTGAGTATGTCTATCCAACTTCCTGGTGAAATTGAATTAGAAAATCGCCCATCAGTCGAAGCAAAAGCTTTGCGCATTAATATGAACCGTTTTATCTATGGAACCTTTGCGGAAATTGGGGCAGGTCAAGAAGTTGCCCGACATTTTTTCCGGGCAGGAGGAGCTTCGGGAACAATCGCTAAGACCATTAGTGCATATGACAAGAACTTCAGTGATAACATTTATGGCGAAGAAGAAGACAAGCGCTATGTAACAGAAGCGCGATTAAACAAAATGCTCGACCACGAGATGCAGTTATTAGAAGACCGTATACCACGAGAAGACAACCCCAATAAAATGTTCTTTACCTATGCTAATACAGTAACGACCATTGACTTTGCAAAAAAATTTAAAGGCCATGGATGGATGGGGATTCGTTTTCAAGCCAGTCCAGATGAAGAGTACAGTGAAATTACCCTCCATGTGCGTTTCCACCAAAGCGAAGCACGCTTACAACAAGAAGTTTTAGGAAATATAGGAGTCAATCTAGTTTATGGTGCTTTTTATAAAAATAAGGAACCTAAAAAACTATTACGCTACCTCTATGACAACATCGATAAAGATGCAATTGAAATTGACACCATCAATTTTAAAGGCCCTTTATTTAAAAATGTCGATAACCGTCTAATGAGTTTACAACTCGTCAAAAATGGAATGACAGACGCGGTAATGTTTAACCCAAAAGGAAGTAATATTCTCCCTGCACGTGAGCTTTATAAAAAAAATATTCTAACGCTTCGCGGAAGTTTTCGTCCTGTTACCAAAGTAAATATTGACATGTTTGAAAAAGCACTCGATGCTTTTATTCAAGAACCAGGTGTTGACCAAAATAAAACAGTTGTCATCTTTGAAATCACCCTTTCCAACCTTTTAGCCGATGGAGAAATTGATGAAAAGGACTTTATGGACAGAGCAAAACTCTTGTGTTCTTTAGGACATATTGTAATGATCTCTAACTTTAAAGAATACTATAAACTCGTTGACTATCTCTCTCAATACACTAAAAAACAATTGGGATTAAGTATGGGAGTCAACAACTTTGTTGAAATTTTTGACGAACACTACTATGAAGATTTAGGAGGAGGAATTCTAGAAGCCTTTGGGAAAATGTTTTACAACAACCTCAAGGTATACCTCTACCCCATGAAAGACGAGAAAGGGAACATAATCAATAGCTCCAACCTCAAACTTCATCCTCGCATGAAAGACTTCTACAAGTTCTTTAAATACAATGGCAAGGTGATCGATGTCTTTGATTATGAAGAGTCTTATTTAAATATATTTTCCCGCAAAATCCTTCAACAGATTAAAGACGGAGAATCTGAGTGGGAAGAACACCTCCCCGAAGGAATTGCAGAAATGATACGCCAAAACAAAATGTTTGGAATTAAAAAATAAATTCTATCCTCGACTCATTAACGGATAAAATTAGAAGATGCCATTAAGGTATCATTCCATGTAGAAACAAATCAAGGTTACTAAAGCCATAGATTTTTTTGCAAAAACGAATCTTTTATTTAAACCTTTAAAAACGGGAGATCATTGAGCTTAGGCCTCTAATATTTGTGCGGCATGTACTTTAGTCTTCACCTTTTCAATCACGCGTTCAACCACCCCATTTTCATCTATGATAAAAGTCATGCGATGAATTCCATCATATTCTCTTCCCATAAACTTTTTAGGTCCCCAAACCCCGAAAGAGTTAATTACCTGCTTTTCTTCATCGGCTAAGAGCGGAAAGGGTAAATCATATTTTTCTGAGAAATTGCTTTGCTTCTTTTCACTATCTGCACTAACGCCTAAAAGAGCATAACCTGCCTCTTGCAACTCTTTAAAATGATCTCTAAGATCGCAAGCCTCTGCGGTACAGCCAGGTGTGCTGGCTTTAGGGTAAAAGAAAATAATTAATTTTTGTCCTTTATAATCACTCAACTGCTGAGTGTTTCCTTTATCATCAGAAACAGAAAAAGTGGGAACTGTCTCCCCTACTTGAAGTGTTTTCATAACTTATTTTTTTTCTAAATTACAAAACAAATAGAAGAACAAATGACCAAACAGGAAAAAGTTGATTTCACCCTTAAAACCCTAGCCGAGCTATACCCAGAAATCCCTATCCCCCTTGATCATACAGATCCCTACACCCTTTTAATTGCAGTATTACTCTCTGCTCAAAGCACAGATATAAGAGTGAACAAAATCACTCCACTTCTCTTTGCAAAAGCCCGTACACCAGAAGAAATGATTCAACTTAGCGTAGAAGAAATTCGCGATATCATTCGACCAGTGGGATTATCGCCTATGAAATCAAAAGGAATTCACGGTTTATCTAAAATTTTATTAAAAAAACACCACGGGAAAGTACCGCAAACCTATGAACAACTAGAAGCTCTCCCTGCTGTTGGACATAAAACCGCTGCTGTGGTGATGGCGCAAGCTTTTGACATCCCCACCTTTCCAGTCGACACCCATATTCATCGATTGATGTATCGCTGGGGTTTTACCAACGGAAAAAATGTAGCTCAAACAGAAAAAGATGCCAAACGTTTGTTTCCAAAGGAGACCTGGAATGATCTTCATTTACAAATTATCTGGTATGGAAGAGAATACAGTCCTGCGAGAGGGTGGGACTTAGAAAAGGACATTATTACCAAAAAAATAGGACGCAAAAGCGTTCTGAATGAATACTACAAAAAGAAAAAATAATTTATTCTTTACTTGTTTATTTCTTTCTTATTTTCTGAAGGTAAAGATTTAGAAACCTCTAAAGCCTTTGAAAACGCAAGTATACGTTTGATTGTTAAATCGCTTGGTCCTTCAGTCGTTGGTTTGTTTTTTGAGTAGAGTTCTTCCATTAATACATTTTGTATAAATAGAACGTTAAAATTTTAAAAAAATTACTTTAAGCAGATAAAATTATTTGATTCTCATCAATCAACTTACGCAGATTGATAATCGCATAACGCATTCTGCCTAGAGCGGTATTGATACTCACCCCGGTAGATTCTGCAATTTCTTTAAAACTCATGTCTTTGTAAAGACGCATGGTTAAAACGTCTTTTTGAACGTCTGGTAATTGAAGAATTAAGTTTTGCAGATCCTCCACAACCTGCTCTTCAATCATTGCTTTTTCAGCGGAAGGGTTTCCATCACCGATTAATTGGAAAATATCAAACTCTTCGCTGTTGTCAAAAGTTGGGATACGATTATTTTTGCGGAAAAAATCAATAACTAAATTATGTGCGATTCTCATTACCCAGGGTAAAAACTTTCCTTCTTCGTTATACAACCCCCGTTTAAGGGTCTTAATGACTTTAATAAAGGTTTCTTGAAAAATGTCTTCAGCAGTATCTCGATTAAAGACTTTAGAATAAATGAAATTGAAAATTCTTAATTTATGACGCTTGATAAGCAATTCTAGTGCTCTCTCATTGCCGTTGATGTAGTTTTGAACTAAAGCAGCGTCTTCTTGAAGTTGAAGTTGTTTTTCCATATAAAAATTACTTTAAACCCTGTTGGACTAATTAAAATCGTTAAAACGTTTAAAGTAAAATTGTGTATAGGCTGACTGCTTTATTACTACAAATATAGAAAAATTATTAATAACTCGACAATTCACAAATTATTGTTCAAAAAAGAAAATTTTGATTTCCTCAGCAAAGATATATTGTATATTTATAGCTTCTATTTTTTCTATGAAAGAGATACAACAATTATCGCCAAAAGAGCACATTATCATTTTAGGAGCTAAGCTCCATAATCTCAAAAATATTGACGTTGCGATTAAACGCAATACCTTGACGGTAATTACGGGACTTTCAGGATCGGGTAAATCCTCCTTGGCATTTGACACATTATATGCTGAAGGACAACGACGTTATGTCGAAAGTCTCTCTTCTTATGCACGTCAATTTATGGGACGATTAAACAAACCCAAAGTAGACAAAATCAAAGGGATTGCCCCCGCAATTGCGGTAGAACAAAAAGTCAATTCCAGCAACCCACGTTCGACTGTTGGAACCAAGACAGAAATTTATGATTATCTCAAACTACTCTATGCGCGAATTGGTGTAACCTACTCCCCTACTTCAAATATAAAAGTAAAAAAAGATACGGTTGGTGACGTGGTTGATTTTTTAATCCATCAAGAAGAAGGCAGTAAGTTCTTGTTAATGACCACACCACAAAACAAACAAAAACGTAGCACTAAAGAGCGATTGGATATTCTTATCCAGCAAGGGTATGCCCGTATTTATACTGCCGACGGTATGCAGCGATTAGATAACTTAAACGGAAATGTTCCAAAGGAATTTGAACTCATTGTTGACCGGGTAATTGTGCGACAAGAAGACGAAGATTTCAAAAACCGCTTGTCTGATGCTGTTGATGTTGCCTTTTTTGAGGGAGACGGACAGTGCAAAGTATTAAATCTATCAACAAAAGAGCGTACCCGCTTTTCAAACAAGTTTGAAGCAGATGGAATGGCATTTCTTGAGCCTAATGTGCATCTATTTAGTTTTAACAACCCCTATGGTGCGTGCAAAAAATGTGAGGGATATGGTGACATCATTGGGATTGATCCTGAATTAGTTTTCCCCAATAGTGGCCTTTCAATTTATGAAGAAGCCATTGCTCCATGGAGAGGAAGTGGCTTTAAAAAATACCATGCAGATCTCGTCAATAATGCCTATCATTTTGATTTCCCCATACACAAACCTTATTTTGAATTGACTCAAGAACAGCAAGAATTATTATGGAAAGGAAATTCTTATTTTGCAGGACTCAACAAGTTCTTTAAAAAGTTAGAAGCTAAAAATTACAAGATCCAAAATCGTGTTTTGTTGTCCCGCTATCGTGGAAAGACGAAATGTGATAGCTGTAACGGTACCCGCTTAAGGCCAGAAACTGCCTATGTCAAGATCAATGGAAAAAGCCTCCCAGATCTTATGCATTTATCCCTAGATGATTTAGCAGACTTTTTTGCTCAAGCCAGTATTACAGATCAACAAAAAGCAATTGCCAGTCGTTTATTAATCGAAATCAATTCGAGGCTTTCTTTTATGAAAAACGTGGGACTAGGCTATCTCACTTTAAATCGGAAATCAAACACCCTCTCTGGTGGAGAGTCTCAACGTATTAATCTTGCTACCTCCTTAGGGAGTAGTCTAGTGGGGTCTATGTACATCTTAGACGAACCCAGTATTGGATTACATTCCAGAGATAATGAGCGATTAATTAATATTTTAAAACAACTTAAAGCATTAGGCAATACAGTGATTGTTGTAGAACACGACGAAGACATTATGCGTGCTGCAGATGCCATTATTGATATTGGTCCAGAAGCAGGAAGTTTAGGGGGAGAAGTTGTAGGTCAAGGCAGTTTTAAAGAAATCATCCAACAGCAAACCTTAACAGCAGAATATCTCAAAGGAGAAAAGGCCATTCTTGTGCCAAAAAAAAGACGCAAAAGCAAGTATTTTATAAAAATCATAGGAGCTAGAGAAAACAACTTAAAGAATATTAATGTTTCTATACCACTCAATACATTTACCGTTGTTACTGGTGTTTCAGGGAGTGGAAAAAGCACGTTGGTAAAAAAAATACTCTACCCTGCTCTACAAAGACAGCTAGATATTTTTGTAGAAAAACCAGGGCAATTTACTGGACTAGAAGGTGACTTTTCTTCTATAAAGCAAATTGAATATATCGATCAAAACCCCATAGGCAGATCATCGCGCTCTAACCCAGTTACATATATTAAGGCCTATGATGATATTAGAGCATTATTTTCAAAACAAAGTTTGAGCAAAGTGCGCAATTTCCTCCCTAAACATTTCTCTTTCAATGTAGATAGTGGGCGCTGTGATGCCTGTAAAGGGGAAGGAACCGTTACCATTGAAATGCAATTTATGGCAGATGTGGTCTTAGAATGCGAGCACTGTAAAGGAAAACGCTTTAAAAAAGAAGTAAGAGAAGTACTCTATCAGGAAAAATCGATTGATCAGGTGCTAGACATGACTGTTGACGATGCCATTGCATTTTTCGCAGAACACCAAGAAAATAAATTGGCAAAAAAACTTGGGGCACTGCAACAAGTTGGATTGGGCTATATTACTTTAGGACAATCCTCTTCTACCCTATCTGGTGGGGAAGCCCAAAGAATTAAATTAGCTTCTTTTATTGGTAAAGGCGAGCAGCGCGATAAAATACTCTTCATTTTTGACGAGCCCACTACAGGGCTACATTTTCATGACATTAATAAGTTACTTACTTCTTTCGAAGCATTAATTGATAAAGGGCACTCTCTTTTAGTTGTTGAACACAATATGGATCTAATAAAGTGCGCCGATCATGTGATTGATTTAGGCCCTGAAGGAGGAGATAAAGGCGGAACTCTTATTGGAGAAGGAACCCCTGAAGATATTGCCAAAATAAAGCATTCTTATACCGGACAATATCTCAAAGAAAAAATAGTTCACTGAAAATTAGGATATTATATTTTTGGCACAATCCTTGGTATAATATAAATAATTTAATTTCATAATTGAATTATTTTGGTTTTTATGATTTTGTTTAGTTAAGGTCTATCTACCCAAGGATAGACCTTAATTTTTTATAAGCATTCGCCAGGAGTTCATTTATTTTAGGAGAGATATTCAAGCCCACACAACAACCAAGATAAATCCCGCTAATCAAACTTGATTTAATCAATAAATTGACAAAAGCATTAAAATGTAATTCAACCATCGAAAAGGCATAATAATGTCCTGTGATTAAAAGGATTAAATAAAAAGTCTTTCTACTAAAAGGAGTAATCTTAAAGGTCATACCCACAATTAAAACCTTGAGAATATTAAACGTAGTTATCACAATAAGGGTGGCAAAGGCAGCACCAATAAACCCTAATCGCTCGATAAAATGAAGGTTTAAAAACACTACTGAAATAGCAGAACCAATTGACAAGAAAGGAATAAAGTAATAGTATTTTGAGTTGTTGATGATATTGTTTGTACAGCCGGTTGCTGCGGTAATAATCTTAGTGATTGAGATATAGAGCACTACTGGAATCGCCACAACAAATCCCTCTTTTCCACTTAAAAAGTAGATCAAGTCGTAAAGATCATTGATGTTCGCGTTGATCAAAATGAAAAACAAACCTGAAACCAATAAAAGGTTAGTTCCGCTTTTTGACAACAAACTTTTTAATTCTTTGGCATTGTTATTATTGATGGCTTCAGAAACTAAAGGACTTACAATTTGAAGCATTGCCCTTACAGGGGCGTCAATCACTGCAGCGATAAAAATGGCCACCTTGTAATAGGCTACATAGCGATCTTCCACTAATTTCCCTAGCATACTCGCATCAATATCAATAATTACACTTGCTCCAAAGGCAGAAAGAAATATTAAAGTGCTGTAGGTTAAAAGCTGTTTGGTGTTAGCGGGAAAAGAAAAGTAAATTTTAGGAGTATATAACCATAAACTATAGCCCATAATAATCACTAAACGAAGGTAATACCCCGCGATTAAAGCATTGATAAAAGATCCAAAATCAATCCAATCAAGTAAATAGAAAATTAAGAGTGCCGTGATTAAAACCCTTTGATATACTTCCTTAAAAAAGTTTCCTACAACTGTTTGCTTTTGCACCCTTGCCCAATTGTAAAATATTTCAAAATAGGCGGTAGAAATGGCGATAAGAAAGATTAGGTAGATAAACTCTGCGATTTCAGGGTTTTTTGTAGAAAGATACTGAGCGATTTCCGCGTAATAAGCATAAAACACAACACCCGTAGGAAGAATAAAAACGAATGGGATAAAGAGAGAAAACAGCAACAATTTATCCTGCTCTTTTTGAGAAACAGCTGCAGAAAAATACTTAATAATGGTATGCTGTACCCCATATGATAAAATAGGTTGTAATATATTAGACTGGGCTAATAAAATTACCACAATGCCATACAACTCCTCTCCCATTGCCCTAGGATAAAATACTATCGTATTGATCGCACCAACTACAAAAGCAATAATGACGCTTAAAATATTATAAAAAGATTGCTTCGCTACTACCCCCATTTAAATTTGCTTTTGCTGTATAAAATTTTGACCAACAATGGCAGCTATTAAGAGCAATAAAATGACAATTGCCACAAGCTGTATTCCACTTCCTAATTGAATTACTTTTGGCTCAAAACGGAAACGAATTTGATGTTCTCCAGCGGGGATTTGTAAACCGCGTAAAACATAGTTAACCGGATAGATTATACCTTCTTGATTATCGATAGTAGCAACCCAGCCCTTTTCGTAATACATTTCTGAAAAAACAGCAAAGGACGATTGACTTGAACTAAAGGCATACAACTTTTCTTGAGGTTTGTTTTCTATTAAACGAATACTGGCTAAACTGTCTTTTTGGAAAGATAAAGGAAGAGATAGATCTCCTCCTTCAATCACAGCTGTTTTAGCAAAATCAACTGTGGTCATAGCTTTATACACATCATCTGCTGTAGTTTTGGGCAAAAGGGAATCGACTAGCCAAACTGCTCCCAAATTTTCAGGATTTTCAAGTAATTGGTCTTCTCCTTCTTCATTTGCAAACAAAAGATATTTAACATTGAGGATATTGAGAATCGCTTCTTGCTGTTTCGCTTGAAACAAATCTACCAGCTGTTCATATCGGCGGGGCTTTGCACCGTGATAGCCTCCAATCGCATTATGAAAAAAAGATGTTCTTGCCCCTTGCAAGCCCAAAGAAGGTTCATAGACCCTAAAATGGCTCTTGTCTTCTAAAATAACGCGATCTTGTTGGGTCGCGACAAAAGCACGTTTCACCCTGCTAGGAGAAACAAATAACCCTCGGTCCAAATAGCGATTTGAAATTTGCAATAAGTCGATGAATAATAGCAAGCCAATACCAATAAAAGCCATTTGCTTACGTAATTTATCAAAAAGAAAACCATAAAGTATTCCAGCACTTAAAATCACAAACACAACTGCACGAATTAAGTCTGCAGCATAAATTTCTTTCCTGGCTTCGAAAATCATTTGCATGATAGGTGCCCCAAAAATACTTTTATAATAGGCATCATTGGGCCCTTTAAAATCCATAACCCACTTTACTACATATAGAGAAAGTAAAACTCCTATAAACACATAAAGGGTATTTATTAGGGCCTTTTTAGCGGTTTCCCTGGGATGATCAAAAATACCCTTTAAACCTAGGACGGCCAAAATAGGAAAGCAAAATTCTAAAATCACTTGTATTGATGAAACTGCTCTAAACTTAGAATATAAGGGGAAATAATCCAAAAAAAGACGGGTGAGAAAATCAAGGTTTTTCCCCCACGATAGTGTGAGAGAAAGAACAATTCCTGCACACAACCATTTCTTTAACCAGTTCATAGGAAAAAACAAGGCCAACAAGGCTAAGAAAATAACGACCACCCCCACATAAGCAGGAGCTTCAAGAATAGGTTGATCTCCCCAATAAGTTGGGACATTCGCCGTAAATTGAGCCGCTTGTTGTCTAGAGGCACCCCTTTGAATCAAATCTTGATAAATCGCAGAAGAAGTCCCTAGATCTTCACTTGAGCCCCCTCCTTGAATACGCGGTACCAGGAGATTAAAACTTTCAAAAATTCCATAGCTATATTGGGTGATATAATCATAAGACAAACCCGAACGCTGTTCGAGCGGAAGCCCATTTGCATCAAGAGTCAATTCATTTTTCCCACGAGTGCTAAACTGGGTGTATTCTGCAGTTGCAAGTAAGGATGTTGCATTTAAAGCAATGGCTATCCCACCAGCAATAATTAGACGTAGGCTAGCATAATAAAATGATTTAAATTCCTTTGATTGATAATTCTGCCAGGCTTGAAAGCCTACATATAAAGCCATTAATAATAGCATATAGTAGGTCATTTGGTAGTGATTTGCCCTAATTTGTAAGCCCATAGCAATGGCACCAAACACAATGCCCCATAGTGACTTTTTAGAAAAAATATAATGAATGGCTGCAAATACAAAAGGTAGGTAGCCCAAAGCTTGTGCCTTTGTATTATGCCCTACCTGAATAATAATCAACAAATAAGTCGAGAATCCATAAGCTAATGCACCCAGTACAGCATACTTTTTTTGCTGACCAATACTTAGCAAAAAGACATAAGCCCCTAAGAGATACAGAAATAGCAAATAAGCAGGATGTGGTAAAAGACGAAAGACTTGATGCAGGGGGGTTAAAATATCATACGGATACTTTGCCCCTAGTTGGTAAGTGGGCATTCCGCTAAAGGCGTTATCAATCCAATACAATTCTTCACCGTTATTCTCACGGCTTTCTTGCAATTGCCTTGCCATACCGCTATATTGCGCTGTATCTGACTGAAAAAGCTGTTTTCCTTGTAATAAAGGGTAAAACATGGCCAATGAAAAAAGGACAAATAAAAATCCTATTCCAAGATGAACACCTAACTCTTTTAAGTTAATACTACTATTTAATTTCATCATAATCAATATACTCTCCCATTTTTTGAGAAGATTTTTGTTTGCGGCTCTCTTGCGGGTCTTTATTTAAATCCTGGGCTTGCTCTTGCATCTTTTTGGCTAGTTTTCCCATAAAAAAAAACAGTAATCCCGCTAAAATTTGACGCCTAAAAAGAACTAATATTAAGAATAGTATTAAGAGAATTGTTGACAGCATTGTAATGCAAAATAGATTATAGTTTAAAATTAAAATAATAAACGATAAAATCCCCTCCCAGCTGCTTTTTCGTTAGCATATTTTTTAAAATACACCTATCTTGCTTTAAATTGATTCACATGCGTCAACTTTATTTTTTTCTTTTTTTTAGCAGCTTTTCTTATCTACTTAGCGCACAATACACCGACCAGATCAACTCCAATCGACCGGGAGCATCCATTGGTGCTTTCTCTGTAGGTACTCGAGTTATTCAGTTTGAAGCGGGAACAGAATATAGAACCTATACGCACAAGAGTTATAACAATTCAAAAGTCAATGGTAAGATTGGGTTCTTCTCTTTACGTTATGGCTTTTTAAAAGAGCAACTAGAACTTACTTTTGAAGGAGTATATCAATTTGATGAATTAACTAATCGCCTTGCACTTCCAGAATCGACCTACAAAAGGGAAGGATTTTTACAAAATTTTTTAGGGTTAAAATACCTTGTATATGACCCCTTTAAAAAAGAACAAGAAATCAATATTTACAGTTGGAAAGCCAATAACGGTTTTAAACTAAGGGACTTAATTCCAGCAGTATCTGTTACCTTGGGGGCTAATGCTATCTTAAAAAACGACAATCCCTATCCCTATGGAGATGTTTTTGGGAACCTCAATAATCCTATTTTTTATGGTAATTTGGGCCGTGGTCCCGAAGAAGAACCCCTTGTAAGTGGTAGGGCAACCCTTGCCACACAATCTCACTTTTTAGGGACCTGGGTTTTTGTAACTAACTTTACTTACAACCGTATTTTAACCGATTTTCCTGAAACCAACTATATTCTTACCCTTACACATACCATTAATCCGCTATGGTCGGTTTATTTAGAAACACAAGGATATTCAAGTGATCGATACACCGATCAGATTCTTAGAACGGGAGCCGCATATTTATTAACAGACGACATTCAACTAGAAGCAACCATAGGGGCGAATACAAAAGACACTCCCTCCCTCTTCTTTATTAACGCAGGAGTGTCTTATCGCTTAGACTTTCACCGCGATATCGACCCAGAAAAGAAAGCAGAAGAAAAAGCTTTACTCAAAGAAGAAAAAGCCCTCAAGAAAGGGGCAAAGAAAGCAGAGAAAGACAATAGAAAAAGAGACCGTAAGGCCAAAAAAAGTTAAGTTATAATGATTGAAATAGTTGCCATAAGCAGCCCAGAGGAATACAAAGCTTTTGTCGAATTCCCTTTCAGCCTATATAAGAATCACCCTTATTGGGTTCCCCCTATTAAAGCCGAAGAGCTAGAAACCATTAACAAAGACATTAATCCCGTTTTTAATAATGCTACCGCCCGTTTTTTCTTGGCCTATAAAAACGGTAAGATTGCCGGACGCATAGCCGCCATGATTAACTGGATTGAAGTAGAAAAACTGCAAAAACAAAAAGTACGTTTTGGGTGGTTTGATGTCATTGATGATATCGAAGTGACAAAAGCCCTAATCAAGGCCGTTAAAGATTTTGGAAAAGAATACAAAATGAGTTTTATGGAAGGGCCTGTTGGCTTTTCTAATTTAGACAAAGCTGGATTATTAGTGGAAGGTTTTGATGAGATGAACACCATGATTACTAACTACAACTACCCCTACTATGAGGTGCATATGAAAGCGCTAAAAATGGAAAATTTGGCCCAGTGGGTAGAGTATGAAATTAAGATTTCTTCTTTTGAAGATTCCCCAGAAAAGGTAAGGCGTTTTGGGCAGCTTATGCTAGAACGCTACAAGCTCAAAGTTCTTCATTTCACAAAAACCAAACAAATCATACCTTATGTAGATCAAATGTTTGTCCTGTTAGAAGAAACCTACAATAAACTGCAAACTTTTGTTCCTATTCAAAACTATCAAATCAAGCATTATAAAGAAAAATACTTCCAATACATCCACCCCGAATTCATTAAGTGTGTGGCAGATGAAAACGGAAAGTTAGTCGCTTTTGTCATCATCATGCCTTCTTTTACTAAAGCCTTAAAAAAGGCTAATGGAAAAATATTCCCATGGGGGATCTTCCATATTCTCAAAGCGCAGTATTTCAATCACAGAGCGTCTTTTTACTTAATTGGAGTTCATCCAGATTATCAAAACAAAGGAGTGACGGCGATTATCTTTAATGAGATACAAAAGTTATTCAATAAAAAAGGGATTACCATAGTTGAAACCAATCCAGAATTAGAAGAAAACGACTCTATCCAAAATATGTGGAAAAACTATGAACATCGCTTGCATAAAAAGAGAGCAACTTTTACCACAACACTTTAATTGATGTTAACAGAAGGTACTATTATCGCTTTATCTACTGCAGCAGGATCTGCTGCCATTGGGGTAATTCGTTTATCTGGACCAGAAGCGATCTCTACCACAGAGCAGCTTTTTCGCGCTAGGTCAAAAAAGAGACTTAAGGAACAAAAAAGTCATACAGTACATTTAGGAGATATCGTTGACGGAGAGCAATTAATTGACGAAGTTTTGATCAGTGTTTTTAAAAATCCTCACTCTTACACGGGAGAAGATGTGATTGAAATTTCTTGTCATGGCTCTCGCTATATACAGGAAAAAATCATTCAGCTATTTATCCATAAAGGAATTCGTCCCGCAAAAGCTGGAGAATTCACCTTACGTGCCTTTATTAATGGGAAAATGGATTTAGCCCAGGCAGAAGCAGTCGCAGATGTTATCGCCTCTGAAAATGAAGCGAGCCACCAGGTGGCCATGCAACAAATGCGGGGTGGAATTAGTACAGAAATCAATCAATTAAGACAAGAACTAGTCGATTTTGCCAGTCTTATTGAACTCGAACTCGATTTTGCAGAAGAGGACTTGGAATTTGCCGATAAATCGGCTTTTGAAGCTTTGTTGTTCAAGATCAATACTTTACTAAAGAAACTCATTGATTCTTTTGCCCATGGTAATGTAATCAAAAAGGGAGTTCCTATAGCCATTATAGGGCCGCCTAATGCAGGCAAATCTACCCTGCTCAATGCTTTATTAGAAGAAGATAAAGCCATTATCTCTTCCATTGCCGGGACAACAAGAGACAGTATCGAAGATGAAATCACCATTGAAGGAATAGGTTTCCGCTTTATCGACACTGCAGGGATTAGAGAGACCCAAGATGAAATCGAGCAAATAGGCATAAAAAAAGCCTTTGAAAAAGCTAAACAGGCAGCAATAATCCTTTACTTAATCGACAGTCAAAGTTTTACTCAAGAAGTAAAATCACACCGAGAAAAACTTAACGATCTACAGACTCAATTTCCCAATAAACCCTTGTGGGTTTTACTCAATAAAACAGATGTGACAACAGATACGCTTCCAAGAACTCTAGAGGGTTACCCCTGTTTACAAATGAGTGCAAAAAGCAAAACAGGAATCGAAACATTAAAGCAAGTATTGGTTCGTTATATGGAAGAAAATAACTATCAGGACGAAAGTATAATTACCAACTCCCGCCACTATGCCGCCTTGAGCTGTGCCTTAATCGAAATTAGTAAAGTACAAAAAGGACTCCATGAGGGATTAAGCATGGATTTACTTGCCATTGATCTTAGACAAGCTTTATTCCACCTAGGGGAGATTACAGGCGAAGTCACCAATGATGAGTTATTAGGAAATATTTTTGCTAAATTCTGTATCGGAAAGTAATGTGATATGCAAATGAGTACAAATAACTTACCTTACCTGTGTTTTTTTGATTTTTTAAGGTATTGTTCTCGGTATATTGTCTTAACCTTATTGATAATCTCTTGTTTAAATTTATTATCGACAAATAATTTTTCAATAAAGTCTGGATTGTTTCCTCCTTCAGGAAATTGCTCTCTAACAATTAAAAGAGCTTCTTGAATTGTATCATCTGAAAGATAGGCAGGAGCAAATTCCTGAATGGCAATTGTGTTTTCTTCTTTAATTAATGGTGGTTTTGAAGCTTCTCTTTGAAGGGTGTCATTGTCATTACTTGCAAGATTGTTCTCAATCGCTTTTAATCTTCTATCTAAGGCATTGATCTGGGTTTGTTGACTAGATACAAGGTCTGCAAGATCATTTGAATTTAATCCTATGGCCATCTTAACATAGTCATAATGATTGATAATAGACGACGACCATGCTATCCCAATAATATGTTTGAATTGATTAGGTTGAATTTCATCTTTTGAAATTCCTATTGCATACCCTAAGTTATCACCAGAGGGTATTAAATAATCTCCAGAGATCACCTCATCTTTTACCTTTACTGGTACTTGCCCTAAAAAAGCTATTTTCTCAAAATTATCTGTATTACCATCTTCTGGGGTATTCCCTAAGATTGCTGGATTTGTGGAGACTACAAGCACCCTTTGTGCTTCATTAGTAATGATCTTTGTCACTTTACCATTATATACTCCTATAACATCACCACTATTGATTTGTTCATTTGGGTTTAGCCTATCAAGCCATTCCGCATAATCTGCAGATCCTGAAGAATAAGTTACACCAACTCCAGAAAGTGAAAATGTTAAAAAAGCTGCCATATGTGCAGCTGCAACAATAACTTCGGCAGCGGCAGTAGCAATACAAGAAGCACAGGGGCCCGCAGAGGCTCCAAGACCAGCTACAACGGTAGGAATTGCAGCAAATCCAACATTTGCAGCAGCAGCAGCAACATCAGCGGTTAACACACCTAAATCGTATAAATATTCTGGATTAAGTACTTTTTCGGAGGTCGTTTCTCCTTCTATAGCTCCTCTTGCGGTTCCACTAGAGTCAAAAAAGGTAATAAAGTTGTTGTCATTATTAGGTGTACCTGCAGTTATTTTAACGGCAATACCATTTGCCGAACCTTGAACCCTAAGAGGGTAATTGTTGTAGCTTGAACTCCCACCTCCCAAACCTACATTTACTGTTACTTGATTTCTAAAGTTAGCTGTATTTGCGACTTCAAGTGTGCCTGAAAGTGAAGTGTTATCACTTACACTTAATGAACTGTTTAATTGAGTTGCTCCGTTAGTTGTTAGGGTTCCACCCAAAGAAGTGTTATTACTAACATTAAGTGTATTGTTTAATTGGGTAGCTCCTGCTACAGCTAATGTACTATTTAAAACAGAACTCCCTGTTACTTGAAGCGAACTGTTCATGGTTGCTGTTCCATCTAATATTAAATTGTTGCTTAAATCCGTTATACCATCTACACTTAGTGTCCCTGTCAAATTCGTTCCACTGTTATTTGTAACCGTTAGTGCGCTATTTAAAGTCGAAGTTCCATCAACGATTAAATCGTTATTTAAATCCGTTATACCATCTACACTTAGTGTCCCTGTCAAATTCGTTCCACTGTTATTTGTAACCGTTAGTGCGCTATTTAAAGTCGAAGTTCCATCAACGATTAAATCGTTATTTAAATCCGTTATACCATCTACAAATAGTGTCCCTGTCATGAACGTGGGGCTTCCATTCTCTACTCTTAGTGTACTTGCTAAGTTTGTTGTCCCAACAACGTCTAAATGATCCATGAATATTGAAGAACCCTTGACAAATAGCCGATCATTTATGTCTGCTGGTGCGTTAATTTCAACATAAGAATTAAAGGTTGAAGTATCTGAAACAGTTAGGCTGTTTTCGAGCATAGTACTCCCCAAAACAACTAACCGATTATTTAATTGAGTTAAACCATCTGTTGTTAAACTCCCAGACATATATACTTGACTCTCATTAAGTACGCTAAGGCTTTTATTAAAGACCGACTCCCCCATCACTGTCAAAGTACCGTCTAAAGCAGAACTTCCATTTACCAATAAAGAATTTGTGCTATTTTTATCTGAAGAAGTATTCAAATTTAATATTGTACCGCCATCTACTGTTAATTGACCTGAAATTGCTGTATTCCCATCGATTGAAATATTTTCAGAAAGCGAAGTATTCCCAAGCACCATTAGATCTGATTCAATATCAACTTGTTGTTCAAAATTTGATGTTCCAGCAATATTTAAATTACCAGAGGCAATAATATTTCTATGTAAAGCAAACGGAAGAAAAAGTAATTCTTGAGCATCAAGTGGTAAGAAGTTCGTTCCTGCATTAACATCAATTTTAACTTCTAATATTCTTTTTTGACCATTCCACTCTATAGTATTAAAATCTCCAACGATGGCATCACCTTGTCCTATTATAAGGTTAACCAAACCATTTTTATCTGTATTAGCTATTTGAGTTTCACGGTACAACTCAATATTATTTTGTCCAGTGATGGTAAATTCAAAAGCTACCCTAGCGAGGGCTAAAATGTCATTTTGAGAATCATAACCAGGTAATTCGCCTGAGTCTTTACTTAAAATAACCGCCTGATAACTTATACCATCTGTTTGTGCAGAAACATTAAAAATAGATATAGTAAATGCTAAGCTTAAAAAATACTTTATTAAGCTAGCATTAGTTGATCGAGTAAAGTATAGATATTCCAATATTCTTTGATTTTAATTTTATATTTTCTTGCCCTTCTACAAGACGAGATGAGTTAATTGTTGGATATGGTCCTAATGAATTTTTTGAATTGGCAAGAACTGATCCGTTTATCCCTAACATGATTTCATTTGAAAGCTTGTATAAAAATGAAAATCCATGACTGAAGAACCAATTACTACCCTTAAAGTCTTCATGATTAGTTATACTTAAGGTTTGTTGATTAATCTGCTGATCTCCACGAATAATTCCAGAATAACCTATTGTTGAATAAATAAAACCATTGAATTTCCCAAGAGAAAAAAGATTCCAGTTTATTCCAGTTCCTAGTCCTGCATAGGTTGTTTCCCAGCTATAAAAATTACCATTTACTTGATCTTGTGCTGTAGTATTGAACCCCATTAAATTTAATCCTGTTTTCAAATAAACACTCGAAAAAAGTTTAATATTATAGTTCATTTCAATAAAGGTTGATTGCCCTTCTACAAAATCGTGTGGAGATTTCCCGCTAGAATTCACATAGTCAAAGGTTGTCATTGAATTACCTATTTTAAGCTCGATAAAATGAACTGAAATAAAATTTGCAGCTCTCTTGTTTGAAGGATCTATGGTATCTTTTAAACTAAGATTTAAGGGTTTCTCGTTTATTAAATCGCCATTAACTTTTAATTCGTTTGTTATAGCAAAAACGGATAAAGAAAGAAGGCACGTTAGAAGGAGTAATGAGTTTTTCATTGATTATTCTTAATAATTACGGCGCTGAATTCTTGCGTGTTATTTTCTAATCTTACAAAGTATTTTGACTGACTTAAATGATTTACATCAATGGTATAATCCTCAACCGTTTTGATCTTTTTTTTCAAGATTAGCCTTCCTAAAACATCAAAGACATGAAATTGCATGGGAAGCACTAAATCATCCCCCTCTATATGAATAAAATTGACAAAAGGATTAGGGGAAACATATACATTCATTTGTGATATATTTTGAACCTCAGAAGAAACATTCTTGCTTTTAGGCGGGTTGATAAATTCAAAACCAGTAATTACAGTATTATTTGTCGTTGATGATGTCCCACCGACAAAAGCCTGCCCTATTGTGTGAGAAACATATAGTGTTGATGTTGATCCTGAACCGCCTTGCAAAGCAGTTGTAGATTTAAGTAATTGTCCAGAAAGAACTAGCGGAAATAATAACAGAAATAAACTACTTATTATATTCTTCATCCTATGATTTTTGCTCTTTTTGTTCTTCTTGTTCTGCTTTTCTTTTAGACAAAGGGTGGTAGAGGGAAATTTTGCTCCCACCTGCTATTGGATTAGGTGCTATATACATTCTGTAGTCACTTGATGTTCCTACTTCTAAACCGCTTTTAGTTTTGATACTTAAAGTAAAAAATGCAAAGGATAATTTAGTTTAAAAACTATTTACCATTTTGCATTGGTTCTGTATCCGGCATTAATTTATTGAGGGTAAAATAGACGGGGCAAAATTTTGTTAAAGGACTGATAATCTGTAAAACACCAACTCCAATGGCTATATAAAGAAAATCCATATTTCCTTTATAAATGGTTAATCCTACACTAATAAGATATAACATTCCACATAGGGCATCGTGGGCTCTTACTTTCTTAATGTTTTTTGCTACGTTCATTTTAATTATTTTATGGTTATATCATGAATTTAGTAAAAATTTGTGAATTATTCTCAAGGCCATAACTTTTACTTCATTTTGTGAATGGAAATAAATTTTGATTATGACGCTAAGACAAATATTTTTCGAAATTAGATCACATTTCAATCGAAGGCATAGAAATCTACTTAGGCATTTTAACATTTATTCTTATATAGTTTGTTCCATTTAGGCATGGTAAAAAAGATGATAGAAAAACCATTCATGACACCACATGCAGTTATGAGACACCTTTTGGGAAAAAAGAAGATTATGATGGATTTAGCTTGTAAATTAAATTTTCATAATGCATCTACACTTCTATCAAAATATATGATAATTGCTAGAAGGCCAGCTTCCAAATATTCATTTTTCTACAAGACAATTAAAATGAATTATTTATGCTAAATATTAAACTTTTGAAAAACAAAAACTTCAAGAAATTTTTGTGCTTTTAATTAAAGATTTAATCGTTAACCAAATGGTAGCAGATGAGTATTAGTTCTTTTTTTCTTTGCTTTTTTTTCCAAAATTTTTTCTTAAGACAATTTTGAAATAGAAAAAATTGTAAATGACGAATATCACAACGCCAATAATAAACATTGATTTATTTTGCATTTTTATCATCTTTTGCATCTTTCCTTCTTTGCCTAAACGCTATGGCAAACGCAAGAATAGTAACGGGCCACAACCCGACATAAATTCCTTCTAATTGATTTCCTGAAAACCATAAATAGTTTGAATACGCTACACTAAAAGCAGCAAGAATTATCGGATAGTATTTTTCTAGCTTTTTCATTTCTTTTAATATACGAATAAAAATCACTTTATATGCTAAGACCAATGGAAATCACCAATAAAATAACAGCAGAAGGGGGAAAAAAATTACATGGAGTAATGGATACTCCTTTAACTTAAACACCTATTAACTGAAAGTTTTCTGAAGCTATAGCAGGGAAGATTTACCAAATTATATTGCTCTGTTTTTTGTTTTTTTATTCGGAATTCTCCCTTGATTACCGATTCCATCAAAGTCATTTGAATCAACGAAATTACTATCATTTTTATTGTCATTTCCAGAATCCCTTATCACTATCCTTATGTAGAAAAAAAGATAAAAAAAGAAAATAATTGCCCCAATCAAAAACATTTGTTGATTTTCCATAGTCTTTTATTTTTGGTTTCTTCTCTGTCTAAGCGCTATAGCAAACGCAAGAATTGTAACGGGCCACAACCCGACATAGATGCCCTCTAATTGATTTCCTGAAAACCATAAATAGTTTGAATACGCTACACTAAAAGCAGCAAGAATTATCGGATAGTATTTTTCTAGCTTTTTCATAAATATCAATATACAAAAAAATGCCAAGACCCAAAGTAAACGTAAACAAAGCAAAAGCTAAGGAGTAGTTTTACAATTTAGTAGACTCCGAAGTGAATCGTGTAGGTGTAGATAAAATAACTGTCGACCAAAAACTTAAACTGTTACAGCTATCACTACATTATGAACTGCCTAAACTTACTAGTACAAAAACCACATAGAATAAGCACCAAGATAAGCCTATTTTTATAGAAGTGTTTGAACAAAAAGATAGTGAATAAGAAACAGAGAATTGGCAGGAAAATTTTGAAGTTACATCTCGAAAAAAGATTGTACCAACATATGAGTAATTACTGTCACAAAAAATGACTTTTTCTTCCGTTAATTGAATCAATACGGTTTAAATATAGACGCGAATCGAACATAAGTTCCTGATTTATTAAAATGTTAGACTTCTGTATAGAAAAGTAGAGCGCAAGTAGAATGAGCGCATATTAAAATTTTATACTGCTGGTTAGATAATTATTGAAATTCTAATCGTCATTACAATGGAAGCTACCAAAGCCATCACAATAGCCCCATTGATTTGTGGTTTCCCCGCAGGTACATTCATTTTCCATTTTTTTCCTTTAATATAATTAAAATGAATGACTTAAACAAAAAATATGATTTTAGAAAAGAAAGAGCTACAAGTAATCAAGCTGGAGCAACTTCACTATTCAATAAATTCAGAGGAAAAAAGTACAGAGATAAGTCAAAAATCACTGGGTTAATTGAATACTATTGGATAATCAAGAGAGAAATTACTTTTTTTTCTAATCTTCCATCTACCAACACCTTTGTCTGTTGATAGGGTTTCTAATTCTGCTTCAGCATCAAAATTTTGGTGAATGTGAACAGGTAAATCTTCAAAAATTTGTTTACAAAATGGCCCTAATGATTCCCCATATTCAAATCTGAATGAAGCACCTCCCTTAGCTGTTGTCTGGAAATCTGTAATGTAAACTAAATCATCCCCTATTGTATAATCATTTCCATCTAGGGTGTAAGTATATCTTCCATAGTAGTAGTTGGTTTCGCTACCTAAGGAAGTTTCAAACCGCACTACAGCATTCTGTTCATCTACGAAGTGAACGAAATCAACAGTACATTCAAAGAAATCGTTATCAACATCATCGTTATTTAAGTCACAAGCAGCAATAGTAATTACAAATAAAAGGGGTAGTAATTTTTTCATACAATAATTTAAAAATAACATTACAAAATCTTGCCAGATTAAAAGTAAGTCAAACCAATGAAAAGATGAAATTAAAAAAAATACTGAACTCAATATACACGATTTTGGATACTATTGGCAAAGAATGTATTACAAATAGTGGCTCAATTATTTTATTTATGAGTAAAAAGCTTCCAGTCATTTCGAAAGGGTGGAAAAACGACCATTTTTTAAGCGTCTTTTTTCTAGTTGCTGTGCTTTCTTAAATTCTGAACGGGAGTATCGTTTTCCATTTACAAAAATGGTTTTAGTATTTCCTGAAAATTCCATCAATAATAAACGACTTGTCATGAAAAAATTTTTGTTTAAATTGAAAATAAATTTTAATGACGAACTATTTAAGGAGTATTAATGCAGTAGTATTAAAACCTTAAAAAATTAATATATAACTTAAAATCCTGCATTTAAGAGTTGTATATAAAGTATAAACTGGAAGAAATATTATTTTTTAATGACTAGTTTTAACTTTTTGTAAGCAATTAAATTAAGCATGAAATTTAATACAAAGATAAAAACACATATCAACCTATTTTTACTCCTAAGCAGTTTCACTATTTTTGCACAACGCTTTGACATTGTTAGTGCAGAATATGACGATGGAATTATTCAGGTGGAGGGGCAAGTATTTATCGATTTACCAAAAAAAAGCATTGCCTTGAGGATTAATGATAAGGAAATGACCCTCAATAAAATGAACTTTAAAAAAGGAGATATTGGAGAATTATTGTGTTTTAAAGAAAGTATAGAAGTTAAACAAAGGTTTAAGTTTTCACCCAATAAAAACAGAACAGGAAATTTAGCTAAAGTATCTCATATAATGACCTACACCCTGGTACAAGGATTTTCGAATAAAAGATCAGAGTATGTTTATCATCTAATTAAAAAAGGGAAATTTTGACCCTTTATAGATCATTATTGCATTAAAGAGGTTGCAAGAATTAAACTTCAAGTAATCTTCCAAGATCTACTCTTTCTCGAAGTACATTCATTTTATGCTTCAAATAATCTAACTGTGCCTCGTTTCCTTTTAGCTTAATTATCCCTACGAAACTTTTAAAAAGGTACGCAATCGAGTTAGAATCCCCTACAAATGGATCGAGTTGAACTAAAAAACTGTTCATAAAGTTTTTCCATGAAAAGGTACTGGCCTTTTCATCTTGTAGAACGCGTTCTACTTCATTCATAAAATAGTGAGGTTCAACAGAACAATTATAAAGGATATAATCCTCAGAAATATTCCCTTGAAGATAGTCCTCAAGCTGCTTTTTCATTGATACAGTACAATGTTCTTTGGGCAAAAAAAGATATAATCCCTGGGTGGTATTGAATACAAAAGAATGATCCTGAGTCGTTTTCCACAACCAATGGGATAAATTTTCTTGCCCTTGACGAGACAGAAGGAGCTTCTTCTTACCGAGAGCTGGTTTTATAGTAAATCCACATAACATAGGTGAGGGTATAAAAACTAGGGGCGGTTAAGCCCCTAGTAATTCATATTAGCGTAAATCGAAACGATCTGCATTCATGATTTTATTCCATGCTTCAATAAAATCACAAATAAACTTGCCATTATTATCATTTTGCGCATAGACTTCTGCAATGGCTCTCAGCTCAGAGTTAGATCCAAAAACTAAATCGGTACGCGAGGCTGTTCTTATATCTGCTCCAGTAGACCTGTCTTTTGCTTGATAACTGTTATATCCTGTGGGAGACCAACTCACCTCCATCGATAATAAAGTTTTAAACCAACTGTTGTCAAGTTTCCCGTCAGTCCAAACGCCCTCGCCAGACTGAGAAACTCCCATAGCACGCATTCCCCCAACTAAAAGGGTTAACTCTACCGGTGTTAATCCTAGCAGCTGGGCTTTGTCTAAAAGAATTTCTTCTGGACTCACGGCAAATTCTTTTTCTGAATAATTTCTAAAGCCGCAAGCTTTTGGTTTTAATAAATCAAAAGAGTCAATATCTGTTTGTTCTTGAGTAGCATCTCCCCTTCCAGTAGTTGTAGGTACTTTGACACCACTGGCCATTTCGATTCCTACCGCACCTCCTAAAACAATTACATCGGCAATAGAAGCTTTATTCTTTTTGGCGAAGCCTTCATAAATACCTAAAATTTTACTTGAGGCGGCAAGACGATTCACTGCCCAGTCTTTTTGTGGTGCAAGTCGAATTCTTGCCCCATTGGCCCCTCCTCTATTATCTGATGCTCTAAAGGTACTTGCACTCGCCCAGGCGGTCTCTACCATTTGGGAAATGGTTAAGCCAGAAGTGGATAAATCCTTTCTAAGGGCCTCTTCTGCTGAAGTAGAGAGTGTTTCACCCGCTGGAGTTGGGTCTTGCCAGATATACTCTGTGGGGTTGTAGTCCCCAGCGACATAACTTGATTTAGGCCCCATATCTCTGTGTAAAAGTTTAAACCATGCTCTTGCAAAGGCTTCGCCAAAAGCGTCTGGGTCATTTCTAAAATCTTCGCATATTTTGCGATAAGCGGGATCGACCTTGAGGGACATATCTGCCGTGGTCATCATGGGTAATACTTTCTGGTCACTTCCATCCACCTGAGGAACCATATCTTCTTCTGCACAATTGACAGGATGCCATTGATTCGCACCTGCTGGACTCTTCTTTAATTCCCATTCGTATTTAAAAAGTAAATCCAGATAACCCATATCCCACTGAGTAGGATTTGTGGTCCAGGGACCTTCTATTCCACTGGTAATGGTATCGACTCCTTTACCAATTCCGTGACTATTTTTCCAACCAAAGCCCATTTGCTCTATAGGGGAACCTTCTGGTTCTGCTTCAACTAATCCAGCATCACCGGCACCATGAGCTTTCCCAAAGGTATGTCCACCAGCGACTAGTGCGACCGTCTCCTCGTCATTCATGGCCATTCGCTTGAAGGTTTCTCTTACATCTTGAGCAGAAAGCGCAGGATCTGGATGGCCATTAGGTCCTTCTGGATTGACATAAATCAAGCCCATTTGCACTGCTGCAAGAGGATTTTCAAGCGACTGACGCGTATCGCCATAACGATTATCGCCTAGCCATTCGTCTTCTGCTCCCCAATAAATATCTTTTTCTGGATGCCAAATATCTTCACGCCCCAGAACAGTACCGTGATTAGGCCCTCCCATGTCTTCAATTGCGACATTACCGGCAAGGACCAATAGGTCTGCCCAAGAGAGTTGATTCCCATATTTTTCTTTAATCGGCCATAAAATTCTTCTGGCTTTATCTAAGTTACCATTATCAGGCCAAGAGTTTAAGGGAGCAAATCTTTGAGCACCCGTAGCTGCTCCTCCTCTTCCATCTCCAGTGCGATAAGTTCCTGCAGCATGCCAAGTCATTCGAATAAAAAACGGACCGTAATGACCATAATCTGCCGGCCACCAGTCCTTACTTTCTTTCATGACGTGCTTTAAATCTTCTTTTACTGCAGCCAAATCAAGAGATTTAACCGCTTCTTTGTAATCTATTTCATCAATAGGATTGCTTTTCTTATCATGTTGACGAAGGATGTCTAAATTCAATTGATTAGGCCACCAATCCTTGTTCTGTGTTCCCAGGTTCGGCGTGGTAGTTGAACCGTGAAAAGGGCATTTACTGTTTTCCATTTTTATCAAATTTCATTTAAATTAATGAATATTTTATTGTATTAACGACAGAAGGAATAGTTAAATGTTATATTCCCATAAAGAAGAGTTATATTTTACAATATTTGCATTTATCGCCCTACCGTTTTAGTCTTTGAATACTAAAGGATTTTTTGAATCAAAAACAGTTATTAACCTTAGCCATTAAAAAAATAATTTACCCCTAACCCTATACCTCTTTTAGAATAAAAAAAGTCGTATATAAAGTATCTTCGTTTATATTGAACTCCATATTTAAGGTAAAATAGGTTGGTTTTTTTACCAGTAGCTTGGAAAAATATATCTGGCAAGTCACTATTTTGTCCAGCCTTTAATTCACTAAATTGATCCAACATTTCCAGTCCAAATCCAGTAACTAAAAAGAGTTGCTCGTTGACCATCCATCCTGCACGAAGACTTAAAATAGCGTGATTGTACAATAATTGAGAAAAGATACTCTCTGCTGCTATAACGGTAGGATCGCTTTCTTCTAGTGAAGTCGTTTCATTTGGTTTAGCATTGGTCGTATATTCAACTCCCACTAAAAATCGATGATCAAAATTATAATAGGAAATATTGCCTGCTAGCGAGCCCCCTGGAACTTTAAATTTGACTTGAGAATTAAGGTTAATACCCAAGCCAAAAGACATGTCAGGCAATCGAATAGAGCGGGCAAAAGGATCCCTGTTTTTTTGAGCGAATAAAGCATTAGAAACCAATAATAAGAGAAGAAGATGTTTCAATTGATCAACAAATAAAGTCAGAAAATTTGTGTGCAAAAATATAAAAGTTTAACGGTTAAGTATTAATATGCATTGAAACTTTATTGAATATTACTTATTGTTTTTATGAAGAAAAGAGCTATGGACAATTGTAAACTGCCACAATTTCACCATCTACTTTTCGCACTTCTACAATTTTGTTGTAATCAAATATTTTAAAAAAGGCAGTACCTACGCCTTGAACCAATTGTTGTGGTGGGGGATAAAGATTATTGTATATGATATAGTCTCCTACAACAGGCTCTAAATTTTCTCCGTTGTGGTAGGCGGTATTATAAAAGTCATTAGAAAACAAAGAACACAAATATTGATAATCGTCTTGAATTAGACCTACTAATCCAGAAGAAGTGTGATAATTATTTCCAACCGTTACTGGGAAAGTGGCATCAACCACACAAATAGAATTATCGTTAAAGCGAATGCTTTGCTCATTATTAAACCCGCCAGTGGACGCTGTAAAGCCCCAGAAAGCAATTGGAGTGCCCATCATTGTAATTAAATTAACCGATTTAGTATCACTGTATACTGTTCCGTTTGAGTGGGTAAATTCATAGCCTAAAATTTGAGTGTCTGGATTCCATGAAATCACAACTGAATGGTAGTTGCCGTTCTCAAGATTTTCCACTAAAGTTGTATCTGCTGCTAAATGCATAACATTAGTATTTCCGTTTTCGACAAAAGCAATATGATCCTCTCCTGTTGCAGGGTCAAACCCAGGGTTAGTAAATGTGTCAAACTCAATGGCCATAGAAGGGGTGATGGGGGTGGCTCCACCATAACCCAATCCACCGCCGGCAGAGCCTTGGCCAGTATCTAAGTTTTGTAACACAAAAGCGATTCCATCTGCTCCTATATCGTTACTTCCTAAATTTAAATCAACCGCTATTCTAAAATTAATTCGCATATCTAATCTTCTTCTGTACCATAATGCACCACCTTGAAAATTTGCATTAGTCGTTAATCGAAAAACACCATTACCTTGATAAATACCACTAGAACCAGCTGGTAGATTAAAATCTGTATTGTCAAAAGAACGAGATATACAGGATGAAGGGAAAACAACTTGTGCTTGTAAAAAGCCAACACAGAAGTAAGCTGTCAAGAAAAATAAAAATGGGCTTAGACCTTTTTGCTTCAAAATAATCCTACTAATTATTATATTTCAATGGCTGAATATATTGATAAAAACGGAATATTTTAGCCTTTCGTATTTTTACATGAGCAGAAAAGAAAGAATCAAACATTGTGATAGTTGTTCATCTGAATTCTCAATACTTTTCAGGGTAAGATATCTTGTTGACAAAAAATGGTGTTTTTTGTGTAAAACCTGTGTTAAAAGAACAAAAACTAATAATCCTCATTATCAATATGGTGGTACTTGGAAAAAATAGACTATTTTTAGGTATCATTAGCTAAAAAACATACACTATGGGAGTAGGAGCAATTGTGATTGCAACAATATTTTTATGCATTGGATTTTTAATCCTTGCAGAAATCCAAGAAAGATATCTATAAATAAAAAATCATGGCAACATATGAATGTAATCAGTGTGATATGGCAGTAAATGCTACTTGTGCAAAATGCAATGAACCACTTGTAAATGATCACCTAGACGTAAATGACCAAATGGTACAGATTTCAAAATGTCCCAGCTGCGAAGGGAAAATAAAATCTCCTATGTGTTGTGGGGTGGACATGCAATGTGCAGTCTAGCATAAACTAGTAAAAACTAAAGATCATTCTTTCAGCTTGAAAAAAATTAGCCCAAAACAACTTGAAAAGTTAGTTAAATGGCGTATTTTAAATAATGCTATCGTCAAAAACTTTTCCTTTTCTTCTTTTAAAGAAGCAGTTGAATTTGTAAATCTACTTGCGATAAAGGCAGAAAAACACAATCATCATCCTCTGATAAACATTGACTTCAAAAGGGTAGAGATAATTTTAACCACAAAAGATTGTGGCGAGATTACTGAAAAAGATTTTGTTCTCGCTCGAGAAATTGATAACTTATAAAAGATAATAATATGGAATGGTACATGAAAAACAGATGGTGGATATGGTCGGTCACTGGAGTATATATTGCCTACCGATTATACACTTCTTTACTGTTTTAAAATAAAAATTTCACAACAAGCCTAGGGGTTTATGGTATTTTACTTTTAAATCTTCCATGATGGAAATCGCTATACCTAGATGCTTTGTTTTAACAAATCTCAACTTAGAATGTATTCAACTGTAAAGTGATCTATTTTAAAATGAAAAGACTACATTTAAAGAAAAAAATGCGCTTTCAATTATATTTACTCTATTTTTTTCCCTTTTTTATTTTTGCTCAAATCAATCCCGAAGACGTAGAGATTGTTCGAGATAGCTTTGGCGTTCCTCACATCTTTGGGAAAACAGACGCAGATGTAGCCTATGGACTTGCCTGGGCCCATGCAGAAGATGACTTTAAAACCATTCAGCAGGGGTACCTTGCAGGGAATGCACTTTTAGGTAAACATATAGGTACAAAAGGTGCTGGGGCAGATTTTATTGCCCAATTCATCGGCTCGAAAGAAATCATAGAAAAGCAATATGATCAAAAAATAAGTCCCGAGTATAAAAAAATTGCAGAAGCCTATGCACAGGCCCTTAATCAATATGCAAGCACACATCCAGAAGAAGTTTTAGAAGACGACTTATTTCCTATTAACCCAAAAATGATGTTGCGCTATGCACAATTACAACTCTTCATTTCTTCGCGGGGAGATTATTGGGTCCAGCGTATTGTGGGTAATAATGTAAAACTAGAAGCGCCAAAGGAAGAAATAACAGGTTCGAACACCTTTGCTTTCAACAGTAGTAAAACCACAGACGGCAATACCTACCTCGCCATTAACACTCATCAACCCCTAGACGGACCTGTCTCATGGTATGAAGCACATTTATGTAGTGAGGAAGGTACCAATATTATTGGGGCATTATTTGCAGGAACCCCTAGTATCCTTATAGGCGTAAATCAACATCTAGGCTGGGCACATACTGTAAATTACCCTGACAAAACAGATGTTTTTAAACTTGAAATGCACCCCTCTAAAAAGGGGCAATATAAGGTAGACGACGAATACCTAATACTGCAAAAAAAGAAAGCGAAACTCAATATCAAAATATTAGGGATACCCATTAAAATTTCTAAGACATATTACGAAAGTAAATTTGGCCCTACCCTAAAAAATAAATCGGGTTATTATGCCGTTCGTACACCTGCCTTATATGAAATTAGAGGCTTAGAACAGTGGTGGCGCATGAACAAGGCTACTTCTTTTAGCGAGTTCTATGATATTTTAAAAATGAAGGCATTACCAGGGTATAATATTGGGTATGCAGATAAAAACGATACCATTTTTTACATCTCAAATGGCCTTATTCCAAAACGAGCCGAAGGCTATAACTGGAAAGAAGTGGTCCCAGGAAACACCCGTAAAACTCTTTGGACAGATACCTATGATATTGAAGAATTACCTCAAGTAATTCAACCTTCATCGGGTTATTTCTACAACGCTAATCACAGTCCATTTTTCTCTTCAGATGAGTCGAACAACCCTAGTCCAGACGATTTTTCAAAAGATGCCAATTTTGAAACTTATCACAATAATCGCTCTACTCGTTTAATGAACTTAATTGAATCAGAAGACAAAGTGTCTTATGCTGATTTTAAACGCATAAAATATGACCACCAACTCCCTAAACCATTTGTATATTCCTGGATGAATATCAATTATCTAGAAAGAATGAATGCAGTTCAATTTCCGGAAATAAGGGATCTCATTCTTCGTGTTCAAAACTGGGATCGCAAAGCCACTGCTTCCTCTTTAGGCGCCGGCACATACCTTATGCTCTATCACAAGTTGAGACCCTATTACGATCAACTTCCCGACCCTAAAATAATTCCAACAGCAATATTAGTCAAAGCTTTTAAAGAGGTTAAAGCGCATATGTTAAAATACTTTGGTAATACCCAAGTAGCCTTAGGAGATTACCAAAAATTGGTGAGAGGTAATAAAGAACTTCCCGTTTTTGGGATGAATGATGTTGTGACCGCCATGTCTGCTGTTCCTTATAAAGACGGAAAAGTAAAAGTGGTCGCGGGCGAATCCTATATTGAATTAGTCAAATTTACGCCAGAAGGACCAGAAATTGAGTCGGTGATTTCTTATGGTTCTTCAGACCATCCTGCGAGCCCTCACTTTGGTGATCAAATGGAACTGTATACTCAGTTTAAAACAAAGAAGATGACTTTTGATAAAGAAACCATTTATGCCAATGCAGAACGCATTTACCACCCAAAATAAAATAGGCTAATGTCCGAGAGCAGCTTTATAAACGGCGACATATTGACTCACAACAGCTTCTATATCAAATCTCTTGGCTAAAGTGTAGGCCCTATCTTTCATGCTTTCTAACTTTTGTTCGTCATTAAGCAGGGTGATAGATTTTTGGGCCATGCCCTCTACATCCCCTAATTCAAGGAGATAACCAGATTCGCCCTCAATATTTACTTCAGGTAATCCACCTACATTGGTTGATATTACGGGAACTCGCATCATCATTGCTTCTAGTGCTGCCAACCCAAAACTCTCAGAGGCAGAAGGCAAAATAAACAAATCAGAATAGCATAAAATCTGATACACTTGATTACTTTTTCCTAAGAATTTGACTTTACTTTCTATCCCTAATTTCTCACATGTTTCCATAGCTCTTAAGCGCTCTGGTCCGTCTCCCACCATAATCAAAATGGCATTGACTTCTTTCTGAGTGTGATAAAAAACTTCGATTACATCTTCTATGCGTTTGACCTTGCGGAAATTGCTAATGTGGGTAATTATCTTTTGATTATCAGGCGCAATTAAATTGCGCTGGCAGTCTTCATCATGATCCTGATGCTTTGAGAAATCAACAAAATTAGGAATCACCTTAATCTCTTTATGAACCTCGAAGAGATTTAAAGTATCCTGCTTTAAACTTTCAGAGACAGAGGTAACACAATCAGAATGATTAATACTAAAAGTTACTGCTGGCTTATAGAAAGGGTGTTTCCCTACCAGGGTTACATCTGTACCATGAAGGGTTGTAACAATGGGTAAATCGATACCTTGGTCTTTTAGCATTTGTTTTGCCATGTAGCCGGCATAAGCATGAGGAATGGCATAATGGACATGGAGCAGTTCAATTCCATAGGTTTTAACCGTATCAACCAGTTTACTCGATAGGGCTAGCTCATAGGGTTGATAATGAAACAAGGGATAGTCTGGCACATTTACTTCGTGAAAATGTAAACTACTGTTTAAAACTTCCAACCTTACTGGTTGCTTATAGGTAATAAAATGCACTTCATGACCACGATGAGATAAGGCTAAGCCTAATTCTGTCGCAACCACTCCACTTCCACCAAAGGTGGGATAACAAACAATAGCAATTTTCATTTAATATAGAATAGCGTCATGCACTAATTTAAGCATTCGCGGGCGAATACTTTGGTCTATTAGCTTACGATTTTTAGCAGAAGGATAAGTTCTATTCGATAAAAAAACAAAAACGATCTGTGTTTCTGGATCTACCCACGCATAAGTCCCTGTAAATCCAGCATGACCAAAGCTTTTCGCAGAAATCCCATTAAAAGCCATTCCACCACCCCACAATTGCGGTTTATCTAATCCCACTCCTCTCCTATTATCTTGATCGCAATAATAACACTGATTAAAGGCATCAAAAGTAGCTGAATTAAAGAAATGGTTTCCTGCATAACTTCCTTTTTGAAGATACATTTGCATAATGGTCGCTACCTCTAATGCATTAGAAAATAGACCCGCATGACTACCTATCCCACCTATTAAGGCAGCAGTCATATCGTGTACATAGCCCTTTAATTCTTGTTTACGAAAATAGTCATCAATTTCTGAAGGAACAATGCGATTTTGTGGAAGTGTTTTGTGCGCGTTAAAGACAGTACTTTTTAATCCTAAAGGGGTGAAAATATTTTTCTGGGCCAATTGATCTAATCCTTTTTTATAACGCTCTTCTAAAATGTGCTGCATAAAAATAAAAGGGAGATCAGAATAATGATATCCTTTCTCGATTAGATCACTGTTTAGCAAAACATCAAATTGTTCTTGTGCTATACTTGCTCGACCATAAATCCCTTTTGCCACTTCAATAGGAAAACGCTTTGAAGAATTTGAACGGTAATATTTACGCAAGCGTTTTGCATCTCTATGTCTTAAAGTCTCTTTATAAAATGGAATCCAAGGGGTAATTCCCGCTTGATGGGACAAAACCTCTTTTAAAGTTAAATCTGCCTTATTCGACCCTTTAAATTGTGCCGACAGCTCTCCTAATGTGCTCTCAAAAGTCATTTTACCCTGATCGACTTCTTGCATTAATAGTGGCAAGGTCGCCAGGACTTTAGTCAAAGAAGCCACATCGTAAACATCGGTTAATTGAACCACTTGTTTTTGATCAAAAGTGTGGTGACCAAAGGCTTTATGGTAAAATATCTTTCCGTTTCTTGCGGCCAATATTTGAAAGCCTGGCGCCACTAAGGAATCTAGAGTGGTTTGTGCTAGTTGATCCAATGCTAAAAGCTTATTGGCGTCTATCCCAAGCTCAAAAGGAGTCGCAGTTTTAAGCACCTGTGACTCAGAAGTTGTATTAATTCCGTGACCAGCTGGAAATTCTGGATGAATCGACACGGGTAATTTCCCTTTGGCTTCTTTTTTCCAAAGGAGCAGTTGGGCAACTTGCTTTTGAGCAGCCTTATTGTTTTGATAGCCCACAATGATACCTTCAAAAGAAGGCAAATCCTCTAGTTTTGATAAAGCATAAGGTTTTACAAAGGTGGCTAAAACTACTTTGTGTTTTTGATTTAAGGCTTTTAAAAGTGCCCGTTCCTTGGGCGAAAAATCGGCATTCTTCCAGGGGTTTGCATTAGAACGATGGAAACCTACCACAATAGTTGATAGGTTTTTAGCGGCATTTACAACAGATGCAATATCACCCGAAAAAGTAAGACGCTGAAGGATGCGCTCTTCCTTTAGGGATTTATAAAAATGTTCCCCACTTACGTCTCCTAAAGATAAAAAGCCAACAATCTCTTTTTCCTTTAGTGGCAAAACAGCATCATTCTTCACTAGAGTAATGGCTTCATCCATGGCCTTGTGAATCAAATAATCATCTTTAGGCGTATTAATTTCTTGTGAGATCGTTGCCGTAGGAATTGGAGAAAAGTTCGCTAAACCTACTTTGTATTTCGCTTTTAAAATCTTTTTAACTGAGAGGGTTAAACGTTCCTCTGTAAACTGCCCTTGCTTAAAAGCGCGCTTCATTTTTTTAACCGCTTTTTTCAGGTCATTAGGAATTAAAAGGATATCGTTTCCGGCTAAAAAAGCAGCGACATCAATACTGTTAATTTTTGATACTTCAGAAGCAGCCCCCATATTTAAAGCATCGGTAACAATCAATCCTTTATAATTATTACGTTTGATTAAAATCTCTTGAATAATTTTTTTGGAAAGCGAGGAAGGAATACCTTCCTCCAAAGCAGGTACGTTTAAATGTCCCACCATAACAGAGGACACCCCGGCTTTAATTAGTCGATCGAAAGGATAGATTTCTGTTGATAATAATCGGTCTTGATCAAAACGAATGACAGGAAGATCTAAATGAGAATCTTTGGCAGTATCACCGTGTCCAGGAAAATGTTTGGCAGAAGAAAGCACCCCCGCTTGATGCATTCCTTTCATAAAAGCTAATCCTTTTTGGGTAACATTCTCTTTCTCTTCACCAAAAGAGCGATTCCCAATGATAGGATTTTTAGGATTTGTATTGATGTCAACATCTGGAGCAAAATTAATATGCACCCCTAAACGTTTAGCTTGTTCGCCTATGCGATGCCCTACGGCTTCTACTAATTTATTGTCTTGAATCGCCCCCAAGGTCATGTTCCAAGGAAAGGCTTGCACAGAATCTAAACGCATGGCTACTCCCCACTCTGCATCCATCCCAATTAAAAGAGGAGTTTTACTAGATTGCTGTAACTTATTAAGCCAGTGGGTTTGTTCGACAGGACCACCCAGAGAAAAAATAATCCCACCTAAATGGTATTCTTTTACTTGTCTTTTGATTTGCTTAAAATGTGCCTCTCCTTGTTCACTAAAGGCCATTACCATAAATAATTGACCAATTTTTTCGTCTGTATCCATTTGTGCATAAATACTGTCAACCCATTTTTGTTGAGCTTCCCAATCTTTTGTCAACAAAGGATCGTCAATTGCTTGTGCAAAAGATAAACTACCCCAAAAGAGTGCTAAATAAAGGTAACGCATCAACCTAATTTATTTAATTAAACGGGCATGCCAACTGTCATAGGCAGGAACTTCCCAGATACTTTCATACTCTACTTTGTCCACGACTAGGTTGTTAAAGACAATGGTATCTAAGTTAACCTTGGGAGATTTAGCAAGATTTCTAAATTCTTTTAATGGAGTATAAAGAATTTTTTCTTTTTCTCGATAGCAAACATTCATCTTATCGAGAAGAATCACATCAAATTTTGCTTCTAGTTGCTGGATTAAATGGACAGAAGCGTCTATGGAACAACCCGATGCTCCATGCACTTCTTCGTCTAGGCCTATTACAATAAAGCGGTCATAGGGTAAATCAAAGGCCGTTTTTAAAGGACTACCATGAGCGGACCATTGATTTAAAAACTGAGCAAGAGTTTCACTAATATCCTCCTTTTCTGAAACAGTAAAAGGTCTCGAAGCAGGGTAAATCCATACACGTGCATGGTCAGGTAAAGTAGAAAAGGGAACTAACATTTACAGATCTTTTGCAGTAGCAATCATTTCTGCGAGATCTAAAACAGCTAAACTGTCTTCTTTCTCTTTGTTTTTCACTCCGTCAGACAACATGGTGTTGCAAAACGGACAACCGGCAGCAATAATGTCTGGTTGTGTTTCAAGGGCTTGTTCTGTGCGTTCGATGTTGATGTCCTTCTTCCCATTTTCGGGCTCCTTAAACATCTGTGCACCGCCTGCGCCACAACACAAACCTCTCGATTTACAACTTTTCATTTCGACTAATTCTGCATCCAATTTCTTAATGAGTTCGCGCGGCGCCTCATAAATATTATTGGCTCGTCCTAGATAGCAGGGATCGTGGTATGTAATTCTTTTTCCTTTAAAAGTTCCTTCTGGAATGGTCATGTGTCCATTGTCAAGTAAATCTCTTAAAAGTTGGGTGTGATGAATCACCTCATACTTTCCACCCAGTTCTGGATATTCGTTCTTTAAAGTATTAAAACAATGCGGACAAGTGGTTACAATTTTCTTGACTTCGTAAGCATTCATGATTTCTATATTCGTTATGGCTTTCATTTGAAAAAGAAATTCATTCCCGGCGCGTTTAGCAGGGTCTCCACTACAACTTTCTTCGGCACCTAGTACGGCAAAATCTACTCCAGCGTTGTGCAAGATTTTCACAAAAGCCTTGGTGATTTTTTTGGCTCTTTCGTCGAAGCTTCCGGCGCAGCCAACCCAAAAAAGGATTTCGGGGCTTCGCCCCTCTGCCATACATTCCGCAAGTGTTGATACTTTAATCATAGGGTATTTATTTAATCGTGTTGTCCATCGTCAAAAACCTCGATAGTTACGTCTTTTTCAACTAAGTCAGTGAACTTACCGTTATAACGGGTTGCTTTTACTAAGTGGTTGTCAATCCAGTGATAATTTCCACCACGGGGTTTCCCCATTAATAGACTGTGATATTTAAACCCATTTTCTTTTAGCCAGGTTTCTGTTACTTCTCTATGGCTTTCTACACGGGAGGTAAAGAAACAGATTAAATGCCCTTGATCATACCACCCATTTAAGGTGTCTAAAGCATCTGGATATAGTTCAACTGTTGCCATACGCTCTGGTTCTTCGTTAGGAATATCATCACAAATGGTCCCGTCGATATCGATAAGGTAATTTTTAATTCCCTCTGGCAATACCGGGCTTACTTCTTCTCCGTCTTCAACTTTTTTGTGTAAATAGCTTTCTGCTTCTTCTTTATGCATAATTATTGATATTATGGTTTATAATTCTTGTGCCCAATTGGCTCTATCTTGTTGATTAAAGGGCCATGGTGCCCCGTTGTTTTCAATATTGCTCATCATATTATTTAAATCTGAAGGAGCAGCAGATTCTTCCATTACGAGATATTGTCTCATCTCCATAATGATTGAAAGAGGATCAATGTCTACTGGACAGGCTTCTACACAGGCGTTACAAGATGTGCATCCCCATAATTCTTCATGAGAGATATAATCACCCAGTAATTGTTTTCCGTCATCGACAAATTGCCCTTTGTTCTTTTCTATATTATTTCCTACTTCTGACAAACGATCTCTTGTATCCATCATGACTTTTCGTGGAGACAATTTTTTCCCTGTTTGATTAGCAGGACATTCGCTAGTACAACGTCCGCACTCTGTACAGGTATAAGCATTCAATAATTGTACTTGATTTAAATCCATCACATCTGATGCACCAAATTTTTCAAGTTCAGTACTGTCCGCTGTGGCTGCGAAGGGATCAGCACTGGGGTCTGTCATTAACTGAACTTCTGCAGTGACATTAGCATTGTTGTTAAACTGTCCTTTTGGTCGTAAATCGGCAAAGAAAGTGTTAGGAAAGGCTAAAAGGATATGTAAATGCTTTGAATAGTAGAGGTAATTTAAAAAGAAGAAAATCCCAATAATGTGCATCCACCAAGCTGTTCTTTCGATTAAAATGATAGAAGATAAATCGCTTGCTTCAAACAAAGGTGCAATAAATTGGCTTATTGGGAAAGACCCTGCTTGAGCATATTGTTGAACATCTGGATAATAAGTTTGGATGGCTAGATCTGCACCATTCATGGTTAAAAATAATCCCATTAATACTACTTCAAAATACAAGATTAGATCGGCATCTAACTTAGGCCAGCCTTTCATTTCGTCTTTCCAGAATCGCTGTATTCTTATCACATTTCTCCTACACCAGAAAAGGATAACAGCGATTAGCACTAATGCAGCACAAATCTCAAAACTGGCAATCAAAATGTTATAAAATCCTCCTAAAAAAGGGGCGAAAATCCTATGAGTTCCTACTATACCGTCAACGACAATTTCTAGCAATTCGATGTTAATCAAAATAAAGCCTACATAGACCACAACGTGTAGAATTCCAGCAATGGGCCTTTTGATCATTTTAGATTGTCCTAGTGCGATTCGGGCCATATTCCTCCAACGCTCTTTAGGCTGGTCTGTTCTATCAATGGATTTTCCTAAATATATGTTGCGCTTAATTCTCCATATATTTTTGGCAAAAAAGCCACTAGCTGTTATCAATAATAAGACGAAAATAATATTAGGTAAAAAATCTGGTAGCATTTATTGGTTCTTTTTGTCTTGGTAAGGCTCCTCTTTTTTTCCGAATAATGAAAAGTGAACATAACGCTTAGGATGTTCTTTTAGGTCCTTAATTAATAGTTCTATCTCTTTAGTGCTAGCTTCGATATTATTGTAGAGTTGCTCGTCTTTTAACAATTTCCCCATGGAGCCATTCCCCGCCTCTAAGTTGGCTAAGAGACTATTGAGCTTGATTACTGTAGTTTCAAAATTATCAATACTTTGCTTGATATTAGATTGTGCTAAGGAGTCAGATAATTGATTGATATTCTTACTGATCGCGGCAACATTACTTAAAGTTGTGTTTAAATTTCCTTTCTGCTTTCTCAAAATTTGATCCAAAGTTATTGCAACAGCATTGATGTTTTTGACTGTTTGTGACAATTCGATAAGGGTGATAGACAAATTGTTTCTACCCTCTTTATTAAGCACATCATTGACCCCGATAAAAAGGGAATCTGCATTGGCTAAAACACTTTCTAATTTTTGCTGAAGGGGTGCTATTTGCTGGTTGACAATATCGGTTAAACCTGGTTTTATGGTTGCCCGTAGGGTATCTCCATCTTTTAGTTTGGCTGCGTTGTCATAAACTGGTTGAATGGCTATGGATTTCCCGCCAATCAAACCCGCTTCATACAATTCTGCAGTACTGTTTTTAGAGAAAGAAACATCTTTACGCAAGGTAAAGGAAACTAAGATTTTAGCAGAGTTAGGCAAGAAATCAATCCCGGCAACCTTTCCCACTGCAAGACCACTAATGGTAACTTTTGTCCCAATCTGAAGCCCTTCTACATTCTCATAAACAGCATAATGAGTGTTTTCACTTTTAAAAAGCGGGGTTCCATTTAAGAAGTTAAATCCAATAAGGAATAGAATAATACCGCCAAAGATAATAAATGCAGCTTTTATTTCGTTTGATAGCTTCAAAGCGTAGTGTTTAGGTTCTTCTCAAAACTAAGCAATATTTCTCTTTTAGCCTTACTTATTATTGTGAGATTGCGTCAGAAATATTAATTTTTACACCATCTTTAAAAGAGACTAAAAAAGCGTGCTCATAACCCGCCTTAATTGCATTCTGCTTAAGCTTTTTTGCAGTTTTGTATTGAGTAGCTTGCCCGTAAAAATAACGGTATAACTTTCCCCTTTTTTGTACACTCACCCCTTTAAGTCCTTTAAAATTCGCTTTAGTTAATTCTAATGATCTAGCACTTGCAGCAATCTGAACCTTAAAAATAACCCCCTTAATAACTTTATTTACTGGAGTTGCTTCCTTTTTTTCTTCGACTATGGTGGTAGCTGATTCAATTTTTTGAGAAGTATTTTTATCAATTAAAACAGAAGAAACAGAAGCAGCTAGCTGATCTCTATAATTCAGAATAGCTTTTGTAATGGTAGTGGCCATTTCGTGCTGGCCTTTTTTTGAGTTTAAATATTGTCCTTCTTTTTTGTTAGTTAAAAAGCCTACTTCGACTAAGACACTAGGCATATAAGTTTCACGTAAGACCAAGAAACCAGCTTGCTTTACCGTTCTGTCTTTACGGTTGAGATTGCTAACAAAACTCTTTTGAATGGTGTTAGCCGCCTCAATACTTTGCCCTTGATAAGTTTCCTGCATCAATAAAAGACTAATAACCGACTCTGGATTATTAGGGTCAAAACCATCATAAGTGGTTTCATAATCCTCTTCTAAAAAAATCACAGAGTTCTCTTTTTTAGCAATTCTAAAGTTGTCTTTTGTTCGGTGAAGTCCTAATACAAAGGTTCCAGCGCCATAAGCTTTGGGAGAGGTAAAGGCGTCACAATGAATTGAGATAAACAAATCTGCATCTGCTTGATTAGCAATTTTCGCCCTATTCTTTAATTCTATAAAACGGTCATCTTTACGGGTAAAAATAACCTTTATCCATTTGTGCTTTTGCAATTTTGCCCCTATCATTTTTGTGATATTCAAGGCGATGTGCTTTTCGTAATAACCATTCCCCCTATTCCCTGTATCCTTACCGCCGTGACCAGCATCTAAAACCACAACAAAGTTATCTTTAGTCTTTTGTCCAACAAGCCCTGATAGACTGAGAAAAAAGACAATACAAAAAAACTTGAATTGCTTAAAAGGATGATTTTTCTTCATTACTAATAAAAACATAAAAGCGACCCAGAATTTAAAAATATACGTAATTTTGATCCTAGGTCGATTGTTACAAATTTAGCCTTTATCACCTTGCGAACAAAGTCTTTTTATTTATCTCTTCTTTTCTTGTTTTGCTGCTTTAATAATTTACTAGCACAAGACAAATTCCCTACCAAAAAGCGGGATAGTTTTCCTTCCATCGATCTTATCGAAGAAATAAAGTTAGATAGCATAACGATTCAAGCCAAAGACAGCCTTCCAGAAAAAAAACCATTATTACTGGATTTAATTCGATACACAGCGAAAGACTCTGTGAAAATCAATCAAAAAACCAATAAGATTCGCCTGTATAATGAAGCCGAGTTAGAATACCAAGATATGAAATTAACCGCTGGGTTCATTGTCTTAGATTATACCAAGAATGAGGTTTATGCTGGTCGTATTGCTGATTCTACAGGTACACTTAGCCAAAAACCTGTATTTATTCAAGGGAGAGATGAAGTCAATCCAGATTCAATCCGCTTTAACTTTGACAGTAAAAGGGCTTTGATTTGGAATTCTAAAACAGCCCAGAGTGGAATGAATGTTTTTTCAAGTTTTACCAAAAAAGAAAACGACTCTTTGTACTATATCAAAAATGCCAAAGTCACTACTTCTGCAGATCCAGAAAATCCAGACTATTTCATAAGAATTAGACAAGGGAAATTAGTGCCTGGTGGAAAAATAATTGCAAGCTTTAGTAACTTATATATCGCGAATGTTCCTACACCCGTTTTTGTCCCCTTTGCCTATTTCCCAGCGGGGGATACTAAAGAGTCTGGCTTTATCTTTCCCACCATTGGGGAAAGTAACCAGAGAGGGTTTTATCTTCAAAACATGGGTTACTACCTTCCATTTTCAGAATATTTTGACATCAATTTAACGGGAGATTATTACACTAATGGAAGCTATGGGTTGCGATGGGATACAACCTATAAATTAAATTATAAGTTTTCAGGGAATTTTAGCTTTCGATATGAGAAATTAGTAAATGGAGAAAGAGGCTTTAATGATTACTCTAAAACGAGTGTATACAATATTAGATGGACCCATCGTCAAGACTCAAAAGCAAGCCCTAATTCAACTTTTTCCGCCTCAGTTAATCTTGGGAGTAGCGAATATTTCCAGCAATCTATTAACCAGCTTAACAGTTCGAATTTTCTCAATAACAACTTGAGTTCTTCTGTTTCCTATTCGCGTACTTTTCCAAAATATCCCAGAGTAAATATTTCTTTAACCTCAAGCTTGTCTCAAAATAAAAATACTCAATCGGCTAATCTTACTCTCCCTACCTTTCAAGGAAACATGGAACGGATCTACCCCTTCGCTAAAAGAGAAGGTACTAAAAAAGGGATTATTCAAAATATAAATTTCCAACTCACTACACTAGCTGAAAGCCGTATACAAACGTCCGAAGAAAAATTATTTACCAAACAAATGTATGACGATGCCGTGGGAGGAGCAAGCCATACAATTCCAATTGCCACTAACTTTAAAATACTCAAACACCTCAGTATTAGTGCTGGGGGAACTTACCGTGAAATATGGACCCCTAACAATATTGCTTATAGAGATTTTAATGAAACAGACGGAGTGATCAAGGACACCATCAAAGGCTTTGACGCTTTTAGAACCTATAATTATAGTGCCAGTCTAGGGACTACTATTTATGGGATTTTTAATTTTAAAGAAGGGAGAAAATTACAATCCATTCGACACACCATTCGCCCCTCTATTAGTTACAGTGCACAACCTAGCTTTGATCAATATTATGACACTTATATTATTGATGCCAATGGAAATACTGCAGAGTATACCCGCTTTGAAAATGCTCTTTTTGGAACCCCTTCGAAATCATTTTCTAATTCTATTGGGCTCAATATCAACAATACATTTGAAGCAAAAGTTACCGATAAAGACACCACCACCAGCGAACCTAAGAAAATTCCACTCTTAGATAATTTTAATATTTCCACAAACTACAATCTAGCGGGGGAAGAATTTCAATTAGCTCCTTTTCGCATGAGTACAGCCTTAAAGCTTTTCAAAAACGAACTCACAGTAAACCTAAACGCTACCTTTGACCCCTATGGTCTAAATGAAGAAAACAGACGAATCAATGTTTTTAACATTAAGAATGGTGGAGGGTTATTGAGACTAACAAGTGCTAATGTAAATATGAACTTCAAACTGAATAACGACACCTTTAAACCAGAAGAATTGGAAGAAGGAGAGGAAGAGGAAGTGGATCAAGATGCACTAGATTTTGCCGAAAGAGAAAGACTTTCAGGTGGCGGAAGAGAAGATGATCTTTTTGGAAAATCAAATGATTTTTCTAATGGACTTTTTAATAAAGATCAAAAAAGTAAAGCAGTTACAGGCGATTTCTATCGAACAAAAATACCATGGAATTTAACTTTTGCTCACAGTCTTACCTATAGAAATAACGTTGGACAAAAAGACATTACTAATAACTCTTTAATGATCTCTGGCGATGTAGACATAACACCAAAATGGAAAGTAGGTGTTTCAAGTGGATATGACTTTAAAGGAAGAGGGGTTACTTACACTCAATTTAGATTTGACCGTGATCTCGATAGTTGGCGTTTAAATTTTAGCTGGGTCCCTTTTAGTAACAGGGCTTCGTGGTATTTCTTTATCGGAATCAAATCTGGCTTATTGAGTGATCTTAAATATGAAAAACGTCGCGAACCAGACCGCAGACTATAAATTAAACATACATGAATAAAACAATTATCACGACAGACAAAGCTCCTGCTCCATTAGGACCTTACAATCAAGCAGTTTTAGTAAATGACACCTTGTATTTATCGGGGCAAATCCCGTTAATTCCATTTACAATGGAATTAGTAGAAGGTAACCTTGAAGCAGAAACTAAGCAAGTTATGCAGAACTTAAAGGCGGTATTAGAAGCGGCAAATATGGGGTTTGACCATGTTGTAAAAACCTCAATTTTCCTTAACGATATTAATAATTTTGCTGCGGTAAATGAAGTATATGGTTCTTATTTTGATCATGCTACAGCACCCGCAAGAGAGACAGTAGAAGTTGCCAATCTTCCTAAGTTTGTGCGTATTGAAATATCAATGGTTGCTGTTATATAGTAACTCCTCTACTAATTCTTAAGATCAAGGGTTGCAATATGGTAATCCACTAAACGGTCTATAGGGCGTTTTATGACTTTTCCCATATTTAAACCATACTCTTTCATCTTTTGTTGAATTTCCTCTTGAAGGAAATGTGCTATTGAACCAACAAAGTGAACTGGAATCTGTTTTGCATCCTCAAATTGTAAGATTTGGTGTTTAATAAAGCGATCTAAACCATTCATGATGATATTTTGCATGTAAGGGTCTTCTTTATGCTCAATCAAGAATTTGGCGAATTTTGCTAAATAGGTGTTGGGGTTTTCTTTTCGATAAAGGTTTTCTTTTATAGTATCAGAATCTAGTTTAAATGCTTCCTCAAATTTTACAAGCAAATGGACAGGCATTTCATTGAAATAATACCCCCTAATCAATTGTTTTCCATAAAAATTTCCGCTAGCTTCATCCATCAAGATATACCCTAATGAGATAATGCGTTGCTCAATAGTGGTTCCGTCAAAATAAGAACAGTTTGAACCAGTCCCTAAAATACAAACGATAGAAGGCTCCATGGGCACAGCAGTAGAATAGACTGCTGCATAGGTGTCTTCCTTAATAATAAATTCACATTTGGTAAAAATTTCTCTGAAGACTTTTAAGATACGATCAACCGTTGTTTGAATACCGCATCCAGCCCCATAAAAGTAGAGATGAGTTACCTCATCTCTATTTGAATAGATTTGATAATTGTTGATAATACGTTCATTTAATATGGCTGAGGACAAAACTTGAGGATTTAACCCCAAAGTTTGAGTAGAAAACAACACTTCACCAGATGGGTCAACAGCAAACCAGTCAGTTTTTGTTGAACCACTATCGACAATCAAATTCATACTCTAAAGCGCGTTTACATGCTTAGCAAGATCGATTAATTTGTTCGAATAACCACATTCGTTATCGTACCAGCTAATGATTTTAAAAAAATTTTCGTTTAATTCCATTCCTGCGCCTGCATCAAAAATTGATGTACGTTCATCTCCAATAAAGTCTTGAGAAACAACCGCTTCTTCTGTATATCCTAACACACCCGCCATATCACTCCCAGCGTGCTTTTGCATTGCTGCTTTGATTTCATCATAACTAGTTGACTTTTCTAAACGTACTGTTAAGTCAACAACAGATACATTCGCTGTAGGAACACGGAAAGCCATTCCAGTTAATTTTCCTACTAATGATGGAATTACTTTTGTCACTGCTTTTGCAGCTCCTGTAGAGGCAGGCATTATGTTAACTAAAGCACTACGTCCACCGCGATAGTCTTTCTTGGAAGGACCATCTACTGTGAATTGTGTCGCCGTAGTTGCGTGTACAGTAGTCATTAAACCTTCGGCAATGCCAAAGTTTTCATTTAAAACTTTTGCAATAGGAGCAAGACAGTTGGTAGTACAAGAAGCATTTGAAACAATCAATTGATCTGGTGTAGACTCTGTGTGGTTTACCCCCATAACATACATTGGAGCATCTGCAGAAGGTGCAGAAATAACTACTTTTTCCGCTCCACCATCTATATGAGCTTTTGCTTTTTCTAGAGTGGTAAATATTCCAGTACATTCTGCAACAACATCTGTACCTAAATCACCCCATCCAATATCAGCGGGGTTTCGCTCTGCAGAAATCTTAACGCGATGTCCATCAACGATTAAATCTCCACCATCAACTGCTACTGTGCCATCGTATCTTCCGTGAACTGAATCATACTTTAACAAGTATGCTAAATGATCAACCGCTAAGAGATCGTTGATTCCTACAATGGTTACATCTTCTTGTTTCATTGCAGAACGGAATACCATTCTTCCAATTCTTCCAAAACCGTTTATTCCAATTTTAATTGACATGTTATATAGATTAATTTAATTTTAAATTGAGAGTATGTCTGTTACGCGTAACAGATCTTGATTGATTTCTGATTTTCCTTTGATCGCTTGATCTAATGGAGTTAATTGCATTTGGTCATTCATAACACCTACCATCATGTTTGAAGCTCCTTTTCTAAGAGATTCTACTGCATGTACCCCCATTCTTGAAGCGAGTACGCGATCAAAACAACTGGGCGCACCCCCACGTTGCATATGACCTAATACCGAAACCCTTACCTCATAGTAAGGAAGGTTTTGTTCTACATAGGCCGCAAGTTCAAAAACATTTTTCCCTGTTTTATCTCCTTCTGCAACTACAACAATGCTCGAGGATTTACCAGATTTTTCACTTTTTTTTAGTGATTCTAGCAGTTGTTCTAATCCTCTATTCTCTTCAGGGATCAAAATTTCTTCCGCTCCTGCTCCTATTCCAGAGTTTAAGGCAATATGCCCGGCATCTCTTCCCATTACTTCAACAAAGAATAATCTGTTGTGGGAACTTGCTGTATCACGTATTTTATCTATTACCTCTACAACGGTGTTAATGGCGGTGTCATATCCCAGGGTATATTGCGATCCAAAGATGTCGTTATCTATCGTTCCAGGAATCCCAATAACAGGAAAATTAAACTCTTGCTGAAATATCATTGCCCCTGTAAAAGAACCATCTCCACCAATAACCACTAAGGCATCGATTTTATTTTTTAAAAGATTTTTATGGGCTTTTTGACGGCCTTCTGGAGTGCGAAATTCTAGCGATCGTGCTGAACGGAGGATTGTCCCTCCTTTATTGATAATGTTATTAACACTCCTGGCGGTAAAGGCTTTTAAGTTTCCTTCTATTAGTCCTTGATATCCTTGATATATTGCAAAACATTCAAGGCCGTAAAATGCACTTGATCGAACAACGGCCCTTACAGCAGCATTCATCCCTGGGGCGTCTCCTCCAGAGGTTAATACGGCTATTCTTTTTATTGTTGTATTCATAATAAGATTCAAATTTAATGAATATAATTTCGAACAACTATATATAGGTAAAAAATCGAGTAGTTAAAAAACGACAACGTTTTCAGTTTTTTTTATTGATAAAATCAATCGCTTGAAAGTCGTCTTGAACCACATCGTACTCTTTTGATTGTGAAGCTTTTGAAGTGATTTTAGTGAGTAATTCTTGAAAAGTATTGAAATCTACTTGATAAGACATTCCCATTCCTTGTGTATAGCCAAATTCGTCTCCCAGGTAACGAAAATCATTTTCACGATTAAATACTTTAGCTTTTAGTGATCCACTTTCATTTAGAATAAAATCAATTTGTACATCACCTACAATCACAGACTGCTCAACCCCATCTACAGGCACCCCTATCTTTCCGTTAATTAAAATACGATCGCTAATTTGAGTACTTAATGTAAGCCCAATACGATCTTCTGTTTTCAAATCAAAGGCAGGGTTTTCTTCTCCTTGTAGATAGTTTAATCCAACATTCAACTTTCCTTCATTCGAACCTAAAAGCGTGCTGAAAACATCAGAGGCTTTTTCATAAAGGTTATTGGTGATCCCCTGAAAGGAAACCGAGACATCACTGATGAAAATTCCCTGTGAAAGCAGAGAAATAGCTTGAAGTTGTCGGCGTTCTTGATCGGCTAGTCGATAGTTAATTTCGGAAACCACAATCCCAGTCGTATTTGGAAAAGAAATATCAAAAATAGGATCATCTGGTTTAATAAGATTACCGCTTAGCTGTATCCCTACATTGGTGGGAATTTTTCGATTAAAGTTAGGATTGTCAACAAGTAAGGCTGGATTTGCTCCTCCAGGAACTTGATAGGTAGCGCCAATATTCAATTGTGCTTCAAGCGGATCTCCTTCCCAGACAATAGTCCCTCCCTGCTCTACAGCAAACTTCTTGTCAATTAAACCAAGGTTTTTAAAATTATATACTCCTTCGTAAGCAATAAAATCTCCCCATATATTAAACTTACCGTCAATATTAGTTTCAATAAAGATATTCCCAGAGCCTCTCCCCGAAAGAGTACTTCCAGAAGATTGATCTACGACTATCTCAACTTCTGCATTACGGTTGACATCTAAATCAAAAATCATCTCAAAACCACGAAAAGCTTCATCTATTGCAGAAATATTTGTCGTCACCTTTTCTTGCGCTTCTTTACCTTTAGCGATATAATCAATAAAAGAAGTGTCAGACAGTCCCTTGTCCTCTTTCCATGGAATAACAAGCGTGGTCCCTTCAGAAGTACTTCCTATAACTTCAAGCGTAAGGGATTTTGTTGGGCCTTGAAATTTTGCCTGCCCTGTTAAATACCCGTGACCATAAAATAATGCATTGTTATTTTCTGGGCGATCATAGACTAATAAACGATCTGTTAAAAGCGTCAGGTCCATTTCCCAGGCTTTAAAATTAATATGACTGATATTTCCACTTAATCGCGCAAAGGTATTAGAGTTAGTCTCAATCAACGAGCTTTCATTAAAATTGATCAATCGATCTCTAAATTGAAGAGAGGTTTCATCTGCGATCGCATATCGGGTATTGGTAGAAGGAATATACATACTCCATTTATCTAAAGTCCCCACGCCCTTAAGTTTTAATTCATCTATTGCTCCCCACAAATTCATCTTTCCACTTAAACTCCCTACCACATCTGTGATTTTATCTTTCCCTAAGGCAGAAAGAAAAGACATATCTAGGCTTTGTAAATCCAAATCAACATCAATTCTAGGGGTAGTTTCTGGAATAAAAATATTCCCAGTTCCGCTCAAAAAAGTTTTTCCTGCTTTAGTCAATGTAGTTTTTAATTGATAGGTTTTTAATTGAGAACTCCCACCTGCTTCAAGCGAAAAGTCTCCCATAGATGTTCCGTTAATCACTAGACCATCTACTTTAATATCTGTTTGCAATAATTGCTGCTCTTTCCCTTGAAAAATAGAAAAATTAGAGGATAAGATTCCTTCAAAATTGAATTTTTCTCCTTTGGGTAAAATCTTGGCTAAAGAGAGTTGATTGGTCGACAAACCAATGGAGAAATTACTTTTCGATTGATAAGCACCATTAATTTCAAGAGATTGATTTGAAGTTGACAAAGCGACATTATTTACTACAAATTCTTTTGTGGCACTATCATAAACAAAACTATTGCTTTTATCATTAGTCAATCCCCATTGATCACCCTCTAAAACAACTTGGGCTTTATCTAATTGAAAAAAAGCTTTATCAAAAATTTGATCATAGGTAAAATCAACTTTAAATTCATTGACATTATCTAATCCAAATTGGCCTTTAAAAAATCCTTTTAAATTATCGTCTCCTTCATTTGTAATAAGTTCTACCCTAGAAATATTAAAATTTTTACCCTTTAGCCTTTCTGCTTTAAATTGCGTTAATTCATTTGCCTTATCAGAGGAAGTTTTTAGAGATAAGCCTTCTACTGTATATCCTTTAAATACAATATAAGGCAAGTCGATCGAAAAATTAGACACCCCTTTTTTAGCGCTAATATCACCTTTTAGACGAATATTGTTAGGGGTTTCTAACCCTGGATACAACGCCTGAAGGGTTTTTTTATTTAGGTCTAAATCAAAAGTAAATTGTTCTGCCGTTTCAAAGCTGTTTTTTTGCGGTAGCAAAAGAGCCTCGCGAATTGCCTCTTCTAACAACATTGGGATGTTTTGATAGGTGAATTTCCCGTCTAAAGAAAATTGAAACAAATCTGAACCCTGCTGGCGAACCTTATTCCTCCCATTACTCGAAGAAAAGAAAAGTGAGAAATCTTTAAAAGTACTTTTCGCTTGCATATTTTCTATCACAGTGTTTTCCACCCTTACTTCTTTAAGTGTATTTTGACTCCCTGTGACTAACATATTAGTCCCTAAACTCACCTTGTCACCTGGAGGAGCCCAACCAAAAGCAGAGAGATCGATAAACGCAATATTACTTTTCACCAAAAATTTTTTATCTGGCGTTTTTAAGTCTTGATTCATTTCTCCTTTGAGACTGATTCGCTCATCCTCTAACAGAACCATAAGATTTAATTCTTCTGATTCTTTTCCCATATTCAGCTTTAGATCTTGATAAAGAACATTATTCCAATCAATAGCATCAAAATGACTATTCCAATCTAGGGTTACTAATTGATTACCTTCGAGCATACCACTAATTTGAGCGTTTCCGTTGATACTTCTCAGCTGTGGTACTGATTTGAATAGGCTTCCTTTTCCTATAGACATAAGCGACAATTGTTGTGAAAAGTCCCAACCTTTTTCTAGCTTTTCAAAGGCCATTATTGTTTTGAGCTCTCCTTGATTAAGCATTAATGTTAGGGAACTTGTTAAAGATTTATTTTCTTTAAAAGAAAATTCACCTTTGGCAGAAAGCTTATTAAAATTTAATTCTTGCAAGGGACTTGAAGCTGGAAGCAGTGCAGTTCTGTACTGCTCAATGTCGGTTGGATCAATTTTGATTGCTACATTCTTCCCTTCAATAGCAATACCTTTTGCTTTATCATACCCTATGGTTAAATCTCCATTAAAATGACTGTTTTGATTTGTTTGAGCATTTAAACTTAGCTTAAGCTTTGATAGTGGACCTTTTGCTTCTCCACTTAAGCGAAGCTCCCCAGAAGGAAGCTGTAGAGAGGAAGATGACAATAATATTGTTAAAAGTTTCCCTTCAGTAATTTTTAAAAATAAAGTACCATCGTCCATAATAGCTGGTACAGAAAGTTCTGGGGCATTAATTTGTAAATCACCTTTGATTTGAGCGTTTGGAGTTTTAATATCAAAGTCTTCAAAAGTAAGATTATCTTGATCAAATGAGAGGTTTCCTGTTAAAGCATGCAATTCCTCTAATTGGGTAGAGCGATAATTAAGTTGCTCTACATCTCCAGAAAGGGATTGAGCATCAAATTGTAGCGAATAAAAAAGAGCATTGAGCTCTTCGAGATTAATAATAGAAGCCTTATTTACATCTGCAAGTGATAATCTTGCATTATCGATCGATAAAACTTCAATACTTGCCAGAAAAGTTTTGGATTTCTTTGAAGAATTTTTCAGTTTATCAATAAATTGTTGAAGGTTAGAACTAGACTCCTCTGCATAGGTCTTAATTGAAAGAAAAGGTTGATCAATCGATAAAGAACTCAATTGATAGTCTCCCTTTAGTACTCCTTCTAATTCGTTTAACTGAAATTTTAATTCTTTTAGAAAAAACAGTGTGTCTTTCTTGTGATCTTTAATCAATACGGCACCTAAACGAATCCCACCTGTTAAAGCTATTTTTACAGCACCAATTTCAATATTAGTTTTAAAAGAAGAATTCACGCGTTGTGTAATAGAGTTGGCTACTCTTGTTTGCACTTTCTCTGAAGAGAAAAATAAACTAAAGGCCATCGCAAGCAATAAAATTATTGCTGTGAGGAAGAGGAATATTTTGTGTAGACTTTTAATGAGAATTAAGTAATTTTACAATGGTATAAAGTTACTAAATGATTAATCAAAAACCATGCTATATTCTAGCGATAGAATCCTCCTGTGATGATACTGCCGCTGCGGTGCTAAAAAACGATGCGGTCTTATCTAATGTTATTGCTAATCAAACCATTCATGAAGCCTATGGAGGTGTAGTTCCAGAACTCGCCTCAAGAGCACATCAACAGAACATTGTTCCCGTGGTAGATCAAGCATTAATAAAGGCAGGGATTGACAAAAAAGACCTAAGTGCGATTGCTTATACACGTGGCCCTGGCCTGTTAGGCTCTTTACTCGTTGGCACTTCTTTTGCTAAATCACTAAGTATGGCACTCGATATTCCCTTGATTGAAGTCAATCACCTTCAAGGGCACTTACTAAGTCATTTTATTCGAGACGAAAATCCCCGGCCTAAATTTCCTTTTTTAGGAGTCACCGTTTCTGGAGGGCACACGCAAATTGTTAGGGTAGATAATTATTTTAGCTTTGAAGAACTGGGCACTACCCTTGACGATGCGATTGGAGAAGCCTTTGATAAATGTGGAAAAGTAGTGGGGCTAGGTTATCCTGCCGGTCCACATATTGATCGCTTAGCAAAAGAAGGGAATCCTACAGCTTTTCAATTCCCTATCCCTAAAGCCCCAGATTTAAATGTGAGCTATAGTGGATTTAAAACCGCAGTTATCAATTTTCTACACAAGAATCAACAAAAAAACCCTTCGTTTATCGAAGAAAATTTAGCCGATTTATGTGCCTCTATTCAATTCACCTTAATTGAAATTATTTTTGAAAAAATAAAACTTGCCGTGAATCAAACTGGATTAACAGAAATTGCCATAGGGGGTGGAGTCGCAGCAAACTCTGGTTTACGCACAAAATTAAAAGAGGCCGAAGCTCAATATAAGTGGACGGTACATTTACCACCTTTTGCCTACACTACAGATAATGCCGCTATGATAGGGATTGTAGGCTATTTCAAATTTAACGAACAACGTTTTGCAGCATTAGACCAAAGTGCTACCGCAAGACTACCGATATAAATGGATTTATTCTTTCTTCCAGATTTAATTCAAACAGATACTAGAGTTGTTTTCTCTAAAGAAGAAAGCAAGCATATTGCTCGGGTGATGCGTAAATCTGTCGGAGATCAATTACAGGTCACTAACGGAAATGGCCTAGAAATGACTATCAAATTAGAACAAATCGGTCAAAGCAAAGTGATAGGGAAACCTATAAAAACTATCTTACACTCCCCACTACCATATCAATTGCATATTGCTATTGCTCCTACCAAAAACATCAATCGTTTAGAGTGGTTTCTTGAAAAAGCAACAGAGATTGGGATTCATCAAATCACTCCTTTGATTTGTGATCATTCTGAACGAAAGCTAGTCAAAGCAGAACGACTAGATAAGATAATTGTTGCTGCACTCAAGCAATCCAAACAATTTTATAAGCCTCTACTCAATCCACTCATTTCATTTAAAGATTTTGTTGCTACGCAACCAAAGGCTTATATAGCTCACTGCCACCCTGGGGAAAAAGAGGCTTTCTTTACCGCGGTATCGCCTAAAGACAAGATAACCGTACTCATTGGACCAGAAGGGGATTTTAGCCCTAAAGAAGTAAGTATTACTCTAGAGAATAATTATAGGGCGATAAGTTTAGGAAAACAACGCTTACGCACAGAAACTGCGGGTATTATCGCAGCCCATACCGTTGCACTAAAAGCACAATGATTTTTATTCCTATCTTTAAATCATGAAACCATCTTCTATAGCACAGGGCATACTTCAAGCCATTTTATATTTGTTTTTTATCGCGTTGGGGGTTTATGCACTTTACCTCTTACAATCACTTATTACCTATATTGTAATCGCAGCGGTTATTTCGCTTATAGGCCGACCAATAACTGTGTTTCTTAGCACAAAATTGAAATTTGGTAACACTCTTGCTGTGGTCTCTACAATGATTTTCTTTATTGTTGTGCTTTTTGGCTTACTCTCACTTTTCGTCCCCTTAATCCTGCAGCAAGGAGAAAATTTATCTTTACTTGATGTCGATGCACTAGAAATAAAAATAACTCGACTTTTTGAAGAAATTTCTGTCTATTTTAATTGGGATCAAGCTAATTGGAAAAGCTGGTTTCTGGAGAAAGACTGGATGAATACCCTTAACCTTGACGCTTTACCAGAGTTTCTAAATGCATTGATAGGTTGGCTTAGCGGATTTACCATAGCACTTTTTTCGATCATTTTTATTTCATTCTTCTTATTGAAAGATGCGCAAATAATGCAGCGAACGGTTTTTCTTTTTATTCCAACTAAAAATCACCCAAGAATAAAGGTCTCTATTGAAAAAATCAAAGACCTACTATCGCGATATTTCATTGGTTTGCTTTTACAGATTACCATTCTTTTTGTCATTTACAGCATTGTGTTGGGCATCTTTGGAATTAAAAATGCCTTAATAATTGCTTTTTTATGTGCATTACTCAACTTGATCCCCTATGTAGGACCTTTGATTAGTGCAGTATTAATGATAGTTCTTACTATGACGGCAAATTTAGAGGCTGATTTTAGCAGTGTTATTTTACCAAAAAGTATATATGTTATGATCGGATTTACAATAGGCCAATTGATTGATAATTTTTTTAGTCAACCCTATATATTTTCTACATCAGTAAAATCACATCCTTTAGAGATTTTTATCGTTATAATGATGGCGGGGATTCTTTTTGGCACCATAGGACTTATTGTTGCCATTCCTTGTTATACCGCACTAAAAGTTATATTTAAAGCATTCTATTCAAATAATAGAATTGTTCAATCTTTGACAAAAGACCTATGAAAAAGCAGCTTATTTTTTTACTCTATATTTCCCTGTTCAGTTTCGGAAGCAGCTTAACTGCACAGAAACTTTCTCGGATAGAGAAAAAAATTGTCAAAAAAGTAAATAGCTATGAACAAGAAGCTATTGACTTTTTAGAAAAAGTGGTAAACATCAATAGTGGCACCATGAATCTCGAGGGAGTAAAAGCTGTAGGTCAAGAATTTAATGACGCTTTTCAAACCATTGATTTTGATACCAGATGGGTTGAAATGCCTGCCGAAATGAATCGTGCTGGGCACTTATTTGCTTCAATCAATGGCGATAAGGGAAAGAAACTCTTATTGATAGGCCATTTAGATACCGTTTTTGAGGCAGATAGTCCTTTTCAAACTTTTGAACGAAAAGACAGCATAGCTTATGCTCCTGGTGGAAATGATATGAAAGGAGGTGACGTAGTAGTCCTTTATGCACTTAAGGCCTTACATGAACTTAATTTATTAAAGGACGCTAGTATAACTGTTGCATTTACAGGAGACGAAGAAAGAACAGGAAAACCCTTGTCCATCTCTAGAAAAGATTTAATCGATGCAGCAAAAGCAAGTGATATCGCTTTGGGATTTGAGACTGCCACAGGCTTTAATAATGCTACCATAGCAAGAAGAGGTGCCTCTGGTTGGAAAGTAGAAACGGCTGGAAAAAGAGCGCACTCCTCTGGTGTATTTAGCGAGCGCACTGGTGCAGGAGCTATTTTTGAAATGGGAAGGATATTACATCAATTTTATGAAGAGGTACGTGGCGAAGAATACCTCACCTTTAACCCTGGAAATTTATTAGGAGGGACATTTGTGGATTATGCCCCTTTAAAAAGCAGTGGTTCAGCCTATGGAAAAACAAATGTCGTCGCCCAAACCGCTGTGGTTCACGGTGGCTTGCGCTTTATATCTGAAGCACAAAGAGAAAATGCCAGAGCTAAAATGCGAGCCATTGTAGCAAATCACCTGCCCAGCACGAATGCCACCATAACCTTTACAGATAGTTACCCCGCCATGGGCCCAACTATAGAGAATAAAGCCTTATTAAAGCAATTAAGTGATGTAAGTGAAGCTCTAGGTTTTGGTGAAGTAGCTGCTTATGATCCTGGTCGTCGGGGTGCAGCAGACATTTCTTTTGTAGCAGATTATGTCAAAGGTTTAGATGGACTAGGAAGCATGGGATCTGGTGCGCATACCCCACAGGAAACAGTTAATCTTAAAACCTTTAACGATTTAATTCAGCGTACTGCGGTCTTTCTCTATCGATTAACCAGAGACTAATTGTAACGTTGTGCTATTTCTTGTAATGCAGCAACAGAAGTTTTAAATTCTTGCTTCATTTGTTGGACTAAATCCTTTACAGTGAGAACATCTTTAATCGAGGTGACGCCCTGCCCTGCTGACCAAATGGTTTTCCATGCTTTAGCTTCGGCTTTAGCCGCATCTAATTCACTCCCAAAATCAATCTTTTTAGTGTTACCCCACATTTCTTCTGTAATACCCATCGCTTCTAAGCTAGGACGCAAAAAGTTTGCATTAACTCCAGATACCGCAGCGGTGTAGACAACATCACTGGCGTTACTCTCAATGATCATTTGGCGATAGCCTTCATCCGCATTCGATTCTTCTACGTTGATAAAACGCGTCCCCATATAAGCTAAATCAGCTCCCATTTGTATGGCACTAGCGACATCTCTTCCGTTTGATATACAACCAGATAATAAAATAGTTTTATCGAAAAACGAGCGTACCTCTGCCACAAGCGACATCGGATTTGTAACGCCTGCATGACCTCCTGCCCCAGCTGAAACAAGAATTAATCCATCCACACCAGCCGCGGCTGCTTTTTCGGCATGGCGCTTTTTTATAATATCATGGAAAACTAAACCACCATAGCTGTGCACGGTATCAACCAATTGAGACACTGCCCCTAAAGAAGTAATAATCAAGGGTACTTTGTGTTTAACACACATAGCTAAATCTGCTTCTAACCTTGGGTTAGATTGATGTACAATTAAATTTACCCCAAAAGGAGCGGCCTTTTTCCTTGTTGATGCTTCAAACTCAGCAAGAGAGTCTTTTATTTCTATAAGCCAGGATTCAAAACCATCTGTTGATCGTTGATTTAAGGCTGGGAATGTTCCTACAATCCCGTTTTTACAACATTCAATCACTAATTGTGGTCCAGAGATTAAAAACATAGGAGCCGCCACCACAGGTAAGCTTAATTCGTTAATAAAGGATGCTTTCATCTTATTTTTTTAATAATAAAGTCCATTCAAAAGAAAACTTGGATACCATCTGCCCGTCTTGGTTCATCCCAGTAGAGTGCAACCAAACCGTTTGTGGTTCACCTGTTTTAATTAGCATCTCTATAGCATTCTGTGCTTCTTCCCCTTGATCGCAATGAAAATTTATCCTTCCAGTGGCTTTCTTTGTAAAAGTAGCTTTATTGTTCAAAACCAGCATGGAGATATTTTTTCCAGATTCTCTTATTTCTTTTGTCAAAAGAATCCCAGTAGGAAATTCAGCAGCCATTCCCTGTACGGCCCAAAACATAGAACTATATGGGTTTTGATTAATCCAACGGTGTTTGATACTCGCTGTCGCGCCATGATCGTCTAAATGGGTTAGACGCACGCCACAAATCCAGGCAGCAGGAAGCCGTAATAAAGTAAATAAAGTGTGTTTAAAATATTTCATTCCAATTTAATAAACTTGCGACAAGTTAACCTAATTTCATTAAAAATGATATCAGATGAAGAAAATTAATAGATAAAAATTTGATTAAAAAAATGGAGGAAAGTTTTCTAAAAGCAGTACATATGCAGTAGTATTTTATTATAATGTACTTTACAGTTTTAATAAATTTGAAATCCTATAAAAGTGTACTAGCAATGATAGATTCAAGCAATAAAAAATAATTTGTCATTTCAACTAAATATTTGACGAAAAACCAATATGTCTAGGAAGGAAATTTTTCAAATTATTGTTCTGTTCATCAGTGTGTTATTAATTTTTATACTATTAAAAAAATAAGATGAAATCACTTGTTTTCTTTCTATTATCATTCAACTTATTGATAGGACAAAGCCTAGATATGGAAGTCGCTGCTTTGAAGGATTCAATTTTATTATACAAAAACAGTAATCCAGATAAAGCCATCACTTTTGGATTTGAAGTGCTTAATATTGCAGATTTTAATAATCCTACAGCAAATCTTTTATCGGTCAATACCTTAATCGGTGAGATTTTATTCTACAGAAATTTAGATGCAGAAGCTTTGCGATTTTACAATGAATCTTTATTGCTATTTGAAGCAATGCCTGATTCTAATCGAGTAGAAAAAGAAATTAATTTCCCCCCTTGGGTACTAGTAAACATCGGAAATGTTTACTTTAAAAATAAAAATTTTGTTAAGGCTAAAGAAAAATACCAAGAAGCTGCAAAAAATTTTAAGTTATATCAAAATAAAAAAAATCAAACTCAAGGTCTAGCCACTGTAAATGATAATCTTGCATTAATCGCTTTTCAAGAAGAAGATTTTGATAAAGCAAAATCATATTATACGACTTCTTATTCACTACGCAGGGATAGCAATAAAATAGAAGATATTATTTATTCTAATATTGGTTTCCTTAAAATCTATATCAAGAAAGATGATCCTTTTAAGATCAACTCTCTCTTTAGCGAAATTGATAAATTGTTTGAATCAGAAAAAAACAAATATAGTCCAGAACAACTGTCAGAAAGTTACCTATTGAGAAATTATGCCTATGCTTACGGCTTAATGGGGGATTATTACAGATCCAAAAAAAATTATACAAGTGCAATTGATTATTTTAAACAAGCCAAAATATTACTAAAAAAATTCCCTGTAGAAATACCACGTCTGGATGTTTATATTGCAGAATGTTATCTAGCACAAAATCAATGGGAAAAGGCAAAAATAAGTGCCGAAAACAATCTGAAGAAAATTAAAGGCCCTTTTTTTCGAGGAGAAAAAAAACGAAATTTTGAGGTATTAGAAAAAGTATATATAAGCATTGCGGATAACTCTAATCTAATTCGAGTAAAAGATTCATTAATCAAAATGGCTTCTTTTGGAGCAGTTTTAAATTTAGGCAATAAATTCAATGAACTAGAATCAAATATTTTGCTCGCAAAAAAAAGAGCAGAATTAAACGAAAGTAAAATAATGTATAATATTTATCTTTTTATCTTAATTATAGGCTCTACCATTCTTTTATTTTCTTTGATCTCACTACGTTTAAATTTCAATCTACAAAAGGAAAAATCAGAAAAAATCTCTGCAGAAAAAAAATATTTTGAATCTGCATTAGAACATAAAAAAATGGAGCTTATTACTAAATCCAATTATATTGCCCAACGTAATAAAAACCTTAACTACATTCTAGAATCTGTAGAAAAAATTGATGACACAAAAAAAGATGAACGCACTACAATCATGAAAGAGAAAATATCTCTTTTACTAAAATCTGACAATATCAATAACCGTTTTGAAAAACAGTTTGAAGAAGTTTATCCAAATTTCTTCAAAAACTTAGTTGAAAAATCAGACCGTTTATCTCAAAATGATTTACGCTTATGTGCCTATTTAAAAATGAATCAAAACACCAACGAAATTGCCCAATTATCTGGAGTTTCAATTCGGACAATTGAAAGTCAAAAATACCGCCTTAAAAAGAAACTCAATCTTTCAAAAGAGGAAAATCTTATTCAATTCCTCATCAAAATATAATTTATCATAAAATGCCTCAAAATACTTTGATTAAATCACAACATACATTATCATATTTTACAAGACAATTAATATCTTTTTATAGGCATAAATCTTTCTTACTTTTTAGTTTATTGTTTGTTGTTTCAAGCGGCACTTTATTTTCTCAAGGTAGTGTGGTCACTTGGGGGCTTGGCAGTGCGGGAGGAGATAGTTCCTCAGTCGCCTCTAGTTTAAGCTCTGGAGTAACTGAAATTTTTTCCACAGAATTGGCTTATGCTGCTCTTAAGAGTGATGGTAGTGTGGTCACTTGGGGGAGAAGCGATTATGGAGGAGATAGTTCTTCAGCCTCTGGTTTAAACTCAGGAGTAACAGAAATTTCTTCTACAAATCGAGCTTTTGCAGCTCTTAAGAGTGATGGTAGTGTGGTCTCTTGGGGGTCTGGCTCATATGGAGGTCCTTCTTCTCCACTGTCAGAAGTAACAGAAATTTTTTCCAATCCCAGATCTTTTGCCGCACTAAAGGGAGGGAGCCGAGCAACAACACAAACCATCACCTCTAATGATTCAGACAACATCATAACTTCAGGAGTCGTCACCTTAACCGCTACTTTCTCAGAAAATATGGCAGCTACTCCACTGATCTCCATCGCAGGATTAGTGACCAATACGGCCATGATACAAGGATCAACTTCAACTACCTGGACCTACTACTGGCAAGTGCCTTCTTCAGTAACCACAGGAACCTATGCGGTAACAGTAGCAGCAACAGATACCAATTCACTTGCTTATGAT
>Ga0233444_10000010_pt1 | contig 265136 bp, 254 predicted proteins | sample SI_124_October20_6_FD_182792 | JGI IMG/M metagenome (GOLD analysis project Ga0233444, IMG submission 182792) | Seawater microbial communities from Saanich Inlet, British Columbia, Canada - SI_124_October2016_10_MG | ecosystem: Environmental > Aquatic > Marine > Inlet | place: Canada: British...
GCAGGCGCTTCCTCAGCGGCAGCTTCAGGTGCAGCTTCTTCTTCAGCAGGCGCTTCCTCAGCGGCAGCTTCTACTTCGGGAGTTGCTTCCTCTGCAGCTGCTTCTTCAGTAGCGGCCTCGACTTCGGGAGTAGCTTCAGCAGCGGGTGCTTCCTCAGCGGCAGCTTCTTGTGCTACTTCTTCTTCAGCAGGTGCTTCTGCAGCAGCAGCTTCAGCGATACGCTTTTCGTTGACAGCTTTTTCAGCAGCAAATGCTGCCGCTTTGGCTTTGGCTTCATCGGCAGAGAGGCCTTCAACTTTCGCTTGAATCTTCGCTTGCTTTTCTTCTAACCACGCTTCAAATTTCTTTTCAGCTTCTTCCGCGCTAAAGGCTCCTTTGCGAACTCCTCCGTTGAGGTGGTGCTTGAGCATTACGCCGCGATAAGATAACAAAGTGCGTGCAGTGTCAGAAGGCTGCGCTCCGTTGTCCAACCACTTTACAGAAGCATCAATATTGATGTCAACCGTTGCAGGATTGGTGTTGGGATTGTAAACTCCTAATTTTTCTAGATAACGACCGTCACGTGGAGAGCGACTGTCTGCGGCAACGACCCAGTAAAAGGGTTTTCCTTTTTTTCCATGGCGTTGCAATCGAATTCTTACTGGCATGTGTATTAATTTGTGTGGGTACCCGACCCACGGGTTATTAATTTTGGTGTGCAAACATACGTAATTATGCGCGTTCAACAAGGGGTATTGTGGAATTATATTTGTAGTTTTGCCCACTAAATTTCTGATCATTTACACATGGAGATTACACATCAAGAACTGGACGCTCTCAACACGGTTGTGACTATCGAATTGGCACAAGAAGATTTTGCTGATAAAGTAGCTGAGGTTTTAAAGGATTATCGCAAAAACGCTAATATCCCAGGATTTCGTAAAGGACACGTACCAATGGGAATGATCAAAAAGCAATACGAAACACCCGTTACGGCCGAGGAAGTCAACAAGCTTTTGAAGGAAAACTTGGAAAAATATCTTAAGGAAAAAGAATTTCAAATCCTGGGCAATCCACTTCCTAAGATGCAAGAAGATATTGATTGGAAAGCAGCAAGCTTAAAATTTGAATTCGAATTGGGGATTTCTCCAGTGTTCGAAATTGATTTGAAATCACGAAAAAAAGTGACTCAGTATAAAATTGAGGCCGACAAAAAAATGATCAACGAGCAACTTCAAAGCATCCAAAAGCAGTACGGAAAGTTGATCGCACAAAAAGAAGTGGAAGAAGGTTTTGAAATCACAGCACACTTCCAAAGCGAAGCCCTAGGAATTGATAATACAGCAACTTTTGAATTTGATTCTCTTAAAGGGAAGAAAAATAAAGCAGCTTTAAAAGGTCAAATTGTTGGAGCTAGCCTTGCGTTGGAGTCCAAAGGCTTGTTTGAATCCACAGCTATTGCGCAACGTTTGTTGGGGATTAGTAACGAACAAGCAGAGGCTTTGAAAGGAGCTCTCGAAATCACCTTGAAAGAAGTAAACCAACGCGAATTGGCAACTCTCGATCAAGAATTGTTTGACAAACTCTATGAGCCTGGTACCATTACTTCCGAAGCGGAACTAAAAGCAAAAATCAAAGAAGGTATCGAAAAGCAGTTCGAACAACAGTCAGACCAAAAGTTGCTCAACGATATGACGGAGTTTTTGGTTGATAATACCAAGTTTGACCTGCCAGCGGAATTTTTAACACGTTGGATTCAAACTTCTGGCGAAAAAGAATTGACGGCTGATGAGGCCGAAGAAGAATACAAACGATCCGAAAAAGGAATCCGATACCAGTTGATCGAGGGAAAACTAGTAGAAGACAACGAATTGCAAGTTCAGTTTGATGAGTTAAAAGATTTTGCTCGCGAAATGATTGGTCTTCAAATGGCTCAGTATGGGCAAATGCCTCCCGAAGAGAAAGAAATGGAAGGAATCATTCTGCGAATTTTATCCAATCAGGAAGAAAGTCGTCGCTTGCAAGATCAGTTGATGAGCCAAAAAATGCTTGCTTTTTATAAAAACAGTGGCCCGATTAAGGAAAAAGCCATTGCCTTTGATGCCTTTATCAAAGAAGCTTACGGGCAAGCGTAATTTTTAGTATTTTTAGAAAAAGAAACTGCATGAACTACGGAAAAGAATTTAAAAAGTTTGCCATCAAAAAACACGGCGTTAGTGCAATGCATTACGACAAGATCGTATCCAGCATGACGCCCTATATTATTGAAGAAAGACAGTTGAATGTCGCTCAGATGGATGTGTTTTCTCGTTTGATGATGGATCGCATCATGTTTCTCGGTACGGCCATCGATGACAATGTAGCCAACGTCATCCAAGCACAATTGCTGTTTTTGCAAAGTGTGGATGCCAAGCGCGATATACAGATGTATATCAATTCCCCTGGGGGAAGTGTCTATGCAGGGCTTGGAATTTATGACACCATGCAGTTCATTAGTCCAGATGTAGCGACCATCTGTACGGGTATGGCCGCCTCTATGGGAGCAGTACTCCTATGCGCTGGTGCCGATGGAAAACGGTCTGCCTTGCCACACTCTCGTGTGATGATTCACCAACCCTTAGGCGGGGCGCAGGGACAAGCCTCTGACATTGAAATTACCGCTCGTGAGATTCTAAAGTTAAAAGACGAGCTCTACGCCATTATCGCCAAGCACTCCAAGCAAACGGTTGAAAAAGTTCATAACGATTCTGACCGTGATTATTGGATGCGTTCCGAAGAAGCCAAGGCTTATGGAATGGTAGATGAAGTCTTGAACCAATAACGCCAAAACACGCTCCATGGAAAAAGATCATTTAAGTTGCTCTTTTTGTGGCCTTTCCAAACCCCAAACGCAATTGTTGGTAGCAGGAATGGATGCCCACATCTGTGATAAATGTATTGAGCAGGCGCATCACATCGTTTTAGAAGAAAATAAAACACCAGCGAAAGACTTTTCGATAGACCTCAAGGCACCCAAAGAGATTAGGGCTTTTTTGGACACTTATGTGATCGGTCAAGAGGAAGCCAAAAAAACCCTTGCCGTTGCCGTATACAACCACTACAAACGGATTCAATTACTTACAGATGAAAACGAAGTGGAACTACAAAAAAGCAACGTGCTTCTTGTAGGGCCTACAGGTACTGGGAAAACGCTGATGGCGCAAACCATTGCCAAGTTTTTAAAGGTGCCGATTGCTATAGTAGATGCCACCGTCTTAACAGAAGCTGGCTATGTGGGGGAAGATGTGGAAAGCATTCTTACCCGCCTTTTACAAGCCGCCGACCACGATGTAGAAAAAGCCCAACTCGGAATCGTATTTATTGATGAACTGGATAAAATTGCTCGCAAAAGCGACAATCCTTCCATCACTCGCGATGTTTCTGGAGAAGGTGTTCAGCAGGCACTTCTCAAATTGCTAGAAGGAACCATCGTAAACGTTCCGCCCAAAGGGGGGCGTAAGCATCCAGATCAAAAGTTTATCGAGGTAGACACATCAAACATATTATTCATTGCTGGAGGAGCCTTTGATGGCATTGAAAGAAGTATCAATAAGCGACTAAATCTTCAGGCAATAGGGTACAATACCCAAAAGGCTGTAGATAAAGTTGACAGTGAAAACCTTTTGAAGTACATAACGCCTAAGGATGTACGTTCTTTTGGATTGATTCCCGAAATCATTGGGCGTTTGCCTGTACTGACTCATATGAATCCTTTGGATGCGGAGGCATTAAAAGCCATACTAACAGCCCCCAAAAATGCTTTGGTCAAGCAGTATCAGCTGCTTTTTGAATTGGATGGGATTGCATTGACTTTTACCCAAGGTGCCCTTGATTCCATAGTACAGCAAGCTTTGGATTACAAATTGGGCGCGCGGGGTCTTCGATCTTTGTGTGAGTCAATTCTTACAGATGCCATGTATTCGCTTCCCAATACAGACGCCAAAGAGCTTAAAGTCACGAAGACCTATGTTGAAGAGCGTCTTAAGATAGTAGATCTCCCAGCGCTAAAAGCGGTTTCTTAATAGCTCGTTAAGAGTTCTTCCAAATACACTCTGGAATTGGACAGCCGGGGCACCTTGTGTTGCCCTCCCAGTTTTTTCTTTGACTCCAACCATTGGTAAAACAAACCTTTTGCTGCAGCATGAACCTTGGGTGCTTGCAATGTCATGTTTTTGTAACGTTTGGCCTCATAATCTGAATTAAGATGCTGTAACTCACGATCCAAATACGCTGAAAAAAGACTTAGGTCACTGGGGGGGGTGGTGAATTCAATTAACCATTCATGGGCTCCTTTTTTGTTTCCTTCCATAAAGATGGGTCCCACGGTGTAGTCAACGATTTGTACTTCAAAATGGGTGGCTGTTTTGGCGAGGGCTTGCTCGACATTTTCTACCATCAGTTCTTCTCCAAAAACATTGATGTGTTGTTTGGTACGGCCACTCACCCGAATACGATAGGGATGCAGGGAGGTGAATCGGATGGTGTCTCCAATTCGATAGCGCCACAAACCACCGTTAGTGGTGATAACCAACTCGTAGATAGTGTCCAATTTGACTTCCCACAGAGGCAGGGTCTTAGGGTCTTCATTCCCCCATTCCTCTTGAGGAATAAACTCATAAAATATCCCATAGTCTAGCATCAGGAGTAGGTCGGAAGTGTCGTTTTGGTCTTGAATGGCAAAAAAGCCTTCGGAAGCGTTGAAAATTTCGTAGTATTTAAAGTCTGGTTTTGGAAACAATGCTTGGTATTGCTTTCGATAGGGCTCAAAGTTGACACCACCGTGAAAATACACTTCTGCGTGGGGCCATAATTCATGAATATGTTGCGTGTTGGTTTGGGATAAGGCTTTTTGAAGTAAAACAAGCATCCATGAAGGAACTCCGGCAAGGCTTGTAACTTTTTCATCAATGGATTCGGCTAGAATGGCTTTCATTTTTTCTTGCCATTCTGACATCAATGAGGTTTTTTGGCTGGGGGTGCTGCTGAGTTCCGCCCAAAAAGGCATGTTGTCGATAATAATAGCTGATAGATCGCCAAAATAACTGGTGTTGTTGTGATAAAGCTCACTGCTTCCACCTAGTCGCAAGCATTTTCCTGTGAGGAGTTGCGACTCGCTATTGTTGTTGAAATAGAGCGACAACATGTCTTTTCCTGCTTTGTAATGGCAGTTTTCCAAAGATTCTGGACTCACGGGGATAAATTTACTCTTGGTATTGGTTGTGCCACTTGACTTTGCAAACCATTTGATAGCGTTGGGCCAAAAGATATTTTGAACGCCTTTCCGAGAGAGTTCAATATCGGTCTGAATATCCTCGTAACGCACCAAAGGAATACGGGCAGTAAAAATGTCATAATTGTGGATTGACTTAAACTCATGCTGCAGGCCGTAATGAGTCTGTGCCGCTTGATCCAGCAAATTGTGAAGTACTTCCTGCTGAACTTCATGGGGGAACTTAATGAACAGTTCAATCTGGTGAATCCGCTTTTTGAGAAACCACGACGCGACAGAATTGAATAAGGGGATTGGCATACAAATGGTATCTTTGGTATAAAAGTAGGAAAAATCGTTTCGTTTTCTCGAAACGCCCTTAATCAAAACACAACGTATGACCTTCCGCAGCCTCCTTCAAAAGATGACCACCGAAATCCACACACCTGTCCGTTATTTTTTGGATTGTGAGGGGGATGTTCTGTTGCTTCATGACTGTTTGGGGCGCCAACTCAGTCTGGAATTGGAAGGTACTCAATGTCTGAATTGCCACAAGGAAAAACCCATTTTTCGACAAGGTTTTTGCCAGTCCTGTTTTTTTGAAATTCCACAAGCGGCCGATTGGATCATGCGCCCTGAACTGAGCAAAGCACATTTAGATATTGAAGATCGCGATTTGACTTATGAGAAAAAAGTACAGTTACAACCCCATATTGTTTATTTGGCTCTGAGCAGTCACTTAAAAGTAGGAATCACAAGGAAAAGTCAAGTTCCTACTCGTTGGATTGACCAAGGGGCTCACCAAGCACTCTCCATGTTAGAAGTGCCGAATCGCTATCTCTCGGGTGTGGCGGAGGTTGCCATGAAGGAAATATTCTCGGACAAAACCAACTGGCGAAAAATGCTGCAGAATGAAAAAGAGGCTGTCGATTGGTCTGTTGCACGCGCTCAATTTGTGACGCAACTTCCCGAGGAATTAACACCTTATCTGCAACCAGAACAAATCCCGATGGAAATTCACTATCCGGTCAATCATTTTCCTCAAAAAGTAAAAAGTTTAAACCTGAATAAAACTCCGAATTATGCTGGGAAACTGGTAGGAGTGAAAGGACAGTATTTGCTGTTCGAAGATCAAACGGTATTTAATGTGCGCTCCAATGAAGGCTACCGTCTAAAGATCGGCGTAGCTTAATGGTGCTTTTTTGAGCTTTTGACCATACGCTGAATGTCTTTAACTTCTTTGGTTGTGAGATGCCGCCATTGGCCTACTTTGGTGTCCAAATTGACATTCATAATTCGCACTCGTTTCAACCTTGTAACGCGATAACCGAGGTATTCACACATACGTCGAATTTGCCTATTAAGCCCTTGGGTTAATACAATACGAAACTCCTGTTTATGAGTTTGCTTGACTGTGCACTTACGGGTTACGGTATCCAATATGGGAATCCCATTTTGCATGCGCTTCACAAAATCGTGGGTAATGGGTTTATTCACTTGCACTACATACTCCTTTTCGTGTTTGTTGTGTGCTCGCAGAATTTTATTCACGATATCACCATCGTTGGTAAGAAAAATCAAGCCTTCGCTAGGTTTGTCCAAACGACCAATAGGGAAGATGCGACTGGGAAAATTTATATAATCAATGATGTTGTCTTTCTCCACGCGTGTGTCGGTAGTACATACAATCCCAACCGGCTTATGGAATGCCAAGTAAATCGGTTTTTCTTTCTGAACGCCAATGAGGGTTCCATCCACTTCAATTCTGTCTGAAGGACTTACTTTGGTTCCCATCTCAATCTTTTTACCATTGACCTGCACTCGTCCGGCAGCGATCAGTTTGTCGGCTTCTCGGCGAGAACAATAGCCCATTTCGCTTAGAAATTTATTAATGCGTACCGCTTCGGTATGTGCCATAGTTATTGGATTTCTTCGTTAGGAGCCAGTTGAAAACGTTTTCGGAATAAGCCTACAAAGAGGTAGAGAAAAGGTGTATCAATAAGGGCAATCAATATTTTAAAAATAAATCCAGAGAACACCAAACCCCAAAAAAGGGTCCACGGAAGTACTTCAAAAACACATAACAAGAGAACAACGGTAAAGGTGTCAATGAACTGAGAGCTGAAGGTGGAAAAATTATTGCGTAGCCATAGCATCCGTCCTTGGGTGCGTTCTTTCCAAAAATGATAGAGTCGAATATCAATGAATTGCGCAAACAGATAAGCGAGCATGGAGGCCAAAACGGCCAATGGTGAAAGGGCGAAAACAGCTTCAAAGGTGCTGTCGTTTATTGGAGAATTGTTCGAAGCTGGCACTGCTTCTGCAAGCAGCACAATGGCCATTGAAAAAAATGAAGCAAGAATCCCAGCGATCACAACCTGATTGGCTTTTTTCTTTCCATAAATTTCCGAGATCAAATCGGTAATCAAGAAAGTGATGGGATAGGGGAGGATGCCTACCGAAAGCTCAAATAGGGGGATATCAAATAAGGAAAGCTCTATGGGTTGCCATAAAAAAAACTTCTGAAAAATCAGGTTGGAAACGACCAATGAAGTGATAAATAAAGCGGCCAAAAACAAATAAATCGTGTCTGCCAGAGTGCGGTCTTTAACGGTCATTCTAGCGGATGTTTAATTCAAAAGGCAATTCGGTTTGAATTTGAATGGGGCGTTGGGATTTGTTTTTAGGAACGAACAGCCTTTTCCAAAAGGAGGGCAATTGAGATTTCCAATGGAGTTGCAGAAAGGGGAATCCTTCCGATAAAAAGGTTTCAAGATCCGGAGTAATGTTTGGGTAGGACACCACATTATAGCTATCAAGGGAAGCGGCTTCAGCGGCCATAGCAATAGCTGTTTGCAAATCCCCTAATCCATCAACCAATCCATTTTGAAAAGCGCGTGTACCAGACCAAACCCGTCCTTGAGCAACTTGTTCTACACGTTCTAAGTCCATGGAACGATCGGTACTGACGTGTTCTTTAAAAGTACTGTAAACCTCTTGAATACTTTCTTTGGCTGCCTTTCGAAAACCATTTGACACTTTTTCAAAAGGGCTATATCCCATGGCGTTGTCATGGGTGCTTACCTGTTCGGCATTGATGCCCAAGTCATCACTAAATTCTTTTATATTGGGAAGCATGGCCCATACACCGATAGAGCCGGTGATAGTCAAGGGATCCGCGACTATTTTTTGTGCGGGTAAGCTGATATAATACCCTCCAGAAGCAGCCACATTTCCCATGGAGACAAACAAAGGTTTTTGTTCTTTAGCGGCCTGTAGTCGTTCCCAAATAATTTCGGAAGTCAATGCGTCCCCTCCCGGAGAATCCACCCGGAGAACAATGGCTTTTACACGTGAGTTTTCAAGTGCTTCGTCCAGAGCATCGAGGAACACGGTTTTTCCAATGACTGTTTCACTCCCTTCTCCATAAAGGATATTTCCCTGAGCATACACCACTGCAATGCGGTCTTTGATGGCCTTGTTATAGGCTGATTTTGGAGTACCCATGGCCGTTAGGGAAACGTAATCAACCGCAGTACCCAATCGATCCTCAATGGCTTTACGGTAGGCATCTTCGTAACGCAATCCATCGACAAGATTTGCTTTTTTTGCGCGGTTTGCGGTGTTTCCTGCGAGTTGGTTAGCGGCCTGATTCAGTGCAAAAGGGGTAAGATTTCGATCGTTAGCCATTTCATCTGCAACCACCTTCCAGAGGTCATCCAAGAGTGTTTTGATTTGCGTGCGGTTTTCCGCACTCATTTTATTATCTAAAAAAGGCTCTACAGCACTTTTGTATTTTCCCAATCGAATGACTTCCATTTTGAGGCCATATTTATCTTCAAAATCCTTGAAGTATAGGATTTCGGAACTCAGCCCCTTAAAGTCAATTTGACCTACTGGATTTAGAAAAATACTATCCGCCACACTGGCGAGGTAGTAACTTTTTTGGGAGTAAAAATCCCCATAGGCATAAATAAATTTTCCGTTGTCTTTAAAGTCTTTTAGCGCGCGACGGATACTGCGGGTTTGAGACCATCCGGCTTGAATAAATTGTGTTTCCAAACTGATGCCTTCGATGTTATCATCCTCGGCAGCCGAACGTATACTGTGAAGTATTTGATCCAGTCCCAAGGCCTCGGGTTCAAATCCCAAACCTGCATTAAACTGTTCCACAGCCGGGACTCGATCGTAGATAGCTTTGTCAAGTTGTAACTGAAGCACACTCCCTTCATTAAGGGATTGCTTGCCGTTTGGACCGCTTATGGAACTAATGCTGGCCAGACCTGCAATTCCCATTAATAATATAACAAACAAAAAGCCAAAGGCAATAAGGTTGCCTAAAACGGCAGCGAGTAGATTTTTGAAGAAATTCATAGATATTACAATAGACTCCAAAGATAGTGTTTGTAATTTTGCTATAAAACCAGCTATGGAGCACCATTGTTATATCGCCTTGGGGAGCAATTTGGGAGACCGATGGCAAAATCTATTGCTGGCGCTCGATCGCTTGGAAAATAAGGTGGGAAAAATCGTACAGCTCTCTCAGCCCTATGAAACCGAAGCTTGGGGCTTTGAAGCCCCCCCTTTCATCAATGCTTGTGTGCAAGTTGAGACGGCTTTTTCGCCCGAGGAAGTATTGGGTCATTTGCAGCAAATTGAGCAAAAACTGGGACGTGTGACTTCATCTGCCGAAGGCTATCACTCCCGAACGGTGGATTTGGATATCATTTTTTACGGGGATCGGGTACTCCAGACCAAATCGTTGCATGTCCCACATCCACGAATGCATTTGCGGCGTTTTGTTTTGGATCCGTTGATGGCCATAGCGCCAGAATTTGAGCATCCAACATTGAAAGCAAGCGTTCAGCAATTGCACCTTGATTGTTCCGACCAAACCCCAGCCACTGTATTGCCTTTTCAGCGCTGGTTGCCACCTCTTTTTGAAAAACCAACCTATTGGGCTTTTGCAGGGAATATAGGTAGTGGTAAAACCACTTTAACCAGTCAGATTGCTGCAGATTATGGCATTCAAGGCTTGTATGAAAAATTTACTGAAAACCCACACTTGGCTGATTTTTACCAAGACCCTGAAACCTTTGCCCTAAAGACAGAAGTCTTTTTCCTTGAATCACGTATTGCGCAACTAAAACGAGAACGTTCGTCGCCTTTAGTAAGTGATTTTTGGTTGGAAAAATCCTTGATTTTTTCACAAGCAACCCTTTCAGATGCTGCATTTTCACAATTTAAAAAACGGTATATGCAGCAAATGCCAGAAGCCATCATTCCCGATCAGGTGGTTTATTTACGCCGTCCCATTTCTGAATTATTAACACATATTCAAAAGCGAGGACGTGCCTATGAGCAAAGTATTTCGCCTTCGTATTTACAAAAAATTGAAGCTGGTTATGAACGGAAAATCAGAGAGACTTTTCCCTATCCTATTATAATTGTAGAAGGCGAAGGGGAAAATTGGGAAGGGCATTCCTATGCATATGTTAAATGGCTATGGGACTTAGCGAGAATTTAGTTTTTGGTAGAAATCCCATACAACCACTCCGGTAGCCACGGCAATATTTAAGGAATGCTTGGTGCCTTCTTGGGGAATTTCCAGCACCCCATCGGAGGAACTTACAATAGATTGGGCAACGCCTTTGACTTCGTTGCCGAGTACTAGCGCATATTTTTTTTCAGAAATGGGTTTGAAATCACAAAGTGATTGAGCCCCTTCGGCCTGTTCAATAGCTTGAATCAGCACCCCTGTTGCTTGTAATTCTTGCACCAATGCCAATGCATCTTCTCGGTATTCCCACGCAACGGCCTCGGTAGCGCCCAAAGCTGTTTTTTGAATGTCTTTATGGGGTGGTGTGGCGGTGATTCCACAGAGGTATACTTTTTCGACTAAAAAGGCATCGGCGGTGCGAAAAACCGAGCCGATATTATGTAAAGACCGAATGTTATCGAGAATTAAAATCAAAGGGGTTTTGGAGGCTTCTTTGAATTCGGCAATGCTCTTTCGATGCAATTCTTGGTTCTTGAGTTTTCGCATGCTCAAAAATACATATTTCAGCAAGGACCATTTGTTTGGGTACGATCTAAATTCTACATTAGCAAAAACCCATTTCAAGTGGCGCGCGCAAGCAAAGAAACCCCCTTAATGAAACAATACAACCAGATCAAGGCCAAGTATCCGGATGCTTTGTTGTTGTTTCGCGTGGGGGATTTTTACGAGACTTTTGGTGCGGATGCCATTCGCGCCTCCAAAATTTTGGGAATTTTGTTGACAAAAAGAGGCGCGGGAAGCACTAGTGAAACAGAATTGGCGGGTTTTCCGCATCATTCGCTCAACACCTATCTACCCAAACTGGTAAAAGCAGGCTGTCGAGTGGCCATTTGCGATCAGTTAGAAGACCCTAAAATGACAAAGAAAATTGTCAAACGAGGCGTCACCGAATTGGTAACTCCTGGAGTTTCACTGAACGAAGAGGTGCTGGAACAAAAGCAAAACAACTATTTGGCGGCCTATGCAGGGGGAAAGCACCAGGCCGGAGTGGCATTTTTAGATATTTCAACAGGTGATTTTTGGGTGACTGAGGGTTCCGAATCTGAGATTGCGCAGCTCTTACAGAGTTTTTCTCCCAGTGAATTACTAGTGGCAAAACCCCAAAAAGCGGCTTTTACGCAAGCCTTTGGATCGCATTGGCCTATTTTTTATTTGGAAGATTGGGTGTTTGCTCCAGACTTTGCCGAGCAAAAACTCACAACACATTTTGAAACTGCAAGCTTGCAGGGTTTTGGCGTTGCATCTATGGATTCGGGGATCGCCGCCGCGGCCGCGGTGCTACATTATTTATCAGAAACCCAACACGATCGACTTTCGCATATCCATCGTTTGCAGCGCTTGCATACGCAGGACTTCGTTTGGATGGACCGGTTTACGGTTCGCAATTTGGAACTGTTTCAAGCAAACGCTCCCGGTGGGGTGCCGCTCATTGAAATCCTCGATCATACACAAACACCTATGGGAGGTCGCTTGCTGCGGCATTGGTTGGCATTTCCGCTGTTGGATGAAAAACAAATTCAGGCACGGCAGGGAGTGGTTGCTGCATTTTTAGAACAAATTGAAACCCACGAAAAACTTCAAGAACAGCTTTCCAGTCTGTCTGATATCGAACGGATTGGCGCACGGATTGCTACCTACAAAGTAAGTCCAAGAGCCTTGAATCAACTCTTGGATTCATTGGAACTGCTAACACCCATTCAGCAACAATTGAGGGCTTCAAAAAAAACAGATTTGACGGCTTTCTCCGAGCAATTCCGAAGTTCTGAACCTTTGACGGCCTTACTCCAAAAGACGCTACACCCCGAAGCGCCAGTCGTATTGAGTAAGGGACAGGTGATTGCAGAAGGCTTTCATTCTGAACTGGATGCACTCCGAGGACTGCTCCATTCTGGAAAAGAGCATTTGGATGCCATGTTGGAACGAGAAACACAAAACACCCAAATTCCCTCGCTAAAAATAGCTTTCAACAATGTTTTTGGATACTATATTGAAGTACGAAACACGCACAAAGACAAGGTGCCTGAAGAATGGATTCGCAAGCAGACCCTGGTGAACGCTGAGCGCTATATCACGGAGGAGCTCAAAGAATACGAAGCCAAGATTTTGGGAGCAGAGGACAAAATCAAAGCCCTTGAAGCTCAAATTTATCAGGAATTATTGGATCAGTTGCAGGACTTCCTTCCGGATCTGAAACACAATGCTCAATGCTTGGGGCGCTTGGATGTGTTGTGGAGTTTTGCCTTTTCAGCGAAAAAATACCACTATCATGCCCCCGAGTTTGTTAAAGAAGCTCGTTTGGAAATCACCGCAGGACGACACCCGGTCATAGAACGGCAGTTGCCTGCGGGTACTCCATTTATCCCAAACAGCCTTCGCTTAGACGCGGAAGAACAACAGTTGATTATGATCACGGGCCCTAATATGTCTGGAAAATCGGCTATTCTTCGTCAAACGGCTTTGATTGCATTGCTGGCTCAGATGGGAAGTTTTGTCCCTGCTGAAGCGGTTCAAATGCAGTTGGTGGATAAAATTTTCACAAGAGTAGGAGCGAGTGATAATATCTCTCTTGGGGAATCAACCTTTATGGTTGAAATGAATGAAACAGCTTCCATTCTTAACAATATCACTCCTCAGAGTCTGGTTTTGCTAGATGAAATTGGCCGCGGAACCAGTACCTATGACGGAATATCCATTGCTTGGGCCATTGCCGAATTCCTCCACGAGCATCCCTCTCGCGCCAAGGTGTTGTTTGCGACACATTATCATGAATTGAATGAAATGACACAGCGTTTTGATCGAATCAAAAACTACAATGTGTCCGTACAGGAGTTGCCGGAAAAAGTTCTCTTTTTGCGTAAACTAGAACCAGGAGGAAGCGCCCATAGTTTTGGAATTCACGTGGCAAAAATGGCGGGAATGCCCCAGTTGGTTCTGCAAACAGCCCAAAAAAAACTAAAAATCCTGGAAGCAGCACACGGACTGGAAGACCGAACGACTGCTTTGCAAAATGAAGCGCAAGATTTACAATTGAGTATTTTCAATGTGGATGATCCGTTGTTAGAAGAAATTCGCGCGGAAATTAGCACTCTGGATTTGGATACATTGACTCCCGTTGAAGCCTTGATGAAGCTGCATTTGCTACAGCAAAAAATGAGTCGCTCAAAAGATGAGTAATTTTAAAAAAAGAGAAGGCTTTTTTCTAAAAATATGTACATTTGTCTCCCTCAATGCGAAAGTAGCTCAGGGGTAGAGCATCACCTTGCCAAGGTGAGGGTCGCGGGTTCAAATCCCGTCTTTCGCTCTTTTTTATTTAAGTTCAGCTCGGATGGTGGAATTGGTAGACACGTTGGACTTAAAATCCAATGACCATTGCGGTCGTGCGGGTTCAAGTCCCGCTCCGAGTACAAAACCCTCTTTTTTGGAGGGTTTTTTTATGCGTTAAATTTGAATTATCCAAATCATAATAATACAAATCAACAAACAAGCGAAATTGACCTTTTCAATCCCTAGCAAATTTTGTTGTATAACATCTACCCAATATAGATCGCAGTTTTGGCTTTTACCAGACCTGAAATTTTTTGCACCTAAAAGAAGAGCGTTTTTCAATTTTTGTTTTTCATGTTGTAGGAGTATGATGTAACTTTTTATATTAGTGACATGAGAAAAGTCAATTTGATATTAAAAGCCCTAGGATTTGTAGTGATTATGGGTGTTCTTTTAGGGTATGTGGGGTATCGCTATTTTGACACCACCTTTTTAAATTTTGAATCCGATTACAAAGCTGCACTTGTTTTTAAGGAGTTGCAGTCAGAGGATTACTCTTTTTTGGATCGGAATGCCAACGGGCAATTGGACGTATATGAATACGATCGTCAGCCCCTTGCAATGCGAGTTGCAGATGTGCTTTCGCAGATGACAATAGAAGAAAAAATACACCTGCTCAAAGGCTCCGGAATGGCTTCTGGACTGGGACAATCTGATCCCGGAGGGGTAGCAGGAGCCGTAGGAACAATCGTTCCCACACCTCGATTGGGAATTCCTAGTGTGAATCTTTCCGATGGTCCAGCGGGTCTTCGAATCCAGTCCAAGCGGAAGGGGCAGGAGAAAGATTTCTATTGCACTTCTTTTCCCATTGCAAGCCTTTTGTCCTCATCTTGGAATGAAGCTTTGATTTATGAAATAGGTAGCGCTATGGGAGAAGAAGCACGTGATTATGGTGTTGATGTAATTCTAGGACCAGGAGTCAATATTCACCGGCATCCATTATGCGGTCGAAACTTTGAGTATTTCTCAGAGGATCCGATGCTTTCGGGCTATATAGGAGCAGCCATTGTTAATGGAATCCAAAGTATTGGGATAGGGGCTACAGTCAAACATTTTGTTGCCAACAACCAAGAAACACATCGTATTTTTAATGATGCTCGTGTTTCCGAAAGGGCTTTACGAGAAATTTACTTGAAAGGATTTGAACATATTGTCCATCGGGCGCAACCATGGTCCATCATGACATCCTACAATAAGGTTAATGGGGTTTATACTTCGGAAAATGAGCGATTACTCACCCAAATCCTAAGAAATGATTGGGGTTTTGAAGGGTTGGTGATGACAGATTGGTTCGGAGGGAAGGATGCTGTGGCTCAAATTCAAGCGGGGAATGATTTGTTAGAACCTGGGACATTGCGACAGTGGGAAGCGCTGCGCGAAGCGTATCAAGAGGAGGTGCTAACAGAAGCAGATGTTGATCGTGCCGCGAGACGTATTTTAACCCTTGTTTTTCAAACGCGCAAGTTTCAGAACTATACGCGCAACAATTCACCCAATCTAAAAAAACACGCTATTCTTGCGCGCACTGCTGCCGCTGAGGGAATGGTGCTCTTGAAAAATCAAAATGTACTCCCATTTGAACCTTCCAAAAACATAGCCTTGTTTGGAATTACCTCCTATGATTTTATTGCAGGAGGAACCGGCTCCGGCGATGTCAATGAAGCGTACACTGTATCCCTGGAGGAAGGTTTATCTGATGCGGGTTATCAAATCAATCAAGCAGCCAAAAAGCGTTTCGAACAACATAAAGAGAAATACCGTGAAGCCTTTGAAAAGCCAGCAGAATTTGAAGCTATTTTCACCCCATACACCCCCCCTGAAATCACCTATACAAAAGCGCAAATTGCCGAAATTGCGACTACTTCTGATTTGGGTGTGATAACCTTGGGAAGAAACTCAGGAGAGCTCGTTGACCGAGCGGCAAAACCAGGAGATTACAATCTAACAGAGGTGGAAAAAAATATGATTGCTAGGGTTTGTAAAGAATTCCACTCGGCAGGGAAAAAAGTAGTTGTTATACTCAATATTGGTGGTGTCATTGAAACCGCCTCCTGGAATACACAACCAGATGGCATCGTTTTGGCATGGCAAGGAGGGCAAGAAGGAGGCCATTCTATAGCAGATATTCTGTCAGGGAAGGTAAATCCTAGTGGGAAGTTGCCGGTCAGTTTCCCCATTGTCTTGGAAGATCACGCTTCGGATCTAAACTTTCCAAAAAATCCTAAAAAAATCAGCATGAGTGATATGGTTGTTGGAATGATCTTCCCTCCCGAAGGACGCTCAGAGAGTGATTGGGTAAAAAATGAAGATTATACCCGATACGAAGAAGGGATTTATGTAGGTTATCGCCATTTTGACAAAAAGAACCTCCCCGTTTCCTATCCCTTTGGATATGGATTAAGTTATACAGAATTTGACTATGGTCTGCCAGAGATGGAAGTTCAAAACGACACGATTCAGATGACAATAGCCATCACCAACAAAGGAGGCGTTGCAGGAAAGGAAGTGGTTCAGGTATATGTTGAAAAAGAAGATTCTCAAATAGACCGTCCCAAACGAGAATTGAAGGCTTTTGCCAAAACCAGTTTATTGACGGCCAATAGCTCGCAAGAGCTTCAACTTCAAATTCCTGTCCAAGAATTAGCCTATTGGGATGAAAAAGCCAATGACTGGATTTTGGAAAAAGGGACTTATACCATTCAAGTGGGTTCTTCTTCAAGGGATATCCGCCGATCAGCTTCCTTTCAATGGGATTGATATTGCATTCTCAAGGGCGCTCTTTTTCTGTTTTTTTCCTTCTGATGGTAAGCCACAAGGAGCTTTAATTCGTAATGAATCGAGAACTCTTTTTTTAGTTATGTTGTTCAATTCACAGGTTCTTCCTACTTTGAACCTCAGAGCGAACCCCACGACGCAAATCACCTACACAAAACCAACCGTTTATGAAGCGAAAAAATATAGTCATCACAGGAGCAAGCTCAGGTTTGGGAATGGGAATGGCGCGTGAATTTGCCCAACAGGGTTATAATTTGGCACTATGTGCCCGGAGAACTGATAAGCTGGAAAGCCTCAAAGAAGACCTTTTGAAAATCAATCCGTCAATTACAGTATTGACACATCCTTTAGATGTCAATGATTCCAAGGCTGTATTTTCTGTTTTTGAATCCTTTCGAAAGACTTTTGAAGCAGCAGGGGGAACTCTTGATCGTGTGATTGTTAATGCAGGAATAGGCCGTGGGGGGTCTCTTGGGAAAGGCTTGGAAGGGCCCAATATGGAAACCGCGATCACCAATTTTTGTGGCGCCTTATCACAGATGGAAGCCGCATTGCAGATATTTCGAGAGCAAAATCACGGACATTTGGTTGCGGTTTCTTCGATGTCCGCATTTCGAGGATATCCAGGAGCAATGAATGTATATGCGGCCACCAAGGCAGGTTTAAAAAGTTTGGCTGAGGGCGCACGGATAGAAGTTTACAACCGTCCCATTCGGGTCACGACCCTGTTTCCGGGGTATATTCAGTCTGAAATGACCGATTCGATCGGAAAACCACCGCCCTATATGATCTCTTTGGAAAAAGGGGCGCGGCTATTGGTCAAAGCCATCAATAAAGAGAAAAATACGGCTATTGTTCCTTTTTGGCCGTGGTACTTTTTTAAGGTAATCATGAATCAACTCAGTCCTGGAATGATTCGTAAAGTATTTGGATAATTATGGATTTTACTCCTTCAGAACGTTCCCAAGCCTATTTAGAGCGCTTGAAGACATTTATGCAAGCGCATGTGTACCCCTTTGAAGAAAGCTATCGGGAATACCATCGAGAGCACAACAACCACGGCCGTTGGCGCGAATGGTCAGAGCATCCTGAAGTAGCCAAAATCAAACAGAAAGCCAAGGAAGCAGGACTTTGGAATTTGTTTTTACCCGATGCAAAGCTAGGGGAAGGACTTAGCGTATTGGAATACGCCCCTATGGCTGAAGAAATGGGTCGGGTGTATAATTCATCAGAATTTTTTAATTGCAATGCTCCAGATACGGGAAATATGGAAGTGCTTTACCATTTTGGATCCGATCAACAGAAAGAGCAGTGGCTTCAACCCCTTTTGGATGCGAAAATAAAATCGGTCTTTTCAATGACAGAACCGCAGGTAGCTTCTTCGGATGCCACCAATATAGAAACATCTATTACTCCCGATGGAGATTCTATTGTTGTCAATGGAAAAAAATGGTGGTCGACCGGTTTGGGTCATGCCGAAGCTAGATTGGCAATTGTATTAGGAAAAACAGATCCTAAGGCCGCACGACATCAACAACACAGCATGGTATTGGTGCCGCTTGATACGCCAGGCGTGACCATCAAGCGAATGCAAAACACTTTTGGAGTCTATGATGCACCCAGCGGTCATGGAGAAGTTCATTTTGACCAAGTACGGGTGCCCAAGGCTAATTTGATTCAGGATTTTGGTGCTGGCTTTGCCATTGCCCAAGGACGTTTGGGTCCAGGAAGGATCCATCACTGTATGCGATGCATCGGAGCGGCCGAACGCGCCTTGGAATTGGCACTGCACCGTAGTGGAACTCGTGAGGCTTTTCAAAAACCACTAGCTCGTTTGGGAGGAAATGCCGAACGCTTTGCCAAGGCACGAATTGCCATTGATCAAGCCCGTTTGCTCACGCTTTATACCGCTTGGAAAATTGATCAAAAAGGGGTCAAAGCGAGTATGACTGAAATTGCAGCCATCAAAGTAGTCGCCCCAACCGTATTGCAAGAGGTGACCGATATGGCTATGCAAATCCATGGAGGTGCAGGAATATCGGATGATTTCCCATTGACAGGCTTTTTTATGCAAGCCAGAGCCCTTCGTTTGGCAGATGGCCCCGATGAGGTGCATTTGGGAACTGTAGCTAAGTTGGAATTCAAAAAACATCTTTCCTAGATGGCAAGCACTTTAGATGTTGAAAGACCTCAGCGAAAAGGAGAAGAACTCGACCTTAAACGCCTATTACCTTGGCTGGAAGAAGCCTTGCCAGAGTTAACAGGGAGGCCTGCAATCACACAGTTCTCGGGAGGGGCATCCAATTGGACGTATCGACTGCAATTTCCCGATCAGGACTTGATTCTTCGTCGGGCACCATTGGGAAAAAAGGCCAAAGGAGCCCATGACATGGTGCGTGAATACGAAATGCAGAAAAGCCTAAAGCCACATTATTCCTATGTGCCTAAAATGTGGGCTGTTTGCGCAGATGAAGCGGTTTTGGGTTCTACTTTCTATGTAATGGAACGGCTCGAAGGGCTTATTCTGAGAAAAAACCCACCAAGAGATATTCGCTGGAATAAGGAACAGGTGGAAACGCTCTGCTATTCCTTTTGGGATAAATTGATCGAATTGCATCAAGTGGACTACCAAAAGGAAGGGTTGACACAACTCGGCAAAGGAGCCGGCTATGTGGAACGACAAATTCACGGATGGAATAAGCGGTACGCTAATGCCGTGACTTGGAATGTCCCGTCCGGTAAAAAAGTAATGCGCTGGTTGGAAGCCCATATCCCCAAGGAAGAAAATCTTTGTGTGATTCACAACGATTTTAGACTGGATAATGTGGTATTGTCTCCTGAAAACCCCGCTGATATTTTGGGAGTATTGGATTGGGAAATGGCAGCTATTGGCGACCCCTTGATGGACTTAGGAAACAGCCTAGCCTATTGGGTGGAACCGACCGATGATTTTTTCATCAAAGGAATGCGTTTGCAACCTTCACATCTTTCGGGGATGCTTAACCGAGAACAAATCATTGCTTATTACACACAGCAACGGGGAATGGCGATTGAGGATTTTCGATTCTATCGCGTATATGGATTGTTTCGCCTGGCCGGTATTGTGCAGCAAATCTATTACCGCTATGCTAAGGGATATACCCAAAACAAAAGCTTTAAAAACTTTTGGACGTTGAGTTTTTATCTGATCAAAACCTGCGAAAACATTATTCGTAAAGGAACGCGCTAGACGTTTGGGAAAAAGTCAGGTATTCGATCAAATGCAATCGCTTTAAAATCATGGATTAGATAATCGGCTAGTTGATAGTCCTGGTTATGAGAATGCACACTTTTATACGCTACACAGAAAATTCCTGCCGCATGGGCCGCTTTGATTCCATTGGTGGAGTCTTCTATGACCATACACTCTAAAGGGGAAAATCCGGCTGTTTGTGCAGCTTTGATAAAGATTTCAGGGTGTGGTTTGGAAGCGGCTAAATCGGCACCACTGAGCTTGCCAACAAAATAACGATCTAGATCAAAACGTTTGAATATACGATTGATATTGGGCAGAGAAGCGGAGGAAGCCAAGACCAATGTCAATCCATTGCGATGGTACTCTTGGATTCGATCCAGCACCCCATCAATGAGTTCCAGAGCGTTATCTTCTTCAAATAGCTTTTTAAAATGGCGTCGTTTGGCCGTTACCAGTTCTTGGGGGGCTACGTTCAGTGAGAATGCATCGCAGAGCCTTATACAAATCGGAAGAGTTGCTTGTCCGGTAAAGGATTCGTACAAGGAATCGGTTACTTCAAGACCATAGTCGGCAAACATTTTATAATAGGCTTTGCGATGTAAGGGCTCGCTGTCCACAATGACCCCGTCCATATCAAAAAGAACAGCTTTCAGCATTTTCAGTGTTTTGCACAAAAGTACCGACTTACGGACGAATAAATATATTTTCTTTTGAGAGTTAGCCGTAGCACTGTTTCATTGAGTGAAGTAAAAACGAATACAATGAACTAACAAAAAGGAATGTATATTGCTATGAAAAAGTAATTCTTACAGTTATGAATAGAGCGATACAATTTGGAGCCTTACTAGTAACGAGCCTGTGTTTTGGTCAGTTCTCTACGGCATTGATGAACGAAATGAAACCCCGGAACATTGGTCCAGGTGGAATGAGTGGTCGGATTACAGCCATTGATGTATTGCTTCAGAACCCCAATATTATTTATGCAGGGTCGGCCTCAGGGGGTCTTTGGAAATCTACCAGTGGGGGGATTCGATGGGCACCTATATTCGAAGATCAGATCACGGCCTCTATCGGAGCTGTCGCCATTCAACAATCCAATCCTGACGTTGTATGGGTTGGAACGGGTGAAGGAAATCCAAGAAACAGTCTCAATGGAGGGTATGGCATTTTCAAATCTTTAGATGGAGGCAAAAGCTGGCAAAAGAGTGGCTTAGAAAAAACACGACACATCCACCGAATTATAATTGACCCTCAAAACCCTAATACCGTATATGTCGCTGCCATCGGTTCTCCTTGGGGGGAACACCGCGAGCGTGGCGTTTATAAAACTGTGGATGGCGGTAAAAGTTGGAAAAAGATTTTATATGCCAACCCCAAAACAGGAGCAGCCGATCTTGTGATGGATCCGAACAATCCAAACAAGCTGATTGCAGCGTTATGGGAACACAAACGCGACCCATGGTTTTTTAAATCAGGAGGAAAAGGAAGCGGTTTGTTCATCACCTATGACGGTGGCGACAATTGGAAGCAAATCACCCATAAAGAGGGGTTGCCAGAGGGGGAGCTTGGGCGTATTGGAATTGCCATAGCACCCAGCGATCCCAACCGTGTTTATGCGCTGATAGAGGCTAAAAAAAACGGGTTTTACCGTTCTGACGACGGAGGACACCAGTGGAAGCTGGTCAATGAGGAGGAAGAAATCGGGAACCGACCTTTCTACTATTCTGATATCCGCGTTGATCCGCAAAATGAGAATCGTATTTATTCCATTTTCACCTACGTAAATGTATCCGAGGATGGGGGAAAGAGTTTTGAAGAATTGATGCCCGCATATTACGTTGACAATGGAGTACACCCGGATCACCATGCATGGTGGATTCACCCAGAGGATGGAAGTTTTATGATCAATGGCAATGATGGAGGCTTGAATATCACCCGTGATCGAGGAAAAAATTGGCGTTTTGTAGATAATATCCCAGTGGGACAGTTTTACCATATCAATGTAGATATGGATTATCCCTACAATGTCTATGGGGGCATGCAAGACAATGGTTCTTGGAAAGGTCCGGCCTATGTATGGCGAGATCAAGGAATTCGAAATGCTTACTGGCAAGAGATTTTGTTTGGTGATGGTTTTGATGTAGTTCCGAACCTAGCCAATTCTCGTTTTGGTTTTGGAATGAGCCAGCAAGGAAGTGTTTCCCGATATGATGCTGAAACGGGAGACAATTATTCGATCAAACCAACCCATCCCGATCCAGAGGTTCGTTTGCGTTTTAATTGGAACGCAGCAATAGCCAAGGATCCATTTAAGTCTTCCACGCTTTACTTTGGCAGCCAGTTTGTCCACAAAAGCCAAGATGAAGGTTTGACCTGGGAAGTGATTTCTCCGGACTTGACGACCAATGATAAAAACAAACAAAGGCAAAGTGATAGCGGAGGATTGACTCTAGATGCCACGGGAGCAGAAAACCACTGTACCCTCTTGGTAATTGAACCGTCTCCATTGGAGAAAAATATGCTTTGGACGGCTTCGGACGACGGTCGTGTACACTACACTCAAAACGGAGGAAGTACATGGATAGAGGTCACCAAAAACATCAAGGGCTTACCTCAAGGCAGCTGGATTCCACAGATAAAAGCATCTACCTATCAAAAGGGAGCTGCTTTGCTTGTAGCAAATGACTATCGCAGGTTCAACTATACGCCCTATGTGTATCGGACTACTAATTATGGGAAAAGCTGGGAACGAATTGTAGATGCCAAAGATGTGTCAAGTTATGCCTTGTCGATTGTTCAAGATCCAGTGGCGCCGAATTTATTTTTTCTGGGCACAGATGACGGCTTGTATGTGTCTATAGACGGGGCAGCAAGTTGGGAGAAAATGGATTCAAAACTTTTCCCAACGGTATCAACCAAAGACCTAGTGATTCATCCGCGTGAACCCGATTTGATTATTGGAACCTTCGGCCGTGCGGCCTGGGTTTTGGACGACATTGAACCCCTTCGCCAATTGGCAAAAAACCCAAATTCACTTAAACAGGATATTGTTTTATTTGACGCTCCCACGGCCTATCACGCTGCCAATCAACAGCCCACAGGAACGCGTTTTGGTGGGGATGCCCTATACAACGGTGAAAACCGACCCGAAGGAGGGCGGTTTACCTTTTATTACAAAGCCCAAAAGTCTATGGATCAAAAGCAGCGATTAAAACTAGCCCTATACAAAGATGAGGTGCTGGTCAAGACACTTGAAAGAAAGGCTCCAGACACTACTGGTTTTTATCGTTGGACATGGGATTTGACAGAGGAAGCAGTTGAGCGTCCTGAACGCTTTAAGGAAAAAGAAGAAAAAGATGACGATGATGAAAGAAGTGGCAAGCCAGCACTTCCGGGTACCTACCAGGCAACATTGTCCTATGGTGATTCCCAATCAAAAGCGACTATAACATTGGCATTAGACCCAAGAATTGAAGATACCGAAACAGCCTTCAATGAACGTTATCAAGCCTTAAAGTCTTTGGAAGAAATGACAACATTAGCCGCTGCTGCAGTAGGGCAAGTTCAGCACAGTCGTCGAGAGGTCAATGCGTTAAAAAAATCTTTAAAGGATTCAACGGAAACTGAGGAAATAAGTTCCTTGGCTTCGAAAACCCTAACGTCCTTGATCGCTTTGGAAGCGTTGTTTATTGGAAAAGAAGACAAACGGCAAGGGATTGTTAGAAATCCAACGCCTCATGTGATGACTCGAATCAGTCGCGCAAGTTCTTATGTAAGAACCCGCCCCGCCGGACTTACTGAAACAGAGCAGCAGTTGATCCGTAAAACAGAACAGCAGTTGGATGCCGCTTTGGACTCAGTAAATGCCTTTTATAAAGAGCAATGGGAAATATACCGCACCCAAACTGCAGCTTTGCCCAAACAAAAAGAGAAGGTTCTTTTGACGTTTAAAAGAGACTAGTTTGTAATACCATTTTTACTGGATTTTCTAAAAAGGGGCTATTTGAGCAAACGTGTTTCAGACAGGAACAAGGGCGGTCTCAGGAGGTTTTCATTGTCCTTTTTTAAGAAAAATTCATAAAAATTATTTTGTACTTTTACTACACTATATACAAACGCCTGAGGCCTCTGTGGGGGCGGCCTAATGAAAAAAACACTAACGTTTTGCTTAATTTTTGCCTTGCCGCTTTTTGGGTGGGCACAAGACACTGATGGTGATGGCCTTACCGACGCGGATGAATTAACTATTGGAACAAACCCAAATGTATTTGAAGACAATGATTCCGACGGTATCCCCGACCACTTTGATCCCGATGATGACAATGATGGTATTCTAGATGCTGAAGAATGCGGCTATCTCAATGGATCCATAGTTAACGGAGGCTTTGAATCTACGGTCCCTTGTGATGGTATTTTTGATGAGTCGATTGTTTTGGGCTGGTCAACTACTGCTTCGGACCAAAAAATTGAAATTTGGTGTACGTCAAGGACACTGTCAGGGTTTACATATTATGCCAATTCAGGTTCTAGGCTGTCGGAAATCAACGCCAATCAAATAGCAGCCTTATATCAAGAAATTGCAACCACACCGAATCAGTATATGATCTGGTCGTATTCTTTACAAGGCAGAAATCTCAACGAATCCATGCAAGTCAGAGCGGGTCAAACAACCACCACTGCGGTTGTATTGAGCACTTTGAATGCAATTCAAAATACATGGCAGCGCCAAACAGGAATCTATCAAGTGCCTGCCGGACAAACATCTACCGTTTTTTTATTTGAATCGATTACGGGGGGAGGTACAGGGAATCTGATTGACGATGTATCTTTTGATCAGCCTGCCAATGCTTGTACTTTGGATACCGATGGCGATGGAATTCAAAATAGTTTTGATACCGATGCCGATGGAGACGGTTATCCAGATAGTGTTGAAGGAACCAATGACGATGATGGAGATGGCATCGTTAATTTCTTAGATCCTACGGATTTTGGTTTCGCGGTTTCCCCCACATCAATTACCGTTTCAGAATCGCCTACAACACAAAGCTTTACTATTGTTCTTACTCGGATCCCTACTTCTAATGTGGTATTATCCCTAGTGATATCAGATAGCAGTGAAATTTCATTGAGTACCACAACACTGACTTTTACCACAGCTACTTGGTCTTCCACACAAACCGTAACTGTAACTGGAGTTGATGATTTTGTTCGGGATGGGGACATTCTTCAGGATTTAATCATAACAGTTGTCGATAGTCTTTCAGATGACAATTACGATACAGTATCGGATACATTGATTTCGGTAAGAACTCAGGATAATGACGATGAGCTCTGTGCTACCATTCCCTTTAGCACCACTGATTTTAATTATATCGCTAGTGCCTCGGCAAGTTCCAGTATTGAAATATCATTAACCACCCCAACCTTATGGGTGAATGGTGCGGCTTGGTGTGTTCGAAAACTTGACTTAAGAACGGATTTTAACTTGCAGTTTGATCTCTTTTTTGGACAAGATGGAGTAGGTCAATATGGAGCTGACGGAATTGCGTTTGTAATACAAAACATTGACACTGGACAAGGAACTTTTGGGGAGGGAGTTGGCTATGGAGGTATCACCCCCTCCTATGCGATAGAAATTGACACCTATCAGAACACTTACGACCCCCCAAGCGACCATATCGTTTTTGTGCCTAACGGACAGTACTCTAGTACGCTGTCAGCACCAGACCTGCAAACGATTAATAATGTAGAGAATAATCAATATCACAACATCTCCATTTCATGGGATTATTCCGAATCAAAACTTTCCTATCAGTTTAATCACAGCGACGGCACGACTTATACAAATTCAAAAACCATCGATATAATCAACACCATTTTAAATAGTGATGTTGGTTATTGGGGCTTTACATCTGCCTCTGGAGGTTTCTACAATGCACATAATGTAAGGTTTACAGCCTCTTCTACCATCTGTTTGGCTAGGGAAATTCTTGCGCCCACCGGTAGTAGTTCTCAGTCTTTTTGTTTGCCGGGAACTCCTACTCTAAACGATATGGTTCTGAATGTAGAAAACGATTCTGCAGGGCTTCCCTACAATATTGTTTGGTTTACTTCGGCAACAGGAACAACTCAGCTTCCTTACAACACTCCTTTGGTAGAAGGGACAACCTATTACGCAGAGGCGGCCAATTTTTCAGACCCTACGAATGTTAACTATCGTCAAAGTGTAACGCGAATCCCTGTTTTGGTGTCCTTGATTGATGCGGGTTTTTCAGTGGTCACACCCACTTTGAGTTTGTCAGAAGGTGGCGGAACGACTTCCGTTGGCTTAGCCCTAACGGATCAGCCCAGTAGTACTGTTGTGATTAATCTGACAGCAAGCACCGCTTCGGATGTGAGCTTTAGCATAAGTAGTTTCACTTTTACGAATGCCAACTGGAATGTAACACAAACGGCAACGGTCACCATCGTTGATGATAATGTTGCTGAAGGAACCGAAACGGTCAGTATAAGCCTTTCGGTTGCTGCCGCTTTGAGTGATGATTGCTACGACTCCATGCCTGACCAAATTTTTGCACTTTCGATTGCAGACAATGATACGGCAGGATACACGGTAACTGCCGTAAGCGGAACCCTCCAGGAAAACAACCCTACAACACGAAGCATTCAGGTAAGCTTAACAATCGAACCATCGACCAATGTAATTTTTGATTGGCAGAATGGCGATACTACTGAGGTGGGATTAAGTGCTAGTAGCATGACATTTACACCTTCAAATTGGAATATACCACAGACTTTAACCTTGAGTGCTGTTGATGATAACATCGTTGACGGAAGCCAAACAAGCTCTTTAGTAATTAGTGTGAACGCAGCTTCACTCGCTATTTTTTCAGCTTTGGCTAGTAAAACACGAACGGTGATCACCCGCGATGATGACAATGTAGGGGTATTGATGTCTCCGATGCAAGGTGCTTTAACAGAAGGAAGTGCTGCCACGGCAAGCTTTACGGTTGTTTTAAAATCTGTTCCTACAGGAACTGTCACCATCAACCTGAGTTTGAGTAATTCGGGTCAGGTGTCATTGAGTACCACCACCTTGGTGTTTACGCCATCCAATTGGAATGTATCCCAAACGGTTACCCTTAGCAGTATTGATGATTCCTTGTTGGAGGGCACTCAAACCACAACCATCACTTTTGCCATTGACCCAACCTCGCCAGCTGTTTATGCTGCGGTGGCGGATAGCTATGCAACCGTTACAACATCGGACAATGAGACAGCAGATATAATTGTAAACAGTATTGATAATTCCACGGGAGAAGATGGGGATACGGGAAGTTTTAGTATGCGTCTTACTGCGATCCCATCGGGAGACGTGGTCATTAACCTGTCCTCCTCCAATATCGGAGAAGGAAGTGTACAAAGTACGGTTCGCTTTACGCCGAGTAATTGGAGTGTTGATCAAATTATAGTAGTGACAGGAGTAGATGACAATCCACCGGTAATGGATGGTACAATCCCGTATCAAATAATAACAGGGAATGTAAGTTCTACAGATTCCTTGTACAATACTCTGAATGGAACTACACTTAGTGATCTTACATTTTACAATCAAGACAATGAAGTTCCAGGGATTCTTGTAACTGCCCTTGCAAACGATTATACTGCATCTGAGGCAGGTGATACAGTTACCTTGCAATTCGAGCTGGTGATTCAGCCCCTTGGTGGGGCAGATGTAACGCTTCCTTTGCGTATTGATTCTGGAGCTGATGAACTTCAATTGGGTGTCGCTACGATTACCATTAGCAATGCAGATTGGAATAATCCATCGGCCAATCAGGTAATCGTTAATGGCTTGGATGATCTGATTGTGGATGGAGATCAGCAGGGCATTGTCATTACTGGAGATCCCACTTCCTCAGACACAAACTATAACAATTTGACTGCTGCAGATGTGGCTGATCCAACCCTTATCAATCAAGATAACGATGTGGCTGCACTTTTCTTTTCCATTCCTGAAACGGTTAGTGAATCGGGACAAACAACTTCTTTTACCATCACTTTGGCAACGGAAATTGTCAATTCAGTGGTACTATCCTTAGAAGTGATGGACGACACAGAATTGTCACTTATCGCATCGAATGTACTTTTCGATGCTAGCAATTGGAATGTACCACAATTGATTAGGGTCTTTGGAGTTGATGATCCCGATCTAGACGGTGATATCACATCGGTAATCGAGATTTCTGTGGTCTCGACTACTACGGAAATACCCTATAAAAGTTTGATTCCTTACGTTATGGCAATCACAAACTTTGATAATGAAGTCACTAACGTGGCTACCGACACCAGCGGGGAAGGAAGTGGTTCCGCTACCGAAACTAATGGAGGAGAAAGTGGTTCAGTTACCGAAACAATATCCGAGGTTGCCAGTCCAACAACTCCATTAACTCCTGAAGAGCCCGAAAGTCCAAGCGAACCGGTTACCAACCCCATTGTAGAGGCAGTGAAAAATGAAATGGAAGTACGTCAAAATATTCAAATACCGACTGCTTTTTCACCAGATGAAAACGGCTTGAATGATGGCTGGGTTATTGAAGGATTGGAAAAATATCCCAATAATCGCTTGGAAATATGGAGTCGATGGGGCTTCAAAGTGTATGAAAGTGTCAATTATCAAAATGATTGGATTGGGCAATCAACGATCGGATTTCGAGTTGGTAATAATTCGGAACTCCCCGAAGGCACCTATTTTTACAAACTCATAGTGGAAGAACGCGTGATCTTCCGAGGCTATATTTATTTAAAAAGGATACCATGATGAAAAAAGTAAAATCCTTGCTGCTGTTGCTTTTCTTGTTGTTGGTGTCTCATCGCGGTCATGCTCAGCAAGAAGCTACTTTTGCGCAATTTATGTTTGCACATCAGTTACTTAATCCTGCCTACGTGGGGGCCAAGTCCTATACCAATCTAACCGCCCTGCATCGTGATCAATGGGTGGGTTTTGAAGGGGCGCCTGTTACCCAAGCATTGGCAGTAAATGGTCGGATCAAAGGAAGAAAATTAGGTTGGGGGTTAAGTGTTTTAAATGACAATATTGGTCCTGTGGTTAATACTTCTGTAAGCTTGGATGCGGCGTATCATTTACAAATCAACGAAGCGGGGCATCAACTGGCGGTAGGAGTCAAGATTGGAGCTCAGAATTATAACATTGATACTTCGATGATCCAAACGATCACACCTGGGGATGCCGCTTTTGTAATGGGAGACAGTGGAGAATTGATTCCCAATGTCGGCTTTGGGGTCTATTACCATCATACTCGATTTTATGTTGGCTTTTCCATTCCGCGGTTGCTGAATAGTGACCTTTATGAGGTGTCGAGACATGCCTATATGATCGGTGGTGCAATTTTTAATCTAACTACTGATTGGAGTATCAAGCCCAGTATTTTGCTTAAGCAATCCGAAGGTTCTCCCTTAGGCTACGATTTCAGTACTCTACTCGTATATAGTAAACGTTTCTGGTTGGGGCCACGACTAAGGAGTGCGCTGGAAGCACCGTTGCCAGATTCTGAATTTGGTGGATCTTACGGGCTATTGGGTGGAGTTCATTTGTCACCCAACTGGAGTGTAGGGTATGCTTATAATACAGGTTTGGGAGACCTCAGTCCCAGTTTTAATTCCGGTAGCCACGAGATCATGATTCGATTTGATTTTAACGTTAGAGACCTTAGTACGCTTCGTTCACCCAGAATATTTTGATATGAGAAATTTATGTATTTGTATCGTTTTATTGAGCTGTGTGAAAGGTTTTTCACAGCATCCCTCGGTTGCTTGGGGCGATTACTATTTTTTCAATCAAAACTATCCCAAAGCAATTGATTTTTATATTCATGCTGGAGACAGCTTGGAATTGACAACCCAGCAGAATTTGGCCAAATCTTATCTAGCCATGGGTGATGAAAAAGAAGCCCGTCAGCTATTTAAAGCAATTGTGACCAACCCCATGGCGGATATTGAAGACTATTTTCGATATGCACAGCTCCTAAAAGACAATCCCAAGTTGGCTGAAGAATACCGCGACAAAGCGGCGCAGCTCCCAGTATCGTTTCAGAGTTTATGGGCAGAAGACAGTTTGCTCTACAAAAAAAGGTTCATGGAACTTCGTTATGAAGCTTTGCAACCCTTAGCATTGAATACCCAAGAAGCAGAGTTTGCTGCAACACTTATTCCTGGAGGTAATGATTCCCAACAACTGCTATATGTTACTTCTCGTAAGATGGAAGGGGAGAAAAAACGGCTCCGACGAATTTTGTCAAAACATCCAGTCTATAATCTAGCACAAGCAACTATTGATTCGACTCAGACAACCGGTCCCGTTCGTTTGTTGCAATTAGGGTTGAATACCGTTTTGCAAGACGGCCCAGTAGCCTATGATGCCGAAACAAAAACCCTATACATAACCCGTTCTGCCACCCAAAAAGACGAACAAGGTGTTATCCATTTGGAGTTGATTCAGACAAATTACCCCAAACAAGAAAATCGATCCCCAACAGTATTGTCACTGAATATGCCGGGCTACAGCACATTGCATCCCAGTTTTGATGTCAAGGGACAGCGTCTTTTTTTTGCTAGTGATCGCCCGGGAGGGTTTGGAGGGTATGATCTGTATGTGGCCCAACGGAAGCCTGACGGCGGGTTTGAATCTCCGATTAATTTGGGAAAAGACATCAATACGGAAGTCAATGAAGTATTCCCCAATTGGGTGATGGGGCAGTTGTCTTATAGTTCGAATAGTGAAGAAGGAATCGGTGGGCTTGATATATGGTTGGCGGAAGAGGTGATGATCAATCGCTGGGTAAAAACAGCTCTTGGAGCTCCATACAATACAGTTGCTGATGATTTTGGATGGACGCTCCATAAGACTTTTGGTTTGCAGTCATCCTCTAGAGAAGGCGGTAAAGGCGATGATGATTTGTATGCTTTTGAGGCGACTCCAGATTTGACAGGGGTAGCAGATGAGTACGAATACTTTGTGTCTGACACCTTGGTGGTATCAGCTCTTGGGGTGCATCATAATGATGAGGAATTGATGCGGCAACAAGACCCTTTGCATCGTTTTTTTGATCGCTCTTACGAATTGACAACACCCCCTAAAGGAAGTTTCAAATGGAATCAGAATGGGTCGTTTTTGTATTTTAACCCAGTGGCGGAAAGTATCCGCGATTCATTTACATATCAGATTCAAACTGACTATGGGAAATCAGACCCTATCTTGGTTTTACTTCATCAAAAAAACAAACCTATTTCAGGCTTGTCAAAAGAAATACGAACAACATTTGAACCTATTTTTTTCAATTACGATCGCGCCGATTTGTTGACACAATACAAAGACCGATTGGATCGTGTTGTGAGTGCTTTGAAACAATATCCTAAAATGGTCGTTCGGGTAAACTCTTATACGGACAGTCGTGGATCGGAGACGTATAACCTAGAACTATCTAAAAGCCGTCACCAGACAATGATTCGTTATATCGATGAAGCATTGAATGAGACTGGACGTGTTGTAGGGGTTGCGCTTGGGGAGTCTAAAGTCCCTGAAAACAATCGAAAAGATTATGTACTCTATGGAGGAAGTTATGGCGCCAAAGAAAACGCGCTCGAAAGGAGTGAGCAATTCATCCAAGCTGGGGAAACATCCATAGTCGAAAAAGCTCCAAATGGATTATATCGTGTCCTTGTGGGAACTTATGAAAGTTTTAAGGACGTAAAAGCGGCATCGGAACGTCTGGAATCAGAAACAGGGATCGGCTTATGGATTGATGAAAGTCCGGTGAACAAGAGACCTGACGAGTTTCATAGCAAACAACGTCGTGTGGAGTTTGAAGTTCTAAACTACTAATCTAGATCAAAACAAAATCCGGAATCAAGACGCTTCTTCCTTGACTGAGTGCTGTCCTAACTTAGGAGCGATTGCACCTTCATGGCGAGTCCCATATCTCCTGCAATTTTCACTTGTCCTCCCATTACAGCCATCATCGGATTTAAATCACCGTCGCGTAGTTTCTCCAGAACTTCTCTACTTACCGTTATACTGCAGTCGGCTTCTTTATCATCCGTGCTTATTTGGTTTTCATCGCCGGTTCCGTCAATAAATATCACGGTATCGTCAACAACAAATTTAAGGGTCCCTCCAATGGCACTGGCGTTGTCGGCACGTTGTTTTAGTTGATCGTAAACTTCTTGATTCATAGGTTTTGAATTTAAATCTAAATGTAATAAAAAAAAGTGACGGTGTGTCATATTTTTCATACATTAGCTTCAATCAAAGAAAAAAACATGAGTTATCGCATCAAAAAAGTAGCCGTACTGGGTTCTGGCGTAATGGGATCTGGTATTGCTTGTCACTTGGCCAACGTGGGCATGGAAGTGGTGATGTTGGATATTCTTCCCTTCGATTTAGAGGCTGGAGAAACCAACCCTGCACTTCGCAATCAAGTTGCCAATCAAGCCTTAGCCAAGGCTATGAAATCCAAACCAGCAGCCCTTTTCGACAAGAAGTTTGCCCAACGTATCACGACAGGGAATTTTGAGGATGACTTTGATAAAATAGCCGATGCCGATTGGATTGTAGAAGTTGTAGTGGAGCGCTTAGATATCAAACAAGCAGTCTTTGAAAAAGTAGAAGCCCATCGCAAGTCAGGCAGTTTGGTTAGTTCCAACACTTCTAGTATTCCAATTCATTTATTGGCAGAAGGTCGTTCTGCGGAATTCAAAAAGCATTTCTGTGGAACACACTTTTTTAACCCTCCGCGCTACCTTCGGTTGTTAGAAATTATTCCTATTCCAGAAAGCGATCCCAAGATGATCGAATTTTTCATGGAGTTTGGGGATGTCTATCTAGGAAAACAAACGGTTTTGTGTAAAGACACGCCGGCTTTTATCGCCAATCGAATTGGAGTAATGTCCGGTGTGCGTATGATGTCCTTGACACAAGAATACGGAATGTCTGTGGAAGAGGTAGATGCCATTACAGGTCCTTTAATTGGACGTCCCAAAACAGCTACTTTTAAGTTGCAAGATTTGGTGGGAATTGATACGGGCGAAAAGGTAACCAACTTTGTGAGAGACAACGTTCAAGGCGATCCCTTTTTTGAGAGTATTAAGGGAGACGCAGATCCTAAGTTCATGACCTACCTGATCGAAAATAAATTTTTCGGAAATAAATCAGGAAAAGGATTCTATGAGCGCACCAAAAAAAGAGATGAAAAGGGACGCAGTATTATTAATGTCTTAAACCTTGAGACTTTAGAATATGCTCCTACCACACGACCCAAGCTTCCCATTGTAAAAGAAGCCAAGGCCATAGAACAGATGGGCAAACGCTTTCAGTTTTTAATTTCCGGTGAAGGTCGGGAGTGTCAATTCCTGCGAAATTACTTTGCATCTTTATTGTCCTACACTGCGGACCGTATCCCTGAAATTGCCGATGAGATCTTTTTGGTTGACGATGCCATGCGTGCCGGTTATGTATGGGACTTTGGTCCTTTCGAGTACTGGGATTTGATTGGCGTTACCGCTGGAATTGAATTGATTGAGTCCTGCGGCTGGATCACTCCCGACTGGGTCAAGGAAATGCAGTCCAAGGGAATCGAGCAATTCTATAAATTCGAAAACGGAATCAAAAAATGTTACAGTCTTTCCGCGAAAGCTTATGAGCCCGTCAAGAGTACTGAAGGGCTGATTATCCTAGATAGCTATCGTGAAAACACTCCCATTCTTAAGAATAGTGAATGTACAGTACATGATATTGGGGATGGCGTCATGTGTTTGGAATTCACCAGTAAGAGTAATGCTATTGGAGAAGGAATTGGAAAAGCCATGGTCGAAGCCATTGAAATTGCCGAGCGCGACAACTGGAATGGAATTGTTATAGGAAACAATGCCAAGCAGTTCTCTGTAGGCGCCAATCTTATGAATGTAGGGATGATGGCCATGCAAAAGAAATTTGATGATTTGAATCAAATGGTCAAAGATTTTCAAGACATCAATATGCGAGTACGGACGTCCAAAATTCCCGTAGTGGTCGCAACCCAGGGTTATGTATTTGGAGGAGGATGTGAAATTTCCATGCATTGTGATGCGGGTATTTACGCTGCCGAATCCTATATCGGTTTGGTAGAAGTCGGTGTTGGATTGTTGCCGGGTGGTGGAGGAACCAAAGAATTTGCTCTCCGTGCTTCGGACGCTTTTTTTGAGGGAGATGTGAAAATCCCAACCTTGGTCAGTCACTTTAAGAATATCGCTACAGCAGCTGTAGGCACCTCCGCAACGGAAGCCTTCAATCTGCACTATCTCCAAGAAGGGAGGGACTTTGTGTGTTACAACACACAACGCAATATCGGAGAAGCCAAAGCCAAAGTATTGGAGTTGGCTCCTAACTATGTGCCCCCTTCGGTTCGGACTGATATCGAAGTGCTGGGACGTACCGGAATTAGTGCGCTTTATACAGCCATCAATGAGTTTAAGCTGGGTGGCTATATGTCGGATTACGATGTAGAAATTGCACGTGAAATTGCGCGAGTAATTTGTGGTGGGGATCTCACCAGTCCACAGAAAGTCGATGAGCAATATTTATTGGACATTGAGCGCGAAGGATTTTTGACCTTGCTGGGGAATCAAAAAACACAAGACCGAATCCAGCATATTTTAATGTATAACAGACCCCTTAGAAACTAATTCAGCATGGAAGCATATATCGTAAAAGGCTATCGCTCTGCGGTAGGAAAAGCAAAAAAAGGGGGGTTTCGTAATTACCGCTCCGATGATCTAGCAGTCGATGTCATTCGGCATTTGGTTGCACAGGTACCTGAATTGGATCCCACAACAGTGGATGATGTTATTGTTGGTTGTGCCAATCCCGAGGGAGAACAAGGCTTGCAAATTGGTCGATTGATTGGGGCGCGTGCCTTGGGCAAAGAAGTTCCAGGGATTACGATAAATCGCTATTGCGCCTCCGGATTGGAGTCCATTTCTATGGCGGTTGGAAAAATCAAAGCAGGTTTTGGTCATATTTATGTGGCTGGTGGAACGGAGAGCATGAGTTTATTGCCCATGACGGGATACAAGCTTTCTCCGAGTTACCAAGCCAATCAAGAAAACATCAACTACCATGTGAGTATGGGAGCGACGGCAGAAGCGGTTGCGGGGAAGTACAACATCACCCGTGAAGCGGCGGATGCTTTTTCAGTAGCTTCTCATCAAAAAGCAGCCAAAGCCATCGATTCGGGTATTTTCCAAGAGGAAATAGTTCCAGTAACGATTGAAGAAGTATTTGTAAAAAACGGTCAGCGAAGCACCTCAAGTCACACTGTGATGCAAGATGAGGGTGTGCGTCGAGAAACGTCTATGGAGGGATTGGGGCGTTTACGTCCCGCCTTTAAACAAGGTGGTGTGGTCACTGCTGGGAATGCGTCACAGACTTCAGACGGCGCGGCGTTTACGTTGGTGATGAGCGAAGAAATGGTCAAGCAATTAGGCTTACAGCCCATTGCTCGCTTGGTTTCTTGTGCCGTTGGTGGCGTAGATCCTTTGTTTATGGGTATTGGTCCTTGCGTGGCTATCCCTAAGGCTTTGAAACAAGCAGGATTGGCTTTGAATGACATTCAGCAGACGGAACTCAACGAAGCTTTTGCGGTACAAGCCTTAGCCGTAATTCAAGAAACAGGACTCGATCCAGACACGGTAAATGTCAACGGAGGTGCCATCGCAATGGGGCACCCCCTAGGATGTACCGGAGCCAAGTTGTCTATTCAACTTCTCAATGAAATGAAACGCAGAGACCAACGCTATGGAATGGTTACGGCCTGTGTGGGAGGAGGACAAGGAATTGCAGGCGTTTTTGAACGATTATAGTGAGTTTAAGCGTACGAGAATCCAATAAAAAGAAAATACGGGAGGCGCTCTTTGCTGAGGGTCTCCGCCTGTTTTCCGAAAAGGGGATACAGCATACCACAGTTAACGATATTGTACAGGCGGTGGGCATTGCGCGGGGGACTTTTTATAATTATTTTGATGATGTACAGAGCCTTTTTGAGGCTTTGATTGAATCCATCAATAGACGGATTCAGGAAAATGTGAAAGAGAATCGAAAAAAAGCAGATTCCATCTACGCGTATTTGTACAGCACGTTTAAAAGTTATTTAGACTTCGTTTCGGCCCCTCAGATGAAGGAGTTCCACACCAAAAATCAAGCTGCCATTCGGCAAAGCACCTACCAAAGCGATCAGATCCGTTCCGTAATACAAGACATCAATCGTGACCTCCGAAATGACCCTAATGTCAACGAATTCGATCAGAATTATGAGTTCCTACTTTTGAGTATTATGTTGGTGGGAGCGCCTCCCGAATTATTTATCGCCACCCAATCTTCTACGGTTGAATTTACCAGTGAACAGCTGGCCTCTTTTTTAGCCAAGACCTTTCATCGGGTGTTGGTCAAATAAACTACACTTTCTTTACCACATAGGTCACGACTCCCCAAATTTGTAATTGATTTTCTTCGGTAACTTTGATGGGTTGATAGCGCGGATTTTCCGGCATCAGATAGATGCAGTCTTTTTCTACTTTTAAACGTTTGACGGTAAACTCCCCGTCGATAAAACAAACGGCAATAGCATTGTTTTCGGGTTCTTGACTGCGATCGATCACCAGCAAGTCTCCATCATCCAGACCGGCACCTTGCATAGACTGACCCGATACCCGAGCATAGAAGGTAGCCTCCTCATTTTTGACCACTTCTTGATCAATACTGATGCGAAGCTCTTTAAAGTCGTCGGCAGGGGAAGGGAAACCTGCGGAAATCCCTTCTTGTACCAAATGAAGCATTTTTCGAGTCGCTGGGTTGGGTTTGAAAAAAGAAAGGTAGGATTCGCTCATGGTTACTTTACTTTAATGATATCAGTAAGTGCTGTGGTATATCGTTTGGAAAGGTGCTCTTGGCGCATTTTCCAGGTACGTTTTAGGTCTTGATTGCCTAGCTTCATCTGGTGGGGGCCGTACCGATGATGGATTTTGTCAATGGCGTACATCAAGGCTTGATGCTTCCCTACATGCGATTCAAACAAGGTGAGTTGTCGGGTTTCGGCAGGGGCAAGCCCCAGAGCGATCACCCCTGCTTTTTTATAATGAATGCCTTTTCGAAAAAGGCTTTTGGCAGCCGTTAAGGCATACTTACTCAGGTCCAGATTGGAATTGGAAGCATAGGGAAGGGTTACGGTACAGCTATTGCGATAGGGGGTAGCTCCTTTTTTATGCGGATCGCTGCGTACAAAAACATAGAGTGCGCTGCAGTTGCTACGTTGCTTTCGGAGTTTTTCGGCACAGCTCACGGCAAAGGTAGCCACACGCTCTTCCAAGTCACCCCATTGACTTACGGTTGTTTCAAAACTTCGCGTGGTGGCAATGGATTTTTTGGGAGGGTCAATTTCTTCCAGTTGGATAAAAGGGAGTCCTTGGAGATCTTTTTTTAGACGCAGCCCCAAGACACTCATATGGGCTCGTATCCAGTCATCAGGCAAGCGAACAAAATCCAGAGCGGTTTGCACACCCATGGCTTCCAAACGCATTTTGTGTTGTCGACCAATTCCCCAAACCTCTCCGATGGCTGTCCATTTCAATGCTTTGATGCGTTTTTCTTCGGTGTCAATTACATATACACCTTGCGTTTTTGCCGTAAATTTTTTAGCAATTTTATTAGCAATCTTAGCCAGTGCCTTGCTAGGCGCCAAGCCCACTGATACAGGAATCCCGGTCCATTGTTTGACTTGTTTGCGCATTCGGTCGCATTCGACTTTTAGGTCAAAATGTTCAAACCCCTTGAATTGTAAAAAAGCTTCGTCGATACTGTAGATTTCCACATTGGGGGTATAGCGTTTTAGGACAGTCATCACCCGGTGGCTCATGTCCCCATAAAGCGCATAGTTGGAAGAAAACACCTGAATGTTTTGACGCTTGAACTGGTCTTTATACTGAAACGCTGGCGCACCCATGGGAATGCCCAGGGCTTTGGCTTCATTGCTACGCGCAATGACACAGCCGTCATTATTGGACAAAATCACAATCGGGCGCCCTTCGAACTGAGGTTGAAAAACCCGTTCACAAGATGCATAAAAGTTGTTACAGTCGACTAAAGCAAACACCTTTCAAAAGTCTAAAAAAAAGACTAGAAACTTTGAGAGGATTGAGGTTATTTGTCAAAAATCACTTTGTTTTTTTAAAAAACCAAGCCCCCCTCTATCCAATTGTGTTATTTGCACTTTCGGACGCTGCCCCTGTTGGTAAAAGTTGTATTTTTACACTGATTTAGAATTGGCAAATGGATAACTATTCATTTTTAAACGCAGCACACACTGCATATTTTTCAGAGCTTTACGATCAGTATCTAAAGGAGCCGGATTTGGTGGAGCCCAGTTGGCGTGCTTTCTTCCAAGGGTTTGACTTTGGAATGGAAAACGGACAAATTACGGAGGCTGTAGCGGAAGTACCAGAATCCGTTCGGAAAGAGTTTCAGGTAGTAAAACTGATCGATGCTTATCGTTCGCGCGGACATTTGTTTACCAAAACCAACCCCGTTCGCGATCGAAGAAAATATACACCTACCTTGGCGATTGAGAATTTTGGATTGGCGCAGGCGGACTTAGAAACGACCTTCAATGCAGGTTCCATCATGGGAATTGGTCCCTCTTCCTTGGCCAAAATAATCAAACACTTACAAGCGATTTATTGCGAGTCCATTGGGCTGGAATATATGTATATCCGTGACCCTGAAAAAGTCAACTGGATTCAACATCGCTTAAATGTCAATAACAATCATCCGCAATTTGATGCCGATCAGAAAAAACACATTCTGCATAAGCTCAATCAAGCGGTGAGTTTTGAGAATTTTTTACACACTAAATATGTAGGTCAAAAACGTTTTTCTTTAGAAGGGGGCGAATCATTGATTCCGGCCTTGGATGCCGTTATTGAATCTGCTGCAGAGCAAGGTGTCGAAGAATTTGTCATGGGGATGGCCCACCGGGGTCGCCTCAATACACTGACCAATATTTTTGGAAAATCAGCCAAAGACATCTTTAGTGAGTTTGACGGCAAGGATTATGAAGAGGTCGTTTTTGACGGAGATGTAAAATACCACCTAGGGTGGACTTCCAAACGAACAACAGATACTGGGAAGCAAATCAATATGAATATTGCACCCAATCCATCGCACTTAGAAACAGTAGGTGCCGTGGTGCAAGGAATCACCCGTGCCAAACTCGAAAAACAGTTTGACGGAGACACAACCAAAGTATTGCCCATCTTGGTGCATGGCGATGCGGCGATTGCGGGACAAGGATTGCCTTATGAAATCGTGCAGATGGCACGACTGAAGGGCTATGGAACAGGAGGAACTGTTCATATTGTGGTCAACAACCAAATTGGATTTACCACCAACTATCTCGATGCACGTTCTAGTACTTATTGTACGGATGTGGGTAAGGTGACTCTGTCTCCAGTTATGCACGTAAATGCTGATGATGCAGAAGCCGTAGTGCATGCTACGCTGTTTGCCTTAGATTTCCGAATGACTTTCGGGCGCGATGTGTTTATCGACTTGTTGGGATACCGAAAATATGGACACAACGAAGGGGACGAACCACGTTTTACACAACCTCAACTGTATAAGTCAATCGCCAAGCATAAAAATCCACGGGATATTTATGCCGAGCAGTTAATGGCGCAGGGAGTGATTGATGCAGATTATATTAAAACCTTAGAAAAACAGTACAAAGCAAGCCTTGAAGAGGACTTGGAAGATTCCCGAAAAATAGAGAAAACGCTCATTACGCCTTTTATGCATGATGAATGGGAAGGAATGCCTCGTGTGGATGAATCTACCATGCTGAAGAATGTTCCTACCGCTGTTTCTTCAGATCAATTGGAAGTGGTTGCCAAAACCTTGTCCGAATTGCCTTCGGATAAAAAGTTTTTGCGCAAAACAGAAAAACTGATTGGGGATCGCAAAAAAATGTTTTTTGAAACCCAAAAGCTCGATTGGGCTATGGGAGAGCTGCTAGCCTATGGTACCTTGTTGCAAGAGGGACACGGTGTCCGTATTTCGGGGCAAGACGTGGAACGCGGAACTTTTTCACATCGCCACGCGGTACTGAAAGCAGAAGCCTCCGAAGAAGAACACATTCAACTGAATCATATTTCAGCTGAGCAAGGCAGATTCTCGATATACAATTCGCTTCTTTCCGAGTATGGAGTGTTGGGATTTGATTATGGTTATGCAATGGCCAGTCCAAACAGTCTGACCATTTGGGAAGCTCAATTTGGGGATTTTTCCAACGGTGCTCAGATTGTAATTGACCAGTATATTTCTGCCGCTGAAGACAAGTGGAAAACTCAAAATGGAATTGTTTTGTTATTGCCCCACGGCTACGAGGGACAGGGAGCGGAACATTCCTCGGGTCGTATGGAGCGTTATCTGCAGTTGTGTGCCAAAGACAACATGTTTATTGCCAATTGTACAACGCCAGCCAATATGTTTCATTTGCTGCGCCGTCAAGTCAAAGCGCAATATCGCAAGCCTTTGATTGTCTTTACACCTAAAAGCCTGCTGCGTCTACCACAAGCGGTTTCTTCCCCAGAGGAATTTACTTCCGGATATTTTCAAACGCTTATCAACGACACAAAAGTAGCAGCGAATAAAGTGACAACGGTTGTTCTTTGTTCGGGAAAATTCTATTACGACCTTGACAAAGCGCGTACAGAAAAGAAACGTGAAGATGTTGCCCTCCTTCGTGTGGAGCAACTGTTTCCATTACCGGAAAAAGAAATAGCGTCTGCATTAGCACAATACACCAATGCGAATGATATCGTTTGGGCTCAGGAAGAACCCCGTAATATGGGAGCATGGGGTTATTTATTGCTTCAGCATTCTGAAGCGGCTCGTTGGCGGTGTGCTTCACGCCGTCCATATGGTGCTCCGGCAGCCGGAAGTGCGGCTCGTTCCCTAAGAAGACATCAGCAGGTAATCGAATATGTTTTCGATGCCTCTCAAAACAATCAAATACGAAAGAATAAGTAAACTCTGTCCATCATGATACTAGAAATGAAAGTTCCTTCCCCAGGAGAATCCATTACCGAAGTTGAAATTGCCCAATGGCTCGTTGAAGACGGCGACTATGTGGAAAAAGATCAAGCCATTGCAGAAGTAGATTCTGACAAAGCAACGCTTGAATTGCCTGCGGAAGTAAGCGGTACCATTTCCCTGAAAGCCGAAGAAGGCGATGCAGTAGCTGTTGGACAAGTCGTTTGTCATATTGATACGGACGGAGAACCCCAAGCAGGAGCCGCATCCAAAGAAGTCGATGCTGCACCCGCAACGGCTGCTCCTCAAGCAACCCCTCCGGCTGCCCCTGTGGCGAGTAGTTATGCCACTGGCGCCGCTTCTCCAGCTGCTAAAAAAATCATTGCTGAAAAAGGATTGGACGCCGGTCAAATTCAAGGGACAGGAAGAGATGGACGTATCACCAAAGCCGATGCTGTGAATGCCAAAGCCGCGATGGGATCCATTCCTGCCAACGGCAAAAGAGGCGAGGAACGAAAGAAAATGTCCATGCTTCGACGCAAAGTAGCAGAGCGTTTGGTAAGTGTGAAAAACGATACCGCCATGCTGACTACTTTTAACGAGGTGGATATGGCGCCTATTTTTGCTTTGCGTAGCGAATACAAAGAAGTATTCAAGGAAAAACACGAGGTAGGACTGGGCTTTATGAGTTTTTTCACCAAAGCCGTGGTCCGTGCACTGAAACTTTTCCCCGATGTAAACTCTATGATTGATGGCGATCACCAAATCAAATTTGATTTTTGCGATATCAGTGTTGCCGTTTCTGGCCCCAAAGGGCTGATGGTACCCGTGGTTCGCAATGCAGAGACGCTTACATTCAAAGAGATTGAGGCCGAAATCAAACGATTGGCCATTCGTGCGCGAGACGGACAAATTACCGTGGACGACATGACTGGAGGAACCTTTACCATTTCCAACGGTGGGGTGTTTGGCTCCATGCTATCAACTCCGATCATCAACCCTCCGCAGTCGGCAATTCTTGGAATGCACAATATTATTGAACGTCCGGTGGCCATTGAAGGGAAGGTTGAAATTCGTCCCATGATGTATTTGGCTTTGTCTTATGACCACAGAATTATTGACGGTAGAGAATCTGTAGGTTTCCTAGTGGCAATTAAAGAAGCATTGGAAGATCCTATTGCTTTGTTGATGGATAATGATGTCAAATCGGCCTTAGAGCTGTAGGCGCAGCTCCATTTTGTCATAGTCTATTAGTGCCTTCATCTCGGTTAAAAGGTCAGCGCCTATAATACCGTCGATACCTGGTGCCCCCTGTTTGGCAAGGGTGTTGTTAATGCTCTCTAGATCCAAAAGCATTACTGGAAATGCCCCTAGGGGTGTTCCCTTACTGTCTTGCCAAAAAGCTTTTTTCATTTTTTGTGCTTCTAGCTTTTCGGCTCCAGCTCCTGCCGCTTCTGTGGGCTCTTCCTGTGCCACCAGTTGGTAGTGTTCTTTCTTTATTTTGGCGATACAGCTGTTGCTAGCACCAGTATCAATCAAGGAAAAACCATGTTGTTTGTTAATCCGTAAGGAACAGCAAATATGATCGGTTTCGATGCGTTGGAAAGGGATGATGGAGTATGAGTTCATGCAAAATAAGTATGGAAGGTTAACGACCCATACGAAAGTACTATTTTTGTGGGATGAAATTGATCGATTCGCATACCCACCTCTATGTAGAGCAGTTTGATGAAGACCGAGAGGCGGTATTGGCCCGTGCCCAAAAAGAAGGGATTCATCATTTTTTGATTCCCGCTATTGATGCCAGTTACTACGATCGGATGAAGGCACTACAATCCTTAGCTCCTCAACAAATTCATCTGATGGCGGGTTTGCACCCGACCCATGTGGCATCAAATTTTAAAGAAGAATTGGCGGTGGTGGAGTCGGAACTGAACACTGGGAGCTATTGTGCGGTAGGGGAAATCGGGATTGACCTCTATTGGGAGAAAAAATTTATAAAGGAACAACAGCAGGCTTTCGCCACACAGATTCAATGGGCGATTGATCGTGATCTCCCTATAGTGATTCACTGTCGAGAGGCATTTGATGCAGTTTTCGAAGTCTTGGACTCTTTTGATGCGCAAAGGCTCAAAGGAATTTTTCATTGTTTTACAGGCAATCAAAAACAGGCAGAACAAGCCTTGGCTAACAATCTATTGCTGGGAATCGGAGGGGTGGTCACCTTTAAAAATGGTAAAATCGATCAGTTCTTGAATGAAATTCCGTTGGAACAAATTACCTTGGAAACCGATGCACCTTATTTGGCTCCTGTCCCGTATCGTGGCAAAAGAAATGAAAGTTCCTATCTCAGTCTAATAGCCGCCAAAGTAGCCTCACTCTATGGATTGTCGATTGAAGAAGTGGCACAACGCACCTCTGAAAACATACAACGGGTATTTTCGCTTTAGAACAAGTATTCCATTGCTGTATTTTTCGAGAAAAGCCACTGAAAAATTATTTTTTTTTACTTCTTTTGCCTTTAATTAGAGAGGTGGCCGAGTGGTCGAAGGCGCACGCCTGGAAAGTGTGTATACGCCAAAAGCGTATCGAGGGTTCGAATCCCTTCCTCTCTGCAAAAAACCAAAAACCTTTTGAATTACAAGAGGTTTTTTTTGTGGCTCAAATCTTGGTCGCTTAATAATCCATTTGATCTGAAACCATCAAGATGGTGAGGGCTTCATAGTCATTTTTTTGGACGAGTTCCTGTTGTGCCATTTGGTGGAGTTGATTTCTTTGATCCTTTTTTTTGAAGTTAGAAAGTATCTGCAATACAGGATCCGATTGCTTCATTTGGGCGATTTCGGTTTGTGTGGGCAGTCGATCAATATTGCCTAGACGGCCTAGATTATTCCCTGTGAGGACAGTGCTATTTTGAACACTCTGCGGCAATTGATCCACGCCAATCCCGATGTTTGAATTAGGCTTAGGAATTTGGAACAGTGCCTCTGGACGAATTTGTGCATACCAACTTCCACCCATTCGTGCCACCCAGTTTATTTTTTCGGTGACTAGCATACCCTCGCTGTTCAAATAGCGATCTTGAAAATGCATCAGTAGTACTTCTGCAATCACAAGATTTCCCGCCCCGGGATCCTTACCCAAAGGAATAAGCTTTTGGACTTTGCACTCAAACGCAATAGGGGCTTCTCCTACACGTGGGGGTTTTATCTTTGTGCTTTCTAGCTGTGTCAATCCCGATTTGACAAACTCATTAACCCCTTTTTTATAAGGGGTACTGGAAAGAGACATTTGTTCGACGATGGGATGATCAATAATATTGATAACCACTTCATCCACTTCCATCACGTTGGTCAGCGTGTGTTTCATACTGTTGTCTTTGCCGCTTCTAGCCGGAGAGAAAATCAATACAGGCGGATTGGAACTAAAGACATTGAAAAAGCTAAAAGGACTCAGATTGACATTTCCTTTTGCATCTATTGTGCTAGCAAAGCAAATAGGTCTTGGCACTACGGCTGAAAGCAAGTGGTGGTGGACTGTTTTTTGATCCAGTTGATTGGGATCTAGAGTGGTGTATGCAATCATTTACTGGGTAAAATTTTAGTTGAAACTTCTCCAAAACCTACTCGAACGGTTTCTTTTTCGCCATAGGCACGCATGGTGACAGTGTCTCCATCAAGGATAAATTTTCGGGTTGATCCATCTTTTAGGGTCACAGGTTTTGTTCCAGCCCAAGATAATTCCAGCATTGACCCGTAAGAAGATTTTTCGGGCCCCGAGATGGTTCCAGAGGCCAACAAATCCCCAACTCTGACATTGCAGCCATTGATGGTGTGATGGGATAGTTGTTGCGCCATATTCCAGTACATATATTTAAAATTGGATTGACTCACAAGGGTTTCCTCTCCGTTTTCAGGGCTAATCCCTACTTCTAAATGTAAGTCATAGTTTTTTATTCCTTCGTATTGTAAATAGGGCAAAACTTCTGGTTCTTGCTTGGGCCCAGGTACACGAAAGGGTTCAAGAGCCTCTAAAGGAACGACCCAAGGGGAGATGGAGGAGGCAAAGTTTTTTCCTAGAAAAGGACCTAGGGGGACGTATTCCCATTTTTGTATATCACGTGCGGACCAGTCGTTGAAAACCACCATTCCAAAGATGTACTCCTCTGCTTTTTCGGTGGATATGGCTTGTCCTAAAGGATTTTCCTTCCCAACAACAAATGCCATCTCCAGCTCAAAATCGAGACGCTCGGTGGCTTTGAAAACCGGAAGAGATTGGTCTTTTGGGAGTATTTGTCCTTTGGGACGCACTACAGGTTGCCCACTGGGGATGATTGATGAGGCACGCCCGTGATAACCAACAGGGATATGCTTCCAATTGGGTAATAATGCATTGTTGGGATCCCGAAACATTTTCCCCACATTGGTGGCATGTTCTATACTGGAATAAAAGTCTGTATAATCCCCTACACGGATCGGCAGATGCATGGTTGCATGGGACTGAGGGACAAAGAGATCGTCTTTTCCTAAAAGAATGCTGTTCTCCGTAGCTATCCACTGCTGGATGTCTCGCCTTAGTTGGGATGTTTTTTCTTTCCCTAAGGCAATAAAATCATTGAGAAATTCTTGGGACAATACAGAACTGTCAAAATCAAAATTGTGGTATTGACTCAAGGCTTTTAGATCCAAAATATGATTGCCCAAGGCTACGCCAACACGGGGTTGGGTTCCTGCGGTGGAAAAAATACCAAAAGGCAGGTTGTGGATTGAAAAATCAGAATTTGCGGGAATAGGAATCATACTAATGGGTTTTATCTAACCAAGATTTAAAATAGTCACCATCGTCAATTTTTAAGGCGTCTTCGGTGATTTTTAAGGGTTTAAAGGTGTCAATCATTACGGCAAGTTCTTGGGTACCTTTCTTGCCGATACTTCCTTCGTAGGTTCCTGGATGAGGGCCGTGCGGAATTCCAGCGGGATGCAATGAAATATGCCCTGGTGCTATATCAGTGCGGCTCATAAAGTCACCATCAACATAATAGAGCATCTCGTCAGAATCAATATTTGAATGATTATAGGGGGCTGGAATGGCCAAGGGATGATAGTCGTACAAACGAGGACAAAATGAGCAGACTACAAAAGCATCGGTTTCAAATGTTTGATGCACAGGTGGTGGTTGATGCACACGGCCGGTTATGGGTTCAAAATTATGAATGGAAAAGCCATAGGGGTAGTTGTAGCCATCCCACCCCACAACATCAAAAGGATGGCTGGCGTAGGTCAGCGTATGCATCCAACCTTCTTTTTTGACTTTTAAAACAAAGCTTCCTTTTTCATCGTAGGTTTCAAGTTGCTGTGGAAGTATATAATCACGTTCACAAAAGGGGGAATGTTCCATCAACTGTCCAAACCAATTACGATATCGCTTGGGGGTGTAGATGGGGCGAAAAGACTCGGCAAATAGCAAGCGATTGTCTTGGGTTTCAAAATCAATTTGATAGATCATCCCTCGTGGAATGATTAAATAATCTCCAGGATTGAAAGGGATTTGCCCCACAAAGGTTCTTAAAATACCAGTTCCTTTATGAACAAAAAGCATTTCGTCGGCATCGGCATTTTTATAGAAATAGGAGGTGAGGGATTCACGCGGAGCCGCAACGCCAATGTGAATGTCATCATTGATCAGTAAAGGAATGCGCGATTCTAAAAAATCATTTTTAGCTCGTACATCAAAGCCAATGAGTTTTCGCGAGTGAATATTATGGCTAACAGCAATTTTTGGTCGAACATCCACGGGACTATCAATTTCCTTTACTTGAGTGGGACGATGGTGGTGATAAAGCAGGCTTGACATTCCGTCAAAACCGATGGTTCCAAAGAGTTCCTCATGAAAAAGACTTCCGTCTGCTTTTCGGAATTGCGTATGTCGCTTTTCTGGTATTTTTCCTAAACGGTGGTATACAGGCATCGGTGTGATTTTTTATTGTTTGTTTGAAAATAGTTGTAAGCCCTCATCGATCAAATGTGCAATAGCGGGTTCTTTTTGTTTCATTGCATTGAGAGCTTGTAATGCTCTTTCGCCCCAATGTTTATTTTTTTCCTTGAGACAGAGTGTATGAAAGTTAAGTACTAAAAGCCAATCTTTGGGTTTGGCTGTGATTATTTCAGGTCCTATCCAATCTATTTTTGATTTAAAGCTAACCGCTCCTTTATTAATTTGCTCCATGGCTTGATATAAATCATTGATTTTAGAGACTGGAGTCATGGATGGCGTTGACTGCATTTTGTGTTTTTTGAAAGGGAAGTGTTGGGTGTCGGCTGGACCTGCATATGCGGAGGTAATTTTTTCCCCAATGGCCATATCGTATAATCCCCAATCGGGTTGATAAAGGATTTGATCTTGAAAGCTTACGGTGCATTCATCCAATGAGATCAACATTATTTTCCCAAACAAATTTCGAATCCCTGTAATGACCTTGCCTTTCACAATGACTCCGCTATCGAAATCCAATCGAATAGTATTGCCTTCAATAATACCAAAAGCCTCAAGATCGTTGGGAGTCATGTCCTCAATGGCGAGATTACACCCTTTTAATTTTCCAATCGGAGAACCAAAGCCTTCTGAGTGATAAGCGCATCCATGACTGACGATTTCTTGGTTTCTAAAAGCGAGTGCTGTAGCACCTTTGGTTTGAACATAGGCCGCTAGTCGAGGGTTCTTTGGATGGGGAATAATTTTTTGAAATTGCCCGGAAATTTGAAGTCCAGTACTTAACTCTACGGTTCCAATTTCTTCTGATTGAATCAGTTTTTCAACACTTTCTTTCCCTCCCTTTCGGAGTCCCATGGTATTGGCAACTTCTTCAAGTACTTTACTCAAGTGTGCAAAGTCTGGGGTTACAAAGAGCTGCGGTTGCGGTTGGGTTATGTCAAATTTTTGATGAACAACATCTATGGTAAAGGGTTGTTTTTTGACTTTATCAGACAAACACCATTGGCTCTCACCAATAGAAGAAAGAAGTCCCGCACCGTAGAGTTTAAAATCTTCTGTGCTACCAATCAAACCATATTCAACGGACCACCAGTGCAAATTGCGTAATTGATCCATTTCAGAGGATCTTGCGGGACTGTTTTGTAAGGTGGCAACTTCTTGTTCTGCTTTATGGATAGCTTCTTTTAACGTGTTTTTGCTCTCTTTTAAAATAGATAATTTACGGATCGCATCGAACAGTTTCGTGTTGAAAGGGGAACTGATCGCTTTGGCACCAATTTCACCAAAACGTTTTAAAAAAGCAGCGTATTCTGGATTTACCAGCATGGGAGCATGGCCTGCGGATTCATGAATAATGTCTGGTGCTGGCGTATATTCAATATTTTTTAATTGTCTTATTTCACTTGCGATAACTAGCACATTATAGGCTTGAAATTCCATAAACGCACGGGGTGGAATAAATCCATTTACAGCCACTGCCGCCCAGCCAATCTTTTTTAAAATCCGATTCATTCCATATAGACTCGGAATCTGCTGGGGTGTGATTCCCGTAGCCTTTAGCCCTTCTTGGTAGCTTTCATGCGCGTGATTTGTGAGAAAAGCAATGCTTTTGCGCATTGTGTAATTCCAAACGGATTGGTCTATTGCGGTATAATGCTCATAGGATTGAGGTTTGATATACTGCCGCAAATGTTCAGGCAGTCTTGCTAAAACCTCATTCTCTATCATATTATAATGTTCCACGAACAGCTTGTTCTCTTTCAATGGCTTCGAAAAGCGCTTTAAAATTTCCTTTCCCAAAAGATTGGGCTCCTTTTCGCTGTATGATTTCAAAAAACAGGGTGGGACGGGGTTCAATGGGTTTGGTGAAAATTTGAAGTAAGTAACCCTCATCATCCCGGTCAATTAGAACACCGAGTTCCTGAAGCGAAGCGATGTCCTCATCAATATGCCCTACACGATCCAAAACCGTTTGGTAATAGCTGTTGGGGACCCGTAAAAATTCAACGCCCCGATTTCGTAGCGCTCGTACCGTTCCGACAATATCATCAGTGGCCACCGCCAGATGCTGAACGCCTTCTCCTTCATAAAAATCAAGGTATTCATCTACCTGTGAACGCTTGAGTCCTTTGGCCGGTTCGTTGATAGGAAACTTAATACGTCCGTTGCCGTTGCTTACCACTTTACTCATCAGGGCGGTATATTCTGTTGAGATGTCTTTGTCGTCAAAGGTTAGAATATTGGTGAATCCCATTACGTCTTCGTAGAAACCAACCCATTTATTCATCTCACCCAGCTTCACGTTACCAACCATATGGTCAATGTATTTTAGCCCGATTGATGAAGGATTGAAATCGGGCGTCTCCCATTTCACATAGCCGGGTAAAAAATGACCGGTATATTCCGTTCGTTCCACAAACACATGAACTGTTTCTCCATACGTGTAAATTCCAGAACGTACCATTTTGCCGTCTTGATCGTCTGTAATCAGGGGTTCCATATAGGAGCGTGCTCCTCTATCAATAGCGGTTTGATATGCATCTGTGGCATCGTTTACCCAAAGCGCAACGACTTTGACACCATCGCCGTGATCGTCAATATGCTTTCCGATAGCTGTTTTACTTTTGAGCGGGGAGGTCAAGACGAGTTTGATCGCTCCCTGAATCACAACATAGCTTTCGCGATCTTTTAAGCCTGTTTCAAGTCCCGCATAGGCAAACGATTGAAAGCCAAATGCCGACTTATAAAAATGAGCTGCTTGCTTGGAGTTGCTAACGTAGAGCTCAATATAATCCGTACCATTTAAGGGCATAAAATCTTGAGCTTCTGAATAAATTTTGGGTAGTGCCAAATCTAAATTAGACATAATTCTATTTTTGTTTCATGTGAAACAAAAATACATAAATTTTATTATCAAATAGCGTAATGAATTCAAAAGGTGCTCGAAGGGATCGGAATAAAAAGACAAAAAACTATATTTATGGCATTAAGCAGTCTCTTGTCCATGTGTTGAGGACAAGTCCTCGCTGCTATAGATAGGAAATCAAAAAGCATGGATAGTTCCAAGGGTTTTGGGCATTATTTAGACCGAACGGTTAAAAGAATTCAACTGGCATATCAAAAAGCCTTTAAGGAAAAGAATATTGATATGACGATAGAGCAGTGGGTGATTTTACAGCAAATTTATGAGTTGGGCCCCTCGGCATCACAACGGGAGTTGACCAATCTTAATTTTAGAACACGAGCTACAACTTCCAAGATGATCACCAATCTGGTTGATAAAGGCTATATTACCAAATCACTTTTTGATGGAGATCTCAAGAGATACAAACTTGAATTAACGGAAAAGGGTCAACATATTATTGAAACACTACTTCCCTTTATTAAAGAGTTAAGAGCCATCGGATACAAGGATATAGACCAAGATGATTTTCGCGTATTCTTAAAAGTATTGGACCAGATTTGGCATAACTACGAAAAAGTAGATGTGTAATCATAAGGTCTAAAATCAGGATTCCTTAGGGTGCTATTCGTACTGGAGAATCAATGACCTAGGAAGCCGCATCAAAATTACTTTTGTATGTTCTTTTATTTTGTTGTTTATTTACGATCATAACATATAAAGTTAATAGAACATAGAAGCTATGGGAGCCTTTCTCACTGCTTTATAATGTTTGTTCGTATCGAATTTTTTTTAACTTTAGAAACTTTTAATAAAGACAAAAATTCTTAACCAATGAAAAGAGTATTGATGAGCCTCGTTCTAATGGGGATTTTAATGACCACTTTTACTACTTATGCGACAACAACCGCAGAGGATGTAAACACTGTAGCAGCTGTTCAAGACGCAACTGACGAAGCGGCAGAAGAAATGCCAGCCGAATCGGCATCTTTCACACAGGAATTGAAAAAACGCTTTATCGAAGGAGGACCAGGATTTATGGGAATCGTATTGATTTGTTTGATCCTAGGGCTTGCCATTGCTATTGAGCGTATTATTTTCTTAAACCTATCTACTACCAACACTGCAAAACTAACGGCAGGCGTTGAAGAAGCGCTTTCTTCTGGTGGTGTAGAATCTGCTAAAGAATTGTGCCGCAACACCAAAGGCCCTGTAGCCTCTATTTTTTATCAAGGTCTTGACCGTGTAGATGAAGGTGTTGAGAATGCTGAAAAAGCTGTTGTTGCCTACGGAGGTGTACAAATGGGTCAGCTCGAAAAGAATGTTTCTTGGATTTCCTTATTTATCGCCTTGGCTCCCATGCTTGGGTTTATGGGTACTGTAATCGGAATGATTCAAGCCTTTGATAAAATTGAAGCTGCAGGAGACATGCAACCATCTTTAGTAGCAGGAGGAATTAAAGTAGCCCTTCTTACTACCGTATTTGGATTGATTGTAGCCATTATTCTACAAATTTTTTACAACTATATCGTTGCCAAAATCGATAGTATTGTAAATGACATGGAAGATGCATCTATCACGTTGATCGATATATTGGTCGCACACAAAAAATAAGTTGGACCTCTTAATATATTGACAATGAATATTCAAAATATCATCAAAATAGTCAGCGGTGTTCTAGGGGTACTGGGAGTAATATTCCTCCTCAGAATCATCGGTCTTGGCGATGAAGAAATCAAAATGGCAGCCAGCATGGGGGACTACGGTTCCGTCTCTGCATTGGTTAACTTGGCACTTTTCATTCTTGGAATTGCTGTGGTAGTCACATTGATTTTCTCATTGGTTGGATTGACTTCTGACAGTAAAAAACTAAAAAAAGCACTCATTTCAGTAGGCCTGTTTGCCTTGGTTATTGCCATTGGCTACGGAATGTCTACGGGAGTTGAAACCCCCTTGAAAGACGGAGAAGTCCTTTCTGCTAGCGGATCACGCTGGGTAGGAGCAGGCTTGCGAATCTTTTACATATTGGCCATTGTTGCCATTGCAGCTATGGGGCTTTCTGGAGTGCAACGAATCCTTAAAAGATAAAGTAGTATGGCAAAAAGAGCCGCACCTGAAGTGAATGCTGGATCCATGGCGGATATCGCATTCCTCTTGTTGATCTTCTTTTTGGTGACGACTACGATCGAAACCGACAGTGGTCTGAATCGTAAGTTGCCACCGATGGATGAGCAAGAGCAGGAAGATATTATTATCCGACAGCGAAACATCTTTACCGTGGTTGTAAACAAATACAATCAATTGCTTGTAGAAGAAGAGCCTACCGAAATTCAAGACTTGCGTCAAATGGCGATTGAGTTTTTGGATAACGGAGGGGGTCAAGGAGAAGAAGCTTGTGATTTTTGTCAAGGCAAAAGAGATTCTTCATCTTCTGACAACCCGCAAAAGGCAATTATTTCTTTGAAGAATGACAGAGAAACATCCTACAAAGTATATGTCGCTGTGCAAAATGAATTGGTAGCCGCGTATAATGACTTGCGAAACCGTGAGTTTCAACGCTTGAATCCCATGATGGGAATGAATTTCGTTGAAGCAAACAAAATCTACAACGATCCTCGTACATCTACGAATGAAAAGTCCGCTTTAAAACCAAAGTTGGACGAGGTGAAAAACTTGTTTCCACAGAAATTATCAGAGGCTGAGCCCAATAAAAACTAGAACGTATGTCAAAGTTTAAAAAGAAAAAGAGTGGTGATCTGCCCGCGATTTCAACGGCTTCACTTCCCGATATCGTTTTCATGTTATTGTTCTTCTTTATGGTTGCAACAGTAATGCGTGACAGTACTTTGATGGTAAGCAATACGTTGCCTGCCGCGGATCAAGTACAAAAACTGGATAAAAAAGACCGGATTATGTATATCTATGCGGGTAAGCCATCCAGTCGTTATGCTGACAAATACGGAACCGGGGGGCGTATTCAGTTGAATGACAAATTCGCCACTGTGGAAGAAGTAGGCGCTTTTATTTTAGCCGAACGTGCTTCCAAAAGACAAGAGTTGCAAAATGTTTTGACCACCGCCCTTAAGGTGGATGGAGATACCAAAATGGGACTCGTTAGTGATATCAAGCAAGAACTTCGTAAAGTGAATGCATTGAAAATTAACTACACAACTCGTGTTGGGGATTACCGTCAAAACATGAACTAATACCTTTTCAATAGTATTTAAATGCCTCGTTTACGAGGCATTTTTTTTTACCTTTCGGCTCATGGATCGTAGGTTTCGATATTGTTTTTTTCTTATTATCAGCAGTTTTTTGGTGTCCTATGCTCAAGATGCTGAGGAAGATTCCTTCTATAGAGAAGACCAATTTTATTTTGGTGTCAGCTATCTTGTAAACGAAAGCAAAGCCGTTTCCTTTAATCAGGAGGGGTTGTCAGGTCAGTTTTCTTTGGGTTTTATTCGTGATTTTCCTTTACATCGCTCAGGTCGCTTGGCTCTAGGTTTAGGACTAGGGTATGAAAGATTGGGTCTGAGGAACAACATTCGCTGGAACTTGGAAGAAGCACAACCAGAATTTTCCTACGCGCAAAACCCCCAACCCTTTTCTTTTCAATCGTTAAGCCTACCTGTTGAATTGCGTTGGCGTTCTTCATCTCTCACTAAATACGCTTTTTGGCGGGTGTATGGTGGAATGAAATGGAATCGAAATTGGGCTTTGAAATCAGAGCAACAACAATTGCTTTCTGAATGGATTCCTTCGGCTTATCTTTCCGTAGGATACAATACATGGAATCTGCAATTGGCGTATACCCTCAAACCCTTATTTGCGCAGTCTATAGTAATGGAAGATGAAGCAAATATTCGTCTGTTATCCTTAGGGCTTGTTTTTTATTTCTTCTAAATCTGTTTGCGCAATCGTGCTACTGGAAATTCCAATTGCTCTCGATATTTGGCAACGGTTCTTCGAGCTACGGGATAACCTTTTTCCTTTAACAACCCCGATAATGCACTATCAGTGAGAGGGCTTTTTTTGTCTTCTTTCTGAATCAGTTGCTCCAATATTTTTTTGATCTCAATGGTAGATACGTCTTCCCCCTCTTCATTCTTCATTCCTTCTGAGAAGAAACTTTTGAGTAATTTGGTGCCATAAGGCGTATCGATATATTTGCTGTTGGCCACCCGAGAAATGGTGGAAATATCCATGTGTATTTTATCAGCAATATCTTTTAGAATCATCGGCTTGAGATGTTTCTCATCGCCGCTTAGAAAATAATCTTTTTGGTGTTCAACAATCGCGTTTATCGTCATCGACAGTGTGTTATATCGCTGTTCGATGGCTTCAATAAACCATTTGGCGGCATCCAGTTTTTGCTTGATAAAAAGTACGGCTTCTTCTTGGGATTTACTCTTTTTAGGAGCTTCTTTATACCCGGCAAACATTTCTTTATAGGCGTTTGATACTCGAAGTTCAGGAGCATTACGTCGATTGAGTTCTACGAGGACTTGCCCGTCTTCCAGTGTAAGAATAAAATCGGGTACAATATGGGTGTTGTGTGAGGAATTAGCCAATGCTCCACCCGGTTTTGGATTCAATTTAGAAACCACTTGAAAGACTTCTTTCAATGTCTCTTGATCAATCTCAAACTTGTCCATTAGTTTCTGATAGTGCTTTTTTGAAAACTCATCAAAAGCATTGGTAACGATTTCCAATGCTAGTTTTATGATCCGATTGGGATTTTGTTTGCGTTCCAATTGCAACTGAAGACATTCTTGAAGTGACCGCGCTCCCACACCAGGAGGATCTAGTTGTTGTACTTTTTTGAGAACACTTAGAACGGATTCCTTTTGGACAAAGATATTTTGGGTAAAAGCCAAATCGTCCATAATCTCATCAACACTACGGCGGATGTAGCCACTTTCATCAATACTCCCTACCAAAAAGGTGGCAATATCAACTTCTTGATCTTTGAGAATGAGGTTTTGCAACTGACTACTGAGCATCTGATGGAAGCTAATGCCTCCTGATACGGGAATGCTCTTTTCTTCCTGATCGGCACTATAGTTGGAAATTTGGGTGCGATAGGCGGGGATGTCATCGTCACTCAAATAGCTGTCAATATCAATATCTTGTGTTTCTATGGATTGAGTGTCTTCATAGGGTTCAGGATCTGCCTCCTGCGTATTGAGATCTTTTCCGTTTTCCAGTGCTGGATTTTCACCAATCTCACCCTGTATTTTTTGTTCCAATTCTTGGGTAGACAACTGAATGAGTTTCATCAGTTGTATCTGCTGTGGTGATAGCTTTTGAGAAAGCTTTAATTGGAGCTGTTGTTTGATCATAGCTGAAATGCTATCTCAAAGATACAAATTGCCTAAATATGTTTACGTCTTAGAAAGAAGCATTCTGTGGTGTGCGTGGAAAAGGAATTACATCACGTATATTACCCATTCCAGTGCTGAATTGAACCAAGCGTTCAAAGCCCAGTCCAAAACCGGCGTGGGGTGCCGTTCCAAAACGACGAAGATCAAGATACCAGTCGAGTTCTACTGCATCAATCCCCTGCGCTGCAATGCGTTCTTGAAGAACATCCAATCGCTCTTCACGCTGAGAACCTCCCACCATTTCACCAATTCCCGGAAAAAGGATATCCATGGCTCGAACGGTTTTCTGATCCTCGTTCAAGCGCATATAAAAGGCTTTTATCTGAGCAGGATAGTCGAATAATACGACAGGACATTTGAAGTGTTTTTCTACTAGAAAACGTTCGTGCTCGCTTTGCAGATCAACACCCCATTCGTTTACTGGAAATTTGAATTTCTTCTTTTTATTGGGCTTGGAGTTTCTTAGAATCTCAATCGCTTCGGTATAACTGATACGTTTGAATTCATTAGCTACCACAAATTGAATTTTCTCTAACAATCCCATTTCACTGCGTTCGACTTGAGGTTTGTTTTTTTCCTCTTGGGTTAGACGTTCATCCAAAAAGGCTAGATCTTCCTTGCAGTGATCCAGTATGTATTGTAAAATATTCTTGATGAAAGCCTCGGCTAGATCCATATTATCATTGAGATCATAAAAAGCCATCTCTGGTTCGATCATCCAGAATTCAGCCAAATGACGTGTGGTATTGGAGTTTTCAGCACGGAAAGTAGGCCCAAAAGTGTAAACATTTCCAAGTCCCATGGCATAGGTTTCGGCTTCCAATTGTCCAGACACGGTCAAATTGGTTTCTTTGGCAAAAAAATCTTGTTTATAGTCTACCGCTTGATCTTCACCCAAGGGTGGATTTTTAGGGTCTAGAGTGGTTACTCGAAACATTTCTCCGGCTCCTTCTGCATCACTTCCAGTGATGATGGGTGTATTGACATAATAAAAACCTTCATTGCGAAAAAATTGATGAACCGCAAAGGCCAGTGCCGAACGAACGCGCATCACTGCGCTGAACGTGTTGGTTCGCACTCGAAGGTGTGCCTGTTCTCGAAGAAATTCAAAGCTGTGTTTTTTGGGTTGAATAGGATATTGCTCTGGATCAGCCCCACCGAGTACATTAAGCTCAGCCACTTGAATTTCAACAGATTGTCCTTTTCCTTGACTGGCAATCAATACTCCTTTAATTGCGAGCGCGGCACCCGTATTGATTTGTTTTAGAAGGGCTTCTTCGAAATTTTCAAAATCAACTACACATTGAAGGTTTTGCAGCGTTGAGCCGTCATTCAATGCGATAAAACGATTGGCACGAAAAGTACGAACCCAGCCTTTTACGGTAACCTCTTGTCCTATAGAACTCGCATCTTCTAAGAGCGTAGCGATTTTAATCATGTTATTAAAATTTTGCTGCAAAGATAAAGTTATTTCTGTTTGAGGCGGCAGCGATTAGTTGTCTTGTTTTTCTTCGATGATTTTAATTTTGGGTTCCTTCAAAACCCGTTCATTGCTAAAACTCCCCTCAAGAGAGATCAAAAGGGAGGGCAATAAAACCAAGTTGGCAAGCATTGCAAACATAAGCGTTACAGCCACCAATCCTCCTAAGGCTCTGGTGCCTCCAAAATTGGAACTCATAAATACGATAAACCCAAAAAAGAGAACTACCGAAGTATAGAACATACTGATTCCAGTTTCCTTTAATGCGGCATACACAGATCGTTTAATTTTCCAGTCCGAATCGATTAGTTCCTGACGATACTTGGCTAAAAAATGAATGGTGTCATCTACCGATATTCCAAAGGCTATGCTGAATACTAAAATGGTGGAGGGTTTTAAAGGGATACCTGTGTAGCCCATAACCCCTGCGGTAATAATTAGGGGTAAGAGGTTGGGGATCAGCGATACCACAATCATTTTTGTCGATCGAAACATATATGCCATAAACAGCGCAATCAAAACTACAGCAAGCAGAAGGGAAAGGAATAGATTTTTAATCAAATAGTGTGTTCCTTTTAGGAATAGGAGAGATTTTCCTGTCATTTCAACCGTAAAGCGTTTTTCTGGAAATATTTTCCCAATCGCTTTGAGCAAGTCTGCTTCAATTTGCTCCATACGATCCGTGGGTACGTCCCGCATAAAAGTCGTAATTCGGGCCAATTGCCCTGTACTATCAACGTAGTTGGTTAACAAATTGCCGTCACCGGAGGCATTATTGATGTAGGGTAGAATAAAACGATTTTCCTGAGGAGAAGGGAGTTGGTAATAATTGACATTGCCATTATAATAGGCTTGTTTGGCATATTTGTATGCATTGACAATCGAGACAGGGGTGGAAAGCTCAGGAATTTCTGCAATAGTCTCGTGCAAACGGTTGATCCGTCGAAGGGTAGACAGGCTATAAATGCCCCTAGGACGCTTTGCATCAATGCTTATTTCCAAGGGGACAATCCCATTGAACTCATTCTCAAAAAACACGATATCGTCAAAGAATGCTGCTTTTTTGGGCATATCCTCGATAAGGCTCCCGGATATTTTTATTTGATAAATTCCAATGATTCCTAGCACCAAGCCAATCAAGGCAACACTATATACCGCAATTTTTTTATGTCGAACGATGGTTTCCATTTCACGGACAATGCGTTCCATCCATTTGTTTTTCAAATGCTTCAGATGCTTGGAGTTGGGTCGGGGTAGAAAGCTGTAAACAATCGGAATCATCAAAAGTGACAGCAGGAAGATGCCAATGATATTCAAGGAGGCAACAATCCCAAACTCCTTTAGAATCTTGCTATTGGTCAAGATAAAAGTGGCAAATCCAGAGGCGGTGGTGAGATTGGTCATCAAGGTAGCGTTCCCGATCTTGGTGATTACGCGCTGTAAAGATTTGGCTTTGTTGCCGTGCTTGGCAACTTCCAACTGGTATTTATTGATAAGGAAAATACAATTGGGAACCCCAATGACAATAATTAACGGAGGAATCAATGCCGTTAGTACGGTGATTTCATAACGCAAAAAGCCCAAAACGCCAAAGGCCCACATCACGCCGATCAGAACAACGAGTAGCGAGATAAACGTGGCACGGAAGGAACGGAAGAAGAGAAAGAAAATAAGAGAGGTCAGCAGTGTGGCAAAGAGAACAAAAAGGCCAATCTCATCAACGATATTTTGTGCGTTCAAAGTTCGAACATACGGCATCCCTGAGACCCTAAGATCTGATTGCTCACTTTTTTCAAAGCGTTCTACTTCTGGGATTAGATTCTTGAAAATAAAATCTTTTCGGGCGGCGGTGTTTACCACATCTTTTTTCATATACACCAGAGAACGAATGGTTCCCGTTTCTGGATTGAAAAGCAGGTCTTTGTAGAAGGGTAATTCCAGAAATAATCTTTGTTTGAATTGATTAAGGGTCTTTTGATCACGACTAGTGGAATCCAAGAGAGGGACAAAATCAAAGCGTTCTTTTTGGGTATTTTTTGTCAGTCCTTGGAGGTTTTCGACCGAGAGGACACTTTCAATTTCGGGAAAGGCAGTCAGTTTTTGATTTAATTTCTCCCAAGCATTTAGCTTATCGGCTTGAAAAAAGGCTGTGTCTTGCAGTGCAATAACAATCAGATTCCCTTCCTCGCCAAAGGTGTCTAGGAATTTCTGATATCTAACGTTTTCAGGATGCTTGTCGGGGAGGAGGTTGGCTTCGGAATATGTGAATTGCATATACTGCCACTGCGAAGCCCAAAAGAGGGTTGTGGCGACGATACCTAGTAAGATCAGAAATCGGTTTCGAAGAATAAGCCTTGCTACGCTTCCCCAAAAACTAAATCGGCTTTTCTTTTTCATATCCTCGGGAAGCGCTTCCCTCTGGTGCTATACGGTTAGAATTTCTTTTTCTTTGTTTTGAAGAATTTGGTCAACTTCTTTGATAAAACGATCGGTCAATTCTTGAATATCCTGTTCGTAATTTTTCTGTTGATCTTCTGTGGCTTCAGCTTTTTTGATCTCTTGATTCGCGTCCTTTCGGAAGCCTCGAATACTAATTTTATTGTTTTCCGCTTCGGCTTTGGCCAGCTTGACAAGCTCTCTTCTGCGTTCTTCGGTCAAAGGAGGGATGGTGATGATTATCGACTCACCATTGTTCATGGGAGTAAACCCTAGGTTGGCTACCAAAATGGCTTTTTCAATATCGGCAAGCATGGATTTTTCCCAAGGCTGAACGCTTAAGGTTCGTGCATCGGGGGTATTTACGTTGGCAACCTGACTCAGAGGGGTTTGTGCACCGTAGTATTCTACGTTAACTGTGGAGAGCATCACGGGGTTGGCCTTACCTGCACGGATATTCAATAATTCTTTTTCCAAATGCGCAAGGGACTGTTCCATACGTTCTTTGGCGGTCGCAACAATAAAGTCTAATTCTTCATTCATAATCTAATATTTTAAAGGTAAACGCGAGTTCCAATGTTTTCCCCTTCGGCTATTTTTTTGAGATTGCCTCGGGTATTCATATCAAAAACGATTATGGGAAGTTCGTTTTCCTGACTAAGAGTAAAGGCTGTTGTATCCATTACTTTGAGTCCTTTTTTCAAAACATCATCAAAAGAAAGGGTGTCAAATTTGATGGCGCCTTTATTTTTCTCAGGGTCTTCGTTGTAGATTCCATCCACACGAGTTCCTTTGAGGATAACATCAGCATTGATTTCTATGGCTCGCAATACAGCAGCGGAATCGGTAGTGAAATAAGGATTTCCTGTTCCCGATCCAAAAATCACCACACGACCTTTTTCTAGGTGACGAGTCGCTTTTCGTTTGATAAAAGGCTCGGCAATGGCTTCAATTTTAATGGCTGTTTGCAAGCGGGTGGGAACGTCGTTGTTTTCCAACGCGCTTTGAAGTGCCAGTCCATTAATGACTGTGGCAAGCATTCCCATATAGTCGGCTTGAACACGATCCATTCCTGTGCTAGCTCCTGAAACCCCTCGGAAAATATTTCCTCCTCCAATAACGATTGCCAATTCAATTCCCATCTCGTGAAGGGTTTTGATGTCTTTGGCATAGTCATCCAAACGCTGGGGGTCTATACCGTGATTTCGGCTTCCCATGAGTGCTTCGCCGCTTAGTTTTAATAAAATCCGTTTGTATTTCATAGCCCGTTTGATTCTCGCAAATATAAGAAAACAGGAGGGATTCGAGAAATAGCGATTAGGGCTTAGTGGGTCGCTTTAAGACTTAAATCAATGTTTTGTGCGGAATGTGTAAGGGCGCCCATGGAGATATAATCAACCCCAGTTTCTGCAATGGCGACAATGGTGTCTTCTGTTATGTTACCGGAGGCTTCTGTAGGGAATTGATTGGCATTGATTTCAAGAGCTTGACGAAGCGTGTTGGGATTCATATTGTCCAATAAAACCCTGTGAATCCAAGGAAACTGAAGACATGTTTGCAATTCCTCAAGGCTTCGTGTTTCCACAACCACCGGGAGAACTTTGTTTTTTTGATCGAGATAGGTTCTGACTTTATTTAAGGTATCAACCATAGAGCCATTATAGTCAATATGATTGTCTTTGATCATCAACTCGTCATACAATCCCATACGGTGGTTGGTACCCCCTCCGATGCGCACAGCCCATTTTTCAGCATGGCGAAAATTGGGGGTTGTTTTTCGCGTATCCAAAAGGCGGCACTGGGTATGACTTATTTTGGCACTTAAGCGGCGAGTCAATGTAGCGATACCACTCATGCGTTGCATACAATTCAAAACCAAACGTTCTGTAGCCAAAAGGCTTTGCGAGGAGCCTTCCACTTCAAAAACTACCGTTCCAGTGGTGACTTCTTCGCCGTCGGATATATGAGTGGTCAGCTGTAAGTTTGAATCATAGTGTTGAAAAATCAGATGGGCCATGGCTACTCCAGCGATTACACAATCTTCTTTCACCAACAGTTTTGCACGACGGGTTTCCGCGGCGGTCAAACAGGCATTTCCCGAATGATCGCCTTCGCCAAGGTCTTCCTCCAAAGCTGATTCAATCAACTTTATAAGAGGTTTTCGATAGGTGGTTAAAAAGTTGTCAGGCATTGTCTGCATTGTAAAAAGTTCCCTGATTCGTTTTGATGTGCTGCGATTGCTTGATTAATATATAGGCCACACTAACCATATTCCGCAATTCACAAAATTGAGGTGTCAATTTTAATTTTTGATACAATTCTAGGGTTTCCAGATAGATGGCGCTCAGTTTTTGTTCGGCTTTGTTCAAGTCATCATCCGCTTTAAAAATTCCTGCGTATTGGGTCATAACTTTTCGTAGTCTGTTTTTTAAGACGGTCATTTGTTTCATTTTTTCCACGGAAACTTCGGGATTGCCCTCCCATTCGGGAAGTGCTTCATAAAAATCGTTTTCAAGGGCTTCGGTAGTCACAAAAGTACTACTGTCAAGTGCTGCTCGGTGGGCAAACACGAGAGACTCCAACAGGGAGTTTGAAGCCAGTCGATTGGCTCCATGAAGTCCAGTATAGCTACATTCTCCAATGGCATAGAGACCGTCTAATTGGCTTCGGCTTTGTGCATTTACGGCGATGCCTCCACAAAAATAATGTGCTGCCGGAGCGATTGGAATAGGTTCTTTGGGAACGTTAATTTCCAAAAGGTGACAGGTTTCATAAATGGTTGGGAAGTGTTGTTGAAATTTTTCTTTTTCAATACACTGGCAGTCCAAGTGAACAAAAGCAGCGTCTGTGGCTGTCATTTCTTGTGCAATGGCTCGTGCCACCACATCACGGGGTGCTAGATCCTTGCGGGAGTCATAGGAAGCCATAAAAGCGGTTCCTTTTTTGTTTCGCAATACAGCACCTTCCCCCCGAACGGCCTCTGATATCAGAAAAGTACTGCCATTGACTTTGGGGACTAAAGCCGTAGGATGAAATTGAACATAAGGCAAGCCTTCAATTTTTACACGTGCACGGTAGGCTGCTCCTAGTCCGTCTCCCGTAGCTCCGGAAGGATTGGTAGTGTGATTGTAAAGCTGTCCGGCTCCGCCCGTACTGAGAATAGTAGCTTTGCTTCCAATGGTAAGTATTTCTTCTTTTTCTTTGGAAATAACATAGGCACCATAGCATTTCTGATGATTGGTTTTGGTATGGTGATCGGTGATTAAGTCTACCAACACATGGTTTTCCAAACAGCGAACATTTGAAAAGGATTGAATTTTTTTGATGAGTGCTTCCTGAATTTGTAATCCGGTTTGGTCTTTGTAGTGGACAATTCTCTTTTCGGAATGGCCGCCCTCTTTGGTGAGATGGAGCTCTTTTTGCTGGGTATCAAACAACGTTCCCCAGTCTTGTAATTCACGCAAGCGCTCTTGTCCCTCCTCAATGACAAATTTCACCACTTCCGAATCACACAAACCATCGCCGGCAATCAAGGTGTCTTGAATGTGTTTTTCAAATGAATCTTGTTTAAAATCAGAAACGACAGCAATACCTCCTTGAGCATAACGGGTATTAGTTTCTCGGAGTTCGTCCTTGGCAATCAGGATCAGTTGCAGGTCTGGATGCTGCTCCGCAATTTTTATGGCATAGGTGAGCCCCGAAATACCACTGCCGATAACAAGGATGTCTGTTGTCATAGTTTAGCCAAGGGCAAGCATCCGATCGATGGGTGCTTTGGCAGCCGCGATCAATTGCGAGTCTAATTGTATTTCAGGCAATTCAAAACGCAAGCAGTTGTACAGTTTTTCTAGCGTGTTGAGTTTCATATAAGCACATTCACTACAGGCGCAACTTTCGTCTTCCACAGGTGCTGGGATAAATGTTTTTCCAGGACAACGTTTCTTCATTTCATGGAGAATCCCTGCTTCTGTGGCCACGATAAAAGAAGTGGCTTGACTTTCTTGGACATAGTTTAATAAGCCCGAAGTGCTGCCAACATATTTGGCGATATCCAATACTTGTGATTCACTTTCCGGATGAGCGATGAAATCTGCCGTGGGGTGTTCCTGTGCTAGTGCCACAATTCGATCAAAAGAAAAAGCTTCGTGTACCAAGCAAGAGCCTTCCCAAAGGATCATATCACGTCCTGTTTCTTTGATGAGGTAGCGTCCGAGATTTTTATCGGGAGCAAAAATGATGGGTGATTCCTTAGGAATGGATTCGATCACACGAAGGGCGTTACTGGAGGTACAAACAATATCACTTAAGGCTTTGATCTCCGCGGAACAATTGATGTAAGTCACCACGACTGCATCCGGATGTTGCTCTTTGAATTTTTTAAAATCAGTAGGAGGACAGGAATCCGCTAGGGAACAGCCAGCTTTGAGATCGGGGAGGAGTACTTTTTTACTCGGATTAATAATTTTGGCGGTTTCCGCCATAAAATGAACTCCCGCAAACACAATGACATCTTCTTTCACTTCTTTAGCGGCTTGGGCCAAATAAAGACTGTCTCCTAAATAATCTGCTAGTTCCTGAATGGCATCCTCTTGATAATAATGTGCCAAAAGGACAGCGTTTTTTTCTTCCTTCAAACGGAGAATCTCTGCTTCTAGAGAAATGCCTTCAGGTATGGGTTCGTTTATGAATCCACGACGCTGCAGCTGGGGTAAATGTATTTGAGTATCGTGCGCTTTCATAGTTTTTATACAAAAATAGCGAAAAAGCTACTTTTTATCTACTTCTATTGAACTGGACTCTCCAAGCTTTTGATTAAATCGTCGAGGGAAAGGGCATCGGCTACGTCATAGTGGCCAATTTTTGTTCTTCTAAGCGAGCTTAGATGTGCTCCAGATTCAAGGGTTTTTCCAAAGTCGTGCGCCAATGAGCGGATATAGGTGCCTTTGCTGCAGCGCACTCGAAAGGATAGCTCAGGGAAGTGGCTGGGGTCAAGAGAAAATTCATTGATATGTATTTTCCGTGGGTGGACTTCCACGGTTTCCCCTTTTCGAGCATGTTCATAAAGCCGTACGCCATCTTTCTTAATGGCAGAAAATAGGGGAGGATATTGCAGTTGTTCTCCTTCAAAGGTTTTACGAGCCACTTCAATGGTTGCTGCGTTAATGTGTTCGGTTGGAAAAGTGGCATCGATGGCAGTTTCCAAATCATAGGAGGGTGTGGTACTTCCCAGTTGAATATGACCTGTATATTCTTTTTCCATTCCTTGGAATTCAGAAATACGTTTGGTCCACTGCCCAACACAAATCAACAGCAGACCCGAGGCAAGGGGATCCAAAGTTCCGGCATGGCCTACTTTGATTTTTTTCAATCCAAAACGTTGCTTGAGATGCCATCGAATTTTATTGACCACCTTAAAAGAGGTCCAATTCAAGGGTTTATCCACCAAAAGCAACTGCCCTTGTAGCCAATCGTCAACGGTTAATTTATATAAAGAGTTCATAGCCTAAAGCGAGAAGTCCAACCAACAAACAGTAGAGTGCGAAGTAGGAGAGTTGACTGCGCTTGACCAAGGCAATCATCCACCGGCAAGCGACTATGCCCGTTATAAAAGCGGCTACAAAACCAATAGTAAGCGGTAAGAAAGCAACTTCCACGGGTGCCGAGTCCATATCCAATATACGTTTGAGCATACTCCCCAGAATGAGTGGAATCACCATCAAAAAAGAAAAACGGGCTGCTTTTTCCCGTTCGATCCCCAATAGGACAGCAGTGGCAATGGTAGCTCCACTTCTAGAAATACCCGGTAGAATAGCAATGGCCTGCGCCATGCCGATTAGGGCTGCATTTTTGGAAGAAAGAGAACGCCCTTCCAAACCTTTTCGATCGGCAATGCGAAGCAGCAGTGCTGTTAGTAGTAAAGCGGTGCCAACGAGCACTAAATTCCCTTCAAAAAGTTGCGCGATTTGATCTTCTAAAAAAAGACCAACCCCTGCAGCTGGAATCATGGAAATCACGATGAAAAGAGCAAATGTCCAGCTTTCATTTTTTTTGAATTCCAAAAGACCTTTGAGAATGGCACCAATATCCTTTCGGAAAACATAAACCGTACTCAAGGCAGTGGCGGTGTGCAATACGATGGTTAGGAGAAGGCCCTCTTGGGGTACGGTGTCACCGAGAAAAACTTTAGCCAATTCCAAATGACCGCTGGAGGAAACAGGTAGAAATTCTGTAAGCCCTTGAATAATCCCTAACAAAAGGGCCGAGAGCCATTCCATTAAGCTTTTGTTTTGGCAAAAATAGAATAGACAGCCATCCCAAATCCGATGAGAACCAAGCTAGGAGCCAAACGGATGCGACGGAAACTGAAAATATCAGGATTGAATACTGAGGGGTCTTCACTGCCTCCTCCTGACATTAGCACAAACCCCAAGGCAATGATCCCCAAAGCAACAAGGAGTAAGCGGTAATTTTTTTTATCAAAAATAAAGGTTTTCTTTTTTTTAGATTCCATAGTAGTAAGGCTTAATAAACAGCGTCGGTCTTTAAGTTCAGGTATAATTGAGTGGCGAAATAGGTGCTAAAATAAGTGATGCTCAATCCTAGTGCCACTACAATTCCAAGAATTATGGCGGGTTCCTCTGGGTGGCGGAGAATTTGCAGTTCTGGAAAACGCTGATCCAATTCCCAAACCACGGCAGCAATTCCTGCACTGGCAATCAATGATGCCGCCAAGCCTAACTGAACATGAGTTCGGATAAACGGACGTCTGATAAATCGTTTGTGTGCGCCTACCAGTTGCATGGTTTTGATGACAAAACGCTTGGAGTGAATCGACAGACGAATGGAGCTGTTGATCAGCAACATGGCTACAACCACAAATAATACGGCGGCAAACAACAGCCAGTAACTGATTTTTTGAATATTGGCATCTAGTAATTCTAGGAGCGGCTGATCATAGATGATCTCGTCCACAAAACTGTTGTTCTCAAAAGAAGCACTGATGTTCTTCACAAAAGAGGGGGTCGCATAGTCCGCATTGAAATAGACATCTACCGAAGCCAAAAGTGGATTATAACCTAAAAACTCCATAAAGTCTTCGCCAATTTCGTTGGTATGAATTTGGGCGGCCTCTTCTTTGGAAACCCAAACAACCTTTTTTGTAGCAGTGTTTAATCGGAGCGTTTTGATCAGCTGCTGAACTTCGATTTCTTTGACTGAATCGTTAATGTATAAGGTTAAGGCAATTTGTTCTTTGAAATGGTCAGCGACCTTTTTGGAGTTCAACAACAAGGCACCTAGAATGCCTACCAGAAATAACACTAGGGAGATACTGATAACCACTGAAAAATAGGTGTTTCTGAGGCGGCGTTTTTGAAACCGGTCTTCTGAGGACTTATGCAATGCTGTTTATTTTGAGTAAAAATAAGAAACAAACCCATACGGGACTACTTTTAGGGCTTTCAAACTTTTTCTTTCAGGGGTAGTGCCGTATTTTTGGGCTCTAAAAAACAAGGTGTGAGTTACGACTTTAAAGCGATTGAAGCCAAATGGCAACAATATTGGGCTAAAAACCTAACCTATAAGGCAGACAACAACAGTACCCAGCCCAAATACTATGTTTTGGATATGTTTCCCTACCCTTCCGGGGCGGGCTTGCATGTAGGGCATCCACTCGGCTATATTGCGAGTGATATTGTTGCACGCTACTATCGGCACAAAGGCTATAATGTACTTCATCCACAAGGCTATGACTCTTTTGGATTGCCTGCAGAACAATATGCCATTCAAACGGGGCAACATCCTGCAAAAACCACCAAAAATAATATCGAACGCTATCGGCAGCAGCTCGATCGCATGGGTTTTTCCTTTGATTGGAGTCGTGAAATCCGAACATCCAACGCCGATTATTACAAATGGACACAGTGGATTTTTCTACTCCTTTTCGACCACTATTATTGTGTCGATACTGACAAGGCACAACCGATTTCACAGCTAATCGACCGTTTCCAAAAGGAGGGTAATAGCCAAGTCGCAGCCATTTGCGATGCTGACACTCCTATTTTTTCGGCCTCCGAATGGCAAGACTATTCCGAAGAACAACAGCAGGAATTGCTTTTGAAATATCGATTGACCTATTTGGCCGAATCCGAAGTAAACTGGTGTCCTGCTTTGGGAACTGTTTTGGCGAACGATGAAATCATTGATGGTGTTTCTGAACGGGGAGGACATTCCGTAACCAAAAAGAGTATGCGGCAATGGAGTATGCGGATTGGTGCCTATGCCGAACGCTTACTTCAAGGGCTTAACACTATTGATTGGCCAGAACCGCTCAAAGAAATGCAGCGCAATTGGATTGGAAAATCTACCGGTGCCAACGTACAGTTTGCCATAGCAGGACATGCGGAACAGATAGAAGTATTTACTACGCGTCCCGACACACTTTTTGGCGTTAGTTTTATGACTTTGGCACCTGAGTTGGAATTGGTACAACAAATCACAACTCCAGAACAGCAAGAGGCTGTGAACGCCTATATTGAAAAAACAAAACAGCGATCGGAACGCGATCGTCAAGCCGATGTAAAATCCATTTCGGGGGTCTTTACGGGGGCTTATGCTTTGCATCCATTTACCCAAGAACGGGTCCCTATTTGGATCGGAGATTATGTTCTTGCGGGCTATGGAACAGGGGCTGTGATGGCTGTTCCTTGTGGCGATCAACGTGATTATAATTTTGCCAAGCATTTTGATCTGCCGATCCCTAATATTTTTGAGGGCATTGACATATCAGAAGCCGCGTATGCAGAAAAGGGAAGTACTTCTTTGTGCGATTCTGATTTTCTAAACGGATTGGCTTATGAGGAGGCACTTCCAAAGGTCATAGAAGCATTAGAAGCCTCTGGAAAAGGAAAAGGAAGTGTTACCTATCGTTTGCGAGATGCTATTTTTTCCCGCCAACGGTATTGGGGAGAACCCATTCCTATTTACTACAAAAACAACCTCCCTTGCCCGTTGACTCTAGAAGATTTGCCCTTAGAGTTACCTGCGGTTGAAAAATACCTTCCCACGCCAGAAGGAAACCCACCCTTGGGGAATGCAACGGAATGGGGCTGGGATGAAAAGGCTCGAAAAGTAGTTGCTGTTTCAGAAATTGATCATCAGACCGTTTTTCCGTTGGAGCTAAACACCATGCCCGGATGGGCGGGTAGTTCTTGGTATTTTTATCGTTATATGGATGCTCAAAACAGCCAAGCCTTTGCTGATAAAAAAGCCGTGGATTATTGGCAAGATGTGGATCTCTATCTTGGGGGAAGCGAACACGCTACTGGCCACTTGTTGTACTCCCGTTTTTGGCAAAAATTCCTTTATGACTTGGGGGAGTTGCCAGTAGATGAGTATGCTAAAAAACTGATCAATCAAGGAATGATTTTGGGGGAATCTGCCATTGCTTATCGCAAACCCGGAACCAATTCCTACGTTTCCAAAGGTCTGGTGGGTGATGCCAAAATGGAAGCCATACGTGTGGATGTCAATTTGGTAAATACCTCCTATGAGCTCGATTTGGACGGTCTGCGTGCATGGCAACCACAGTTTGCCGATGCTGATTTTGAATTGGAAGCAGGTAAGTTTATTGTCGGCACCGAGGTCGAAAAAATGTCCAAATCCAAGTACAATGTCGTTAATCCAGATGCCATTTGCGATCGCTATGGTGCCGACACGCTTCGTATGTATGAAATGTTTTTAGGTCCCTTGGAGCAAGCCAAGCCATGGAATACAGCAGGTATTTCTGGAGTGCACTCTTTTCTAAAAAAACTATGGCGCCTTTTCTTTGAGGACGAAAAACTCCGCCTGTCAGAAGACGAGCCTTCAGCGGCAGCATACAAAAGCTTGCATCAGACAATTAAAAAAATCAATACGGATATTGCTCAGTTTTCCTTCAACACCTGTATCAGTACCTTTATGATTTGTGTCAATGAATTGAGTGCTAAAGGCACCGCATCTCGTAAAATAGTAGAACCTTTGGTGGTGCTTTTGGCTCCATTTGCACCGCATATTGCTGAAGAATTGTGGGAGAAACTGGGACACAAAGAATCAATAACAACTGCTGGGTATCCTATCCATGATGAGAAGTACCTTAAGGAAACAGAAAAAGAATATCCCGTTTCTTTCAATGGGAAAATGCGATTCACCTATTCTTTGTCGTTGGATATGGACAAAGCGGCCATCGAAAAACAGATTTTAGCGGAGCCACAAACGCAAAAGTACTTGGAAGGAAAAACACCCAAAAAGGTAATTGTGGTTCCTGGAAAAATAATCAACATCGTATTGTAATGACGGATTTTCAAATTGAATTACTGGGCTTTGTTGCCGCCTTTTTAACCACTTTTGGTTTTGTTCCACAAGCCATAAAAATTTTCAAATCTAAAGACACTTCGAGTATTTCCTTGAGCATGTATGTGGTATTGTTGTTGGGGGTTTCGCTCTGGCTGGTCTATGGGATTTTGTTGCAACGTCCGGCCATTATTTTGGCAAATTCAGTTTCTATGATCCTCCAATTATGGATCATCATAATAACGTTAAAACACCGTTAATAAACTCTTTCAATTCCTAGTTTCGTAGTATTTTTAAAATAAAAAATAATGTATCTAATCATCGTTCTTGCAACAGCCGGTTTTAGTATGTGGGTAAGTAGCACCTTAAAACGCAAATTCAAAAAATACTCTCAGCAATCCCTCCAGAGTGGTATGTCAGGAAAAGAAATTGCAGAGCAAATGCTAATGGATCATGGCATACGAGATGTAAAAGTGGTTTCTACTTCGGGAATGCTAAGCGATCATTACAATCCCAAAACCAAAACAGTAAACCTGAGTGAAGGCGTCTATTCCCAGCGCAATGCAGCCGCAGCGGCGGTGGCAGCGCATGAATGTGGACATGCAGTACAACACGCCACAGGCTATGAGTGGCTTCAGATGCGATCAACACTGGTGCCCGCTGTTAGTGTCGCCTCCAATCTGTCTATGTGGGTTATTTTTGGGGGATTGGTAGCCATGCAAACCCTAGCTTTTGGGCAAACCATTGCAATGATTGGTGTTGGAATGTTTGGTTTGGGAACCTTGTTTAGTTTCATCACACTACCAGTAGAATACGACGCCAGCAATCGCGCTTTGGCTTGGCTCAAACGCAAACAAATAGTCACCCAGCAGGAATTGGTCGGGGCAGAGGATGCTTTGAAATGGGCGGCACGCACCTATGTAGTGGCTGCTATTGGTTCGCTAGCTACACTGATCTACTTGGCTTTTCGGGTCGCAGGTAATAGCCGCGATTAATATCATAGCTGAATTTGCCGTTGGATCTGTTGGTCTAAGGAAATATAGGTTTCCGTTCGTGAAATTCCCTCAATGGTCTGTACTTTGGTATTCAACACCTGCATTAGGTGTTCGTTGTCTCGACAGAGTATTTTGACTAACACACTCCAGTTTCCAGTAGTATAGTGACATTCAATCACCTCAGGAACTTTTTTCAGCTGGCGTACTGCTTCTTGATTACGCAATGCCTGATCGAGGTAAATCCCAATAAAAGCTAAGGTTTTATAACCCAGCACTTTGGGGTCAATTAATACTTGAGACCCAGCAATCAGTTTAGATTTCTCTAATTTCTTTAGTCGTTGATGGACAGCGGTACCCGATATTCCTACTTCTTTAGCAATACTGTTCACAGGACTTCTAGCATCGGTCATTAGTCGTTTCAAGATCAATTTATCGATGCCGTCTAGTTGTACTTCGTTGTCGGAAATTCTAGCCATGGTATTTGATATGTAAGCTGCAAAGGTACTTTTTCGCGATTAATACAATATATTCGCTAGTAATTATTTAAAAAAACAATGGAAAAAAGCTATTTGATTTCGGGTGCGATATTTATATTGTTGAGTATTATACTGGGTGCTTTTGGGAGCCACGCCCTGCGCCCCATATTGCCGGAATCCTCTTTCTATGGCTATACGGTAGCAACCCATTACCTCGGTTTTCAGGGACTCGGTCTATTGGTGATTGGATTGTTGCAAGTCCACTATGAAATCCCTGCTTTGGTTTATCAGGGATTATTTTGGGGCACTTTGGTTTTTAGCGGAAGCATCCTTCTTCTAACCCTTGGAAAATTGATGGAGTGGAACCTCGGATTTCTTGGACCTATAACACCAATAGGGGGATTGATGTTGATCTTAAGTTGGGGTCTTTTGTTACGCTTTTTTATTCGCTTGCCCTAACAGCAAAAAACTATTTATTTCCATTGATGTATTTCTCAATGGCCATTGTCATTGAGGGTGTCTCTGGGGTGGGTGCTTTGATGTCAACGCGGAGCTTGGCTTGGTCAGCAGCGGCGATAGTGGTGTTGCCGTAAACAGCAATACGCGTATCGTTTTGTTCAAAATCCGGGAAGTTTTTTAAAAGCGATTCGATCCCAGACGGACTGAAGAAAACAAGAATATCGTAATAAACATCACGAAGATCAGACAAATCACTTACTACTGTTTTGTATAACTGCGCTCGTGTCCAGTTGATTTTCATTTTGTCTAACAACTCTGGTAGTGAAGACTTCAAAATATCAGAAGTAGGAAGCAAATAGGTTTCCTTATTATACTTCTTAAAAGTGCTTTCTAAATCTGCAATGGATTTTTCGCCTACATAGATTTTACGCTTTCGATACACAACGTATTTTTGAAGGTAAAAAGCAACTGCTTCGGACTGACAAAAATATTTAGTACTGTCAGGTACTTTATAACGCATTTCTTCGGTCAATCTAAAAAAGTGATCTACGGCGTTTCGACTTGTCAATATGATATTGTCAAAGTTAGAAAAATCAATCTTCTGCTGCCGCACTTCTTTTGCCGTTACACCTTCTACGTGAATGAAGGGGCGAAAATCAATCTTGAGCTTGTGTTTATCCTTTAGCTTCGCGTAGGGTGACTTATCAGATGCTGGCTCAGGTTGTGAGACCAATATTGACTTTACTTTCATGGGTTGTTAGTTTAATTCAAAAGGAATTTACCCGTCCATTTGTAAATCCAAATCCAAGGTGCAATTTTGAAGGTACAAATATACAAAAATATATATATCGAACTTTGAAAACTAGGCTTTGTAAGCGACACATAATGGACGCTTTGAATAAATAAATTTCCGACAAGGAATAACCCAAAACCTATCCATAAAAACAGAGTTGGATTCTCCATGGGTGAAAAGTAATACAGAAGGCTTATGCAATACAAGACAAGAGCTAAGTAACCGTAACTGGATACGCCTTTAAAAACGAGCAATTTCGAAATAGTTTGTAATTCAAAGAGCCATGCAATCAGATGGAGTGAAAAATAGCGGAGCAAACTAACGGCAATGAGGATGCCTAGACTTGATAAGAAAACAGTGGGGCTGTGTTCTGCTGCAAAATAATGACTCCACAGAAAGGTTGCAAGGAGACTGAGCGTGATCATTAAAAAAACATAAATCCCCAATTGAAAGGGTCGCCAAAGAGACAGATCTCGTTCCTTTCCGAAAATCCGTAAGTAACTGGTGAAATCAAAAAGACGAATGAAATAGGTCGCTTCGTATTTGTAGCTGCGGTAGAGTAGACTCAGCAGTGCAAACTGCAAAAAGAATACAGCTAAAACCCAATTTTCAATTGTTGCGACACGACTAATCCACATGTGGCAAAAATACAAGTTTATTAAAATCAATGCGTGATTCCACTTTTATTTTGGGTGGAACTGGTTACTTTTGAAATAATGAATCGCCATATAATTGTCATACCTACCTACAACGAAGTAGAAAATATCGCTGAAATCATTCATGAAATATTTTCACTTCCATTGCCGTTTTCTGTTTTGGTAGTAGATGACAATTCACCCGATGGAACTGCCCAAGCGGTTCAACAACTTCAATCACAGTATTCTGACCGTTTGTTTTTGGAACAACGACTCAAAAAAGAAGGCTTAGGACCTGCGTATTTGCATGGCTTTTGCTGGGCTTTGCCTCAGGGTTTTGAATATGTAATTCAGATGGATGCTGATTTTTCTCACGACCCAGAAGCTTTGGCGTCGTTTGTAGCCAGCTTTGAAAAAGGTTCGGATGTGGTGGTGGGCTCTCGCTACTCTGATGGGGTGACGGTTGTCAATTGGCCCATCAGTCGTATTTTACTTTCATATTTCGCTTCGCAGTTTGTGCAGCTGATTACGCGAATGCCTATCAAAGATCCCACAGCAGGTTATGTAGGATACCGAAAAACAGTTTTGAAATCCTTAGATCTCGGAGCCGTCCGTTATGTGGGCTATGCTTATCAAATTGAAATGAAATACAAGGCCTGGAAAAAAGGCTTTAAGCTGACGGAAATCCCCATCGTTTTTAAGAATAGAGTCAAGGGGCATTCAAAAATGAGTGGTCAAATTATTTGGGAAGCCTTTTTTGGGGTTCTATTTTTACCGCTACAAAATTTATTTAGAAAAAAATGAAGCGAACGCTGATACAACAAGCAACGGTAATCAATGAGGGGAAGTCCCAAGTGCTGGATGTGGCTCTTGAAGGAGAGCGAATTGTGGCCATTGCACCAAGGATTAGCCCTGCGGTGGGCGACCATTGTATAGATGCCCAAGGGCTTCATTTATTACCCGGTTTGATTGATGATCAAGTTCATTTTCGAGAACCAGGATTGACGCACAAGGCCGACATTGCCAGCGAATCGCAAGCAGCCATTGCGGGCGGGATCACTTCCTTTATTGAGATGCCCAATACCCAACCACAAACCACAACAATCGAGGAGTTGGAAGCCAAGTTTGACACAGCCTCCCAAAAAGCAGCAGCCAATTATTCCTTTATGTTTGGGGGCACCAATGACAATCTGGACGAAATCTTGAAATTGGATCAGAAGGCTGTGGCAGGATTAAAACTTTTTTTAGGCTCCTCTACAGGGAATATGTTGGTCGATTCACCAGAAATATTAGAAAAAATATTTTCCAGTACGGATTTGGTCATATCGGTTCACTGTGAAGATGAGCAAACCATTCGCGCCAATACTGAAAAATACGTGAATCAATACGGTGACGACATTCCGGTGGAACTACACCCGATCATTCGAAGTGAAGAGGCTTGTTATTTGTCTTCTTCAAAGGCGATTGCGTTGGCCAAAAAAACAGGAGCACGTTTGCATGTTTTTCATCTATCCACCGTCAAGGAAACGGAATTGTTTGATTCTTCCATTCCGTTGGAGGAAAAGAAAATTACAGCGGAAGTCTGTGTGCATCATCTTTGGTTTTCAGACAAAGACTATGCGGATAAAAAAACACTCATCAAATGGAATCCAGCAGTCAAAACCCAAGCCGATCAAGACGGCTTGTGGGCGGCACTCAATGACGACCGGATTGATGTATTGGCGACAGATCATGCGCCCCATACTTGGGATGAAAAACAAAATCCATACACCAAAGCTCCTTCGGGGGGGCCTTTGGTACAGCATGCGCTTTTAGCCCTTCTCACCGCCTCTAAAAACGAAAAAATAAGCTTGGAACGCTTGGTGCAAAAGGCTTGTCACAACCCTGCAATCTTATTTGACATCAAAGAACGAGGCTACATCAGGCCGGGCTACTATGCGGATTTGGTATTGGTTGATCTTAAAAAGCCTTGCACGGTTACACCAGAGTCTATTTTGTACAAATGCGGCTGGTCACCCTTTGAGGGAACCACTTTTGCTGCTAGCATTCATAGTACCTTTGTCAACGGAACCCTCGCCTATGCCGATGGAAAAATTCAAGCGACTCAGGCGGGACAACGATTAACATTTGACCGATGAGAAAATATTTAGTGCTTCTCTGTTTTGTGATACTAGCGATACCCGCATGCTCGTTGGGTTTTAGTGAAAAACCTAAGGACTTAATCAAAGAAGATACTATGGTTGCCATTCAAATGGATCTCAGTTTGATAGAAGTATTGCAAAAAAGGTATCCTGGAGAGGTAATTGCTGATTCCATTCTGGGAATGCCCTATATATACGCGAAATATTCCGTTGATTCCCTTCAATTGGCAGCATCGGAAACCTATTATGCCAAAAACCCCAAACAATACGCTCGAATTTATTCGCGTGTAAAAATCGCTTTGGATCAAAAGATTGATAGTATCAGTCGGGTGATACAAAAAATAGACAAAAAGGAATAAATCTCCTGTTTTACTCTTTAGTCAGGTAGCCTTTCAAGCGTTCGGAAAGTTTGGAGTAGTGAAAGTCTTTTATTTGGTGAGTACTTTTAGTGTTTTCATAATGACTCCTTTCGGTCAAACTGTTGATAAGAGCAGGGTTTAATTTTCTTTTTTTACCCAAAAAACCAAGTAGCTGTTCTAGTCGATAAACGATTCGGAGCTGTTTTTTAGACAGTCGAAAGGGTTTAAAAGACTTGTTTTTGAGGTGACATATCTGTTTTAGTAATTCTTCATAGCTCCAATTATCGGAGACCAACACAAAGCGCTCCCGATGGATTTTTTGCTCATAAGCCAAACGGATAGCTTTTACGACATCCTCTACAGCTACAAAACCAGTGCCCCCACTTGTCAGCCACTGGGGTTCTTTTTTTTGTTGAGCAAGCAACTGTGCCAAGGGGCTATTGGGAGCACCACTGCCGAGAATCACACCTGGATTAAAGAGGCAGCCTTTCAAACCTTCTTCAAAACCGCGCCAAACTTCAAGCTCGGCGAGGTATTTGGAATACCCGTAGGCAGAATACAGGGCTTCGTCGTTCCAAGTACTTTCCTCATTTAGCGGTAGATGATCCATACCAGCACCCAAGGCCGCAATAGAACTTACATGTCCAAACCATTCAATTTTGTTTTTGAGAGCCCAATCGACAAGCTGGGCTGTTCCTCCTGCATTGATCTCGATCATTTTGGATTCATCTCCAGCGTATAGCGAAACGAAAGCTGCGGCATGGATTAGGTGGGTAACTTTTTCAAAAACCATTTCTAGGGAACTCCATTGAGTTAGATCGGCTTGATACCATTCAATGGCTTTTATCTGATGGAGTGCTTCTGGTGCCTGTTGTTCAAGGAATTGTAGGGTTTCTACTTTTCGGGAAGGAGTCTTATAGAGTGCAATAAGTGGGATGTTGGAGGGTAGAAATTCTTTGAGTAAATACCGACCGACAAATCCAGTGGCTCCAGATATCAATAGCATGCGTAAAACTAAGGAATTTAAACGGCTGTTTTTTCTTTGCTTTTAGAAATCTATCTTTGCTGCTCAAAGAACCATTATGCCAAAGAATTTTGTAGAAGAACTACGTTGGAGAGGACTCATCCATGATATCATGCCCGACACCGAAGCCTATTTAAACGAGAACTCAATAGCGGGTTATATTGGGTTTGATCCCACAGCCGATTCTTTGCATATTGGGAGTCTTGTTCAGATCCTAATCCTCATGCATTTTCAACAAGCAGGGCACCGTCCCATTGTTTTGGTAGGAGGGGCTACAGGAATGATTGGGGATCCTTCTGGCAAGTCAGACGAACGCAATTTATTAGATGCTGAAACTCTCCAGAAAAACTGTGATGGAATTCAAAACCAACTAGCAAGCTTTTTGGATTTTGACGCGAGTACACCAAACGCAGCTGTTTTGGTCAACAATTACGATTGGATGAAAGATTTCAGTCTGATTGATTTTTCTCGAGACGTGGGGAAACATATCTCAGTCAATTATATGATGGCCAAGGATTCTGTTAAGAAGCGTCTAGGATCCGAATCTAAGGTAGGGATGTCTTTTACAGAATTCACCTATCAATTGCTTCAGGGCTATGACTTTTTACACCTTTATGAAACACTGGACTGTAAACTCCAAATGGGAGGGAGCGATCAATGGGGAAATATCACCACCGGAACCGAACTGGTACGCCGTAAAGCAGGGGGGAAAGCGTTTGCGATTACCTGTCCGTTAATTACTAAAGCCGACGGGACAAAGTTCGGAAAAACCGAAGGGGGAAATATTTGGCTGGATAAAAAACGAACCTCACCCTACAAGTTCTATCAGTATTGGCTCAATGCTTCTGATGTCGATGCAGAAAATTATATTAAAATCTTCACTTTTTTTAAGCAAGAAGAGATAGATAAACGCATTAAAGAACATCAAGAAGCCCCTCACTTACGATTGTTGCAGAAAGAACTGGCAGCAGCAGTAACCACTTTAGTTCACGGTTCTGAAGAACTCGAAAAGGTACTTAAGGCTTCAGCCATTCTATTTGGAAAGTCCACTGAGGAGGATCTCAAAACACTTGATGCGCAAACCTTTTTAGACGTTTTCGAAGGGGTGCCTCAAGCCAGTGTCAGTGCGGCTAGTATTGCTGAGGGCTTGGATATGATTGCCGCTTTGGCTGCTGAAACAAATTTTCTTGCTTCCAATGGAGAAGCCCGACGAGCACTCAAAGAAAATTCAATTTCCGTAAACAAAAAGAAGGTTACAGAAGCCTATCAAATAGGAAACACCGATCGTATTGCCGATCGCTATGTGCTGCTCCAGCGTGGAAAGAAAAATTATTTTATTCTTACGATTGACTAGCGTCTCCAGCCATTAAATTACAGCCTCGAATTTCGGCAGTGTCAAATCGCCCTAAAACTTCAAAACGTTTGTTGTCGTGTTTTTTTCCTAAGTCTTGAGTAGCTAAAAAAGCACAACTGTTTTGATTGGCTAAATCAATAACATTGATTCCGCCGATTTGCCCTAATGCTAGATTGTAAAAAGGATCCGTAGTGTCTCGAATGCTTATATCCATCCAAGATGGAGCTGAAAAAAGCCCCTCTTTCTGCGCATAGGCTTGGGAAAGCATTTCCGTCATTCCGTATTCGGAGTGAATGCTGGAGGTGCCAAATGTCTTTTGGAGTTCTCGATGCAGCTCACTGCGGACAAGTTCTTTTTTTCGCCCTTTCATGCCCCCTGTTTCCATCACGGTGGTATGGTGGAGTTGTTGGGGGAAGCGACTTCCAAAATCCAACAAAGCAAAGGATACACCGATCAACAGTGTTTTTTGCCCTTGAGCTTCCAGATGGTGCAATTGCTCTGCTAGGGCTTCCCATTCGTTCAGATAAAAACCGCTTTCTTTTTTCCCACTTTTTGCAATCATGTCAGAAACCATATAGACCAAAGATGCATCTTGTCGTTCTAGATAGGATGGTAATAAGGCGAGGACTACAAAATCTTCAATGGCGCCATAATCGTTGGCAAAAGCTTTCCGAAAGCTCCATTCGTAGAGATTCAAATCCGAAACAAAATGTTGGGCAGGCGTACTTGCGGTGGTGCCACTAGATCGAAATACGGTTTGTATGGGTTCGTTTCCAGTGATAACCGTACGTGATTTAAACAACGAAACGGGTAAATAGGGGAGTTTTTTTAGGCAGTTGACACTACTCGGATTTCGGTTGATCAAATCGCAATAGGAACGGTAAACATCACAATGCTCGTATTGATATTGGAAGGTGTGGAAGACGGCTTTTTCGAAAGCAGTTTCCGAATCAATGGCTTGCAGATCCGCGGGAGTGAGGGCTTGCATTTAAGGAATAACCAGTCGTTGAACGCCCGTTTTTTCATCTTGGGTGACGCGAATCAGGTAGATGCCTGTGTTCAAATACGACAAATCAAATGTGTTTTCTTGGGTATAGGCTTGGAAAACGGTTTCACCCATTACATTGTATAGTATTACCTCTTTGGGTGACGGACTCGAACATTGAATATAAAGCGGTCCTTGATTCAAGGGGTTGGGGTAAATAGTGAACTGGAGCGCTGGGGCTTTGGTTGTTTCCAACAAAGGCGGTTCAGGCGATTGCGCATGGAGAGAGTTGACAATCCAACAGCAGCTAATAATGAAAAGAAGGAAGGGGGCTCGTTTCATAATTCGTAATTCCCTAACAAATTTACTATTATTTTTCACTGTCTTAAACTAAAAAATGGATAACTTAAAGTTAAGGTAATATGCATTTGCTAAATTTGAAGAGTAAACAACGTATCATTCCGTTTTGGAGCACCCCTTTTCGAGAACAATAAAATCCTCCAAAAAAAAAGATTTCAACGCTAGGCACCTATGAGAAAAAGTGATTTAAAAATTTTATTGGTTGATGACGAACCGGACATTCGTGAGATTATTGGATTCAATCTATCAAACGAGGGGTACCAGATTCATGAGGCGAAGGATGGAGAAATTGCGGTTAAAAAAGCCGAAGAAATTATTCCACATCTAATCATCATGGATATTATGATGCCCAATCTGGATGGCATTTCTGCTTGTGAGCAAATTCGTCGAAATCCCAAGCTCCAAGCAACAGTTATTATGTTTTTGAGTGCTCGAGGCGAGGATTTTTCCTACGTTGCGGCCTTCGATGCTGGAGCCGATGACTATGTCACCAAGCCCATCAAACCCAAAGTGTTAATTTCCAAAGTAAAAGGGCTTTTGCGACGTTTTAAAAATGCGGAGTCCACACCCTCAATCATTGACTTGGGAGATTTGGTGATTGATCGGGAAGAGTACGCCGTCACTTTAAAAGGAAATTCGTTTTCCCTGCCTCGCAAGGAGTTTGAACTCCTATATTTACTAGCTTCCCGCCCTGGAAAAGTTCACAAACGAGAAAAGATCATGGAAAAAATATGGGGTAGTGACGTTGTGGTTGGCGATCGCACTATTGATGTTCATATTCGAAAGCTTCGCGAAAAAGTCGGTGATCAATATTTTAAAACAGTCAAGGGAGTAGGCTACAAATTTGAAAACCATTAATTACCGTCTATTGCCTGTCTTTAAGAATTATCGGATTGCCTTTCAAATATCCTTTGCTGTTAGTGCTGTGGTATTGGTTTTGTTATATGTTGCACTCCTCTTGACAGGATTGATTAGTATTTCATTTGTATATCATTTGGGAGTTTTGTTGATTTCTGTTTTGGTGGGCTTTTTTTGCTTTTTTCTTATTTACTACCGTATTGAAAAGTTTATCTCAAATCGGGTTAAGGAGATTTACAAAAACCTTTCTCCAACCGACTACCCCCAGTTTGAAAAAGCCATGGCTTCCGATGTGACGGCCATTACGCAAAGTCTTCAGAAATTTGCCACGGATCAAAAACTTGAAATAGAACTCCTCAAGGAACGTGAAAATTATCGCAAGGAATTTATTGGGAATATTTCCCATGAACTAAAAACCCCTCTTTTCACTATCCAAGGGTATATTCTGACCCTTTTGGATGGCGGTGTCAAGGACAAAAAAATCCGAAAAAAATACCTCAATCGGGCAGCCAAAGGAGTGGAACGTTTAATTTTTATTATTCGCGATCTGGATTTGATCACCCAGTTTGAAGCGGGGATACAAAACCTTGAAATCAAGCGTTTTAATTTGGTGGACTTGGTGAATAATGTATTTGAATTGCTTGAAATGCAAGCTGCAAAATACAATATTACCTTACAATTTGACACCCAATATTCCGCCCCCATATGGGTTTCAGCCGATGAGGAACGAATCATGCAAGTGATCACCAATTTGATAGTAAATTCACTGAAGTATGGCGTTAAAAACGGTCTGACCGAAGTGGGATTTACCTTGGTAAACGATCAAAAAGTGATTGTCTCGGTGCGAGACAATGGAGAAGGAATAGATGAAGATCATTTGCCGCGACTCTTCGAGCGTTTTTACCGAATTGACAAATCTGGGAATCGCAAACAGGGAGGGTCTGGTTTGGGGCTTTCTATTGTGAAGCATATCATTGAAGCGCATCAAGAAAAAATCTATGTAAAAAGTACGCCGGGTGTGGGTTCGGAGTTCTCCTTTTCACTTCAGGTGGAAGCCGAATAAAGTCCTTCCTAGCTTCAATCCGAATTCGTAGTTTTGCCCCATGGGCAGTAAAAACAAACTCAAACGCTTCCGTGAGAATGAAACCTTCTCACACGTTATTCAACCGAGTCGAGAAACGCTCGAAAAAGACCAGTTTGAATGGAAAGGTCTTTGGGCTTCCTTTTTTAAAAACGATCATCCCATCGTCTTGGAGTTGGGATGCGGTAAAGGGGAATATACCGTTCACTTGGCAGAAAAATACCCTGATAAAAATTTTATTGGGATTGATATCAAAGGAGCTCGTTTTTGGCGAGGGGCAAAAACCATTCAGCAAAATAGCATTCCAAATGCCGCTTTTATTCGGGCGCAAATAGAATTGATCAACCAATTGTTTGCAGCGGGGGAGGTCAGCGAAATCTGGATTACATTTCCCGATCCACAGATCAAGTTCAAACGTACCAAACACCGGTTGACCAATCCCCAGATGCTTGATCGTTACAAAAAAGTGCTAGTGCCACAAGGGGTGATTCATCTAAAAACAGATAGTGAATTCTTACACGGATATACCCTTGGAATTCTAAACGATTCGGCCTACTCGATTGACTATGCTCATCACGATATCTATGATAATCCTCACGCACCAGAAGAAGCTACGGCTGTTCAGACCTTCTATGAACAGATTTTTTTAACGGAGAATAAAGCCATTACCTACCTAAAGTTCCACCATACATGAAGCATCAACCCCAAACGTTGAACTTTTTTCAGCAAGTCTATACGGTTGTTCGTCAAATTCCCGAAGGGAGGGTGAGTACCTATGGCGCCATTGGGCGCTATTTAGGAGCTCCCCAAAGTGCTCGGATGGTGGGTTGGGCAATGAATGCAGCGCATCAGGACCCCAGTATTCCTGCTCAACGTGTGGTGAATCGCTCGGGATTGCTTACGGGCAAACACCACTTTCCAGGTTCACAATTGATGCAGCAGTTATTAGAAAATGAAGGGGTGAAGGTCTTGAACGATCAAGTTCAAAATTTTAAAGAAATCCTTTGGGATCCGTCGGAGCATTTGCCTTTGTGGGAAAACCCGCTTTAGGCTTTTCTATCTCCTTTTCCCAGCCTATATTTGTCAGCAATTGCAAGGCTATGAAAATCACGAAAGAGCAAGTAAAACAAGCACTTGAAACAATAAGCGCACCGGGCGAAGGCGGCAATCTGATCGAGAGTGGGGCCGTAACCAATATTCAAATTTTTGGCGATGAAATTGATTTGAATATCGAATTGGCCAATCCTAGCCTTCAAGCGCGTAAAAAAGTGGAAGTTTCCATACTCAAAACCCTGCATGAGCAGGTGTATGAAAAAGCAAAAATCAACATCAATGTAGCCGTAAAAAAAGCCCCTGTTCAGGAGCCCATCAAGGGGCAGCCGGTTCCGGGAATTGATTCAATTATTGCGATTTCATCCGGTAAAGGCGGCGTAGGCAAATCAACTGTCACAGCCAATTTGGCCGTTTCCCTAGCCCAGATGGGGTGTAAGGTTGGCATTTTGGACGCAGATATTTATGGCCCCTCCATTCCCATGATGTTTGACATGGAAGGAGCCAGACCGCTATCGATTCAAGTGGATGGAGCCTCTAAAATGGAACCTATAGAGAACTATGGGGTAAAAGTACTGTCCATTGGATTTTTTACCAAGCCAGAACAAGCAGTCATCTGGCGTGGTCCCATGGCAACCAAAGCACTCAATCAATTGATTTTTGATGCCGCTTGGGGGGAATTAGATTTCTTATTGATAGATCTCCCTCCAGGTACGGGTGATATTCATTTGAGTATCGTTCAGGCCCTTCCGCTCAACGGAGCGGTGGTGGTCAGTACACCCCAAAGTGTTGCTTTGGCAGACGCCCGTAAAGGAATTGCGATGTTCCAACAAGACAATATCAATGTACCTATTTTGGGTGTTGTTGAAAACATGGCCTATTTTACTCCAGCAGAGCTTCCCGACCATAAATATTATATCTTTGGCGAGCGCGGTGCTGAGTATCTTGCTGCGGACAAGGATGTTCCCTTTTTGGGAGCCTTACCCCTGATACAAAGTGTTCGCGAAGCAGCCGATGTAGGAAGACCTGCTGCGTTGCAAGAAAATACTGCCGTACGGGAAACAATCGATCAAACGGCACGTAATATGGTAGAGGAACTCATTCGAAGAAACGATAACCTTCCCCCAACCAAAGTGGTGGAGATAACCAATATGGTGGGATGTAGTGCTGTAAAAAAATAAAACGATGACAGGTACTGAATTAGAAGAAACGGTTTTAACGGCGTTGGACGAAATCCGACCCTTTTTGGCCTCCGATGGGGGAGATATTTCCCTAGTAGGCATCGAAAACGACGAAGTAGTGAAGGTTCAGCTTCACGGAGCTTGTGTAGCCTGCTCTGTCAATCAAATGACAATGAAAACAGGTGTTGAAATGACCATCAAAAAGCATGCACCTCAGATTCAAGAGGTGATCAGTGTAGAAGCTTCCTAAATCTAATACCATTATTTCTTGGACATCACAATTACACTTATCGATCGTGAAGGTACTGAGCATCAACTATTAGCGCCAACGGATATGGCAATGAATCTGATGGAAGTCTGCAAAGCCCACGAATTGCCTGTAGAGGGAACCTGTGGCGGAATGGCACTCTGTGCCTCCTGTCAATGCTATGTAGAATCAGAGCATCCACTGCCTGAGATGTCGGAGGATGAAGAAGCTATGTTGGCCGAAGCCTTTCATGTTAAGGACAACAGTCGACTGGCCTGTCAAATCCCTATTAGACCGGAATTGGAGGGACTTCGAGTAGTGCTGGCGCCAGAAGAATAGTGCACGAGTGCAGACAATTAAAAAAATGCTTAGAGTTATGGGAACAAGTATGTCAAAAGGGATGCTAGGAATTGTATTAACTTTAATACTAATGAATTGTACAGACGATTATATTCCTGAAGTAATTGGTCATCGCGGTGCGCGGGGGCATATCGCTGAAAACACATTGCCCTCTATACAGAAAGCCATGGCACTGGGAGTGGATGGTATTGAAATCGATATTTTCCGCTGTGCCACAGGAGAATTGGTTGTCTTTCACGACGACACTTTGGACTTACTCACCGATGCTGAAGGGTATATCGAACAATTTCCTTTGGACAGCCTTCGGAAAATTAATGTATTGGGAGGCTATCAGATACCTACCTTAAAGGAAGTATTGGAGTTGATCGATGGGCAGGTACGACTCAATATTGAACTCAAAGGAAGTCAAACCGCGTTGTTGACCAACGAGCTTTTGCAAAATTATTTTAGCATAGAAGAAAGTGGTTGGGCTCCCGAGAAAGTGTTTGTTTCTAGTTTTGATTGGAAAGAACTCGAATTGTTTTATTCCGTTAATCAAACTGTTCCGATCGCCATTTTAACTGAGGACGACCCATTGGATGCAATTCCGGTAGCGCAGCAGTTAAAAGCCTTCGCTATCAATCCTGATTACGAAACTTTGACCGCTAAAAATGCCAAAAAAATTCAAGATGCTGGATTTGCGTTGTACCCATGGACAGTCAATGAACCAGCCGCTATTCAACAAATGAAAACGCTCCGAGTAAAGGGTATAATTACCGATTATCCAGAGCGTATCAATGCCTTGAAAAAGCCTTAGTGGTGAATAAATTATTCACGCATCAATCGGAAACTCCAAGCGATAATCAAGCCGGTTAATCCATAAAAGACAACACTCCAAGCAGCATCTACAAGATGCACATTCAAAGTGTGCATTTCATAGGTTCCATACGATACGATTCCGGCACCGAAACCTAAAAAAAGCCCGATCCATGCCCCAAATTGAAAGCCCTCAAAAATCGAGCTTTCGTCATGGGTCCAGCGGCGAAACAAATTGGCAAGGACAAAGGCTTCGATAACACACCCTAAGGCTATGGCAGCCATATCCATTCGTTCGGGAATGTCTATAAGAGTGTTACTACTAAAAAAATCCACAGCTACCATGCCATAAAAAATCCAACCGAGGAAATAAAGTGTAAGGCCTCCCAGAAGAGTGGCCAGTAAGGTTTGTTTTGAAAACATAAGTGATAAAATTTAAGGTGCCATTAATTTACAAAAAATCCAGCAGCTTCAAGAACAGAGGTTTTTCTTCAAAACTATTCACAAAACAATATCTTTGTCCCCATGAATACATCCTTTCATTGCCCGCCTGTTGCAGAACTACCCACTGGAGAGCAGCGATGGCAAGCACCGAGTAATATTGCTTTGGTAAAGTACTGGGGAAAATACGGTATGCAATTGCCCAAAAACCCTTCTTTGAGTTTTACGCTTCAAACCAGTCTAACCACCACCACAGTTGCCTATCAGCCGGCTAAGAAAAAAGCAAAAGGAGTGTCGTTTGAATTTCTTTTTGAAGGGCTGGCGCGCCCGGAATTTCACCCAAAACTGGATGCTTTTTTTGATCGGATTTTACCGTATCAACCTTTTTTAGAGGATTTATCCCTTTCGATTTCAAGCACCAACTCTTTTCCTCACAGCAGTGGAATTGCCAGTTCTGCTGCGGCCTATGCAGCACTTTCTGCTGCTTTGGTGGCTATTGAGGAATCGCTTTTCCCAGGCAAAGAACATTTGTATTGGGATCAAAAGCGGTCTTTTTTAGCGCGTTTGGGATCTGGAAGTGCCGCACGAAGCTTGCAAGGGCCGATGATGCTTTGGGGAGAACACGCAGCATTTGACGGGAGCTCTAACGATTATGCCATTCCTTTTGAGGACGGATTGAATCCGATTTTTCAAGACTATCAGGATTGTATATTGTTGGTGGACAAGGGACAAAAAAAGGTAAGCAGTACCCTAGGGCACGGACTAATGGAAGGGCATCCTTATGCAGTGGCACGTTTTGAGCAGGCCCATCGACATACACAGGAATTAGCCAACGCCCTTCAGTCGGGAGATCTTGAAGCGTTTATTCGAATCACAGAATCTGAAGCTTTGACGCTTCACGCAATGATGCAGACCTCGCAACCTTATTTTATCTTGATGCGTCCCAATACCTTACACATCATCGAAGCCCTTTGGGCGTATCGTCAGGATACACAAATCCCCCTTTGTTTTACCCTAGATGCTGGGGCCAATGTTCACTTGCTTTATCCCAAACAATATGCGGATAAAATCCTATCCTTTGTCAAGGATCAATTGCTAACCTATTGCCAAGCAGGAGAGTATCTGTTGGATTCCGTTGGTCAGGGGGCAAAAAAACTGTAATTTAACCATCGCTATGAAAGGACCTTTATTTTACGCTAAAATCTTACTTTTTGGAGAGTATGGCATTATCAAAAATTCCAAAGGGCTCTCCATCCCTTACAATCATTATAAGGGAGGATTGCAGATTCCAGAATCCCCCACCGCTGCGCAGCTCGAATCGCATCAACACCTAGTTGCCTTTGCAGACCATCTGAAGACTTTAGATCCTTCTTTGGTGACTTTTGATTGGACTCGTTTTGATGCAGACTTGGCTCAAAAAATGGTTTTTGAAAGCAGTATTCCACAAGGCTATGGTGTTGGTAGTAGTGGTGCTTTAGTGGCTTCAATTTACGAGCAGTATGCCTTGAATCGTATTACGGTTTTAGAGAATTTGACCCCAGAGAAACTACAACAGTTAAAAACGATTTTCTCAGCGATGGAATCCTTTTTTCATGGAAAATCCTCGGGTCTTGATCCTTTAAACAGTTATCTGAGTATTCCGATTTTAATTTCTTCTTCTCAACAAATAGAAACAACGGGCCTTCCTTCTCAAAACCCCAAAGGCAAGGGAGCTGTGTTTTTATTGGATAGTGGGCAGACAGGTGAAACGGCTCCTATGGTTGCCATTTTTATTGAAAACATGAAGCAAGAACCGTTTAGCAAAATGATGAAAGAGCAATTCATTAAATACACTGATAATTGTGTGGATGCTTTTCTTAAAGGGAATTTTAAGAGTCTTTACCGTGAAGTGAAGCAATTGTCTTCTTTGGTATTACAAAACTTCAGCCCTATGATTCCAAAACAATTTGTGAGTCTGTGGCAAAAAGGAATTGAAACGAACAGTTACTACCTCAAACTCTGCGGATCTGGGGGTGGGGGCTATATTCTTGGCTTTACTGAGGATTTCGAAAAAGCCCAAAAAGAGCTCAAAGATTACTCCTTGCAAGTTGTTTACAATTTCTAAACCATGACGGGTCCACAATTCCGGCAGCGTTTTTGGATCAAACTTTTAGGAGCTTTTAGTCTCGTGCGGGGGACAAATATTTTGGTCTTAGCACTAACCCAATATCTAATTGCATATTACATTATTGCTCCGAATGTATCCCTTCAAACCGTCTTGTTTGACGGAAAGCTTTTCTGTTTGGTTTTGGCTTCTTCTCTGATTGCCTCAGCGGGCTATATCATCAACAATTTTTTTGATGCTGCTAAAGATCAGATCAATCGCCCAAAACAATTTCTATTGCGGCATCTGCTTTCCCAACAAGAACAGCTCACCTTGTTCTTCTTACTCAATCTAGCTGCGGTTATCCTAGCTGCGGCAGTATCTTTCAAGGCAGTTCTCTTTTTCGGGGTGTACAGTTTGGCCATCTATGGGTATAGCGTATTCCTGAAACGTTTGTATTGGATTAGCAATTGGGCCGCTGCTTTTCTGATTCTTTTACCCTTTTATGTTATTGCCCAGTATTACAACAATCAAGATCCGGTGCTTTACAGTTTTGCGACTTATTTGTATTTGCTATTATTGAGTCGGGATTTGATTAAGGATTTAGAAAATTTTAAGGGTGATTTTGCACAACGCTATCAAACTCTTCCCATCGTATTTGGACAGCGGGCAACAAAAGTTATTATTAGTATTGTACTGTTATTGGAAATGTTACCCTTGTTTTTCCTGATGGAGCAACCCTTGGGAAAGCTTCGGTATTATTTCTATCTGTCCTATCCAAGTTTACTCCTGTTGCTGGTCTTTTTGTGGGTGGTCTCCACCCAAAAGGCGTATCTTTGGCTGCACAACGTCATCAAGGGTATAATTTTCTTGGGCGTGTTAAGCATTTACTGGATTAACAAATGAGACCCAAAAAACCTTTTAAGAAATTTACTTCGCGTTCCGAACCCCCTGCCAAAAGAGCAACTGCTGAGGCCAGTGGCACGCGATTGAATAAATTATTAGCCAATGCCGGGATTTGCTCACGTCGTGAGGCCGATGAACTCATTGCCATGGGAATGGTAGAAGTCAATGGCAAGGTAGTGGTTGAAATGGGCTACAAAGTCCAAGCCAAAGATGAGGTGCGTTATGATGGCCAACGTATTTTAGGTCAAAAGCCAATTTATTTGCTAATGAACAAGCCGAAGGGTTTTGTGGCGACTTCCCAAGGAGGGGGTGTCAAAAAATCAGTTCAGGATTTGATTCAAAGCGCGGCTCCTTTCAAAGTTCCTCCTATGGGTGATATGGGAAGACCAATGACAGGGCTTCTTTTTTTTACGAATGACAGTAAACTGCGTGCCAAACTCAATCATTCCAAAAAGGGAATTGAAATGGTGTATCAATTGGTATTGGATAAGTCCATAAAAGCGGAAGATTTTAAGAAGCTACAGCAGCCCCACACGATTTTTGGAGAAACCCTCAGTTTTTCCAAACTGGCACATGTGCAAGGAGGAACCAAGCGCGAATTAGGGATCGAAGCGGTCAATCTTAGTCCTGGTGCCCTACGCAAAATCGTTGAGCAGCACGGATATAAGGTTCAGCAACTAGACCGAGTGATTTGGGCGGGACTGACCAAAAAAGACTTACCTCGTGGACGCTGGCGTCATCTCAATATGCAAGAGATCAATAATTTACAGATGCTCTAAATCGCTTTTTGACAAAAACCTCATAAAGCAAGAGCCCATAAACGGGAAGATACTCCACCCAGACCAGCCACCACGGTTCCACAACGGCAGGTGTTGCATAGGCAACATAACTCAACAATACGGTATAAGACCATACCAGCGCATAACGATAGGGAGTCAAAACACTTAAAAAAACCAGGTGAATCAAATACCACGGGTGAACTGTTGTGCTCAGCATGTAGTAGATACTCAATAACCCTAAGGCAAGCGACCATTTTTGGGAGTTGTTTTTGCCTTGCGGCCAAAAGGGAAATAAAAGAGCCAATCCAGCAATGATCCAAGGCGTGACCCTTCCCAGCTTTCGAATGATATTATAACCGGTCTGTTGGTAGCCCCATTCACGAATCGCATAATAAATACTGGCGTTGAATTCAAAATTAGAAAACCAAAGTTGTAAACTCTGCTGGTAATGATCCCACCATTCCGGGCCCATATAGGGAATCCAAAACAGCAGACTAAAAAGCAAGCCATAGCCTAGGAGATGCCCCCGCTCTTTCCAGTTCAACGAAGGTAGCAGAAGGGGAAGCCATAGCAAAGGCAGTAATTTGAGGGCAACGCCTGTGGCAAAAAAAAGACCACTGAACGACCATCGCTTTTGAGTGTAAAACCAAATACCCCATGCGGTTGCAGCGAGCATCAATCCCTCACCATGTAAATTGCCCACCCCTTCTATCACAAGGAGTGGATTTAAGAAGTATAAAAAAGCGGTGCCTATCGGAAGGTGATAGTGCTGAAGGATTTTCCGAATGGCGATCAGGGCAAAGAGATCCCCAATAAGAAAAGAAAAACGCAGTATTCCAAGCTGCATTAGGTGGCTGTCTCCTCCCATTTGAGCGGCTAGGTAAAACAACCACTGACTGGCTGGGGGGTAATTGGAGTAGTGCTCTTGACTCAAATGCCCCATCCCTTGATAGAGTTGATTTAAAAAGGGGGTTTGGATTTCTTTAGGAAGTGCCTCCGGTGCATAAGCGTAGGGATTGATTCCCATCACTTGCAATTGCCCATCCCAAAGAAAACGGTAAAAGTCCTGCGATAGTTCAGGGATATAATTCCAGAAAAAAACGCGAAAAAGAAGTCCGAGGAGGAGCAGGATCGTAAAGGGAAATTGAGAACGAAGCAGGCAAACAAAACCGATAAAGGCAAGGCTACAATAAATGAGCAGCTCAAAACTGTTTGCGCGATCCCCAAGTTGCGCCAATTGAAAATAGGCGACACTGCTCAGCAGGACTCCCAATAAAAGGAGTAGGTTGCGGTGAAATGTTTTAGTGACGTCCACGGATTGATTGTACTACGATGTAGCTGAATCCTATAAAAAGCATGCAGTGAAACGGCAATAACCCTAAGTCACCTTCCTTTCCAACCGTAAAGGCACTGTAAATACCAAACAAAAAGTACAAAGCCAAGATGCTCTCCCACAGTATATTGATCGATAGGTTCTGAGCGAGATATTTGTTGTTTTTCCAAGAGTCGTTTAATGAAGTCAAATTGAATTTTGGAGTTCGAACAAAAGCAGATTTTTTACCCCAATGTCCTTCCAGTACAGCCAAACTGTTGTGTATCGATAAGCCCATGGCAACGGTATAAAAAAGGATAAACTGCTGCAGAAAGCTTGCAAAACCCAGCCATCCGCCCTGATAGTGTTGCCGATACATCTGCCAATAGCTCATTAAAAAAAACAGCGTTGAAATTATGAATAGACTGCTGAAATGGAAGTACCAACTAAAAATATTCCATTGCGCTTTGATATAAAGCATGGGAACACTTAGCACTGCAACGGTTAACACGCTTAAAAACATACTACTGCTTAACAGATGCATGCTTGCATGGAATTTGGTAGCCACTGATATTTTTGGATTGCTCCACACACGGCGAATCATTTTTTGAAAATTCTCTGCTCCTCCTTTGTTCCAACGAAATTGCTGGGTGCGAATGGCGCTCATGGTTATGGGTAACTCGGCTGGGGTTTCAAGCTGTTCCACATACTTGAATTTCCATTCTTTTAGTTGGGCACGGAAACTCAAATCTAAATCCTCCGTCAGGGTGTCTCCTTGCCAGTTTCCAGCATCCAAAATGCACTCTTTTCGCCAAATCCCCGCGGTGCCATTGAAATTGATAAAATGCCCTTGGCTGTTTCGCCCTGTTTGTTCTAGGGTGAAATGGGCATCCAAAGCAAAAGCTTGGATTTTGGTAAGTAGTGAATAGTTTTTGTTGATATGTCCCCATCGGGATTGCACCACCCCGATATTTTTCTCTTTAAAATACGGAACCGTACGAAGTAACCAGTCTTTGGGTGGAAGAAAATCAGCATCAAAAATAGCAATATAAGCTCCTTTGGCACAGGCTACTCCCTCTTTCAATGCGCCTGCCTTAAAGCCTGTACGTTCGGTTCGGCGAATATGTTCAATGTCAAATCCCTGTTTTTGGTACTCTTTTACGAGTTGGGCGGTAAGCGCAACAGACTCATCAGTAGAATCGTCTAATACTTGAATTTCCAGTTTTGATTGGGGATAGTCCAATGCGGTAACGGAAGCGAGAAGTCGTTTAATAACATAGAGTTCGTTAAAGATTGGAAGCTGCACACTGATTAAAGGATAGGGATCCCCTTGATTAAAGTCCCATTTTGGACTTTGGGATGGTTTTTTTTTGGATTGGTTGTAGTTCCATGCTAAAATCGCTTGGGTAATGCTATACACAAGTAGAATCACAAGCGCTAGGGAGTACAACACGATGGCTATCCACGCAAGGCTCAACCAAAGAACATTCCAATCCATAACTATTTAAAAGTAATATTTAATGATCCAACCGATGATTTTGACACCCGCAAAGATAGTGCCTTTCACAGTCCCAGACACTTTAGACTGTCCGATACGTCTTTTGTAACGTACGTTGACTTCCCGATACGGGATTTGATGACGAAGTATTTTGAGTTGCATTTCTACCGTCCAGCCATAGGTTTTGTCAACCATTTGAAGTTGTTGTAGGCGGTCCCATCGAATGGCACGAAAGGGACCTAAATCAGTGAAACGACTTCCGTAAAGCCAGCGCATGAGGGTACAAGCCAAGGCGTTGCCAAACTGTTGTTGAGGGGTGAGGGAGCCTTTTTCCCTTCCTTGTGCATGCCGAGCCCCTAAAACAAAATCTACCGTACCTTCTTGGATCGGATCGGTAAGTAGCGATAATTCTTCGGGATAGTCGGAATAGTCCCCATCTAAAAATACAACAACATCAGGAGGGTCGGCGGAAAGAAAATCCAAGGCTTTTAGACAGGCATAACCGTAGCCTTTTTGGGCTTCGTGCACCACAAGGGCTCCGGCTTTTTGTGCAGCAGCTGCGGTACCATCGGTAGAGGCATTATCGGCCACTACTATTCGAGCAACGGTTTTGGGGATTTCAGCAACGACTTTCCCGATAGAAGCAGCCTCGTTAAAGGCGGGAATGACTACAGCAATCGTGGGTTTATTGGGCATCTAAGTGATCCATTAAATTTCCCAAGGGATAGTCTGGACGATCCGTGCGATTCGCTACGGGACCGTTTTCCAATTTCAATACGCCTCGGGGACACACCTCGGAACAAATGCCACAACCCACACAAGAGGAGCGCACGATATTTTGCCCTTTTTGAGCATAGCTTCGAACATCGATCCCCATTTCGCAATAGGCGGAGCAGTTTCCACAGGAAATGCACTGCCCTCCATTGGTGGTAATGCGAAAACGTGAAAGGATGCGTTGTTGAAAACCTAAGATAGCCGCCATTGGACACCCAAAACGACACCATACCCGACTGCCAAGCAGTGGATAAAAACCGACTCCTAAGACCCCAGAAAAGGCCGCACCAATACCAAAGCCGTACCATTTACGAAGGGTGTAACTGGATATCCCTAGTAGGTGACGATCCCCTGAAAAAAGCTGAATGCAGAGGATGCCGATGATGATCACGCCGATGCCCACTAAAGCGAAGCGGGCATCGGCGTGGAGTTCGTTGCGTTTTCCAAACCAGATGGCTGCCAGCAAAAGCGAAAAGAAAACAATAGCACTATAGCTAAAGATTTCTCGGCTGATTCCTGTAGGATTTTTGGGTGAACCCAAAAAACTCCAAAGTACTGCCAAGGTGGTAAGTGTAATAAATACGAGTACCACATGAATCATCCAACGTTCCAATTTCCAAACACTGATCTTTTTACTTGATAATTGGCGGAAAGAATCCCCGGCTGTTTCGGCCAAGGCTCCACAACCACATACCCAAGAGCAATACCAGCGTTTGCCATACCGATACGTGAGGATGGGAGAAATGATGAAAATCATCGCCAAGCCCATCCCAAGGGTAAACAAGCCCAAGCTTCCACCATTGAGCATATTTTTCACATGCCAATCCTCAAAAAAGTAATAATTCAGGGGCCACATATTTTTAAAATCCTTTGCAAAGTAGGGGGTGTCTGGGTGTAATAGCGTTAACAGTTCCGGTAGTAAAAAAGCAAATCCAAGCTGAAAAAACATAACGGATCCTGTGCGGATGATTTGGTAGCGGCTGTGCCGGTATTTGATCAAAAATTTGACCCCGAACACCAGGATGGCCAAGGTGTAGAGCGTTCCGTAGAGGAACCATTGGGAAGCGGGCTGACCATTGAGCAGTTGGCTTAATGGATCAAACAAAGCCACCATGCCCACACTGGCTCCTTCACTCCGATAGCCAAGCCATTCTGGATAGAAATAAAGGGTGATATAAAAAGCGGTCAAAAGTACTCCAACACTCCAGCCCCAAACGCCTCGCGCACTCAAACTGTTGGTAAAAACCCCATTGTTTTTAATCCCTGGCAGTTCGCCGCGGTACTGGAAATAGGCATAACCCACCACCCCAATACTAAGGGTTGCCAGGCTGGCCCACAAAATCCAAGTTTCTGGAGAGGAGAGATTGGAAAGAGGCAGTAGGAGCAAAATCAATCCAATCCAACCGAGAACGGTAAACAGGGATTTGCCACTAAGAGATGTGAAACGATTCATTTAATGCGAGAATTGGTGTTGAAAAGCGGCTTGGATTTCGGGCTGATAATTTTGAGTAAACTCTGGGTCAAAGGTGGCGACTGGAAAGTTTTCGAGAGCTGTTTCCACAGTGGTGTCCGACAGCAACCAGTCTTGCAGAACTTCGTGCCGAATTCGAATGCCAAAGCTGTTGATGCCCAGTAACCTATGGGTGTCTGGGTGAAAGGCCCAACGCAAGAGGATATTTTTTTGAGGATGCTGCCAAAACCATTGTTTTTCTTCATCGGGCTTGGGTGTCGAACTTACTTGGCCGTAGGTTTGGTATTCAATATCAAAAAACTTGGCCGAGTTGAACCAAGGTCCAGGTTGATAGGCAGTTTTGGTCTCACAAAGGGTTTGCGCTAGGGTTTCGCCCATCATCCGTCCGGTGTACCAAACCGCTTCAATGGATCGGCGTCCAGCGACGGGTTCTTTTTGTTCGGCACAGTCTCCAATGGCATAGACATTTGGAAGGTTGGTTTCCAGAACACGGTTTACCAAAATTCCTCGATTGCAATTTAAAGTACTGTCTTTTAAAAAGTCAATATTGGGGTGAACTCCTGCCGTCAGTCCGACATATTGGCACTGAATTCTCTCTCCTTTTGAAGTGACAACACCCATGGCGTTGCCTTTCTCGTCTGTTTCAATGCGTTCGAGTTCGGTGTTCAAGCGTAAATCAATACCGTGCTGGAGAATATGTTGATTGAGCAAAGCGGCGTCTTCGGTTGGTAATACGGATTTCCAAAAGCTGTTTTCCCGAACTAAAAAGCATACTTTTTTGCCGCGGCTGTGGAGCATTTCGGCCAATTCAATACCGATTAATCCACCCCCAACGATCACGGCTTCCTTGATCTCTGGCGACCAGGCTTCCAACTGGTCGAGGTCTTGCTTGTGGTAAAGCCCTTGTACACGCCTTGCCTGTTCTCCTGGCCAGCCAAAACGATTCGGACGGGAGCCAACGGCCCAAACCAAATCTCCGTATGCAAGCGTTTCCCCTTTAGCAAGAAAGACTTCTTTTTTTTGGGGGTCAAAACCTGTAACACGCTCTTGCAGCAGCGTGATATTGTTTTTTTTCCAAAAATGCGACTCGTAGGGTTGGGTATGTTCAAAAGTAAGATGCCCCATATATACATACATCAATGCCGTTCGGGAAAAGAAATAGGGGTGTTCTTCCGAAATCAAAAGAATGGGACGTGTACTTTTTTTACGAACCTGCCGAGCTAGGGTTGTTCCGGCTATTCCGTTGCCTACGATGATAAGGGGAGGGGAATCGTTCATATTCCTAAAATTAGTTTTTTTGTTCGGGATGGGCTTTATTCCTATCTTTTATATCCCAAATTTTATCAACATGTATATCCTACTCTTCCTCTTGTTTTTGGCGGCTTGTATCCGTTTGCTTATTCACTTTGTCCGTAAATTTCAAAAAGAAGGCTTCGACTGGTTTTCAGGAAGCCTTTATGTGATTATCTATTTCATTTTTTGTGCTCTGTTTTACCTGGCTATTTTCACCCCCTATTATTTGATTGTGGATTAATTAATGACCAACCCATCGTTGATAGTAGCTACTGAGGTATTTTGGTTTGACACCACACAGGTGTAGGAAATGGATTACACGAAAATGAAAAAGTGTTTGTACTACTCCATGCTTTAAAAAGCGTCTTGCAGAGGTCGTCAGTTTAGCAGGGAGCACTTGTAGTTCACTGTTTTGTTGTAGTTTTCGTATCAATTCCAAATCTTCGCATACCGTATAGCGTTCGTCAAAACCATTTAGCTGATGGAACAATTCTTGGCGAACTAGGAGTCCTTGGTCTCCTCCGCGAAAAAGAATGTGCGGCCAGCGACTGCCATAAGCGGCTAATTTCAACAGTGGATGCGACGCGTCAAAAGCCAATCGGAAACAAGCAGCGGCTACGCCTTGATGTATCGCTTTGTAAAGTGCTTCCCAAGCTTTGGAGGATAATTGGCTGTCCACATGCAAAAAAAGCAAGTAGGAGCCGTTTGCTTCTTGGGCGCCTCGGTTTTGTTGTGTAGCTCTCCCTACACTAGAAGAAATGACCCGAAGCTGTTTTTGAGCGTTTAGGTATTCCCAGCTGCCGTCAGTGCTTTGCCCATCTACTATAATCAATTCAGTCTCTTTTTTGGAGGGGATTTGTTGGAGAAACTGAGGTAAAAGCGTTCGCTCGTTGCGAACAGGCACCACGATGGATAGCTGAGGACTATTCGTTGAGTGACCAGTCATAGGGGAGGTAGCGAATTCGCACATTACTATCTAGCGGCACAGGGCTGTAGCGCGACAGAAAAGCCAACTTTTCTTTTTTAAATCCAAAATCCATAATAAACCAAAGCAGGATCTTGGACAGCTGAATTTTATCAGATTCAAAAATGTTTTTACTGGGATCGTGAAAAAATTGCCGGGTAACAGTTTCTAGTTGGTATTCTATTTTGGCGCCTTTAAAAGCAGACCGATAGAGGTTTGGACAGGAAGCCGAAGCACAGTTGATGGCAAAGTGGATTCTGTTTTCGTCTTGTTTGCGAAGGATTTCATGTTCGATATCCCCTAGTGTGTAGTCGGTTTCTCCAGCAGTAAATATAGGAGTTTCCCAAGGTTTGGATATGTCCTTGATACTTTCGACCGGGTAGTGATCGAGAATCAGTTGAACCGTTAGGGCGTTGTAGGCATTGATCCAATAGGCCAGCAAGTCATTTTTAGAACCGTTTTTCTGAGGTGGATTTTCAGCTAAAATATCAATATAATTATCCAAGGCACTGCGATCTTGCTTCCAAGCCTTATAATTCACCTTTCCGTCTTTAGAGACAAATTTTTGCAGCTGATTTTCCCATAAATCATGGCGGCTTTTGCCTTGTGCCGCAAGAGGCTGTGCCATTAAAAAGGCGAGTAGGAAAAACCTAAAAACGTTAACAGCAACCCCCTCCATCATAGTGAAATGTTGCTTCGGAAATAAAAAGGTCAGAGCGGTCCAGATTGGCGAGCTTGGCTGCGGTTTTGTCGCAGACTGCCAAGGGTTGATTTTGTAGGAGTACATGTCCTTGATGGTCGTCAAAATAGTCTTCATTGCCATAATAAATTGCGCTTTTTCCAGTGAAAATACAAGGGCCATCATCGGGCATAGGGTCTTTGATGGCGCATACTTCCACACTTTCAATATAAATCATTTCTTGAGTTGGGTAATGTGCCGGATCTAAAATTCGGTAAGGGCGGCGGGCGCGTACTTCTAAAGTGCCAAAACCTACTTCGGTCAAAAGCTGCAAATAGGCTTGGAGGGGTATGGCGCCAGACAAGCATAAGGCGCGCAATCGTTCGTCATCGCGCAGCGAATCGTTCATGGGTTGCTCACAGGTGGGATCACTCATCACCAATCGGCCGTGTGGCTTTAGAACACGGTACATTTCGGCCAATGCCTGCTTGAGCTCCTCTTGCTTGAAGATGTTGAAGAGACAATTTTGAGCGGCGACGTCTATGGAGTTATCGGGAACAGGAAGCTGCAACGCATCTCCTTTTTTAAGTTCCACAAAGGAAGGATCAAACCAATCGTTTTGTTCGGCTGCAATTTTGAAATTATTTCGACTGGCGGTAAGCATTTCATCTACTACATCAATTCCTATAACTCCTCCTTTTTGACGGGAGAAATAGGAAAACTGAAGCAGTTCCATGCCGCCTCCAACGCCTACATAGAGGATTTTGGGATTGTTGACCAAGTCGCGAGGATGAACGGTGCTTCCGCAGCCGTAATTCATTTCTTGCATGATGGTGGGTATTTGCAATCCTGGGAATTGCCAAATGGGTGTGGTGGTGCAACATAGTCCTACATCAGGAGTTAGGGCGGCTGCTTTATACACATCGTGGGTAGTATTGAGGTAATCCATTAGCTATAGTATCTTTGAAGCCACGTTCGGAGCAATGCGAGCAAGCATTCCTCACCGCGTTTGGCTTGGGTGAATATATCAGGTATGTCTATAGGGGCGAGCTGATCCGGATCACATACATCCGTAAGCACAGCGCATGCCAATATTTTTATTTCAAGTTGCCGTGCGACAATGACTTCTGGAACGGTGGACATGCCGACCGCATCGGCTCCAATGGTTCTCAGATAACGATATTCAGCAGCGGTTTCCAATTGTGGGCCAACAACCGAAGCATATACGCCTTGGTGAAGGGGTTGTTGCTGTTCTTTAGCAAGGACACTAAACTGCTGCCGCCATTCCGAGTCATAAGGTTGACTCATGTCTACAAAACGCGGGCCAAGCTCAGCAACTCCGGCTTCGGCAAGGGGAGAGCCTCCTTGCAAGAAAATATGATCTTTCAGTACCATCAAATCCGCTTTGGCGTAGTTGGGGTTGATGGCTCCTGCTGCATTGCTAATGAGCAATTGACGAACTCCCAAAGCGTGGAGTACTCGAACAGGAAAAGTAATCTGGAAATAGTTGTAGGCTTCATACCGATGGAAGCGTCCTTGACAAACCAACATTTCTTTTCCTTCCAAGCGACCGTAAATCAGTCTGCCTTCGTGGGAAGCTACCGTTGGCTCGGGGAAATTTGGTATTTCGCTGTAGGGAATGCTGTGGATCACTTCCAATACGTCAGCTAGGGCACCTAGACCGGTTCCTAAAATGATCCCAAAGGAAGTGGAGGGAATGCCCCGCTGCTGTACAAAGTCAGCAGCAGCCGTAATCTGTTGTTGGAGGGTGTTCATAGCGTTACGAAACTATTCAAATTAATTAAGAATTACGAATGTAAAATGATGAATGTTGATTGCGGAATGATGAATGCAGAATGATGAATGCAGAATGCAGAATGATGAATGATGAATGCAGAATGATGAATGATGAATGATGAATGCAGAATGATGAATGCAGAATGATGAATGCAGAATGATGAATGCAGAATGATGAATGATGAATGCAGAATGATGAATGCTGAAGAAAGAAGAATGAATTCTTTGTTTAGAGGTCTCAATTCCTCGTCTTATACAAATCAGGATGAGCTTTGAGGTCTTCTAGGGTGTCAATATCGTTTTGTTCTCGGAGCCTGAATTGGGAAAGCCGGGGGAGACGTGCTTGGCTTTTTTTGAGGAGGTCTGGTTGGCTCCATGGAAGGGTGTGAAATAGTTCTGGTTGCGGTTCAGTGAGTCCTATGAGGTAGTATCCACCGTCAGTGGCGGGGCCCCACACGATGGGATGATAATCAAGGGCACGAAAGGCCTCTTGAATATCGGTTGGGGTGAGTGTCCAAAGATCGGAACCGATAAGGCATACTTTTGTGGCACCTTGAGCGAAAGCCCATTCTATGGCCTGCTGCATTCGTTCACCCAGGTCTTGACCTTGTTGTTCTTTTTGATACCAGTGATCTTGTTCCCAGAGATTGTTCTTTAGGGGTCGTGATGCGTGAAACACCGCCACGGCTCCCCCCCAAAAATGGAGCACGCGACGGGTATGGCTGCATAATTGTTCATACACGGCAGTTGCCGCCGTTTCACCAATAGTTTTAGCCAAGCGAGTTTTTACCTGACCGGCAATTGGATTTTTACAAAAAACGAGCAGCCATTCCATGCTGCCCAAAATACAAAATTCGGCGTCTATTTAGCCATTGAATTTGTAGAGCGGTTCCATGCGGTAAGCAAAAGGGATTGCATGCGTATTTCCCGGGCTTGTTTAGAATGCACTCGATAATTCAAGGCATAAAAAACAGACTGACGCGAGATGCTAAGCTCTTTTGCAATAGTATTTTTGTGGGTGCTGGATAAGTGAATCTGGGGTTTATTCATCAGGGTAACGGTTCAATCGGTGCTTTAGATTTCGGCTGTCGTGATATTTTTGGATTAAAATTTTAACAAGTGTTAAAATATTATCTATATTTACAACTAAAGTAATAAATTAGTTTGTAGTATAAAAGGTTTACAACGTGAATGTTAAAGAAAGAGTTTTATTGGTTGCATCATCGAGTCCATTTTCTAAACAGGATTTCTTTGAAAAACTAGGAATTACCTACGGAAATTTTACCGGTGCCAATAAGAAAACACCTCTAAATTCTACTGTGCTTTCTAGGCTTGTAACCGAGTTTGGTATCGATGCACACTGGTTACTGACTGGTGAAGGGAGCCCCGAAGGGTTGAAACAGCTTATGGGGGCTGAAAATCAAATTGCTTTTTTGGAAAAAGAAGATGGACTCCTTCGGAAACAACATCAGGATACCAGAAATTACCTGAACTCTTTGGAAAATCAACGTAATGATCTTTCCCAATTCATAAAACTGCTCAAAGAATAAAATAGATTTCTTTTTTGGGGAGGTCGTCCTATTTTTATTTCTTTAAGGCATGAAGAAGAGTTACTATCAACCCGAAGATTTATCGAAGTTTAAAAACATAAGCGATTGGAGTCCTGAATTGGGAGCCAAATTTTTTGAATACTATAATACCGTATTCGAAGAAGGAGCCCTGTCAGCCCGTGAAAAATCATTGATTGCACTGGCCGTAGCCCATGTGGTGCATTGCCCTTACTGTATTGATGCCTATACCAAAGATGGACTGCAACGCGGAATTGCCAAGGAGGAGATGATGGAAGCCGTCCATGTTGGTGCAGCCATTCAAAGTGGAGCAACCTTGGTGCATGGCGTGCAAATGATGGGGATTCATGACAAACTCAGCATGTAGATGAAGCAATCATTGCGAGCGCGTTCCAATCCTTTGGCAAAAACCGATACCCAACAAGCACAGCTCTCAGCCGGTCCTTTTGCCGATGGTTCCTTGCCGACTTTTGAAGCTCAATTGCAGCAACACAGGCTACCAGCCATTAGACCCAAAACTTTGGAAATCCTACAGCTTAATATGGGCTATATGTGCAATCAAGTCTGTGCACACTGCCATGTAGATGCGGGTCCCGATCGAAAGGAAAAAATGAGTCGTCAGATCCTTCAAAAATGCTTGGATTTACTTTCCTCAACCGACATTCATACACTCGACCTGACAGGAGGTGCTCCCGAAATGCATCCCGACTTTCGTTGGTTTGTGGCAGAAGCTCGCAAGCGTGGGGTTCGGGATTTGATTGTGCGTTCCAACCTTACCATTTTACGCGCCAACAAAAGTTATAAAGAACTTCCCGCTTTCTTTGCCGAACAAGGCGTGCATGTGGTGTCTTCCCTGCCTTTTTACAAACGCGAAAAAACAGACCGCCAACGAGGAGAAGGAGTGTTTGGGCAGTCCATCGAAGCGCTGCAAGTACTGAACGAATTGGGCTATGGAAAGGAAGGCTCTGACTTAAAACTCGATTTGGTCTATAATCCCTCTGGGGCTTTTCTTCCTGGAGATCAAACGGCTCTAGAGCACGATTTTAAAAAAGCACTTCAGGAAGATTTTGGTATCGTTTTCAATCAACTCTTTGCCTTGACCAACCTCCCGATTAGTCGGTTTTTGGACTATCTTATAGCTTCTGAAAATTATGAGGATTATATGCATGCCCTTGTAGAAGCCTTTAATCCGGCTGCCGTAGCTCAGGTGATGTGTACCAATACCTTGTCCGTAAGCCATGAAGGGTATTTATACGATTGTGATTTCAATCAGATGTTGGGAATGCCCGTTGCCAGTGCCATTCAACATATTGACAACTTTGATATCGACTTGTTAGCCCAACGAAAAATCGAAATTTCCCAGCATTGCTATGGCTGTACTGCCGGAAACGGAAGCAGTTGCCAAGGAGCGATGACCTAAGCTGCGGTATGCAGAACGCTGAATGATGAATGCAGAATGCAGAATGATGAATGCAGAATGATGAATGCAGAATGATGAATGGTGAATGATGAATGCAGAATGATGAATGCAGAATGATGAATGCAGAATGATGAATGCAGAATGATGATGAACAATACAGCTAAATCATTGCTTCGCTCGTGTCTGAAATCGATATTCAATATTCCCTGTCAATATTCCTTTTGCCAATAGATTTCCCATATTTCTTACTTTTTTTCGTTTTGTACATTTAAAATAATACCCTATATAACAAAGGGTGTTTGATGTTATTGAAGTTTTTTGGTCTTAAGTTTTTAATTTGGGAATCAGGTATGACTTAATGAAAACGATTAATTCTGTGAAAAAATTTGACTTGGAAGAGCGTTTGATTGATTTTTCAGTTTTAGTGATTGAAATTTCAAAGAAAATGCCAAAAATAAAGGCGAGCAACCATTTGTCAGGACAGCTGCTTCGCTCAGGAACTTCCGTTGCACTTAACTATGGGGAGGCTCAAAGTGGTGAATCTCGAAAAGACTTTATCCATAAAATGAGTATCGTTCTAAAGGAACTCCGTGAAACCTTAGTTTGTTTAAAAATTATAGAACGAGCCCAATTTATGGAAGATTCAACCCGCTTGATACAAGCCAAAAAAGAGTGTAACGAGTTGGTGTCGATTTTTGTAAAGAGCCTTCAGACAGTAAAAAGAAATATGAGGAATTAAGTGTTGAATGATGATTGGAGAATGCAGAACGCTGAATGCAGAATGATGAATGCAGAATGGTGAATGCAGAAGGCTATCGAATCTGCGAAACAAACTCTGGAATCTGAGCCACACCTTTTTCCTCTAAAAAACGAATAAAAGCAGAACCGATAATCGCTCCGCGTGCATGGGTGGTTGCAGCTTGATAGGTGACGGCATTACTGATCCCAAAACCAACAATCTGTGGAGTGTTGAGTTTCATGGCTGCGATTCGTTTGAAATAGGCTTCTTGCGCTTCTCCAAAGGTGTTCTTGGCTCCCGTGACACTGGCGCTGCTGACCATATATATAAAACCCTTAGAAACCGAATCAATATAGCGGATGCGTTCCTCAGACGTTTGTGGCGTAATCAAAAACATATTGTACAAACCGTGTTTTTCAAACAGCGTCTGATATTCCTGTTGATAAATATCAACCGGCAAGTCAGGAATAATCAAGCCGTCAATTCCAATACGTTCACAACCTGCACAAAAAGCCTCCATTCCATATTGAAGCATGGGGTTGAAATACCCCATTAGGACCAAAGGGATATGGATGTGTTCTCGTACGTTTTCGAGTTGTTGGAAAAGTTTTTCTGTGGTCATTCCGTTGCGAAGGGCTTTGGTAGCACTTTCTTGGATGGTGGGTCCATCGGCTAAAGGATCGCTGAAGGGGAGTCCAATTTCGATCATGTCCACACCGCTGTCTTGCAACTGCTGCAAAATAGGGAGGGTGTCTTCCAGTTGGGGATGCCCCGCAGAGAAGTAAATCGAGAGGAGTTTTTGGTCTTGGGCAAAAGCCTGGTCAATTCGATGCATTAGAGTTTAAAATAATCGATATAGGTGTTAAGATCTTTATCTCCACGACCGGAGCAGTTAAAGACAATGACCTCGTTAGAGTTGAATTTACGAACGTCCAATACGGCAAAAGCATGAGCGGTTTCGATGGCAGGGATAATGCCTTCCATCTGAGAAAGGGTCAAGCCCCAATCCATGGCTTCTTGATCGGGAACGGAAATGAATTCCGCACGTTTGGAGCGGTAGAGGTGGGCGTGCATAGGACCAACACCGGGATAGTCCAGTCCTGCGGAAATGGAATAGGGCTCTGTGATTTGTCCGTCGTCGGTTTGCATCAAGAGCGTTTTACTTCCGTGGATGATTCCTTCTCGACCCAAGGCAGAGGTGGCAGCACTCTCACCACTGTCGATCCCTTTTCCAGCGGCTTCCACAGCAATGATATTTACCTTGGGGTTATCCAGATAATGATAGTAGAGTCCAGCGGCGTTGCTTCCGCCTCCCACACAGGCAATGACATGGTCGGGGTAGTCACGTCCTTCGCATTCCAAAAGTTGGGTTTGCGTTTCGGCACTGATTACGGATTGAAAGCGTGCCACCATATCAGGATAAGGATGTGGCCCAACCACCGAGCCAATGATGTAGTGCGTATCCACAGGATTGTTGATCCAGTCGCGAATGGCTTCGTTGGTGGCATCTTTGAGGGTTTTGCTTCCCGATTGGGCGGAGCGCACTTCGGCACCCAACATTTTCATGCGTGCCACATTGGGGGCTTGCCGTTGGATATCCAAAGCGCCCATATAAACCACACACTCAATGCCCATCAGTGCACAGACGGTTGCGGTGGCTACACCGTGTTGTCCTGCACCCGTTTCGGCGATGATGCGGTTTTTCCCCAATCTTTTGGCCAAGAGAATTTGTCCAATGGTATTGTTGACCTTATGTGCTCCAGTATGACACAAATCTTCTCGTTTGAGGTAAATTTTGGTATTGTACCGTTCCGACAGGCGGCTCGCAAAATAGAGTGGAGTAGGCCGCCCGACATAGTCACGGAGTAAGTCATCGAATTCTTTTTGAAATTCAACTGTGGCTGTGATTGATTTATAGTGCTGCCGCAATTCTTCTACATTGGGATAGAGCATCTCAGGGATATAGGCACCACCAAAGTCGCCGTAGTATCCTTTGTCATCTACATTATACAACATTGCATTCTTTTTTAAATTGTTGCAACAGGGGAATGTTTTTTACTCCTGCTGCGGTTTCAAATTTACTGTTTACATCAATAGCGTGAAGGGGCAAAGGGGTATTTTGTAATTTTTTGATGGCAGCAATGGATTCAGGGCCAATACCACCACTTAGGAAAAAAGGTTTTTTTGAAGGATAGTCCTCCAAAAGTGTCCAGTCAAAACCTTTGCCATTCCCTCCCGGAAGGGGACCACGGGTATCGAATAAGAAATAGGAACAGGCATTTTCATAGGCTTCGAGTTGTTGAAAATCAAAAGAAGGACCTACCGAAAAGGCTTTGATTACAGGGCGCATTTGTTCCAGCTGGGCACAGCTTTCTGGGCTTTCTTTTCCATGCAACTGGAGCAGATCGAGCTGATGGGTTTCAATCGCCTCTTTGATTTTCCTTTCTTGGGCATCCACAAAAACACCCACTCGTTCAAAAGGTTCGTCTGTAGCGGGTATTGGCGTTGTGACATAACGCAGCGATTCGGGCCAAAAGATCATCCCCATGTAATCGGGGGCCAATGTCCGAAGGGCTGCAATATTATCAGCTTCTCGCATGCCGCATACTTTGAGTTTTAGTCCTGACATGCTTGAATAAATTTGTGGGTAAAAGTTTGAATATTGTCAGCACGCATGAAATGTTCGCCAATCAAAAAACCGCGATAGCCATACGGTTTTAGTTCACGGATAGCTTCCGGACTGCTGATGCCACTTTCGGATACTTTGACAAACTCATCAGGGATTTTGGCAGCTAAGGTTTTACTAGTGTCCAGACTAACCTGAAAGGCTTTTAGATCCCGGTTGTTGACCCCCAATAAATCCAAACTCGGCATCAGTGCCTTTTCAAGTTCTTCTTGGTTGTGAACTTCGAGTAACACTTCGAGCCCCAAGCTTTGGGCTGCTTCGGATAGTTTTTTAATCTCTGTTCGTTCCAGTACTGCAGCAATGAGTAAAATGGCATCGGCACCGTGAGCCTTGGCCTCAATCAACTGATAAGGGTCAATGATAAATTCTTTTCGCAGGAGTGGAAGTGATGTAACAGCCCGGGCTTGAACCAAATCTTCAAGACTCCCGCCGAAGTATTTGCTGTCTGTCAGTACGGACATTCCACCAACGCCGGCTTGGGTATAAGCTTCTGCAATGCGGGCTACACTCCCAGATTGATTGATCACCGCCTTAGAAGGGGAGCGGCGTTTGTGTTCGGCAATGATTCCCACAGCTTTGTCCAGTAAACTATTTTTTAAAGAAACCGTAGGTCGTTCAAAAAGGGGAGACTGTTCCCAGTAAGTTTCTGGGAAAAGGGCTTTTCGATTGGCGACTTCCTTCTTCTTGTCCGCCACAATGCGCGCTAGGATGTTCATGTTGTACTGAGTTTTTGAAGGGTTTCAAAGGCTTTTAAGGCGTGTCCTCCGGAAAGGCTGTCCGTTGCTTTTTGGTAGGCGGTGGTTAGATCACAGTCTAACTTGGTGGCGATGGCTAGTGCCGCATTGGCACAGACGACATCTTGCTGTGCTTGAGTGCCTTCCCCTCTAAGGAGCTTCATGAAAATAGCGGCGGCTGCCGGCACACTATCGCCCCCAGCGATCTGCTCGACGGTCAAGGGTTCCAAACCAAAATCACTGGGATTCACCAAAGCTTCTCCAGCATTTCGGATCACCTTGGCTGGACCTGTCAGTGCAATTTCATCATAGCCTGCCAACGCATGGACAATGGTGTAGCGTTTGTCCGTGTTTTGATATAGATAGCCATAGAGTCGTGCCAATTCTAAATTGAAAACACCAACCAGCTGATGGCGGGGAAAAGAAGGGTTGACCATAGGCCCTAGCATATTAAAAAAGGTTTTGACACCCAGTTCCTTTCGGATGGGGGCTACGTTTTTCATAGCGGGGTGAAAAAGTGGGGCGTGCAGTACACAAATACCTGCCTGTTCCATACAGTTTTGTAAAAAAGCTTGGTCGCTGGAAAAGCGGATGCCCAAATGCTCCATGACATTGCTGGAACCACAGGAAGAAGATACGCCATAGTTCCCATGCTTGGCCACAGGAACTCCGGCTCCTGCCGTCACAAAAGAGGCAAGGGTGGAAATATTAAAAGTGTCTTTACCGTCGCCTCCAGTACCACAGAGATCAATAGGGTCAAAAGCGGCTAAGTCGATGGGAAGGCACAGTTCCAAAAGTGCTTTGCGAAAACCTTCCAATTCATCCGCATTGACCGGACGCATCATAAATACTGTTAGAAAGGCAGCGATTTGCGAGGCGTTGTACACGCCTTGTGCAATGTTGACCAAAACCTGCTTGGCTTCCTCTTGTTCGAGGTATTCATGTTGAATTAATCGACTGAGAATTGCTTTCATTGGAGGGGGGTCTTAAATTTTAATAGATGGAACACTCTTGGAATTCTCTTATTAGCGGTCAAATATTTTCGTACTCGTTTCATCGGTCAGGAATTAAGCCAGTTTTCTAAGATTTTCTCTCCCATGGGAGTTAGTACCGACTCAGGGTGGAATTGCATTCCTTTGAGATCGTATTTTTTGTGACGGAGTGCCATGATCTGTTGCGCCTCATCCAGAGCAAGTACTTCCAAATCGTTCGGAAGGGGTTGTGCAACCACCCATGAATGGTAGCGACCCACCTCTAGGGTGTTGGGTAAATCGGTAAAAATAGGATCTTCTGAAAGCTGTTGAATGGGTGTTGCCAAACCGTGATATACCTGTGTTAAATTTTCAAGTTGCCCTCCAAAAACCTCTGCAATAGCTTGATGTCCCAAGCAAATTCCTAAAATGGAATGGGTTGGAGCATAGCGCTCAATCACGGCTTTGAGCAATCCTGCTTCCTCAGGAATTCCAGGGCCAGGGGAGAGTAGGATTTTGGAAAAAGCTTCCAAGTCGTCCAACGCAAAACAATCGTTACGTTTGACAGTCACTTCAGCACCCAACGCTTCCAGTTGGTGCACCAGGTTATAGGTGAAAGAGTCGTAATTATCAACTACAAATACAGGAGCCATTAGTGAATGTTTTGAGCGTGTTCAAGGGCTTTGTCAAGCGCCCCAAGTTTGTGATATACTTCGTTGAGTTCGTTTTCTTCATCAGACGCGGCAACAATCCCAGCACCGGCTTGGTAATGCAATTGATGGTTTTGACTAAAAAAGGACCGGATGACAATGGCGTGATTGAAATTACCGTTAAAGTCCATCACTCCGATGGCACCGCCGTAAAAATTTCGGTTTTGATGCTCGTATGCTTCGATCAACTGCAAGGCCTTGTGTTTGGGAGCGCCACTGAGCGTTCCAGCAGGGAAGGTGTCTGCGGCAATTTGGAAGGTAGGAATGGCTTCTTTTTTACGTCCCACCACTTTGGAGACCAAGTGTATGACATGGGAAAAGAACTGAATTTCACGATTGGTTTTGACTTCTACCAAATTTCCATTGCGGCTCAAATCGTTGCGAGCCAAATCCACCAGCATTACGTGTTCGGCATTTTCCTTGGGATCTTTGCTAAGTTCAACTGCCGCTGCTGCATCTTTTTCATCGTTTCCAGTGCGTTTAAAAGTTCCTGCAATAGGATGAATCTCTGCCCAGCCGTCTTTGACAATCAATTGTGCTTCTGGAGAACTGCCAAAAATTTTAAAGTCTCCATAATCAAAAAAGAAGAGGTAGGGTGAGGGATTGATGGCGCGGAGGGCTCGATACACATTGAATTCATCACCTTTAAAGTCTTGGATAAAACGACGGGAGAGCACCAGTTGGAAAACATCACCGCGTTGGCAATGCTCCTTGGCTTTACGAACCAATCCTCGGTAGTCTGCATCGCTGATCGTTGATTGTTTGTCTCCTACGGTCTCAAAAGAATAGCTGCCAAAAGTTTTAACCGCAAGCAATTGCTCGATATGATCGATGTTGTTTTCCCCCTGGTAGCTGTGCGAAAAGAGATACGCCTCGTTATTGAAATGATTGATAGCGATTATATTCTGGTATAGCGCATAGTACAAATCGGGCATGTTGACATGCTTGGGCTTGGTCTTTATCTCAATCGAATCAAAGTACTGAACGGCATCGTGTGCAATAAAACCGAACAGTCCATTGGCTATAAATTTATAGGAATTGGGTTCCGTTTGAAATAATTGGCTGTACTCTTGAATTCGCTGGGGTACATTGACCTCTTGAGTGATGGGCGTTTGGGTTTTACTTCCATCGGGAAAATTTTCCTTGAGCATCTGATTTTGAATGGCAATAGATGCAATGGGATTGCAACAGATATAGGAAAAGCTGTTGTCACTTGCATGGTAATCACTACTTTCTAAGAGCAGGGTGTTCGGGAAATGGTCTCGCAACTTTAGATACACACTGACCGGGGTGAGGGTGTCAGCCAGTATTTTTTTAGAAAAAGTTTTAAGCGCGTAATGTTTCATCGGTATAAAGAATATAAGTGGCTGTTGAGACTTTATTTATTTCGTTGGGCTTTGATCATTGCGGTGTTAAATTTTCACTTGTCTGCCGATAGGTAGTTTGTGAGATTTCTAGTAACAAAAAAGGCTTGTCGTGATGACAAGCCTATAATATATAGAGGGTCCCTTCACGAATGTTTCCAGTCGTCCAAGGGCCACCAAATTGTTTTTCTATTATTCATACACCAAATATAAGTGGTCGCTATTAGTTGCGCAAATGGGAAGCCAAAAAAATTATTCCTTTTTAAATTGGAGGGTGTTCAAAAATTGATAGAACTCTTCTTGCTGATCGAGGGATAGCTTTTGAGCAATTTCTTTCTCTATTCGAGCCACCACGTTATCGATAGTTTTTAGCTCGGTCAAGCCTTGTTCGGTAATGTAGATTTCTACCTTTCTTCGGTTTTTGGCACAGACCTCTCGTCGTACCCATCCTTTTTCAATCAGTTTGTCCACCAGACGGGTGGTGTTACTCATGGGTTTGATCATCCGCTCTTGTAAAGTGAAGAGATTTGCCGGAGCCCCTTTATGCCCCCTGAGAATTCGCAGTACATTGAATTGCGGGAGGCTCAAGCCTAACGGCTTGAGGGAAGTATTAAATTTCTCCTCAATACTAGCCGTGGTTTTTAGTAGTTGTACGACAAGTTTCTTTTTATCCATATTATTGTACCAACAACAATTGTTTTGACAAAATTATAAGAAATCCGTAACAAAGCGCATTAAGACGTGAATCATTTTGACAACTACACCTCCCTTTATACCTTTGAAAAAATTTAATTTCGATGGATTTAGAACAAAAAGATTGGACGGCTAAGCAAAAAGAATACGATAACTTGGTAGTGCTGGACGTTCGTACTCCCGAAGAATACGCTGAGAAGCGACTTCCACAGGCTCAAATATTAGACATTAATGATGCGAGGAGTTTTATGGAAGGTTTGGAGCAATTGGACAAATCCAAAGCCTATTTTGTATACTGCCGATCTGGAGCGCGCAGTGCTCGTGCCTGTGCGGTGATGCAGCAGTACGGTTTTCCGATCGCTTTCAATCTTTTGGGTGGTATCCTTGCTTGGGATGGGCCAACGGAATAATCAAAACTTTGTAACTTCGGTACTGCTAGCCCAAATCGAGCCGTATGAAAGAAGTTTTCCTCCACTACTTGTGGCGGTACCAGAAGTTTAATTTTTCAAATTTAGTAACCACCTCAGGGGATCCTCTTACAGTAGTTTCAGTAGGTCAGCCCAACTCCGGAGCAGGTCCAGATTTTAGTTTGGCTCAAATCCAAATTGGAAATGTACGTTTTGCCGGTTCGGTAGAGATCCATTTGCGTTCCTCTCAGTGGTATCATCATCGACATCATCAAGACTCAGCTTATGACAATGTGATTCTTCATGTGGTTTGGGAGGAAGATACGCCCTTGCAGCTGCCTTCGGGGAAAAGCCTGCCAACCCTTGAACTTCGTCATTATGTGACTCCGGAACTGGTAGCGGTGTATCGAAAACATTTTTCGGAGAAAACAGAGACATTGCCCTGTGCCAATGTGGTACGTTCGTTCCCAAATTCCTTGTGGAAACATTGGCGCGAACGCCTCTACATCGAACGATTGGAAATGCGCCTTGGCTCCTTGGAAAAGCGATTGGCCGTTTTGCAGCATGACTGGGAGGCATTGCTTTTTGAACGAATGGCGCGAGGATTTGGCCTGAACCGCAATGGTGCCGCTTTTCAAAAGCTTGCCGAAAGCATTCCTTTTTCCCTAGTACGGAAGCTGGCCCCGCAACTGGAAGACTTGGAAGCGTTGTTTTTTGGACAAATGGGGTTGCTGCCCGAAACCAGCTTGGGAGACACTTATGTAACGCGTCTAAAAGAACGGTATCACTACCTGAGTCACAAACACAATTTACGTCCCTTAGAGGGGGTTCGACCAAACTTTGGACGGCTTCGACCGCAGAATTTTCCTACAATCCGATTGGCGCAATTGGCCAATCTTTATCATCAGACACCTTCCCTTTTTATGGCACTCCATCAGCAAACAGATTTAAAATCCTTACCTCCCTTGGTCATAACGGGTGTTAGTGACTATTGGAAACATCGATTTCATTTCGAAAGCAGCAAGCCATTACCAAAGCCGCAGTTGCGTAAATTAAGCTCTGGATTTCGGTCTCTAGTAGTTATTAATACGTTGCTTCCGGTTTTTTATGCGCATAGTAAATGGACGGGTGAAGACCGTTCAGAATGGCTTTTTGAACAGTTGGAAGCCCAGGCATTGGAGTCGAATCGTTGGGTTAAAAAATATGCAGCAATGGGCTTTCCTCTCCACTCCGCTTTGGACTCCCAAGCCGTCTTGCAGCTTCAAGAGCACTATTGTGAAGGGCGTCATTGTTTAAAATGTACGATAGGATTTCACATCTTAAAACAATCGCAGTAGCTTTGTGTCATGGCTACCGTAACCCAACTTCGTATTTTTTTTGAACGCAATGGATTTACCGTATGCAAACGCCTAGCTGATCGTTTGGGAATGAAGGTGAAAAGCGTTCGCTTGTTTTTTATCTATGCCAGTTTCACTACAGTGGTTGGTGGCTTTCTGCTGTATTTGGTGCTTGCTTTTTGGCTAAAGCTCAAAGACATGGTTAATACCAAACGCAGTTCCGTTTTTGACTTATAATTTTTAGCGCATAAGCAGGGGTACGCAGTTCGATTTTATATCTATTTTTCCCATCGTCAATTTTATGCTGAAAAGGAGATAAAAAAGGTCTAGGGCTTAGTTTGGATCATTTTTATATCTTGTGTGCACCAAAAAACTTTTGAGTTTAAACACAATTGGAAATTCCTTTCTCAATACTTCTTTTATGAAAAAAAATAAATTCTTTTATAGCCTCCTTACTCTTGTTTTTACCCTACTGCCGCGAACGGCATTTTCACAAGAGAAAGGTTTAGACGAACGAATTAATGAAGCTTTTACACCCATAGCCGATTGGTGGGGTGCTGTTATTCTTCATAATTTCCCAGGGACTGAAATTCCAACCATTATTTTTTTATTGGTTGGGGGCGCGGGCTTTTTCACCCTTTATTTCGGCTTTGTCAATATTCGACGATTCTCCACAGCGATCAACACTGTTCGTGGGAAGTATGATGCGGTTGATCATCACAGTGCAGGCTCTGATTTGGCCGTAGACGGTGATATTAAAAAAACAATTAAAGACGAAAGCGAAGAAGGGGAAGTGAGTCACTTTCAAGCTTTAGCTACAGCTGTTTCAGGAACGGTTGGAAATGGAAACATTGCAGGGGTCGCTTTGGCGATCGCCGTGGGTGGTCCCGGGGCTACTTTTTGGATGATTCTTTGTGGAATCTTGGGAATGTCCACCAAGTTTGTGGAATGCACCCTAGGTGTCAAATACCGAGATGTAGGCCCTGACGGAACGGTGTACGGTGGGCCCATGTATTATCTTACCAAAGGGCTGCAAGAGCGCGGTTTTGCTCGTTTGGGGAAATTTTTAGCCTTTGTCTTTGCATTCCTCTGTATCGGCGCTTCTTTTGGTGGAGGTAATGCCGCACAATCCAATCAAGCTGCGATGCAGTTGGTGACTTCTTTTGGAATGACCGGAGGGAGTGCCCGAACCTTTATTGGAATCATCATGATGGTGTTGGTTGGAATTATCATTATTGGAGGGATCAAACGTATTGCCTCGGTAACGGAGAAAGTAGTACCCTTTATGGCTTTGATGTATATCTTGGCTTGTGTTTATATAATCGGAACTAATTTTTCTTTTGTGGATGACGCTTTTGGAATGATCTTCAGTCAGGCATTCAATCCGCAAGCAGGATTGGGCGGTTTACTCGGAGTGTTGATTACGGGCTTCCGTCGGGCAGCCTTTTCCAATGAAGCAGGAGCCGGTTCCGCTTCCATTGCGCATTCGGCGGTAAAGACCAAATATGCTGCTTCCGAAGGCTTGGTCGCACTTCTAGAGCCTTTTATTGATACGGTAGTAATTTGTACGATGACTGCTTTGGTCATTATTATTTTTAATGGAGACAGTACCGTATTTAATTATGGGGGAGTCAATGGAGTCGTAATGATCGATGGTGTTCCCGCTGAAGGGGCTGCTATTACAGCTGCGGCCTTTTCCAAATACATATCTTTTTCTGGACCCTTTTTGACGATCGCCGTTGTTTTGTTTGCCATTTCTACCATGATCTCATGGTCTTACTACGGCTTGCAGTCGTGGATGTTTATCTTCGGCAAGAGCAAGTGGTCGGACTTGACGTATAAGTTATTGTTTTTAGCTTTTATCGTTATTGGTGCTGCAGGTGACATGTCCGCTGTATGGACGTTCTCTGATGCTATGATTTTAGCACTTGTATTCCCAAATATGATTGGTTTATTCTTCTTATTCCCTCGGGTCAAAGAAGAACTACAGCGCTATCTAAGTGCCATTAAAAGTATCCCTAGCGAATAGAATGCCATGTTATTTCGAAAACAGCCTTTTGGTTTTTATCTTCAAAAACTAAAGGCTGTTTTTGTTTTTACGGGATTGGTTCTTCTTTACCAATTGTTTCGAAATCCTCCAACAGAAAATACTTCTTTAAAGAGCAAAGAGGTGTCCCCCTGGGTGAAACAAAGCCATCGTTTGGATAGTTTGTTGACAGTTGTGGCATCATCCACCACCCCAAAGCTACGTTCCTTTCACCCAAATTTTTTAACGGACTACAGGGCCTATCGTTTGGATTTACCTACGGCTGTGGTAGATCGTATTAAAGCCTATCACGCAGCGGGAAAATGGATTACGGATCGTTCGGTGTTTCAAAAAGTAACGGGTATTTCGGATAGTAGTTATGAGCGTATCGCACCCTATCTAAAATATCCTCCAAGCCGATCAAAGTCGAAGCCATTTGTTCCAGCGCCTATTATTAAAAAAGATCTCAATCACGCCACTGCTTTGGAGCTGCAAAAAGTACGTGGAATTGGCCCAGTATTGTCGGAGCGAATTGTTGTTTATCGCGATCGGATTCAAGCTTTTTCAAACATGGAACAACTAGCAGAGGTGTATGGATTATCAGAAGAGGTAAGACAACGATTAATCCTCTATTTTGAAATTCAACCCCCACTTCCGATAGTGCCCTTGGCATTTGCAAATGCCAGTTTGGAACGTCTAACAGCTTTACCTTATATGAGTTACAAACAAGCGCGCTGGTTGGTCGCGCAACGAACACAACAACCCGAAGCAAGCCTTGATGAGCTTTTGAATCAGACCCTTTGGGACTCTATTCAAGTTCGGAGAATAAAGCTATATTTGTATTAAAAAGATTGCTATAATGGATATATTATCAACCGTTGTCATGAGACAAGAGACGGAGCTAAAGCTCATTTCTGATGCCGCCAAAGAATTTGCTCGCAAGCATATCAAACCCCACATTATGGATTGGGATGAAGCCCAGTATTTCCCTACAGAAGTCATGCAAGAAGCAGGTGCTCTTGGTTTTTTGGGAGTATTGATACCAGAAGCCTATGGCGGTTCGGGGCTGGGATATCACGAATATGTAGCTGTAATAGAGGAGGTGTCCAAAGTAGATCCTTCCATCGGCCTGTCAATTGCCGCACATAATTCACTTTGTGCCAACCATATTTATCAGTTTGGATCAGAAGAGCAACGATTGAGATGGTTGCCCAAACTAACGAGCGGACAATGGATCGGCGCTTGGGGATTGACTGAGCACAATACTGGTTCTGACGCCAAAGGGATGAACACTACGGCCCGACAAGAAGGCGATGAATGGGTGTTGAATGGCACCAAAAACTTTATTACGCATGGCAAGTCAGGAGATGTTGCCGTAGTCATTGCACGCAATGGCGAAAAAGGAGATAACCGCGGTATGACTGCTTTTGTAGTAGAGCGCGGTACGCCCGGTTTTGGTGCGGGGAAAAAAGAAAACAAACTCGGAATGCGTGCTTCTGAAACTGCTGAAATGGTTTTTGATAATTGCCGTATTCCTGACGCAAACCGTCTGGGGCCTGTGGGAGATGGCTTTATTCAGTCCATGAAAATATTAGATGGTGGGCGCATATCTATAGCGGCTTTATCCTTAGGGATCGCCAAAGGGGCCTATGAAGCCAGTATAAAATATTCCAAAGAAAGACATCAGTTTGGTCAGGCGATAAGTAAGTTCCAGGGCATTTCATTCAAGCTGGCCGATATGGCTACCGAAATTGAGGCAGCGACGCTTTTGACTCAAAAAGCCTCTGAACTGAAGAACCAAGGGAAAAATGTCACTACCATAGGCGCAATGGCCAAGTACAAAGCCTCCGAAGTATGTGTGAATGTGGCCAATGAGGCTGTACAGATTCACGGGGGGTATGGTTTTACCAAAGACTACCCAGTTGAAAAATTCTTACGGGATTCAAAACTGTGTACCATTGGTGAGGGAACCAGCGAAATACAAAAGTTGGTGATTGCTCGGAAGATTTTACAGGACTAAGCAGACTGTTGTCAAAAACTTAATTATATTTGCCGCCATGAAAGGAGGTGCTATATTATGTTGATAATTCCAATTAAAGAAGGCGAGAACATCGATCGCGCGTTAAAGCGTTTTAAACGAAAGTTTGATCGTACAGGTGCCATGCGTCAATTGCGTTCACGAAAGCAGTTTGCAAAACCCTCCGTTCGCAACCGCGACAAGATGATCAAAGCTCAGTACATTCAAAAGCTGCGCGACCAAGAAAATCAATAAACGATACTGTATCCAAAGCGATACGATCTATCCTACATTTCATACCTTTGAGATGTAGGATTTTTTTTTATGGCTGTTGCCCGTTTTCTTGAATATCTAGCGCTGGAGAAAAAATATTCTCAACACACACTTACGGCCTACCGGAAAGATCTGACAACCTTTTCATTGTTTTGTGAAAAAACCTTTGACCTCAAGGGGCTAGAGGAGGTAAACTATTCCATGATCCGCAGCTGGATCATCGCATTAAAGTCCCAACAGCAGAGCGCCCGAACGATCAATCGCAAGCTATCCAGTTTGCGTTCGTATTACAAATTTATGGTGCGTACCCAGCAACTTACGACCAATCCTATGGAGGAGCATCTGCCTCTAAAAACCGCCAAGACCTTGCAAGTGCCCTACAGTCAAGATGAAATCCGGCAGTTGTTGAACCCCGAACGTTTTCCCGACAGCTATGAAGGGTGTTTGCAGTTTACCATAATCGCCCTTTTATATTATACGGGCATTCGAAGACAAGAACTGATTGATATCACTCCAGAGGGTGTTGCTGCGGATAAACGCATTTTGAAAGTGCTTGGAAAGAGAAACAAAGAGCGGATCATTCCTGTTGTAAAAGAATTGGAGTCCTATTTGAAAGCCTATGAAGGAGCTCGCGAAAAAGTGTCTTTAGGGCGTTCTACAAATTACCTGACCTCTCTCAAAGGGGAAAAACTCACAGAGAAATTTGTCTATGATACGGTAAATTTTTACCTTAAAGGTGTCACCACGAAGACCAAAAAAAGTCCTCATATGCTACGGCATAGCTTTGCGACTCATTTGTTGGATAACGGTGCCGATTTGAATGCTGTAAAGGAACTATTGGGTCATGAAAGCATAGCTGCCACTCAATTATACACCCACAGCAGTTTGGATCAGATACAAAAGATCTATCGGGGGTCCCATCCGCGAGGGGCCAAAAAATAATTGTTCAACCCTTAAATTGTATCATTATGATTATTGACTTTCAATCCGTAAACTATCAAGCTGACATCAAACTGATTGAATTTACCAAAAAACGAATTGCCAAACTTGAGCAATTTTATGACCGTATTGTCTCTGTCGAAATCTTCACTAAGGTTGAAAACCGATCGGATCCCAGTAATAAGCAAGTAGAACTGAAAGTGAAAGTTCCAGGGGATCATTTTATCATCAAAAAGATTTGTAGGAGTTTTGAAGAAGCTGTGGATTTGACCGCTTCTAGTGCCGAACGATTGCTAAAACGCTACAAGGAAAAAAACCGCCAACATTCGGCTTGAAAAAAGCCTTATTTGTTTTGAAAGCAGCAAAATAAACATTTACTTTGCCACGCAAAAAACAAAAGCCGATGTAGCTCAGCTGGCTAGAGCAGCTGATTTGTAATCAGCAGGTCGTGGGTTCGAGTCCCTCCATCGGCTCTCTTGTTTTTTGGGGAGATACTCAAGCGGCCAACGAGGACAGACTGTAAATCTGTTGTTTTTTAACTTCGCAGGTTCGAATCCTGCTCTCCCCACAAACTGCCAACCTACGAAAGTAGAACAATCCTAAAAGCGGGAGTAGCTCAGTTGGTAGAGCGTCAGCCTTCCAAGCTGAATGTCGCCGGTTCGAACCCGGTCTCCCGCTCTTTTTTTCATCCATTGATTCGCAGTTGGTACTTTCGATTTTTTCAAATTTGAAGTACGTTTGCGAAAGCAATGCCGACGTAGCTCAGGGGTAGAGCGTTTCCTTGGTAAGGAAGAGGTCGGCGGTTCAAATCCGCTCGTTGGCTCAACGCTTAAAAGGGATCCGTCTGGATCCCTTTTGTCGTTTTATACCTCTGTCTAAAATCCATAGGCTTGTTTTTTTCGCCGATTGGAAGAGTACACTCCGATAATTTGGTCGGAATTTCAAAACATATTATTTTCGCCCATCAATTCTTCATTTATTTAGAATTGGTTTATGGTTATGACCGTTAGACGTTGTCACGTCTAGCGGTCTTTTTTTTACTTGATACTTATCGGTATCTTGTTGAAAAACAATAAGCATGCAAAAAGGAATGTTACGCCACGTTGTTCTTTTTCAATTCAAAAAACGTTCACAAGAACAAGAAATTAGGGCTTTACATCAACAGTTTATCAGTCTGGGTGGAACAGTGCCCGCGATTCGAGATTTTGAATGGGGATTGAATGACAGTCCAGAGTCACTGCATCAGGATTTTACACATTGTTATATTGTGAGTTTTAGCTCGGAAGAAGATCGAGACCAGGGGTATACACCGCACCCAGCGCATCAGGCTTTTGTCAAAAACCTAAAACCTCATTTAGAGAAGGTTTTTGTGGTTGATTTTTGGGGGTATCGTGAATAAAATGCGACTTTAAGACCGATTATTTGTTGTAAATTTAATCAAAACTACCTTGCTTACATAAGATTCTTAAACGCCCTAAATTTTGATATTATGCACAAATACTTTAACCACACCCGAACTTTAGAAGACAAAGTCAGTCAACGCGAAATCATTCAATTGCTTCGAGAACAGAACGCTTTATTACGTCAGCTATTACAGTTACAACAAGGACAACTGTCGACCTCCAAATAAAGAAAACATTCGTCTTGTTCTGCCCCAGTCTCATTAATGAAGGGATGTATTTTCTGAAGATTGCCTTTTTAAATTCCGACTCCGTCTCTTTTATTTCTTCCCTTTAAAATAGTAGGCTGCTTTTTTCTTGTTTTCTTTTCCTTTTTTCAGTTGGGATTGCACCTCACCAGAAAGTTTTGGATAGTCTTTCTTGCGAATTAATACCCAAAAAGGATCACTACCTCCTAAGCCTTTTTTTAATACAAGAGTGCTGATTTGCTTGATCTTCCCAGCAGTGTAAAATTGACTGGAGTAGCTCTTGTGTTGTAAACTGAAAATGGAAATCCCTTGACTTTCTTCAATTAAATATTTATCGGTATTGTCTCGTAGCGTTTTCTCAGCGAGCCCTGAACTATATATCCCAACCAGTAATAAGGGTATCAACGACCCGATTGTCAGGTAGGTGTTTTGACTTTTAAGACTGTCCCACCAGTGGGTAATTAACAAGGCAAAAGGTATGATAGAAGGAAGGATATAGGGATGAATCAAACTTTTGGAACTGCTAAAAAAGAACAATGGCCAAAGCATCCAACCCGTTAGAAAAAGCACCCATGGGTCGGTCTTGAAACTTTTTTTGTTGCGAAAAGCCAGTCGGATGGCAGCAATCATCCAAGGAAGTGTAAAAGCCGCAAAAAAGCCCCAGATAATTCCAAAGGGTTGTTGTTTGGGAAATCCGTATTTATCTCCTTTCCATTCTGAGTTGAAGTAGCGGTTAAAATGTTCCCCTACGATAAAATAGTCTAGAAACCCAGGGGAACGCAATTCTGCGAGTATATACCAAGGGATGCAAACAATTAGAAATAAAAGGGTTCCCAGTAGCCAAGGAGCTGACTTCAAGGCTTTCCAAAATGCGCCGGTTCGCAGCGACCAAAAAAGGATCGGCGGTAGGGTAAGAATTCCAATAATGGGCCCTTTGGCCAATACACCGAGTCCCATACCTAAAAAGAACAAATAGACCCAGTATGTTTTGGCTCTGTCTTGGAGTGCTTCCCAAAATGAAAGCATCACTATCACAACACTTAGCATTAAAAAAACATCTGTAGAAACAACTCCCGCATGCAGATAGTATTCGGGAATACTTATCAAAATAAGCCCCGGAAGGGTGTAGGGGTGTTCTTTGGAGGCTCTATAACGACTCATCCATAGTGCGAGTCCGAGGCATACCAAGAAAAATGGGAGTCGAACGCTGAATTCACTCACACCAAAAAACGATAAGCTAAGAGCAGCTGCCCAGGTAGAAAGCGGAGGTTTGGCCCAAAAGGGTAAGCCATAGTCAATTTGAAGAACTACCCAGTTGGCTGTTTCCTCCATCAATCGTGCAATTTCTGCGTAACGAGCCTCGGTTTGATCCATCAATGGTAGTGCTGCATTGAAGAAGGCTCGAATAACCAGAAGTCCTATAAAAAGAAGGAGATAGCGAGTATTTAAGGAGAGAGAACGTGTCAACGGTAGTGGCGATAAATCTTGATTAAATCTAACCATAAAATAAATGCATAGCTGAATTGAACCCTCGAATCTTCTGTATCGATCCAACGTTGGAGTGGAATTTCTTTTGTTTTTTGTGAAATTTGTGGGCGTCCAACCAAGGCAATCATTCGAAAAAACAATTCCACATCAAAAAGCCATTTGGAGAGAAATCGTTCTTGAAATAAAGACTGCGCTGTTTTGCGGGTAAAAATTTTGCATCCACATTGGGTGTCGTATACTTTAATACGGAGCATTTTAGAGATCACCGTGGCAACGATACGACCAATAAGAAAACGATACCATTTACGTTCGATCTGATTGTCAATTTTGAGGATTCGAGAGCCGAAAACAAAAGGTACGGAAGGAACTACTTTTTGGGCTAAGGAAATGCATTCTTCTAGAGTGGTGGAAAGGTCTGCATCCAAATAACCAATCTTTGAAGTTTGACTTGAACTAAGATGTTGCACTCCTTTTCGAACAGCCTCGGCTTTGCCAAGGTTTTGTTTCAATTCCAAAACATCAATTTTTTCAGGAAATTGTTTTTGGAGTTTTTGAAGCACAGTTGTCGTGTTGTCCGAAGACCCATCATTAACGAGTAAGAGTTTTACGCTATTGGAATGGGAAAGAAAATCAACATACTGATCTAAAGGAAGACGGTTTGCTTCATTATAACACGGAATGACAAGCGTAAGATCCAACATTGGATAATAAAATAGTAATGAAAGAAAACTTCAAAAAAAAGCGGCTTTCAAGCCGCTTTTTAATTTAAACTGCGTTTTGCTTTTTAATCAGATTCAAAGCAGAACCTTCCTTGAACCATTCAATTTGGGAATCGTTATAGGTGTGATTGGCTTGGAGGCTGTCCACGCTACCATCACTATGAACTACTTCGATGGTGATTGCTTTGCCAGGGGCAAAGTCTTTGAGGTCTGTAAAATGGAACGTATCGTCCTCCTGAATTTTATCATAGTCAGCTTCATTAGCAAAGGTAATCCCAAGCATCCCTTGTTTTTTCAAGTTGGTTTCGTGGATCCGAGCAAAGGATTTCACCAATACTACTTTTACTCCCAAATGGCGGGGTTCCATAGCGGCATGCTCTCTTGAGGAACCTTCACCATAGTTGTGATCTCCAACAACTACAGTTTCGATACCGGCTGCTTTGTAAGCACGTTGCACGTCAGGAACGCCACCGTATTCGCCAGTCAATTGGTTTTTGACAAAATTGGTTTTTTGATTGAAAGCGTTGACCGCACCAATCAAACAGTTGTTTGAAATATTATCCAAATGCCCTCTAAATCGCAACCAAGGCCCAGCCATAGAAATATGGTCGGTGGTACACTTTCCATGGGCTTTGATTAATAGTTTGGCGCCGTTGAGGTTTTGACCATCCCAAGGGTTAAAGGGGGTTAGGAGTTGCAATCGTTCCGAATCGGGACTTACATTTACCTGTACGCTTGAGCCGTCTTCTTGAGGAGCTAAGTAACCATTTTCCTCCACATCAAACCCTTTAGGAGGCAGTTCTAATCCTTTGGGAGGATCTAGCTTTACAGATTCCCCAGCTTCGTTAATTAGTGAGTCGGTTATCGGGTTAAAATCCAGACGACCTGAGATGGCTACAGCAGCTACCATTTCTGGAGAAGCTACAAAGGCATGTGTATTAGGGTTGCCGTCGGCACGTTTGGAAAAATTTCTGTTAAAAGAGTGAACAATGGAGTTTTTTTCTTGTTTGTCTGCGCCTGCACGTGCCCATTGTCCAATACAAGGTCCACAGGCATTGGTGAAAATGGTTGCATCCAAATCTTCAAAAACTTGCAAAAGTCCGTCGCGTTCGGCTGTGTAGCGAACCTGTTCTGATCCAGGGTTGATTCCGAAAGCCGCTTTGGTAGTGAGTTTTTTATCCACGGCTTGCTTGGCGATGGAAGCTGCACGAGACAAGTCTTCATAGGAAGAATTGGTACACGAACCGATGAGTCCCCATTCTACTTCCAGGGGCCATTCGTTGGTCTTGGCAGCGTTAGACATTTCACCAACAGGAGTTGCTAGGTCGGGGGTAAAAGGCCCGTTAAGGTGCGGCATCAATTCCGAAAGATTGATTTCAATTACCTGATCAAAGTATTGTTCGGGATTGGCATATACTTCCGAGTCACCTGTTAGATGTTCTTTAACGGCATTGGCAGCATCGGCAATATCGTCTCGCCCGGTAGAGCGTAAGTAGCGTTCCATAGAAGCATCATAACCAAAGGTGGAAGTGGTGGCGCCTACTTCAGCTCCCATATTACAGATGGTTCCTTTTCCAGTACAAGAGAGTGCTTCGGCTCCAGGGCCGAAATATTCGATGATGGCTCCAGTACCTCCTTTAACAGTTAGGATTCCAGCTACTTTGAGGATTACGTCTTTTGCTGCAGCCCAACCGTTGAGTTCACCAGTTAACTTTACACCAATCAGTTTTGGAAATTTCAACTCCCAAGGCATTCCTGCCATAACGTCCACGGCATCAGCACCTCCAACACCAATGGCGAGCATTCCAAGCCCACCAGCATTTACTGTGTGAGAATCGGTTCCAATCATCATTCCTCCGGGGAAAGCATAATTTTCCAAAACCACTTGGTGAATAATTCCCGCTCCAGGTTTCCAAAATCCAATTCCATATTTATTGGATACAGATTCTAAAAAGTTAAATACTTCTGAGGAAGTCGTATTAGCCATTTTCAGGTCTTTCTGGGCACCTTCTTTCGCTTGGATTAAGTGATCACAATGCACTGTGGTTGGAACTGCTACTTTTTCTTTACCCGCTTGCATGAATTGAAGCAGTGCCATTTGTGCGGTAGCGTCTTGGCAAGCAATCCGATCCGGAGCAAAATCGACATAGTCAGCCCCTCGTGAGTAGGGTTGTGCCGGATGAGCATTCCAAAGGTGGTTGTATAAAATTTTCTCGCTAGCGGTAAGCGGTTTCCCTAGGAGGGTTCTTGCTTGTTCAACATTCTTTTCAAGACGTTTGTAGAGGTCTTGAATCATGGATAAATCAAAAGCCATAAAAGTAAACTTAGTTGTAGTTTCGTGTCGCAAATGTACTAATAAGTTGCCGACATATAAGTGGGTGAGGAATCAATCTTCTCAATTTTTGTATTAGTTTAAAATATTTCTAAAATAGGTTTTTGATTCACTTCTCATGCTAAATGCGATGGCGTCATTACGCACAATAGTATATCCAAAATTGCGGTCAAAGACAGGGGAGAAGTTTGGGACAAGTTCTCACGTACGAAAAATTATCTAAAAAATTGAATTAAAAAGGATTTGGAACCAAAAAATTTTTAAATTTGCACCTCTTAAAACAACATAGAAAACATCAAATATGGCTAAAGAAACTTTTGATCGGTCGAAACCCCACTTAAATATTGGGACGATTGGCCACGTAGATCACGGTAAAACGACACTCACTGCTGCGATAACAAAAGTATTGGCAGACGCAGGTATGTCTGAAGCACTAAGCTTCGACCAAATTGACAACGCTCCCGAAGAAAAAGAGCGTGGTATTACTATCAACACATCACACGTTGAATACCAAACAGCAAATCGTCACTACGCACACGTTGACTGTCCTGGTCACGCCGATTATGTAAAAAACATGGTTACAGGTGCTGCACAGATGGACGGTGCCATTTTGGTAGTAGCAGCTACAGACGGACCCATGCCACAAACACGTGAGCACATCCTTTTAGGTCGTCAGGTAGGAGTGCCAAGAATCGTTGTATTCTTGAACAAAGCCGATATGGTTGATGATGAAGAACTTCTTGAGTTGGTTGAAATGGAAGTACGTGAATTACTTTCTTTCTACGACTATGACGGAGACAACACTCCTGTCGTATTAGGATCTGCTTTGGGTGCCTTGAACGGTGAGCAAAAGTGGGTTGACACTGTAATGAAATTAATGGAAGAAGTAGACGCATGGATTGAATTGCCAAAACGTGACGTTGACAAAGACTTCTTAATGCCTGTAGAAGATGTATTCTCAATTACAGGTCGTGGAACAGTAGCCACAGGTCGAATTGAAACAGGAGTTGCCAACACTGGTGATGCTGTTGATATCATCGGTATGGGTGCTGAAAAACTAGACTCTACTATTACTGGAGTTGAAATGTTCCGTAAAATCTTAGACCGAGGAGAAGCTGGAGATAACGTAGGAATCCTTTTGAGAGGTATCGAAAAAACAGATATCAAAAGAGGAATGGTTATCTGTAAGCCTGGTTCTGTAAAACCACACGCCAAGTTTAAGGCCGAGGTGTATATCTTGAAAAAAGAAGAAGGAGGGCGTCACACACCTTTCCACAACAACTACAGACCTCAGTTTTATGTACGTACCACTGACGTAACTGGAAACATCGTGCTTCCTGATGGAGTAGAGATGGTAATGCCTGGAGATAACTTGACTATTACAGTTGACTTGATCTCTCCAATTGCATTGAGCGTTGGTCTTCGTTTTGCGATCCGTGAAGGAGGTAGAACGGTAGGTGCCGGTCAGGTAACTGAGATTCTAGACTAATAAAAAAGGTTTTTTTATGATACATTAAGGTGTCCGCCCAAGGCGGATGCCTTTTGTGTCAAATAAAAACGGGTTTAGCTCAGTTGGTAGAGCACTGGTCTCCAAAACCAGGTGTCGGGAGTTCGAGCCTCTCAACCCGTGCTGAAAAAAGACAGATATGGCAGCATTTATAACATATATTAAAGATTCATTCGAAGAGTTGAAAACCAATGTTTCTTGGACCCCTAGAGCCGAGTTACAACGTTTGGTTGTCATCGTATTTGTATTCTCAGTGCTATTTTCCTTAGCGATCTGGGGTGCTGACACGGTCTTGTCTTCTGTTGTTTCTGGCTATTTTAAATTCATCAACTAAGACCCCATGGCTGAAGTTACCGAGAAAAAATGGTATGTCATTCGCGCAGTAAGCGGACAGGAAGCCAAAATCAAGGATTATATCCATTCGGAAATCAACCGTATGGGATATGGAGATGCTGTAGAAGACCTTTTGGTTCCTACAGAAAAAGTAGTACAGATCCGTAACGGAAAAAAAATCAATAAGGAACGCACCTATTTCCCTGGCTATATTATGATCAAAGCCAACCTAACAGGTGAGATTCCTCATATTATCAAATCGGTTACCAACGTGATTGGTTTCTTAGGAGAAACCAAAGGTGGTGAGCCCGTGCCTTTGCGTACCGCCGAAGTCAATCGAATGCTTGGAAAAGTAGACGAATTGGCCCTGTCCACAGAACACGTTGCCATTCCATTTACGATTGGTGAAAACGTTAAAGTAATCGACGGTCCTTTCAATGGATTTACCGGTTCGATTGAAAAGGTTAATGAAGAAAAAAGAAAGCTCGAAGTGATGGTGAAGATTTTTGGTCGGAAAACACCCTTGGAGCTTAGTTATATGCAAGTAGAAAAATTATAAATGTTACACTGATAAATTTGATTCCCTTTCAGCTTCCACTCAAAGCGAATCAATAACTCAATTAAAACAATGGCAAAAGAAATATACAAAGTTTTAAAACTTCAAGTTCGGGGAGGTGCTGCGAATCCGTCGCCACCGGTTGGACCCGCGCTGGGTGCCGCAGGGGTTAATATCATGGAGTTCTGTAAGCAGTTTAATGCGAGAACTCAAGATAAGCAGGGAAAAATTCTTCCTGTTGCAATCTCTGTGTACAAAGACAAATCATTTGACTTTGTAATTAAGACACCTCCAGCGGCCGTTCAATTGATGGAAGCAGCCAAAGCCAAGAAAGGATCTGGTGAACCCAACAGAAACAAAGTGGCGAGTGTCACATGGGATCAAGTAAAATTGATTGCAGAAGACAAAATGCCTGATTTGAATGCTTTTACCGTAGAGTCTGCTATGAAAATGGTGGCTGGTACAGCGCGTTCAATGGGATTCACAATTTCAGGGGAAGCTCCCTTTAACTCTTAATTTCTAGCAATGGCACGTATTACTAAAAAACAGAAAGAAGCGAGAGCCAAAGTGGATTTTAAGAAATTATATTCCTTAGAAGAAGCTTCTGCTCTGGTAAAAGAAATATCGACAGCTAAATTTGATGCCTCTATAGACCTAGCAATTCGTCTTGGAGTAGATCCTCGTAAAGCCAATGAAATGGTTCGTGGTGTAGTTACACTACCTCACGGAACAGGTAAGACCGTTCGTGTTTTGGCGCTTGTAACTCCCGATAAGGAGGAAGAAGCCAAAGAAGCAGGAGCTGACTACATTGGTCTTGATGAGTATCTTCAAAAAATCAAAGATGGTTGGACCGATGTAGATGTGATTGTCACGATGCCCAGCGTTATGGGAAAACTCGGACCCCTTGGTCGTGTACTCGGCCCGAGAGGTTTGATGCCTAACCCAAAAACGGGAACCGTAACCATGGACATTAAGAAAGCCGTTTCGGATGTGAAAGGTGGTAAAATTGACTTTAAGGTTGACAAAACCGGAATTGTCCATGCGGCAATTGGAAAAGCCTCTTTTTCCGCTGAAAAAATATTTGAAAATGCCGACGAGCTATTGAAAACAATCCAAAAACTAAAGCCTTCTTCCACCAAGGGGATTTACATGAAAAGTGTATATCTATCCAGTACGATGAGTCCTGGAATCCCTGTGGAAATGAAGATGGCCTAAGTTTGTAAAATTCAAGTTTTATGACAAAACAAGAAAAAGCCCAAGTAATTGAAGATTTGACAGCCACATTGGCCGAGGTAAAAAACCTTTACCTAACCGATATTGCAGGTCTAAATGCTTCGCAATCCTCTGATTTGAGACGTGCTTGCTTTAAAGCAAATATCAAATTGGCAGTGGTGAAGAATACTTTGCTTGCCAAAGCGATGGAGGCTTCTGATAAAGATTTTGGAGAATTGCAAGACACTTTGAAAGGCAATACTTCGATGATGATTTCAGAATCTGGAAACGCCCCGGCAAAAGTGATTAAGGATTTTCGTAAGAAATCAGAAAAACCGATCCTCAAAGGAGCGTTTATTGAAGAAGCCATCTACATTGGTGACGATATGATTGATGCCTTGGTATCCATCAAATCGAAAGAGGAATTGATTGGAGATATCATTATGATCCTTCAGTCGCCTGCCAAAAATGTAGTGTCTGGACTTCAGTCCGCAGGGGGCAATCTTTCTGGAATCCTCAAGACGTTGTCAGAACGTTAAACTGACACACTAATTAAGTACGCACTCAACCCTTATAAACAGAAAAATTAAATTTTTAAAATCTTAACAAAATGGCAGATTTAAAAGAATTCGCAGAACAACTAGTCAACTTGACTGTAAAAGAAGTCAATGAATTGGCTGATATTTTAAAAGAAGAATACGGTATTGAGCCTGCAGCAGCTGCTGTAGCTGTCGCTGGTCCTGCCGGTGGTGGTGGTGGTGAAGCCGCTGAAGAAAAATCAGAATTTGATGTGATTTTGAAAGCAGCAGGTGGATCAAAACTTGCCGTAGTAAAACTCGTTAAAGAATTGACTGGTCTTGGCTTGAAAGAAGCTAAAGAATTAGTTGATAACGCACCTAGCCCATTGAAGGAAGGTGTTGCAAAAGACGAAGCTGAAGGATTGAAAAGTTCTTTGGAAGAAGCTGGAGCCGAAGTAGAGCTCAAGTAAGCTTTATACAGTAGAAAAAGCTTTGGGTTCCTACCGAGGTAGGAGCCCAGAGCCTTTTTCAATTTTTGATACCCCCATATCTATTTAAATTTTTTTGGTAATAAAAACAGAGAGAATCGATGCCGAGATCCGTCCACAACCGAGTAAATTTTACTTCCGCTAAGCACACCCCAGATTACCCCGATTTCCTCGATATACAAATAAAATCCTTCCAGGATTTTTTTCAGTTGGAAACCAAATCAGACGAACGCGCTGAAGAAGGCCTTTTCAACACATTTAAGGAAAACTTCCCCATCACGGATACCCGCAACCAATTTGTCCTAGAATTCTTGGACTACTTTGTGGATCCGCCACGCTATTCGATTCAAGAATGTATTGAGAGAGGCTTGTCCTACTCCGTACCCTTGAAGGCGCGATTAAAACTCTATTGTACCGACCCAGAACACGAAGATTTCGAAACCATCGTTCAGGACGTATTTTTGGGAATCATCCCTTATATGTCTCCTAGCGGTACTTTCATTATCAATGGTGCTGAAAGAATCGTTGTTTCTCAGCTGCACCGTTCCCCTGGTGTTTTCTTTGGACAATCGTTCCATGCCAACGGTACCAAGCTTTATTCGGCACGTGTGATTCCATTCAAAGGATCATGGATTGAATTCGCAACCGATATCAACAGTGTGATGTATGCCTACATCGACCGTAAGAAAAAATTACCGGTGACCACCCTTTTCCGTGCCATTGGTTACGAAAGAGACAAGGACATCCTTGAAATCTTCGACTTGGCTGAGGAAGTGAAAGTTTCCAAAACAGGACTTAAAAAGGTATTGGGTCGTAAATTGGCTGCTCGTGTTCTGAAAACATGGCACGAAGATTTCGTAGATGAAGATACTGGAGAGGTAATTTCTATCGAAAGAAACGAAATCATCATCGATCGGGATACGATCCTTGAAAAAGAGCATATCGATGAAATCATCGAAGCCGATGTAAAAACTATCTTATTGCACAAAGAAGATGCGCATATGTCCGACTATGCCATCATTCACAACACCTTGCAAAAAGACCCTACCAACTCCGAAAAAGAAGCGGTAGAACATATTTACCGTCAACTTCGAAACGCCGAACCACCCGATGAGGATACGGCACGAGGAATTATAGATAAGTTGTTCTTCTCAGACCAGCGTTATAACCTCGGAGAAGTAGGGCGTTACCGAATGAATAAAAAACTCAACTTGGATGTGGAAATGGATAAGCAAGTCCTCACCAAGTTGGATATCATTACGATCATCAAGTATTTGATTGAGTTGATTAATTCCAAAGCGGAAATTGATGATATTGACCACTTATCCAACCGACGTGTTCGAACCGTAGGCGAGCAATTGTCTTCTCAGTTTGGTGTTGGTTTGGCCCGTATGGCGCGAACCATTCGTGAACGAATGAATGTTCGTGACAATGAAGTGTTTACACCGATTGACCTGATCAATGCGAAAACACTTTCATCTGTCATCAACACTTTCTTTGGAACCAACCAGTTGTCTCAGTTTATGGATCAGACCAATCCACTGGCAGAGATCACTCACAAGCGCCGCCTTTCGGCCTTAGGTCCTGGAGGATTGTCTCGTGAACGTGCAGGTTTTGAGGTGCGTGACGTACACTACACCCACTACGGGCGTTTGTGTCCGATCGAAACACCAGAAGGACCAAACATTGGATTGATCTCCTCTTTGGGAGTATTTGCCAAAGTAAACAACCTCGGGTTTATCGAAACGCCTTACCGCAAGGTTGAAAACGGAAAAGTAGATTTGGAGAACACCATCTACTTGAGTGCCGAGGAGGAAGAAAACAAACTGATTGCACAGTCCACAGTTGCTGTTGACAACAAAGGAAAAATCACCGACGATCGTGTGATTGCCCGTGATCAAGCAGACTTCCCAGTGGTTACTCCCGATCAAATTAACTATACAGATGTAGCACCGAATCAAATAGCCTCCATCTCAGCTTCTTTAATTCCTTTCTTGGAACATGATGATGCAAACCGCGCCTTGATGGGATCCAACATGATGCGTCAGGCCGTGCCTTTGTTGCGTCCTGAATCTCCAATTGTAGGAACGGGTCTAGAGCGTCAAGTAGCTTCTGACTCACGAGTACTGATCAACGCCGAAGGCGATGGAGTCGTTGAATACGTAGATGCTAATAAGATTACAATCAAATACGATTTGACAGAGGAAGAGCGTTTGGTTCGTTTTGAAGAAGACACCAAAAGTTACAACCTGATCAAATTCCGTAAGACCAACCAAGGGTCTTGTATCAACTTGAAACCCATCGTTAAGAAAGGGGATCGCGTTGTCAAAGGACAGGTTCTTTCACAAGGTTATGCCACAGAAAAAGGAGAACTTGCTCTTGGGCGGAACATGAAGGTGGCCTTTATGCCATGGAAAGGATACAACTTTGAGGATGCCATCGTAATTTCTGAGAAAGTGGTACGTGAAGATATCTTTACGTCCATCCATATCGATGAGTATTCCTTAGATGTTCGCGACACCAAGTTGGGAACAGAAGAGTTGACGGACGATATTCCAAACGTGAGCGAGGAAGCGACCAAAGACTTGGACGAAAACGGAATGATCCGTATTGGAGCCGAAGTAAATCCTGGGGATATTCTTATTGGGAAAATCACGCCAAAAGGAGAGTCGGATCCAACACCAGAAGAAAAATTATTACGTGCCATTTTCGGGGACAAAGCCGGAGATGTCAAAGATGCTTCATTCAAAGCGCCCCCTTCGTTGCATGGTGTGGTGATTGATAAAAAGCTCTTTACACGTTCTATTAAAGACAAGCGCAAGCGCAACCAAGACAAACAAGAATTGGAAGCCTTAGACGCAGCCTATGATGTAAAATTCCAAGAGCTAAAGTCCGTTTTGGTTGAGAAATTATCCTCTATCCTTAATGGGAAGACCTGTCAAGGAGTTCAAAACGACTTGGGCGAAGAAGTACTGCCAAAAGGAAAGAAATATACCCTCAAAATGCTCAACGCAGTAGAGGACTATACGCACTTAACACATGGCACTTGGACGACAACCAAGGACACCAACAGTTTGATCAACGATTTGATTCATAACTACAAAATCAAAGAAAACGATCTACAGGGTGCTTTGCGTAGAGAAAACTTCACCATCAGTGTAGGAGACGAATTGCCTGCAGGGATCAAGAAGTTGGCCAAGGTTTACATTGCTAAGAAGCGCAAGCTCAAAGTAGGAGATAAGATGGCGGGTCGTCACGGAAACAAAGGGATTGTTGCTCGAATTGTTCGAGAAGAAGAAATGCCTTTCCTCGATGACGGAACCCCTGTTGATATTGTCTTGAATCCACTCGGGGTACCTTCTCGAATGAATATTGGACAGATTTATGAAACCGTTTTGGGTTGGGCTGGGCAAAAACTCGACAAGAAGTTTGCCACACCGATTTTTGATGGAGCTAGTTTGGATGAAATCAATTCCTTTACTGATGAGGCAGGGGTTCCACGATTTGGACACACCTATCTCTATGACGGAGGAACTGGAGAGCGTTTTGATCAACCGGCCACGGTAGGGGTTATTTATATGCTCAAACTTGGACATATGGTTGATGATAAGATGCACTCGCGTTCTATCGGGCCATACTCTTTGATTACGCAACAGCCTCTTGGAGGAAAAGCGCAATTTGGAGGGCAACGATTTGGAGAAATGGAAGTATGGGCACTTGAAGCCTATGGTGCTTCCAGTACACTTCAAGAAATATTGACCGTAAAATCCGATGATGTGATTGGACGTGCCAAGACCTATGAATCGATCGTGAAAGGAGATACCCTCCCAGAACCTGGATTGCCCGAGTCGTTTAACGTCTTGATGCATGAATTGAATGGCCTTGGATTGGACATTCGATTGGAAGAGTAAAAAAATTGTTATAACACCGTATCACAAAGAAATGGCTAGAACAAACGAACCGATTACCCAAAAAAAATTCAATAAGATATCCATTGGACTGTCTTCTCCGGAAGTCATCCTTAATAAATCACGTGGAGAAGTTCTCAAACCTGAGACCATCAACTACCGAACGCACAAGCCCGAACGTGACGGCTTGTTCTGTGAGCGTATTTTTGGCCCGGTTAAGGATTTTGAATGTGCTTGTGGGAAATACAAAAGAATCCGTTATAAAGGGATTGTTTGTGACCGCTGTGGAGTAGAAGTTACCGAAAAGAAAGTCCGTCGCGATCGTGTAGGACACATCAATTTGGTGGTGCCCGTAGCACACATTTGGTACTTCCGTTCCCTTCCTAACAAAATTGGCTACTTGCTCGGATTGCCTTCCAAGAAGCTCGACATGATTATCTATTATGAACGTTATGTTGTGATCCAAGCTGGAATTGCCAAAAACGAAGAAGGAGAAGCCGTTCAGAAAATGGACTTTTTGACTGAGGAAGAATACCTCAATATCATGGACACCCTTCCGGCTGAGAACCAATATTTGGAAGATAGCGACCCGGATAAGTTCATCGCTAAGATGGGGGCAGAGTGTTTGATTGAGCTTTTAGGTCGTATCGACCTTAACGAGCTTTCGTACGAACTACGTCACAAAGCCAATAACGAAACCTCTAAGCAAAGAAAAACAGAAGCCTTAAAACGCTTGCAGGTGGTGGAAGCTTTCCGCGATGCTAACGAGCGTTCGGAAAACCTTCCCGAGTGGATGATTATGAAAGTCATTCCTGTTATTCCACCAGAGTTGCGCCCATTGGTGCCGCTTGATGGAGGTCGCTTTGCTACATCCGACTTAAACGACCTTTACCGTCGTGTGATTATCCGAAACAATCGTTTGAAACGCTTGGTGGAGATCAAAGCGCCAGAGGTGATTTTACGTAACGAAAAGCGGATGCTTCAGGAGTCTGTAGATTCTCTTTTTGACAATACTCGTAAATCATCTGCGGTTAAAACCGAATCCAACCGACCCTTGAAGTCACTTTCGGATTCCCTCAAAGGAAAACAAGGTCGCTTCCGTCAAAACCTATTAGGGAAACGTGTCGACTACTCAGCACGTTCGGTAATTGTTGTTGGACCGGAACTGAAATTATTTGAATGTGGGCTTCCTAAGGGAATGGCCGCGGAACTATACAAGCCTTTTATCATCCGGAAGTTGATCGAAAGAGGAATTGTTAAGACCGTGAAGTCTGCGAAGAAAATTATCGATCGTAAAGAGCCCGTTGTTTGGGATATCTTGGAAAACGTGTTGAAAGGACACCCAGTACTCCTCAACCGAGCCCCCACACTTCACCGTTTGGGAATTCAGGCTTTCCAGCCCAAATTAATTGAAGGAAAAGCGATTCAATTACACCCCTTGGTTTGTACGGCCTTTAACGCCGACTTTGATGGGGATCAAATGGCGGTTCACTTGCCCCTAGGGCCTGAAGCGATTTTGGAAGCACAGCTATTGATGTTGGCTTCGCATAACATTTTGAACCCTGCTAACGGATCGCCGATCACAGTACCTTCACAAGACATGGTTTTGGGATTGTACTACATGACCAAAGCGAGAAAATCCACCAAAGAACATCCTGTAAAAGGAGAAGGATTGGTGTTCTATTCGGCAGAAGAAGTTCATATTGCGCTCAACGACAAGCGTGTTGATCTGAATGCGATTATTAAAATCCGCGCCAAGGACTTTAACGAAAAAGGCGAATTGGAATACCAGTTGATCGAATCAACGGTAGGACGTGTTCTCTTCAACGAGGTTGTTCCTGAAGAAGCTGGATACATCAATGAGGTATTGACCAAGAAAAACCTACGGGAGATTATTGGCGGTATCTTAAAAGTAACCAGCGTTCCTGAAACGGCTGAGTTCTTGGATAAGATCAAAGACATGGGCTATGGCTTTGCCTTCAAAGGAGGATTGTCCTTTAGCTTAGGAGATATTATCATCCCTCCAAAAAAGGAGCAGATGATCGTAGATGCCAACAAGCAAGTAGAAGGTATTATGGCCAACTACAACATGGGATTGATTACCAATAACGAACGCTACAACCAAGTTATTGACGTTTGGACCTCAACCAACGCCACCTTGACGGAACTCGCAATGAAAAACATTAGTGAAGACCAACAAGGATTTAACTCGGTATATATGATGTTGGATTCTGGAGCACGGGGTTCCAAGGAGCAGATTCGTCAGCTTACAGGAATGCGTGGTCTGATGGCCAAACCAAAGAAATCGAATGTAGGAGGAGGGGAGATCATTGAGAACCCAATCCTTTCTAACTTTAAGGAAGGTTTGTCCATTTTGGAATACTTTATCTCAACCCACGGTGCTCGTAAAGGACTGGCAGATACGGCCCTGAAAACAGCCGATGCTGGATACTTGACCCGTCGTTTGGTTGACGTATCACAAGACGCCATCATCAATATTGAAGACTGTAATACGCTTCGTGGTATCAATGTTTCTGCGTTGAAGAAAAATGAAGAGATCGTAGAATCTCTTGGCGAACGAATCCTAGGACGCGTTGCGCTTCACGATGTAATAAACCCAAGTTCTAACGAAATCATCGTTGCAGCTGGAGAAGAAATTACCGATTCAATTGTAGATCAAATCAACGCTTCACCCATCGATGCTGTGGAAGTACGTTCTCCTTTGACCTGTGAAGCACGCGAAGGAATTTGTGTAAAATGTTACGGACGAAACCTCGCTACCAGCAAAATGGTGCAAAAGGGAGAAGCTGTAGGTGTTGTAGCTGCGCAATCCATTGGAGAGCCGGGTACTCAGTTAACGCTTCGTACTTTCCACGTAGGAGGGGTTGCCGGAAACATTTCAGAGGAAAACTCTTTGATCGCTAAATTCAAAGGAGTCGCTGAAATCGAAGATCTTAAAACGGTTAACGGTTTGGATGCCGAAGGCAATGCAGCTGAGATCGTAATTTCTCGTACGGCTGAAATCAAGCTTTTGGATGCCAAAACCAAAAACGTTTTGAGTACCAACAACATTCCTTACGGTTCGACCATCAAAATCAAAGACGGTGCAAAACTCAGCAAAGGCGATTTGATTTGTCAGTGGGATCCGTTTAACGGAGTGATTGTCTCTGAATTCTCAGGGAAAATCGTATTTGAAAATATCGAACAAGGGGTTACCTATCAAGTAGAAATCGACGAACAAACCGGTTTCCAAGAAAAGGTAATTTCTGAATCTCGAAATAAGAAACTCATTCCAACCCTATTGATTGTAGATAGCAAAGGGACCACCCTTCGTTCCTACAACCTTCCTGTGGGTGCCCACCTGATTGTGGACGACGGAGAGAAAATCAAAGAAGGAAAAATTCTCGTTAAAATTCCACGTAAATCTGCCAAGTCTGGAGATATTACAGGAGGTTTGCCACGGGTGACGGAATTGTTCGAAGCGCGAAATCCTTCCAATCCTGCGGTTGTTTCTGAAATCGACGGTGTTGTTTTTTTTGGAAAAATCAAACGAGGGAATCGTGAGATTATCGTGGAATCCAAGTTTGGTGATGTGAAAAAATACCTTGTCAAACTATCCAACCAGATTTTGGTACAGGAGAATGACTTTGTCAAAGCGGGCATGCCGCTTTCTGACGGTTCCATCACACCGACGGATATCCTTAAAATCAAAGGCCCTTCTGCCGTTCAGCAATACTTGGTGAACGAAGTACAAGAAGTCTATCGATTGCAAGGGGTGAAGATCAACGATAAGCACTTTGAGGTGGTTGTACGTCAAATGATGCGTAAGGTGAAAATTCAAGACCCAGGAGATTCTATTTTCTTAGAAGGACAGCTGGTGTACAAAACCGACTTTATCCAAGAGAATGACAGCCTATACGGTAAGAAGATTGTAGAAGAAGTAGGTGCGAGCGAAAACTTGAAGCAAGGTCAAATGATCACGGCACGAGAGTTGCGCGATGAAAATTCTTTACTCAAACGAGAAGACAAAGCCTTGGTGATAGCACGTGATGCCTCACCGGCCACAGCGACTCCAGAGTTGCAAGGAATTACCCGAGCGTCCCTACAAACCAAATCCTTTATCTCAGCGGCTTCCTTCCAGGAAACGACGAAGGTACTCAACGAGGCGGCGGTTAATGGAAAAGAAGACCACCTAAACGGCTTGAAAGAGAACGTTATTGTGGGACATAAAATTCCAGCAGGAACAGGACTCCGCGAATACAACAATACCATTGTTGGTTCCAAGGACGAGTATAAGAGTTTGTTGATCGATCAGCAAGAAGAAATGCCTATTGAAGAATAGCCATGGCAGAAGCAAAAAAAGAACAACAGATTGATATTGAAATGGACGCGACCACAGCCAGTGGTGCCTATTCCAATCTAGCAATTATCAACCATTCTCCTTCGGAGTTTGTGGTGGACTTTGTTAGCTTGATGCCCGGTGCCCCAAAGGCCAAAGTGCAGTCGCGGATCATTTTGACGCCGGAACATGCCAAACGCTTTCAAAAAGCCTTGGCGGACAACCTTCAAAAGTATGAAGCCAAGCACGGGGAGATTAACTCTCAAGACGCACCGCCCATACCCATGAATTTTGGCCCGGCCGGAGAAGCCTAAACACCAAAAACCCCCAACCATCGGTTGGGGGTTTTTATTTGGTATTGGGTGTATTGTGTTCTCGTGTTAAGCCCAACGGATTAATATTACTAGTATCGCCTGCTAAAAGGCTGCTGTAATTTGATCTGCATTGTCAGCCTCTGTCTTCAATTGTTTCGGATCAATTTATATGTTCTTTCAAACCCTTCACAGGATAAAATCAGATGATTTTTAAAATAGGAGGGCATATTTTTTTTCCATTCCCAAAGTTTCGTTATTTCTTCCTCGTTTCTGCAGTTTTTATCGATTAGGTGTCTATAAGTTGTCTCGAATTGATAGTAATGAACAATGTCTTTACGATGTTTATTAATTCTATAAATTGCTTTATTTTGAAGCCTTTAAGATATTTAAAGTCCTCATCTGAATCAAAAGCATTCATGTTTGACATTCTGTCAATAACACTTAAAAACCCAACCTTATATTCTGGAATATCTAATTCTAGGTAGTATGCAAGAGTATCTCCAATCCTATCCCAAAAAGTATAGAACTTTTCATAACAACAACTTACAAAAGTTGAGTAAATCCAATCAAACTCGTTTTGGAAATAAGTAAAAAGGCGTATGGGATCTTTTTTAGGTCATTTCAGAGGTAAAAAAGAACTGTACGGCGGGGTATTTTTGTTGGGTCATTTGGAGGGAAAAAGCGGAGTCCGCGAAAAAGACCAGTTGTCCTTGTTTGTCGAGGGCTAGGAATTTTTGTTTTACCCGTTTAAACTCCACAAACTCGGGATGGTCTTCGGATTCACAGCCAATCCAGCAAGCTTTGTGGACATTGAGGTTTTCATAGGAACATTGTGCTCCGTATTCGTGCAGCAGGCGGTATTGAATCACTTCAAACTGCAAGGCGCCTACCGTACCAATCACTTTACGGTTGTTCAGGTGAAGTGTAAACAGTTGCGCCACTCCTTCGTCCATCAACTGGTCAATTCCTTTGTTCAGCTGTTTGGCTTTCATCGGGTCGGCATTGTTGATATAACGGAAGTGTTCCGGAGAAAAGGAAGGAATCCCTTGAAATTGGATTTTTTCTTGGCTGGTGAGGGTATCTCCAATTTTAAAGTTTCCTGTATCGTGTAGCCCAACAATATCCCCAGGATAGGAGATATCAACGATTTCTTTTTTTTCGGCAAAAAAGGCATTCGGGCTGGAAAATTTGAGTTTTTTCCCTTGGCGTACGTGCAAGTAGGGTTTGTTGCGTTCAAAGGTTCCAGACACAATCTTGACAAAGGCTAAACGATCACGGTGCTTGGGATCCATATTGGCGTGAATCTTAAAGACAAACCCACTAAAGTCTTTTTCGTCGGGTTGGATCAGGCGTTCTTCCGCTTGCTTGGGAAGCGGCTCGGGGGCGATTTCAATAAAGCAATCGAGCAGTTCTTGTACGCCAAAATTATTCAGTGCCGAACCAAAGAAAACAGGCTGCTGCTGCCCACTCAAATAAGCCTCTTTGTCAAAAGGATTATAAACCCCTTGCGCCAGTTCCAATTCCTCTTTTAGTTGATCTAAGGCATTAGTGCCAATGCGTTCTTCCAATTGGGGGTCTTCAAGGGAAGCATAGGTTTCCTTGTGGGTTACGGTTTGCTTTTGTTCCCCAGAGAACAGCTGGGCATTTTGTTCCCAAATGTTATAAATCCCTTTGAAATCGTACCCCATTCCGATGGGAAAAGACAGCGGAGTTACGGACAGATGTAGTTTGGTTTCCACCTCATCCAGTAGGTCAAAAGCATCTTTTCCTTCGCGGTCTAGTTTGTTGATAAAAACAATCATGGGGATGTTGCGCATACGGCACACTTCGACCAATTTTTCCGTTTGTTCTTCCACGCCTTTGGCCACGTCAATCACCACAATCACACTATCCACTGCGGTAAGCGTGCGGTAGGTGTCTTCCGCGAAATCCTTGTGTCCAGGAGTATCGAGGATGTTTATTTTTTTGTCTTGGTAGTTAAAGGCCAAGACGGAGGTAGCCACGGAAATACCTCGTTGGCGTTCAATCTCCATAAAGTCACTAGTAGCAGACTTTTTGATTTTATTGGATTTTACGGCTCCAGCCTCCTGAATGGCACCTCCGTAAAGGAGTAACTTCTCTGTTAAGGTAGTTTTTCCTGCATCAGGGTGGGAGATAATCCCAAAAGTGCGGCGGCGTTGCAATTCTTCCGTAAAGCCCATTCCAAATTTGTTTTCGCAAAAATAGCTGAAAAATAGCAGGGGTGCCTACTGGGGATTTAGGTTTTTGAAGAAGATTTCGGTATTTTTGATGTATTGCATGAAAGAAGAAGAAGTAATCCTCGTTGATACCAACGACAGACCCTTGGGTACTATGCCCAAAATGGAAGCACACGAAAAAGCAGTGTTGCACCGTGCCTTTTCCGTATTTATCCTAAATAAAAAGGGAGAATTACTACTCCAGCAGCGCGCTTGGGAAAAATACCATTCCCCAGGATTGTGGACCAACACTTGCTGTAGTCATCAGCGGATGGGAGAGTCTAATTTGGAGGCTGGTCACCGACGTTTACAAGAGGAGATGGGGATGCATACAGACCTCAGGGAACTTTTTAATTTCATCTACAAAGCCCCGTTTGACAATGGGCTTACCGAACACGAACTCGATCATGTGCTCTTGGGGTATTCCGATACCGATCCGGTGATCAACCCGGAGGAAGTTGCAACCTTTCGATGGGCTTCTTTGGAAGCCATTGCAGTCGATATGACCGAACAACCACAGCAGTACACCGAATGGTTTAAAATCATTTTTGATCGATTCTACACCCATGTCCAATCCTTAAAATCAAAGAACTAATGCGCGTTACGGTCTCTAGAAAAGCTCATTTTAATGCGGCGCATCGCTTGCATCGTGCCGATTGGAACGCGGCTCAAAACGAAGCTGTTTTTGGAAAATGCTCCAACGAGCACTACCACGGACATAATTACGAACTGATTGTCCATGTCACGGGAAGTATTGACCCCATAACGGGTTATGTGATGGATATGAAAGTACTACGGGACTTGATCAAGTCTGAGGTGGAAGACGCCTTTGATCATAAAAATTTAAATGTGCAGGTACCGGAGTTTCAAAACCTCATTCCCACGGCAGAAAATATTGTTGTGGTGATCTACAATAAACTAAGACCCCACCTTGATACCAGCCAAGACCTAGAAGTTGTTTTGTATGAAACGCCACGAAATTTTGTTAAATACGCAGGAGAATAAATTATGTTGAAAGAAGGAGAAAGTCTTCCGTTTTTTGATCGAATCGATCAAAGGGGAGCGGTTGTGAAGAGCGATCAATTTATTGGAAAAAAGCCCTTAGTGGTTTTCTTTTACCCCAAAAACTACACCCCTGGGTGTACCGCGGAGGTTTGTTCTTTTCGCGATAAATATGCCGACTTTGTGGATTATGGCGCAGCGGTTATTGGAATCAGTACAGACTCCCTTAGGAACCACGTACGATTTTCTGAAAGCTTTAATTTACCTTTTTCCTTGCTTTCCGACACGGATAAATTCCTGCAAAAAGCCTTTAAAATCAATAAACAGTTTTTTGGAATTCTAAGCCGCCGTGTCAGTTTTGTATTTGACATTGAAGGAAAATTGATTTTAGCATACGACAGCCTCAACCCCATCAGTCATATTTATAAGGCTCTGAAAACCCTAAAGGGAGAAACCGTTGTCTAAACGCAAATAAGTTTCTATCTTTCCCAAAACTAACGAATATGTCCAGCGTCAAACAACTAAAAAAAGACATCAATGATTCTATTGGTGCTTTTATCGAAGATATCTACGGAGCCGAATTGGAGAATCCCAAAGTAGATGCCAAAAAAACAGATCCTCTTATTGATGCGGCGATCACGCTTTTTGATGAGTTGATTACGGAAATCAATGCTGCGCGCACGAAAGGCAAAGCGGCATTCAAACCGATCCAAGAAAAACTAGTAAAGGACTTGGATAAATTACAGTCTGACTTAGCCAAGATTAGCAAGGCTTAGTCCTTTGGCCGTTCGTCAGCTCTACGATCTGACAAGTACTCGGTCAGCTTCTTTCCGTATTTCGATGCGGCCACTGCTGGGCTCATCCGAGTGGCAAGGGTGTCTAGCAAGCTCAAATTAGCATCATATACTTCCGCTAAAGCAATAAAGGGTGCAATCTCATGATCGGCATTGTTGGAAGCAAAATTAATGGCATAGAGGTATTTTCTACGGACCAAATTGTCCAATACCTTTTGCATGGAGTCCGTTTCTTTTTGGAATCCGTCTTTTTGGAATTCCAAGTAGTCTTGCAAATAGTCTAGCTGTTGGCTGTTGAATTTCCGAATGTATGATTGGTATTCGCGATAGAGATTTTGATTTTCGGATCCTTTGATCTGTGCACTGGTCTCAAAGGTTTTTAAGCGGGTATTGATGGAAATAATACCAGGTTCTCCAAAAAACGGAATACGATCTTTCAGTGAGTCGCCATCGTCTTTGACTAAGGAGAGGTAGTATAATTCCGGACTTTCAATTTTGGTTACAAAAGAGAATTCTGGACTTCCGGCAATTGACACTGAGTCAATGCTGGTAAGCAGGGTATCTACAAATTTTTGCAAGTAAAGGGTTCCTTTGCGAAGGCCTTCAATTTTCCCAGAGACCAACATTTCTCCTTTTCCCGCTTTCTTTGGGATGCTACACTGACTAATGGATAAAGCTACTAGCAAAAGGGGGAGGGCAAAAGAGATCGTTTTTTTCATCAAATAAGTTTTTATATGTGGTCACTGTTTGGAAGTCGTTTGTTCGCTTTCCAGTCTGTGGCTTCTGTTACGCTACGGTTTCTATTTATATGTTTAACCAGTAGGTGAATTTGAGGTTAAAAGTACGCAATCTTGGTAAAAAGGAGTCCGTTGTAATATAATTGTCGTTATAGACTACATACAAGTCGGAGAGGGGAGCAAAACGCCACTGAAGACGGGAATTAATCCCTAAGTTTTCTGATTGGGAACTGAACTGTACAAAGGTGGTCCAGAAAATACTTTTGGTAAAAGTGAGATCAACCTTGGGACTAACCAATAGTAAATCGGCAGTGGGAAAGCCGTGTCCCAGTTGAATATGATCATAGTTGAGCTTGAGGCTCGCTTGGAAAAAAGGCTGGATACGGTAATTGAAGTCGCTTTGCAAAGAATATTTTTGGCCATTAAAAAATTCTCCTACGCTGGGTCGTAAGCGATAATTAAAGCGTTTTCGCTGGTCAGAGTTGAAGGTGACTTCTACCGATTTATAAGTGTACTCGGTGTCACCCGGTAGGGGGTTGTCGTCGTTGAGTCCGGTTGGATCAAAGGCATCATAGAGATAGACATAACGATTGGAAGCTTCTACATCAATTCGGCTTTGATTCTTAAATCGTATTTGAGATTCCAAGTTGAGACTGTTGTCGGTCAAACGAAAATCATCCGAGGGCTTCCACAATGAATAGCTTTGTAGTGTTAAATTCCACGTATTGATGGCTCCTGTTTTGGGATAAAATTTCTGTGTGTATTTAGTGAAATTCCGGAAATTTCCCTTGCGGCGGACAAAACCAAGATCGGCGTTAAAGTCCTCTCCAATACCAGCAATCGATTGCGAGATCTGATAGTTCCGTGTGTTGCGATTAATAAAACCGCCCCAACTGACGTTGTCACGTCCTCCGTTTTGTTCAATGGATTTGTGGAAATACGAATTTCCGGTCCATTTGTTGTCTTTGGACGCCAAGCGATAGTCCATTCCAACCACGCGATTGTAGCGATCGTCTTCATCTACAAAATCGTATTCACCGGTCGTCTCTCGGTTGACAAAAATAAAACTGACGTTGGATCGGGAAAATACTTTCTGTTGCAGGGTAAAAACAGTGTTATTATTTGCTGCAATTTCATTGGCTTCGTCCGCGTCGGTTTGCATATTGAGTAGTCCCAATCGGAGGTTGTTGTTTACTTTTCCACTCAGTCGTGCTCCGGCAACAATACGATTTTGGATGGTGTTGCCATCTTTGTCTTCGGCCACCCCAATACGGCGGGAGAAAAAAGGCTGGGCGTTGTAACTGCTACCATAATTGGCAAACAGATCAGCATTTTGGATAAAGAATTGTCTTTTTTCAGGAAGTCGCACTTCAAAGCGGGTAAGATTAATCACTTGATCGTCCACTTCTACCTGCGAAAAATCCGGATTGAATGTAAGGTCTAGATTAAGACCGTTGTTGATCGGCACCTTAATATCTCCGCCAAAACTTAAGCTTCGAAACCGCTCGTCATTCTCAAAGTCATTGGCGTTGATTCCAGCCACAAAAGGAATAAAGGCCCAAGGGATTTTGGATTTTGGCAGGGGTTTTTCAAACCGTAAGTCTCCCATAAAAGCCAAGTTCACGACACTTTGGTTTTGAGGAACATGCCCCCAAGAACTACGCTCGTTGGCTTGGGTGTCAAAGCGATACATATTAAAACCCCAATTGGTACTCCCATCGGGATAGTTTAGAAAAGCAAGAGGGATTTTAACTTCCGTTAGGGTAAACCCATCAAACTGCTTGGTGACAGTTTCCCATTTGATGTCCCAGCTTAGGTTGCTGTCTCGACGCCAGTCGTTTCCGCCATTGGAAATAAGTGCCTCGCGTTTTACGCCCAAAGGATTGGTGCCAAAAAAGAAGGAATTGGTTCGGTCGTTAAAAGGGTCGAAATGAAAGGCAATATTGTCATTGCCACCCCCTTGAAAATCCCTTCTGAGGGAAGGGATTACATAGTCCTCTCCTGAGTAAAAAGTTTGAATACTCAAGTAGATGTTCTTGTCGTCATTCAATACTTTAAAACGCGTTTGATTCAGTGCACGGATACTATCGGTAGGAAACCACTGCCAAAAATCACTGGATTCTGGTGCAGTACTCCAACTACTTTCATCGGCATTACCGTCAATTGCAATATCTTCAGAGGTATATTTGACTTGTATGCTGGGGAGGTCTTTGTTTTGCCCTAGGAGAATTTGAAAAGCAAATAGCAAAAGACAAAATAAGGTGAGGCTGAATGATTTCAATGAATCTTTTAAGGTGCAAATTACTTATTGTTCCCCAATTTTTAAAGATTAAACAAAAAAATGATGTGATTAATGAGAATTTAGATTAAAATTCAGTAATAAATCCATTTCCGACGAGTGAATTTGAACATGAGAAACCGCCATGTTTAAGGCTGGTTTGACACCTTTTTAAACCGTTGTTTTCAACAGAGTTTCCGAAACGTAAGGTTGATGCGTTCCTTTACAGGGCGAGCGGTTTTAGCAATTTGATGCAACCAGTGCTCTTGCATGGCTCCTCCCATAATCAGCAGGCTCCCATGTCCCAAACGTAATTTGTACCGTTGTTGCTTGTCGCTTCGATGTTTGAAATGAAAAAAACGTTCTTCACCAAAACTTGCTGATGCGATACGCGGTTGGAATCCCAGTTCTTTTTCATTGTCCGCATGCCAGCCGTTGCTGTCTTTTCCGTTGCGATATAAGTTCAGTAAAACGGTATTGTAGGCATGGGGGTCCACAGTTTGGATTTTCTGAAGTATCTCCAAAAGGGCTTTTGACATAGGGTGGGGGTTCATGGTTATCCCGGAGTAGGAATAGGGTTTCGGGTTCTTCCCGTAAAGAGCTGTCAATCGCGGCTGCATATAGGTTTTTCCAAAAACGGTGATCGGATCGTGTTGCCAAGGTGTTTCTTGTTGTAGCTGTTCAAACAAAACGTCAGCTTCCTTCGGAGACCAAAAATGGGGATAGTAATGCAGTTCCGCATCGGGAAGCTCGGGTTGCCAGGAGAAGGATTGAGATGCGAATAATTCCTGCATGGATGCTGTTGAAACTATTTTCTTTGAAAGGTACAAAAGCTAAACGCTTGTTCAGTGTCAAAGGGAGTTTGATGGCTGTTTTCTTGACTGGCAATAAGATCAAAATCAGCTTTAAAACATTCGGCAAGGGCATCTATGCTGTATTGTTGAATAGTGATACCGCTACAGCGTGTTGGTCCTTGAGGTGAAAAGGTGCCTATAACGGCATAGCCGCCAGCGCGAACTCGTTTTCCAGCTGTGGCTACATAGGCAGCGATGTCTTTTGGATCTTTGAGGAAATGAAAAGCCGCGCGATCGTGCCAGAGGTCATAGGATTTTTCGGTTTCAAAGCGAGTTACGTCCGATGCGATCCATGTTACTTTGGCAGCGTTGACACCCATCCTTTTTTGACTTTTCTCTAAGGCTGTAGGTGAAATATCCAATACGGAGAGTTGGGAAAAACCTTCTTTAAGCAAGAAGGCGGTTAAATGACTCTCGCCCCCACCGACATCTAAAATCGCTGCTTCCTTGGGGAGATGAAGTGCAGCTATAAGCTCTAGCGAAGTTTCTGGGATGGTTTGATACCAGCTACAAGTTTCAAATTCTTTGTTTTGATAAAGGGTCTCCCAATGGCGATGGCGTTCATTCATTCGATAAAGTTAATAACCTGCTAGGGGACTCCCAAACAGTCCGACGGCCATTTCCGTCCACAAAAGCAGTAAAAGGATAAGCAGTACAACCATAGCAATATTTTTAATGTGTTTGGTTTGGCGCGATTGAAGGATGCGTTCCATGCACCAAGCCCCGATACTCAGGAGTAGTGCTGCTGTCAGAAAATCATACGCATTCCACTGTATTTCAGTTGTGAACAGACTTCCTACTAGCGGAATCAACAACAGGCTCCAAAAAAAGAGCAAACGATATCCTAAGCGTTTTTTATTCATGCTGTTCAAAGATCCTTTGTACTAAGGTAGAGGAAAGGAATCGCAAGTCCCAAATAATAGCTGTCAGTCTCCTCTAAAAAGAAAAAAGCAACGACTGCACGCAGTCGTTGCTTTGCTAACACAAAAAAGGGTGGTTATTTGATTAGATCCAAACTCCGTTGGATAAAGGCTGTCAATTCTTCTCCTTTGAGGAGGTTTTGTGATAAACGAGCCAAATCCAAACCTTGTCTTATCAAACGTTCCCGCTTCTTAGTTGTTTTAGTGTTCAAAATCTGTCCTACCAAGCTGTGGTTGGTGTTCACCAAAAGAGTGTACATTTCCGGGAAGCTTCCCATCATCCCACCTCCTCCGGTTTGCTGCATTTCTTTCATACGCCGCATAAACTCGGGTTGGGTTAGCACAAAAGGCAACCCTTTGCTGTCCATGGCTTCCAATTGCACGCTGTACTTTTCATCAGTGACCGCTTCCTCAATCATGGGTTTGAGTTTTTCTGTTTCTTCCTCTGATAGTTTAGATACGGTGGCTTCGTCTTTTTTGATGAGGTTTTCAATAGCATCTCCATCCACTCTTGCAAAGCTGAGGTTTTCTTTACTGCTCTCTAGTTTTTGAATCAAATGGCTGATAATGGGAGAATCCAAAAGCAGAACTGTATAACCTTTGTCTTTGGCAGCCTGAATATAACTGTGTTGTTCTTCAACCTGAGAAGCATAAAGTAAAATCAGTTTTCCGTCTTTATCGGTTTGACTGTCTTTTACTTTTTCTTGCAGTTCTTCATAAGTAAAATAATCCCCGTCAGTAGTAGGGAATAAGGCGAATTTTTCTGCTTTTTCAAAGAACTTGTCCTCGCTTAGCATTCCGTATTCAATGACCACCTTGATGTCGTTCCATTTTTCCTCAAAACCTTTACGATCTTTTTTAAACAGACTACTCAATTTATCAGCCACTTTACGTGTGATGTAATTACTGATCTTTTTCACCGCCCCATCCGCTTGTAAATAGCTTCGAGACACATTCAATGGAATGTCAGGAGAATCAATGACGCCACGCAAAAGGGTTAAGAACTCAGGGACAATCCCCTCCACATTATCGGTAACAAAAACTTGATTTTGATACAGTTGAATGCGGTCTTTTTGAATGTTTAGGTCATTGTTGAGTTTGGGGAAATACAATATCCCTGTAAGGTTGAACGGGTAGTCCACGTTGAGGTGGATATTGAACAAAGGCTCTTCAAATTGGGCTGGGTAAAGCTCTCGGTAGAACCCTTTGTAGTCTTCCTCTTTGAGTTCAGAAGGGGCTTTGGCCCAAGCAGGGTTTGGGTTGTTGATGATGTTGTCCACAGTAACCGTTTCGGCTTTTGCATCTTCGGCAGCATCTTCTGGGAGTGGAAGAGTTTCCTCACGTGTTCCGAATTTGATGGGAACGGGCATAAACTTATTGTACTTGCTTAGCAAGGCTCCGATACGGCTCTCTTCCAAAAATTCTTTGGAGTCTTCATCAATATGAAGGATGATCTCTGTACCACGTTCTTTTTTATCAGATTTTTTCAGATCATATTCTGGAGAACCATCACAAGTCCAGTGAGCTGCTGGTTCATCCTTAAATGATTTAGTGATGATTTCTACTTCCTTGGCCACCATAAAAGCAGAATAAAAGCCCAAGCCAAAATGACCAATGATGCCAGAGTCTTTAGCACTTTCTTTGTATTGCTCTAGGAATTCCTCCGCGCCTGAGAAGGCCACCTCGTTAATGTATTTGTTCACCTCTTCAGAGGTCATCCCCACTCCTTTGTCAATGATATGGAGCTTCTTGCCTTTGGCGTCAATTTTAACCTCCAAGGTTAAATCGCCCAAATCGCCTTTGACTTCTCCAAGGCTGCTAAGGTGTTTGAGTTTATTCGTGGCATCGGTAGCATTGGAGATCAGTTCCCGAAGAAATATTTCATGATCACTGTACAAGAATTTTTTGATTAGCGGGAATATATTTTCAACCGCTACATTGATTTTGCCTTTTGACATGGTTTCTATGATTTTCCACTAACCACTCAAAAAAAATACCAAAGCGAAGTGAGTGACATATTGACATCAAAAAATTAACAAAACATTATTGTTTAAACATATCTAAAAATAATTAAACATTTTGTATTATTGTACTATACAAAACCAACAGATGGAGTCACAAGAATTTCGAACCAAAATTTTAAGTCACTACACCGACCATGTTTTAGCCCATGAGGCCTATCCTAAGTCGGTTTTCAAGTTTTGTCAGACCGCGGGAATGGAGGAAAAAGACTTCTACCGTGTTTTTGGTTCTCTTGATGCCGTTCGGGAATACATTTGGGAAGCTTTTTTCATCAACACCATGTCGGTATTGGAAAAGGATAAAAATTTCAAGAAGGTGGGAAGAAAGGAAAAACTCCTAAGTTTTTACTTTACTTTTTTTGAGTTGTTGTTGTTGAACCGATCCTACGTTCTTTTTGCCTTGCATCAGGAAATGAATAACATGAAAGATTTGGTGTATCTCAAAGGCTTGCGCCGCCACTTCAAAACATTTGCCACCGATCTGATCGAAGAGGGTAATGCAGACAAAGACTCTCGTTTCCAACAGCACCCACCAAAGTTGTTTTCAGAAGCCGCTTGGTTGCAGCTCCTTTTTTTGCTCAAATTTTGGATAGCGGATCGATCTGAAAATTTTGAAAAAACGGATGCTGCGATAGAAAAGTCGGTACATACCGCTTTTGATGTGTTTGATAACACCCCATTGGATTCAATTTTGGATCTCGGAAAGTTTTTGTGGAAAGAAAAATTTGTAAACGCCTAAGTGAAAACACTCGATTACATACCAACCAATAAAATTGAACGCGCTACCAAACTAGTGGCCACTGGCGTCAAAGTAGGAGGAAACTACCTCAAATACTACGGAGGAAAAGCACTGAATCGAGAAATTTCCAAAGAAGCATTGGATGAGGAAAATGCCAAAGACATTTATGATGGACTTAAAAGCCTCAAGGGAAGTGCTTTGAAAATGGCACAGATGCTGAGCATGGAAAAAAACATGCTACCCCGAGCCTATGTAGAACAATTTAGCTTGGCACAATTTTCAGTGCCGCCGCTTTCAACCCCTTTGGTAAAACAATTAATACGTAAAAATTTAGGAGCCGACCCCGAGGTCATTTTTGATACGTTTGCTGCTCAATCTATCAATGCTGCCAGTATCGGTCAGGTACATCAGGCATCAAAGAATGGGAAAAAACTTGCTGTGAAAATTCAATACCCAGGAGTAGCAAACAGTATCGGCTCTGATTTAAGTATCGTTAAACCTGTGGCCGTTCGCATGTTCAATCTGAAAGGGCAAGACGTGGAGAAGTTTTTTAAAGAAGTCGAAAACAAACTTCTTGAAGAGACCGATTACGAATTGGAACTAGCGCAAAGCCGACAAATGACAGAGGAATGTGCTGGAGTGCCCAACCTTAGTTTTCCAAAGTATTATCCAGAATGGTCAAACAAACGGGTATTGACAATGGACTGGATGGAAGGTATTCACCTCTCCGAATATACCGATCAAGAAAATACCGATCCTCAGATCAATCAAATGCTGGGACAAAGCCTGTGGGACTTTTATATGTTTCAAATGCACTGCCTCAAAAAAGTACATGCCGACCCTCATCCCGGGAATTTTTTGATTTCCCCGAGACATGAATTGGTTGCTTTGGATTTTGGCTGTATCAAGCAAATTCCAGAGGATTTTTATCAGCCTTATTTTGAATTATCAAAAGAGGAAAACCTGAACAATCCTTCAAAATTCCAAGAAATTTTGAGGTCATTGGAAATCCTTACCCCCACGGATACTCCTGAGGAAATTACTTTTTTCACGGATCTATTCAATCGAATGCTCCGTCTATTAACCCTGCCATTTCACGCTGATACTTTTGATTTTTCAGATGCAGTTTTCTGGAATCAAATCGCTTCTTTGAGTCAGGAATTTACCGAAGATAAAGAGTGGAGAAAAATGAATGGAAACCGTGGTTCTGAGCACTTTATTTACATCAATCGAACCTTCTTTGGACTCTACAGTTTACTCTTTGATCTCAAAGCGAAAGTCACCATAAATAATTACATGAATTTTGTTTAATTGGTTTATTTACTTCTGTAATTATAAAACGCCCTACATTTTGTAGGGTGTTTTTTTCTGTTATATTGCAAGCTCAACGTCAACTAATATGTACCAATCAAGAATTGCCGGTCTGGGCAAATACCTCCCCGAAAACGTCGTAACGAATCAGGATTTATCCGAAATCATGGAGACCTCTGATGAATGGATTCAAGAACGAACGGGGATTGAGGAACGCCGCCATATTAAAAAAGGGTCTGGTGATACCACTGCAAGCATGGGTGCTGCCGCGGCCCGAATTGCCATTGAAAGAGCAGACCTCAGCACACAAGATATTGACTTGATCCTTTTTGCTACTTTAAGTCCTGACTATTATTTCCCGGGCTCGGGTGTTTTGGTTCAAGAACTTTTAGACATTCCTACCTGCCCTGCAATGGATATCCGGAATCAGTGTTCGGGGTTTATTTATGCCCTTTCTACGGCGGATCAATTCATCAAAACGGGAATGTATAAAAACGTATTGGTCATTGGTTCTGAAAACCATTCTGGAGGCTTGGACATGACCACTCGTGGAAGGGGAGTGTCAGTGATTTTTGGGGACGGAGCTGGAGCGGCAGTGATCACACGGGAAGAAGATCCCGATAAAGGCATTTTGTCATCCCACCTTCATTCCCAAGGAAAATTTGCCGAAGAACTTTCATTGATCGGACCCAGCACCAACCGATGGGTTCCAGAAATTATAGCGGCTAACGACCCTACCGATGAATCCTACTATCCCTATATGAATGGGCAGTTGGTTTTTAAAAATGCGGTGGTTCGTTTTTCAGAAGTCATCATGGAGGGTTTGACAACCAACGGTTTGGCTCCGAGTGCTATTGATATGTTAATTCCACATCAGGCGAATTTGCGTATTTCTCAGTTTGTACAAAAGAAGTTTGGTCTTGGAAACGACCAAGTGTATAACAACATCCAACGCTATGGGAATACCACAGCAGGCTCCATTCCAATTGCTTTGACCGAAGCTTGGGAAGAAGGCAAGGTTCGAGAGGGTGATTTGATAGTGCTTGCCGCTTTTGGAAGTGGATTTACATGGGGAAGCTCTATTATCCGTTGGTAAATGATACCCCAAACAACACTTGTATTGGGTGCTTCCACCAAGGTGGAGCGGTATGCCTATAAAGCCATTCAGCGACTCCGCGCGGCAGGACATGCTGTGGAGGCTTTGGGAAGACAAGAAGGGCAGGTTGAGGATGTTATCATCCAAACAGACCCGACCCAAGTCACAACAACAATTCATACGGTCAGTCTCTATATAAGTCCTCCGCATCAAGAGGGCTATCGCGAATGGTTGCTGGCACTCCAACCTGAACGGGTATTATTCAACCCCGGCACGGAAAACCCCAGCCTTGCGAAAGTATTAAGAGAAAATGGAATTGTTACTGAGAACGCCTGTACGTTAGTTCTCCTTTCGACGAATCAGTACTAAGCCGAGAAAGGTTAGTAATCCGTTAAGCGGAAGCAGTTCGTATCCAATTTGATAACCACCAAGCGATTCACTTGGAATTTGTCCCAAGCAAAAAATAATAGCAACCGCTACCAGCGCCACCCATATGACTTTTTTTTCTTGGACCTGATAGGAGGTGAACATTCCAAAAGCAAACAGTCCTAGCAACGGTCCATAAGTATAGGAGGCAACAGTCAACAGTCCGTCAATTACATTGCGATCAAGGACGTATTTGAATAAGATGACAACCACAATCAAAGCGATACTCATTCCAATATGAACTCGTTTTCGAATTCGTATTTGGTCGGCTTCAGAACGTTTTTCCAAATCCAAAAAGTCCACACAGAAAGAAGTCGTCAAGGAGGTCAACGCACTGTCAGCACTGCTGTAAGCAGCGGCGATCAGCCCTAAAATAAAGGTGACAGCCACCCCAATACCTAAACCTCCTTTTAGAGCGATTTCTGGGAAAAGTAAATCCGTATTCGGTTTTCCATCGACAAGGGGGATTTCAATTCCTTTTTGCTGTGCAAAACTATAGAGAAGAATCCCAAGAAGTAAAAATAAAAAGGTTGCCCCCCCCAGAACAAAACTAAAGCTGATCATGTTTTTTTGGGCTTCTTTAAGATTGCGACAGGTCAGATTTTTCTGCATCATATCTTGATCCAAGCCAGTCATACAGATGGTAATAAAGGCACCGCCCAACAAGGATTTTAGGAAATAGTTCCGAGCCAGCCAATCATCAGTGACCCACATTTTATTGTATCGTTCAAAGGCGCTTGATTCCATAAACGAGGCAAGTGTCCAATCCATCTCTTGTAGGAGATAGATGACTGATAAAACCACTGCAACCAGCATCAGTAGGGTTTGAAGGGTGTCCGTCCAAATGATCGTTTGAATTCCACCCTTAAAGGTGTATAACCAAATCAATACAATAGATAGCACGACTGTTACTTCAAAGGGAACCCCCCAAGGTTCAAAAATAAATTGTTGCAAAACCAAGGCGACTAGAAACAAGCGAAAAGCGGCACCCAAAACTCTTGAAATAAAGAAAAAAGCAGCTCCTGTAAGATGGCTTCTGGGGCCTAAGCGTTGTCCTAGGTATTCGTAGATGGAAGTAATATTGGAGCGATAATAGAGGGGGAGTAATACAAAAGCGACAACAAAATACCCTAGTAAATACCCCAATACCACCTGAAAATAAGTGAGTTGAGTGTCCGCGACCCAGCCGGGAACAGAAATAAAAGTAACCCCCGAAAGTGAGGCTCCGACCATACCAAAGGCAACCAAATACCAAGGAGCGCTTTTGTTGGCTTTGTAAAATACCTGATTGTTGTCTTGACGACCGGTCCAATAGGAAATAGCAATTAATACGGCAAAGTAGGCGAGGATCAGTCCGAGGATAGTGGAAGGGGTAAGCATAACATTCGGTTTTGTCTAAAGATAGAAAAATGTACCTACTATAATTTTCCTATTTTTGGCCATGGAATTTTCCTCCCAACTTCTCGAGAAAGCCGTTGACGAAATTGCACAGTTGCCCGGTATCGGTAGGCGATCGGCACTCCGACTAGCTTTACACCTTTTGAAGCAACCAGAAAGTCACACCCAGCGCTTGGCGACGGCTCTGGCAAATTTCCGAGACAACATCAATTATTGTGAGCAATGCCACAATCTATCAGACGCGCCCCGCTGTGAGATTTGTTCTAACCCGGCTCGCGATGAAACTCTTTTGTGTGTGGTAGAAGATATTCGCGATGTGATGGCCATTGAGGCAACAGGCCAGTTTAAGGGCTATTATCATGTTTTGGGGGGGCTTATTTCTCCTATGGATGGTGTGGGGCCGCAGAACCTAACCCTAGATTCGTTGATTTCCAAAATTGAATCCGGTACTATTGCGGAGGTGATTTTCGCACTGAGTGCAACCATGGAAGCGGATACAACCAATTTTTATATGTTTAAATTACTCAGTAAATTTTCGGTGCGCCTCAGCACTATTGCAAGAGGAATTGCTGTCGGCGAAGAACTCGAATACACCGATGAGGTAACTCTTGCGCGGAGTATCAATACCCGCCTGCCTTATGAAAAATCCATTCGACAGTAATACGTTCCCATACTACAGAGTGTTGCATAGATTTTGTACTTTTAACCTCTAATACCTACTATGGCAAAGTTTGAATTAAAACTCCCTAAAATGGGAGAAAGTGTGGCGGAAGCCACGATTACTTCTTGGTTAAAAGAAGTGGGCGATACGATTGAAATTGATGATGCTGTGGTAGAGATCGCTACTGATAAAGTAGACTCGGATGTTCCGTCCGAAGTGGCAGGTGTTTTACTTCAAAAAAACTTTGAAGTTGATCAGGTGGTCAAAGTAGGGGAAGTCCTCGCCGTGATTCAAACAGAGGGAGAGGACGCAACACCAGATCCACTGCCTGCGACAACGATCAAAACCGTTAAAGAAACTGCTGCTCCTGTTGTGGAAGCAGCTTCCCCCGTAGCCGAAGCCGCTACCGCTGTAACCGAAGAAATTGCTCAGGTACAAGAACAACTCCAGCCAATTGTTTCCAACGAAAAACGTTTTTATTCTCCTTTGGTTAAAAACATTGCGGCGCAGGAAAATATTTCACAGGAAGAATTGGATGGCGTGCCAGGGACTGGACAAAACGGTCGGGTTACCAAAAAAGATATTTTAGCTTATTTGGAAAATCGTATTCCGATTACGCCTGTGGTTGCAGAAGCAGCGCCCCAGCCTACGCCCCCTGCAGCAGCGCCCCTAGTTGCACCCAAACAAAAAACGCCTCCACCAACTCCAGCAGTGGTCAGTGGTGAAGATCAAATCATCGAGATGTCCCGAATGGGTCGATTGATTGCCGATCATATGATCCAAAGCAAAGAAACTTCTGCTCATGTGCAATCCTTTGTCGAGGCAGACGTCACCGAACTTTGGGAATGGCGTGAAAAAATCAAGCATAAATTCTTCGAAAGAACTGGAGAGAAACTCACATTTACTCCTTTATTTATCACAGCTGTCTTGAAAGCTCTGCGCGATTTCCCACTTTTAAACAGTTCTGTTGACGGCAACCGAATCATCCAAAAAGGTGCCATCAATATAGGAATGGCCACGGCTTTGTCTGATGGAAATCTTATTGTTCCGGTTATTCGAAATGCCGATCACCTCAACCTATTTGGTTTGAGCAAAGCAGTAAATGATTTGGCTAGGCGCGCACGAGAAAACCAATTACTTCCAGATGAAGTCCAAGGCGGAACCTATACTGTAACCAATGTTGGAAATTTTGGATCCATCATGGGAACCCCCATTATCAATCAACCCCAAGTGGGGATTATGGCCGTTGGTGTTATTCGTAAGATGCCGGCGGTAATCGAAACTCCAGACGGAGATTTTATTGGCATTCGCCGCAAACTTATTTTATCACACAGTTACGATCATCGGATAATCAATGGAGCTACCGGAGGTCAATTTGTCAAAAATGTTGCCAATTATCTTGAGAATTGGGACGAACCCGCTCCTGTATAATTATGGCACTTCAACTCACCCGTCCGATTTGTTTCTTTGATTTGGAAACAACGGGTATCAACATCACCAACGACCGGATTGTGGAAATGGCAGTTCTAAAACTGAATCCCGATGGTTCACAGGAAGAAAAGCTATGGCTGATTAATCCTGAGATGCCCATTCCAGCAGAGGCTGCCGCCGTGCATGGCATTACCGATGAAAAAGTAGCCGATGCGCCCACTTTTAAAGAATTGGTTGCTGAAATAAGTGCTTTTATCATTCATTGTGATTTGGCTGGATTCAATTCTGATCGCTTTGACATTCCTCTTTTGGCAGAGGAAATGCTTCGTGCAGAGTATGATTTTGACATGAAAAATCTCAAGACGGTAGACGTTCAAACCATTTTTCACAAAATGGAGCAACGTACCCTCTCGGCTGCGTTGAAGTTTTACTGTCAACAAGATTTGACAGATGCACACTCCGCCCTTGCCGATACCCGAGCAACCTTTGATGTTCTGCAAGCACAATTGGAACGCTATGCCGAATTGGAGCCCTCTATCGATTTTCTCAGCACTTTCACTTCCCGAAGAAAATCCGCAGATCTGGCTGGGTTTATCATTTTCAATAAGGAAGGAAAAGAGTGTTTTTCTTTTGGGAAACACAAAGGAAAAACCGTGGATCAAGTTTTAGAACAAGAGCAAGGCTATTTTGGTTGGTTGATGAGTGCAGATTTTCCACGCTACACCAAAAAAGTTTTAACTCAGATTCGTTTACGTAAATTCAATCAAGGCTAATTCCTATGAAGATTATCTGTATTGGCCGCAATTATGCAGATCATATTGAGGAACTCGAAAATGAACGCCCTAAAGAGCCGGTTGTTTTTCTAAAGCCCGATACCACTATCGGACAACGCAATACGCCTTTTTATATCCCTGATTTTTCCTCTGATGTGCATCATGAAATTGAAATCATTGTAAAAATCAATCGGATTGGAAAACATATTCAAGAGCAATTTGCCCATAAATACTACGACCAAATCAGTGTGGGGATTGACTTTACCGCACGCGACCTTCAGACACAGCTAAAAGCCAAAGGCTTGCCGTGGGAAAAAGCCAAGGCTTTCGACGGTGCCGCTGTTTTGGGTCAATGGCTGCCAAAAAAAGAATTTAAAGACCTTCAAAATCTCAATTTTGAACTCACCAAAAACGACGCTTCTGTCCAACGTGGGCACACTCGCTTGATGCTCTACACTATCGATCAACTGATTGCCTATGTGTCTCAATTCTTCACACTTAAGATTGGAGATATTCTCTTTACAGGGACCCCTGCCGGTGTTGGAGCAGTACAAGAAAACGATCGTTTGGAAGGCTTTTTGGAAGGACAAAAATTACTAGACTTAAAAATAAAATGACCGCAGAGCTTATAACCATTGGCGATGAAATCCTGATTGGGCAGATCGTTAACACCAATGCTGTTTTTTTATCCAAATCGCTCAACGGAATTGGATTTGAAGTGGTACAAATCACTTCCATTTCTGATCAGCCAGAGGTCATTAAAAAAACAATTGATGAAGCACGTCTTCGAGCTGATGTCCTGTTGTTGACAGGAGGCTTGGGCCCGACCAATGACGATGTTACCAAACATACACTGACAGACTATTTTAATGATCGCTTGGTTTGGTATCCTGAAATTTTATCTCATATTGAAACGCTCTTTAAAAAGTACGTTCCAACACCCATCAGCGATTCCAATCGCGCACAGGCGCAATTGCCAGAAAAGGCTCGAATTTTTAAAAACACTATTGGAACGGCTTCCGGAATGTGGTTTGAAGCTGAGGATGTGGTGGTGGTCTCCATGCCTGGAGTTCCCTATGAAATGAAATCATTGATGAACAATGAAGTGTTGCCGGCCCTTCAGGAAAAGTTTGACACACCACATATTTATCATAAAACCATAATGACCTATGGTTTGGGGGAGAGTGTCATTGCAGACCGAATTGCCGATTGGGAAGCTCAGTTACCTTCTTCCATAAAATTGGCCTATTTACCCAGTTTGGGTCGGGTTCGCTTACGCCTTTCCACCAAGGGTATTGATGCTGCATTATTGCACTCCCAAGTGGATGTTGAGGTGGCTAAATTGCGACCCTTGATCGAAGATGTATACTATGGAGAAGAAGAGGAAGAACCCATAGAGGTATTGATCGGTAAGCAGTTGCAGAAACAAGGGCAAACCCTCGCCATTGCGGAGAGTTGTACGGGCGGTCTTATTGCCAGCCGAATGACCACACATCCTGGAGCTTCCGCTTTTTTTCTTGGCGGTGGGGTTACCTATGCAACTTCTTCAAAAACACATCTTTTGGGTGTGTCCGAGACCATCATTGCAAAGCATGGAGTGGTGAGTGCTGCTGTGGCAGAAGCCATGGCAAAAGGGGCACAGCAAACCTTGGGCTCGGATTATGCACTAGCCACAACCGGCAATGCTGGACCCACAGCTTTGGAAGGGCATGCTGATGTAGGAACTGTTTTTATTGGTTTGGCGACCCCTGATGGGGTGGAAAGTTTTCGGTTTGTGATGGGGAATAACCGAGAACGCGTGATGCAAAAAACGGTAAACAAAGCCTTTGAACTTTTATTTAAAGCCTTGCATTTGCGTTAGAAGTATTTCCTTTCTGTCAATTGCCGTTCGATATTCAACATTCAGCGTTCAGCAATCATCGCACATTATTCTCCAAACACCATTTTTTCTCTTTTTATTTCTAAAGTAAAAACAGAATCTTTTTGGGATCGAAACCTAAAGCTGCTTGATTTTTCAGTAAAAATTGAGGGACCTAAAACGAAATCGCAATACTCGGTCTTGGTTAAATCCCAATCATTGACAGCTATAATTTCATCTCCGAATTGAATTTTTTGTTTTAAGTTTTCATCCCATACAATTCCAACAATTATTTTTTCATCCATAGAAGTGATGTTGAAAAACAATTTATTCGGCTCTAACATTACTTTCTTCTGATGTGGTTCAAAATAAAATTTTTCATTGATGAAATCGAATGTCATACGTCCGTATTCAAGGAGCTTGGCACCAATTCTTGAATCTTTAGAATGGGTTCCTTGATTAACATGATTTATTAAAGTAAAATCTCCAATGGATATGCTTGGAAAATGAAATAAAAACTGTTCCCTTTCTTTTTCCAGTCCAAAAGCACCTGTGGTAGCTGCTCCGGTACTTTTTGCAATAAGATTAATTTTTTGGTGATCTAATAAGCGTTTATGGGTCTCTAATGAAAGGTCATAGATGCCATGCATACCTGTATCAACCATGACTAAATCCCTAAATGAACTTTGTCCAAAGTTTAGCCATACATAAGGTGTTTTTTGACGATTAATTAAATACATCTCTTGTCCCAAGGAAAGATCTATGGAAAGGGATTCAATGTCTTTTGTAATTCGGATTTTTTTAGCTTCCAAATCAATCTGTAAAATATAATCTTGTAGCAGATCACTGCCGATATATCCATCAAAATCAAAACACTTAAAAGCACCGTATTCAGGGTGTGAAACGGCTTCCACCTGATTGAATTCCAGAGATCCAATGGTTACTTTTTCCAGCATAAAAGACGCTACCGTTTGACTTCGATCATTTCCATCCGTAAGCTGCCCTTCGTCAATAATCTTGGGTGAAAGCTTGTCCCTTAACTCAGTAGAGATGTGTGTAACACTCCCCGTATCCAAACAAAACCGATAGGTTTGATTGTCGATTTCTACGGGAATTATTATTTTTTGTTTAAGGTATTCAAAGTCAATTTCAAGGGGTTTTTTAGCAGGGTTGTTGTCGCAAGAGCTCCATAATATCAAAACAGACAGGTACAAAGAAAGCTTCTTCATAGGGGGTAGATTTGGGTTGAATTTTAAAAATAATAAATACAATTAAGTATGAGAGCGGATTTATTTCAAAATATGTTTTTGATACTCCCATAATAAAATGTAAATTTGCGTCCGATTTAATGCAAATCCTTTGATATATGGCCAAAGTTTGTGAAATAACAGGTAAGAAAGTAATGTTCGGGAACAACGTATCCCATGCGATGAACAAAACCCGTCGTCGTTTTGACATTAACTTAATAAAAAAGCGTTTTTACATTCCAGAGGAAGACCAATGGATTACGCTAAAGTTGAAAGCCTCAGCGCTGAAAACGATTAACAAAAAAGGCATCAGTGCTGTGTTGAAAGAAGCACGTGCACAAGGTGTAATTAAATAAGTTACAAGAACTCATGGCAAAAAAAGGCAATCGCGTTCAGGTAATCCTCGAGTGTACAGAGCACAAGTCTTCTGGACAACCCGGTACCTCTCGTTATATAACAACGAAGAATAAGAAAAACACTCCCGATCGACTGGAGATTAAAAAATTCAACCCGATTTTGAAAAAAATGACGGTTCATAAAGAAATTAAATAAGTCATGGCAAAGAAATCTGTAGCAACCTTACAAACAGGATCAAAGCGCTTGACAAAAGCGATTAAAATGATTAAGAAAGAAGGCTCAACCGGCTATTCTTTTGTAGAAACCATCCTGCCTCCTGAAATGGTCAGCGATTGGTTGAATAAAAAATAAATTTCCCGCTAAGGGACACACAAAAGCTACTTAAACAGTAGCTTTTTTTGTATCTAGACATGAGTAAGTTAAATAAGTTGTTTTCCGCAGAGAAAAAGCGCCGCTTGGCCGAAGGACTTCAGTCCAGCAAGCGAAACTTTTTTGCAAAGCTTGGAACAGCTGTTGCAGGGCGTGCTTCTATAGATGAAGATTTGTTGGACGAACTCGAAGGAGTTTTGATTCAATCGGATGTTGGCGTGGCCACTACGATAAAAATCATTGAGGCCATCGAAGCGCGAGTGGCAGCGGATAAGTATTTAGGCTCTGAAGCACTAGGACAATTACTCACAGAAGAAATCACTAAAATCCTCGTTCGCCCAGAAGCGGCTGCCACCCCTCAGGACTTTGCAGCAGCCTTACCGCATCAACCAGAGGTGATCATGGTGGTGGGGGTTAATGGTGTGGGGAAGACCACTACGATTGGAAAATTGGCTCATCAATATACTCAAGCAGGTAAAAAGGTAATCCTCGGTGCAGCGGACACCTTTCGAGCCGGAGCCATCGACCAATTACAGATTTGGGCCGATCGCGTGGGGGTTTCGCTTGTCAAGCAAGAGATGGGAAGTGATCCTGCCTCCGTAGCTTTTGACACGCTCCAGTCAGCCGTTGCTCAAAACGCAGATATAGTCTTAATTGACACTGCTGGACGTTTGCACAATAAGATCAATTTGATGAACGAGTTGTCCAAGGTCAAACGTGTTATGGATAAAATTGTACCTGAAGCCCCCCATGAAGTGTTGTTGGTGCTTGACGGTTCCACTGGACAAAATGCATTTGAACAGGCCAAGCAATTTACAGCGGCAACCGAAGTATCGGCATTAGCCATTACCAAACTTGATGGTACAGCCAAAGGCGGGGTAGTTATGGGAATTTCGGATCAATTTCAAATTCCAGTTAAATATATAGGCGTTGGGGAAGGTATCGACGACCTGCAACGTTTCGATCCTGAAGCCTTCGTGTTTTCTTTCTTTAACGCTTAGTAACTATGAAATTATTTCGTTCTAAAATCACACTTTTACTTATTGGTTTAATTGTGATATATCTTTTGGGGCCGACCCCCAAAACGCCCCAGTTGGAAAAGCCTTTGCCTGAAGTACCCACTAACTTTGAAGCGTTACAACAGTTTGTAGCGGACAAAGAAGCGCAGATAGGGAACCTACGACCTGATAATGAAAGTCGTATTGAATTTGCCGATAGTATTCCGACCAAAACACCTTATAGTGTTCTCTATTTACACGGTTTTGGTGCGGTAGCAGAAGAAGGAGCTCCTTTTCATCGTAGGGTGGCAAAAGAACTTGGGGCAAATCTATACCTACCGCGTCTTTTCGGACACGGCTTGGTAGAAGAAGAACCCATGCTTGACTTCAATGCCGATGATTATTTGGACAGTGCTCGTGAGGCTCTCGCCGTCGCCAAGACTTTAGGGGAAAAAGTTATTATTCTTGCGACCTCAAACGGAGCAACCTTATCATTGATATTAGGAAACGATCCTGATGTCGCGGCCTTGGGACTTTATTCTCCCAATATAAAAATCAAAGACCCTCGCGCTTTTTTGTTGACCTATCCTTGGGGCTTGTACTTAGCGCGATTGATTACGGGCAGTAAATACCACTTCATGGGGGATATGACCTCTGAAAAGGAAAATTTTAACACCACCTTTTACCGTTTTGAGGCGACCATTGAAGTACAGAATTTACTTGAAGTTGCCATGCATGCCAAAACATTTGAAAAAATAAAAATTCCGGTATTTATGGGCTACTACTATAAAAACGAAGAAGAACAGGACGACACCGTGCGTGTAGAAGATATGATAGATATGTTTGGGCAACTGGGAACGGTTGACAACCAAAAAAAGAAAGTCGCTTTTCCAGAAGCCAAAAGCCATGTAATCACCTCCTATCTCAGCACAACAGTTTATGACAAAGTTGCGCAGGAAACACTTTCGTTTTTAAAAGAACAGCTTCCCATTACTAAGCAAGACTCTCTGCACCTCCAATAAAAAAAGCTATGCGGACCAAAAGCCTTCAAAAAAACACGATAAATGTCATCACGCTCGGATGCTCTAAAAACCTATACGACTCTGAGGTGTTGATGGGGCAGTTAAAAGCCAGTGGTAAAGAGGTAGTGCATGAGCAAGAGGGCAATATTGTAGTGGTCAACACCTGTGGATTTATCGGAGATGCCAAAGAAGAATCGGTCAATACGATTTTGGAACAGATTCAAAAAAAGGAACAGGGTACAGTCGACCGTGTGTATGTTACCGGTTGCTTGAGCGAACGGTACAAACCTGATTTGGAAAAAGAAATCCCACAGGTAGATCAGTATTTTGGAACTACAGATCTACCGCAATTGCTCAAAGTTCTTGGGGCGGATTACAAACATGAGTTGCTGGGTGAACGACTGACCACAACCCCCAAAAACTACGCCTATTTAAAAATTGCTGAAGGTTGCGACCGACCTTGTTCTTTTTGTGCCATTCCCTTGATGCGCGGAAAGCACAAATCCAAACGCATCGAAGACCTAACCCATGAAGCTTCATTGTTAGCCAAAGACGGCGTAAAAGAACTGATTCTAATTGCACAAGACCTTACCTATTACGGATTGGATCTGTACAATGAACGCAAACTGGCCGACTTGCTACGTTCTTTAGTGAAGGTAGAAGGCATCGAATGGATTCGTTTGCACTATGCCTTCCCTACAGGCTTTCCTATGGAAGTCTTAGAGGTAATGCGAGAAGAATCCAAGGTTTGTAATTATATCGACATCCCGTTGCAACATATAGCAGACCCCATCCTAAAATCCATGCGTCGGGGGACTACCAAAGCCAAAACGACAAAACTCCTTCACGATTTTCGCACTGCTGTTCCTGAAATGGCAATTCGTACCTCGTTAATTGTCGGTTATCCCGGGGAAACTGCGGAAGACTTTGAAACCCTTAAGCAGTGGGTACAGGAAATGCGCTTTGAACGACTGGGGTGTTTTACCTACAGCCACGAAGAAAACACTCATGCTTTTGGTCTCGAAGACGATGTGCCAGAAGAAGTAAAGCAGGAACGTGCTAATGAAATCATGGCTATCCAAACAGAAATCTCTCGAGAGTTGAATCAGCAATGGATAGGGAAAACGCTCCGTTGTATGATTGACCGAAAAGAAGGGAACTACTTTATTGGACGCACAGAACGGGACTCTCCCGATGTGGATAACGAAGTGCTTATCTCAGCTGAAGACCATTATCTCAAAATGGGTGATTTTGCACAAATCACCATTACTTCTGCAACAGAATTTGATCTGTTTGGGGAGCCCAACTAATTTTAAGATATCTTTACAGAAAGACTGGTTATGAACGTCCACGACATTCCCTACGCACAAACAGGGTATTTTTCCGGACTCATCTTAGACTATTTAAACCAAGACCCTTCCTTGGCTCCCTTCTATGAGGCGTTTCCAAACACCCAAAATTTTCTAGCTCAAGCCGATCGTAAAGCAACTTCTTTTTCATCGCACCAACGCAGCGTTTTAGTCAGTGCATTGCAGGCTCAATACAAAGGCATTACAGCTACACAAGCCACACGAAAGCATATTGAGTTGCTTCAAAAAGACCAATCTTTTACCATTACTACAGGACATCAGTTAAGCCTGCTTACAGGACCACTGTTTTTTATTTTTAAAATAGCTTCCACAATCAAGCTTTGCCAGCAATTGAAAAAAGCGGAACCCAAAAAAGATTTTATTCCTGTGTATTGGATGGCAACCGAAGATCACGATTTTGAAGAGATCAGCCACTTTATGTTTGAGGGGAAAAAATTCCAATGGGCACATCCCACTCCCGGAGGGGCTGTTGGGGCAATGACCTTAGATTCTTTACAACCGGTTTTGGACTTGTTCGAACAGACCTTGCCTAAAAATCAAGTGGCAAACATGCTGACGCAATGGCTTAGCCAGAGCTATCGCTCCAGTGCTTCTTTGGCCGAAGCAACTCGTAAGTTGGTGAATGCCTTATTTGGCTCTTACGGATTGGTCATTGTTGATGGGGATGATGCGGCTCTAAAAGAAAGTTTTGTTCCTTATATGCAGCAAGAGCTTGAGTCGCAAGTTTGCCATTCACAAGTATCCCAACAAATTAAAGCCCTACAAACCCAATATAAAAAAGGTTTTAAACCCCAAGTGAGCCCTAGAGAGATCAATCTTTTTTATCTATCCCCCAACAAGCGGCAACGGATTATTCGTCACGCGGAGGGATTCCAATTAGACGGTGATCCTACGCCCATTTCAGAGAAAGAAATGCAGGATCGTTTGGCGTCCAATCCACAGGCATTTTCACCCAACGTACTCCTTCGTCCGTTATACCAAGAAGTGATCTTGCCCAATATTGGGTATATAGGGGGGGGAGGAGAACTGGCCTATTGGTTGCAGCTAAAATCGTTTTTTGCTTCGCAATCGATTCCTTTTCCTTTGTTAGTCCTTCGAAACTCTGCTGTTTTGGTGGATGCTAAAACCCAAAAGAAGATTCGTAAGTTGGATTTACAAGCCGAAGATTTTTTTCTGCGCCGCAATCCTCTAATCAATAAAAAAATACATCAAATCAGCACCATTGATTTGGACTTGCAATTTCTAAAAAAGGAACTGGAGAAGAACTTTCTTCATTTGGAAAATTTGGTCAAACAAACCGATGCTTCTTTTGAAGGGGCCGTAGCGGCGCAGCGCCAAAAGCAGTTTAACGGCATAGACCATTTGGAAAAACGCTTGTTACAAGCCCAAAAGCGGAAACTCAAAGAGCATGTCCAACGCATAGAGATTTTATATGAGTCATTGTTCCCGGGGGAAGGGCTGCAAGAGCGGCAATTGAACTTCAGCACCTTCTATTTGGAAAAAGGGACGGATTTGATTCCAGAATTAATCCAAACGCTTGATCCTTTGCGTTTTCAGTTTTCTTGGATTGAGCTTTAGGATTTTCAACAATAAGGTCGGATAAAAAGTAATTGAAATTCCGTATTAGGGCTTTGAAATAATTATTTTTGCCCATGCAAGAAAAAGTATTGATTCTCGACTTTGGTTCCCAATACACTCAATTGATCGCACGACGCGTTCGGGAGCTTAACACCTATTGTGAAATTCATCCGTTTAATAAGATACCCGAGCAGCTAACTGATTTTGGCGCAGTGATTCTTTCAGGGTCGCCTTTCTCCGTCCGTTCTGAAGACGCATTGCACCCTGATCTGAGTGCAATCCGTGGAAAAAAGCCTTTGCTGGCTGTTTGCTACGGGGCACAATATTTGGCCCATTTTTCAGGGGGTCAGGTGCAGCCTTCCAATACTCGGGAATACGGTCGGGCACGTTTGTCTTATATGGATACTCAAAGTGCTCTTTTCGCCAATGTACCGGCTCAAAGCCAAGTGTGGATGAGTCATAGTGATACGATTGAACAGCTTCCTGAGGGGGGTGTTCTTTTGGCAAGTACGGAAGACGTAAAGCATGCTGCTTACCGTATTGAGGGAGAAGAAACCTATGCCTTGCAGTTTCACCCAGAAGTGTATCACAGCACGGATGGAAAACAAATACTTGAAAATTTTATTACCCATATAGCTGGTGTTGATGCCAATTGGACCCCGGATTCGTTTGTTGAAATGACAGTGCAAGCACTCCAAGATCAAATTGGCGATGAAAAAGTAATTCTAGGCCTCTCTGGCGGGGTTGATTCCACCGTAGCGGCTGTTCTTTTACACCAAGCTATTGGGCCGCGTTTAAACTGCATTTTTGTCAACAACGGTTTGTTGCGCAAAGACGAATTCACACAGGTACTCGATCAGTATGAAGGTATGGGGCTAAACGTCAAAGGCGTGGATGCCAGTACTCAATTTTTGGATGCTTTGTCAGGCGTTTCCGATCCAGAGACAAAGCGTAAAATCATTGGAAAAACTTTTGTAGATGTATTCGATGCGGAGTCCAAGCTAGTGGAAGGTGCCGCTTGGTTAGGACAAGGGACTATTTACCCCGATGTGATCGAATCGGTATCGGTCAATGGCCCATCCGTAACGATCAAGTCCCATCACAATGTGGGTGGATTACCGGATTATATGCAATTGAAAATAGTAGAACCTTTGCGAATGCTTTTTAAAGATGAGGTGCGACGGGTAGGAAAAAGTTTAGCAATTGCTCCTGATATTTTAGGGCGTCACCCTTTTCCCGGTCCTGGTTTGGCCATTCGAATTTTGGGAGACATCACAGCTGAAAAAGTAAATATGCTACAAGCGGTAGATGCGTTGTTTATCAATGGGCTAAAACAAGCCGGGCTATACGATCGTATCTGGCAAGCAGGAGCGATGTTGCTTCCCGTTCAGTCGGTTGGGGTGATGGGAGATGAACGCACTTATGAAAAATGTGTAGCCCTCCGTGCTGTTGAATCTACCGATGGAATGACAGCTGATTGGGTGGATTTACCTTACGCCTTTTTACAAGATATTTCGAATCAAATTATTAATAAAGTTCCCGGAGTTAACCGTGTGGTCTATGATATCAGTTCCAAGCCTCCAGCAACGATAGAATGGGAATAGTTTTTGATATCTTTAATGCATGAATAAGTTTTGGTTGCTGCTTTTGGCAGTGTTTTTTACATTCGGATTGCAAGCGCAAGAGAGCATTCCCGATCGCTTTATTAATCATAAGGTCAAAAAGAAAGAAACCCTTTATAGCCTATCTCAGAAGTATGGCGTGACTGTTGATCAAATCGAAGCTTATAATCCGACTTTAATTAAATCGAGATTAAAGCGGAAAATGACACTGCGTATTCCGGTCTATGAAGCTCCTGTGGTGATTGAAGAAGTCATTTCAGAAACGGAAAGCTATCTGGTACCTCCCAAGGCAACCAAATGGCGAATTGCCTATACCTATGGCATCACGATTCAAGAGTTAGAAGCTTTGAATCCATCTCTCAAAGAAGGATTAAAAGCAGGGCAGACCTTACAAGTGCCCATTACCACCAAAGATACCCTTGTCGGTCCTAGTTCGGCGTTTAATTATTATACGGTACTCCCAAAAGAAGGCTACTACCGAATTGAGAAAAAATTGGGTATTGGACAAAGAATTCTCGATTCCCTAAACCCCGAATTGGCAATTACTGGACTTCAGGCTGGAATGGTTTTGAAAGTTCCCTTGGAATTCTCAGGTGACTTAAAAGTACAAGACGATCTTCTGGTCCCTAAGGTAGACTTACTAGACTCTCTCAGTCCTTTGGATCGTGCCCTTAAGATAGGCTTATTGCTTCCTTTTAAAGCACAAACCTTGGAATTGGATTCTTTAGAGAAGACAAAAAGCTTGTTGAAAAAAAGAAATTTGACACGTTTGGCTTTCGATTTTTATGCCGGTGTTCGTATGGCTCTGGAAGTATTGGCGGAAAAAGGGGTCGCAACGGAATTGCAAGTTTTTGACACCCAAAACAAAAGGGCAAAGTTGAACCAGTTGGTTCAAACCTCCGAATTGACAGCGCAAGATTTGTTAGTAGGCCCGTTAATTCCACGGAATTTTGATTTTATTTCCGCACAAGGACGACTGCGTAAAATTCCCAAAGTAGCGCCTCTTTCTTACAAGAAAGTACAAATGCGAGCCAATGTTTATCAGAGTATTCCTCCCAAACAGATTCTTAGAGAACGAATGTTAAGTCATTTGGATAATGTTCTTACTGAGGAAGAAAATGTTGTGGTAGTTGCGGACTCTCTCAATAGAGACATTGAGAAAATCTTAATGGAACGTTATCCCTATGCCATTCGATTTCGCCCCGAGCAGGGAGGTTATCTGGATTCAGAATTGATGGATTCTCTATTGCTGGATAGTATTCCTAATAAAATAATTTTAGAATCCGAGAATTTTTCTTTGATCTCTAGTATCAGTTCCCAATTAAGTGGCAAGATCACACCAAGCCGCCCCATTCAACTGTTTACGACTTTTCGAGGCACAGCCTATGAAAACCCAAACAGCCCCAATGCCACATTTGGTTCTCTAGGATTTACTTTTACCTCAGGCTATCATCCTAAAGTATTTGATGAAGGTGAAATGCCCGATCGTTTTTTGAATCGTTTTGGAATGTACCCTTCCAAGGAAGCCAAAAGAGGTTACGATCTGATGTTAGACTTGCTATTGCGAATAACACGGACGGGAGATTTGCGGGAAGGCATAACACTGGGAGAGACAGATTATGTAGAAAGCCGCTTTGATTATCAGTTGTTACCGAACGGAGCTGCCGTCAATCAGGGAGTTTATTTGCTACAACATCAAGACGATTCGATTATCTTATTAAAGAAATAACAGGAATAGCGCGTACGGCTGAATGCGTTTTTGTATTTTTGAGCCCGGTAGGTTCTTAAATTCTAATACCGGATGTCCAACACTAAATATGTCTTTGTTACTGGCGGTGTAAGCTCTTCCCTTGGGAAAGGGATTGTAGCAGCCTCTCTTGCCAAACTTCTTCAATCTCAAGATTTTAGCGTTACCATTCAAAAGTTCGACCCTTATCTCAATGTTGACCCTGGTACCTTGAATCCTTATGAACATGGAGAATGTTTTGTAACCGATGATGGTGCGGAAACAGATTTGGATCTGGGGCACTACGAGCGTTTTCTGAATGTTCCTACTTCCCAAGCTAATAATGTGACCACCGGTCGGGTTTATCAAAGCGTTATTGAAAAAGAACGCCGTGGGGAATTTTTAGGAAAAACAGTACAGGTCATCCCTCATATCACCAATGAAATTAAGAAGCGTATGCAGCTCCTGGGAGAGTCTGGCGATTACGATATTGTTATCACAGAAATTGGTGGAACGGTAGGGGATATTGAGTCACTGCCCTATATAGAAACCGTTCGACAGTTGATTAACGAATTAGGTGATGAAAATTGTGTGGTAATCCACCTCACATTGATCCCCTATTTGGCGGCAGCCAAGGAATTAAAAACGAAGCCAACACAACATTCGGTAAAAACACTGATGGAAAGTGGTATCAAAGCCGATGTGCTGGTATGCCGAACGGAACACGAACTCACAGACGATTTACGAAGAAAATTAGCCTTGTTTTGCAACGTAAAACAAGAAGCGGTAATTCAGTCCATCGACGTAGATACCATCTACGAAGTACCTTTGAAAATGCTAGAAGAAGGCTTGGATACAGTCGTATTAAAAAAATTCCAATTAGCACCGAAACATCCCCATGATTTAAGTGATTGGAAAACCTTTTTATCCAAACTTCAGCAACCTAAAAACACGGTCAAAATAGGACTGGTTGGGAAATATGTTGAATTGCAAGACTCCTACAAATCTATTTTAGAGGCCTTGATTCATGCAGGAACAAAGCATCTAACAGCGGTTGAGGTTGTGAGTATCCATTCTGAACATTTGGAGGAAAGCAATAGCCAGCAACTTTTGGAAGGCCTCAATGGAGTGATTGTAGCACCTGGTTTTGGGGAGCGCGGTATTGAAGGAAAAATCAGCGCCATTCAATACCTACGGGAACAAAATATTCCTTTTTTAGGAATTTGTTTGGGAATGCAAATGGCTGTGATTGAATACGCCCGAAATGTCAAAGGACTTTCAAAAGCCAATTCCATTGAAATGAATGCCAAATGTGAAACTCCTGTCATTGACCTGATGGAGTCGCAGAAAAATATTACAGATAAAGGAGGCACCATGCGTTTGGGAGCTTGGGACTGTTCATTGAAAAAAGATTCTAAGCTTACCGAAATTTATCAATCCGACGCCATTTCCGAACGCCATCGACACCGATATGAATTCAACAACGCCTTTAGTGAGCAATTGTTTGATGCGGATTTTAAAATGGCGGGTTGGAACCCTGAAACGCAGTTGGTCGAAATTATTGAAAATATCAAGCATCCTTGGTTTGTCGGGGTTCAATTTCATCCGGAATACAAGAGTACCGTTTCCAATCCACATCCTTTATTCGCCGCTTTTGTAGAAGCTGCTTTGATACACAATCGAAGCTAAAAATAGTATCTTTGCCCAATGGAAGAAAAAAAATTTGATCCCTACCAGTTTATTGGTTTTGTTCTAATTGCAGTCATCCTGACTTGGATGCTTTACCAAAACCAGCCACAGGAGGTTCCTCAGAATGCAACAGTGACCCCAACAGAGGTCGTTGCCAATAAAACCGCCGTTGCTCCAGTTGTCAATGACTCACTGGCCCAGTTGGTTCTTCAAAACACCTACGGGGATTTGGCGGTTCTTATGCAAGAAAGCCCACAAAGCATTCAAACCCTATCTTCCGATAAACTGTTATTAGAGGTTGATTCCAAAGGCGGTCAATTGGTGAAAGTTCAGCTTAAAGAGTTTGAAAATTATCAATCAGCCCCCTTAAACCTGATTGCCGAGGGCAATACGGATTTTAATATCGAAATACCCCTTCGCGACGGACGGATTTTAAATACACGGGACTTTTATTTTACTCCTAGTCTTAGCAAACAAGGCGATCAAGAAATAGTAACTTTAACTTCTGGAGCCGCATCAGGTATCCGATTGATGATAGACTATATCATTCAACCCGACACCTATTTGATCGATTACCAAGTGCGATCCGAAGGATTGGGGCGTTTTGTCAAAACGGAAGGTGTCAAATTGCAATGGCGATCACAAGCTTTCCGGAACTCTAAGAGCTTGGATTATGAAAACCGATATACAGAGCTGTCCTATCAACACGAAGGGGATAAAGTAGATGAATTAGGCGTGGCAGGTTCCGACGAAGAAACTGTGACTGCCGTAAATTGGGTCTCCTTCCGACAACACTTTTTTAGTGCGATTCTGATCAGTAAAACCCCCATGAATGACGTGCAGGTTCGTTCTGAAGATCTTTCTCAAGACGAATCATTAGAGGAGCGATTCACAAAAGATTTTGCAGCATCAGTCCCTGTGGCTACCCAAGCCAACGGAGAGCTTTCGCAGTCTTTTCAATGGTATTTTGGCCCTACAGATTTTGAAACCCTACAGGGGTATGAACTAGGGTTGGAGGATTCGGTTCCCTTAGGTTGGGGGATTTTTGGCTGGATTAACCGTTTTATCTTTTTACCCTTATTTACTTTTCTTGGGACTTTTCTGCCCACTGGAATTGCTATTATTGTCATGACCATTCTCGTGCGTTTGGCCATGTCACCGGTGACCTATAAGGCTTATGTTTCTCAAATAAAAATGAAAGTGCTTCGCCCAGAAGTGGAGGAAATTAACGCAAAACATAAGGACAATGCCGTAAAGAAACAACAAGAAACGATGGCTCTTTACAGTAAAGCTGGGGTCAATCCAATGTCTGGTTGTATCCCCGCACTACTTCAAATGCCGGTGTTCTTTGCTTTGTTTACCTTTTTTCCAGTAGCCTTTACCCTTCGCCAGAAGTCCTTTTTGTGGGCGGATGATTTATCTTCCTATGACTCGGTTTTGGATTTATCCTTCAACATCCCATTCTATGGAGATCATGTAAGCTTGTTTCCAATATTAGCATCGATTGCCATATTCTTTTATACTCAAATGACGACGGGGCAACAAGCCATGCCACAGCAACCCGGTATGCCCAACATGAAGGTTATCATGTATTTGATGCCCTTGATGATGTTGTTTTTCTTTAACAACTATGCGAGTGGTTTGAGTTTGTATTACTTCATTTCCAACTTGATCACCATCGTCTTGATGTTGGTCATCAAAAACTTTATCGTAAACAACGATAAAATCCATGCACAAATAGAGGAAAACAAGAAAAAGCCTAAGAAGTCAGGTGGATTCTCCTCACGTCTGCAAAAGGCGATGCAAGAGGCGGAAAAACAGCAGCGCGCTAGAGGAAAGAAGTAAAATCCTAAAGAATGCTTAAAAAAAACGGCTCCGTTAAGTATTCCTTTTTCTTTGGAAAGAAGCAGCCTTTTTGCCGATCCTCCATGTGGATAAAGCTTTAGCCGTTTGCTTGTTGTAGTTATTTTTGTGTTAAAATTAGGAATTTGGTTTTTGTGTAGTAAGGTGTTTTTATACTTTTGAAGTGCCTTAAATTCTTATCGTGAAAACCAACTATGTACCCTTACTAGCCCTCTTTTTATTAAACTTTTTTTCTTGTTCTACAAATGACGACGACTCGAAGAAAATGGAGATTATAGCCGATCCAATAATTGGTGATTGGACTTATGACAATGCGGCTGCTAATGCTGATATTGAAGGATTGGATATTGAGTATTCTATAGATGACCCCTTTTACACGTTTAATCCTGATGGCATGGGGATGCAAGGGGTTACGATTACAATAGCAGGAAATGATCCAGAAAAATTCGAACAAAAGTTTTATTGGGAGAATGGAAATGCTACGGCTGATTTTACTGAAAGATCTCATAAATACGTATTCAAATATGAATTTCCTTCTGATTTAGATATTTCTTCTGATTCAGATATTCCATCCATAGTAAATGTTTCTAGTGTTTTTTCAGCTGATTTTAATTCTGTTGAATTAATATTTTCTGATTCTAAAGACACATTGATTTTAACTAGAAAACAGTAAACATGTTTTGCGCCAGCAACAATTCTCTCAGCTTTAAATAAACTCAATGCATTATGAAGCGTGTCGCTATAACGTATGTTTTATACACTTTTTTAGGACTTGCCTTATTGTCCTGTAAAAAGGACGACAATACAACTCCATCTCCCAAGGTAAATACGTTTGAAGCAATTGAAGATATTGCAACCTTCCATGGTAATTTTGATGGGAATATTGTTGTGGTAAACACCCAAGGAGGGCCTCTGCCAGAACTTGATGATGACACCTTAACGAATTTTATCAACGTGAGTGAAAGCCAGTCGGCACTTTTTGTAAATGTTCATCAAGTACAAACCAAAAATCCATCACAATTCACTGAGGCAGATATCACTTTTGAGGAAGCGCAGCAGTATGATTTGGAAAGTGTTGCAAATCTAAAACGTGTGGTGAATCATTTTAAAAATCAAGAAGGAAAAACAGTCTATGTTCTTGGGATTTCATTTGGTGCTTTTGTGACACAAGAATTGATTGCCTTGCATGGAACTGATGTTGCGGATGGTTTTTTAATCATGGTGGGACGTATCAATATTGACGAAGGAATTTGGCGGCCCTATAGTGAAGGAAAGTTTGCGATGTTTGCATATAATACGGACGGCAATTATACCATCAACTTGTTAGGAGAAGGGGAAAATATTGAGGATAGAAATATGGCTAGATTGGCCGCGGGTTTAGGGTACAATCGTTACACGGAAAGATTAAACAGCATCAATGATTTGTCAAAAGTCACTTACGTTTATGGCAATAGAGACGAACAAGTAGGCCCCCTTTCTGCTGAAGAAGTTGATTTTTTAAAAGGAAAAAATGCCAAGGTGGAACTGTCTGTTAGCGGAACTCATGGAAGTGCTATAGATGTTGGTCTTAGGTTGTTGAAGGAAACATTTGGAATAAAGTAAAGGCACAGTCCCTTTTTTCTTCCGTATTTTTGTCCCGTGAAAGGGAAACGCGTTATTGTCGGTTTATCCGGAGGGGTTGATTCTTCCGTAGCTGCTTGTTTACTAAAAGAGCAAGGCTATGAAGTCATAGGGCTGTTTATGAAAAACTGGCACGATGAATCGGTCACCCTTTCGGCAGAATGTCCTTGGCTGGAAGATAGTAATGATGCCATGTTGGTTGCTCAAAAGCTGGGAATTGCTTTTCAAACCGTTGATTTAAGTAAAGAATACAAAGAACGGATTGTAGATTATATGTTTGCCGAATACGAACGCGGACGGACCCCCAATCCCGATGTGCTCTGCAACCGCGAGATCAAGTTTGATGTTTTTTTAAAAATCGCTCTTTCCTTGGGAGCCGATTATGTTGCGACTGGACATTATTGCCAAAAAGCAAGTACGACAAGAGAAAAAGGGTCGGTTCGTTACCATTTGCAAAGTGGTGCCGATGCAAACAAAGACCAATCCTATTTCCTGTGTCAGTTAAATCAAGAACAGTTAGGCAGAACCCTTTTTCCCATTGGTCACTTAGAAAAGTCTGAAGTCCGAAGGATTGCCAAGTCTCAGGACTTAATCACGGCTGAAAAAAAGGATTCACAGGGCCTCTGTTTTATTGGAAAGGTCAGCTTGCCTGATTTTTTACAGCAGCAACTACAGCCCAAAACAGGTCCTATTATAGAAATCCCAGAAGGTTTTTCTTCCTATGAAGCGGTTCCAACTAATTTTGATTCCAAAGAGGCTCGTTGGGCTTTTCTTTCCAAAAGAAGGAATTACCAAACGGATAATGGGGTAGTGGTCGGAGAGCATCAAGGGGCGCATTATTTCACCGTTGGACAGCGGAAGGGTTTAGCTGTAGGCGGAACGCCGGATCCGCTTTTTGTGTTGGCTGTTGACACAGAAACCAATACGCTTTTTGTTGGGCAGGGAAAAGATCATCCCGGACTGTTCCAGCAAGCATTGCATATTCAAAATTCAGAAGTGCACTGGGTCAATCCTGACTATCAATTAGAAGTTGGTGCTTCTGCTGAATACGAGGTTCGAATTCGGTACCGACAGCCCTTACAAAAAGCAACATTGCACACTACGGCTAAGGGAATGTATATTGTTTTTGAGGAGCCGCAGTCTGCTATTACCCCCGGCCAGTTTGCTGCTTGGTATCGTGAGGGAGAACTGATCGGTTCAGGTGTGATTGCTTGAGTTTACAACGAAAATATAAACCGATGAAAAAGAATCGTATTTGCCAACTTTTTGGAATACAGTATCCTCTGATTCAGGGGGGTATGGTGTGGGCGAGCGGCTGGCGTTTGGCGGCAGCGGTTAGTGAGGCGGGAGGGCTTGGAATTATTGGTGCCGGCTCCATGCATCCGGATACACTGCGACTTCATATTCAAAAACTCAAAGCAGCCACTCAAAAACCTTTTGCGGTGAATCTCCCTTTATTGTATCCAGAGATGGAATTGTTATTGGACTTATTGATTGAAGAGGCCGTTCCTGTTGTGTTTACTTCTGCTGGAAACCCCAATTTATGGACGTCTTTTTTAAAAGAAAAAGGATGTGTGGTGGTTCATGTGGTGAGTTCGGTCAAATTTGCTGAAAAAGCCGTGGCAGCAGGGGTTGATGCTATTGTGGCTGAGGGCTTTGAAGCCGGAGGGCATAACGGTCGGGAAGAAACAACCACTATGACGCTGATTCCGTTGGTTCGTAACGCCATCAAGCTGCCTTTGATTGCTGCGGGAGGAATCGCGACCGGTGAAGCCATGCTAGCTGCTTTTGCCCTCGGAGCAGAAGGAGTACAAGTCGGCTCTCGTTTTGTTGCCTCAATAGAGGCTTCCTGCCATCAGGCATTTAAGGAAGAAGTGTTGCAAGCTCAAGAGGGGAGCACAGAATTAACCCTAAAAGAACTAACTCCTGTTCGTTTGTTGAAAAACGCTTTTTACCAAGAAATCAAAAAAGAATATGAGAAAGGAGCCACTCCAGAAATACTCGCTGCAACCCTTGGGAAAGGACGTGCAAAAAAAGGGATGTTTGAAGGAGACCTTGAAGAAGGGGAGTTGGAAATTGGACAGGTAGCAGCGTTGATTGATACGATTATTCCTGCGGAACAAATTGTACGGGAAATGCTCAGTGCATACAACAGCACTTTGACAAGACTTTATGAGACAGGTCCTTTCGACCTTTAAGCCTCTACAGCTTTTTCTTGGAAGTCAAGTAGGGTTTGGTTGTGTAATAAGTCTTCAAAATTTTCTTGATTTCGAATCACTTGGGCTTTGCCTTGATGCCAAAGAATCTCTGCGGGACGAAAGCGAGAATTGTAATTGCTGGCCATACTAAAGCAATAGGCGCCTGCATTTCGAAATACCAAAAAGTCACCTTCGTTGATCTCCGCGATCTGGCGGTTATTGCCAAAGGTGTCGGTTTCGCAAATATAACCTACCACAGAATAGTATCGCTTTTTGCCTTCAGGATTGGAGAGATTTTCGATCTCGTGATAGGATCCATAAAGCATGGGACGGATGAGGTGGTTAAAACCGCTGTCAACTTGGGCAAAGACCGTTGAGGTGGTTTGCTTGATACCATTGACAGGAGCAATGAAATATCCCGCTTCACTCACTAAAAATTTACCAGGCTCAAAAGCTAAGGCCAAATCGCGACCGTATTCTTTGCAGAATTCATGAAAGCGTTTGGTGAGTTTTTCTCCCAGCTCTTCTATGTCAGTTTCAATATCTCCAGCTTTGTAAGGGACTTTAAAGCCACTTCCAAAATCGAGGAACTCCAATTGATCAAAGTTTTTTGCGGTATCAAATAAAATCTCAGAAGCATGTAAAAAGACTTCGATGTCTAAAATATCCGAACCGGTGTGCATATGAATTCCATTGATATTCATTCCGGTATTTTCGACAATACGAAGGAGGTGTGGAATTTGATGAATAGAAATACCGAATTTGGAGTCTATATGCCCTACGGAAATATTGCTGTTGCCTCCCCCCATAACATGCGGATTAATTCGGATACACACAGGGACATTGGGGTGGCGATTCCCGAATTCTTCCAGAATGACTAAGTTGTCAATATTGATCTGAGCTCCTAGTTTTACGACGGCTTCAATTTCTTGCACGGAAACCCCGTTGGGAGTAAAGATGATGTTTTCAGGGGAAAATCCGGCATGGAGTCCAAGTTTCACTTCTTGGAGAGAGACAGTGTCCAAGCCGCTTCCAAGACTCTTTAAATAACTTAGGATCGAAATATTGGAGAGCGCCTTCATGGCGTAATTAATTTTGAGCTTCTTTACAGAGCGAAATGCTTGACGCAATCGTTCGTATTGATATTTGATTTTTTCGGCATCATATACATATACCGAAGTTCCTTGTTCTTTTGCGATGGAAAGTAAGTCTTGCTTTTTCACGTACTCTTTTATTTGTGGGCAAAAATAAGCAACTTTAAGTGTAGTTGGAGATTTCATCTTCGATTTTATAAAATATAAACAATTTGTTTTAAATGCAACAGATTAAACTTTCACGAATTATTCGCCACTCGCAGGAGAATCCTTAATTTTACGGCGAAATCAACGACTATGAATTTACACGAATATCAAGGGAAAGAAATCCTCGCGAGTTTTGGGGTCAACGTTCAACGCGGAATTGTTGCGGATACTGCTGATAAAGCAGTAGCTGCAGCCAAATCGCTCACGGAAAGCACAGGTACTTCCTGGCATGTGATCAAAGCGCAGATTCATGCAGGTGGTCGCGGTAAAGGCGGCGGTGTCAAATTGGCTAAGAACACTGATGAAGTTCGTTCCATTGCGAATGACATTATCGGAATGCAATTGATCACTCCACAAACACCTCCTGAAGGAAAACTCGTACATCAGGTGCTTATTGCAGAAGATGTGTATTATCCAGGCGCATCCGAAACCAGTGAAATTTATATGTCGGTTCTACTAAACCGGGCTACTGGAAAAAACATGATTATGTATTCTACCGAAGGAGGTATGGATATTGAAACCGTAGCAGAAGAAACACCACACTTGATTTTCACGGAAGAAATTGATCCCGGATTGGGATTACAGCCTTTTCAAGCTCGGAAAGTTGCGTTTAACCTAGGTTTATCAGGAACAGCCTTTAAAGAAATGACCAAGTTTGTTGCAGCACTTTATAAAGCCTATGTCGGATCTGATGCTTCTTTGTTTGAAATCAACCCGGTGCTTAAAACTTCCGATGACAAAATCCTAGCGGTGGACGCCAAGGTAACATTAGATGATAACGCGCTTTACCGTCACAAAGATTATGCGGCATTGCGTGACTTAAAAGAAGAAAATCCAGTTGAAATTGAAGCCAACGAGGCAGGTTTAAACTATGTTGACTTGGATGGAAATGTTGGATGTATGGTCAATGGTGCAGGCTTGGCTATGGCGACTATGGACTTGATCAAGCAATCTGGCGGTGATCCAGCTAACTTCCTAGATGTCGGCGGAACTGCCGATGCTGCCCGAGTGGAAACAGCCTTTCGATTGATCTTAAAAGACCCCAAGGTAAAAGCTATTTTAGTGAATATTTTTGGAGGAATCGTTCGTTGCGACCGAGTGGCGCAGGGAATTGTTGATGCTTATAAAAACATGGGTGATGCCATTAAGGTACCAATCATTGTTCGTTTACAAGGAACCAACGCCGAGCAAGCCAAGGAGCTAATTGATGCTTCTGGATTGAATGTACTGTCAGCAACAGCCTTCGAGGAGGCAGCTCAGAAAGTACAATCAGTCCTATAACTGACAAAAAGACACTTTTACACTTGTTTTATGTGTCGTTTTGACATAATTACTGATTGGTATTTGATTTGTACTGAAGAGGTTGTAAAACCTTTTAAAATTTGATACAATGAATTTAGTACGTAAACACAAAAATTCTTTTTCTCCTGCTTTGATAAATGATTGGTTGGCCAACGATTGGTTTCAAGCGCATCCTTTTCAAGACAAGCAATTACCTGCTGTAAATATCCAAGAAACGGAACAAGCTTTTTTAGTAGAATTGCTGGCACCCAGACTTAAAAAAGAAGACTTACAGGTTGAGATAGAAAAAGACGTGCTTTCGATAGCTTCGGAAGCAGAAGAAAAAACGGAAGAAACAGGAAGATATACACGAAAGGAGTATAACTTTTCGTCCTTTCGTCGAACGTTTTCTATTCCAGAAAGCGTAGATTCGAAAAAAATTGATGCCCTATACAGTGAGGGTGTCTTAACAGTGACCCTCCCCAAAAGCAAGGAAGCCGTTCAAGAGGCCAAAAAATCAATTCGTATTCGGTAGTAAAATCAATTTTTTGTTTTTGTTTGGAAAAGCGCCTTCGGGCGCTTTTCTTATGTTGTTAACTGTTTTTGAAGGTTATGAATCTCATCGCGTAAATGAGCTGCTTGAATAAAATCCAATTCTTTAGCGGCCTTTTCCATGGCTTTGCGAATCTCACGGATTTTTTGCTCAATTTCCTCGGGTGTTTGATAGCGGTGTTCCGCTTCGGCTGCTTTACGGGTTTCCCTTTCCTGTACATATGTGGCAACAGAATTTTTTGACAGGGCGTTGTCTAGAGACTTATTGAGTGCTTGAGGTGTTTTGTTGTGTTTTTTGTTATACGCTATCTGTTTTTCCCGTCGATAATTTGTCTCGTCAATGGTTTTTTGCATGCTTTTGGTAATAGTATCTGCATACATAATTGCTTTTCCATTAATGTTTCGAGCTGCACGGCCTACGGTTTGGGTTAAGGAACGGTTGCTGCGTAAGAAGCCTTCTTTATCGGCATCAATAATAGCAACTAAGGAAACCTCAGGCAAGTCAAGCCCCTCGCGGAGTAGATTGACACCCACCAAAACATCAAAGAGCCCTTTGCGTAAATCTTGCATGATTTCAACACGCTCCAGGGTATCTACATCACTATGGATATATCGAGTTCGAATTTGTACTCGAAGCAGGTATTTCGTCAGTTCTTCAGCCATGCGCTTGGTTAGTGTGGTAACCAATGTTCGTTCGTCTTTTTCAATCCGTTGATGAATTTCCTCAATCAAATCATCAATTTGGTTTAAGCTGGGACGAACCTCAATGATTGGATCCAATAGTCCAGTCGGACGAATGATCTGTTCTACAAAAACGCCTTCTGTTTTCTTGAGTTCATAATCTGCAGGTGTGGCACTGACATACAATACCTGATTTTGTAGTCCTTCAAATTCTTCAAATTTCAACGGACGGTTGTCCATGGCGGCAGGCAATCGAAAGCCATATTCGACCAGGTTTTCTTTCCGACTCCGGTCACCACCATACATGGCGTGCACCTGTGAGATGGTCACATGACTTTCGTCCACCACCATTAAGTAGTCATCTGGAAAATAATCCAATAGACAGAACGGGCGCGTTCCCGGTGCTCTTCCATCCAAATAGCGTGAATAATTTTCAATACCAGAACAATACCCTAATTCACGAATCATTTCCAAGTCAAATTCGGTCCGTTCTTGCAAGCGTTTAGCTTCCAATGGCTTCCCTATTTCTTTAAAATAATCCACCTGTTTTACCAAGTCGTCTTGAATCTGACGAATGGCATCTTGGAGTAAGTCCGGACTCGTTACAAAGATATTGGCGGGGTAAATGGTAATTCGCTCAAATTGATTTAGCGTTTGATTGTTGATTGGATCAAAAGCTTCGATCTCTTCGATTTCATCACCAAAAAAATGAATTCGAAAGGCAGTATCAGAATACCCCGGAAAAATAGAGATGACATCTCCTTGCACTTTGAAATTCCCACGATTAAAATCGGCTGTTGTTCGAGAGTATAAACTTTGTACCAATCGGTGCAGGAGTTGGGTGCGCGAAATGAGTTGATCGCGTTCCAATTCAATTACATTTTTTTGAAATTCTTGTGGATTTCCGATTCCGTATAAACAGGATACGGAGGCCACAACAAGAACATCCCGACGACCAGAAAGCAGTGACGAGGTAGTACTCAAGCGTAATTTTTCAATTTCCTCATTAATAGAAAGATCCTTCTCGATATAGGTGCCCGAAACAGGAATATAGGCTTCGGGCTGATAATAGTCATAGTAGGAAACAAAATACTCTACAGCATTGTTGGGGAAGAATTGTTTGAATTCGGAGTATAACTGAGCGGCGAGGGTTTTGTTATGTGCCAAAACGAGGGTCGGGCGTTGGAGCTTTTCCACGGCATTGGCCACAGTAAATGTTTTCCCAGAACCGGTTACCCCTTGTAGGGTTACAAAAGAATCCTTGCTTTCAAAAGCGGATACGATTTCCGCAATGGCTTGTGGCTGGTCTCCTGTAGGCGAAAAAGGGGATTCGATCTTAAATTTCATAGCAGTAGTGCTTCAAAAATAGCCATTCACAAGCACATAACAGGTTTTCTGAACAGAATTAATCTTGAGATGATCTCACGCTTTTCTTTTTCTCCAAACTGTTTTTTCCAACAGTATATGCGTAAGCCGCCGTGGGTAAAATTGAATATTAAATTTTTTATATTCCTTCTCTCCTTCTTTGTTAATAGTTGTTACTAAAGGGAGGTTGAAATCATTTCCATGCAAAACCTAAACAAATTTTTAATTCATTTGGCTTGTCGAAATAACGATTTGTCCACTTTATTTCCAATGCCTATATGGGCTTGGCTTTAATGAAGCGTCACTGATTCCAATCATATCGACCTCTCCATTAGTCCATCGGGCATACCAGGGGGTAAACCTTTATTTGTTTTTAATGATTTCAATCATAAACCCTATCAGCTATTCTGATTTGCTTCTTTATGATTTGGATCATATTTAGAATGATTAAGAGATGCTTGTTATTAAAAAAAAGAGACTCCAAAAATAATACTTAGACTATTATATTTTGAATCCCAGTATGCATAGTCTCTCAGAATTTCACGACTCGAATTATATTGAATTTCTATGCTGTATTTATCGTTGTGTTTATAGCCTATTCCTAAAGTCCAATTTCCTCCTGACATTATATCAAGCTCAGATACGATTGAATCATCTTGTCTTAAGAATTTAATATGTGAATTATTTGAAAAAGCATAGGTGTTAGAAATGTTTGCAAATAATTTTGATTGATCATTTAAGAAGAAATAGTGGCGTAAACCAGTAGACAATCCGATAGATTGATAATTAATTTTTGAGAGAAGAGTACCTCCTGAAACACCATTTATTTCCTTTGATTGTTCTGATTTATAATTTTGGTAAGTTGATTCTATTATTACGCCCCATTTGTTTTTATTAAATGGTAAAATGAATTCCGTTTCAATTCCAAATCGAACTCCAATAGTGCTTTCAAAATCAGTGTCTTTAAAGTCTGAAATCATATTTTGCACCTTTAAGTCAGTGTAATCTAGGCGAGGTCTAAAGGTTAAATTAAACAAATCCCTTTTTTGTTTTGGTTTATAGTTGATATAATCAAAACCAATACATTCATTATATTTTATGAATAATCGCTCTAAGCTTTTTTTGTTGTATTCAAGATGCTCTAAGTCACGCAACCCTATCTCTTCACATTTTAATTGAGTGAAAAGCTGTTGTCTAAAGCTGTTGTTTTCTGAAATTTTGTTGTTTATGAAATACTCTTTATGGATTAATTGACTTATTTCAGAATCATTTTTTTTGTAAAAGAATCGCACTGAACTATTACGAACATGTTGAAACAAAAACACTTGTCCCTCAATGAGTACTTTGAGAAACAGTAATTCTTCTTTAAAATCAGGATCTCTTTCATGACTTAATTCATTTATTAGATTAGAAGATTGGTCAATCTTGACTTTAGCCCTGATATATTTAGAACTATTTTTAATTCCAAATTCTTTCACGGTTCCAATGGATGCTGTTTGAACTTCATTACTTGGTAAAAGCTTATACTCAAACTCGGTTGGATTATATTTCCAATCGACATCTTTAATCAAACAATCAATTTTCCGATTGGACTCATTGATAAAATACCCTTCTTGAAAAATAATTTGAGAGTAGGCATTAATACATGAAATTAGGATTAATATTAGTGTGAATAATTGTTTTTTCATAGCAGATTTGGGTGTGCTTTTTCAAAATTAGTAAAATATACTTTTTTTGCAAAAGCTCTTGTCTAGTAACTAACGAGTAGGAAGATATTTTCCTTATAGTGGGGTTTCCTAAAAGATGCTAACTTTGAATAAAACAATGCAATGGATAAGTTGATTTCCAAAAAGAAGCCTTTTTTTTCGTTAACAGAATCCTTCATTGAATATCTCCGATTCTTTAATCGGTGGGTGGACACCCCCATCAGCTATTCCGATTTGCTTCGTTTTTCGGGTTCTATTTCGGTTTACGATCAGAACGATCAGGACACCCTTTGGGTTCGGGTATATTATACGGACTCCGAACGGGAAGGAATTGACCACGATCTCAAAAAGATATATACCCTCTTGCATTCCGATGGAAATGAGTCAGCCCTTCCGTATTTGAATGTGGATGCAATTGACTATTGTACGTTTGGAAATTCAAAACCGTTTCGGATTAAGATTCGAAACATGCTCAATGATAATTTCACGTATTTCTATGTGAAAAAAACAGACGCCTCCCGTGTTTGTGGATTGGAGTTTGAACATATGTTGTCGCCCTATAACCTGAACTTTTTGATCAATAGTGAAACCTTGATCGAAGAACACATAGCGGGTATTCCAGGGGATGAGTTTATCCGAAACGATCTGCAGTTTTGCACCGATGCTCAAAAAGCCCAGATTGCCAAGGAGTATGTCAAGTTCAACGAACGTTGTATGATTCGTCTTCTAGGGGATATGCGCGCGTATAACTATGTGATCATTCCCATTCATGATTTTGATCAAGTGATTTATAAGATTCGAGCCATAGATTTTGATCAGCAGTGTTTTGAAGGAAAGCTCTCCGTGTATAGGCCTCAATTTTTTAAGGAAAACCAACCCATTATGAATTTGGTGCGTGAAAAATTGACTTCCGATTCCATTCAACAGTACAAAATAGAAGAACGATCCATAGTTGCAAAGCGTGTTATCAGTACCGAACGACGGGTGAAATTATTGATCGAGGAAATGAAAAAGATGGAACTATCTCTGCCTCATCATCTTCAAAATTTAAAGGCGGAAATATTTAAATTCACAAAAGATGAAGCCTTCAAGCAATGTACCTCTATGGGGGACGTGATGGAAGCCGCGCTTATATATGTGCAACGCAATTACGAAAACGTAAGTATGAATTCGCTTTTCACAAGTTAGTAGTAGCTGTCTAAATCGTCCTCATAGTCTATATCGGAATCATCATCCGATTCCGTCTCGCCCTGACCTTCAAAGCTTTTTTTGGGAGCTTCTTCGGGAACTTCCCCTTCGGCAAAGACCAAATGGGGGTAGGTCATCCCAGGGGCTGGTTCAACTACTTCAATAACTTCAACGAAGAATGTCCAGAGTGCCATAAAATCATAAACGTAAATCAAATGGTGTTGGTCTTCTGCAAAAATGCTTCCGATCGCTGCTTCTCCCTGAGGAGCTTCACCAGTCCCCATATCAAGAAGTGGCAATTCTTCCCCTTGTTCCCAATTGGGTGTGGATCGGTAAAAAGAAGCCATTTCACTTCCTGCAAAGCCAAAGGATTGAGCGATGGCCAAATGCAGTTCTTCTAGCGTGGATTGGTGATCCACTTCAAGGTCTCTGAAAACATCTTCTTCAACATCTAAGATAACGCGTATTCGTAATATCATTGTTTTTGTTTAATCGTGAATTGTTGGAGTAAAATATAAAATTGGGTAGCGAACAGAACAACTGCCAAAACCAAATGAATGGGTTGTGACGCCAGTGGAAAATCAAAATAATACATGGCTGTTCCGGTAATTATTTCCATGCCAATACAGCCCATAATCCAATAGAGTGTTGGATTGTGAATCTTGTTTTTCCAAAGCATCCATCCGAGATAGACATTGACTCCCAGTACGATGAGAGAAAAACTCCGATGAAGATAGAAGACTAGAGGGCTGTTTTCGAGCCATCGTTCGGCCTGCATTAAATCCCAGTGGTGCATCTGGATATCAATAAATTGTCGGACTTGGGTTCCCATACCTATTTGAATACTACTGAGGACAAGAGCCAAAACAGTAAGCCCGAGAAAGTGTTTTCGAAGAGTTGTGGGTTTTTCGGTTTGCTGTACCCGATGCCAAATCCCTACCAAAAAAGCGACAATCAGTAGTGCCATAGCCATATGGAGCGTTATCTTGAGAGGGAGTAAATTGGAATCAACCACGGTTTTGCCTAACCAAGCTTGAAACCCCATTCCCACGACAATAAGGACGGACAACGTTAGATTAATTTTGGATTGTTTCCAACGCATTGCACTAGCTCCTAGGAGCAGGAGAGTGGTCAGTCCGGCCAAGACTCCCAACAAGCGATTGATGAATTCAATCCATGTATGATAGACATTAAAACGTGCGTAATCGTGTTTGGTATAAGCTTTCCAAAATCGGGTATCGTAGCTATTGCTACTAGTAAAATCATCTTTGACAACACGCAGGGCTTCATCAACAATAATGACTTGTCCTTTTTGATAGTCATAATTGGGTTTCCAGTCCAGTTGAGATCGCTCGGTAGGAGGAATTAAATAGCCAAAGCATTTGGGCCAATCGGGACACCCCATACCACTGCCGGTCATTCGCACAAAGGCTCCTGCTGCAATGACGAGAAAAACAAGCACTAGATTCAGTGCTACCAGTCGTTTGTATGCTTTGTTATTCATGAGGTTTTAGACCTAATTTGATTCCTTCTTCCTTCATTTTTTCTTTGGCAGCATCCAGTTCATTAGGAATGCTTCCTTCCAAAATAGCTTCTTTGATAGCTTCTTTGATCGTTCCAATGGCACGGGAGGGACCTATTTGAAAATAAGCCATGATCATTTCCCCAGTCACGGGGGGTTGAAAGTTCCGTACCTGATCGCGGGATTCTACTTCAACAATCTTTTGACGAACAATTTTAAAATTATTATGGTAGCGTTCAAAGCGCTTGGGGTTTTTGGTAGTAATATCGGCTTCGCACAGGCAGATTAAATCATCAACGGAGTCACCGGCATCAAAAATAAGACGACGAACGGCTGAGTCAGTGACCAAATCTTGCGCAATAACAATGGGACGAGAACTCATTAGTACCAGTTTCTGAACGTATTTCATCTTTTCATTAAGGGGCATTTTAAGCCGTTTGAAAAGTTTATATACCATCTTAGCCCCTACAAATTCATGCCCGTGAAATGTCCATCCGGTGGGGGGTACTAGTTTTTTAGTGGGTGCCTTTCCAATATCGTGGAGCAGTGCTGCCCAGCGCAACCACAAATCATCGGTATTAGGGCAAATATTATCCAAAACCTCTAGGCTGTGATAGAAGTTGTCCTTGTGGCGATGTCCGTCGATTTCTTCAATCCCTTTTAGGGCCGTGAGTTCGGGTAGAATTTTTTCTAGCAGTCCAGTTTCCTCAAGTAGCAAGAACCCTTGGGAGGGTTTTGAGGTAGCGATAATCTTATGCAGCTCATCCACAATCCGTTCATTGGAAATTATAGCAATGCGCGTTGCGTATTTTTTGAGTGCTGCTAGTGTGGTGGGGGCAATGGTGAAATTGAGTTGGGTAGCAAATCGGATGGCTCGAAGCATTCGTAGCGGATCGTCGTCAAAGGTAATTCCAGGTTCTAGCGGTGTTTGTATGCGTTTTTCTTTAAGGTCTTTCAGTCCGTTAAATGGATCTAAAAGTATTCCAAAAGTGTCCTTATTTAAGCCTAAAGCTAGGGCGTTAATCGTAAAATCGCGTCGGTTTTGATCTTCTTCTAAACTTCCCGGCTCTACTTCTGGGTTTCGACTTTCAGAAGAATAGGATTCCTTGCGAGCCCCCACGAATTCTAACACCAAGTCACCGGCTTGTACCATGGCTGTGCCATAGGATTTAAAAACCTGCACTTTTTGTGCATTGGGAAGTTTTTTCTGTACGGCTTTGGCCAAGGCGATTCCAGACCCTACGCAGACAATATCAATATCTTTTTTGCTATCTCGTTCTAAGATCAAGTCCCGAACAAATCCCCCGATAACATAGCAAGGTACTTGCATAGCATCGGCCACCTCACCAATGATTTTAAAGTGGGCTTCGTTTAGTGCTATTTCAAATGGGGAGTTTGCTATCATCAATCGCGAATCACGGTGATATTTCCCTGTGCAGACACTTTAAGAATCCTTGAGGGTTGGACCATCTTTTCGGTTTGTTTCAAAGGTACAACATAGTCCACGCCCTCCAAAACTGTCTTTTCAATTTGTCGGTACTCTTCTGGGCTTGGTTGTCCGCTGCTATTGGCGGAGGTAGCGATAATAGGGCGTTGAAATACTGCGAGCAAGGCTTGACAAAAAGGGTCTTTGGGGATTCTTACGGCCAAACTCTTGTCGGCGGCAAGCATATTCTGTGCAATTCCTTTGGGGTGGTCAAGGATTACCGTGGTAGGGCGATCTGCCTCGAAAAGCGCAAAGGCTTCTTTTGGAATTTCATCAAAGTACATTGACAGCATGGCGGTGTCTTTCATTAAGCAAAGTAAAGCCTTAGACTCTTCCCGTTGTTTTAAATCGTAAATGGCCGAAACAACCGCTGACTGCGTGGCGTCCCCACCAATGCCCCATACTGTGTCGGTGGGAAACAAAATAGTTTTACGGCTTTTTAGTGCGATCACGGTTTCCTGAACAGGCATTGTGTTTTCCATAACTTTCGTGACAAAAATACACCAAAGAAAGGACAAAAAGGAGCTTGATAGCTTCCGTCTATTTTATGAAAAAAGTATCTTTGTTTCAAATGACTATAGCACTTTTATTGAATCTCTCCCGATCGGAGCCGCTTTTGAATCATCAGTTGCTTTCGATCATTAATCAAAGTCAGACTCCAGACGAATTATTTGTATTGGACAGTACGGGAGATAACGCGATCCCTATGCTTTGCAATCAGATGCAAACCCAGGTCCCCTTTACCATTGAACATCTCTCCTTTTCAGAGGCGATCCCTTTTGCCACCAAAATAAATGCTGCTGTGCTACGTTCTGAGGCTTCCTATATAGTGGTGCTAAATGAAATGAGCTTTCTGCATCCCAAATGTTTGCAACAGCATCTCAGATGGGCACGAAGAGGTTTTTTTTTGAGCGGTGTTCTTTCCAAAGTTTCCTTAGTTGATTCATTGACTCATGATATGGAACACCCCCTATTTATGAAAAAAATCCGTAGTGCTGGTAGTGCTGTGTATTTTCCCGGATTGAGTGCTTTTGCTTCGTCAAAAACTTCTATCTCTGATGACCAAGCATTGCAAAATGTATCCTTTTGGCGTGAAGATTTTAATCTGATCAATGGCTATGATGAAATGTTTGAAACGGTTGAGGGAGTCACTAGGGATATGCTATACCGTTTGATACATTTAGGTATTCAGTCAAAAGTATTGAAGGCTTCTGCTTTAATTTATAAACCCAATACGACAGAACACCAAGTTGTTTCTCAACACGATGCCGCATTACTGAGAAAGTCGCTGCAAAAGAAGCGAATTGTTGCCATCAATGGTCTTGAAAAAACGGATTAAACCGCTACTTGGTGTTCTCGTAAGGCTTCATTTAAAGAAGTCTTTTTATCCGTACTTTCTTTTCGTTGACCAATAATCAAAGCACAGGGCACTTGGTAGGCTCCGGCAGGGAATTTTTTGGTATAACTACCCGGGATTACGACAGAACGAGCGGGGATTCTTTTTTCGTAGAAAATAGGTTCTGCTTGGGTTACGTCAATGATTTTGGTAGAGGCTGTCAAAACTACATTGGCCCCTAAAACCGCTTCTTTCTCTACTCGAACACCTTCAACCACAATGGAACGAGAGCCGAGAAAGGCATTGTCTTCTATTATGACTGGAGCCGCTTGCAAAGGTTCTAAAACACCACCAATTCCAACGCCACCGCTGAGGTGAACATGCTTACCGATTTGGGCACAGCTACCTACCGTGGCCCAAGTATCTACCATAGTACCTTCGTCCACATAGGCTCCAATATTAACATAACTTGGCATCAAAATAACCCCACTGGAAATATAGGCACCGTGACGAGCCACCGCATGGGGAACCACTCGGATGTTTCGCTCGGCATAATTTTTTTTCAAAGGCATTTTATCGTGAAATTCCAAAGGCCCTGCCTCAAGCGTTTCCATTTTTTGGATTGGAAAATAGAGAACTACAGCCTTTTTGACCCATTCATTGACTTGCCAGCCTGTGGCGGTTGGTTCTGCAACCCGTAGCTCTCCGGCATCAATTTGTTGGATAATTTCACGTATGGTATCTTGGGTTTTCGCCTGCTCCAAAAGGCTTCGATCTTCCCAGGCGGCTTCTATTAGTTCTTTCATTACAATGCTTTGCGGCAAAAATACAGAATTCGTAAGAGCTAGACTGTTATTTTTCAGCATCAAAAAAGTATCTTTGTGACATATGAAGCAAGGGGTATATATTGCATTTGATTACGGCGAAAAAAGAGTAGGACTCGCGCATACGGATCCGCTCCAAATTATTGCTTCTGCACTCATCACCCTCTCACCTAAAGAAACCATTCCTTTTTTGCGGGATTATATTCAAGGTGAAACGGTTGTTGGCTTTGTCGTAGGGCAACCCACCCAGAGAGATGGCACCCCCGCCACTGTTGAATCCAAAATACAGTCTTACCTCAAGCAATTACAAAAACATTTTCCCGACATTCCCGTGTTTCGTCAGGAAGAGCGATATACTTCTAAAATGGCGGCGCATACATTGCACCTCAGTGGAGTTAACAAAAAAAGAAGAGAAGATAAATCTACCTTGGATCGGATCAGTGCCACTTTGATTTTACAATCCTTTTTAGATTCCCAAAAGACCAACGCATTATGATACTACCGATTGTTGCCTATGGAGCTAAAGTACTCAAAAAAAAGGCGCAAGTTGTTGATTTACAAGACCCAAATCTTCCGGCTTTTATTGCTGACATGTGGGAAACGATGTACGCTGCCAGTGGCGTGGGTTTGGCTGCTCCCCAGGTAGGAAAGCCCCAGCGTATTTTTGTAATTGATGCGGCTCCGTTTGCCGATGATGAAAGTCTTGACCCATCGGAGCAAAAAGTCTTAGCCGATTTCAAAAAGGTTTTTATCAATCCTACCATTTTGAGCGAAACAGGTGCGACATGGCCTTTTAATGAAGGCTGCTTGAGTATTCCTAATATCCGTGAGGATGTGATGCGCCCCGATCAGTTGCGAATCCGATACACAGATGCCGATTTTAAGGAAAAAGAAGAAAGTTATTCGGGGCTTGCCGCACGAGTCATCCAACATGAATACGATCATATCGAAGGTGTTCTTTTTACCGATCGTTTATCTAGTTTAAAAAAACGCTTGCTCAAGGGTAAGCTATCTCAAATAGCCAAAGGAAAAGTTGACGTTGATTATGTGATGCGCTTTCCCAACGATTTAAAACTATAATATGGAGAAAATTATTGCTGTTTCGGGGCGTCCGGGACTTTATGAAATCCAATCACAAACCCGAGTGGGAGTGGTTGCTACAAACCTCAGTGATGGTAAAAGAATTGTGACCCAGCCGACCGATCAAGTCAATGTGCTTTCCGATATTCAGATATATACCTATGCTGGTGAAGTGCCTTTGGAAACTGTTTTTGAAAAAATCCACACCAAGGAAAACGGTGCTGCAGCAGGAGTTTCTCCCAAAGCGCCAACAGCTGAATTAAAAGCGTACTTTGCAGAGGTTCTTCCCGACTATGACGAGGAAAGAGTCTATGCCAGTGACATTAAGAAAATGGTTCAATGGTATGGTGTCTTGCAAACGCAAAAAAGATTTTCATTCAAGAAAAAAGCGGCTCCCAAAAAAGCCGCCCCTAAAAAAGGCAAGGGTGACCAGTAGAGAGGAGCAATTAAAAGCCTTTGACCGCTTGCTCGATATTATGGATGAGCTGCGCGAAAAATGCCCTTGGGATCGAAAACAAACATTCGAAACCCTACGACCACTGACCATAGAAGAAACTTATGAATTGGGCGATGCTATTCTGGATCATGATTTGAATGAGATCCGCAATGAGCTAGGGGATTTGCTGTTGCATATTGTTTTCTACGCACGATTGGGGGCTGAGAAAGAAGCCTTTGATATTGGAGACGTGGCGCATCAAATTGCAGAAAAATTAATATACCGTCATCCTCATATTTATGGAGATGTGACGGCTGAAGATGAGGAAACAGTCAAAAAGAACTGGGAAAAGCTCAAGCTCAAAGAAGGGAAAAAAAGTATTTTTTCTGGAGTTCCCAAGGGACTTCCTGCTTTGGTCAAAGCGCAGCGGTTGCAGCACAAAGCAGCTGGAGTTGGTTTTGATTGGGAAAACAGCCAGCAGGTATGGAATAAGGTTGAGGAAGAGCTAGAAGAGTTTCAAGTAGAGGTGGTCAAAGAAGATGCCCAAGCCATGGAACAAGAATTTGGTGATGTTCTCTTTGCGCTCCTTAATTACGCACGCTTTAAAAACATCGATGCCGATTCTGCTTTGGAACGAACCAATAAAAAATTTATGGAACGGTTTCGCTACATGGAGGAACATGCTACTGCCCAAGGACGTGCGGTTTCGGATATGACCCTCGCTGAACTTGAAGCGCTTTGGCAAGAAAGCAAAGCTTAATCGTCTCCTTCGGGAGCAGTTTCTTCCTCGGTAGTTTCTTGCGCCTCTTCTTCCGTTTTATTTCGAATGCTTCTTAACTCTTGCCGGAGTTGTGTTAGCTGATCCAAATAGCCTTGGGCTTTTTGATTTAATTGCTCTAATTGTGATTTGACCTCGTTGACAAGTGGGTTACTGTCACTGGTGTCATTGAAAAATTGCAAGTTGTTCTCTAACTGATTGACTTCGGTAAGTACGCCTTCATAGCGGCTTTTGATGACCATTAATTCTTCACCCAAACTATTTTCATCTCCTTTAAAGCAACGGACTTTAAAATCAAATAATAATCGTTCTTTTTCTTCAGCAGTTCCTTTTAGGTTGCTGATTTTTTTATTGAAAATCTTTTGAAGTTCGCTGTTGAGTGAAACAAGCACTTGTTGTTTAAGTGGTTCCATTGCAGCCCATTCTTCCCAATGCGTATTCAAATACGCTAAGAGTTTATCGGTGGATGTAGGAGCCTTTCCAGCTTCAAGTTTTTTCAAATATTCTTTTCGAGCTTCATAGCGTGGTGCATCCTCTTCATTGAGTTTTTGATACCCCGTCTTGAGTCGTTCAAAATAGAGATTGCAGTTGTCGAAAAACTGTTTGCGAAGTTTTTGGATGAGTTTCCTTGGGATGGGCCCTAGTTCTTTCCATTCTTTTTGAATGCTTTTCATTCGCCCGCTTTGCCCACGCCAATTTTCAGAATCGAGAATGTTCTTTACTTCATCCAAGAGGTTATTGGCCTTTTGAATGTGTTGTCTTTGGACATTTTTGAGCTCTCGGTAGAAATTGTTTTTAGCCTGTTTAAAGTCTTTACTGACATCTCGAAACTCGCTCCATGTCCGCTTGCTGTCGGATTTTGGAACAGGTCCTACTTGTTTAAACTGTTCGCGTAATTCCTGAAGTTTCCCTATGGCTTTTTGCCATTGGTTGTGCGTTTCTTGGGGCTTTTCGCTCAGCGATTTCATTTCTTTCAGCAAGGCTTCTTTAATCAGAAGATTTTCCTTTTGAATGCTTTCGAAGTTTTTCTGATACTCCTGTTTCTTTTTGTGTATTTGGTGAGTAGCGGCTTGAAAACGTTGCCATAATTCTTCTCGGTGTTCCCGTGCGACAGGTCCTAAGTCTTCTTTCCAAAGGCGATGGAGCACGTCCAGATCGCGTCCCGCTTTGACCACATCTGAAAGTTCAGCTAATTCCTCGGCTTTTTCAATGATTTTTAGTTTCTCTTTGTAATTGTGTTCGTAGTCTTTGGCCCGTAGTTCTCGATTGAGATGGACAAAGTCATAAAATCGTTCTACATGGTGCTTATAGGTTTGCCAAAGAGAATTGTTGACGGCTCGGGGAGCCGGACCGGTCTTGTACCAACTGTCTTGTAGATTTTTGAAATTGTTATAAAGTTGGTTGATGTTATCGTCTTTCCCAATCAACTCTTTGATTTCTTCAATAATCTGTTCTTTACGCTCTTGATTGGCTTTTTGGTTTTGCGCAATCTCTTGGTAGTGTTTTCGTTTTTTTTGACGGTATTCCCGCACCCATTTGTCATAGTTTTCTTTGGCGGGTGGCTTAAAGTAGAAATCAATCGAATTCCCTCCTTCGTCTAGAAATTCTTTCTTTTTTGCTTGTAGCAATTCGTTGAATTTTCCATCGAATTGATCCATTATCTTCTGCAAAAGGTCTCGGAACTCAAACCATTTTTCGGATTGGAAATATTGCTCAAATAGTGCAACCAATTCTTCCAAACTCGCTTTACCAATTTGTTCTAATAGCGCCGTAGATTCAGCATTAGAATCTGTCTTCTCTTCTTTTGCGGGAGTTTCTGTTTGTTTTTCCAAAGCACCCTCATCAGTTTTATTTTCTGTTGAGGGATCGTTTACTTGATTTTCCATATCCAATCAGTTGGGGTTCGTATCAATGTTTGTTTGACGTACTGAAATTACGAAAAAAAAGACTAGGGTTTTTGCCCCCAAATCTCCCACGATTTTTCAGCTTGATATTCCAACATGGCTCGCCCGTTTTGAATTCGAGCTCCGCGTTGTTCCCCCTCTTGAAGGAAACGTGTTTTTTCGGGGTTGTAAATCAAATCAAAAAGGCTATGGGTGGTTCCTAAAAAAGCATAAGGAATCGCTGGAGCTTCCTCCACATTGGGAAAGGTTCCAACAGGAGAACAATTGATTATAAGTTTGTGACTGGAGAGTAATGAGGCATCCAAATCCTTGTAGGAAAGAACGTCTTTTTTGGCGTTACGTGAAACATAAGTTGCCTTGATATTGTTTTTAGCCAAAACAAAGGCAACCGCCTTGGCAGCCCCTCCGGTTCCTAGGATTAGGGCGCGTTCGGGTAGGGAGGGAAGCATCTCTAACAGTGCTTTTTCAAATCCATAGGTATCTGTGTTGTAGCCTATGGTACGTCCTTTCTCATCCCGTCGAATGGTGTTTACCGCTCCGATTGTCGCGGCATCCCCTTCAATTTGGTCTAGGTAGGGAATGACTTCTTGTTTGTAAGGAATGGTGACGTTCATCCCAATAATGGAAGGGTCTTTTAGTAGATCGGGTAGGAGGTTGATAGTGGCTAAGTCAAAATTTTCGTAGCTATAGGTATCTATATTTTCTCGATGGAACTTTTCCGTAAAGTAAGTTCTCGAAAACGAGTAGTCGATATTTTTGCCAATCAGGCCTAAACGCTTTTTAGCGTTGGATTTTTGTTTTTCCATACCATTCTAAAGCCGCCACAAGGCCACTTCCTGCTATTATAAAAAAAAGAGTTATCCACGTACTGCTTTCGTTCAGTTGTGGCCAAAAGGTTTCAAAAGCTTCTATTTTGGGCTTTCCCGTTGTTGTGAGAACGATGTGTCCGTCGGCACCCCGTTGATAGATTGTTTCTTTCCAAGGCCATACACTTCGCGTGGCTCCAAGGATAAAGCCAAGAATTCCGCTCAAGGTTTGGCTTTTATAGTGTCGAAGTAGGTAGGATAAAAGATTAGAAAAAAGTACCAACCCGGTCAAAGACCCCAGTACAAAGGCCAACAGAATTGTCATGGATTGTTGATTGGCGGTGTTTTCCAAAACTTCGAAATTACCCTGGAGTACTCCCAAAGCGATTTCCCCTACTTGATTGACAGTATCAACCAGCAGTAATGAATAGTTGCCCAGTAACAGTAGTAAATAAGAACCGGATAGCCCTGGAAGTGTCATGCCACACACGCTCACGATGCCGCAAACAAATACATATATTAAATGCTCGTTTTCAGGAATGGGGTTTGAAAAACTTACCAGTAGTCCCAAAAGCATACCAATGACCAAGACTGAGTAGGTAGATGGATGCCATTTTTGGATCTGGGGACGGATGTAATAGAGCGAGGCTAAAATCATTCCAAAAAAGCACGCCCAAACATTAATTTCGGAATAGGCAAGCAGCGCATCAAGAAGTAAAGCCGTGCTAAAATAACTTATGACTACGCCAAGTAAAAGCCAAAGTAAAAATTGAAAATTAGTATAATGATAAAATGCCCGCCATTTTCCTTGGAAAAAAAGGGATAGGGCTTTAAGGTTGAATTTTTGAAAAGTGTAAATCATTTCCTCATAGAATCCACCGATGAGTGCTACAAGCCCTCCAGAAACGCCCGGTATTTTATTCACAGTTCCCATAGCGACTCCCTTTAGAACGAGGTAGATTCGATCGGTAAGGCTGCGTCTTTTCATCAGGGATTCAATCGGTTTTTGAATTGCTCTAATAGTAAGAGTACTCCAATACCCAGTCCAAAGAGTAGTAAGGCCCCCTCCCATTGGGAGGCTCCTTCAAAATCAGTGGGCCATACGGAGGTGTAAATCAAACGGGTTTTATTTTCAAAGACCAGTTCTTCTTGGATTTGCCAAGGCCATATTTCGTGAATGGCCCCCAACATCAGTCCAATTAACAAGGCTAAGGTTTGGGAGTAAAAGCGTTTTAAGAACCAGCGCAAGACGCGCGAAAAGGTCAAGAGACCTACTATGATGCCAAGGACAAATAGCAGTAATTGCCCAAAGACCGCTGTGGCCTCGGCCAAGTTTACTTGACTCCAATGGAAAACGATATTTTTAGCTTCTTGCACCAAACTTAAAATACGACTGTATGCTCCTAACACAAGAAGAATATAAGCCCCTGACAAACCAGGCAGGATCATTGCACTAATGGCAACAAACCCACAAAAGAAAAGATAACTGGGTTCGATGGCAGCGGCTGAAGGAACCATTTGAGTGCTTAAAAAAGAGAGCAGTGCTCCCAAAAGCAATAGTCCTAAGTGTGTGGGATTCCAGGAGTTAACACGTTTGCGCAAAACAATAATACTTGCAAGAAGAATTCCAAAGAAAAAAGAAAAAAGCAATATTTGGTGGTTGGTGAGCAAGTATTGTATGATGGAAGAAAAAACCAATATGCTGGTTATGATCCCCGAAAAAACACTGCTCAAAAAAGCCCCATTGGCTGCTTTCCAAAAAGAAGCAACTCCTTCTTGCTTTAAAACAACTAAGAGTCTGGGATGCAAAGCATTTAGACTTTCAATGAATTCCTCATAGATTCCAGAAATCAGCGCAATGGTGCCTCCCGAAACACCAGGAACCAAATCAGCAAGTCCCATAAGGATGCCTTTGCCATAAATCAAGATATATCGGTTCAAGTTGTTTGAATTTAATCGTAAAGGTAGGGATAAATTTTGCCTGACTTTAGCTAGGATTTAGGACTTCACGACAAGGTTGGGGAAAAAGGGAGCCATCTGTGCTAGCAGGGATTCATCTTTTCGAAAAGCTCTAGTGAAATATTGACTTTCATCTTTTTTTCCAAGGGTATGGTAACAGCCTGCCACGCGAATCGCAATGGCTGCTGTTTCGGGATAAAACTCTCGTGCTTGCAGTCCAATTTTCAAAGCTTTGTTCCATTCACGCAGGTGGAGCAAGGAGTCAATCCATTGCGTCCAAGAGTCCAATTCGTAGTTCCCTAAAGCGATGGTGTTTTCAAACGCATAATCCGCTTCGGAATATTGGGTTAGGGCAAAGTGAATTTCACCATTCTTTTTCCATAATTGGACACTGTCTTCATTGGCCTGTAAGCCTTTTTTGCAATGGTATAATGCTTTTTCTGGATGGGCTTCTTTCAAATAAAAATCAATCAATGCCATCCATGATTTTTCGAAATGAGGTTCTAAGTGAATGGATTTTTTCAAGAAACTTACGCCGAGTTGTTTGTTTCCCAATTGCAAATGGCAGCTTCCAATACGATGATAGGCGTAGCCACCCGGGTCACTGGTTTGCATGGCAATTTCATAATTCTCAATCGCTTCATTGATGCGTCCCAATTGTTCAAGGAGTTTTCCCTTTTCCACATAAGCTCCGGTAAAAGTATCATCGCTGATCAGCGCAAAATCGTAGGCCGACAAGGCTTCTTGGTAACGCTCCGTTTGTGTATAAATCTTCCCTAATTGATGCCATGCCACTTCGCAATAGGGGTGTTCTTCTAGCACTTCATTCAATACAGCGATGGCTTCGTCGATATTTTCCAATTGCTCATAGCAATAGAGAATGTTGTAAAGCGATTGATAATCCAGCGGGGATTCTTTGAGACAGAGTTTGAAATACTTGGAGGCTGCTTCAAAGTTTTCTACCAGTAAATACTCCATTCCGAGTAATGACCACACATCCAAGGGGTCTTCGGTAAGAAGCAAAGCGCGGTTGAGCATTGTAATGGCTTTATGATGCTCTTTGCGTTTGGAAAAAATATTGGCGCGCTGCAAAAAAACTTCTTCATTTTGAGGAGTCAAATGATCAATCAAATCCAAAAGCGCCTCTGCTTTGGGTAATTTAGACTCAAAGATAAAAAGCTCGCTTTTGAGCAATAGCAGCTCAATATTGTTGGGGTGTTGTTCCAAGCCAAGTTTTAATGCACGTTTGGCCATATTGTTTTGACCGAAATCAAGATAGTGCTGAACGATCGTTTCGAACTCTTGTGCGTCGAAGAACTGGATCGAATCACTTTTCAGCATTTGCTCGAACTTGGAGATGGTGGCTCCGGATGGATCCGAAAAATCGTCGTACATAGATGAATTATTCTTAATATCTAAGTTAGAGAACCCGATTGCCGAAAGTGGACAGCGCAGTGCATTGTTTTCAACAAATTAATTAACACTGGCTTATAAGGAGTCTAGAACATCTAGTAAAATACGGCAGCCTTTTCGGATTTCACGCTCTGTGATGGTCAAGGGAGGCGATATTCGAACGGCTTTTTTTTCCCAGAGCAACCAAAATAAAATCAACCCTTTGTCCAAACATTTAAGGACGACTTGGTTGGCGATTTCAGGGCTTTCAAAAACGGGGGCTAACATAAGTCCTGTTCCGTTAACTTGCCTGATTTTGGGGTGCTTGAGTAGACTGCGAAAAAGAATTTCTTTTTGCGCTATTTGAGACATTAGAGAGGTGTCTAGTAGAGTATTCAGTGTCGCTTCCGAGGCAGCGGCAATCAATGGATTTCCTCCAAAAGTTGTGATATGTCCCAGTTTGGGTTGATCGGTTAGACACTCCATGATGGCTTTGGAGCTAACAAAAGCGCCAACGGGCAAGCCTCCACCCATGCCTTTTCCTATGACCAGAATATCAGGAACAATGCGGCTGTGCATAAAGGCAAATAACTTTCCAGTACGACCAAAACCCGGTTGAATTTCATCCAAAATGAGCAGTGCTCCTTTGGCTTGGCAGCGTTCTTTTACGGCTTCTAAATAGCCTGGATCTGGTTTAATAAAACCAGCACCTCCCTGGATGGTTTCAAGAATTACTGCTGCCGTTTTTGTGGTTATTTTTTCCAAATCCTCCAAGGCATTGAATCGAATAAAATCGACCTTGGGGAGTAGCGGACCATACCCCTCTTTGATGCCTTCATATCCAGTGAGACTCAAAGAGCCGTGGGTGCTTCCGTGATAGGAGTTGACAGCACCGATGAGTTCTTGTCGACCGGTATAGCGTTTGGCCATCTTGAGGGCTCCTTCTATGGCTTCGGTACCGGAATTGGTTAGATACACTTGTTCAAGTGGAGCAGGAAGGGCAGTGATCAGTCGCTTCGACAAGCGAACTGCTGGGCCTTGGGCAAATTCTCCATAGACCATTACGTGCAAGTATTTTCGGCTCTGTCGTCGTATGGCACGAACCACATTGGGATGTCTGTGACCAAGGCTACAGGCAGAAACCCCAGCAACAAAATCCAAGTATTTTTTACCGCTCTGATCCCATATATAACTGCCTCGTGCTTTGGCTACTTCAATAGCTAAAGGAGTGGGATTGGTACGGGCTTGGTAGTTGAGAAAATCCGAAATCATTCTTGTAAGAGATCAAAATCTTCCGGCAGGGGGATTCCCTCTATTTTTGGCAAGACCAGTTCGAGGTCTTCTTTACTAAAGAGGTCTTTTTTTCTTCGAGGCCTTTCGGCATCGCGCCAAAGGAATCCTTTGAAAGTCCGTTCGTTGGTGTTAATTTGAAAATCAGGAAAAACATCACCTTCGGGACTTACTAAAAAAGTAATGTCTTCAATCCCATTTTCCCCCATGACCATATTCAAGGCACTACATAGGGTTTTGTTGATTCCAATAAGTTCGTTGTCCTCATCGGAATATAGGTAATATATTACTTGGGTGTTTTTTTCTACATAAATGGATTTTAATTCTCCATCTTCAAAGCTTCCATTGAGTATTCCTCCCTTGATTTGGTTGAATCCATCTTCGCTGATGGAGTCTTTTTCGATCACGAAAACATTCCCTCGAATTTTCAGAGAGTCTAGTTTTTTGGTTTCTATGTCGGAGAGTAACTCGATTTCATTCCCTGACATTTGACTGTTACCAAACCACATCACTGGGTTGCGTTGGGTGAGGTCTTCTTCGGTGAAAACCTGTTTTTGCTTTTCGGTCAGAGGTCGTTTGTAAAGTCGTATTCCTCCTGTTGTCTCATTGAAATAAAGGGAATCCGATTTGGCGCGCATGTCTGATTTCAGGATGCGAACATCGTAGAAGCCTCGAAGGATTCGAGCCGTTTCTGGTCCAGTAGCAATCAGTGTGTCTGCATGGATAAAAAGCGAGTCGTTTTCAATGATATTGGTGGCTACTGCTCGACGTGTGATGATGGCTGAATCCCGATCCCTGAATATCTCTCCATAGTGCCCTTGGATTACGGATTGATTTAGGGTGTCTAAAATCCGTACACGGTTGGTGCCAGCAGCGTAGGCTTTTTCATTTTCAAAATAGAGACTGTCGCCATTGATGATTTTTCCGCCATAGTCAATCTGGGCATTTTTTTCAAAATTCCCTTTTTGGGCTTTCATATTGTAAAAGCCTCGTTCGCTAAAAATGGTGTAGTCTTCACCTTCAATGGTTGAGGGGCCATAGAAGTAGGCATAATCCAGCTCGGTAAAATAATCAAGTTGTTGTGCGTTGACTTTATATTCAGGGTTTTTGATTTTTACGTTATACAAAAAGCGGTATTTTTTGTCTTCCATAAAATAAATACCCCGGTTACTGGTCAGGGTACTTTCTTCATCAACCACTTTTCCTGGAGTATTGTAAAAAGCCTTGTTGGCAATCCGATCCAAATAAAGGGTGTCGGTTTCCAAGGTCATATCGGGGCGTTGGAGTACGACATTGCCCCAGGCTTTGGCTTTGCGTGTCTTTCCTTCATATTCCATGTATTGGCAGGTCATTTTCAGACTGTCTCCTTGGGTGAAAACGACCGCTCCTTGCGCTTTAAAAAAATTGCGTTTAGCATAGAAATAAGCACGATCTGAAACAACAAGCCCTCCCTCATGGAAGAGATGTACGCGTTGGGTTTTATCACGGAGTAGGATGGTGGCTCCTGGGAAAAGTGCTTCGTCTTGTTGGGAGCTTCCGGCTTTTTGAATTTCTATAATTTTAGTCTCCTGGGCCCATAAAAAACTGCTTGCCAGTAGGTAAATACTAAGATGAAACAACCGTTTCATTTGTTTAAGAAAGTATAAGTGGTTGTTGTTGTGGTTTTCATCATTCAGATGGATGTGTTCGGTATTATTTGCTCACCAGCCGTCGGTTGGCAGGTCATGGACTTTCATAGCTTTTATTTAGCGAAAGATGGTTTGCTTGCGATCGGGGCCTACAGAAACAATCTTGATGGGTGTTTCTAGTTCTTCTTCTAAAAAGTCAATATACAATTGAAAGTTAGTAGGAAACTGATCTTCAGCGGTCATGGCCGTTAAATCTTCTTTCCAAGGACTCACGTCTTTCCAGATGGGTTTAATGCTTGGATCGGACAGGTCAAAAGGCAAATGGGCTACAGGTCCCTCGGACGTTTCATAAGCAGTACATACTTTCAAGGTGGAAAAGCCTGAAAGAACATCCCCTTTCATCATCATTAGCTGAGTGACTCCATTGACACGAATAGCGTATTTAAGGGCAACCAAATCGAGCCAGCCACAACGTCGGGCACGTCCAGTTGTTGCCCCAAATTCATTACCGACTTTACCCATACGTTCCCCATTTTCGTCAAAAAGTTCAGTGGGGAAAGGCCCGCTTCCCACACGTGTGGTGTAGGCTTTGAAAATCCCAAAAACTTCTTTGACGGTGTTGGGGGCAATTCCCAGTCCTGTACAGGCACCTGCGGCAGTGGTTGTGGAGGAGGTGACAAAGGGATAGGTCCCAAAGTCTACGTCCAATAAAGAGCCTTGGGCTCCCTCTGCTAAAATCTTCTTACCTGCTTTTTGTGCTTGGTGTAGATAGTTTTCACTATCCACAATTTGACAGCGTTTGAGGCTTTCTAAGCTATCAAAAAATTCTTTTTCTAGCTCTTCAAGATCATACTCAAGAGCGGCCTCATAGTTGGCTAGTAAGCGGGTGTGTTTTTCAACCAAGGTTTGGTAGCGATCTTTCCAATCATTGGCAAGAATATCTCCAACACGAATTCCATTACGCCCTGTTTTATCCATATAAGTGGGTCCAATTCCTTTCAGGGTAGAACCAATTTTGGCTTTTCCTTTAGAAGCTTCCGAGGCTGCATCTAACAAGCGATGGGTCGGGAGAATTAAATGCGCTTTTTTAGAGATCAACAACTTTTTACCAAAGTCGATATTGAAACCGGAAAGGCCTTCCAGTTCTTTTTTGAAAATGACAGGATCAATAACCACTCCATTGCCAATAAGGTTGATGGCCGTGGGATGAAAGATGCCCGAAGGAATGGTGTGCAATACATGTTTGTGCCCTTCAAATTCTAGGGTATGCCCTGCGTTGGGGCCACCTTGGAAACGCGCAATAATATCATAGGACTGAGTTAGAACGTCGACAATTTTACCTTTGCCCTCATCGCCCCACTGAAGGCCGAGTAATAGATCTACCATACGGGTAATTAACTAAGTTGTTGTGTCTTTTTTTTTGGTGCCGTAAAAGTATAAAGAATGGTTGTGAATCTCGATATCAAAAATATCTTCTATTGTTTTTTTGATGTTCTGAATACGTGGGTCACAAAATTCTTTGACTTCCCCGGAATCGGTGAATATGATATGATCGTGTTGGCGATCAAAATAAGATTTTTCGTAGTGCGACTGATTGGAACCTCCAAACTGATGTTTGCGAACCAATCCGCACTCGAGTAACAATTCTATGGTGTTGTATAGCGTAGCCCTACTAACCCGATAGTTTTTGTTTTTCATGTTCAAATAGAGCGATTCGATATCGAAATGCTCTTGGCTGTCATAAATCTCAAAGAGAATGGCAAAACGCTCTGGGGTTTTGCGATGCCCGTGTTTGTTGAGGTAATTGATAAAAACCTCTTTTACAATTTCTTGTGGATCTTTGGTCTCTGTTGCCATACGAACAAATATAAGCTATCTCCTTTAATCGCGTACCACTTTTTCGATTCCATGCAGCTTCTTGAGGTGGTTCACTAATTTTTCAAGGGTACTTTTGTTTTTGACACTCACACTAATCCTTCCTTCGAAAATTCCACCATCAGCTTCAAATGAGATTTTACTGATATTAACGTGCATGGTATTTGAAATAAGTTGGGTTACTTCATTAACAAGCCCCATATTGTCAATTCCGGTCAAAATAAGTTTGGCTGAATAGTCTTCAGCCGAGGAATCCATCCAACGCGCATCGATGATTCGATAGGCGTAATTGGCATTTAGAGCAATGGCATTAGGACATTCTTTTTGGTGTACTTTGATGCCATCTCCTACAGACACAAAACCAAAAACAGGATCTCCGGGAATGGGATTGCAGCATGCTGCTAGAGAATAGGCGAGGGTTTCTTTTTCTTTTCCAAAAACCAACTTATCGTAGTTGGGAAGGTGCTTGCTGTCTTTGACCTGTCCGGTTCGTTTTTGAAAATTTCGAATTCGTTTTTTGAAAAATGTGAGGAACGTATTGGTGTAGTCTCCCGCAAAGGTTTTTATGTCCTTGTTGGTTATCGTTCCCATTCCAACTTTATAAAATAAATCCTGAGTAGCATTGACCTTGAAGTAGCGAGCCATATAGCGGAGACATTTCTCATCCATGGTTACTTTCAGATGCTTGAGTTTGCGACGCAAGGATTCTTTCCCTTCGGCAGCAATTCTTTTTTTCTCCTCATTCAATGAAGATTTGATCTTGGATCGTGCTCGGGAGGTAATGACAAAATCAATCCAGTTGGCGGTGGGTTTGACACTCTCTGAGGTAATAATATCCACATGATCCCCACTTTTTAATTGATGACTGAGAGGAACCAGTTTGTTGTTGACTCGTGCTCCGCGTGTTTTGATCCCTACTTCAGTGTGGACATGAAAAGCAAAATCCAAAGCAGTGGCTCCCTTGGGAAGTGATTTTAATTCGCCTGCAGGGGTAAAGACAAAAATCTCTTTGGAATACAAATTGAGTTTAAAGTCTTGAACAAAATCTACAGCATCGGTATTGTTGCTTTCTAAAACCTCTTGAAGGCGATCCAACCAGGTTTCAATACCGATTTCTTTTTGCTCCCCTTGCTTGTATTTATAGTGTGCAGCATAACCTCTTTCGGCGATTTCATGCATCCGTTCCGAACGGATTTGTACTTCTACCCATTTTTGTTCCGGTCCCATTACGGTGATGTGCAACGCTTCGTAACCGGTTGATTTGGGTGCAGTGATCCAATCACGCAAGCGGGTTGGATTTGGTACAAAGTGATCTGTCAGGATGGAATAGATTTTCCAAGCGATGAATTTCTCCTCAGCTGGCGAGGCATCGTAGATAATGCGAATGGCGAATTTGTCAAAGATCTGCTCAAAAGGAACGTTTTGCTTGAGCATTTTCTTGTGAATCGAAAAGATGGATTTACTTCGGCCTTTGATTTCGTATTTGGACAGTTCTTTATCCAAAGCATCGTGCACTAATGTGGTAAAGGATTCAATATAGGCGTCTTGGAAAGCCCTATCTTCTTCAACATTACTTTTGATGTGTGCATACTGTTCGGGCTCGGTGTATTTAAAACCGAGGTCTTCCAAGGTTGTTTTGACATTATAAAGCCCGATGCGGTGCGCTAGTGGTGCATAAATATAGAGTGTCTCGGAAGCAATTTTTACTTGCTTATATTCGGCCAAACCGTCTAGGGTGGTCATGTTGTGAAGCCGATCTGCAATCTTGATGATAATTACCCTTACATCGTCGTGTAGGGTGAGGAGCATTTTTCGAAAATTCTCTGCTTGTAGGGAGACGTCTTTGTCTTTCTTTAAGTGAGAGATTTTTGTCAATCCGTGGACAATCCGCGCGACGGTAGTTCCCACCAAGCGTTCCAAATCTTCAAGCGTGTAATCGGTATCTTCAACCACATCATGGAGCAGTGCGGCGGCAATGGAAGTAGCATCCAGTCCAATTTGCTCCGCAACAATTTTGGCTACAGCTATGGGGTGAAAAATATAGGCTTCACCAGTCTTTCTTCGTTGGTTTTTGTGCGCATCAACAGCTGTGTCAAAGGCTGTTCGAATGAGTTTTTTGTCTGCTTTAGTAAGGGTTTGATAGCTGATGCGAAGCAGTTCCTTATACTGCCGTGCAATCTCTTTATTCTCTTTTTCTGTGTCTATAGCTATCATCAAATACTAAAGTACTAATATCATGCCAAACCACCTTTATGTAAGGGCTTGATAGATCAAAATTCCTGCTGCTACAGAAACATTGAGTGAGTCAATGGGAGATTGCATTGGAATTTGGACACAGACATCGGCTGCTTCCAGCCATTGTGCTTGCAAACCGTTAGCTTCGGTGCCAACGGCTATTGCCATCGGTGGAGGATAGTTACAGTCGGTGTAGGGAATGCTTTTTTCTGACAAGGCTGCCGCTGCAATAAAAAAAGAATGCTTTTTTAAATAAGCAATGATATTTTCAGAAGAATCCATGATTATGGGGAGTGAAAAAATTCCACCCAAACTGTTGCGAATGCTTTGCGGGTTGTATAAGTCAGTTTTGGGATTGGCAATAAAAACAGCGTCCATACCCGCACCAGCAGCGGTGCGTAATAGCGCACCAATATTTCCAGGCTTTTCGGGGGCCTCCGCTACCAATAGTTTTGCTTTTGCTGGTAAAACGAGTTGATCGAGAGGCCAATGTCGCGCTTTGAATACAGCGATCTCTGTCTCATTTCCCCCTCGTTGGGCTATTTTATCAAAAAGCTCTTTTTTAAGTTCAAAGCAGGATCCTTCAATGGTTTGCGAAATGGGGGTGCCTTCTCGAATCCATAATTGCACGACCTCAAAATCGCGGGTGATTGCACGTTGAATCTCACGGCTTCCCTCCACTACAAAACTATTAGTCTTCTTCCGTTCTCTGGATTTTTGAAAGAGACGGATCAAACTTTTGTAGTGTGCATTTTGACTGCTTTGGATTGTAATAGGCTCTTGCATTGCTGTAAAGGTCTAAAAAAAAGAGCTTGTTTGACAAGCTCCCTTTTTGAATACAGATGAATTTGTTTCGAGTTTAGTTTACTTTTTTGCTGTAACGTTTATAAAGCTTGGTTTGATGGCTTTCCAAGCTCAGCGCTCGGCCGTCGATAAAGGCGTGGCTTAGAATATTGGTGCGCATGTCAAGAGCATCACCTTTGGATAGAAATAAGGTCGCTTTTTTTCCTACTTCTAAAGTCCCCAGTTCTTGGTCGATACCCAATATTTTAGCAGGATTGGCTGTAAGTAAAGCCACCGCTTTTTCATAGGGAACCCCATAAGCGGCAAAACTTCCGGCATAAAAGGGAAGGTTGCGTGTATTCATTCGTTCCATACGTCCACTCATTTCAATAGCGACAGTGAGCCCAGCTTCCACCAAGGTGGCTCCCAACTCGAAGGTGCTTTTTAAAGCTTCGTCTTCGTCATTAGGAAGGCGGTGTGGTCGAGGAATAATCACAGGAATTTGGTGTTTTTTAAGAAGGGCTAATTGCTTTGGTGCTTCGTGACCGCCAACAATGGCAATTTTTGGAACGCCCCATTTCATAAGTAACGCAATGCTCTTTTCGATTTGCTCGCTGTAGTCTGCATGCACATAGACCCGTTGATTCCCATCAAAAACACCCTTTAAGGCATGATAGGGGAGGTGCTTTGGGAGATGTGAGCTGCTATAGGCCCTAGCGTTGGCAAAATATTCGGCCAGTTCTTCGACATCCGAGTCGTAGTTTTCATTTCGTTTAAGACTGGGATCTTCCCCCAACCACCAGCGTCCTCTTTTAAAAGGACTGGGCCAGTGCAGGTGAATTCCCTCATCGGCTTTGACCAAAGCGTCTTCCCAGTTCCAGGCGTCCAATTGCATTACGGATGAACTCCCAGAAATACGCCCTCCTCGGGGGGCTACTTGAGCCAGAAGCACCCCGTTGGGACGAACACTTTCAACAACTTGTGATTCGGCATTGTAAGCGATGGCGGCACGCACATGCGGCAGCATTTCGCCCAATTCATCCTCATCGTCAGTGGCTCGAACGGCATCGATCTCCACCAGTCCAAGTGTGGTGTTCATACCGATAAAACCAGGATAGGCATGTTGACCATTTCCAGCAATCGTTTTGGAATAATTGTTTGGGGCGGCTTCGGCAGCACCGACATAGGTGAGAATGCCCTTGTCAAAACCAACGGCTGCATTTTCAATGACCGTGCCGTTACCAATATGTGCCGTTATTCCCGAAATAAGGATTGACTCTGCTTGGGGGTCGGCAGGGGTTTGCTGTGCCCAAGCGAGCAATGGCAAACACAGACTTAATACAAGTATATTCTTCATAGTAATATGTTTAATCGAGGGTTTCACAATGGAATTCTCTTTTTTCTGAATTGACGGGAGCTTGGGTGGTCATGCCATTGTTGGCAGCTTGTGCCATTTGGGCAATCAATCTCTTTTTCTCTGCGGTAATCACTTTCAACTGGGCTTTTGCACGCTCTGCGTCGTAGTATACCACTCCATCGATCAGGGTTTTTTCAGCTTTGCTATAAATAGACATTGGGTGTCCTGACCAAAGGGCTAGATCAGCATGTTTGCCTACTTTGATACTGCCTATGCGATCGTCTAAATGCAGCATTTTTGCCGGATTTAAAGTGACAAATTTCCAAGCATCTTCTTCAGAAATACCACCGTATTTGACAGCTTTTGCTGCTTCTTGATTCAATCTTCGGGACATTTCTGCATCATCGGAGTTAAAGGCAACATTGACCCCAGCGCGGTGCATGATGGCACCGTTGTAGGCGATGGCATCCTTTACTTCGTATTTATAGGCCCACCAGTCGGAAAATGTAGAACCAGCGGCTCCATGAGCAGCCATCTTATCGGCTACTTTGTAACCCTCTAAGATATGGGTGAAGGTATTGACACGAATACCAAAACGCTCGGCGACTTTCATGAGCATATTGATTTCACTTTGGACATAGGAATGGCACGAAATGAAACGTTTGCCCTCAAGAATTTCCCAAAGGGTTTCCATTTCTATGTCGTAGCGTGGCTTTTTGGCAGTTCGTTTTTGCTTTGTAGTCAGTTGGTTGTATTGCGTCCAAGCTTTACCGTATTCTTTGGCGCGTTGAAAATAATCAACAAAAACTTGCTCGACACCCATTCGGGTTTGCGGAAAACGATTATAGCTCCCCCAGTTTGATTGTTTTACGTTTTCTCCTAATGCAAATTTGATGAAGGGATCGGCATCGGGAAAAAGCATTTTTTCTACCGGAGCTCCCCATTTTAATTTGATGATGGCCGATCGACCTCCGATGGGATTGGCCGAACCATGAAGTATCTGAATGGTGGTGACTCCCCCTGCAAGATTGCGATAGATGTCAATGTCATCGGGATCAACGACATCCTCTATGGTAACTTCCGCGGAGGAATTGTGACCGCCTTCATTAATACTGGAGGCTGCAATATGGGAGTGTTCATCGATGATGCCGCTGGTCAAATGTTTACCAGTCGCGTCAATGACAGTGGCTTTGGTATCGCTGAGGTTTTTGCCAACTGCTAGAATTTTGCCATTCCCTATGAGTACATCTGCGTTGGTTAGGATTCCTTCGGCTTCATTGGTCCAGACCGTTGCATTTTTAAAAAGCAAACGTTGTTGTTGCGGTAATGTTTTAAAACCAAAACCATTATTGGGAAAAGTGGTGGCTACGGGTTCAAAGACAAGAAAACGTTCTTTGGTTTCTTCGGTTTTTTGGGCGGCTTCCCATTGAATGGGATTTCCTTGGAGGTCAATCCCGGTTCCAGCCATACGCCCCGACTGTTCAATATTGGCTTCTAGGATAGCCGATAAGCCCTCGGGACTACTCAGGCTTAAATTTATTTTACCGTTCTCATACTTCAGACTGCTTTCCCATTCGACATCTCCCTCGGTAACGGTCAGTTCGATTTCGTCTTCTTGAGAGCTGTTTTCAAGTTTGAGTTGCAGACTGTTCGCCCCCAGTTGCAGGCTGTATTTCCCATCAATATCTCGTTGGTTGATATCGTTTATTTTATGACGGTTTCCTTTGACATAATGATCGAGAATTTTAGTATCCAGATCAAACAAGGGGCCGGAGGTAATGATAAAATTAGCCCAAGCTTTGGGTTTGAGAACACCCAGGCGATTGCTTTGACGAATCAATTTGGCGGGAACAGTGGTTAGTGCTGCAATGGCTTGTGTTTCAGATAAACCGTTGGCTACTGAGCGACGTAGATTTTCTAAAAAAGTACTTGAATCATCCAGTCCGTCCATCGTAAAGGCAAAAGGAATTTTTGTTGCGGCTACTCTGGCGGGGTTGCTGGGGGCTAGATTCCAGTCACGCAATTGGCTGAGTGTGATTTTGTCCAGCAACTCAGGGTCATTCACATCATAGGGCTTTGGAAAGTTTAAGGGTAACACCAGCGCATTGCCATATTTTTTTAATTCTTGCAGCTGTTCATACTCTTGACCGCTTCCTTTAAGAATCCAATTAAGCCCCATGTCACGACTCACTTTTGCGCCCCTAAGAACATTGAGTTTATCGGAGGCCTCAAAGATTTTCGGAAGTGCTTTTTGATTTAAAACAGCTTCTAAGTCAAGGTCTTTGGTGGGGCTGTTCCCTGCGGCATACCAATCGGCATCGTGATAAAGTTGACGAAGCAAAGCCATGGAGCCCATAACAGAACTGGGATAGGATTGATTGGATTGTTTGCTTTTGGAAAATGAGAAAAAAGCCGCGGAAGCCGCGTCTAAAATTCGATCATTTTCGGTTCGATCGTCCGTAAGCGCCACGAGTAGTCCGGTGCCTCGATGAACGCCATCTTCGCGATGAGTGTTCACAATGCCAAACCCCGCTTCGCGATAGGTTTTGGCGGTCTCTTTGTCGTAACTATAGTCCGTGACTGCTTCATAATTACCGAGTATGTGATCGTTCCAATAGCCACCTTCTTGTGAGGCTTTGTATTGAGTGCTTCGTCCCTGGCCGGTTTTACTTTGTGCCTTGGCTACACCGAAACTGCTGTATAGATCGATAAAGGAAGGATAGATGTGTTGCCCTGTCAGTTTCCGAATGACCGTATTCTTCGGGATTTTGACTTGTGTGCCTGCGGCCACAACAGTTCCTTTTTGAATTAGCAAGGTTGCATTTTTAACTGTTTTCCCAGGTTGCGGGTGGAGAGTTACGCCCGTAAAGGCTTGATAGTGGCTGTCCTCTGTTTTGGTGCCCAAATTCGTGGGATAGTAGGATTGGGCCATTAGTCCCACACCTAACAGAAGAAAAAGGCCAAAGAGTCGATTTCTCATGAACAAATTTTTTAGAAAAATAAGGGTAAAAAGTCAGATTCAAAAATAAAGCCTACAGTTCAGTTTGATAAGCCACTAAGAGGGCAACAACTTGACTGTAGGACTTTTGCCCTGCTGCTTGTCCATTGGCTTTTAAAAAACGGTCATAGACTTTGTCCAAAATCGGCTGTAGGGGATTTCGATGGGCGTTCCAAAATGCTTGCTGGGCTTGATATTCTTTTCGAATGCCAGAACGAAGTTTTTGAGTGCGTTCGTTGGCACAACCAGGATTGAGACGGTAGAGAGCACTCCAACAATAACGTAAAGCAAAGCAGTAAGCCGCATAGCGTATGTGTTTGTTATCGTGCTGATAGGTGGTTAGAAAAGCATGAAAATTAGCTTCATTTTCGGCAGCAATACCTTCTTGATGCCCTTTTTCGTGCGCGGCAGTAGGGATAAAAGACAGCATTGGGAGCAGACTGTTGACTTGTGCTTCTCCTGTAAAGGGATTTAAATAGCCCGCATACCCCATATAAGTCAAGGGCCAGCTCCAAAGAGATTTTTTGGCGGGTGTGTTTCCCAACAGTCTTATATAATCTTGTTTTCGCAATGGAAAAACAACGGGGGTACTGTCGGACACACTCAATTGATCGTGTAGGCTTTCGGTTTTTTGAATCAAAAGAGCTAAGGTGCTTTCCAATTCCCATTCTTCGTACTCTAGAGGAATATTTTGATGAACAGCTAGTGGCGTTCGGTAGTAATTAAGTCCCCAACTTAACTGATAAAACAAATGAACTACTGCCAACAGAGCCATTCCCTGAAATAAACGTCCCCAAAGATTTTGGAATAGCTTTTTACGGAAGTGAATCACTAGAACACCAAGTCCCGATAGCAAGGCAAGATAGATCAAGTCCCCAAAAGAAAAAGCGAGTCGTTCGAGGAAATAGATCCGTGCTGATTGGAGCCAAGGGTATAGCGTATTTCCATAGTAGTGATCTACCCATAGGGGATGGTTGCGACACCAAGCAATAAAAAACCACTGCGGAAGCCAGGAAAAAACCAGTACCGCAGTGGTGATACGTTTCATGAGAAATTAGTCTTGAACGACCTCAACAATCTCTACTTCAAAAACAAGATCTGCATTCGGTGGAATGCCACGAGTACCCCGCTCGCCATAGGCAATGCTAGAGGGTAAAAAGAGCGTCGCTTTATCTCCTTGACGAAGTAAGCGCAACCCTTCTTTGAATCCGGTGATCATTTGTGCTTCTTTGGAAACAGTGGCTGGGATGGGTTGGTAACCTCCCGCGGCCTCCCGTGCTTTGTCCAAAAGACCTAAAGCCTCAGCAGTAGCAGCATTGCTGGTTTCCAACAAACGACCATCGGCAAAATAAACGGCATAGTGGGTGCGTGCTTTGTTGGTGGTGGTTACTTTTGGCCCTTTTCCTTTTTCTGTAATAACATACTGCAATCCAGAAGCGGTTTTCTTGGCTTTGGCTTTCAAAGCATCAAATTTTTCAACGGTTTGTTTGTTGATTTGCGCTTGTTTTTCAGCAGCTATTTCTAGGTCTTCCTGAACATCCTGCAATACCTCTGAATAGACAGTCGCGGCATCAAACTTTTTAGCCATTTTCCCTTTTCGGATAATGTTAAGCTTTACAATAGTATCGTTTTGAACAATGCTGTCCACAACCGCTTGCCCTTCTAATACTTTTCCAAAAACAGTGTGCTTGCCGTTCAGCCAAGGTGTTTCTTTATGGGTGATAAAAAACTGACTCCCGTTGGTTCCTGGACCTGCATTGGCCATAGATAAAATTCCTGGGCCGGAATGAGAGAGCTCGGTGATTTCATCGGGAAACTGATAACCAGGACCACCCGAGCCTGTAGCAGAAGGGTCTCCTCCTTGAATCATAAAATCAGGGATGACACGGTGAAAGGTCAATCCGTCGTAATAAGGTTTGTTTTTGAACTGGGCACCTACTTCGGGGTGTTCGCCTTCGGCTAACGCCACAAAGTTGGCCACAGTCATGGGTGTTTTTTCCATCTCCAATTGTAGGAGGATGGTTCCACGGGAAGTTTCCATTTCAGCATACATTCCATCTTGCAGATTGGAATATGGAGTTTGGCAGCTGATGATTAATCCCGCAACAAGGGCGGCTAAATAAATTAGGGGTGATCGATTCATGTTTTAAATTTTGATAATGATACTAATTTTATGGTAAAACGAAGGGGTTGGTTGCTTCCGATTTTGTCGAAATCCCCTTGGTAGCCGTAACAGAGGTAGGAGGGGAAAAGAAAAACAGCTTTTTGTCCCACGCGTAATACTTTGGCAGCTTCCCGAAGTGCTGGGAGAAAGTCTTCTTGATCGACCAGAAATCGGGCTTCACCCAATTGCTTTTCGTCGTAGAGGACGTTTTTGTTTAGATCTTCAATGCGGTAGGAGAGTACTACTTCTTCTCCTTTTTGAGGCAATGGGCTGCTTGTGTTTTGATTTTCCAGTATCGCATACCAAAAACCTTTGTTGGAATTGGTGTAGCTGCGTTCGGACTCTGCTTTTCGAATTTGTTCAAAAAGTCGTTGTTCAACAGCAATACGAGATTTGTTTCGCTGTGCCGATTGGTTTAAGAAAAACTGTTGTTTTTTATTGACAGGTCGTCGGGCAGGAGGCTCTTGACACTGAACAACCATCAAGCTCAACAGGATTATCAGTAGGGGTCTAAAGCGTTTCATTCGAAATGGTTTTTCCATTGTTGAATGGCTTTGATTAGCTGCTCTTTGGTTTCCTCCAATGAGCTAAAAGAGACGCCTCCGGCAGCATTTTTGTGACCACCGCCACTGAAAAAAGTTTCGGCAAAGGTATGGGCAGGGAATCCCCCTTTGGAACGGAAGGACATTTTGATTTTGCCCTCGCGCTGGTTTTCAATCATAATCACGGCCAGTTGAATATCTTTTAGACGCAAGCCATAATTAACAAAGCCTTCGGTGTCACCTTTTTGATAATTACAGGCATTGAGTTCCTGCTGTGATAGACTCAGAAAGACTACTGGGATTTCATTTAACTTGGTCAGATTGGTCAGTCCCATCCCTAATAGACGTACCCGATCAAAGGTGTAGCTGTCGTGAATGTTTTGATGAATGTCGCTGTGCGGGGCGCCACACTCCATTAGGTGTGCGATGGCACGGTGGGTGTCAGGAGTGGTGCTGGGGAATCGGAAAGAACCGGTATCGGTCATGATTCCTGTATATAAGCAACTAGCCATATCGGGGTCGATGGCATTGGCATCCCATTGATTGATGATGTGATAGACAATCTCTGCGGTGGAGCCCATATGGGGAAAGGACAGGGTCAGTGCCGCATAGTCTTTGGGGTTTTGATGGTGGTCGATCATTACGATGGGTGCAGTGCTTTTTTCAACCAATGGACCAAGGGCATCAATCCGAAGCAAATCGTTAAAATCAAGGGTGAAAATCAATTCTGCCGCCTCGATGTACTGAGCTGCTTTGGCGGCCGATTGACTGTGCTGGACGATGGCTTCTTGTCCAGGCATCCATGTTAGAAAATCGGGATAATCATTCGGTGATATGACATGGACTCGGTGTCCTTTTTGTTGTAAAAAAGAAGCCCAAGCCAAACAACTTCCAAGCGCATCTCCATCTGGATTTTGGTGTGGAATGACGACAATGCTTTTGGAGGTGTCCAATAATGCTTGTAATGCGCTAAGCTGCTGGATTTTCATGCCTTTTTGCGCAAAGATAGGTTTTGTTTTTGATATTGAGGAACGCAGACTTAGGGTTTCCAAAACTGTATTCAGTGTTTTAAGTCTTGGTTGGTGATTCGGAAAGTGCATATTTCTTTAGCATTTCGACCCTCCTTGCGTTGGTGAATTCAATTGTCTGGATTCATGATGTCTTTTGTTAGGATTTTGTTCTTTCTGATGCTCATTTCGATAGTGTCGATCATTCTTGTGCATTCATAGGATTCATCGGTATAAAAAACCCCTTGCGGATTGTACCAGAAAAATTGTTTGGATTCCTTGGCTTTAATCTGCATGGGTTTATCACGACCCAATTCAAAGGCTTTGCTTTTTAATTCGATTTCTCTAGATATAAGTCATACCAGTCGATCTTTCTTGAGATGTACATAACCAAACTGAGAATGATGAAAATTCCAACGCTACCAATCAACAGTGCATAGTCTTCCAGTTGAAGGATGGTAAATATGAAGAGGTATAGAATCAATAAAATCCCCAACACAAGCCCTGCTACGGTCTTTGATTTTAAAATGGCATAGGTATAGAGCGACACGATTGAAAGGGTTAGGATGGTGGCTATCAGATAGGAGCTATTGAATGAAATGTGCTCACTAAACGCAAGCAATAGGGTATAAAATACGACTAATGCAAGGCCTACCAGTATGTACTGAATAGGATGGATAAAAACCTTTTTTAAAAGTTCCACAAAGAAGAATACAAGAAAGGTCAGCCCTAAAAATAGGATGGCGTATTTGGCCACCCGATCAGATTTTTTGTAGCGATCTACAGGGAGCAACAAATGCGTTCCAAAACGACTATGGTCAGGATCATACTTACTTCCAGTCCAGATTTGCGGATAATTTCTGTTAAGGTGAAGAATATTCCAATGGGCCTCAAAACCTTTTTCCGAGATATTTCGTGAATCAGGTAAGTAGGCTCCATCGAAACTAGGAGTTGCCCATTGGGATTGGATGTTTACATCGGTAGTTTTCCCAAGGGGTAAAAACTGCAAATACTGACTTCCTTTTAAGTTAATAGTCAAATCAAAGGCATTTAATGTACCTTCATTAAAACGAGTTAAAGCGGCATTGATTCCCTGAGACACAAGGTCATTGTTTGCAACTCCAGAGTTAAAGTCAAGGGTTTCATTTTGCCAATGAAGGCGAATCTGTTTTTCGATTCCTTTTAAATCCGATACGCCTAGGTTTAGTTTTGTTTTATCAAAATGAATATTTTGGGGAAGGATATCTAAATCCTTTAAATCAATACTACGGAAATGTCCCGAAAGCATTAGTTCGGAATCGTAAACAACAACCTCATAAATTCCTCGGTATCTTTTTTCAGGATTGATGCTTCCGTTTATTTCAAGTTTTTCTGGCAATACATGAATATAATCTCTGATTTTCACAATGATGTTGGTGGAGTCTTTTTCACTGAACTGCTTGACATATCGGTCGTAGGGAATGGAAAGGTAAGGTCCCGTTACAGTCTGTCCTAAAGCCCATTTACCACTAACTTCCTCAATAGCATCTTGTTGTGTCCACTCTCTTTCTCTGATCAAACTTCTGACCATGCTTGCTGGGATCAACAAGAGCAGTGTCAAAACGACAATCGTTCCGAGTTTAAAATAAATATTGGATTTAAGATTTCTCATAAGTAGGTTCAGATTTGGGATCCGTAGCACTACGAAGTTATAAAATAAATAAGGAGTAGGCATAATGGCTACGACAATTGGGGGCAATCAAACGGATAAAAAGTGCTATTTTTGCCGAAAATAAATGACGATGAACAGAACATTTACCATGATCAAACCCGATGCGGTTGAAAACGGTCATACAGGTGCAATTTTAGAGAAAATCAACAGCGCAGGCTTTCGTATTGTAGGTCTAAAAAAGACACAACTAACGCTAAGTGATGCTGAGGCATTTTATGCTGTTCACAAAGCGCGTCCTTTCTTTGGAGAATTGGTGGCTTTTATGACGCGTGGCCCAATTGTGGCAGCGGTTTTGGAAAAAGACAATGCGGTAAATGATTTTCGTACGTTGATTGGTGCAACCAACCCAGCGGAAGCCGCAGAGGGCACCATCCGTCAGTTGTATGCAACCTCTATGGGTGAAAATGCTGTTCATGGTTCAGACAGTGACGAAAACGCAGCCATCGAAGCAGCGTTTCACTTTTCGGGTCGCGAGTTATTCTAACGCAGCATTATTTTTTTTATCGGGGCTTGTTCTAGGGCTGCATTCAGTTTTTCAAGAATGGCCGGAAGTGCATATTGCATCTCTTGTTTGAGAGTGGCATTGCTTATTTCTACTACTAAGGTTTGCCCCTCGAGTCGTAGGCTTCGGGTGTAACGGTTTACATACTGTCCCATGCTTTCTTTCCAGACTTGTTCTACCCGCACCCGATCCATTCCCTTTCGGACTCCTTTTTGCTGGGAAAATTCTGACAGTACCTCTTTAAGCGAGCGGGGTTCGTATTTAGGGTTGCTCATCTGTAGGGTATTGACGTTTGTAAAAGTAGCGTTTGCTGTTATGCTCCAAGATCAATTCTAGCGAATCCAAGCGAACGATCCGTTCCTCCCAGGTCGCCCAAGGCGTTTCAAAGTGAAGCTGCCAACCGTTTTTGTCGGAGGCGAGGGTGAAATCCGAACGGTCACGGGAGGTGTTTAGGGATTCCCCCAAACTCGGACTGAGTTTTTTTCGATACCCCTTATTATCGGTTGTTAGGGTGTAATGATCGTATTGCACATTGCCCAGCGCGGGGTAAAAGGTTTCGTTTTCCTGGGTAACTTTTTCAATCCGCCAATAACCAGCCAATTGCTCTGTTTCAATGGCCTTAGAACAGCCACTGAGCCAAAACAATAGCAGTGTGATCAATGGAAAAAAGAAAGGTCGAAGCATGCTACAAGGTATCATTTTTTACTGCATCAAGGGCAAAAAGTTCATAGGTCATTGCGCTTGCTTGTAAAGCTTTTTCCGTTCGATCGGCGTGGGTGTCGGAGATAAAAATCTGACCAAAGTCTGCGGCGCTTAGCAAACTGACGATTTTGGCGACACGCTCTTGATCAAGTCGGTCAAAAATATCATCCAACAACACAATGGGAGGCACGCCTTGCTGCTGTTGCATATAGTCGAATTGTGCGAGTTTAAGCGCGATCAAAAATGACTTTTGCTGTCCTTGACTGCCGAATTTTTTTACTGGGTGGCCGTCCAAACGAAATTCCAAATCGTCCTTATGAAGCCCTACGCTGCTGAACTGCAAGGCCCTGTCTTTGGCAAGGGCGGCTTCTAGCAAATCGGCGAGGGGTTTTTCGTCCAGCTGGGTTTGGTACTGAATCTGAACCTGTTCTTGGGGGTTGCTTATCTGTTGATACCGCTTTTCAAACACAGGGGTAAAAGCCGTCATAAAGGCTTTGCGTTTTTCATAGAGGGGCTGGCTCAATTCCACCAATTGCTCGTTATACACCGCCAAGTTGGTGGCGTCAAACTGCTGATTGGCGGCAAAAAATTTGAGCAGCGAATTTCGCTGTTCCACCACACGGTTGTAACGCAGCAATCCATCCAAGTAGGCCGTGTCGGTTTGTCCGATGATCCCGTCCATAAACTTACGTCGGACGCCGCTGCCCGCCACAATCAAATCTTGATCGGAAGGGGAGATGATTACCAAGGGAATCAACCCAATGTGTTCCGCGATTTTCTCATAGGCCTTGCCGTTGCGTTTGATGACTTTTTTACTGCCTTTTTTAAAACTACAGACAATTTTTTCGGTTTCCTCTTTTTTGGAAAAAACGCCTTCAAGGACAAAGAAATCGGCGTCAAAATGAATGTTTTGAGTGGCAACAGGGTTAAAGTAGCTCTTTCCTAAAGCCAGATGGTAGATGGCGTCTAGAAGGTTTGTTTTTCCCACGCCATTGTTACCAACAAAGCCGTTGATAGGGGCTTGGAAATCAAGCTGAAATGCTTTTTGGTTTTTATAGTTCGTCAAGGAAAGCCGTTGCAACTGCATCGAACAAAGATAAATTTTTGCCTTAGAATCAAAGGGCGTTTTTTCTTGTATTTACCGACTGGGAGAGGAGGGCGGATTTCCGTAATCCGGCGGTATTTTTTCCCGCAACTATTGAATGGGACGGTCTGGCTATGCGCAGTATCCCGAAGGGTATTGCGTATAGGTGTTGTTGTATGCCGTTTTTATTTTATTCATTTCGTTTTTCGCTTAGGTTAAGCCATACTCTTTGGCAAGTTTTGGTTTACGCGGCTGTTTTGAGCGACTTGCCAATGTGTATGATTTTAAGCGTTGGATTCTATTAATCTAATGTTATTTTCCAGTTCTCTGTTTCTGTTTTCAAAAGTTCACTTTCAAAAATACGGTCGTAAGGGTCTTTAAGAATCATTGGTTTGTAATCCTTCAAAAGATATTTGCTTCGATCTACGAGGTAAAGGAAGTATTCTTCTCCAAGCTCTTTGGCTGTATCAACTTCGTTCCGACTCCAATAAAATGATACTTGGTCGGTGTAAGATTTTACTTCAATAAAACGATTCGGAACTATCGTATTCAATCCAGTGAAGGATTCAATATCATATCCGGCATTTGTAAATTCTTCAGCTATTCTTTTGATTTTTGATCTGAAAGGATGTTCCTTTAGTCTATTTTTTTCGTATTCCAAAGCGAATAGCTCGGTTTCCTTTCCAACTCGTTCCTGTTCCTTCAATCCTTCTTTCAATTTTTTAATCGTAATTGGTCTTTTGGTTTTTTTCTTAACATTCAGATTATTTACAACAAGTCTTTCAAAAAGCTCATAAAATTGTTGGCCTATTATCAGGTGGTTAGAATTATTTTCAGCGATTTTAAAAAATTCCAAAGACAATAGAAGGTTTCTTAATGGAAACGAACGAAAAGGGATAAGATTTGACTTTATAAAATATGAATTTTCTTTAGCATCAAATAATACATTTTTTTGAGTGAATATCTGATGTGTTTGTTTTTCTGTTCTTAACGAACTAAATAGACATTCGTAAAAGTGTGGCTCATTAAAATAATTCGCTTCCCTACCGAAATATTTATTTTTATTGAAAGTTGCGGGTTCTACTATAATACTATCATCATACAATTTAATAAGCCCAACATATTTGAACAATGCGATGATACCGCTTAATGATCTACTTATTGAGTATTTGTTTGAAATACAGTAGGATTTAAGATCATCTGTCTTTTGCTCATTGACGGTTAGAGCATTAAAAAGGATGAACTGTATTTCTTCCTTAGTTCCAAGAGAATTATGCTTTAGTAACTCGTCTAACATAATCCCGTATTATTGCTTTTATATCATTGTCAAGGTCTATATCGTAGTTCATATTCTCACTGATCAATGGGATATCCCTATTTTCGATCAACTCTAACATTCGAGCTTCTTTTTCATTGAGTCGTCTATGGATAGTTTCATCTATCGAGTTCTCAGACAAGATATAGTGATAATGAGTGTCCGTAGTGGGATCAAGCCCAACCCTGTGGATTCTATCTTTCGACTGAATGAAATTTGCTGCATTGAAGGTTCGTTCAAAGTAAATCGCATTGTGACAGGCTTTGTGCAATGAGATGGATTCAGCCACGGCAAAAGGGTTGGCGATGATCACTTTAAATGAACTATTTGGATCGTGGAAATCCCTTATCACTTTTTCACGGGTCATAACATTTTCCGGAAGGTCATCACGTTCCACAGGTACTTCACCAATGAGCAATTCTGAAGCGATCCCGTTTTGAGCCAAATATTCTTGCAATTGCTTAATGCTTAAAATAAAAGTTCCCCATATGATTACTTTTTCACCTTTTGCAATTAATTCATTAACGATCTCTTTGATCTGTTCAAACTTTGAAGGTGCTTTTTCAAGTTCTTTGTATCGTAATATCTTTTCTATGATGGCACTGTCATCAATATACAGTTCGTCACTAAGTCCTTGTTCTTGATAATATCTTTCCAATGATTGGGTGAGCAAGTTAGGGTTAGTGGCTGCTTGCATCAGACGAATAAACCTTGCTTTTTTTAAAGCTGCTGCGGCAGAAACTTCCTGCTCATCTTCAAAATAAGGGATATATATGTCTTCGATGAAATCGTATATTTCCTTTTGAACCTTACCCATTGGTACTTGTACGGGTTCGTGATCAATTATTGGTGGAAGGTCAAGATCGTTTTTTTTGATCCTTATGAAGAAGGGAGAAATATTATCTATCAATTCATCTATCCGATCATCAAAACGATTTTCGGACATATCTTTTAACTGATAGACGTTAAAGTTGATGATCTCCTTGTCTGGCCAAATGAATTCGTATAGGTTGTAAATGTCTTCATATCCATTTGGTACTGGTGTTCCCGTAAGAACTACTCTGGAATTAATGGAAGGAAGTTTTGCCAAGGATAATACCGAAGATGCCCAAATACCCCCATCCACATTCTTGATCTTGTGTGCTTCGTCCAACACGATCATTACTTTATTGTCAGTTTTGTTTAAATAGAAGTTCAAACCTTCCAAATTAAATTGAACGCTTTGATAAGACATTAAAGTGAGTTCGGGTGTATCTTCAGAAGGCTCAACAGAAAAAAGATGTCGTCTTCTTTCTTCTCGTAGTACACCACCCGATAATCGTTTAGAATTGACTGGTATGCCAAAACATTCTTGATATTCATTCTCCCAAGGCCCGAATGAACTTAAAGGCCCGATTATTAGCAATTTGTTTACGTGACCGGGGTGGTTTTTCGGCAAATTGTTCAGATAAGCATATGCCCCGTATACCACTGATGTCTTACCTGCTCCCGGAACAGAAAAATTACAAGCGTTGTGAGCAAACGCCAAGTGAAAGGCTGCAAGCATTTGCTTATCATAAAGAGTTCTGTTCTTTAACTTAATGCGTAATGCACTCTTGAATTCTTTGATTTGCTCTTTATCGATCTCATTTTCCCAAATGCCTTTTGCTTGTTGACTAAAAACCTTGAAGTTTTCTTTTTCTTTGAAATAGTTAAATAGTATCTCTTTAATTTTTTCAGACTCGACCTGTTCGATCTGATATTTGTTCAGGGCCTTTTGTACCTTCCGGAGAAGGATGTCCTTATCTTCATTTTCTGGAATGGGTATAATAATGAGGACACCATCAAATGATGCGTTTAAAAATTCAGAAAAATAAGATTGAGACCTACGGTTATTTCGGATGACCTTCGTTTCATCTGAAATAATAAAATTTTTTCCTTGCTCATCAATGTTGATCTCAATTGCCACTTATTTACTTTTTTGGTGGTGTTTGATCATATTTTTATAGGTGTCAGACAATTTCCTGATCTCATCAACCACTTGAAAAACATTATCATCTTCCAAAAATGCTGGTGAATCAGTATTGATCGATTCCAATTTATCCTTAGCATTTTCAAGTAATTTTAATGGTTGATCTCGAAGTATTTTATTGTTTAAATCATTTCGGGAACGACCCATATTAGATTTCAAGACCGAATCCGCTTTGTTGGCCCAGGCTTCATCACGACTTTTAAGCAAAGTGTCTAATCTTTCATTAGGATGATCAGATCTTACTTCGTCAACAGTCGGTTCTTGCTCATTTATTGGGTCAATATTGTCAAAATGTCTATCTCTGAATTTATCCCAAATCTCTTTGTTGCTGAAAAAGCTCCCTTTTTTACTTGTCTGTCCTATAAAACGGTAATCTTTTGAATCGCCACTATCAGATGATTCATTACCATTGTATATTCCCCTTATGTAATCAAAGTATATAAGCCTTAGGTCATTTAAGTCAGAATCGTCATATTTCCATTGTACCATTTTAGATGTTCCACCTTCATATCTCCGCAAGTAATTATTAAGGTCAACAAACGCCCCTTCGGTTTTATCTAATCGTGTATAGATCCCACCGTACCCAAGTTGCTCTTGTTCCAAATACTCATTCATTAAATTCATAATGGATAGATATTCTTTGATCTTGGTTTCTGTTTCTCCCATCATCTTTCCAATCTCTTTTGGAGTAAATCCCACATCTATCAAGTCTTGGCATTTCAAATACTTCTCGATTGCATTGTAGTCCACCTTAGCGTCTTCACCCATCTGGTAGGTGGTTTCAAGACGCATAATCTATTTGGCATTCTCTTCGAGTGTCTCGTTAAGCACTACCCCAAGAAAATATCTGGGATTCTCGTTATCTTCACGATAGATTTCATTAAGCAATATTGCTCTTCTATTACCATCGATAATAACGCCATCCTTTGTTACGATCCCATATTTCAGTTGCTTATGATCTTTAAGACTTTGCTTAGTTGTTTTGTTGCTTGAAATATTTGATTCCCACAGGAATCCTTCAATCATTTTCTTGTCTTCTTGGTCAGATGGGTCTAATGTTCTACCATTTTGTTTTTCGTAGGATTTAACAAGGCTTGCGATACGGCCATTATATGGGTTGTATAAAAGATATTCAAGATCGATCTCATAGACGTCAAGTTTTTGCCTACGATTCTTGTACCAAACTTCCATTGATCCATAAGCAGAGTTGGGAGCACTGGTCAGGTTGTCAAAATATTTGATCCTTGTTTCTTTGTCCATAATTAATTCTTATTGGCGAATGAGCATATCTTACTTATAGCATATAAAGCATAGAGTTGCTTGGCTGGAACGGAGGTTTTATACTCGAACACTACTGTTCCATTTTGGTCGAACTGCAAATTTTGTATCTCGAACGATCTGATTATTTCAGATACTTCTTCAACCAACTCTGTTGGTTCCAATAACTTATTTACAGAAAATTGCTGCTCATACATCATTTGTAATTCTTCCGATGTACCTATTTTCTCAGAAAAACCATTATTGATTATTTCAACAAAATTTTTTCCGCTCTTGAATCCTAAGATAATCGGCTCGATCTTCTTATGTACACCTGATGGTATGTTATGCAATGGAAACCCTTCTCCATTTCAATACTGAACAGAAGTCATCCATTTGCTGATCTTTTTCTCATTTTTTACAATATCATAGTTTGACAGAGTAACCGTTAAGTTTCCATCCTTGAATGGATGTCGTCTGAATCTTGAGTTTTTATTTCTTCTTGGCGGAGTTAGAAATGTTTTTTCTTTATAAGTGTTGAGGTCTTCGATCCCTTCAATGTCAATAACGGTATCAAGTCTTAACTTTTTGATCGAACTTAATTTCAAATCCCTTCTTAATTGTTTTGCAAAGGCTCTACTTACCGAAGGACAAACAGCATTTCCAATCAATCGCCATTTTGTACCTTCACTACCTTTGAACTGGTAGGTTATAGGAAATCCCATTATACAAGCAGCTTCTCTCACGGTTGGAGTCCGAAACTGTCCATTTCCCTTCCTATTATATTCAGATCGATATATGATGGCTTTTCGCGAGGTCCCTATCTTGGTGGCTGTGATGGTTCGGCTTGGTTTTTTTTGGTTTTCAGGGAAGGACATCCGTCCCATATAAGGATGATTGACCTTCAAAAAACGAGATTGTTTCCATTCGCAAGAAAAAAGTCCTGTATCATAAAAATGATCAGTGAGTTCATTCATTTTTATTTTGATCGTTGGATATAAGGGGTCTGTTATTTGCTTCTTGCTTTTGTTCTTTCGATTAGGTATGGGTAGTCCTTTAAGAACCTTCCTAAGTGCTACGTAATTGATCTCTTGCCCTTCTTTTTTTGGGCCTTTATGTGTTTTGTGAGGAATAGTGAGCTTCCCTTTAGAAATGATCTCTCCTGAGATAACTCTTTTTCTTTTTTGAGCAGAACCATAGTCTGCAGAGTTTATGATCGGCTGATTGTCTTTAAGGATTATGGCTTTTTTATATGGACTTATTCTGTTATCCTTTGCCCATTTGGTCAAACCCAGGTCTTTGAACGTATAATAATCGCTTAAATAGTTTACTGAGTTGGTAACATTTTCCATATACCAAGCTTTCAACTTGGAGTTTTTCTTGTGTTTTTTTACAGCTACGATCCGCAAAAAAACTTCGGTCAGGGTAACACCCGAAGTTTTATCGGCTTTTCCTGATATGTTGGAGTTCGAAAACGTCACACAGGGCGGGCTACCAATAATCACATCCGTATCAGGTAATGATTCTATTTCTTTTATCGAATTTTTAAAGTCCAATACATTTTTTGTTTCACATTCAAGTCACAAAATTGTGATTGAATGTCTCGATCGCTGGCAACCAACTATCAATACCCATTACAACATCAAAACCCTGCTGTCGGAATCCTTCAGAGAATCCGCCAGCACCGCAAAATATATCTATGACAGTTGGTTTACTCATTGTTCTTGATCTGCCATTTTTTTGTATTCTTATCTTGAAGAACCACACCTTCTGATTCCATAAGTCCAAGTACAACTCTTGATATATGGCCTTCGTGTTGCCCACTATGTCCATGATAAATTCCTAACTTCCTACCTATTCCAGCATTGGTCAAAGGTTCATCAGAATTAGATAGTACTAAATGAACAGCAGTTTTAAGATCAGAAATAGCTCGTTGAGCTAAATTATATGCTTTTACATTATTGTTCATATACATACGATTTGACTTTATTTGCACAAATATTTATATCCTTCTTAATTTGGACATCTGTGCCAATAACACCTATTAACAAAAATGGCTACTTTTTTGGATGGAAAAGCGATATCCGGTTTACCTGGGACTTTTTTCCAATGCAACCTATATCCTTTTACCCCATTGTTCCACATAGCCTTTCTAATAGCAAGTTCCGGTTTTGTGTTCTTGTCTTTGATCGAACTCATTAACCGTGAAGTGATTTCTTTGTCAGGGATCGGTGCTCTTCCATCACGGGTATATTTTTTTTGTTTGATCATATTTGTCACAAATTTAATTCTTTCAGTTTGGCTATATGCCCTACAACTACTGTATATGTTCCCCTTTATGGCGTTTATTTTTCGTATCTCGCTGTTGGAGTGGTTCAATAGTTCCTTCTGCAGTAGCTATTGTGCCACTCTGTACATTATAAAAAGTATTTAAAGGGTTGCTAATATTTCCAATTTCTTGTATCGAAACCTGAGTGTATCGTTCCGTAGTTTTTGAGCTCTTAGGTTCTACCAATTTTTGAATAGATCCTAAATCTGTTCCTTTTTTGAGCAAGAGAGTGGCCAGCGAAAAGGAGAACAGAGGATTTGTAATCACCGCCTTATCATAAGTATGGCTTGTTTTGACAAGAGGGTGTTGCCGGTTTATATCGGATGTTGGGCATAGGTTAATCATGGTTTGGAGAATAGCTATGGGGCTGTTCACTGATAAAAGTAGTAAAAATAACGTACTAATGAAGTAAAAACGGTAGTTGTGATATACGGAAAACCACGGCACTATTCGATTTGGGGTACTAGAGGTAAGGATTTATAATACCCAATTGCTTTTATGTAAAAAAAAACAGCAGTGATTTCAAGGGGCATTTAAGCCAAAGTTGGCAAGGCATTTTTCCTTAATCCGCATAGCATAAGGGGCTTTCCATATTATCCAAAAAAGTGTACTTTTGTTTTTCAAAATTTGACAGATGGCGACATATAAAAAACGCGGGTATAAAAAATCCATTAGCAAACCCGATACTCCCGAAATAGAACAAGACAGCACCACAGCAGAGGTCTTTGAACGCTTAGATACAGGGGCGTCTCGTACGGAGGCTTTTGTGGCCAAATACCAAAACGTCATTCTAGGCGTGATTGGTGGGGTGGCTCTCGTGGTTCTTAGTTACCTGGGGTATCAGCAGTTTGTTCAGTTGCCTAAGGAACAAGAGTCCATCAGTGAATTGAATCAGGCGCAATATTACTTTGATATGGCGGTGAACAATACCAATTCCGATTCTTTATACCTCCGTGCCTTAAACGGTGGGGATGGAAAATACGGTTTCCTAGATATCATTGAAAACTACAGCGGTACCTCGGCAGCCAAATTGGCTACCTACAGTGCTGGGATGTCCTATTTGAACCTAAAAGACTACAAAAACGCCATTACCTATTTGGATCAGTTTGATGCCGATGATATATTGTTGTCTGCCTTAGCCAAAGGAGCCATTGGCGATGCTTTTGCACAGATCGGTCAGTTGGACGATGCCTTTGACTACTATGTCCAAGCGGCTGGGGTGAATGAAAACTTATTCAGTACACCAAAATATTTATTCAAAGCCGCAACCATCGGTTCCAGTATTGGAAAAAACGAAGCGGCACTTGGTTTTCTCAAGCGTATTAAAGAAGAATTCCCGGATTCCAAAGAAGCCGATTTGGTGGACGTACAGTTGGGCAAACTCGAGAACTAAACTCGATTCCCATGGCTACGGCACAAAACAATCTGTCGGATTACAATGCATCGGAAGTTCCTTCTGGTAAAGGCCTCAGGATTGCACTGGTCGTGTCCGAATGGAATGCTGCCATCACCGAAGGCTTGTGTCGCGGCGCGGAGGAAACGCTTCTCGCTCACGAAGTAGCCCCCGAAGACATCAGCAGAATCAGTGTTCCCGGTAGTTTTGAACTGGTTTATGGTTGTAAAACCGCCCAACAAAAAGCCGATGCTGTTATTGCCATTGGAAGTGTTATCCAGGGAGAAACCAAGCATTTTGATTTTGTGTGCCAAGGGGTGACCCAAGGGATTGTTCAACTGAATCTCAACGCAGCGGTTCCGGTTATCTTTTGTGTCTTGACAGACAACACCTTGGAACAAGCCCAAGCCCGATCGGGAGGGAAACACGGAAACAAAGGTGTGGAGGCAGCCGTAGCGGCTCTCAAAATGGCTGCGCTCAATCGTTTATAAGTTCTCAATTTACAGGGCCATACTTTCTGCTTTTCTTCGGCTATTTTTTTATTTTTGATACAAACCCAGATGGATGTTTCGAGGCAATCCTTTAAAAATTAGAAAAAACCGTCGCTACAATTACACTCCGCGCTACTACAAAGGCAAGGAGGGTGGCAACCCCTATGATTTCGACTCGAAGTTTGCCCGCTATCGCGACACGCACAATGCCAACGATTTTGGCCAACAATGGCAAGACGCCCGTGAGAAAATGCGGCATCGTGGCAATCGTACCGTTTCCCCTTTATTACTCTTAATCATCGGTGTGCTGACCTTAATTGCGTTGTACATCATTGATTTTGATTTGTCCTTATTTACACGTTTCCCCTGATGGCAGATATTATTGCGTTGTTACCCGACCATGTAGCCAATCAGATTGCTGCGGGAGAAGTGATTCAACGACCGTCCTCGGCCGTAAAAGAATTGATTGAAAATGCGGTGGATGCTGGAGCAACAGAGATTCAACTGATCGTCAAAGATGCGGGGAAAACACTGATTCAGGTGATTGACAACGGCAAGGGGATGAGTCCTACCGATCTTCGAATGGCTTTTGAACGGCACGCCACTTCCAAAATTCGACTGGCGGAAGATTTATTTCAACTAGACACCAAAGGGTTTCGCGGGGAGGCCTTGGCCTCCATTGCGGCCGTAGCCCATGTGGAAGCCCACAGCCGGCCGAAAGATGCTGAAGTGGCCTCGAGCATTCAGATTGAAGGCACCACGGTTGTCAGTCAAGAAGTGTCCGTAGCTCCCAAAGGCACTTCCATTGCGATTAAAAATTTATTTTTCAATATTCCCGCACGGCGTAATTTCCTCAAAACCGATGCCGTAGAGTTGCGGCATATTATTGATGAATTTCAACGGGTGGCATTGGCGCATCCCGATTTGGCATTTTCACTGCTCCACAACGGCAGTGAACTGTTTGACTTACCCAAGGCGAACTTAAAAAGACGTTTGTCCCAAGTGATGGGAGGGAAGTTTGAAGAAAAAATTGTGGCGATCGAAGAGGAAACCCCTTTGGTGCAAATCAAAGGATATTTGGTAAAACCCAATTTTGCCAAAAAATCTCGCGGGCAACAGTTCTTTTTTGTGAACCAACGCTTTATCAAAAGTCCTTTTCTGCATCATGCGCTTTGTGCGGCTTTTGAAGGTTTGTTGAAAGACGGTTATCAGCCTGGCTATTTTATTTTTTTACAGGTCAGTCCGGAGCATATTGATATCAACATCCACCCCACTAAAACAGAAATCAAATTTGAAGATGAGCAAAGTTTGTATGCGATTCTCAAATCGGCGGTGAAGCATAGTTTGGGAATGTTCCAAGTAACGCCAGCATTGGATTTTGACCGTGATCCCACTATGGATCCTTCCTATGCAACCACGCAGTCTTCGCCTAAAATGCCTTCCATTGAGGTGGATGCATCGTTCAATCCTTTTCAGGATAAAAAAGAACGCCCAGCCAAACAAACCGCACAGTGGGACAGCCTCTATGCAGGCTTGCAATCCGAGTCGGTGGCTTCCCCTTCTTTGGGAATGGATGTGCCGCAGGAAAGCAGCAAAGTATTTCAGCTTTTTCAAAAATACATTGTCAGTTCGCTGCGTTCTGGTCTTTTGGTCATTGATCAGCAGCGGGCACACCAACGTGTTTTATACGAACAATTCCTAAACCATCTGACCGGACAACCCAGCCCCCGCCAACAGTTGTTGTTTCCCCTTCACAAAGAATTGGCTCCCCACGAGCGTGTTCTTTTGGAGTCGCATCAAGATACGATTGCGGCTTTGGGTTTTGAAATCGAATGGGAAGATAGCCAGTTGACCATCAAAGGCATTCCGGCAATTTGCTCCGAATCTCAAATCGATGAGGTGCTGGAAGCGCTTTTGTCGATGGAAGAACAGGCGATCGAAAGCTATAGCCCTTCCGATCTAATGGCTAAAATTATGGCCAAAACCCTTAGTATCAAAAGCGGGAAAATCCTAGAACATCAAGAGCAAGATCGTTTGATTAACGATTTATTTGCCTGTAAAGAAACCCAAGTATCCCCTTTTAACCGACAGATATTTGTTACTTTGGAAAAGGATGAATTGGAGAAAAAATTCAACTAATGCGACAGCTATCCGAAACGGTCAAACATTTACTTATCATCAACGGCTTGTTCTTTTTTGCCACAATGGCTCTAGGACCGGTGGTCTATGATTGGTTTTCACTTCATTATTTTGCCAGCCCAAAGTTTCAGCCATGGCAGTTGCTCACCCATATGTTTATGCATGGGGATTTTGGTCATATATTCTTTAATATGTTTGGGTTGTATATGTTTGGAACGCCCTTGGAACAATTATGGGGGCGTAATAAGTTTATTTTTTTCTATCTCTCTACTGGCTTTGGAGCTGCCTTGCTTCAAATGGGGATCTATTATTTCCAAGTGCAACAGGGGGTGATGGAATTGGAAGGCTTGGGCATGAGTTCCAGTGCGATTCAAGAGTTTTTACAAACCAGTGCGCTGTCTCCAGCGGTGATGGAGCAAGCTGATATCGGAAACTTACGCGGAGCGTATCAGGCTTATTCTGCGGTTTTAGTGGGCGCTTCTGGAGCCTTATACGGTGTTTTGGTGGGCTTTGCTATGTTGTTTCCCAATGCACAACTGATGTTGCTCTTTCCGCCCATCCCGATTCGTGCTAAATTCTTGGTGCCTATTTTAATCGTTGTCGATTTGTTTTTTGGGTTTTCCTCCTATTCTATGGGACCCATTGCACACTTTGCCCATGTGGGCGGAGCCCTTACCGGATTGCTGATGATGTGGTATTGGAAACGAAATCAATTTAACAGCAATCGATGGAATTGACATGAATTGGAACCAGTTGACATACCGCTTTAAAAGTCTTTCCATCGCAGAAAAACTGATGGCACTCAATGGGGTGTTTTTTGTGCTGCCCTTTGTATTGCAAACGATCTTCTATTTGTTTGAACTACCCATTTCGGGACTGCTGAGTTGGTTTCAACTGTCTGCCGATGCAGAACTGCTTTTGTTCCGTCCGTGGACATTGATCAGTTACAGTTTTTTGCATAGTGGCTTTTTCCATTTGTTTTGGAATATGATCCTACTGTACTATACCGGACAACTCTTTTTAAACCTCTTTCCAGCGCGAACGTTTACCAATGTTTACTTTATGGGAGTGGTCTTGGGAGGGGTGCTTTTTGTTACGAGCTATGCTTTGTTTCCGGTATTTCAAGGAATGCGCCCATATATGGTAGGAGCCAGCGCAGGGGTGATGGCTACTTTCGTGTTCATCAGTACCTATACGCCCAACCAAGAAGTGCGGTTTTTCTTTTTTAATGTCAAGCTGAAATACCTCGCGATGGCTTTTGTCTTTTTAGATGTGATTCAGATTCCCAATGGGAATGCTGGAGGACACTTGGCGCATTTAGGAGGTGCCTATCTCGGATTTTTATATGCGAGTCAACTCCAAAAAGGACGCGATATTGGTTCTAGTTGGGGGGCTTTTTGGGAACGGTTTGGCAAGATGTTTCAATCCAGACCCAATCTCAAAAAAGTATATAAAAATCCAACACCAAAAACGCGTAAGACAGCCTCGGTCAATCAACAAAAAATTGACACAATCCTCGATAAAATAAGTACTTCAGGTTATGACAGCCTAACCAAGGAAGAAAAAGACATCCTATTCCGAGCAGGAAAGGAATAAGCACAACATATGACGAAAAAACCCACCCTGGTATCCCGTTTTCTGGTTCTACTAAATGCCTTTCTACTTTTTGCTTTATTCCTTATCATGGGAGGGTATTTTCCAATTAAAGGACTATTGCCTGGGGTTTTGGTGCCTGTTTTGTCGTTTATCAATCTCGGCTTTTTTTTCTATTGGATTTTACGAATGCGATGGCCTTTTCTTCTTTTTATGATTTTCTTTTTATTGAATTTTCAAGAATGGAATCGCTTGTACAAATTTCCTAATAATGCTATCGTGGTAGCAGATGGCTTTAAAGTAATGTCTTATAATGTGCGTTTGTTCAATCAGTACAACTGGCTTAAAGAAGATCAGGTACCTTTGCGAATTGAGCAGTTTATCTACGCTGAAGACCCAGATATTATTTGTTTGCAAGAGTATAGTAGCAGCACCGCTCCAGCCTTGGAGAAGTATCCGTATCGCTATTTGAAAACAGCGGAAGCACTGGGGAATAATGGGGTCGGGATTTTTTCTAAGTTCCCCCTGCTTCGTACTGGGCAATTTGATTTTGAAAACAGTGCCAACGGTGGGGTCTATGCTGATATTCGATACCGACAGGACACGCTGCGGGTGTACAATCTTCATTTGGAATCATTTCAATTGCAACGTACCGATTCTTTGGTGGATCAAAACTCTTCCGCCCGTTTTTTGCGTCGCTTGGATGGGGTGTATGAAAAACAATTGGATCAGATTCTACAGTGGAAGCAGTTGGAAAACTTTAACGAATATCCTAGTGTGATCTGTGCGGACATGAACAACACTGCCTTTTCCAAAGCCTATAAAAACTTACGAGGCCGCCATGAGGATGCTTTCGAAGCGGCTGGACAGGGCTTTGGCGCTACCTACAGTCTTGGGGGTATTCCCTATCGAATTGATTTTATATTTAGTCCCAGCCGCTTAAAGGTCTTGGAATACACCACCCATGAGGTGGACTTTTCCGACCATAAGCCAATCTCTGCAAAATTGAATTGGGACTAGCCTTGACAATGGTCTAAATACGCTCTTGCTTCAGGCCCTTTGTTGAAGAGCAGATCCAAACTGCTTAGGTTGCTGAGAAAACCATATTTGGATTCAAATACTTGCGTATAATGTGGAAAGTCGGGATGAGTCTGCTTTGCATTCAAAAGCGATTCTTGTAGTTGGTGCTTGGTAAAATCCAAAGCAACTTCTTCTTGAGGAATGTCTAGATCCAAGGCGTCAAAGAGCACGTCTAGAAAACAACGGTTAAACTGATATAGGGTGTGAGCAGTTTCCTGATAGAGGGGGGCAAAGGCATCTTCGTAAAATTCAAAAAAAGGAGACGAACGATAGGCCGCTTGTAGGGATTTCCAATGCAGTTGTTGCCAGTGGGAATGGACGTCTGTTTGCACTTCGCTTTCTTTCTGATGGCTTTGCTCTCGTTTATGAACGATGGGGATGGTAAGTGTTAACCGTCCGTTGGCTCCGTAAATATAGGTCCTGTTACGATAGGTCTGTTTATGATAATGGCTGTCCGTAACCCAATAGATGGTGTCTTGCTGTAATAGCCACGTGAAATACGAAACCGGAGGAGCATAGGCAGGGACAACTACCGGGATCATGCCGCTTCTTTTTTGGCTTTTCGTCTTCGGTACCAGCTAAAAGCTTGATAGAGCGCTACAAACACTAAAAAATGAGGAAAATAAGAACGTGATTTTCCATCCAATCCAACAGTGGTAAAGACCCGATTCCAGCGAATTCGCCAATTTTTAATTCCATCGTTGATTCCCTCGATACTAAACCATATAAATACAGGTTTGCCCACAATATGATCTTCTGGCACAAAGCCCCAATAGCGACTGTCTTCCGATCTGTGGCGGTTATCTCCCATCATCCAATAGTAATCTTGTTGAAAGGTATAGTCGGTCACTTCTTTTCCGTTGAGGTAAAAACGATCTCCTTTTTTGACAAAGTCGTTTTTCTCGTATTCCCGAATCAGCTTTTTATAGAGGGGATAATTTTCTTTAGTGAGTGGTACTCGCATCCCTTCTTTAGGAAGCACCAAAGGCCCAAAATTATCCTCGTTCCAATCGTAGGGGAGTGCATTTGGGAAAAAGTTAGTGTTGGGGATTTTTTCCATTTGATTCTTTCGTACAATGGAATCGATCCAAGATTCAGCAGCCAAGGCTTCCGCTTCTTTGAGTGTAAGGGTGAGTTGGCGTTCACGCTCCAGTACCTCTGTGACTTGCAGTCGTTGTTCTTGGACGATATCGAGAGGCAATCCTCTGCTGTTGGTGATGAGCCTAAAGTCTTCAACGCTATTCCCGCGGGTGGATAGAAGGTAAGGGCGCAGTGCATTAAAGGCCTGTTGAGTAATTCCCTTGACTTTAAAAGTACGCGTAAAATCCGTGTGTCCAGCGGCAAGGAGTTTTTTAGCAGAGATTCCTTTTTCGTGTGAAAGGGAGTGTACATATTGCACGCGGGCGCGTTCGGGGAGTTGGGTTCGTTCTCCGTCGATATGCACCAGGCCATTGATAATCTCGAGGGTATCCCCTGGAATGGCAACACAGCGTTTTACATAATTTGATTTTTTATCGATGGGTTTGCGAACGCCTGCTTCTTTGACAAAAAACTGACGAACCGTATCTGCCGGCCAACTAAAGACAACAATCTCATTGCGTTCTACTTTTTGAAGTCCTGGCAAACGCATGAAGGGCAGTTGTGGCTTTTTGAGGTAAGAACGTATTTTGAGTACGGGAATGGTGTCGTGAACCATGGGAAAAGAAACCGCTGTTGTGGGCACCCGAGAGCCAAAATGAAATTTGCTTACAAATAGAAAATCACCAATCAAAAGTGTTTTCTCTAGAGAACCCGTTGGAATAATGTAAGGCTGCATGAAGTATGTGTGAACCAAGGTGGCGGCTACCACGGCAAAAAGCACCGAGCTGATCCATTCTCCAAAAGCCGTTCGTGGTTTTAGGCTACGATCTTTGATATGATTAAGCGTGTCACCGTAGTTTTTAGTGGCTGTGTAAAGACCTCCCGTAAGCAATACGAGTGCTGTATCACGACTACTGTTAAAGCCAAAGCTACGAAGTGTTTCCACCCATACAACAGGAATCATCATCAGGTTGATAATGGGGATAAACATTAGGATTACCCACCAACGAGGACGGTGAATGATTTCCATTAAAACCAAGGCGTTGTATAAGGGAATGGCCGCTTCCCATGCCTTTTTCCCTGCCGCTTGGTAAAGTTTCCAAGTACTTAAAAAATGCACTGCATTGAGTGCAATAAACAATACGATCCAGCCAGTCCAGCTCATAATTTTTGGTTCAAATTACTAATCCCTTTAGATTTCTTTTCCTTCTTCAGAAAGATTTAACACATCGTTCATTCCGAAAATTCCTTTTTTCCCCACAATCCACTCGGCGGCAACAACGGCTCCCAAGGCAAATCCCTTTCGATTGAACGCCTCGTGTCGAATGCTGATCAGGTCATTGGCTCCTTGAAAATGGACGCTATGTGTGCCCGGCACTTCCCCTTCTCGAATCGAATGGATGGGAAGTTGTCTATTGGATTCTTGGTTTCCTTCCAGAACCCATTTTTGATAGGGACTATTTTCAATGACTCCTTCTGCCAAAGTAATGGCTGTTCCGCTAGGGGCATCAAGTTTATGAATATGATGAATTTCCTCCATTTTGGCTATGTAGTCTGGGTGCGGTTGCATCAGTTGCGCCAGTTTTTGATTGAGGGAAAAAAACAAATTCACACCGATACTAAAGTTAGAGGCGTATAAAAAAGCACTGTTTTGGGTTTGACAATAGGCTTCTACTTCCGCCCTTTGATCCAACCACCCTGTAGTGCCACACACTACAGGAACGCCCATTTTTAAGGCACTTTTGATATTGGCTACCGCTGCATCGGGTACACTAAAATTAATAGCTACTTGGGCTTGTGTCAATGTTCCTTCTTGAGTATCGGGGTCCACAATGGCAACAATCTCATGACCTCGCTCTTTGGCAATGTCTGCAATGGCTTTTCCCATTCTTCCGTATCCGAGGAGTGCAATTTTCATAGGAGCTAAAAAGTTAGATTGACTTGCAGTCCCACTTGATTTTGGGAACGGAGAAAATCGTGTTCAAAATGAGGTCTTAGACTGAGTTTGTCGTTCACATTGAATTGGAGTAAGTGGGCACTTACATTGGCTTCCAAAATATTTAACATATAAGTACCAATGATAAAAATAAACGCAATGTCTTTGTAGCGTTGATGAAATTTCATTCCAAGAAGTAAGTCTTCTTTTACGGGGATAATTTCCGTGTACTCATCGTCAAAATACCCTGCGGAGCGTCTTTTGTAGGCGTTGCGGTATTTTAATAATTCGTCATTGTTGATTTTGTAATAATAGGCAGAGGCACCGATGGCTCCATACACAAGCGGTACCTTCCAATATTTTCCCAAATAGGCTTGACCCAAGCCTGGGAGTATGGCTGAATAGAAAGCAGCCTTTGAGGGAGTTAGCGGGTTGGCAATCAGTCGCTGTTTACGCGAAAGCGTCTCTGATTGAAGACTGTCAAGTTGGGCAAAAAGGGGCTGACTTCCCAAGCAGGCAATCAGTACTAATCCTTGGAGTAGTTGTTTCACTTTTTGATTTTTTCAACCCAAGACTGTAAGGTATCCAAAGAATCAAATGGAATTTGGATGCTTCCTTTGCCATTGGGGTTGGCTTTAATTTTAACACCCTTGTCAAAGAATTCCTGAAAACTTGCCAGCCAATCGGTTTTAATAACCGTTGGGGCAGGTTCTTTAAGATCAAAGACTTCGGGTTCTGATTTGGTTTTTTTCACCAGTTCTTCTGTAGCACGAACGGACAGCCCTTTGGAAATGATTTTCTCATAAATCCCCAGTTGTACGTTGGGATCTTCAATATTAATAAGTGCTCGACCATGCCCCATGGAAACGAATCCGTCTCGCATTCCTGTTTGAATGATCGGGTCTAGTTTGAGTAAGCGTAAGTAGTTGGTGACCGTAGAACGTTTTTTTCCAACACGTTCGCTCAGTTGGTTTTGGGTCAAACTGACATCATCAATCAGCCGTTGGTAGGAAAGCGCAATTTCGATAGGATCTAGATCTTGGCGCTGGATGTTCTCTACCAAGGCCATTTCCAGAGACTCTTGGTCGTTGGCAGTTCGGACAAAAGCCGGAATTGTTTTGAGCTGAATGGATTTGGAAGCTCTAAAACGGCGTTCCCCAGCAACCAGCTGATAGTTGTCGGGTTCAATTTCACGAACGGTGATGGGTTGTACCACGCCTAATTCACGAATGGAGGTGGCCAGTTCTCGCAGTTTTTCCTCGTTAAAATTGGTTCTAGGCTGGAAAGGATTTTCCGTAATGCGCTCCAGAGGAATTTCGATCACATTCCCAATTACTGTTTTAGCAGCAGGGTTGGGGGTGGATTGTGAATTTAAATCCGGGTCGTTAAGAATGGCTGAAAGCCCTTTTCCTAAGGCCATTTTTTTTGCTGACTTTGCCATCGGTTAGACTTTATTTTTTTTAATTATTTCGTTGGCCAGCGCAAGATAATTTTCGGCTCCTTTGCTGGTTGCGTCATAAGCGATGATATTTTCACCATAACTGGGCGCTTCGCTTAAACGTATGTTTCGTTGGATTAGGGTTTTGAACACCATCTTCCCAAAGTGCTTGTTGACTTCTTCCACAACCTGATTGGAAAGACGCAATCTGGAATCGTACATGGTTAAAAGTAAGCCTTCGATGTCCAAGTCTGAATTGTGAATCTTCTGGACACTTTTGATGGTATTGAGCAATTTGCCAAGACCTTCCAAGGCGAAGTATTCGCACTGGATGGGAATAATGACAGCATCCGCTGCTGTGAGTGCATTCAAGGTGATCAACCCCAAAGAAGGTGCACAGTCAATCAGAATATAATCATAGAGTCCCTTTATGGATTCTAAGGCTTTGCGTAGCATGAACTCTCGATTCTCCTTGTCTACCAATTCGATCTCGGCTGCGACCAAGTCGATATGGGACGGGATCAAATCGAGGTTAGGACTGTTGGTCGTTAGCTTTGCTTCTTGAGCAGTGCTGCTATGTTCCAAAAGTTGATAGGTGGTATTCTCTCGTGCATTGACGTCAAAGCCCAATCCCGAAGTGGCATTGGCTTGAGGATCGGCATCAACCAACAAAACCTTTTTCTCCAAAATACCCAAGGCAGCGGCAAGGTTTACGGCGGTGGTGGTTTTTCCAACACCTCCTTTTTGATTGGCTATCGCAATTATTTTTCCCATAGATTCAGTGGTTCGGAGTCTAAAATACAATTTATTGATGCTTTTAGGAAATATGTCCTTTGCATTTTATAAAACCTTTTTAAAAGGTTATTTACTATTCGGAAATACTGTCTTTAAACTCAATGAGATAAATCTTTTCGCCCTCTTTTTTATGAAGGTAATTTTCTCGCGCGAATTTTTCTAAACTGTCGAGGTTTTGCAATTGTTCGATGGCTGTGGAATCTTTGTCGATTTCTTTTTGCAGTTGCTTTTTTTGAGCATTCAATTCTTTGATTTCCTGATTCAGCTCGTTGTGAATCAATAGGGAATGGGTGTCTAAAAAAATCATCCAAATCAAAAAGCCCATTCCGAGTAGGGTGTAGGTGAGATGTGATTTTTTAAAAAAGAAACGAAATATTTTTTGCAGCATACTTATAATATCTATGGGCGTTCAATAGCACGAACTTGTGCTTCGGTTATGGCAGCAGGGGCCGAATTCCCCCAGTTATTCAAAATGTAGTTCATTACGTCAGCAACTTCTTCATCGTCCAAACCTTGCGGCGCCATTAGCTTGTTATAAGGGATGCCATTGACCACTATGGGACCACGCATTCCGTATTTGACCCCTTGAATGCTCTGGATCAAGTTGTTTTTTAAATAATCTGACTCAGCGAGGGGTGGGAAACTTCCAGGAACTCCTTGTCCCTTGGATTGATGGCATTGCAAGCAGAAGTCTTGGTAAATTAAGGCGCCGTCTTCAATGCTTTGTTGGAGCGGTTTGCCTTGAAACAAAACGGTGAGCAAAAGGGTGTAGGCGAGCGTTGCTAAAAGTCCGATGGGTTTCATCCTTTGGGCACAATTTTAAGAATTCCTTTGCCTTCCACGCCAAGGTATAAAAGTCCATCGGGACCAGTCACTACGTTGCGAACCCTTCCGATATCTTCTAGTATTTTTTCACGTTTAACCACAGTGTTATTTTTGATGACTAGGCGTTCCAAATATTCAAAACGCAGAGAACCTACAAAAAGATTGCCTTCCCATTCTGGGTAGGCATTGGATCCAAAAGCCATCCCGCTTGGAGCAATCGAGGGTACCCAGTAATAATAAGGTTGTTCCATTCCGGGGAGACGGGTTTTGTTGGTGATGCGGGTGCCACTATAGTTAATACCATAGGTGATTTCCGGCCATCCATAATTATTGCCAGCTTGGATAATGTTGATTTCATCTCCTCCTCGTGGACCGTGTTCATGCGCCCAGATAACTCCGGTTTTAGGATGTACGGTCATGCCTTGTGGATTGCGATGGCCGTAGGAATAGACAGCTTCTTTGGTATTGTCTTGCCCCACAAATGGATTGTCGTCAGGAATGCTTCCGTCTAAATTAAGGCGGTAAACCTTCCCACCGTCTCTAGAAAGGTCTTGTGGGTTGACCTCTCGATTGCCTCGATCTCCAATGGTGAAAAAGACGTGTCCTTCTTGGTCGAATACAATTCGTGAGCCCCAATGCTGGGCTGTTTTGGTGTTAGGAACAGCCTTGTAGAGCAAATTCACATCTTCCAAGGTGACGTTGTCTTTGAGGATGGCACTATATAGTGCGGTATTGCCTCCCTTACCACCTTCGGTATTTACGGCAGCGGTAAAAAAAAGACGTTTGGTGTTTTCAAAATCAGGTCCCAAAGCAACATCAAGCAGACCACCTTGCCCCCGAACATAGATGGATGGTAATCCTTTGACTTCTTTTTTCACTCCCTTTGTAACAAGATACAGAACCCCAGATTTTTCTGTCACCAAAAGCTGATCGGTACTGATAAAAGCCATTCCCCAGGGAATGTCAATTCCGTCCACTACCATTTCATAAGTGTAATCAATCGTTGTCGGTGTTTGAATCGGAGGGGTGTTTTCTTGGGCGCAGGAGGTCAAAAAAGACAGGAATGTCAGCCAACCAAAAAGAGTGTAACTTTTCATAGCAAGGATTGAATTTTTTAGAAATGTACACTGAATTTGGGATAAAAAAAAACCATCGGGGAACGATGGTTTGAGTCGGGATGACAGGATTTGAACCTGCGACCCCACGCACCCCATGCGTGTGCGCTACCAGGCTGCGCCACATCCCGTAAATAGTGGTGGGGAAAAAAAACTTGTCGGGGTGGCAGGATTCGAACCTGCGACCTCCTGCTCCCAAAGCAGGCGCGATGACCGGGCTACGCTACACCCCGAAAAGGTGCGCCAAAGATAGGGTTAATTACAAAGTTTGCAAATGCTTTCTGCCTTTTTATATAAAGGGATTTTATTGGGTTTCTTTGGGGGTGCAATCCAAGCAAACTAGTTGATCTTCACCCATTTTCCAATGGTGCCCTGCCAGTCCTCGTCGGACGTAATTTTGATCATTGGGTATGTTCCAACCCAATATGGACAGTAGGGAAGAGTCGATAAAGAGCGTTTGTCCTCGCGGAATGAAAAGAGATAGTTCTACTTCTTGACTTTTGAGCTTCTGAGCTATAGGCGAAGTCGAGTAGGTGCTTAAAAGCAAATTGTTTTCAGTCTGCGCTACTTGATAGTTGATCGTATTCGCATTGGCTTGTGCTTTGGCATAAGATGGACCCGTTGCTTCTTTTAGAGTACTGAGATAGAGCGAGTCCCGGTCGGTGGCTTCTATTTTTAGTCGTACATTTTTGAGTAACAGTTGTTTTTCACCATTTTCATCAACGATTAAATCAAAATCTTTGGAATTGGTGAAACGATCTTGAAATTGAGCATTTTTTAAGGCTTTTAGCTGAAGGGTGTCTTGCGATGCAATGGCGTAATTGTAGTTGTCGATGGCTTGATAGGTGAATAAGTGAGACTTGGCCTCCAGGCTGCCCAATACAACCAAGACAATCACACTGAGCAACCATACGCCCAAAAGAATCATCCGCCCCCAAAAACCAAAGGGATTGGATCGTGGAGCGACTAGTTTGATTCCCAATATCAATAGAAAGAGCACCGGGATTCCGAGAACACACAAGCCGAGGATCAACAACATCCAAATAGGCGTGGTCTCGAGGATGGGAAAATTCATCATGTCATTAAGGGGGAATTCGCTGACCCAACCCACTACGTTGGTTGTGATAAATCCAAGTGTGATGCCAAACAAACTTAGTGAGGCAAAGATGATGAGCATGATGCCTACGAGTTTGCCTGCTATTTTAATCAGTGACAGGATTAGCGAAGCCAAATTGTTTGAAAAACTTTTCGACTTTTTTTTTAAAGTTGAACCTGCCTGCTCATAGTCCATATTTTTCACCTTGTCGGCGAGAGAATTGACTTCTTCACGAATTTTTTTTTCAATGGTTCCCACATTGACTGGTTCTCCTTTCATCTGAAGTTTTTCTGTGGTGGTTTTGGCTTCAGGAATCAAAACCCAGAACAAGATATAGATGACTAAAAAGCTCCCTCCGCTGAAGAAAATCAGCAAGGCCCAAATAATCCGGAACCAGCCTGTATCCAGTCCAAAATAATGTGCGAGTCCTGCAGCAACTCCGCCTACATAAGAATCATCGGGATCGCGAAATAATTTCTTTTGGGTAGATGCTTTTGGTTCGGGATCCTCCGAAATCACATAGTCTTCGGGTTGTCCCAAAATGTCAATCACAGCTTCGATGTCTTCAGTTTCGATGACCTGATCCTTGTTTGCTTTTCGTTCATGGAGCAGTTCTGCTACACGCGCTTCAATATCTGCCAGAATATCATCTTGACCTTCGGTGGTTGCAAAAGTGGTGCGAAGTGCATCGAGGTATTTTTTAAGCAGCGCATAGGCTTTTTCATCGATATGAAAGAAAACACCTGCAATATTAATGTCAACAGTTTTATTCATGATTGGGTTATTTGGTTTTTTGGATTGAGTTCACGGCTTTTTGGAGCGATTTCCAAGAAAGGCTAAGTTCATTAAGCATTTGAGTTCCTTGAGGAGTAATTTGATAATATTTTCTAGGCGGTCCAGAGGTTGATTCTTCCCAGCGATATTCGAGTAGTTCAGCATTTTTAAGGCGAGTGAGTAGGGGGTATAAAGTACCCTCTACAACCAGCATTTCCGCTTTTTTTAAGCTTTCCAGTATTTCTGAAGCATATTTGGTTTCAGATCGCAAAATGGAAAGAATGCAAAATTCAAGAATACCTTTTCGCATTTGGGCTTTGGTGTTTTCCAGATTCATAGGTTATTTGAGTAAATGGTATTGCAAATATATAAACAAAAAAAGGTTCTATGCAATACATAGTACTATTTTATTTTTTGTTACGACCTTAATCTTCTAAATACTAGGCTTTTCGAGGTTCTATTATTCGGACGTTTTCAAACTTTATGGCGCCACGTACAATGCCTAATATGGTATTACGGAGCGCTTCGATGACAGGAAGCTTGAGTTGGTTTTTGCTGTGAATTAAGCTGATTTCCCGCGCTGGGGCTGGTTCTGGAAAGTTTCGCAGCTGTTGTTTGGCTTCCGCGTTTAGATTATGCGTGTTAAGGTAGGGAAGGAGGGTCATTCCCAATCCTTGATCCGCGAGATTGATCAACGTCTCAAAACTTCCGCTCTTTAGGCCAAACTGCTTGGGGCTCATGTTTGAGGCGCATAAATTGAGTACATGGTTTCTAAAGCAATGTCCGTCTTCTAGCACTAAAATGTCATTGTGATTAAGATCATCTACTTCAATATACTCTTGTTTGAGAAGGTGATGATTCTTGGGAAGATAAGCGACGAAAGGTTCGTAAAAAAGGGGTTTTTCGAGCAACTGTTCTCGATTTAATGGGGTGGCTGCAATCCCTGCATCCAATTGTCCTTTGTCAATTAGATTGCAGATATTTTCCGTTGTGATTTCCTCAATTTTCAGATCTACTTTGGGGTATTTTTTGATAAAATTTGTGAGAAACATGGGGAGTAGGGTAGGCATCACTGTGGGGATGATTCCGAGCCGGAAGGTGCCAGAGACGCTCCCTTTTTCTTGAGCTACAGCATCTTCCATTCGTTGGGCTTCTTGGAGGATAATCTTGGCTTGGGCTACGATGGTCTTACCGATCGCGGTTAAACCGATGGGTTTGGTATTTCGATTAAAAATTTTGACCTCAAGTTCATCTTCTAATTTTTGAATTTGCATACTCAAAGTGGGTTGAGTTACAAAGGATTTTTCAGCGGCCAGGGTAAAGTTTCCGTATTCAGCCACTGAAAGCAGGTAGCGTAATTGGGTCAATGTCATAAAACTATATTTATACCAAATGTAATAAGAAAAATCTATAACAGTAAATATAAACCCGAATAAAATGTGTTTTTGACATATGTGAAAAGATTCTAAATAAGGATAATCTATTGAAGTATTCTAATTCTCATACTGACATTGATAAGGGGCATTTCGCGCTTGTCAGTAGTTACTTGATTGATCTTGTCAACGACATCCATGCCACGTATTACCTTTCCAAATGGGGTGTAGTTTCCATCCAAATGGTAGGCGCCTGGTTGTTGTTGTACGATAAAAAACTCATAAGGGGAGGCTAGTTTGTAGGGGTTGTCAATTTCACTGCTAGGCATAGAAATGACCCCCCTATGATGTCGGTCGCTAGGTTTGGCATCTACGGGGATGAGATAGCGCCCGAGTTCTCTTCTTTTTCGCATGACATTGCTGTTGTCGGACGCACCTCCTTGGATGATAAAGCCTGGTACAACCCGATGAAATAAAGTGCCGTCGAAGTAATTATTCTTTATCAGGAAGATGAAATTGGCTCGATGGTAGGGCTTTTTAGGATCCAGTTCAAGGTCGATATTTCCAAATTGCGTTTCGATTCGCACGTGCTTTTCTGGATTCTTTTTCGCGTATTCAAAAAAGAAAGGAATGGCTGTTTTGTCATTGAGCGGTTCAAAGCGTTCTTCCTTTTTCGGCTTTTCTTTTTTTTCGGGGGTTTTTACTGTCTTGGTTATAAGGGATTTCTTGGGGGGTGATTTTTTATCTGAGGGACTGCTCTCACACGACAACAGAAGGAGAACAAGGATTGGCACGACCGCTTTCATTTTTTTTTGGTCCAAGATAATTACATTTTTAGCATTTTGGTTCCCAATCCTCAAACACCATGCCGTAGAAAGTTGCTATATTTGAGCGATTTTAGAAGATGTATTTATTCCAAAAAAACCCTTTCGGACATTATTTGATACTCAAAAAGTGGCTGATACGCTATATGGGTTTTATGACCCATCGACGCTATCGTGGCTTTAATGCCCTTCAAATCGAAGGATCGGAAATCATTAAGGATTTACCCGACACGAATGTTCTTTTTGTGTCTAATCATCAAACATATTTTGCGGATGTGGTAGCCATGTTCCATGTTTTCAATGCGAGTCTCAAAGGACGGATTGATTCGATTAAGAACGTCGGATACCTTTGGAATCCTAAGCTGAATATTTATTATGTAGCGGCCAAGGAAACAATGAAAGCAGGTTTATTACCCCGTTTGCTGGCCTATGCCGGCTCTGTTTCTATTGAGCGAACATGGCGTGATTCCGGAAAAGAGATCAATCGTCCAGTAAAAATGTCCGATATTTCGAATATCGGTATTGCCCTTGATGACGGATGGGTGATTACCTTTCCTCAAGGAACCACCAAGCCATTTAAGCCGATCCGAAAAGGAACTGCTCATATTATCAAAAAATTTAAACCTATCGTAATCCCAATTGTTATTGATGGTTTCCGTCGTTCCTTTGATAAGAAAGGAATTCTAATCAAGAAACGGGGGATCTTGCAATCCATGCAAATCAAAGAGCCCTTGGTTTTTGACTACGACAACGAATCGGTAGAATCGATTATTGAAAAATTAGAATACGCTATTGAGCAGCATCCTTCTTTTCTGAAAGTTTTGAGCCAAAAGGAAATCGAAGAACATGAGCACCTAAACAAGACCCGGCAATACGATTTTTAGTTATTGAATAATCCCAGCACAACTAACGCGGGCTCCTGCAGCACCTGAGGGTTGGGATACCAAATCGTCTTTTCCTTGATGGACAATAATAGCTTTCCCCAGCAGGTTCTTGGTTTCATCATCACAACCCAAACACCATTGGTCTGTTTGAAATTGAATCATGCCATGTCCGGAGTCATCTGCGGTGAAATTTCCGATATCGCCACGGTGATAACCAGCATCGCTTCCCCATGCACCGTGATTTTGAAAGGTAGGATTCCAATGACCGCCACTTGATTTTCCATCCTCTGAGCTGCAATCTGCTTTTTCATGAACATGAATGGCGTGCACCCCAGGTTTAAGACCGTTGATATGAGCGGTTAGATTCACCCCTGTTTGGGTTTCTTCAAAGTGAACGGTGCCAGAGGTATTGGAGCCGCTTTTTGAATTCAAACTGATTTCTATTGATTGAGTTGTCTCCGCAACGGTTGTTTCTTTTTCTACTTTCTTTTTTTTTGGGGCTTGTTCGCAGTTGAAAAGCAACCCGAATACAACTGCTAAAGGGAGGGATATAATTTTTTTCATGACTAATTTTTTTTAAATATAGTGTGAAGAAAACGAACCTTCAAAATCTGATTCTTTATTTTCTTCTATTTTTGTAATGCTATGAAAAAAATATCTCCCACTATATGGATTGTTGGTCTTATGATGCTACCTTTTGTTCAAGCTTGTAAAACAAGCTATTCAACGGTTTCTTTTGAGGCTGTTACCACTCCCAAGGCGCCCGATTATTCCCAAGTAGATAGCTGGGCTGTTTTACCGGAAAAGCAATCCGCTGGGCTACAAGCTGTCATTGGTGACACCAAGCCTCTTGCTGGAGTGGATGTATTCTTTTTGTATCCTACCCTGTTTACCGATCCCAAGGAAGAAGGTTGGAATGCTGATATCTACACAGAGCAAATCCGAAAAGGCGTTGATGACTTTGCCGTAAAATACCAAGCCTCAGCGTGGGCCAAATCGGGACGTTTATTTGTGCCCTATTATCGGCAGACGCATTATCGTGTTTTTGTTCCTCCCTATGATCAGAAGGGGCGTCCAGCCTGGGAACTTTCCTATGCTGACATCAAAGCCGCCTTTGAATATTATCTTACCCATCACAATCAAGGGAATGGAATCATTATTGCCTCGCATAGTCAAGGAACGTTACACGCCAAACGACTGGTACGTGAATACTTTGATGGAAAACCACTCCAAAAACAACTGGTTGCCGCTTATCTCGTAGGAGCGCGGATCCAAAAAGATGAATTTGAAAATATCAAACCGATGGAACAGCCCGAATCCATAGGAGGTTTTGTTAGTTGGAATACCTACAAGAAAAACCGTCTTCCCAAAAAATACGAAACGTGGTTTCAAGGTGGGGTTACCAGCAACCCCATTCGATGGGATAACTCTAATATTTCCCTGGAACACGAGCATAAAGGCATTCTCAATCGAGATCTTAAAATATACCCGCAGAGTATTTCAGTAAAAAAAACAGATGGGATATTGTGGGCGACAGTCCCCAAAATCCCTTCACGATTTTTTCTCTCGTTTATTAAAAACTACCATTTTGCAGATATCAATTTGTTTTGGAAAGACATTTCTGTCAATGCAGAACTTAGGGCGCAAGGTTGGTTAGCTAAATACAGAATAAAGGATGCTCACTGAAATTTTTGATCAAATAAAGGATCAGTGGGTTCGGGCCAAACATCAAAAGAAGCATCCGTTTCGATATTTTGTCCTGAGTACCGCTGGGGCCAATTCGTTTCCTTTGGCCCGGACAGTTGTGCTTCGCAATTTTGATCCACAGACTTTGACCTTTACCATATACACCGATCTGCGATCGCAGAAAATGGCTGACTTGCGTGCTTCAAAGGACGTTTGTCTCCTGTTTTACGATTCCAAAAGATTATGGCAAATACAGGTTGTAGCTCGTTTACTTCAGGAGTCAAGTGACCCCATCTTATATCAGCAACTTCCGCTTCCAGCGCAGAAAGATTACACCACCACTTTGGCTCCGGGATCAGAAATTTCGAACCCTGAAGAGATTGCATATTTGGATGACAAAAACTTTTTTGTGTCTCTGAAATTCGAAGCGGTGTCCATAGAGAGTTTAAAGCTAAAGCGGCCACACCATGTGCGAACCCGTTTTGATAAAGAAAGCAATTGGAAAGGGATATTTCTAGTCCCTTAGATATATTACATTTTTTTAGTTATCTTTTTTTCATAGAAAAAATAAAATGAAAAAACAAAACCCAAATTCCAGAAGAGATTTCCTGAAAAAAGCCGCCGCAGCCTCAACCCTATTTATTGTGCCTCGCCATGTTTTGGGAGGTGTCGGTTATGTAGCTCCTAGTGATCAGATAAATTTAGCCGCTGTGGGAATCGGTGGCAAAGGTACCTCTGACTTAAGAAATGCTGCACGCCCCAAAAACGTGCGAGTAGTAGGCCTTTGTGATGTAGATACAAAAGGAACTGTTGTTAAGGATGTGTTGCGTTCCCAGAAAGACTTTCCCAAGGCTACTTTTTATGCTGATTTCAGGGAGATGTTGGATAAAGAAAAAGATATTGATGCCTTGACGATTTCCACCCCTGACCATACCCATGCTGCCGCGGCGGTTTATGCCATGGAACGCAATAAGCATGTGTATGTTCAAAAGCCACTTACCCACAATGTACGTGAGGCGCGAATATTGACAGAGATGGCGCGAAATCAAAAGCTAGTCACACAAATGGGGAATCAAGGTGCTTCTAATCCAGACCAGCTTCAAGTCCAGAAATGGGTAGATTCTGGAGTGATTGGCACCATTAGTGAGGTCAAAGTATGGACCAATCGTCCGGTATGGCCCCAAGGAGTACCGATGCCCGAATCTGACGCGAATATGCAACCGGATGGGTTGCGTTGGGATTTGTGGTTAGGGCCTGCAAAGGAAACGGCCTATACTCCCGAAATGCATCCTTTTAATTGGCGTGGCTGGTGGCAGTACGGCACAGGTGCTTTGGGAGATATGGGATGTCATATCATTGATGTTCCCTTTCGTGCTTTGGGATTAAAGTATCCCACAGCGGTGGAATGTAGTGTAGGCAGTGTGTATCGCCAGATGTGGACCGCAGAATATCTTCCCGAAGGATGCCCTCCTTCTTCTCAGGTTGTTTTGAATTTTGATCGTACCGATAAAAACCCGAGTCCTATAGAGATGACTTGGACTGATGGTGGCATTCGACCCAGTCACCCTGACTTGATTCCTCCCAACGATGATTTGGGAGAACCCGGAGGATATAACGGTGTTATGATGATTGGTGAAAAGGGGATTATTACTACCGGTGTTTACGGAATGAATCCAAAGCTATATTTATCTGGTCAGCCGGTACAGGAGGCCCCCAAGGTGGTTAGTGACGAACCAGAATTTGGACATCAACGCAAGTGGATTGACGCTATTGTGGCTGGTTTTGACAGTCCAGAACACAAAGCATTGACTTCTTCTTTTGACTATGCAGGCCCTTTGACGGAAACCGTTTTGATGGGTAATATTGCCATTCGGAGCTATTTATTGCGAAAAAAACAACTCGGAGGACGCATGGATTACTATGCTCGTAAAAAACTCCTTTGGGATGGTGATGCCATGAAAATCACGAATCTGGAGGCTGCAAATCAGTTTGTGACGCGCGAGTACCGATCGGGCTGGAAACTATAGATTTATTTAAAAACAAAACTTGGAGTTAAAAGTAATTTGGATCACCGGTGCCTCTTCTGGTATCGGTAAAGAGATGGCCTTGCAATATGCAAAGCGATCCAATACAGCATTGATTCTTTCTTCTAGGAGAGAGGAGGTACTCAATAAAGTTAAGTCCGCTTGTGGGGGTAACACCCCGATTTGTGTTTTACCAATGGATCTTGAAGCTACGAATGAAGCCGCTGCAGTTGTAGAAAAGGCATTGGCTTGCTTTGGACATATTGACTTGTTGATTAACAATGGAGGTGTAAGCCAACGAAGTTTGATTGTGGAGACTGCGATAACTGTATTTGAGCGCCTGATACAAATAAATTATTTGGGAGCTGTAGCACTTAGCCGTGCACTATTACCCCATTTTATCAAACGCCAACAAGGTCAATTTGCTGTGGTAACTAGCGTTATGGGAAAATACGGCTCACCTTACCGATCGGGCTATTGTGGTGCCAAGCACGCTTTGCACGGTTTTTTTGATGTGCTACGCCTTGAACACCAGAAAGATGGTGTGTCTGTAACCTTACTTTGCCCCGGGTTTGTGCAGACGCAGGTCACTGTCAATGCATTGACAGGCGATGGTTCTCAGCTGGGTTCGGACGACCCCGCGACAGCTAATGGTCTTGTATTAAAACCCTTTGTAAAAAGAGCAATCCGTGCGATCGATCAAAAGAAATGGGAGGTGGCTTTTGGACGTAAAGAAAAATTAGGAATCTATCTCAAACGTGTTTCCAACAAGCTATTGCATTCGATTGTATTGCGTTCTAGGGTTCGCTAATCAGTCGTAGCTGGCTGCTTTGCCATTGGCTGCTGATTGGCGGATAAAGGTTCGAATATCTTCATTGGACTGAATCAAATCCTCTTTTCTGAGATACATCATATGCCCACTTCGATAGCCTTTGAAATAAAAACGGTCTTTCATTTTTCCACTGGGATCAATTTGCCACTGGGTATATTTTGCATTAAAATAGGTGGTGGCTCCATCGTAATAGCCCGATTGATTGAGAACTTTCAAATAGGGGTTTGACGCCATGGCTTTGCGGAGGTCGTCTCGGGTGTCATCTTCGGAATCGTCCCAAGGGTGCACAGGACCAAACATATTGTATTTTATGTCAGTGACAAACTTGAGTTCTTTTTTAATGTAATGATTGATCGCTGGTGTGAAGGAATGGAGCCAGGAATCTAGTTCTGAATTATAATCGGGATGGATACCAACATCTTTTTTATCAATACCTGTGTATCGAGAGTCCAAACGTCCTATTGTTTTCCCTTCTTCACGCAGCAATCCCTTCCAAAAATAATGGTTGTTCACATCCAAGTTTTGTTGAAGGATTTCTTTAGTACTCAATCCGGAATAAAAAGCCATTTTTTGGGCAATTTGCTTTTTTTGATTGGCATCAATAAATCCACCTTTTGCAAGTGCCGGAATCAATTTATCAATAGCGAAAGCTTCTGCCTCTGGAAGTATCTCAAGAAGATCCTTCTCTTGCAGTTCCTGAGGTAGTTTCTGATGATACCATGCTGCAGCTGTATAATAGGGGAGGTTGAGTGCAGAGGATAGTGGACCGCCGCGTCGGATGACCTTGTAATCTGCTGGGGAAACCATGATAACTCCATTAAGAAACATCCACTGGTTGGATTGGAGTTCATGAGTTAAGCCCATAACGCGCGTGCCTCCATAGCTTTCTCCAATTAGATATTTGGGAGATTCCCAGCGATTCATTCGGGAAACAAAAGTGTTTAGCCATTCTGCCAAATAGGCAATATCTTGATTGATTCCGAAAAAGACTTCTTGCTGTTCTTCCTCTTCCATTTCTTTTACAATACGAGAATATCCTGTATTGACCGGGTTAATGAATACAATATCAGCAACGTCCAAGATGGAGTAGGGATTGCTTCTAAATCCATAGGGTTGTACGGGATAGCCTTCATCGTCGATATTTAGAATCCGTGGTCCTGTATAAGCCATGTGCATCCAGACAGAAGCCGATCCAGGCCCTCCATTGAATGAAAAAATGAGCGGCCGTTGAGCGGGTGCATTTCCGTTCGTTCGTTGGTAATAGGTAAAAAATAAACTCGCAATTGTTTCACCATCTTCATCCCAGACAGGTTGTGTCCCAGTGTGAGCGGTGTAGTTGATCTTTTGCCCCTTAATTGTTGTGGTATGAGTTGTTTTAATTAACGTGTCAACAACCAATGTTCTTTTTTGGGAAAAGCTTTTATGGGTGCAGCATAGAATGAGGATTGCGAAAATATAATTTTTCATGACTTTGATTCTTAGTAGTTTGCTTAGTAAAGATGCTAATCCTATAGCACATTCGCAACAGGGTAAAAAAAAACCTCTCCGAAGAGAGGTTTTTTAGATATATAGTAGAGACTATTATTCTACAGTGATTTCAACTTTTCTATCGAAATCTACACGTCTGTTAGCCGCTCTACCTTTCATTGTTGCGTTGGACTGGACAGGCTTGTCTTCTCCGTACCCAACAGCGTTTATTTTACTTCCATCAATACCTCCAGCAATGAGCGCTGCTTTAACAGCTTCTGCTCGCTTCTCAGACAGTTTCTGGTTATAACCTTTACTTCCGTCACTTGATGCATGACCATTAACATTGATTTCTGCATTCGGATATTTTTTCAACAATTCAGTAAGCTTACTGATTAGTGAACTAGCATCTCCAGAAATATCGGCACTTGCAGCTGTGAAGTAAATCACAGTACTTTCTTCCGAAAATAAATCTGTCAATTCTTTAGGATTGGCAGGACAGCCGTTATTGGCAGCGTCACCAGCCTCTTCTGGACAAGCATCGTCTTTGTCTAAAACGCCATCGTTGTCAGAATCTTTCCAAGGACAGCCATCATTTTCCATAGCTCCGGCTTCCTCTGGACACTTATCATCTTTATCAGCTATTCCGTCAGAATCACTGTCAGGGCATCCGTTCATTTCAGCAGAACCAGCTGCGTTTGGACAAGCATCTTCAGCGTCAGCAATACCATCATCATCAGCATCTGGACAACCATTCAACTCGGCTTTACCAGCTTCTTCTGGACAAGCATCTTTGTTGTCAGGAATTCCATCTCGATCAGTATCAGGACATCCGTCGAATTCTTTCAAACCGGGTACGTCTGGACAAACATCTTTTTTATCAGAAACACCATCTTTGTCAGCGTCGTTAGCACCAAAGATGTAACTTACTCCTACAGTGTGTTGTAAGTGATTGTAAGCGTAGTTTTCGGAAGATGAACGGTATGAAGCACTCACATTCGCTTTTAAATTATCTGTAAGACGAACGTTTACTCCAGCACCTCCTAGTACTGTTCTAGAAACTTCAGAAGAAGGGAACAGTCCATCACTTTCAATTTCACCTTCACTAAAATTTGTAAAACCGTAGCCTGCAAATAGGTAAGGAAGTACTTTTTCGCTTTTTCCGAGATTGTATTTTACAATCCCATCGATAGAATAGTAATTGAGATCATTTCCATCGGTAGGAGCGTCTTTAATATTGTTCGAAGCAAATTGTGCTCCAAGTGAGAATCCACCTGCGATGTAGCGGCTTAGGCTTACGGCAGGAACGCCGAAATTTGTACCACCGTCAACGGCGTCATCTTGAATACTGACTAGGTTGGCCCCAATGCTGACTGCCCAAGGGTTTTCTTCAGTCTGCGCAAACAGCATGGAGCTCGCAAGTAGCAAAGTGCATGCGATACCAAAGTTGAATGTTTTTTTCATGTCTATGTTTAAGTCTTTTGTCTAAAAAAATTTAAAACAAATATAGGAAATTCAATTGGTTTAAACCAGTACTCTTTTTTTGTGAAAAGCTTCACAGTATTTTTGTGCCTTATTCGAACATCTTTTTAGCTTTGTAACACCAATCAAATCCAAACCATCAAACTCATGAGTGGAATGAATCAGAAAATGAGAATATGGCACCGTTACTTAGGTTTTTACCTTGTTGGAATTATGACTGTTTATGCGGTCAGCGGTACTGTTTTGATTTTTCGTCGCACGGACACCTTTAAGCAAGAAAAGACGTATGAAAAGACCCTTTCTCCGAATCTTACGGAGGAGAAACTGACAAAGGAATTAAGCATTAAAGGCCTAAAAATCAAAGATAAAAAAGGAGACTTGCTCGTTTTTGAAGAAGGAATCTACAACAGTGTTACAGGTGATACTACATATACGAAAAAGGGATATCCATGGGTGCTTGATAAACTGATAAACCTTCACAAAGCCACAACCAATAGCCCTGTTTATTGGTTGAATATTTTCTTTGGTGCTTCACTGCTGTTTTTTGTTATTTCATCCTTTTGGATGTTTTTGCCCAATACTGATGTATTCAAAAAGGGATTTTATTTCTCCTTGGCAGGCATCATAATGACTCTTGTTATATTGTTTTTGTAGCAGATCTTTCTAAAAAGAATTAAAGCGGATTCCCAAAAAAAAACGTCTTCCTTGATTGGAGTAATAAACATAAGAAGGATCAAAGCTTAAGGCATTTGGGTTTCCAGCACTAGCAACTACCATAGTGTTGGTATCAAAAACGACTCCCCGATTGAAAGGATCAAAGGCTCTTGCAATACTGTTCCGATTGGGTTTAAAGTTTAAAAGGTTTTTAATCCCTCCAAAGACTTCAAATGAGACAAGCTTCCAGTTGAGTTGAATGGAACTGTCATGTATCCAGGGGCTCCTCGCTGGTCGGGGGTCCAGAGTCCCAAGCAATGGGAGACGCATGGGGCCAACAACCAGACCTGTCCAGTCGATGTTTAAAGGAGCATTGGTAAAGCGATAACTCAATTTGTAATTGCCCGTAAAACGTTCGGTGAGTAAAGGTTGTTGTTTGATCCCATTTTGTACTAAACGCGTATCAATCCATGTCGTTCCAACTTGACCGCTAAGTCCTGAAGCAAAAGTTCCATTTATATTGAGGGTAGCTCCCGTTGTTGTAGCTTTCTGATCCAAATTTCCATATCGAATTTGATTTGGGTTGGTTTCGTAATCAGGAAGGATACGATTGGAAAATTGGGTGTAAAAAAGGCTGCCATCCAATTCGAGTAAGTACCCTTGTTTGGCGAATATTTTTTGAACCCAATTGATATTGCTATTCCATGAGGTTTCCGGGAGTAAATCTTCTTCAAATACCACCTCTCGTGCTCCGGTTAAGGCAGCATGGTCTTCTGTGAAAACATTGACAATCCGATAGCCAGTACCCCAACTGATTCTGAGGGTTGCAGTTTGGTCGCGGTTATTCCATTTGTAGTTTGCCCGAGGTGTCAGAATATTACCATAGATGGAATTGTAATCATACCGAAAACCAAGTAATAGTTTTTTGCGTTCTGTTAATGTCCATTCTTCTTGGAAAAACAGTCCGCTAAGGTGGGTGTCGCTTTGAGTGGGTGTTGCAAAGGTATTGTCATCATAGCCAGTATAGCGATAGCTAATCCCGTATAACAAGTCATGGTTTTTCCATTTTTTATTCCAAACGGATTGTAAAAAGGCAATGCTTTGTTCTGCGACGAATCCAGTTTGTCCGTAAAAAGAATTTTGATGGTGATTGTTAAAGCTATACTGTAAAAACCAATCGGAATGAAAGTCATATTTCCCAAACAATTCCATGCGTCGTGTATAGATACTTTCTCCGTAACGCTTATTTCCTCCACGATCGGCAGGAGTCCAGTCTATTTCCCCACCCCAGCGATCTTCATAAAACAGTCGTAGACCCAAACTGTTTTTTGAACCTGTGATTTTATTGAAAAGTGAGATTCGATGTTGCAAAGTGAGATCGGTGAAATTGTCTTCGTTCCTATCTATGGGGTTGGTATAGTTGAAATAATTGAGTCCCAACAGACCACGACTTTTACCAATACGGTATTGACTGCCAAGATCAGTATTGACTTCTCCCCAACTAGAACCAAAAGTTTCAAAACTCCATTTAGGAGCATTTTCAGGGATCTTAGTTATCAAATTAATGACGCCACCAATGGCTTCGGAGCCATATAAACTAGAGGCAGGCCCTTTGATGACCTCTATTTGCTCTATTAACGAACGAGGTATTCCTGTCAATCCATAGACGGATGACAAACCACTTACGATGGGCAATCCGTCAATCAAGACCATAGTGTTCGCTCCTTCTTGCCCATTAATATGAATGTCACCCGTGTTACAAACATTACAGTTTAGTTGCGGACGAATCCCATTGATTTGTTGAACAGCCTCAAAAACTGAAGGAGAAGGGTTGGCAAGAAAAAAAGAGGATCGGTAGAGCTCCACAGGAACGGGACTGTCTCTTTTGCTTACTTGTTTTAAGGTTCCTGTAATGACAATTTCTTGCAATTCTTGGTCAGGAAAGAGAGCTATAGTTTTCGTTCCTTTTTGAAGTAGTTCGTTCGTTATTTTTAGGGTTGTGGGCTTGAAACCAACAAAGGAAACTATGAGTTGATCGCCTAGGGTTGATTGCTCTAATCGAAAGGCTCCATTGCTGTTGGTAAGGGTTGCTTCTTTTTGAGTTTTATTATATACCGTGGCTCCAAAAACAACCGTCCCTTCGGAAGAATATACAAAACCTTCTAATTGCCCAAAAAGAGGGGAGATGGCTAATAAGAAAAAACCCAAAAGAAAACGCATGTTTGCTTATATTTGACGAAGAACAGACTCAATTTGTTCACCACCGCAAAACTAATGAAAAAAACCAAGGAGAAAGAGCATTATGTAAAGCTTATTTTTAAGCTTCAAGAGCAGCAAATGAGCGTGAGTGTCTCGACCTTAAGCCAAAAACTTGGCGTCTCCAAATCTTCAGTAACTAATATGCTGAAAAAACTGGTGCAAATGGAACTGGTGGATACAGCGCCCTACCAACCCATTGCCTTGACCGAAGCCGGCGTAGCCATGGCTAAAGAGGTGGTTGCCAAACATCGTTTGATAGAAGCATTTTTGGTGGAGGTTATGGGATTTTCAATCGATGCGGTTCATCCTATTGCTGAAGAGGTAGAGCATATTGATTCGCCCGTTTTTTTCCGTCGAGTGAAAGAAATGCTCAAACAAGATCAAACGGATCCCCACGGTAGTTCAATCCCCAAAATAGATTTTTGACCTTAAAAGTCGGGAGAGTGATTTTTCTCTTGGTATTTTATAATCGTTGAGGCGCGTTGTCGGGTAGTTTTGGAATAAAATTCTAGGACAGCAAACACTAATAAAGTGTTTAGGTACATTTGCGTTTGATGAAGAGTCTGTACATTAGAATATGAAACGAGCAAAACAAAACGCATTAAGCTGTAAAATCGTATGGATTTATAGCGTTCTATTGCAGTCAAAAACGTTAGATAGATGAAAAAAGTGGTAACCTTCGGAGAAATTATGCTTCGTCTTTCGCCTCCAGGCTATCAAAGGTTTTCTCAAGCCAATCAATTTGATGTGGTGTATGGTGGAGGTGAATCCAATGTTGCTGTTTCATTAGCGAATTACAATGTGCCAGTTGAATTTGTCACGCGCCTACCCGAAAATGATTTGGGTGCTTGTGCATTAATGGAAATGCGAAAACGTGCGGTAGGCACCAACCATATCATTTATGGGGGCAATCGCTTGGGGATTTATTTTTTAGAAACGGGTGCTGTAAACCGAGGGAGTAAAGTTGTTTATGATCGAGCAAATTCTGCCATGTCTGAGATCGAACCCGGAATGGTGGACTGGAAGACGGTATTTCAAGAGGCGCAATGGTTTCATTGGACGGGTATCACTCCAGCCATATCACAAGGAGCGGCAGCGGCTTGTTTGGAAGCAGTGAAGATAGCCAATGCAATGGGTCTAACTGTTTCTACCGATTTGAACTACCGCGCCAAGCTTTGGAAACACGCGGGAGATCGTGAAGAAATAATGACGGAACTAACCTCTTATTGTGATATCATTTTAGGAAATGAAGAAGATGCTGAAAAGCATTTTGAAATTCAGCCTGAGGGACTTGACGTGACCACTCAAGGGGAAGCCATTAAAGCAGATGCCTTTCTTTCTGTTTGTGAACAAATGCAAGCAAAATTCCCACGCGCTCAAAAAATTATCACGACCCTACGGGGGTCTATTTCCGCTTCCCACAATAGTTGGTCGGGAGTTCTTTATGATGGGACGACACTGTTTAAGAGTTCCGAATATCAAATCACACATATTGTGGATCGTGTGGGTGGAGGTGACTCATTTATGGGGGGCTTGATTTACGGGTTGCTTCATTTTCCCGATGATGATCAAAAAGCCTTGGACTTTGCAGTGGCAGCCTCTTGTTTAAAACATACAATCAAAGGAGACGCGAATTTAGTAACCCTTACTGAGATCGAAAAATTAATGAATGGCGACACTTCTGGTCGCGTTGCAAGATAAATACTATGGCACAGTTTACCCGTTTAGAAGTAGTGCAACAAATGGAATCGGATGGAATGGTTCCTTTGTTTTTTCACCCAGACATCAACACAGCAAAGGCGGTGTTAAAAGCTTGTTATGATGGAGGGTCACGCTTAATGGAGTTTACCAGTCGTGGAGATTTTGCCATAGAAGTGTTCAAAGAACTAGCTCTCTATGTCGCCAAAGAACTCCCAGGCATGATTCTAGGAGTGGGCTCAATTACCGATGCGGCAGCAGCTTCGCAATACATGCTTTACGGCGCCAACTTTGTGGTGACTCCTGTTTTTCGAGAAGATATTGCTGTGGTGTGCAACCGCCGAAAACTACTTTGGTCTGCGGGCTGCGGGTCTTTGACTGAGATTGCTCAGGCAGAGGAGATGGGATGTGAAATAGTGAAATTGTTCCCGGGGAGCGTCTATGGACCTGAGTTTGTAAAGGCCGTGAAAGGGCCCCAACCTTGGACATCCATCATGCCGACAGGAGGAGTTTCTACCGATGCCGCCAATCTTAAGGACTGGTTTCAGGCAGGAGTGCTTTGTGTGGGTATGGGGTCAAAACTTATTAGGAAAGAGTTGTTGGCAAACAAAGATTATGATCAATTGACTCAAGAGGTTCAGAAGACCTTGGCTCTCATTCAAAAAATTAAGATGTCGTAGTAGGAACCTTTTTTTGCGTTGCAGGATCATTGTTTTTTTGATTGAGAATGAATTTTAATCTTTCACGCATCTTACTATTCAGAACATTTATAGCTAGTTTTGTTCTTTCGATTTTAGATTAACTAATTACTGTTACTATCAAATTTACGCACAAGCTAACTAGATTTATTTATAGGCTTCGTTTAGAAGAGTTTTTGGCCTTGGTATTGTTGATTCCAATGCTGTACTTCATGCTTATATATCATGGAAAAGAGGGCTTTCGAGCGTCCAACGTTGATCGTTTCATAATCACGGGGCTTGTCTTTATTCTTTTTTTAGGGATTATTAAGCTGAAAGATTTAAAACTGCTTGCAAACTCAAAAATAGGCTCTTATATTAAAATTGTTCTTGAGTTTCTTAGGGAAACGCTTCCGTTTGCTTTCTGCATTTCCATATACACCAACATGCACGATATGGTGCATTTGGTGAATCCAAATGATGTAGATGCAAGTTTAATCGCTTGGGATGAATACCTATTAGGATTTCAACCGGCCATCTTTCTAGAACAATTTATAACGCCAGGACTGACTGACTTCATGTATTTCTCATACAGTTCTTTCTTGATTTACATTTTGCTTTTCACGATGTATTTGTACATTCTAAAAGAAAATGTAGCCTTTCGGGAAACCCTTGTGTCTATCATCCTTACTTTTTACATTGGCTATATTGGATATGTCTTTTTTCCTGCTGTTGGTCCAAAATTCACCATGTCTCACTTATTTGAAACTTCATTAAAGGGCACCGTAATTACGGATAGACTTTCGTTTTTGATGAATTATGAAATTTCGGAATACACCAGGCGTGATTGTTTTCCAAGTTTGCATAATGGGGTGATATTTTTGGTTCTTTTATTCGCATTCAAACACAAAAAAACCTACGCAATTATATTCTTCCCATTTGCGGTATCCTTGTTTATTTCAACCTTGTATCTCAGGTATCATTATTTCATTGATATGATCGCTGGTTTTTTACTGGCAATCATCGTGTTTTTCTTAGGCCCCAGGCTAAACAACTGGTGGGAAGGGAATAGAGTAACCCAAGAGACATTTGATTCCGTTGAATGAATCGAATAGTTGATATCAACCCTAAGGTTTTAAGCCCTTTGGTCTGGCTTTTTGGTAAATACAGAGACCTCTCTGCTAGGCAGATTAACATATATATATATAAGAGATGAAAAATTCACACGCCCTAGTATTAGGAGCAACAGGAGCATCGGGTCAAGAGCTGGTTAAACAGCTATTAAGTGATGATGATTTTAGCCATGTTTCCATTTTTGTTCGAAAGAAACCAGCGATTCAACACAAGAAGCTTATTGTTCATGAAATAGATTTCTCAAGATTGAGTGATTATAAGGGCGCAATTGTCGGAGGTGTCCTTTTCTCTGCATTAGGGACTACCTTGAAAGATGCAGGGAGTAAAGCGCAACAATACTTGGTTGATTATACCTATCAATTAGAATTTGCCAAAATGGCATCAGAAAACGGTGTAAGCCATTATTCACTCGTTTCATCTGCTGGATCAAACAAGAACGCTCCTTTTTTTTATCCAAAAATGAAGGGGGCTTTAGAGGAGGAAGTGAAGAAACTTCGTTTTGAAAGAATCCATATTTTTCAGCCTCCCTTATTGATTAGACAGCCAGATTTGATGAGGTCTGGAGAAAAAAGAGCTTTAAAAATTCTAAACGTATTAAATCGATTTGGACTTCTGAATTCTCAAAGACCTTTATCGGTTTCAGACTTAGCTGAGAAAATGGTGGATGCGGTTAAGACGGATAAAACAGTAGGGGCAAAGGTTTACAAACCAAAAGATATTTTCAGCTAAGAATGGGTGTCCCAAGGGGCTTCTAAAAGCGCAAACCGTTTTATCTGGAATTGCCTTTTTTTGGTGGAAATGGAAAAAAAATTGCCGTTTCTTCTTGGTATTTTTGGTAATCAGGTCGCTTCTGGAGAGAGTAATATTCTGAAGGAACAGCACCCGTGTAATAAACTAAAGTTGTGTACATCAGTCGGGAAATGAAAAGGGTAGCAAGTGCCAAAGCAATCCAAATCAGCTTATTGTTCGAGTCATAATAAAACAACAAAGAAGGAATAGAAGTGCAAATCAAAGCATTCCAGACCATCCATTCGGCAAAGTAATTCGGATGGCGGGTGTAGCGCCATAGCCCTACATTACACACTTGTTTTTTTTTGTTCTCTAAGCGACATTTGATTAGAAATCGCTGTTTTTGAAAATCGGCTAAATGCTCTATGATAAAGAAGCACAACCACAATACATATCCTGTTATCTCAAGAGTACTAAGAGAGGCATTGGGGTTGTTGAATTGCAAAAGCGCCGGAATCGCCAAGAAACTCATATTGGCTAAACATTGGATCATTATTTCGTATTGAAGGGATATTTTTTCATTGGAATAGCCCATTTTTTCCCAGCGTTTTCTTTGGAATTTATAACGAGCTAATTCAGTGTCTAGATGGCCTTTTCGGTATAAGACGATTGCACCAAGTCCCATTCGCAAACCTGAGATGAGATAGATTGCTGCTATGATATAAACCCTTAGCCAATAGCCTTCCCCTAGAGCCAGTACAGTCACTCCAATAGCGACAAGTCCCCATGGCCAGGCGATATCAACATATGACATTCTTTGGGTAAAATAAGCGGGAAGACAAGCAAACAATAAAAAAATGAAGAATTGAGCTGTTGTGTTAATCATTAAGAAGCCCACCCATTCATCATTATGGGACAGTAAGAGTATGCAAAGTAGATAAGGAAAGTAGCCGGTAGCCCTACGCCAGATGTTTTTAAAGGTCATGCTTTTGAGTCCTAATTAACAACAAAAACCTATTTATAGGTTTCTTATTTATTCTCTAAATCTAATTATTTCAGGCATACAACCACAAGGCTGTACTTTAATTATTAATCACATTTTTTGGTCTTCATTTTTCTTTCAATATAACGTAGGACCTTATCATTATCTTGACCTGATTTTGATTGTTGATTTGCTGAATTTGTTTTGACTAAATTGAGTTCCTGTTGAAGAATAGCGCAATCTGCATTATCGAGTTTATATTTCAATTCACGATGGTTCGTTCTCATCCAATTCCTTAATTGTCTCCTTGATGGTTGACTTGTTAAGAGATAAATCCAGCCTGCAAGGGCAACTAACCCCAAAAAAAAGCGAATATATTTTTTCATTTGTTTTGATTGAATATAAAAGTCACTGATTTTTAAGTAGCAATTCGTAAACGATTACAGTTACTACTACTCCCCAAGCAAATGAAAATAATGCAAATCCAAACAGTCCTAATTTTTGTAAGAACCAATTGTTGATTTTAAACCTTATCGGTATTGCTCTATCAAACCATTTCTTTTCAAATGTCACAGTATTATTTTCCATATTTACTGGTTTTTGTATAAGTCTCTTAAGCTTATAAAAGCCAAGTCACGATTATAGAATACCTATAAAGCGTCCTGTTCAATATTGAGGGTTTACAATTATTTCACTGAACAGGTAGCTCCGTTTTCGTTTAGATAATCTTTATAAGATTCTAATGCTTCCAAAGTCAATGGTACTCCTAGTCCAGCTTCCCCTTCACACCATCCTTCGCTACATCCTGCGCCAAGAAGATCACCACATTCAGTACATACAATGCATACAGTTGCTTTAACATCATCATCCCCATCGTCAGAGGAACAAGATATAGTAAGAATTGAAAGAAGCAATGACAGAATTAAATTTTTCATTATAGTTTGGTTTCAGGTTATTTTTAAAGATACTTAAACTTACTACGTCTCACAGAAATAAATACCCAATCCTATGTCTTTAATTGCCTTTTCGTTTTAATCTGCAATGGTAATAGCGCCTTTATAATGGAACCTGGGTACGAGTTGGGTATTTGATATATCAAGAAGTAAACGCGACAGACTAATCATAAGAAGCATGTTAATAGGGCCACGATACAACACTAAATAACTCATCCTATTAGCCAACGGCATTCAATGATCAATAGCGTAAACGAGAACAATCTGTGACACCTTCCATTTCATTTTACAAGTTAATGGTGTAAATGATGAAGGCTATTAAGAAGAGTGTTTCGCCATACTAATGTAGGCAACTGCTTTTGCAGGATTTTCATGAGAACATTTAAGCATCCATGAGCGAGAGAGTTATTTATCATTTTTAGTGGAAGAGGATTTAAGAAGGATCCAAGATTTATTGCAGTTTTAGAATTCTTATAGCCCCAAAGCAATCTCATAATTACTCAAAAGGTGAAAAACTCGCAAGTGATTTTGCAATCACGAAGGGTTTGGAGTGTGGAGGTAGAGGTTTTTAGGAATCAAAGACTGAGAGTCGTCAGAAGTCCCATGCCCCGTCCCTTATACAAGGAATATTGGAACAATCGACCCTTTTTGTTTTACAGTCTTAAAGACTTATTCGTATATTGTTGATTACTATAAAGGGACATAAATGAAAAAGTTCAAGTACTTCGGAGCCTATATTATACCTCTTCTTGGTCTCATAACATTTCATTCAAACGGACTACAAGCTTATTTTGGGTTGCTTTTTCTCTACCTGGCCATTCCAGTATTAGAATCAATTTTTCCTCCTGACAAAATTAATCTTGATTCTGTCGAAAAAGATTTAGCTAGAGAAGATGTTTATTATGACCTGGTACTTTATATCAGTGTTCCATTACATCTATTTGTGATCTATTCATTTTTCCAAGCGGTAAACAAAGATGGGATTAGCAATATAGATTTGATTGCCTATATTCTTATGATGGGAACAATTCTTGGAGTTAATGGCATCAATATAGGGCACGAACTCGGCCATAAAACGAAAGACAAGCTAAAGACCTTTCTTGGGCATATTATGCTTTTAACCGCAATTCAAAATCATTTTATTCCTTACCACAATGGAGGCCATCACAGAGATGTTGGTACACCTTATGATTTAAGTTCAGCAAAAGAGGGGGATATCTTTTATTTTTTTGCTTTACGGTCTCAAATAGGAGGATATTTTAAAGCTTGGAAGCTTGAGAATGAAAGACTGAAATCAGAAAATAAAAACGTTTTGTTAAATCCCATGATTATTTATTTTCTGCTTACTACAAGTGTATTCTTAGCGATATATTATTTGTATGGATTAAATATCACAACATTCTACTTTTTGTCTGTTGTCTATGGTATATCAGTACTTGAAGCTCAAAATTATTTTTCACACTATGGCTTAAGAAGAAAAGTCCTTGAGAATGGTAGATACGAGAGGGTAAAACCTTCACATTCTTGGAATTCAGATCATATCTTTGGACGTGTCCTTTTGTTTGAATTGACAAGACATTCTGAACATCATCACTCAGGGAGTAAGCCCTATCAAATTTTAGATTCAAGGGAAGACAGTCCAACATTGCCATATGGATATCCAGCAATGCTTATTTTGTCTTATTTCCCTTTCCTTTTTATTCCTTTGATGAGAAGACATCTAAATGATCATAGGGAATAAGTTTTTGTCTTTTTGTGCATTCTTCTTATCAGCTTCTTGTTCAAATCCTCTTGATATATTTTATAACGAGATTACCTAAAGTAATGGTATAATGTATGTAAAGGGAAAAAATTAAATTATGAATAAAAAAAAAGTGTCTTTTCGCTGGGCGTTTAAAGAGTTTATCTGGCCCAGGAGAAAAATTGTTTCCTTAGGTCTTTTCCTGATCTTAGTCCGCAGTTTATCCGGTTTAGTTCTTCCCTATGCGAGCAAAACCCTAATCGATGAAGTAATTCCCTCCAGAGATACCGATGCACTGACCTATCTGTTGGTTGTTGTGTGTGCTGCCCTACTTTTTCAATCTGTGAGTTCCTTTTCTTTAACGCGTTTGTTAAGTGTAGAAGCACAACATTTAATTTCAATCCTTCGGGCAAACGTACAGCAAAAATTACTTAGACTCCCCATCAGTTTTTTTGACAACAACAAGTCAGGAGTCTTAGTTTCTCGTGTGATGACTGATGTTGAAGGGGTTCGAAACCTGGTGGGGACAGGATTGGTTCAGCTTATAGGTGGGAGTATTACTGCGATTATTTCTTTGGTAATTCTGATTAAAATTAACGGGCAAATGACCTTATTTGTCCTTTTCCCTGTTCTCATTTTTGCAGGGATTGCTCTTAAAGCGTTTAAATACATTCGTCCCATTTTCAGAGCTCGTGGAAAAATCAATGCGGAAGTAACGGGGCGACTAACAGAAACATTAAATGGAATTAGAGTTATAAAAGGGTTTAATGCAGAGGAGCAAGAAAAAAAAGTCTTTGAAAAAGGCGTTGATGAACTTTATCAAAATGTCAAAAAAAGTTTGACTGCTACCGCATTTATGACCAGTTCTTCGACCTTTTTATTGGGGCTTGCCTCCGCGGGAATTATGGGAATGGGAGGGTATTTTATCATGAATAACACCATGACCTATGGGGAGTTTGTGTCCTTTACTCTGTTTTTAGGGTTTATGATTGCTCCAATTGTTCAAATGAGTAATATAGGAAGCCAGCTCACGGAAGCCTTTGCGGGCTTGGATCGAACGCAAGAATTGATGAGACTCCCAGAGGAAAACGATCAAGAAATACGCACGATAAAGCTCGATCGAGTCGAAGGGAATGTTTCGTTTAAAAACATCTCTTTTAGTTATGACGACAAAACAGAAGTACTTCATGATATTTCTTTTGAAGCTCCCAAAGGAAGTGTTACCGCCTTGGTTGGTTCTTCGGGATCTGGAAAATCAACAATTGCCGGTCTTGCAACGGCTTTTTTGAATCCAAATTCAGGACAGGTGTCAATTGATGGGGTTGATTTATCAAAAGTCAATCTCAAAAGCTTTAGGAGTCAATTAGGAGTAGTACTCCAAGACGACTTTTTATATGAAGGAACCATAAGGGAAAATATTCTTTTCCCTCGTCCAGATGCCACTGAAGAAGAACTTTTACAAGCAGTAAAAGGAGCCTATGTAAATGAATTTACGGATCGTTTTGATGAAGGTTTATATACCCGAATAGGAGAAAGAGGGGTGAAGCTTTCGGGAGGGCAAAGGCAGCGAATTTCAATTGCACGTGCTTTATTGGCTCGGCCCAAAATTGTTATTTTAGATGAAGCCACTTCGAATTTAGATACGCAAAGCGAAGCCTTTATTCAAAAGAGTTTAAACGTTTTGATGCAAAATAGAACCACCTTTGTTATTGCGCATCGCTTGAGCACTATTCAAAAGGCCGATCAAATTCTGGTCATTGAAGAAGGAGATATCATAGAACGCGGAAAGCATGATGAGCTCATTAAAGCAAAGGGAAGGTATTATGAGCTCTATACCTATCAAACCAGAATGTAAATTAAATAATCTCTAAAAGAGTACTTGAACGTTCGTTGAATTCAATCTGATCTTTTACTTTTTTACCCAATAAAAGGCTTCCTATGGGACTTTGTGGCGAAACACAAAAATATTTTTCCTCTTCAAGCTCACAAAAATCTGCGGCGATAGCAATAAAGTAATTTGCTTTGTTGGTAAGAACAATAGATCCTATCGTAACACGATCGGTTCTTTTACAGTTTTTGATTGTATTGAGTTTTTGTTGGTTTTGTTCTACTTCTGCAATTTGATTCCCTAGTTTTTCTCTTTCCAATTGAATCATGGCCCTTCCCGTTTCATGCTTGTCTCCTGCGGAACTTTTATTTTCTGAAGTCAACGCCAATTGTAAGGCATTTTTCTGCTTTTCCAAAACAAGTTTTTTGGTTTCAATATAGTTTTGACAATGAGCAAAAAGCAGGTCTTTTAGCATAAAATCTTATTTGTTTTGCTTGCACTTTTTGCATTTAACTTCTATTCCATCAATTTGAATTTTGTTTTTGGAATAGGCATCAATACTCTTGAATTCCTTACATCCTAGACATTTCACCTCAAGTAAGACTCCCTCTGAATCGAATTTTCTTCTACTCAAATACAAAGGAGTTTGCTTACTATACGCTTTGATTTTATTCTTGTCTTCTTCGTTCATTATTTTTTTTAAATTATGATTCAATCTCTAATAAGTCATCTACCCCTGTCAATCTAATTCCAATTATCATTATAAAAAAGGGATTCTTTCGTTTCTTACATTTCATCGGTTTTTTAATTTTAAATGTAGTTTGATTGTCTTTGGGAGTTCAACAACTGAATTATTACATTGTTTAGTGCAATCTGGATCTTTGCTATTTTACTTCTGAGGATATTTCATTTAGTTACTAATTATAAGTTTAGTTATTACTGGTAAATGATCTGAAGGCCAATTACCATTTAGTATTTTACTGTCGATATGGGAATAAGAATCAACTTCAAATTTATCTACAAAAATGTAATCTATTCTCTTATCGAGAGGAGGATTTAGGTCAAAACCGTTAAAAGTACCCATGGGTCCTGTTAGACTAGTTTTAGATAGCTTTACTCCGTCATTTAAATATTCTTTGATACCATTTATAGGTTCGCTATTGGGTTCGCAATTAAAGTCTCCCATTAGTATTACAGAAAGTTTTTTTGTGTTTATTTCTTTTATTTTTTTGATGATGAGTAAAGCCGATTGAACTCTTGCCTTTTCACCCATATGATCTAAATGTGTGTTAAAAACCAAAAACTCCTGTTTAGTTTTTTTTGTTTTAAATACTCCATAGGTGCAAATTCTTTTAAAACTAGCATCCCAACCTAAAGATGGAATTGAAGGTGTCTCGGATAACCAGAAAGTATCTGATTTAACCAGCGTTAAATTCTTTGAGTTGTAAAATATTGAAGAAAATTCACTTTCACCATTTTTTTCTCGATCAACACCAATCATTTTGTAAGAGTTTATTTTTCTCTTTATAAAATTTATCTGATGGCTCTGCCCTTCTTGAATGCCAATAACATCAGGTTTATGTTTTATCAGTAAGTCTGTCAAACCATCTTTTCTGTTTTGCCAAACATTATCACCATCGTGAGCAGCATCGTATCTGATATTAAAAGTCATAGCGACAATGGGTTGATCTTTTCTTGAGCAATTTAAAAACGTTAAAACTGCCAAAGGGAAAAGAAAAACAACAAATAATTTGAGCTTCATTTTTTAGAGGGATTTAGTCGTTAGCAGGTAGTATGTTTAGGGGTGTATTTGGAATACTCCAATAATCTTCCGCTACATTGATGGTCCCATTGAGTACATCTTTTACAACTCTATCAATGATTAGTATGCCTTTTTGAGCCATATTATCGAAAGTGTCTATACTGTCTTTGCCGAAATTTTGCCTGGTTTTGTGGATGTTGAATTTTTCTGAAAGCGGTATGTCAAAATGATTTTCAATATGCTCTTTTCCATACATAAATCCTAAAAGACCACCCCAGGTTGCCGTTGGGTTATCAGAGTCCCAACCTGCAAGGACTCCGATTTTTATGGTTTCTTTAAAATCGCCTTCGCCATAAAATAAGCTTATAAGGCTTGCAGCAAAGTTAATTCCAGCGGCAAAACAACCATTGCAATACATGTTTTTTGAAGTGATATCATAACCGTCTTTTTGGTTCACTTGATATCTTACATAAACCGAATCTCTAGCTTGTTCCCAGGTTATTTTAGACTCATATTTATTTTTCACATAGTCATACATCTTTGCAGAATAAGAATCATTTGGTAAATGATTTCTCGCTTTTTCAGCCATCCAATGGAGTTGTTGTTTAACGGGTTTTGTCTGATCAGCCAAAGACGCTAATGAATGCATTATTACATAAAATTCAGAGATCCAAGCTGCGTTTTTATCAGCAGTAGTTCTGATAGGTAAATACGCCATTTTTAAAGCCACATTGGTATTGGTTGGCGATAAAAGACCAAATAATTCCGTGGTTAATTGCGCATCTATCATTTCATAATATTCATTATTGATGGAGTTACCTGTATGTGGAGGTAAAACACCTTCTCTCATCAAATCAAAGGCACGCTGATTGGAAACCCATAAGAAATTTTCTTCTTGAACTTTTATATGTTTTAGCCAACCTTCTTTAATCATTTCAGAGGTTAAAAAAGAAGTGTTATTTGCTAGTAGTAAATGTTGGTACATATATTCAATATCTGTATCGTCGTCTGCATCCCATATTTCAGAGCGATCCCTTAATACAAAATCGATATTTACAGATAAACTGGAGGGAATACCGTTCCCCCAAATACTGGGTTTGTCTTTTTGTCCCCAGTTGTCTCTTGTGTAAAAAGCCCCAGTTTTAATCTCTCCAATATTGCCAATTTTATCCATTTCGGTGACAAGTCCCGTCCAGTTAGCAATGCATTGCCCTAACCAAAAGCCATAAAGTTTATTGTGATATTCAGATCTGGAAATCACTAAATTCGAATGGGTTGGTTTGAAAATTGAATTTGAATTTAAAGGATTGGTGTAGGGTTTTTTAGTCTTGTTACAACTAAAGGAGCTTAAAATGGTAAACATCAATAAAAAATATGTTTTACTGAATGACCAATTCATCATAACGTAATTAATTTTACGTAAAATACTTATTTATATTTAGTTAGATAGTTTATGCAATACAACTTATTTGACGTGCTTTATTTATTTTGGTACTGTGTTGCAAATAGTGTTCAAGTGAAGAAATAAAAAAGGGACTACATTGCTGCAATCCCTTTGTTTTCAAGTGACCTCGGCAGGATTCAAACCTGCAACCTCTTGAGCCGTAATCAAAAGAATAATTTCCTAATCTTTTA